>Ga0183095_10120_pt2 | contig 394036 bp, 356 predicted proteins | sample BioMet4_FD_130346 | JGI IMG/M metagenome (GOLD analysis project Ga0183095, IMG submission 130346) | Microbial communities from bioreactor (seeded with sewage sludge) at LBNL, California, USA - Biofuel metagenome 4 (v2) (version 3) | ecosystem: Engineered > Bioreactor > Anaerobic > Unclassified ...
GTGTTAGTATTCATTTAGTGGCCTCCTTTTGTATGCGGTAATTCCTGTTTACCATTGACGTTAACAATCAACAGTCTACAGGTAAATCCGCGAATCTACAAATGTGAGGCCATTACATATTGTCTAAAACAGAATTATTCTAACATAAAAAGAGCCGTGTGACAATGCACGGCTCTTTGTTTTTAAATGAAAAACCGGAACTCCCGGCTTTTCCCTGAAGACAAAAAAAAACGGCCGGTAATTGTTAACTGGAACAATTTACCGGCCGTCAGAAATCAGAATACTCAGTTAATAGTTCACTATTCAATTATATAGAATATCCTTTCCTATATGATAAATTTTTATTTTAATTCCCGGCTCGTCAATCTGACTTAGAAATTTATATATCGTTTTTGAATGATATGATGTACAGTAAAGAACGTTCATACTCATTCTCTGTTCGGCAGATTTTTTCAATATGAGTGCCAGCGGATATAACCTTTACCTGGTCCATCACGAAAAACTCGTATGGAATCTATTCATCTGAGCTGTAAAGGCTTTCTTGTCGGGAACTGCTATGCCCTGCCCATCTCATATTGAGGTGCTACCTGAATCGGTTCTTCTAACGTTCCCATTGGACCGTACCTCCTTTTGAGCGGTTCCCGAATCTGCAGCCTCTATGTGAATTTGTCGAATTTCTCGTTTTCGACGGGTGAAGATTTGTGCTGCCTGCGGTTCGGGTGATGTCTTCTGTAACTGTCTTTATGATAGCAAGGCAGTGTCTATTTGTCAATACAGTTCACATATTTTTCACAAATTATTTCATAATTGTATATATTTGTTCTAATTGTTCATACAATTTATGTTTTTTACATCCTCAGGAGTTCTGCTCCCGGTAGTAGTTGATCAGGCAGCCGTCCAGCAGGATCTGCCGCTCGTCCTTCGTCAGCTCCCCGAGCGTCATCGTAAATTCCTTCACGCCGGAAGATGTCACCGCAAGAGCCTTGATTTCCGATAATTCATTTTCCACTTCGGAACGGATATCCGGCAGGAAAATGAAATCGCCCTTGGCAAACGGAAGGTCTCCTCCCGGAACCAGAAGCGGAAGCATGCCCCAGTTGATCAGGTTGCTGCGGTAGCGCTTCGTCGCGTATTCATTTGCGACATTGGCCCATCCGCCGAGCACCTTCTGGCAGGAAGCAGCCTGCTCACGTGCAGAGCCGTCGCCCGGCTTCACGGCAAAGATCGTCGAACCGATGCCGGTATTGTCCCAGGAGGAATCCGGGCTTGCTTCCCGGACCTTCGCAAGTGCTTCTTCGGCAAACGGAGCCACGACCCCCGTCCCTGCGGTTCCGTCAGACGGAACCACCACCCCCGTCCCCGTGGTTCTGTTCAGGCGGGCAGTTTCGGCTTCGCGGACTTTCTTGGCCTCGCCGACATAAGCCGGATCCTTGCGCGACAGGGTGAACTCCGCCAGCGCCAGCGGATTGGAACGGTAGCTGGAAGTCTCGCCGGAAGGAATCAGTTCATCCGTCGTCGTGACCGGATCATGGATTTCGGAAACAACCCGCAGCAGAAGATTCTTCGGCAGGGCTTCCATGGCCGGCCAGTCCTTGATGTTCGGGCCGAGCACAAGTTCTTCTTCCGGCTTCGCTTTCCCCGTACCGTCGTAGACGCGGTTTTCGTAAATGGAGCTGTCGAAGTGGTAAGCCGGCTTCGTATAATTTCCCTGATATTCCGCAGCGGAAGTCAGGACGCCGCCGTTGGCCGCCGTGGCCGCAATCGAACGGGCATCCATCAGGGCCACTGAAGAAATCTGGCCGTTCTGGACTTTCGAGCCTTCGCGGTTCGGGAAGTTCCTGGTTGAATGGCGGATGGAGAAGGCATTGTTTGCCGGAGTGTCTCCTGCGCCGAAGCACGGTCCGCAGAACGCCGTCTTGATGACGGCACCTGTTTCAATCAGCTCCGCAAAGACTCCGTTCTTGACAAGTTCCAGATAAATCGGCATGGAAGCCGGATAGACATTGAACGTGAAGCTGTCATTTCCGATGTGCTTTCCCTTCAGGATATCGGCTGCATCGCAGATATTCTCGAAGCCGCCGCCGGCGCATCCGGCAATGATGCCCTGATCGACGCAGAGTTTTCCGTTCCTGATCTTCGAGCGCAGATCGACCTTCACTTTGTCGCCGAAGGAAACCTTCGCGCGCTCTTCTGCTTCGTGCAGGATATCCTCCGCATTTTCGCTGACCTCATCAATCGTATAGACGCAGCTCGGATGATACGGCATCGCGATCATCGGCTTGATTTCCGAAAGATCGATTTCAATCACGCCGTCGTAATAGGCCGTGTCCGCCGGCTTCATTTCCCGGTAGGCATCCGGACGTCCGTGGATGGCGAAATACTCCTCGATCTTCCCGTCCGTTTTCCAGATGGAGGACAGGCAGGTCGTCTCGGTCGTCATGACGTCAACGCCGATCCGGTAATCCGCTGAAAGGCTGTCCACGCCCGGTCCGATAAATTCCATGACCTTGTTTTTCACGTAGCCGTTTTTGAAGACCGCACCGATGATCGCCAGGGCGATATCCTGCGGGCCAACGCCCGGCTGCACTTTCCCGGTCATACAGACCGCGACGACTCCCGGATAGGAAATGTCATAGGTGCGTCCCAGCAGCTGCTTCACCAGCTCCGGTCCGCCTTCTCCCATGGCCATTGTGCCGAGTGCTCCGTAGCGCGTGTGGCTGTCGGAACCCAGGATCATGAGGCCGCCGCCCGACATTATTTCACGGGCATACTGATGAATGACCGCCTGCATCGGAGGCACGTACACGCCGCCGTATTTCTTGGCCGCGGACAGGCCGAACATGTGGTCATCTTCGTTGATGGTGCCGCCGACCGCGCACAGGGAATTGTGGCAGTTGGTCAGGACATACGGCATCGGGAATTTCTCAAGGCCCGACGCACGCGCCGTCTGAATGATTCCGACATAAGTGATGTCGTGGGAAGTGAGCTTGTCGAAGCGGATCTTCAGATGGTTCATTTCCCCGGAAGTATTGTGTGATTTCAGGATTCCGTAAGCGATGGTTCCCTGCTTCGCCGTTTCCGGATCCGCGCCCGGAACGCTGTCCCGGATTTCCGTGCCGTTTACAAGATAAGCTCCGCCGTCATGCAGTCTGATCATTTCACATTCTCCTTTGAATTCAGATAATCGATGACCATCGCGGCGATCTTGAATGTCAGAGCGTCGTCGAAGGTCCGGATGTCAAGTCCGGTTTCCGCATTCAGCTTCTCCAGCCGGTACACCAGGGTGTTGCGGTGCACGTAGAGCTGCCGTGCGGTCTCGGAAATATTCAGGTTGTTGTCAAAAAAAGCATTGATGGTCGTAATGGTTTCCTGGTCGAAAGTCCTCGGACCGTTCTCCCCGAAAATCTCCTTCAGGAAAAGCCGGCACGGTTCGGCCGGAAGCGAGTGGATCAGTCTTCCGATGCCGAGGCTTCCGTAGGCAAAAACCGAATCGCCCTTGTAGAAAATGCGTCCGACCTCCAGCGCCGCCGCGGCTTCGCGGTACGTGCGCGAAAGGTCCTTCAGGTCATCGCAGGGATCGGCATAGCCGACACGGACTTTCTTCAAAGCCTCCGTACTCATCATGTCGACGATCGTACGGGCCAGGGCGTCCAGATCTTCCCTTTTCTCCCTCTCCCGCATCGTGCGGATGAAAATGACGTTCTGCCGGTCTTTCGGAATCATCAGATCGTGCGGGCCGGTCGCCAGGAGATTCTTCAGGATTTCTCCCGATTCCTCGTCCATGTCTCCCGTCTCGATGACAAAGACAGCCCGTCTTCCGTCCTGGGGAATGTGGAAGGCAGATGCCTTCCCGTAAATTTCTCCGACCGGAAGCGCGTCATCCAGAAGACTGCGGACAAACCCTGCCTTGTTGTATTTTTCACGGTAGGCATTGACCAGCTGCGAAACCTGTCTGGCTGCTTCGGAAAGCTTTTCCGGATCCTTTTCCGCAATGCGGAACTGGATGCCCGTCAGGCTCTTCAGATCCTCAATTGATTTTTCCAGCTTCTCTTTATCCGTCATATTTCCCCGTCCGGATTACTTTTTCTTTGCGTTCTGTTTCTTCTGCAGCGCGACAAGCTGCTGCTTCAGCTGTTTCTTCTGTGCTTCTTTCGAAGCCTTGTTTTTCTTTCCGAGTTTGCTCATTTTGTCTCTCCTCGCTTTCAGTGATACTCTATTATAGCGCGCTGCCGGCGCTTCCGTAAAGCGCTCATTCGCATCCGGTGAATTTCCAGAAATGATCAATATTCATGTCGCAGGGAGCCTCGATTCCGTGCTGTCCCATCAGTCCGCCCATCACTTCATGACATCCGTGATCCGGGGCAAATGCAAGCGCGGTCCGGTGCCCTTTCCAGGATTCATTTACCGCATCGCAGATTCCGCAGAATGTCGAAATATTTTCCTTCAGGGATTTCAGCGCGCGGCGGCCGTCGGGTGAGGTGCGGTGCATCCAGTAATCGTAGTCGCCGTTGTACAGCACGATCAGGTCGTGCCGGTCCTCCCGGATCAGCTCCAGCGCCTTCCGGTTGCATTCTTCCTTGGTCGGATAGATAAAATAGTCGATGTCCCTCTCCAGGAAGATCAGGGAAATGCTGTCTCCTTTGGTGGAAACGACGGCTGCTTTCTTTCCCGCCCTGACCAGATCATCAAATACCGTCTGTACATGGAGCACCGGCTTGACATACTGACGGATGCCGTGCTTCTCCGGCTGCATTCCGCTGTACATCGACGCAAAGCACACCGGCGTTACCGGCGGCACGACAGAAAGCATCGGAAGCTTCAGGTCCGCCCTCTTTTCAAGAGGCGCAAAAAGGGCACGGTATTTCTCATAGATCCAGGCGGCAACCGCATCGGGATGATACATGAAAATGCGGTCGCAGGCACCGGATGCATTTTCCAGGACAGAAGCGATCGGCGCGGAGGCGCCCTCATGCCCTTCTATGCCCAGCAGGGAATCGATTGTTTGGCAGACACCCGTAATGCATTCCGTATTATAAGCAGACATGACATCCTCCTGTGCAGATTCCGGCAGACCGAACATTGTTTTCGAAACAGATGTACCCTTTCAACGGAGGGCTTTCAGCGGACGGTCAGGATTGAGCCGACAGTCGCCAGCACGGACCCGAGAATGACCAGTGCCTGGAACGGAACCGTTCCGAATTTTCCGACGATTGGGCTGGCACCTGCCTTCTTTCTCGATTTTGCATAGGCCGCGATGATGGCAAGTCCTGTCAGCACCTGAATGATGCCCGCAAGTCTCGTGAAGCCGACGAAGCTCTGGATTCCCAGCATGGCCAGAATCAGGCACGGCAGCGAGGCGATGAGCCAGCTGGGGCGGAGGCCGATTCCGGTCTGCTCATTCACAATGTCACGCAGATTCAGGGTATTTGCCCACAGGGATGTGGACAGCGCCAGCAGTGAGAAAATGTACCCCACGATGCTGACCCAGCCGCCCAGATGTGCGGAAAGGTCGACCAGCGCGCCGTTTTCCGAAATGGCCGTTCCTGCACCGAGCAGCGTCATGAAGGTAATGAGCAGAATCAGGAGCACATTGACGCCGGTGCCTGCCGCAATGGAAAGCCGTATTTTCTTCACGTCGCCGTTGAGTCCCTTGACCACCTGCGGCACGGACATGACTGCCGACAGCGAAAAGGAAACCATCCCGTAAAGCGCGAGCACATTTGCCGGCGCGATAAAGGAAGCCGGCAGCGGCGAAAGCGGCGACAGCATGGTTGCAGCGAAAAGAATTCCGACAACGCCGACCATGCCGAACACCGATATCTTCTCGCAGATGCCGACGGCTTTCATGCCGATGAAGACGACTCCTGCCGCCAGTATGTAGTAGAGGATCATGCCGGCACGCTGCGGCATTCCGAACCAGGAATAAAAGACGGCGGCCGAACCTGCGATGAAGCCGCTGACGTTCATGAGGACGGACAGTCCTATCATGGCAAATGCAAACCAGGTCAGGTATTTTCCTGCTTTTCCCTTGAACAGTTCGTTCCGGAAGCATTTGATGAACTGGGCTCCGCCGTTGTTCAGGGAAAGCTCCGCGATCATGAGATGCATGAGCAGGTTGATGAAGTAGACGAGCGGGATGATCCACAGAAGATCCTGCCAGCGGTTCCGCGAAGCCAGGTAGGGAACCGAGAGGATTCCGGATCCGACGCCGTGCCCGATGATGATGCTTGTCGCTTCAAAAAATGAGAGTCTCGATTCGCTTTTGATTTCCGCCATTGCTGTCTCTTCCTCCGCTGCGCTTTAGGATACTGCCGGCTGCCGTTATCAGGGGCTGTCGTTATCATAGGCTTTTTCAAGCTTAAAATCAATTCATCATCTGTCCCTCCCGGCACACCGTCTTCCGCATGCCCGAACCCGTCCGCCGCCCCGCGCAGAGGCCGTACCGGGGACACGCTGGCCTCTGTCATTTCCGCACTCGCCGATGGATGGGCTGCTCCGAAAACTCAGCGGGCTCTGCAGGATTTGATTCCTGCGGCCTGAGCAAAAGCAGAAGGCTCTCCGACGATAGCGTCAGCTTCGTCGCCGTTTCTGCACGATGCGATGGGCTGCGCAGAATTGTCCGAAGCGGGCTCCTTCCCATGCATGTAACGGGTCATCCGTGAGAGGCTGCGCCTCTCACGGATGACTGTTATTCATGAAAGGAGCCCGCAAGTTTTCGGAGCAGCCCATCCATCAGCGAGTGCAGAAACGGCAGAAGCAAGCGTGTCGGAGAGCCTTCTGCTTTTTGCCGCGGCCGCGAAGATAATCATGTGCAGAGCCCGCTTCAGACAGTTCTGCGCAGTCCATCGCGTCGTGCGGAAATGACGACGAGGCTGGCGCTATCGTCCCCGGCACGGCCTCTGCGCATGGCTGCGGGCAGGTTTCAGACATACGAAAAGCGGTGCCCCCTCGGCACCGCTTTCCACTAACTATCCCCTCTGAAGCAGAAGAAGAATCAGTTGACGATCTTAAGTTCCGTTTCCTTGTCAAAGAAATGCGATTTCTCCATATCAAGCGCGAACTTGACGGTATCGCCTGTCCTTGCAGTCGTACGCGGATTGACACGAGCGGTCATCTGTGTATTGTCATAATCGAAATACAGGAAGACTTCAGCGCCCAGAAGCTCGTAAACCTTGATCGGAGCTTCGATTGTAGCGTTCGGATACTGGCTGATGTAGATTTCATCATCATGAACATCTTCCGGACGAATGCCCAGGACGATGGTCTTGCCGTTGTAGCCGCCGTCGATGATGGCTTTTGCCTTGGTCGGCGGAACTTCGATCTTGGCGCCTGCAACATCCAGGACAACCTTGTCGCCGCTGACGTTGACAACTGCATCCATGAAGTTCATCTGCGGAGAGCCGATGAATCCTGCAACGAACAGGTTGCACGGATTGTTGTAAAGGTTCTGCGGAGTATCGATCTGCTGGACAATGCCGTCTTTCATGACAACGATTCTGGTTCCCAGCGTCATGGCTTCTGTCTGGTCATGCGTAACGTAGATGATCGTAGCGCCCAGTCTGTCATGCAGCTTGGAGATCTCGGTACGCATCTGGACACGAAGCTTTGCATCCAGGTTGGACAGCGGTTCGTCCATGAGGAAGACCTTCGGGTTACGGACAATGGCACGTCCCATGGCAACACGCTGTCTCTGGCCGCCGGAAAGAGCCTTCGGCTTGCGGTCAAGCAGTTTATCAAGGTCAAGGATCTTGGCTGCTTCATCAACCTGTTTCTTGATCTGATCCTTCGGAACCTTGCGAAGCTTCAGTCCGAAAGCCATGTTGTCAAATACGGTCATATGCGGATACAGAGCGTAGTTCTGGAAGACCATGGCGATATCGCGGTCTTTCGGCTCGACATCGTTCATGACCTTGTTGTCAATCTTCAGGGTTCCGGAAGAGATGTCCTCAAGTCCTGCGATCATACGAAGGGTTGTGGATTTTCCGCAGCCTGACGGGCCGACGAAAATGATGAATTCCTTATCCGCGACATCCAGGTTGAAATCCTTGACTGCCTGGAATCCATTCGGATAAACTTTGCAGATATTCTCTAATGATAAAGAAGCCATTGCTGTTTCCTCCTGTTCCGATAACACTTTACGGTTTTTTAACTTTCTCCAGTATACAAATGGAGCCGGGGTTTTGAAATACCCCAACTCCACAAAGTTTTTCCCATTTGGTGTGCATTTTGACGAAAACGGGAAATGAACCCGCTTTCTCAGAACGATTTGATTTCGTCGCTGCTGTCGTCCTCCGCCGTTCCGACTTCCATGATCTGAAGGTCATATCCGGCCTGCGGATTGACCTGTACATGGACAGTGTCCCCTGCCTTATGTCCCAGGAGCGCCTTGCCGACAGGAGAGTCGATGGAAATGAGGCCTTTCAGGGAATTCCCGCGGATCGTCGTGACGATCCGGTAGTCCGCCGTGTCCTTGTTGTCCGTAAACATGACCTTCACGGATTTATTGAGGGCAACCGTGTCCTCGCTGACCGGTTCATCTTCAATAATCGTCGCCGTCTTGATCATATTTTCCAGATAGGCGATCCGGCTGTCGTTCAGTCCTTTTTCCCTGCGTGCCGCATGATATTCAAAATTCTCGGACAGGTCGCCCTGGGCACGGGCTTCCTTCACGGCCTGGATCAGCTTCGGACGCTGGACCAGCTTCCTGTCCTCGATCTCCTTCTGCATTTTATCAATATCGCTTTTTGTCAGTTTGTCGTACATCGGCCTACTCCTCTATCACATGTATTTCCAGATAATCAAAATCGATTTCCTCAACAAAATTCTCCCGGCGGAAACGCGTCTTCGCCCTCTTCTGGAATTCGGAAATATTCGCGTTCAGCCAGATAGGCTCTGCCAGATTGAAATCCCGGCAGAGCTTTGTCAGAGAATGCATCACCTTATGCGTGCGCGTATCGTCCGTTTCATCCTCGACGACTTCGTCCCGCATAAGGTGGTTGTCTGTAAAGATTTTTCCCCAGAGCCGGAACATCAAAGCCTCTTCAAAAGCGCCTTGTGTTCTTTTTCAAAGCCCGGCTTTCCCAGAAGAGCAAACATATTGTGCTTGTAGCTTTCCACGCCCGGCTGATTGAACGGATTGACGCCCAGCATGTATCCGGAAACGCCGCACTCGAATTCAAAGAAATAGAACAACTGGCCGAGATAGTATTCATTTTCCTGCGGAATGTCGATACGCAGGTTCGGAACATTGCCGTCGGTATGCGCCAGGATCGTGCCGTTCATGGCACATTTGTTGACGTAGTCGACGCCCTTCCCTGCCAGGTAGTTCAGGCCGTCCAGGTCTTTTTCTTCCTTGCCGACCTTGATTTCCTTCTGCGGCTTCAGAACATTGAGCACGGTTTCGAACATGATCCTGGAACCGTCCTGGATGAACTGTCCCATCGAATGCAGATCCGTCGTCAGGTCGACCGATGCCGGGAAGATTCCCTTCTGGTCCTTGCCTTCGGACTCGCCCTGCAGCTGCTTCCACCATTCGGAAACGTAATGAAGAGCCGGTTCATAGTTCGCGAGGATTTCCGTGCTCTTGCCTTTCCTCAGTAAAATGTTACGGATCGCGGCATATTTCAGGGCATCATTTTTCTCATACGGCGTATTCAGGGCCAGCTTCCTCATCGAAGCCGCGCCTTCCATCAGCTTTTTGATGTCTGCACCGGAGACGGCGATCGGCAGAAGTCCTACAGCCGTCAGGACGGAATAGCGTCCGCCGATATCATCCGGCACGACGAATTCTTCATATTTTTCCGCATCGGCCTCTGTCTTCAGGGCACCGCGCTTCTTGTCCGTCGTTGCATAAATCCTCTTTGCCGCTTCTGCCGCACCGTATTTTTTGATCAGCTTTTCCTTGAAGACGCGGAAGGCAACCGACGGCTCTGTCGTCGTTCCCGATTTGGAAATGATGTTGATGGAAAAATCACGGTCACCGACAAGCTCAACCAGTTCGGAAAGATAGGTCGAGCTTAAGCTGTTGCCGCAGTAATAGATTTCCGGAGTCTTGCGGACCGCAGCAGGCTTGTTGTTGTAGAAGACGCCCTTGATGAAATCAACGGCCGCGCGGGCACCCAGATAGGAGCCGCCGATGCCGATGACCAGGAAGACTTCGGAATCCGAGCAGATTTTCTTTGCCGCTTTTTCGATGCGTGCAAATTCCTTCTTGTCATATTTAACCGGAAGGTCGATCCATCCGAGGAAATCATTTCCCTGGCCGGTCTTCTTGACCAGCGTATCGCGGGCTGTTTTAACAATTGCCTCCATGGACTGAACTTCATGATCGCTGACGAATTTTGATGCCCTGCTGTAATCAAAACTTACATTTTCCATTTTGTTCCTCCTTATGTGATGCTGTTTTTACTCGTTCCAGCTTGCAATGTACTTTTTCTGCTCCGGCGTCAGATGATCGATTTTCACGCCGAGGAATTTCAGCTTGCGCTCTGCCACTTCCTGATCGATGTACTCCGGTATGGTATTGAGCATCGCAAGTCCTTCGCGGCCGTGCTTGGCCAGATACTGTGCCGCAAGAGCCTGGATGGAAAAACTCATGTCCATGATTTCCGCCGGATGTCCGTCGCCGGCCGCCAGATTCACGAGCCTGCCTTCCGCCAGCACGTTGATGCACTGGTCCTTTTTCAGATAATATCCCATGATGTTGTCACGGCGAAGCACTTTTTTCTTCGCGATCTTCGCAAGGCCCTTCACATCCGCTTCGACATCGAAATGACCCGCGTTGCAGACGATTGCCCCGTTTTTCATCGTCTTCATATGCTCAGTCGTGATGACGTCCCTGCAGCCTGTTACGGTAATGAAGAAGTCCCCGATTCTGGCTGCTTCTTTCATCGGAAGCACTTCGAAGCCGTCCATGACCGCTTCCGTTGCCTTGATCGGATTGATTTCCGTGACATAGACGCGGGCTCCGAGTCCCTTGGCGCGCATCGCGACTCCCTTGCCGCACCAGCCGTATCCGGCAACAACGACTTTCTTTCCGGCAACGATCAGGTTCGTTGTCCGGTTGATGCCGTTCCAGACGGACTGTCCCGTGCCGTAGCGGTTGTCGAACAGGAACTTGCACTGAGCATTGTTGACCATCATCATCGGGAAAAGAAGTTTTCCGTCTGCATCCATGGCTTTCAGTCTCTGGATTCCCGTCGTGGTCTCTTCGCATCCGCCGATTACATTCGGGATAAGCTTCTGATATTTCCGGTGCATCATATTGACGAGGTCTCCGCCGTCATCAATGATGATGTTCGGTCCGACTTCCAGGCAGCGGCTCAGATGCCGGTCATATTCCTTCGGCGTCGATCCGTGCCAGGCAAAGACATTGACGCCTCTTGAGGCCAGTCCTGCCGCGACATCATCCTGCGTCGACAGCGGATTGCTGCCGGTCGCATAGACATCGGCGCCCGCATCTTTAAAGACGCAGGCAAGGCGCGCCGTCTTGGCTTCCATGTGAATGGACATCGCGATCTTCAGGCCTTTGAAAGGCTTGGATTTGATAAAGTCCTGATCGATGCTGCCCAGAACCGGCATGTTGTCGATGACCCAGTCGATTTTTCGTCTGCCCGAAGGGGCGAGTTTCTCATCTCTGATTTCTGACATTCATTAGACTCCTTTGTTTTGATAGCTTTCTGCTTGTAGTAAATCATGCACCGGGGCGGATGTCAAATCCGATATCCGTTCCGTCATCCGAATGTATCGATCACTTTCTGAATCTCATAGCTCATCCGCTCCTCGTCAATCGTCGTCAGGCTGCGGTCCTTCATCACGACCTTGCCTCCGATGAGGACGTCCGTCACTTCGCAGCCGGTGCTGGAATAGACAAGCGCTGACGGGAAATGATGATGCGGCTGGAAGTTCGGCGCGTTCTCATCCAGAAGGATCAGGTCCGCCGTGCGTCCCTTCTCGATTTTCCCGAGCTTTGACTCCAGTCCTGCTGCCCGGCAGCCGTTTTCAATCGCAATCTTCAGCGTCTCGTCCGCGGTAAGCACCAGGCTGTCTTTTGCGGCACCCTTCTGGCTCAAAGAGAGCAGCCTCATTTCCTGGAACATGTTCAGGGAATTATTGCTCGATGCCCCGTCGGTTCCCAGGCAGACGTTGATGCCTTCTTTCATCATGCGCGCCGCTGGCGGGAACCCGTTCGCAAGCTTCATGTTGCTGGCCGGATTCAGGGCGACAGAAACGTTCGGATTCTTCAGAAGCTCAAAGTCTCCGTCATCCAGATAGACGCAGTGGGCGAGGATGACCGGCACGTCGAAGAAATGAAGACTGTTCAGGTAAGCCGTCGGCGTCATCCCGTGCTCTTTCAGGCAGGTGTCGTATTCATACTGCGTTTCACTGCAGTGGATGTTCAGGCTGAGGCCCTTTTCTTTGGCAAGACCCGCAACGTATTCCAGATAATCCTGTCCGCAGGTATAGATGGCATGCGGTCCCAGGGCGAAAGTCACATTTGCGGCAGGTTCATTTCTGCCGTACTCCATTTCATCGAAGGCTTCCTTCAGGCGTCGGATTCCGCCCTCGTCGTTCCGGTCCTTCCCGACCAGTCCGCGGGTAATGACCGCGCGCATTCCGGTGTCGGCACAGGCCTTGACGGCCATTTTCGGGAACATCTGCATGTCGATGAAACAGGTCGTGCCGGTCCGGATCATTTCGGCAATGGAAAGGATATTTCCCCAGTAGGCCTGCTCCGCCGTCAGTTTGTCTTCAAGCGGCGTGATCCTCCTGAACAGCCATTCGTCGAAGGGAAGGTCATCCGCATAGTTCCGGAAGACCGACATATACGCATGCGTATGGCAGTTGATCAGCCCCGGCATCAGGAGACGGCCGGTGCCGTCGATGGTCAGGTCAGCCGTGAAATCCTCCGGCATCTGATCGATTCCCATGATGCGCGTGCCTTCGATATAGACATCGCGCCGGACAGAATTTTCTTCATTTAACAGATGGACATTTTTAATCCGTGTTCCCATAAAGGCTCCTTTGTCAAAGATTGCGTTTCTCCGGACAGAATGCTATAATTCCTTCACCGCGTCCGGAAAGGTCCGCGGCAGGAGGCTGTTTCTTATGATGTATAAAACCAAGGGCACCTGCTCCCAGCTGATTAATTTCGATATCACAGACGGAAAGGTGCACAATGTAAAATTTATCGGCGGCTGCAGCGGCAACCTGCAGGGCATCGGCCGGCTGGTGGAAGGCATGGAAGTCAGCGAATGCATTGAAAAGCTCAAGGGCATCCGCTGCGGCTTCAAAAGCACATCCTGTCCCGATCAGCTGGCAAAAGCGCTCGAAGAAGCTTCAGCGAAATAATCACGCATCCCATTTATTATTGAGAGCATCTATCTGATCCGCAAATTTCGCGAGATCCTTGTTCGCATGGCCTTCGCTGCGCCTGATGATGGCAAGCAGGCGGTTGCCGGCTGCGATCAGACGGCCGTAAACGTTCTGCGCACGTCCGGCGGATGATGTTTCTCCGGCTGCGCCTGCAGCTGTCCCGGCGGATGCTTCCGCCCTGTGCTCAATCGGGATTCCCCTGGCTTCGGTGATGCAGACGTTCTGCGTCAGGTCATAGACGGTTCCCGAATAGGGAGCCATGGTATCCCATCCGTATTTTTCCTTCAGCAGATCGGCAAACGGCTGGACAACAGCATCGTCACCGTGGACGATAAAGACTTTCTTCGGCGGCTTCGTGAAACCGCCGGCCCAGTCGAGCAGTCCCGCCTGGTCCGCATGTCCGGATACGCCGGGCAGGTTGCAGATTTCGGCGGCAACCGTAATCTGTTCTCCGAACAGGGTCACATCCTTCTTTCCTTCCAGAAGTGCCCGTCCCAGCGTTCCTTCCGCCTGATATCCGACGAAGAGGACCGTCGATTCTTTTCTCCAGAGATTATGCTTCAGATGATGCTTGATCCGGCCGGCTTCGCACATGCCGGACGCCGAAAGAATGACCTTCGGCTGCATATCCATATTGATCATTTTCGATTCATCGGCCGACACCGCCAGCTTCAGTCCCGGAAAGGCGATCGGGTTGATTCCTTTTCTGACCAGGTCCTCCGCCTCTTCGTCAAAGCAGTCGGCATTGTGCTCGCTGTAAATAGTCGTCGCCTTGTTGGCCAGCGGACTGTCGACGTAGACCTCGAAGCCGTCATGCCCGTGAATCAGGTTCTGTTCCTTGATCTGACGGATGAAATACAGCATTTCCTGCGTGCGCCCGACGGCGAAGGAGGGCACCACAAGATTTCCGCCGCGGTCGAATGTGCGCTGCATAATTTTCGAAAGTTCAGTCACGTAATCGACGCGTGCCTCATGGTTGCGGTCGCCGTAAGTCGATTCAATCAGAAGATAGTCCGCATCGGATACCCTGGCAGGATCCCTGATCAGCGGCTGGGCGGTATTTCCGATATCGCCTGAGAAAACGATCTTCGTTTCCTTTCCGTCTTCATTTACCCAGACCTCAATGGCCGCAGAGCCGAGCAGATGGCCGACATCCGTGAAGCGGATCTTAATGCCGTCGCAGACGTCAACTACGGTATCGTAATCGTATTCCCGGAAAAGACGGCAGGCAGCTTCGGCATCCGGCACCGTATAGGACGGCACGAATTCCGGCTGGCCTCTCCTCTTGCCTTTCCTGTTCCGCCATTCTGCTTCGAATTCCTGGATATGCGCAGAGTCAAGAAGCATGATGCTGCACAGATCGGCAGTCGCGTGGGTCGACAGGATCGGACCCTTGAAGCCGTTTTTGACAAGGACCGGCAGGTTTCCCGTGTGGTCGATATGGGCATGCGTTACGAACACGTAGTCGAGTTCACCCGGGCTGACAGGAATCGGAACATTGACGAAATCGTCTCTTCCCTGCTCCATTCCGCAGTCGACAAGAATCTTTTTCCCCGCCGCCTCCAGGTAATGACAGCTCCCTGTAACCTCATGGTCCGCTCCGACAAATGTCAGTTTCATGTTCTGTCCTCCTCGCACGGTTTGCAAATCAATTGCATTTATTATATCATAACGGCAGAGAATTGACCAAAAGAGGGTATGCAAATGAAGAAAATCGTATTGACCGGAGGCGGTACGGCCGGCCACGCAACTCCGAATATCGCCATGATTCCGAGGCTTCAGGAACTCGGCTATGAAATCAGCTATATCGGCTCCTACACCGGAATTGAAAAAGCCCTGATTGCGGATTACAAGGACGTTGCCTACTACGGCATTTCGTCCGGAAAATTCCGCCGCTATTTTTCGCTGAAAAACCTGACCGACCCGTTCCGCGTCCTCAAGGGCATCGGGGATGCCAGAAAGCTTTTGCGGAAAATAAAACCGGACATCGTTTTCTCCAAGGGAGGCTTCGTTGCCGTCCCCGTCGTGCGTGCCGCGCACGACATGAAGATTCCCGTCCTGATCCATGAATCGGATATGACGCCGGGCCTTGCCAATAAGCTCTGCATCCCGCTCGCCAAAAAGATCTGCTGCACATTCCCGGAAACGCTGGACAGCCTGCCGCCGACCAAGGCGGTTCTGACCGGCACGCCGATCCGCGAAGGCCTTCATCACGGCACGCGCGAAGCAGGTCTTGCCTTTACAAAATTCAGCGGAACCCGCCCGATCATCATGGTTATCGGCGGATCGCTGGGGGCGACTCCGGTAAATGATGCCGTCCGCAAGGCTCTTCCGGAACTTCTTCCGAAAGCCGATGTCGTGCATCTGTGCGGCAAGGGAAAAGTGGATGACAGCCTTCAGGGGCTGAAGGGATACCGTCAGTACGAATACATCAAGAAGGAACTCCCGGATTTATTTGCCATGGCAGATGTCGTGATCTCACGCGCAGGCGCCAATGCCATCTGCGAGCTGCTTTCGCTCCGCAAGCCGAGTCTTCTGATTCCGCTTTCGTCGCATGCCAGCCGCGGAGACCAGATCCTGAACGCGAAATCTTTTGAGAAGCAGGGCTTCTCGGTCGTCCTGGAAGAGGAGCAGATTACGACGGAACTGCTCGTAAAGACACTGGTGGACCTGTATCACCACAGGAAGAAATACATCGATGCGATGGAAGCCAGCCCGGTGACCGATTCAGTCACGAAGATTACGAACCTGATTGAAGAGACGGTTGCTGCCGCGCATTCAGACTGATCACATTTCATTTTCACCGGACTCCCTGCAGAGACGCAGGCAGCCTTCGAGAACTTTGCCGTAATTTTCTGCACGGTGGGGAAAGAGACATGACGAACAGTCCTTGATTCCTTTCGGCGTATGCGTAAAGCTGCCGCCGCACCGGTCTCCCAGTGCATACAGCGGGCAGTAGCAGAACAGGCAGCTGAAGTTTTCGGGATCAGCCCCCTCGTGACAGGGAAAATATTCGCAGTCCCTGTTGGAGAAATAACGGCTGCTGTTTTTTAGTTTCATTTCCCGGTCACCTCTCTCACCAGACGGACGGATTCTTCCGCATCCTGCCTGTCCAGGCACTCCATCGTCAGATCGCAGTCCGGGCTGTCCGAAAGGACTCTTTCGATGGTCTTCTGCCAGGCAACCGTTCCCTTTCCGAGTCCCAGATGCTCATCGCGCTCTCCGTGATTGTCATGAAGGTGCATTTCGCCGATCATGCCTTTCAGCGTCACCGCCCAGTCATAGGCGGAAATCTTTGAAGCGCAGTTGGCATGGCCGATGTCCAGGCAAAGACGGATCCGGGGATTCTCCGTCATCTGGATAAAGTCCCGCAGCATGGAGGGATCCGGGTCGACGACATTTTCGATGCGGATCTGCAGATCCGGCTTGCCGGCAAGAAAGCCCGTCCAGAAATTCTTCATGCGCTCCGCCCAGCCTTCCCGGAAAACCATATACGGAATATATCCGGAATGGAAAACCATTTTGCGGGATCCGATGAGGGCAGCGGCGCGGTACGCCTGCTCCATCCTTTCGGAACTCACTGCCGCGATTTTCACGTCATAGCTGACCGCGTTGAGGTCAAAGAAGGGGCCGTGCACGATGACGTCGTCCGTACCGATGATCGGAAGGCGCCTCCGGTAAATGTCCGCATGTTTCTCATCATCCAGATAGTCGCTGCGTGCGAAATCAATTGTCTCGATTCCCGCGCCCGTGCTGCGGACGATTTTATTCATGATGCCGTCATCAAACATTTCCGAAACATAGATCTTCATGATTCACTCCGTCTGACTTTCTCATTCCTTCCGTGCCGGATTCAGCGGATATCCTCCCATTGTTCCAGCACCTCTTTCATATGTGCGGCCACATTGAAATCATACACCTCTTCGAGGAGTCCGGCGCTGAGGATTTTCCCGGAATCGCCGTGCGCAAGAATCTTTCCGTCCTTCATAAAAACCAGATAATCCGCAAGCTCCACGGCCAGCGAAATGTCGTGGAAGACCCCGACGACCGTGCGTCCCGGCTCCGACGACCATTTCTTCAGATAATCGACAAGGGACTTCTGCGCCGACAGGTCAAGATGATTCGTCGGCTCATCGAGAAGGATCACCGGTGCCCCCTGCGCAATGGTGCGCGCAAGGAAGACCCTCTGCAGCTGTCCTCCGGACAGTTCGGTAATCTGCCGGTTCCTCAGTTCATAAAGGCCTACCGCCTCCAGACACTGTCCGGCCTTTTCCCGGTCTTCTTTCGTCGGCTCCCCCAGGATGCTGCTCGAATACAGGTATCGACCGAGAAGGACCGTTTCAAAAACCGAATAGGAAAAGAAAATATCCGAGAACTGCGTCATCATGGAAACATGGCGGGCAATCTCTTTCCGCTTCATTTCCCTGAGGCTTATGCCGTCGATCCGGATTTCCCCCGTGCTTGGCAGAAGACCGACCATCGTGCGGAGAAGCGTCGTCTTGCCGCAGCCGTTCTTTCCGAGGATACAGACATTTCTCCCCATCGGGACAGAGAAGGAAATGTCGTGCAGGATCATCTCTTCTTCCCTGCTCCCGGTTCCGTAGCCGGCAGACACATGCGACAGTTCAATGCTCGTCCCGTTCATCTGCGGTTCCCCCTGAAGAAGACATAGGCAAAGAACGGTGCCCCGATCAGCGCCGTGACGGAACCCACCGGAATTTCCTGGGGAGACAGGACCGTGCGCGACACCAGATCCGCAATGGCCATGAAAGCGCCGCCGAACAGGACAGACATCGGCAGGACGTAGCGGTGGGAAGATCCGAAGACACGCCTCACGACATGCGGGGCGATCAGATCGATGAAGCCGATGACGCCGGTGAAGCAGACGGCGATGCCGGTGAGAAATGCCGAAACGGCAATCAGGATTTTCTTCATTTTCCGGGAATCGACGCCGATCGTCAGAGCCTGTTCGTCACCGAAAGTCATGATGTCCATTTCACGTGAAAAACGCATCAGCAGAAGCGTGCCGAACAGGCACGCCGGAAAAAGAACGGAAACATGATACCAGGTTCGCGAGGAAAAAGAGCCCATCGACCACAGGAGCAGCTGGCGGGAATTGTCCGGCGTCAGGGCAGAAAGCAGGGTCAGGATGGCGTTGACAAATAGAGAAAGCACCATCCCGATCAGGATAATGGTGTGGTTGTGCATGCCGCGGTCGATTCTTTCGGACAGCAGGATTGCCGCAAAGACAGTGGCCAGTCCGAAGAGGAACCCCATGAAGGGAAGGGTAAAGGAACCGATCAGCGGAATGGAAAAGCCGCTGACGATTACGATGGCGGCGCCGAGAGAGGCACCGGAAGAAACGCCCAGGGTGAAGGAAGATGCCAGCGGATTCTGAAGCACCGACTGCATGACGGTTCCGGATGCCGCAAGACAGCCTCCGACCAGAAAAGCCGTCAGCGTCCGCGGCAGGCGGATTCCCCAGAAAATGGAAACTGCGGAATCCGTGATGTTCTGCGGCAGCGCCGTTCCGAAGCATTTATGGCAGAAAATCGCCCACATGTCCGGTAAGGGGATGCTGACGCTTCCGATGCCCATGCTGACCAGCAGTGCCAGTACAGCAAGGAAAATCGAGAGAATCACTTTCATCCGGTTATTCAGGTGCGAACCTCGGTCTGCCATAAAGCCTCTTCTGCAAAAATAATTTCAGACTCCGTCGTCATTTCCCGTAATCTCGGAAGCAACCGCTGCATATTCATCCGGATAAACGGCAACAGCCATTTCCCGGAGGGCTTCGACGATTTTTTCCGAAGGGATCATGACGGAATCATTGTTGATATAGTTGACTGCCTGATTTTTCACGGCGGTCACGTTCTCCCATCCCGGCAGGGACATGATGTCTCCGACCGGATTCTGCGACTGGTCTGAGCCGGTCAGGATGACATCCGGATTGGCTGCAATGGCCGCTTCATCCGTAACCGAAATCCAGCTCTCCTGATCGCCCATCACGTTCTTCGCCCCGATCAGGGAAATCATTTCGTCGATATAGGTATCTTTTCCGACGCTGTAAATGGACGGCGATCCGGAGATCTCAAACAGCACCGTTTTCTTATCCGTGATTTTCGAGCCGATGGCCGTAATCTCATCGATGCTCTTCTGCATCTCTTCAATCACTTTTTCCCCGCCCTGACTCTGACCGACACAGTCCGCAACAAACTGAATGTCTTCCTGTATGCCTTCGACGCTCGTGCTGCTGGGAATATCGGCAACACAGATTCCGGCATCGCGCACGGACTGATAGACATCATCGCCCCCGTAGGAACTCATGCCGGATGTGAAGACGATATCCGGATTCAGCGCCGTGATTTTTTCATTGTCCGGCGACATCATGTCGAACTGCGGAATGCCTGCCGGAAGGTCCGATACATACTTCGGTGACTGCGTATCGCAGGCAACGACCTTGTCAATCAGTCCGAGATCATCAAGCATTTCCGTCTGGGCCGGCGACATGGAAATGATCCTGTCCACGGTATCCGGAATCGTGATCTTATTTCCGCTGCGGTCCTCCGACGGTTTGGAAGAAGACGAAGAATCCGCTCCGGAAGCTGCGGACGAAGACGCCTTGCTCTCCGTCTCCGAAGATTCTGAAGAGGATGCTTCAGAACCGGATGCCGCAGATGCCGATGCGGCTGTCGATGCGGCGGATACCGATGCGGCGGCTGCTGAGGCAGAGGATGCTGTCTGACTGCTGCCGCAGCCTGCAAGGAGAGATGCGCCGACGGCTGCCGTGATAAGAAATGCCCATACTTTTTTCATTTTCAAATGACTCCTTCCTCATGGTGAGGCGTGTTTTCTGCCGGCCGGATCCGGCCGGAAATAAAAATGCTGCATGTCATCTGACATGCAGCACAAACATCCTTCCGGAATCAAGCACCTTCCTAAGTCACGAAGAAGATCTGTGCTGTCTGCATTCTGCAGTGATCTGACTTAAGACGTTTTCCGTCCATCACAGTAGCGGCTCTGCGGGGCTTCTCACCCCATTCCCTGCCTGAATGCATCACTTTATGAATATGCGGATACTTTAACACGGATAAAGAAAAATGTCTATCGGATCTTTCCGAACAGCAGACGGCTGTTCCGTTCCTAAACCAGCCTGATTGCATCAACCGGGCATGTATAGACGCAGTCCCCGCAGCTGTCGCATCTTAAGTAATCGATGACCGCAACATTATTGAAATCCAACTCGATGGCCCCTTTCGGGCAGAAGACGCATTCTGCGCAGCCGATGCATTCTTCTTCAATTACCTTGTAGGTTTTTCCCGATTCTTCTCCTGTTCCTCCGCTTACCTGCTTAACTTCCTCTTCCGAAAGCTTCCTGTTTTCTTCCATCATTTTCGATTCCTCCGTTCTGTCCTAATGGACTTGACGGATTTTATGATACAAGGCAACCTGCAACAAAACCGCAACAAATTTTTCCTTATTTCAATTTCTGTCCGAGGCCGCAGACGATCCTTGTCACATGTTCCGCCTTTCCGGCAAGAATGCACAGGACTCTTCCGGTCGTATCCCTCCAGATCCGTTCAAAATCATCCGCCGGGATGACTCCTGATCCGATTTCATTGGAAATGATGCAGATATCCGGATTTCTTTCCGTCAGTTTTTCCGCAGCCAGAACCGGGTCCGTCCCGTCCTCAATCAGGCGCCGGACGTACTGCTCGAAATTCCGCAGGATCCGGACTCCTGCCGGCGGATCCGCCGGCAGATCTTCGCCGCTGCGGACGCATTCTTCCGGCAGATTTTTTTCTCTGAGCACATAATCCAGTTTTCCCTGGGCGATTCCGCCTACAAACAGTTCCATTTCCTAACCTCTCATCAGAACCAGCGAAAAGACCGCCGGAAAAATTGCAAAAGCAAGTTCTGTCAGAATCAGATAGAATCCGAGAAGGTCTCCGGTGATTCCTCCGAAGTCCTTCAGTGCCATCCTGCGGAAAAGGAAATAGCCGCCGAAGGAAATCAGGGCTGCTGCCGCACCTGCCCACGGATAAATCATGGCCGTGAAAAGAAGCGCGGCCGCCGTCATCGTGAACAGCACGACGCGGACCCGTCCCGCCGCTGCCGAGCCGGCAAACTGATAAGCCGTTCCGTCCCCGCGGGCATTTCCGATCGTAAGCAGGGCAATGCCGCTCATGCAGCGGGAAAGGAAAAAGCCGGTGCAGAAGACAGCTGTCATTTTCCATCCGGCGATTTCCGAAATGGCCGAACCATAGAGCAGTTCAAAAATCACGGCCATGATCACCGCAAAGGCACCGATATGACTGTCCTTGAGGATTTCCAGGCGGCGTTCCTTTCCCCGGTGGGAATGCAGGGCGTCCATCGTATCCATGTAGCCGTCCATGTGAATGCCTCCCGCAATTAGGAGCGGAAGCGCAGCGCACACACAGCTCCGGGCAAGAGAACCGATGCCGGCTGCTTCGCAGATCCGCAGCCACGCATAGCAGAGTCCTCCGATCACCGCGCCGACCAGAGGAAAGAAGCAGAGGGCATAGCGCATGTCTTCTTCCTTCCATTCCGTCGCCGGCATCGGAATGCCCGAGTACATGGAGAAGGCAATCACGATTCCTTTAAGCAGATGCATTTTCATTTCCTTTCAGGAAGAGCGGGCAGGTATAGACCACCTCGACCGCCCGGTTCGAAGCATTCAGGACAGCTGCGTTGACTTCCCCAAGATTCCGGATATATTCGGCAGTTTCCTTTTCGTAGGAAATGCCGTCGGAAAAAATCAGGTTTGAGACGACGACCAGATTCTTCACCTTCTCGGAAAGCGCAAGAACTTCCCGGACGGTCCTTTCGGCATCATGGCCGTCAGCAGCGGAACCACCACCCCCGTCCCCCTGGTTCCCGGTTCCGCCGAACATCTCATTTGCCAGAAGATTCGACAGGCATTCCAGAAGGACCGTCGCCTCCGGATGGTCTGTCAGCACGGGGATCCGGTCGATATCCCGGGATGCCTCGATGGTCTGAAATCCTTTTCCGTTCCGTCTCCGGCGATGCCGCGCGATGATGACGTCGTTGCCCGGGCCTTCCGGACTCAGCGTCGCAAGATAATAGAGCGGACCTCCGTTGGAAAGACGCACGGCTTCCGTTTCCGCCCAGCCGGATTTTCCGCTGGCGCCGCCGCCCAGGACCAGGGTCAGCATGAAAATGTCCCCGCTTCCGGAATCCGTTTCAGCATTTTTTCTCTCCTGTCTCAAATTCGCGGTAAGCTTCCATGCCGATTCCCGAAAATGAGGAACCGGTACGGTAAACAGCAAGCGCCGAATCCAGAAGGTGCAGCATCATGACCGCACCGGTGCCTTCGCCCAGCGCCAGATCCGCATCGATCACGGCGTGCATTCCCAGTTCACGGAATACAGCTGTCGCAATCGGCTCCCTGCTCAGGTGGGAGGGAATCAGGAAATCCTTCGTCCCCGGAAGAAGCCTCTCCGCAATCAGGGCTGCCGCCGCGGAAATACATCCGTCCATCACGACCGGAATGTGTCTGACCGCTCCGCCGATGAACAGCCCGGCTGTTGCCGCAAGGTCGAAGCCGCCGACCGCACACAGAACGCCGAATGCATCCGCCTGCTCCAGTTTGTATTTTGCAATTCCTTCTTCGATGACTTTTCTTTTCCGCAGAAGCCCCGCATCATCCAGTCCGGCTCCGCGGCCGGTGAGCTGGTCCGCCGGCAGATGAAGCAGCGCCGCGGTTACCGCGGCCGAAGTCGTGGTATTTCCGATGCCCATTTCTCCGGCTGCCAGGATGTCATATCCTTCCCGCACGGAACGTTCCGCCAGTTCGAATCCGGTGCGCACGGCAAAAAGGGCTTCCTCTCCGCTCATCGCCGGCTCCTTCAGAAAGTCTCTGGTTCCTTCTGCCGCTTTCCGCTTCAGCACGCCCGGAAAGTCCCGGGTGTCAGCAATGCCTACGTCAGCCGGAAATACGTCGCAACGTGCCTCCCCCGCAATGGCGCAGATATTTCCGCCGCCTTTTCCGATATTCTCCGCAACCTTTGCCGTCACTTCACGGCCGCACTGGGTCACGCCCTCGTCCGTGATGCCGTTGTCCGCACAGAAGACAAAGACGCGGCGGCGGTCAAGCCGAACATCCGCATTTCCCCGGATTCCCGCAATCTGCACGAGGATATCCTCCAGCCTTCCCAGCGAATGCAGCGGCTTGGCGATGGTATTCCAGTGAGCGCGGGCAGCCTCTTCCGCCTCCGCGCTCCTTGCAGGCTTCTGATTTCCGCCCGGGACTTCCCTCAGGAAATCCTGCAGCATCTGATTGTCCGGAATATTCGGGTTCACTCTCCTGCCGCCTTGAATTTCTCCAGGATCTCATCCCGTGCATCTTCGGTCAGTTCACCCGGATTCCAGGCAACGATCGTCTCTCCGTCTTTGTAGCGCGGAATCAGATGGATATGGAAATGAAACACGGTCTGGCCGGCGCACGGCTTGTTGTTCTGAACAATATTGAATCCGTCGCAGTCCATGGCTTTCGTCATGCGGACCGCAATCTTTTTGGCCAGCTGAAAGGCACGGCCCAGAAGGTCATCCGGGATCTCATAAATATCCGCATAATGCGCCTTCGGAAGAATCAGGCAGTGACCCTTTGTTGCCGGTCCCGCATCCAGGATCACCCGGAATTCATCATCTTCGTAGAGTGTCGCCGTCGGGATTTCTCCGTTTGCCAGTTTGCAGAAAATACAGTCAGACATTTTAAAGCCTCCTCTTTTCAGTTCACGTTCTTTTCCGTTTCTTATTCCATTGTCTGTGAAATGACAGCCGTCTTCGGCTTCCTGTACAGAATCATGCTCAGGATAAAGCCGGCAATCAGACCCCCTATGTGTGCGGTATTTGCCACATTTGCCGCAACAAGACCGAAATACAGCGACAGGGCCAGCATGACCGCCATCTGCATCAGCGAAAGATTCTTCACGCGGCCCTTGTTCCGGATAATGACCCAGATCAGGGCCCCCATGACTGCAAAGACCGCTCCCGATGCTCCGACCGAAATGACGGCTTCGCCGTTTTTCGCATAAAAGTAAAAGGAAGCCAGATTCCCCGCAAGGCCCCCGAGCAGATAGACCGCCAGAAACCGGACATGTCCGATCAACGGCTCCAGCGTGATGCCGAGGGCGACAAGAAGCAGCATGTTGTTGAGCAGATGCTGAATGCCCGCATGCAGGAACATGGCGGTAAACAGCCGCCAGTATTCGCCCTGCTGAACGTAGGGCGTATAGAAAGCGCCCCATTTCAGGAGGACATTGCTGTCCATGGTGCTGCCCGTCGTTATTTCAATAATCAGGAACAGGACGATATTGACAGCCGCCAGGGCAATCGTAACCGCCTGCAGATATCTCTTTTCTGCCATGGTGCTATTGTATAATGAAACCAATAAAAAAGAAAGGCAGTTTCTTCTGCCTTTCCGCAGTTCCTTCTGCCTTTCCCGGTATCGACTCCTTCCGCCTTTTTCTCTAAGAACTTTCCTCCTGCTTCTTTTCTTCTCTTACCGGTACGGCAGGCTTTTTTCTTCTCAGCCGGAAGGCCAGAAGGGCACCGGAGGCGGCAGCTGCCGCGGCGGTTCCGAAAATCATTTCCGGTTCGATTTCTTCCAGAATCCGCAGATGCAGGACGGTATAGAGAAGCAGGACTGCCAAAAGTCCTCCGCCGATCAGGAAGAGTGTCCTTCGGTCCAATTTTAATTTTGCCCGCCATCCGCCCTTCCCTGCCGGCCGGGCTCTGTTTCTTCGCCCGTAAGCCGTTTCAGGTTCTTCCGGACCGCAGGACTCCTCTTCCTCTGATTCTTCTCTGCTGAATTCCGTGAAATCTTCTGTCACGTCAAATGCACCGCTCCCGGTTTCTTCAGAACGGCTGGTTCCCTGCTCCGGTTTTCCGGTCAGGAAGGCGATCATCTTTTCGGGACGCACATCCTCTTCCATGACCATCCTGTAAAAACGGTAGCCGAATACGACGGCCTCGCTTTCCTCACGGTCAATCCTTTCCAGAAGAAATTCCGTCATTTCCCGGAGGCTGGTACGGAAATCCCGTCCGTAGAACGGGACAAAAAGCAGATAGGTTTCTTTCTTCTCCCGGTCCAGGAAAATCATTTTCGGCTCAAGGCAGAGATGGTCCGTGCAGAGAAGATAATCTTCCATTTCCGCGGGAGTCCGGAGAATCCCTGTGAGGATCCATTGAAGCTCCTCTTTCCGGAATTCCCGTTCCGCACAGAAGTCCGTCAGGGAGACTTTCGCGGAAATATCATAGGAGAATCTCGTTTCATTGTCGACGTGCCGTACGCCGCATGACAGCAGTCCCTTCACGTGACAGGACAGAAACATCCCGGTCTCGTACGATCTTCCCACGCTTTCATCTGCGCGGACGGTCAGGCTTGTGCGGTTCAGTTCCTTCTGAAACTCTCTTTCCATTTCAGTCCTCCGTCAGCGATTCTGCAGCCCGCAGCTTCCGTATGAAACTGACAGGATCCACGACCGCATATTCTCCTTTTTCGGAAATGCTCCATTTCCAGCCGCCGTACAGTGCTATCGTGTCCGCTGCAAATGAAACGGTCCTTGTCTTCCCGTTCTCTTCTTTCATCCGTGAAAGATTCACTGCCGCAAAAAGTTCCGGATTCTCCGGGTCGTGTCCGCTGATGGCCTGCTCGCAGGCGGCCGCGGAAAGACAGGCCCTGCTGCAGACATGGAAATTCAGATAGAAAACGGCAAAAATAACAAGCAGGATGCAGGGGATCAGAAGGGCTGCTTCTATGGTAAAGGAAGCCCGCCGCAGATTTCCTGCGGATTCACGGCATTCGGATATTTTTTTCATATTGTTTTCCTGGGATGATTTTTGAAAGAACGGGAGAACTTGAAAGAAGTGTAATTCAAATCCATTGGATTTCTCAAGACGGAAAAATGTACGAACTTCGCAATGGATTTTTCGTATATTATTGACACCGGATCTGACCGGATACCTGACATATACTATTTACGGTTTCCAGACCGACTGATTCTCCGCTTTACCACAGCAGCCGGACCGCCCTGACCGTTTCTTCCGGGACGCAGTCCGGGCCGCCGAGAATATCCAGTTCCGCAACGCTGCTGTCGGAAGCCACGGTATTTTTCAGGAAATCAAACTCCGCTCCGGAAGTTCCGTCCGTCAGAAGGATCGGCGTTTTTCTCTGACCCATCAGCATGCTGCCGGCAAGGGCATCCGCATAATGGGCATTGGTTCCGGAAGCGATTCCCATCCGGTTGTAGGAAGTTCCTTCATCCTTCCGGAAAGCTGCCGCCACTTTTGCCGAAGTATCGTAACGGTCTGCTCCGTCGAATCTTACGACCGCTGATGTCAGAAGGTCCGTGACACGGTTCGTCACGGCGTTTTGGCCGCCGAGGACATAGACCGTTCCGTAACGGTCTGCGGCCTGAAGCAGGCTTTCGTCCATCGAACTCCCGTCCGTCAGGAAGAGCGGCATTCCATAAGCATAAGCCCACGGTGAAATGGACAGGGCATCCGCTGCTGAACTTCCCGAAGCAATAATGCAGGCATTTTTCTCATTGGAAAGGAAAAGGCTTTCGTTCTGCTGATAGACTTCCAGGCACGTCTCATAGCGGTCGCTGCCTTCCAGCCGTACGATGTCCGTCACTCCCAGGGCACGCAGTTCCTGTTCCGCATTGACGGAGACCGCGCCTGTTCCGCCGATAATCGTAATCCGTTTAATTTTCCAGTAAGCAATGAGCTCTTTTGTCGGCTGAGGAATGGACGCCTTCGCCGTCAGCAGGATCGGAGCTTTTTCCGCACCGGCCAGTCCCGCTGCCGTCAGGGCATCCGCATAGCCTTCCCCCGATGCCAGGACGGCTTCATCTGCTCCGTCCTGAAATGCCGCCAGCGCAATTTCCTTTGCCGTCAGATACCTGTCATCGCCCGCAAGACGCACTGCCTGCGGAGCGTCGGCACTGTATTCCTGATAAAACAGAGGAAAATATTCCGCTGCGGCGCTTCCGCAGTCCCGGGAAAATGAATCATCGGAAGGCTGCTCGTAATCCGTGCTGAAGCAGTACCCTGCATTCCATGCACCGTCTGCCGTATCCGGCGTACTCTGAAGCATTGACAGGACGGAAGAATAATCCGTGCTCAGTTCGTGATACATGTAGCTCATCTGCCCATTGATTGAAGTGCTTTCCTTCCCGTTTGCCGCGCACCATGCTTCCAGGCTGCTCCGGCCGTCCGGATTCCACTGGAACAGGCCGTAAAAGTTTCCGTCTTCACCGCCGGTTCCGAAATGATTTTCCAGTTTGGCATTTCCCATGATTCCGCAGGCCGCCGCCGTATTGAGTCCCATGGTGCCGGTCGCGAATTCATACACCTCCTGTTCCGCGGCTGTCGCAGAAAGAGCCGGTTCCGCAGAAACATGCTGCGGTGCAGAAAGAAGCATGCACAGCACCATGCAGAACACGAGCAGTCCTGTTTCTGTTTTCCTGTGTGTTTTTTTCATGACTCCTGAATACTCCTGTCCGCTGTTTTTTCACGGGCAGATCACCTGAATGAACTGCCGCCTCTTTTACACCCGGTCGATATACGTCAGTTTTACCGTATAGGTTTTGCTTCCGCCTGCTGCCAGCACCGGTGCCATGCATCCTTTTTCCCCGACAGCCGGGCCGTCCATGAACATGTTCATCGGCTCCATGCCGAGCACATACTCACCTTTCCCCAGCATCTTCCATTCGCAGAAATAAGGAAGTTCCTTCGCATCAAATTCCACGCGGACGCCGACTGCCAGTTTGTCATTGAAGACCGTGTAGGAACATTTACCTTTTCTGTCCGGTTTGATTTTATGGAAATAGCATCTCTCCGGATACGGGTACTCCGGCGCTTCAATCACGTTCCACGTCCCGGCATATTTCGCCGCTTCCGGCGTACGGGGCGTCACTTCCTCCGAATCAATGATAATCCTTGTTCCGTCCTGCAGAAGCGGATATCCGTAATTCAAATGATACAGAAGTCCGAACTGCCTGCGGCCGAATCCGCAGTTTGTGACCCGGTCCGTTATGGTGATGCTGTCATCTTCATAGGCAAATGCAAGCTTTCTTTCCAGCGTAAGGTTTTCGCCGAAGAGCCTTGCTTCTTTCATGGTTCCCTTCACGGAAAGTCCGGGAACGCCTTTGACCAGAGTCCGTTCATAGCTGACATTTTCCGCAGGGATGTTGTCGATGCGTCCGTGAAGCCCGCGGGTTTCACCGTAAACATCCTTGGGCACGCCGATATTCTGAAGCCCGCCGGTCGTCAGCTGTCCGACAAAAAAGTTCCGCAGGAAATGCGCATCTCCCGCTTCATAGAACTCCGCATTCCGCACTCCCTGCGGAGCCAGATAATTCATGTTCTTTCCCTTGTATCTGACCTGCAGAAGATCCATGCAGCGGCCGGGCAGGACAGATGCGGAAAGATTCCCTCCGTTGTCAACCCTCATGACACGGACGCCTTCCGACATGCCGTCGGAAAGAACCGCTTCCTGATATCCGATCAGCTGGTTTTCATTGCCGATATACGGCTGAATCTCTTTGTATGAGCTCATTCCCTTTCCTCCCCGGATCATTTTTCACGATGATCTGCTTCATGGTATCTGCTTTATGGTTATCTGTTTCATGATGATCTGCTTTGCAGTTCTCCGCTTCACAGCTGTATGCTTTCCGCCGTTGCTTTCAGGGTCGCAGCGGACTCTTCCAGCTGCTTCCTTTCTGTTTCATTCAGTGAGATGGGGACTTTCTTCACGATGCCGTTCCGGCCGACAATGGCAGGCGTGCTGAGGCAGATGCCTTCAATGCCGTACTCGCCGTGCATCATTCCCGACACCGGCAGGATGGATTTTTCATCCTTCATGATGGCTTCGCAGATTCTCTTGACGGACATGGCAATGCCGTAGTACGTTGCCTTCTTTCTTTTGATGATTTCATAAGCGCTGTTCTTGACATCCTCCGCGATTTCCCTCATCGCTTTCTCATGGTCATGATAGCCTCTCATTTCACAGAAATCCGTGAGAGCGATTCCGGATACATTTGCGCTGCTCCAGACCGGCAGTTCGCTGTCTCCGTGCTCTCCGATGATAAAGGCATGCACGCTGCGGCTGTCGACGCCGAGATGCTCGCCCAGCTTGTATTTCAGACGGGCCGTATCAAGAACCGTGCCGGATCCGATGACCCGGCTTTCCGGCATGCCCGAAAGCTTCACCGCCGTATACGTCAGGATATCGACCGGGTTCGCTACGATCAGCAGGATGCCCTGATAATCCCTCTTTTTGATTTCCGGAATAATGCTCCCGAAAATCTTCACGTTTTTCTGGACCAGATCAAGACGCGTCTCTCCGGGCTTCTGTCCCGCGCCGGCTGTCACGACGATAATGGCCGCATCCGACGCATCGTCATAATTTCCCGCATAGATTTTCATCGGAGCTGCAAACGGAATTCCGTGGGCGATATCCATCGCTTCCCCTTCCGCTTTTTCCGCGTCCGCATCCAGCAGGACCATTTCGGAAAATAAACCGCTCTGCATCAGGCTGAAGGCTGAAGCAGCCCCCACGAATCCGCATCCGACAATGGCAGCCTTCCGTCCGTTGATTTCTTTTTTCATTCCGGCACCTCCTGTTGGTTTTCCGTGTTTTCTATTATAAATCATATCCGGAAAATGGAAAACTATCTGTTGCAAATCAAACCGATGTGCTATATTCATTTACGGAACCTGATTACATTTTCGGAAAGGACTTCTCATGGCTAAACAGCCGGCCGGTCTGAAAAAAGACATCCTGCGAATTCTTCTCTGCACTGCCGCCGCACTTATCTATTCCCTGAACATCAACAGTTTCGTCCATACCGGGGGACTGCTGCCCGGAGGCTTTTCGGGACTTTCCCTGCTGCTGATTGAAATCATCAAGGACAGCACCGGCGTCACGATTTCCTACGGCGTTCTTTACGTCATCCTGAATTCAATTCCCGCGCTGTTAAGTTTCCGTCTGATCGGGAAACGGTTCACGATTTTTTCCGTCTATACGATCGTGATGGTTTCCATTCTGACTTCGGTCCTTCCCTCCTACGTCATCACGTACGATACCCTGCTGATTTCCATTTTCGGCGGAATCATCGGAGGCTTTTCCATCTGCCTGTGTCTCTTCGCCCGGGCAACTTCCGGCGGAATGGATTTCGTATCGATTTATGTATCGGAGAAATTCGGCATCGACGGATGGCAGGTCGTCCTGATTTTCAATGCCTGCGTCCTGACCGTCGACGGTTTCCTCTACGGCTGGGACAAGGCGCTGTATTCCATCATTTTCCAGTTCGTCACGATCCAGGTCATCGACGGCCTTTACAAGCGCTATAAGAAGAACACCTTGTTCATCGTCACGTGCCATCCCGAAGCAATCTCCGAGCTGATCAGCAAAACGACGGGGCACGGTTCCACAGACATCATGGCCATCGGCACTTATGAAAATAAGCCGCGCACGCTTGTCTACTCCGTCGTCGGCAGCGAGGATCTTCCGCAGCTGACGAAGAAAATATCCGAGATCGATCCTTCCGCCTTCGTCAACGTCATCCGCACCGAGCGCCTGGCCGGCCGTTTCTCTCTGCCGCCGAACGACTGAATCCGACAGCTTCTTATCTGGAAACTCACAAAAAAAGAGGCAGCCTGCATAAGGCTGCCTCCGTGATTGTTTGATTATTTCAGAAGCTTCTTCAGATCTTCTTCCGGAGTGGAGATCGGCGCGATGCCGTATTTCTCAACCAGGAAGTTCAGAACATTCGGGGAAATGAACGCCGGAAGCGACGGTCCCAGAAGGATGTTCGTGATTCCCAGATGAAGCAGCGTCAGCAGGATGCAGACCGCCTTCTGCTCATACCAGGAAAGCACGAAGGAAAGCGGGAGTTCATTCACGCCGCAGTTAAAGGCACCTGCCAGGGCGACGGCAATCTGGATTGCGCTGTAGGCATCGTTGCACTGGCCTACATCCATGATGCGCGGGAAACCGGCAACAGTCCCGAGGTTCAGATCATTGAAGCGGTATTTCCCGCAGGCCAGCGTCAGGATAATGGAATCCTTCGGTGTCTGTTTGACGAATTCCGTATAGTAGTTGCGTCCCGGCTTGGCACCGTCGCATCCGCCGACCAGGAAGAAATGGCTGATCTTTCCGGCTTTAACCGCCTCGACGATTGCGCCTGCGTTGGAAAGCACCGCACCGCGGCCGAAACCGGTCATGACTTTATGTCCGCCGTTGATGCCGGTCATCGGATGGTCTTCCGTATAGCCGCCGAGCTCCAGGGCTTTTTCAATGACAGGCGTAAAATCCTTGTCTTCTCCGATATGCCTGATTTCCGGATAGGAAACCACTTCCGTCGTAAAGACGCGGTCGGAATAAGAAGCCTTCGGAGGCATCAGGCAGTTTGTCGTGAAGAGGACCGGTGCCGGAATGTCTGCGAATTCCTTCTGCTGATTCTGCCATGCCGTTCCGAAGTTTCCCTTCAGCTGCGGATACTTCTTCAGTTCCGGATAAGCATGAGCCGGCAGCATCTCGCCGTGCGTGTAAACATTGATGCCTTTATCCTTGGTCTGTTCAAGAAGCAGCTGCAGGTCATGAAGATCATGTCCGGTAATGACGATGAACGGACCTTTTTCGATATCAAGGGAAACTTCCGTGGGAGCCGGCGTTCCGTATGTCTCGGTATTGGCCTGATCCAGAAGTCCCATGCATTTCAGGTTGACTTCCCCGGTCTTCAGGACAAGCGGAAGCAGCGCATCCATCGTATCTTCCTGTCCGATGGCAAACAGGGCACGGTAGAAGAAATCATTGACCTCCCGGTCAGTATAGCCGAGGATCATCGCATGATAGCCATAGGCAGCCATGCCGCGGAGTCCGAAAAGGATCAGGGACTTCAGGGAACGGATATCCTCGTCTGCCTTCCAGACTTCATTCATGTCATAATCATCGGTACGGGCACAGGGATTGCCGCAGACAGCGCAGCCGGAAGCCAGGCGGTTCTTCTCCGCATGAATGCGGTCCGTCATTTCCTGTACGGTTTTTGCATTGAAGTTCACATTGGTAATGGTTGTGAAGAGTCCGGCCAGCATCAGCTTATCCGTAGCTTCTTCCGCGCTTCCGTGTGCCTCAACGGCGCGGGACAGTCCGACGAGCGCTCCTGTCAGCTGATCCTGAAGCTTTGCGACATCTGCCGGCTTTCCGCAGACGCCTGCCTTGCCTGTGCAGCCTTTGCACATAGCGGTCTGTTCGCACTGGAAACAAAACATTTCGTTCATGATATTCTCCTCCGTAATTTTCTGCCGCAGGAATTATCCCGCAGCGGTTTCTCAGCTTTGCTGTTCTGAGGAGGATTATATCGTCGGTGCGCTGCCGCGTATGTTGTAAATACAACGTATTGCCCGATAAACTTTTAATCTTATGAACGTACAGGCCCGCCATGTAAAAAAGCAGGGTGAAAGACGCAGCCGAAGCGGCAGACCGCAGGCTATCCGAGTTTTGCCGTCAGCCGGACCGGATTGTGATCGGAATCCGCGAATCCCTCATCGAGTGTCTTGACGGATTCCAGCGTCACATTCGGAGAAAGAATGAATCCGTCAATCACGTAATACTGCGTATCGGCCGTATCCGACGGATCATAAGGCTGGTTGTTGAGACGGCAGGACGGAGTCGAAGTGTCATAGGCAAAAGAGAAACCGTCCGGGATCAGGGATTCATCCAGCGTGCCCGGCGACCAGAGATCCGCATGCGTATTCGGATAGACATCAAGGGCACCCGGGAACTCCTGATTGAAGTCCCCGCCTGCAATCACATAATTTCCCTTCGCATATTCCGACGCAAGAAATTCCTTCAACTTGGCCGTCTGGGCTGCCTTGCCAGAACCGTCGTCATAGGCTTCCAGATGCAGGTCGACCGAGACCAGATATTTATCCGAATTCTCAAGAGGAATGTAATTGACCAGGAGGCATCTCTTCAGATTTCCGAGACGTACCGGCCAGGAAAACGGACAGGGCAGCGCAATCCGCTGGGATGTCTCAATCGGGAAATCCGTCGTATTCAGAAGGCCGCTGTGCACGGTTCCGATTGGCGGAATCGGATAGGGAATAAAGGCACAGGAAAAATTCGTGGCAAAGGAAGCATTTGCCCCGGCAAGCGTTTTCGTCTCATTGATGTGGTAGCTGCGCGAAGAGTCCGTGTCGACTTCCTGGAACATCCGGATGTCGGACTGATTTGCCGGATCGGAAACCGCAGCGGCAATTCCATCCAGATATTTCTGAACGGTTTCCTTGTCAGCCGAAGCAACATTCTTCCCGCCGTCCATAAAGAAATCCGAGCCTGCCCCCAGTCCGCAGTAGCCGATATTCCAGGACAGCACGGATACCGTACTGCCTTCCGAAGGCGCCTGGGATCCGTCCGACGAAGCAAGCATGACTGCGTCCTCGACATCAGCCGGCCTGTATTCCGTAACGGTCAGGAACAAAATGAACAGGACCGCAAATGCCACTACTGCTGCCAGAACAATTCCGATGATTTTCAGTATTTTTTTCAGCATCTTCCCCATCCTCAGATCATTTCCCCGCCGATCATCCGTTTCTGCTTCAGAATCGGAAGCTGTTCCCGGATGCGGGCGATCTCATCAAAATTAATTTCCGTTACCGTCATGCCTTCCTTTTCATCCATGTGCGTCAGGACTTTTCCCCACGGTGAAACGATCATGGAGTTTCCATAGGAAACATAGGAGGCTTCTTCATTTCGTGCCTGGCTGCATCCCGCGGTGAAGACCTGCCCGTCTGATGCTCTTGCCCTCAGGAGAAGTTCCCAGTGCGCAGGGCCAGTCGTCATGTTGAAGGAAGCCGGAAACAGAAGGAGTTTCGCTCCCGCTTCGGTCATTTTCTCCGAAAGCTTCGGAAACCGCATGTCGTAGCAGACAGCCAGTCCCATCCGGCCGAATTCCGTATCAAAAACCGTGACGTCATCTCCCGCCGTCAGGGTTTCCGATTCCCGGAAATGCTGCCCGCCTTCCACGGCAATGTCAAAAAGATGCATTTTCCGGTGCCTGGCGATCTGCTTTCCGCTTCGGTCAAATACATAGGCCGTATTATAGATTCTTCCCTGTCTATCCTTTTCCGGCATGCTGCCCGCCGCCAGAATCAGGCCGTCTTTTTTTGCGGCAGCCGACATCCGCTGCCAGGAGGGTCCGCCTTCCTCTTCCGCATACTTCGGAAATGCATCCGTCTGATACGGGCACAGGAACATTTCCGGAAGCATGGCAAGATCCGCTCCCTGCGCCGCAGCTTCCGCAAGATAAAATTCCGCTGTCTGCAGGTTCTTTTCGCGGTCAGCGGTTCCTTCCATCTGAATCAAGGCCAGTTTCATTTTTCAGTCCCTTACGATGACTTCAATTTCCACGCCGTTCGGATCCTCGAAAAGGAAGTTCCGGAAAGAAAGCTTCTCTATATGGGCCGGTTCCGTCAGCATCTTCATTCCGGCCGCCCAGATGTCTGCATAAGCCCGGTCGAGGTCATCGACAGCGACGCAGAAATGACGGTAAATCCCTTTTGTGAAACAGGAATTATTTCCGTCCGGACTTTCAAACTTATAGCGGATCAGTTCCAGCTTCGTCGCATCGGTGAGCCTGTAATACGTCAGCTCATGATCTCCCATGTCGACCTGACCCAGATAGGGAAGACCGAGCGTCTCTCCGTAGAATTTTCTGCTCGCTTCGATATCCTTCACATTGATCGTGATATGATCCACAGCCGTAATGTTCATGGCAGCCTCCGTTCATTTTCTGAAGGGTATTATACCATGAACCGAAACCGGAATACAAAGCGGGAATATGCCGATGAATGCACGCAGTGCATCAGATCAGCAGGGCACCGATACAGCCTGCACATAGAAACGGCACGAACGGAAAGGATTCCGTCTTTTTCTTTTTTCTCAGCGCCACCAGGAAAACGGCAAAAACCGAACTGAGAACCAGCGCCAGCAGAAGCATCTCCGTTACCAGGATTCCCGTGAGAAAAAAGCCGCATGTCAGCAGCACGATTCCGTCGCCCTGTCCGATTTTTCCCTTCGAAGCGAAAGAAATCAGCAGCAGAAAAAAGCCCGGCAACAGGGCCAGGAAGCATTCCGGCATTTCTCCGCGCCGGTTCAGGAACATATGCAGGATTCCTGCACCGGCAGTAAGAAGAGAAAACAGAAGGCTGATTTCCCGCTTCCGGAAATCAAGCCAGCCCTGGACGGCCAGAAAGGAAACGGCCATGATTTCCGGTACCGTCACCAGGGCATCCGCCCCGGGAAGCGAGAGAACCTGCACTGTCTCAGGCAGCATCATTTTCCGTACCTCCTTCCGCACCCGCGGAACCGGCCGCATCCCTTGCCGCACAGCGCTCGCATTCATGAACGGAACCGGCTTCCGACTTCCGGATCAGACGCACGTGCCGGGTTATGCCTGCGTATTTCAGCGAAGGATAATAGCGGTCTCCTTTGGCAGTCACATAGACTGTTCCCGTATATCCGTCCGGGAAATAATCGCATTTCCTGTATTTCTCACCATAATTATTCCGGAGGCTGCCGACCTCATCCGTGGTCGTGGCAATGATCGTCAGGTCAAGGTGCGTGCAGTCCGCATGCGTATGGTAAACCGATCCGTAATCCGTCACATAGACCATCTCATCCTCCCGGTCGGAATCCGAAGCATCGTCGCTTCCCTGTTCATAGCCGATCCAGGGATAGACGCGTGCGCGCTCCGTAAGAGCGATTCCCGGCACAGGAATCATTGAAAACGGAAAGGTATAAGTCCTGGTCTCCGTCAGATCGATCCAGACTCCGGAAATGCCGTTCTTCCCTGCGGCAGACGAAGCTGCCGCCGCATCCATCGCAAGACGCCTCGCCCTGTTCGACAGTTCCAGATTTCCGCGCACCTGCATGCCGACGGCATCCATGAAGACGATCAGCGTCACCATGGCCAGGAAAAACAGCGGCAGCACAAAGGCCGCTTCAATTGTAAGGGATGCCTGCTTCATTTTTCTGATCATATTCCGACTATAAATGAAATCCTTTGGATTGCTCAAGACGGAAATCTGCACGAAGTCAGCGGCGGATTCTTCGTGCATTTTGTCCGAACTTAATTGAGAAAACTGCTGTTTAATGCTATAATTTTTACATAACCGCGCTGAAGTCCGCATAGGAGCCATGATATGCGCACGGTTCTTCACTGTTTCAGAAACTGCATCAGGACCTTTCAGAAAGATACGGGAAGAGGAAAATGGAGCAGAACCTATACAGAAAAGAAAGCATGGAGAAAGTCACCTCTCCGGACCAGCTGAACGATTACATCCGCGTGGCAAAACCGAGCGTCTGGATTCTTCTGGCTGCCGTCATCATCCTTCTGTCCGGAATCGTATGCTGGAGTATTTTCGGGCATATCACGACATCCGTCCGGGGAGCCTGCAGCGTCGGCAGCGATTCCGCCGCTTATCTTTATGTCAGTCCTGATGATGCCTCAAAACTGAAAACCGGCATGGACGTATCCGTCACCGTTCAGGGACAGACCGTAAAAGCAAAGATCAGCACCATCGATGCCGACCCTTCCGTGATGGAAAATGATGAATATCTGCAGTACTACTCCGGAATTGCCGCCGGCAGCCTGTGCGTCCGGGTCAGTCTGGAGAATGCCGGACTTCCGGAAGGAACGTATCAGGCCGGCGTCCTGATTGAAAGCATCAGTCCGATTTCATTTATCATTCACTGAAGGCAGGCAGATGAGGAAAAAATCCCTTCACACACCCATTACGAAAGGAATTGCAAAAGTCCCGACCGTTATCCAGCTGGAAGCGCTGGAATGCGGTGCTGCGGCTCTTGCGATGGTACTTGCCTATTACGGGAAATGGGTGCCTCTTGAAATCGTGCGCAGGGACTGCGGGGTTTCCCGCGACGGTTCCAAGGCCAATAATGTTCTGAAGGCCGCCAGGAATTTCGGTCTCAGGGCAGATGCCTACCGTCTGGATATCAGCGATCTGAAAAAGGATGCCTCTTTTCCATGCATCATCCACTGGCATTTCAACCACTTCGTCGTGCTGTGCGGCTTCCGCGGGAACAAAGCCTTCCTCAATGACCCAGCCCGCGGAACCTATTCCGTTTCCATGGAAGATTTCAGCGATGCCTATACCGGCATCTGCCTGATTTTTGAGCCGGGCGATACATTTGAACCGGGAGGAAAGCCGAAGAGCGTCCTGTCTTTTGCAAGAAAGAAGCTCAGGGGGAGCAGCGCGGCTTTCGCACTGGTAATAGCAACAACCGTCATCACTTCCCTGGTCGGCATCATCACGCCCGGTTTTACCAACGTCTTTGCCGACCGCCTGCTGACCGGCAAAAATCCGGAATGGTTCTATCCGTTCATCACCGGCATTTCCGTCATCACCGCCGTGCAGATTCTCGTTGCCTGGGTTCAGGCGACTTATTCCCTGAAGAGCAGCGGAAAAGTAGCCATCACATCCAATGCCGAATACATGTGGCATGTTCTGCGGCTTCCGATGGATTTCTTCTCGCAGAGGATGTCAGGCGACATCATTGCCCGCAAGGAACTGAATGCCTCCATCGCCGATACGCTGATTGATACTTTTGCGCCTCTCGTCATTCAGGCTTTCATGATGATCTTCTATCTGTTCGTCCTGATCCGGTACAGCCCGCTGCTTTCCCTGGCAGGCATCGTCTCGGTCCTGATCAACGTCGCCGTGTCCGGGTACATTTCCCGGAAGAGAGTGAATCTGACCCGCGTCATCGCCCGCGACAGCGGCAAGCTGGAGGGCGCGACCGTCTCCGGCATCGAAATGATCGAATCCATCAAATCGACCGGTGCCGAGAACGGCTACTTTGAGAAATGGTCCGGCTACCAGGCCGCCGCCAACTCCGGCAATATGAAGTTTCTGAAACTGAATACCTATCTCGGCCTCCTTCCGTCCCTGGTCGCAACGCTGACCAGCCTGTTCGTCTTTGCCGGAAGCGTCTGGCTGTGCATGAAAGGAAGCTGGACTGTCGGCATGATTGCCGCTTTCGCCGGCTTCCTGAATTCCTTCCTCGCCCCGGCGCAGGAACTTGTTTCTGCTTCACAGACCCTGCAGGAAATGAGGACATCCATGGAACGCGTCGATGATGTCCTTGCCTGCCCGTCCGACCCTCTCTGCGATTCCGCAGACCGTATGCCCGTAAAAGAATACGACAAGCTGAAAGGCAGGGTTGAGCTGAAAAATGTCACCTTCGGCTATTCCCGTCTCGACACTCCCCTGATCAAAGACTTCTCGCTGACGATTGAGCCCGGACAGACGATTGCCTTCGTCGGCCCGAGCGGCTGCGGAAAATCCACGCTGTCCAAACTCATCTCCGGTCTTTATCAGCCATGGAGCGGTGAAATCCTGTTTGACGGAATTCCGCTGATGCAGGTCAACCGCAGCATCTTCACCAGTTCGCTTTCGGTCGTGGATCAGGACATTATCCTTTTTGAAGATACGATTGAAAACAACATCAAGATGTGGGACCAGTCGATCGAAAACTATGAAATGATCATGGCCGCCCACGACGCCCAGATCCATGAAGCCATCCTCCAGAGAAACGGAGGCTATCAATACCGGCTCAGTGAGGGCGGCCGGGACTTTTCCGGAGGCGAGCGGCAGCGTCTTGAGATTGCACGTGTCCTTGCCCAGGATCCGACGATCCTGATCATGGATGAGGCAACCAGCGCGCTGGATGCCAAGACAGAATATGAAGTGGTAAAAGCCATCCGTGACCGCGGCATTACCTGCATCGTCATTGCGCATCGTCTCTCCACGATCCGGAACGCCGATCAGATTATCGTGCTGGACCGCGGCGACGCCGTGGAACGGGGAACTCACGAAGAACTGTACCGGCAGGACGGTCTGTATAAGGACCTGGTGTCATCGTAATCCGGATCACGGCTCCGCCGGATGTATCCGGTCCGGGGCAGGAAATCTGTTTAAGCAGGGAAATGAAATCTGTCTGTTTGGAAGGAAAAGCATGGGACTGTATGATCAGCAGATAAGGCAGCGTATCGAATACGACGAAAACGTTCTGTCCGAAGCATTCGCGGGCATGGGCGATGTCGTCCTCGGTACCCGTCTGGCCAAAACGCTGAGCGGCCGGAGAATTCTGACCAAGACCGCAATCGATGAAATCCTGAAATACTATCACGTCCCTTCCCAGGATCTACCCGCGGACATTACGGATATCAACGACCAGCTTGAATACCTTCTCCGTCCGTCAGGCATCATGCGGCGTACGGTAAAACTGAGCGGCCCCTGGTATAAAGATTCCATCGGAGCCATGCTCGGCGTGCTCCGGGAATCCGGCACGCCCGTTGCCCTGCTGCCCGCAGGAATCGGCTATACCTATTTTGATCCCGGCACGCAGAAGAAAGTGCATCTGAACAGGAAGACAGCGGCCGCCCTCGACAGCGAAGCCTTCTGCTTCTACAAGCCGCTGCCACTGAAATCCATTTCCGTACCGGACATCATGCTCTATATTTTCCGCTGTCTCTCGAAATCCGATTTCGTGCTCATTGCGGCAGCCGCCCTGGCCGCTGCCCTGATCGGCCTGCTGATCCCGAAACTCAGCCAGATCATTTACGGCAATGTTGTTTCCGGCACGGATATGATGCTGTTTTATGCCGTCTTTTTCTTCCTGGCTTCCGTCAGCATTACCATGCTCCTGATCAATACGGCAAAAACGCTCCTTACCGAAAGAGTGGAAACGAAAATGACCCTCGGCGTGGAAGCAGCCGGCATGATGCGGATTCTCTCCCTGCCGGCGGATTTTTTCCGGGATTACAGTTCCGGCGAACTTTCCAACCGCATCGGCTATCTGAATACGCTGTGCACCTCCCTGTCGCAGATTCTGCTGGCGACGGGACTGACTTCGGTCTTCTCACTGGTCTATATTGTACAGATGGTGCAGTTCGGACCCGGACTTGCGGTTCCGGGAATCCTTTTGATCCTGATTTCCGTCGCTTTCTCCGCCATCACATCCCTGGCCCAGATTTCCTATTATAAAAAGACCATGGAACTGACTGCCAAAGAAAGCGGTCTCACCTATTCCCTGGTGGCCGGAGTCCAGAAGCTCCGTCTTTCCGGAGCCGAAAACCGTGCTTTTGCCCAATGGGCCAAATCCTATACGCCGATTGCCCAGCGCACTTACGACCCGCCGGCCTTCCTGCGTTTAAGCGGCGTCTTCCTGTCCGGCATTTCCCTGATCGGCACGGTCGTCATTTATTATTTCTCGATCACCACCAAAGTCTCCCTGGCCAATTACTTTGCCTTCAATTCCGCCTATGCAACGGTCATGGGCGCCTTTTCCTCGCTTGTCGCAATGGCTTCCAGCATTGCTCAGATCCGTCCGATGATGGATATGCTGCGGCCGATCATCAAGACGCAGCCGGAGATTGCGGCAAATAAAGAAGTCGTTACCAATCTTCCGTCCGGCATTTCCATCGATCACATATCCTTCCGCTATTCGGAAACCTCGCCGTATATTTTCGACCAGCTTTCCCTGCAGATCCGTTCAGGAGAGTATCTGGCCATCGTCGGAAAGACCGGATGCGGCAAGTCGACCCTGGTGAGGATGCTGCTCGGATTTGAGACTCCTCAGAAAGGTGCCATCTATTACGGCGGCAAGGATCTCAGCAGCCTCGACCTGAAATCACTCCGCCGGCATATCGGCAGCGTCATGCAGAACGGCAGGCTCTTCCAGGGGGACATCTATTCCAATATCGTCATTACCGCTCCCTGGCTGACCATGGACGATGCCTGGGCCGCAGCTGAAAAAGCAGGCATGGCAGAGGATATCCGGCAGATGCCGATGGGCATGAACACGCTGATTGCGGAAGGCTCCGGCGGCATTTCCGGAGGACAGAAGCAGCGCCTGATGATTGCCCGTGCCCTCGCCCCGAATCCGAAAATCCTGATTTTCGACGAAGCAACAAGCGCTCTCGACAACCTGACGCAGAAAATCGTCACGGATTCGCTGAATAAAGAAAAATGTACCCGCATCGTCATTGCACATCGTCTTTCCACCATCAGACAGTGCGACCGCATCGTCGTCCTTGCGGACGGAAAGATTGCCGAAGACGGGACCTATGACCAGCTGATAGCAAAGAACGGCCTGTTCGCGGAACTGGTGGAGCGTCAGCGCCTGGATGTCTGATTCTTTTTCGCTGCCCGGAAATCAGCAGTAGTTTTCTTTCCGCTGCCGGGAAATCAGCGGGAATGCCTTTCCTGGGGAATGATCTGAAAAGAGCTTCGTATTTTTTTATTTTTTTTGAACGGCATCCCCGCAGATTTTCCGGTAACACATCGTTTTTTCCGTCGTAAATACCTTGCGCCCTTCGGCTTCTGCTTTCATTTCCACGGTAAGAGAATCAAAACAGCAGTCCAGACGGAAGTTCACGCGGCCCGATTCACGGATCGTGCTTTCCGTCATGTCCATGGCCCGGCTGACGCGTTCCTCTGCCGAAGTCAGATACAGGAAAATGCGCAGATAATCCTCATAGTCCGTCCCGGCCGCAGCCCGTCTCCGGAAGCTGTCCATCCGGGAGGAAAAGCCGGGAACATCGCTAAGCTGAAGCTGCCAGTCCTGAAAAGTCTTGACCAGGGGAATATGGTCTCCGTCGAGCAGTCCTCTCACATCGATCAGGCTTTCGCAGAAAGCCCAGCCGGCAGTCAGGATTGCCTGAATGGCCGGTGCGGCCTCCGGATTCAGGAGGATGGCCGCCAGGATTTCCGCAGTCGTTTCTGCCTGCAGACGGAGTTCGGAATTCGTCATGATCAGAAGGATGTTCACGCCTTCCCTCGTCAGCAGAAGCCGGCTGACCACATTTTCCAGATTTGCCGTGTCGCTGTCCTTTCCTGCAATCATGTATTCCGCCTGATAGGAAAGCCCGCTTTTTTCCGTCGGCTTCCGGTACGTTCCGTAATGGGTCAGAAGATATTCATCCAGCCAGAGGGAATTGACGGCATCCTCCGGTGAAACGGAAACGTCAATGACGCCCATGCCGCTTTCCTTCTGGCGTCCGCTTAAAAGTTCAGACGCCGCGGCCTGTTTTCCGGATACTTCCGAAACATCCTGACAGACAAGATTGAGGATGGAGGTCGCCTTTACCCTGATGATTTCGCCCATCGGATTTTTAAAATCCGGCGGAATTTCGACCGGCTTCTTTTTTTCTGCCGTTTCATTTTCCGTCTTCTCCCGGGCAGCCTGTGCCTCCAGCTCCGCATAATCCGCGGCAAGGTTTCCGCCGTCCGGATTTCCGCCTTCTGTTTCCTGCTGCTGAACGATCGAAACGTTTTTACCAAGTTCATCCTTTAAAAGGCGAATGCCCTGAATCCCTGCCGTCTGCGTCATATAATCGATTGCCTGTGCCGCAAACGCTGCCCCTGCGCAGTCTGTCGCAAGCGTATAGCCCGTGATGCTGCCTCCTGCTTCTTTGAGTGAGAAAAGATTCTTTCCGCCGGACAGATTTCCCTTATCGGGGCTGAGAAGATAACTCATCGAATCCGTCAGGCGGTCGTAGCATTTCCCGAGGGAAAGCTGCGAGGAGCCGCAGCTGCCGTCGACAAAAAAGACATCGTACCTGTCCAGGAGATCGCGGTCATACTGCGCAAACAGGGAAAACATTGCCTGGTCCGCTGCATTTGCCAGCTGCATCCGGCAGGCTGACACCTTCACCGAAAGGATGGAGGTGCAGATCAGCGAAATCATGACCGTGAGCATCAGGCTCAGATAAATGGTAATGCTTCCTTTACGGTTCAAGGCATTCTCTCCTTATGGGATTCTCTAGACGCTTTCGCTTTGTGATGTGACTTTCCCGAGAATGGAATTGACAAGACTGATCAGCTGCTTTTTAAAGATAAGCACTAAAGCGATCAAAACGAGTAAGACAAGGATTATCTCAATGGTAGTCACTCCGGACTCGTCCTGACAGAACGCACGCAGTTCGTCCATGCGCCTCACCTCCTTTCCCGTATGTTTTTCAAAAAGGGAATGTCTTTCAGAACTTCCAGATTTGATAAAGAAACCATACTCTCAAAGCCATGGATTGCTCAAGACGCAAAAATGCACGAATAATCGGCTGGATTATTCGTGCATTTCGATGAACATCATAAGGGGCTGTATGAAAAGGAATCGTTCCGGAAAAGCTTAACTGTTCTTCCAGATCTCAGGAAACCGGCTCCGCAGAACTTTTGAGCAGCAGGCTTCTGCATTCCCTGCTTCTTTTTCCTCATCGATACCGCAGAGGTGCCCGTCCTGATAAACGATTCTGCCGTTGACCATGGTCATATCCGCAGGTCCGGTAATCCCGCATTTTGCCAGAAGATTCTTCGGGTCGTGCAGAGTCCCTGCATATTCGATTTTTCCGGCATCAACAGAAAAGAGATCAGCTGCTTTTCCTTTTTCAAGAGATCCCAGATCCGTACGTCCGAGGGTTTTCGCCCCGTTCACGGTTGCCATCTTCAGGACATCGTAGCCGCTCAGTCCGTGTCCGCGTTCCTTTGCATAATAGGACTGCATCAGATAGGCCATCCGCATGCTGTCCAGCAGATTGGAAGAGTCATTTGTAGCCGATCCGTCACAGCCGAGGCTGACATTGACACCGGCTTCTTTCATGTCTGCTATGTCAATAATCGGATACCCGCCCAGAACGGCAGGTGCCGGGCAATGAGAAATCCCGGTTCCTTCTTTTCCTGCCCTCCGGTATTCCTCCGGTGTCAGTTCCCAGCAATGTGCGTAGAATACATCTTTCCCTGCAAAACCGACAGACTCGCAGAAATCCAGCGTTCTCATTCCGTATCGCTGCAGGATTCCCTCATTTTCACCTTCTCCCAGGTGCGTGTGAAGGAAGACTCCTTTGTCCCGTGCAAACCTGACGCTTTCTTCAAACGTCTCGCGGAAGCAGTTGATCGGCTGACAGGGAGAGACTACGATCCTGCTCATGGAAAATGGATTCGGATCATCATACCTGTCAATCAGGCGTTCGCAGTCCTTCAGGAATTCGTCCGTCGTCTCCAGCATTTCTTCGGGAATGCTTCCGCCCTTGTCCCTGGGAAGGGTATTGCATCCTCTCCCGGCATGATAGCGGATGCCGAGTTTTGCCGCCGCTTCCATCTGGCGGTCTACCGGTCTTTTCCCCGTCTTTTCTGTGTAGCAGTACTGATGGTCGAAGGCACAGGTACAGCCGTGTTTCAGCAGATCGCCCATCGCTGTCAGTGACGAATAATAAATGACATCATCATCGATTTCCTTAAAAATCCGGTAGATGCGGTCAATCCAGCTCATGACTGTCATATTCGGATAATCAATGGTCTCCAGGTTTCTGACAAATGTCTGAAAGAAATGATGGTGCGTATTGATTAAGCCCGGGTAAATGATCTTCCCCGTCATATCAAGGATTTCCGCATCGGCCGATGCCTGGAGTCGGCTGCCGATCCCAGCTATCGAACGGTCTTTGATCAGAATATCCGCATTTTTATAAACCCGGTCTGTCTGATCGCAGCTCACAACAGCCGCTGCATTTTTCAGAAGGATTTCACTCATGCTGATCGAGCACCTCATTCATTTGATAGATCAAATCATCGATTTCTTCATCGGAAACCATTCCGTGGCTGAACATGTCAAGATACGATCTGACAGACCAGAAAGAATTCGCAATGCTTTCCTGAACCTGCTTTGTAACCTGTTCCTTCGTGAGCAGGCCCCTGGCCTCCGCAAAATCAAAAAACATCTTCTTTGTGACTCTGTTGGAGAACATTTCATAGAACCCGCAGTCACCGTTCAGGTGATCGATCCGGAAATGATCCTTTTTCCGTCTGACCCTGAGTTTTTCACGGATGTCCCTGCTCGACGAAGCAAACTCAATGTCATAAGATGCCGAATCGACTGTCCACTTATGGTTGACCGGATCAAAACAGCTGAAGTCTCTCCTGTCCAGTTCGAAAACCAGCGTTTTCTTCTGTCCGGGTTTCAGATTTACTTTTTCATAGCCTTTCAGTTCCCGGACCGGTCTGTCAAAGAAGCTGTTCCTGGGAGAAACATACAGTTCTGCCGTTTCTTTTCCTTCCCGCTCTCCGGTATTCTTGATATCAACAGCAACACGGACCTTGTCATCCGATTCACTCAGAAGCTGAGGTGCGGAATATTCGAACGAAGTATAGGAAAGACCGAACCCGAACGGGAAAAGAGGTTCGATTCCTTTTTTATCATAGTAGCGGTAGCCGACATAATAGCTCTCACCGTACAGTTTATGAAAAGGATCGCTGTGGAACGTCAGATAGGCCGGAGCATCTTTTTCCTGTTTCGGGACTGTAACCGGCAGCTTTCCGCTCGGGCATGTACGGCCAAACAGGATGTTCGCAAGTGCCTTTCCCATGCCTTCCCCGCCGTACCATGTCTCAAAGACTGCATCCGTTTTATCAATCCACGGCATTTCGATCACATCGCCCCCGGAAAGAATGACCGCCGTTTTTTCTGCTGTTCCCTGCAGTTCTTCAATCAATCTGCACTGTCCGGCATCCAAAGCCATATTCTTTCTGTTATACAGATCGGATTCGTTCGGAAGGGTTGTGCCGGCAAAAATCAGAGCAACATCGGCATCCTTAGCGGCTTTCTTCGCTTCGCTCAGCAGCTTCGGCGTCGTCCTGCCCTTTTCATCATAGCCCGGTGCATAAACGATCACGGCATCATTTCCCGCTGCGGATTTGATTTCATCAAAAGGAATATCAATATTTTCGGATCGGACAATGGCACATCCGCTTCCTACATACTGTGCCTCTTTTGCATAGCGTCCGATAACCGCGATCTTTTTCTTACCGTTCGGGTCAAGCGGAAACAGATGATTCTTATTTTTCAGGAGTACGATTGTTTCTTCCGCCGCCGCCTCACTCAGCTGATGTGCATAAACCGGATTGAACTTTTCATGGTCGATGCAGGGCTTGGAATATTCAAAGACAAGACGAAGGATATGACGGACCCGTTCATCCACCAGCTTCTCGTCGATTTTTCCTTCTTTCACAAAGCGTTCAAGCTTTTCTGCACTTGCCATTGAACAGGGCATCTGGAGATCCAGGCCTCCGACAGTTGCTTTTACGGAGTCCTTGACGGTTCCCCAGTCAGAAATCACCAGTCCCTGATAACCCCATTCTTTACGGAGAATATCCCGGAGCAGCATGGTGCTTTCGCTGATTTCCTCTCCGTTGATCTGATTGTATGCCGTCATGACCGTAGCGGGATGCGACTTCTTTACGGCACGTTCAAAACCCGCAAGGTAGATTTCCCGCAGCGCTCTTTCGTCAGCAGTCACATTGACCCTTGTTCTTCTGTCGTCTGAATTATGGCACAGGAAATGCTTGATGCTTGATCCGACACCCATAGACTGAACGCCGCTGACCATTGCTGCCGCTGTTTCACCGCTCAGGCACGGATCTTCTGAATAATATTCAAAATTCCGGGCCGTAAGCGGATGGCGGCGTATGTTCATGCCCGGGCCAAGCAGTACCCGGATGCCGAGCGCCCGGCATTCAAGTGCCAGATTCCTGCCCACTTCATTCATTAACTTTCTGTTCCACGCACAGGCCATTGCAGAACCTGACGGGTAGCAGGTTGCAGCATGTGTTTTTTCCATAGCTTCCGCGCTGTCGAAACTGCCGTGAATACAGTCACGGAAATACGGCGGATCTTCCTCTTCGGAACCGGTCTGATAGCGGATTCCATTGGTTCCGTCACTTACATGGAGAGAGGGTATGTGATACGGTTCAATTTCGTTCGTACGCCAGCTGTTTTTTCCCATGCACAGCTGAATTTTTTCATGTAAGCTGAGTTTTGAAATGATCTCATCAATTTTTCTATTATTCATGGTCCACCGTATTCCGCGTTTTCTGATCTTATGCTGCAGACATTTATCCGACAAGACTCTTCCACTCTGTCTGAATGGCATCCAGGAATTCATCTCTTGTTTCTTTTCCTGCAATGAACTTGCAGACTTCATTGCCTAAAGTTTCCAGTCCACCATCCGGATAATAAGCACTGTAGATACCGAGGACTTTTCCTTCCTCAACATACTTGGCGACATCTTTTCCAAGCGCGCCCATGGCACTGGTATCCGCAGAGAATGTTGAAAATCCCGGGATCAGCTGCAGCGTCGTCGTAATTCCCTTCTGTCCTTCAGCATCTTTTGCCAGCCAGTTCAGGAATTCCTTGACTTCCGGAAGCGCATCCGAATCCTTGTTAACGCCCCAGTAAGTGCCGCTGATGTAGATCTTATCGTTCTTGGAAGCATCGCTGAAAACAGGAACCGGCGTCAGTGCACAGTTGAGATTCGGGTCAACTGCATCAAGTGTCGGCTGAGCCCAGTTGCCTCCGAAGGTCATGGCCGCCTGTCCGGATGCAAAATTCGAAGTCTGCGTATTGAAGTCTGTGGTTGTGGAATTGTCGCAGAGCGTTGCTTCCAGCGTCAGGAAGTCTGCAAATTCCTGGAAGTACTTATTGTTCTTCAGGTCTGCAGTTCCTTCATTGAGCTGCTTGATCAAAGCCAGCGGATCATCCTGTGCGGCAAAAGCATAATTCAGGAAGAAGTTTGCCGGCTGGTAATACTCTGCATAATTTTCAATCAGCGGATAGGCGCAGACATTGGCATCCTTGACTTTCTGAATCGCCGCTTTCAGCTCATCCGGTGTCGTCGGCATCGTCGTGACTCCTGCTTTTTCAAAATAGTCTTTGTTGTACATATAGGCGCTTCCTTCAACAGCAAGCGGGAACGCATAAATCTTGCCGTCGTCGGTCTGAATGATGCTTTTAGCAGCATCGAGCATGTCTCCTGTCCATGACTCATCCGATAAATCCGCCAGATGACTCTGCCATGTCATTACATCCGAATAGCCCTGGATTGTAAAGAGATCCGGTGCACTGTCGCTTGCAAATTTTGCTTTTAATCCGGTATAGAAATCATTTGATGTCGATTCGACTTCAAACTGAATGTTCGGATGTTCCTTTGTATAAGCTGCCGTTAATGTTTTCAGTCCTTCATCGATTTCAACCTTATTGGAATAAATCTTGATTGTTTTTGTCTCTCCCGTATCGGCTGATGATGCCGCCGTGCTGGCTGCCGTCGATGCTGCTGCAGAAGCTGCCGTACTTGCCGCAGCCGATGCTGCTTTCGATTCTGCCGTACTTGCTGCTGTGGATGCAGATGAAGACCCGCATGCCGAAAGTCCCGCTGCAAGAGAAGCCGCAAGCATGATCGCTGAAACCTTTTTCCATAGCCTGATTCTTTTCATAATTTCCTCCTTTATCTTCCCTTCCGTTTATTTCTATCCCTTTACCGCTCCGGCTGTGATTCCGTCCACAATTCTCTTCTGCAGCACGATAAACACAACCAGAATAGGAATCAGGGTTATTACCAATGCAGGCAGCGCAATATCCCATTTGCTTGAATACTGGCCGAAAAGCTTGCTGATTGCCAGCTGAATGGTCGACATCTTGCCGTTATTCAGGGTAATCAGGGGAACCATAAAATCATTCCATATCCAGAAGATATCCATGACCGCTACCGTAGTAATCGCCGGTTTCAGCAGCGGCAGCACGATCTTAAAGAAGATGCCGATCCGTGAACATCCGTCAATCATTGCCGATTCTTCCAGTTCAACCGGAAGTCCCTTGACGGCGCTTTGAATAATAAAGAAAGCAAACGGAATTCCGATGCCCCAGTAGACAAGAATCGTTCCCGGCAGTGTATTGATCAGGCTGATCGTATGCAGCACCTGTATTTCCGGAATCATGATTGCGGCAAATGGCACAAGTGCCGAAAGGAGGACAGCGCCATTGAAAATCTTTGAATATTTCGTCGGATGCCGGACGGTCCAGTATGCGGTCATGGAAGTCAGCATTATAATGCCTGCAAGGGAAAAGATGGTAATGACTGCCGTATTTCTGACAATCTTCGGGATGTCCATGATTCCCCATGTCTTCACATAATTGTCAAAATCAACTGAACCGGGCAGTGAAAGCGGATTTGCGATGATTTCTTTCAGCGGCTTTACGGAATTAATGAAAACCAGAAACATCGGATAGATGAAAATAAGCGCCAGGATCAGAATGACTGCAAACTTGATCCACATGACCGTCTTTTCGTGCTTCATGCCTCAAACCTCCTCTCCTGTCTTCTGGAGAAGTAAAGCTGGATCACTGCCGCCGCCAGGACGATCAGGAAAAAGATCAGGGATTCCGCCGTGGCAAGGCCGTATTTATTATTGGCAAATGCATCATTATAGATATTCAGAGCCATGGACGTCGTGGTTCCGTAAGGACCGCCTTTTGTCAGAGAATAATTCAGTTCAAACATTTTGAAGGCTGAAGACAGAGTCCAGAAAAGGCAGACCGTGATATACGGCATGACATTCGGAATCATGATTTTGCGGAAGATCTGGGAAGATGTCGCTCCGTCAATTCTTGCCGACTCGATCATATCCTGAGGAAGTCCGGTGAAGGCCGCCACCATAACCATCATGACATAGCCCATGCTCTGCCAGACGGAAACGACGATGATTGCCCAGAACGATCCCATTTCCGTTCCCAGCCATCCTTTTGAAAGGACCGCACTCTGCAGAAGCCTGCCGATGCTCGGGAGTCCGTTGACAAAAATAAACTGCCATATGAATCCCAGGATCAGTCCGCCGATGACATTCGGCAGATAGAAGATCAGACGGAATCCGTTACGGAAGGGGAGCTTGCTGTACAGGGCTGCTGCCAGAAGAATTCCCAAAAGGTTAACCAGTGCGACATTGATCAGCGATACTTCCAGCGTAAAAACAAAAGACTGGAGAAAATCCGAATTACCTGTAAAGATATCAATGAAGTTCTTGAACCCGACCCACTTGATTTCGTTGCTGACGCCATTCCAGTCTGTAAACGAATAGACGATGCTGATGATGAACGGGATCAGAATGACTATGCAGTATACGATACTGGCGGGTCCCAGGAAGAAAAGATGTTCATAGAACTTTGGCTTCAGTGCTTTACCGGTAGATTTATTCATATCTTATTCCCTCGACTGATAAATCTCGAAAACACATTGTTTGATTCTTGCTGATTATACACTGTATATCCATTTCAATTCCTTTCATTTGAAAACTAAAAAATAGCAAAAACTTGATATTTTCCTTTCTTCCTGCATTGACTGCCCTTTTATTTCTGCTTATACTTTACTCTGTCAGAAGGGAGGGATTGATTCATGCCGGAAAAACAGCAGGAAAAAGGCTACCATGAAATCATAAAAGTCCCGGCCAAAACACTGGCATGGGTTTATGTTCATTCCAAGAATGTCATTGATATCGTCCCCCCTCACTGGCACAGGGATCTGGAAATAACCTGCATGCTGAAAGGAAGCGCTGATTATCATATCAACGGCCGCCGCCAGATTCTGCATGCCGGAGACATTCTGATTATCAACGACGGTGTGATCCACAGCTGTACAATGGACACGACAAAAGATGATGCCATCAGCATTATTTTTCCGTATGATTTCATCACCCAGTTTCAGAAGAATACCGGTTATGTCTTTTTTGAACTCAATAAAAAAAGTGCTGCTTACCTGCGTCTCAAACAGTCTTTCGGAGAACTCTACCGGATTGTACTGAGGGAAAATGAAGATCCGTTTGCGCTTTTGGATGCCAATCAGGTTCTCTATGCAATTGCCTCTGTCCTTTTTCATGACTGCCGTTTTCTCGTACATCAGGCAGATACTTTCCGTACAGACAGGAATCAGAAACGGGCACAGGCCATGGCTGACTACATTGACGAGCACTATGCGGAAAAACTCACTCTGAAGGATATGGCCGAAAGATATGCCATTACGAATGAACATTTCAGCAGGACCTTCTGCAACTATATGGGCATCAGCTTCAAGAATTATCTGACCCGGATACGCATGCATCATGCATACCAGGATCTGATCAATACCGACTACAATATTCTGGAGATTGCCCTCAAAAACGGATTTTCAGACTCCCGCGCATTTATCGCCAATTTCCACGAGGAATACGGTACAACGCCGAAACAGTATCGGAAGCTGAGGGAAAATCCCAAAAAGACCCTGGAAATCGCCGTAAAAAAAGACCGGTTCCTGTTAGCCGATCCTTTTTCTCCCATCTGATCCGTCTGACTCCTTAGAAAATTTTTGACTGCAAAAATGCACGAATAATCGGCTGGATTATCCGTGCATGGTGATGAAGCCTTTTTCACTCTTTATATATAATCAAATATACTCTGAATCGCGTCCGTGATATTCATTATTTCTTTCAGGGAGATACTGCCCGCTTTTTGGAAACCCCGCACGCGGAAATCCAGCATCCTCACCTGTTCGCACAGTACGATGCCCTCTATCGGTCCTGCCTCCAGTGCGATGTGCAGAGGATCAGGAGAAGCCGCTTTAACAACAGGACAGACAAAGGCCTCCTCAGAACGATTAAAGAAATTCTTGCTCACTACCAGAAGCGGATCAGGTATGCTTTCTGTTTTCAGGATTTCTCCCTGCTCAACTGTCCTCATTTCCAGTTCTCCCTGCCTCTGGATTCGCCCCAGTTATATTCCTGATACGGGCCGGATTTCTTTCCGCACTCTCTTGCCCGTTCTTCCAGCGTCCTGTGTCTTTGAATCTTTTTCAGAAATACTCCTCCTTCAGAAATGGAAATGCTTAAATCATCCTCCTTGGTGATGCCTGCTTCCTGAAGAATTTCTTTGGGAATGCGAACTCCCTGACTGTTTCCCCAGTCCTTAATCTTTGTAATCATAAGCGTGCCTCCGGATATCCAAAGTATATCCATCCATATGTTCCTTGTCAACGCTTTTAAGTCCCGATCGCAGCCGTTGTCGATGCCGCCCGGATGCATCATTTCTTTCCGTATGGATCTCAGATCGTCACGATTCCCAGGGCATTCAGAATCGAACTGATCAGGATAATGACCAGCAGGATCGGTGCCACATACTTTACCATCACGCGGTACATTTTCTTGGCCTTGAACGGCTGACTGTCAAATTCAGCCTCATCCTCAATATACTTCGATCCGACAAACCATCCGATCATCAGGCAGGTCAGGCATTCGACGAACGGCATCAGCACGCTGTTGCTGATGAAGTCGAAGAAGTCAAGGAAGGCAAAGCCGGCGATCTTGACGGCGGACCAGACATTGTATCCGAGCACGGACGGCACCGCAACGATCATGCAAAGGATCGTAATGATGACTGTCGCCTGGACGCGCGTCAGCTTCGTTTTCTCGAGAGCGACCGCAACCAGCGCTTCCAGCAGGGAAATGGATGACGTCAGCGCCGCAAAAATGACCAGCAGGAAAAACAGGATGCCGACCAGTCTTCCGAGCGGCATTGTCGCGAAGACCTTCGGCAGGGTCACGAACATCAATCCGGCGCCCTGTGAAAGCTGCGACTTGTCGCCGTTGGAGAAAACGTACACAGCCGGCACGATAATCATGCCCGCGAGAAATGCAACCAGCGTGTCGAAAACTTCGATCTGTCTTGCGGAGCTTTCGATGTTCACGTCTTTCTTCATATAAGAACCGTACGTGATCATGATGGCCATGCCAAGAGACAGGGAATAAAACAGCTGGCCGGTTGCTGCCACGACGGTTTCAAATTTAAATTCGGTAAAATCCGGTTTCAGATAGTACAGGATTCCTGCGCCGGCTCCCGGCATCGTGCAGACATAAACGGCAAGAATCACGGAAAGACCGATCAGAATCGGCATCAGGATCTTGCTGAACTTCTCGATTCCCTTTTCGACGCCGAGCGCCACGATCACGGCCGTAGCCCCGAGGAAAATCGCCGTGTAGATCAGCGGAGACACCGGTGCGCCGATAAAGTTCGAAAAGAAACTGCTGTCTGTCATTGCTTCATTTTCCCCGGCAATAAAACCGGCGAAATACTTCAGGACCCAACCGCCGACGACGCAGTAATACGGCGTAATGATGGCCGGCACCAGAAAGACCAGCGGGCCCAGGAAACGGAACTTTTTACTGACCGCGCCGTAGGCATTCAGGACAGACTTTCCCGTCCTGCGGCCGATGGCAACTTCCGTCACCATCAGCGTAAAACCGAACGTGACGGCCAGAATCAGATAAATCAGAAGGAATGTGCCGCCGCCGTATTTGGCAGCAAGGTATGGAAATCTCCAGAGATTTCCGAGACCGACTGCCGATGCGGCAGCCGCCATGACAAAACCGACTTTTCCTGTAAATGTACTCTTCTTTTCCATTGCTTCCCCTTCAAAAAATGACGTGCGAGAATCATGATAACATACGTTTCATGAAGGGTAAAGCAGAAACTGATATCAGTCGCCTTCTTCAAAGATTTCTTCGATGATTTTCTCGCTCGCCTGCGGACTCAGAGGCGTGTCGACAAATTTTTCCTTGAAGACGACCTTCATGCTTGCCAGCTGTCCGGCCTCCGTCTTGTCGGAGATCAGCTTCCTGCGTTCATACCACACCAGGTCGCCGAATTCCCAGATGAAGAACCAGAAAATCAGCGAAGAAAAATCAATGATTGCATCCGTCACATTGATTGCATTTAAAAACCAGAAGATCCCGAAAAACAGGATGCCCATGACAAACAGGAAAATCGTCTTGTTCCGGTTGATCTTCAGGTCAATCTGCTTGTCCCCGAGCCGGAGCGCATAATAATCGGTGACAATCCGCTTGATCATTTCCTGCTGGCCGGCCGTAAAATTCGTCCCGCAGATTTCGAGGACGATCGGATACTCGACCGGAATATAATAGGCATTTTCCTCAATGAAATCGGCGAAGCTGGAATTGATGACTTCGTAGTTCTCCACGGAATACGGGTTGACGATGTCAAAAATTCCCTTTACATTGCAGGAAATGTACGCCAGTCCGTTTTCAATATAATAGTGGTTGACGAATTTCCCCAGATCCACTTCTTTTTTCCGGAAATATTTGATGTTGCTCTTGATCCTCTTCTCACGCATCTGCCATGCACAGCCTCCCTGTTTTTTCATCTTTTGCCTTATAGAGGCATCTGTCCGCCGCGGCAAAATAATCTTCAAAGGTAGTTTTTTCCGAATCCGAAAAAGCGACGCCAATGCTGCACCGTATCGGGAAAGGGAATCCTGTCAGCTGACTCAGCCGACTCAGCTTTTCCTGTACATCCTGCCGCGTTTGGTACTTCTTGATGAAAATGACGAATTCATCCCCGCCGAACCGTCCTGCCATCCAGTTGGGGTCTTCATCAAGCAGCTCATGGATCTTCTTGGCAAATGCCTTCAGTACTTCGTCACCCGTACGGTGTCCGTACTGATCATTGATTTTTTTGAAGTCATCCATGTCGCAGATGACAAAGGCATGTCCGGCCCAGAGACAGCTGCGGAGATATTTCCTTACCAGGAATTCAAAGGTCGTCTTATTGCTGACGCCGGTCATCGCATCGGATTCACACATATTCTCCAAAGCCACCTGCGCATAATACGTCCGCATCTTATAGCTGACGATGCTGAACAGCGCAGCCCCCGAAATGCCGAGCGCGATGAAAATGCTGACCGCATCCAGGATAAACTCATAGCGGCTCTCCGTCCGGAAACAGCAGATCAGATAGACGGCGGAGGAAATGGTCGTTTCCAGAATCGGCCGGATCGGCCGTCTCGTATAAATCTGCGTCATCAGCACCAGGCAGAGCGGAAATAAGAAGGACGCCTCATCCGGAAAAACCGCAACTCCCAGGAATCCCGAGAGCCCGAGGATCTGCATGGCGAAAAGGGTAAGCATAAGATCCACCGCCCATACCGGCGGCGTCTTTCTGAGAAAGAAAACCGTCAGGGTATAGATAACATGCAGAATGGTGAAGATCTGCACGACGGTCGTCTGAAGCGGAATGTTCAGGATCGGACATATCACAAAGAGATATACGCATACATAGACCAGGTAAAGGAGCGACATCGGGTGCAGAATCTCCCAGTTTCGCCCGCTGCTGATTTCTGCCGAATCCTTCATGAATTTCCGGCAGTCCCTGATCCAGTGTTTAAGTGCTGCGCTGATCGGCTTTTCTGTCTTCCGCATATCATCCTGCCTTTAAACCCGTTTATTTACCGTGGAAAACATCTGATTCAGTATATCATATCCATGACCTTCCGTCATGGGATATCCCGGGAATCTGCTGTTTCCGGTCAGGATTTTTCAATTCTTTTGGGTATTTTTAAGATAATGCGTGATAATGCTATGTGATGGTCGGAAGTGCCGCCCTGTCGGATATCTTTTTGGTTATCTTGACGCTGGTGCCTTTTGCGATATCAGCAATCAATTGTGATACTACCTCGCTGTCAGGACCGTCATGCGTCGCTTTCCAGCAGGCAAAAGCGATATAACCGTTGGCATATTTCGAAGCGACGCCGCGAGTATCTTTTTCCAGGAGGTCTTTGAGGTCATGGTGCAAAGCGTTTATCTTCTGGATATCATACGGGCCGCTCTTATGCTTCTTTGGCGGTATCTGATAGAGCGTAATGGACCTTGACGCCGAAAACCTGCGGTATACGGTAGCAGCGTCGCTGCACATTATGGAACCGGGAACGACCGCATCTCCGAAGGCGGCATCAAGCGTCTTGGCATCAATCTTGCCGGTATTCGTGATGAGCGCCTTCGCGTTCCCGTTGCTGTCCATCATACAAGGGACGCATACCTGACATTTAGACAACCCGGCGACAGCCGCCTTCGAGATATGCCGCCTTGCAGGCCTCGGGAGCACGAACTTCTTGTGATTTCCCTTGAAATCATCAAGGATGAATGTCTCATCGGCTTCGATTACGCCGGAAAGCGAGACATCTCCGTTGAGTTCCAGTAGGGCATCAAACACCTTCTGGCGCCAATAGAAGGCCGTCGTGACGCTTATCCCTGAAGCCTTGGCGATATCTTCGAGGGTATGGGAGTTCAGAAGCCCATCGAGGAATATCCGCCACGTCCCAGCGTCCTTCCGGGTCCCCTGCATGAACGTCCCTGTAAGGGAGGTGAAACGCTTCCCACACTTGGTACATCTGTAAGTCTGATGTCCGGAAGCGTTCCTGCCGTTCTTCACGGCACGTCCGCCGCAGTCAGGGCAGGCATAGCCCCTGTTCTTCTTTGCATTGGATATGCTTTCGTCAATCGGGACCGCCGGGTTCAGCATCTCATAGACCCCGTTGTATATCAATCGTATCTCACTGTCCGGGAGCATCTTGATATCTGACATCACAGTTTTTGCGTCAATGGGTTTTGCCATGCTCGTTCCTCCAAGTTCAAGTATGGCCCTCAAGCCCCTAAAATACAAGGAAAAGTTATAAAATCACGCATTTACTTTAAAATACCCATTCTTTTTGTTGTAGATTTGTTGCTGTTTGCTCCGTAATCTGATTATGGAGACAAGGCTGCTTCCGACAGCTGCTTCCTTCAGGAAAGATTATGAAAAAGACACTCTGCTTTCTGACCGCCTTCATATGTTTCCTTTCTCTGCTTCCGTCAGCAGTCTTTGCATCGTCCGCCGGCGGCAGAGTGGTTCGTGTCGGCTTTTTTGCCTTCGACGGCTATCACATCCAGGATGAGAACGGCAGGCGCAGCGGCTACGGCTACGATTTCCTTCAGGAACTTGCACGCTACGGAGACTGGACATACGAATACGACGGCTACGACAAAAGCTGGTCGGAAATGCAGGACATGCTGGAGAACGGCCAGATCGATCTTCTGACCTCCGCCCAGAAAACGCCGGAGCGCGAAGAGAAATTTGCTTTTTCAGACGAAGCCATCGGAACCAGTTCGGCCATTCTGACGGTAAAAAGCGGAGACTCCCGCTATACCATCGGAGACTATTCCACTTACAGCGGCATGCGCATCGGACTGATCAGGGACAACAGCCGCAATGAAAAATTAGCTGATTTCGCAGCTGAAAAAGGGTTTTCCTATACCCCTGTCTATTACACCTCCGTCAGTGAAATGGCAGCTGACCTTCAGACGGGCAGGAACATCGATGCCATCTGTTCCAGCAACCTGCGTTCAATTCACGGGGAGTGGATTCTGGATGAATTCAACCCTTCTGATTTTTACGTCATGGTGCGTAAAAATGACACGGACCTTCTTGCCAAAATCAATCACGCCATCAGCATGATGGATTCCAATCAGACGGACTGGAGACATCGTCTGTGGGATAAATACTACACGGCGGATGCCAGCGGAGAAATTGCCTATTCAGCAGATGAAAAGGCGTTTATCCGGGAAATGCAGGACAGCGGTACTTCCATCCGCGCTGTCGTGGAGCCTGACCAGGCGCCCTATTCCTATTTTGAAAACGGAACCGCAAAGGGAATCATTCCCGATTTATTTACCAGGGCTGCGGAAATGACCGGCCTGAATTTTGAGATTGTCGAAACAAAGAACAGGGAGGATTATTTCAGTCTCCTGAACTCCGGCAGCGGCATCGACGTCCGCATCGATGCCTATGACGATTACTTCGATGCCGAACAGAAGGGATTCAAGCTGACTTCGGCCTATCTGACAGCCTCCGTTTCCACGGTCACGCGCAGGTCCGTTTCCGAGCCTTATGCATCCGCCGCCGTTGTAAAGACGGCCGACAGCACTCCCTGCCGCACGGATCTTCTGAACAGCGGTTCGGAAATCCTGCAGTTTGATACGGTCCGGGAATGTCTCGATGCCGTAAAAAACGGAAAAGCGGCCGTGACCTGCGTACTTTCCTATACCGCCCAGCAGTATCTGAATACGAACGATCTGACCGGAACGATGCAGTCGGTCATTCTTCCGCAGTACAGCGTTCCGTTTGCCATCGGCGTATCCAACCAGGCCGATTACCGCCTGATGACCATCCTGGACAAGGCAGTGACCAATCTTTCCGACGATACTGTTGAGTCCGTGATCCTCACCCATACGGAAAATGAAAAAAGCGATCTGACGATATGGCAGTTTTTCGTCATGAACCCGCTGCTTCTTTTCATAGCTGCGGCAGTCTTCACCATTCTTGCGGTGCTGATCGTCGCCCTCATTTACCGTCAGAAGAACCTGCAGCTGATTGAAATAAAAAACAGGGAGCTGCAGGCGGAAGCGCTGCGTGCCGATCAGGCCAGCGAGGCAAAATCACAGTTCCTTTCCAGCATGAGCCACGATATGCGCACACCTCTGAACGGCGTCATCAGTTTTACGGACTTCGCGCTGAAGGCAGACTCGAAAGAAAAGAAACAGGAGTATATTGAAAAGACCCGCCGGTCCGCAAAGATTCTGATGAGCCTCATCAACGACACGCTGGAAGTCTCCCGCATCGAAAGCGGGAAGATGGAACTGCATCCGGAATGGACGGACTTCAAGGAACTCATCAGCGGCATTTCCCTCGTCATCGAAAACTCTGCCGCGGAGAAAAACATTTCCTTCACGGAATATGACAACCTTCCCGAAAAGGAACTCGTGCTGACCGATAAGCTCAAGATTCAGGACCTGATGATGAACCTCCTGTCCAATGCCGTGAAATATACACCGGACGGCGGCAGCGTGCAGTTCAGCGTCACGGAGAATACAGAAAGCGACGGCCGGAAAAATGCCGTCATTACCGTGTGCGACAGCGGCATCGGAATCTCGAAAGAATTCCTGCCGAACCTCTTCGAACCGTTTGCCCAGGAGCGCGACCCGTCAATGAAAGGCGTCGGGGGAACCGGTCTGGGACTGTATATCGTGCATCGGATCGTTGCCCTGCTGAAAGGGACGATCCGGGTGGAGACCGAAAAAGGCAGCGGAACGAAATTCACGGTTTCCCTTCCGATTGAAGCCGGGAAAGGTCCGGACCGCGGGGCTCCCGAGACCGCAGCCGATTACGACTTCTCCGGAAAGAAAGTTCTCCTGTGCGAAGACAATTTCATCAATACGGAAATAGCCCGCACGATCCTGAGCGAAAAAGGAATTCTCGTGACCTGCGCTGAAAACGGAAAAGAAGGAGTCGAAACTTTTTCCGCTTCCGCAGAAGGCGAATTCGATGCGATCCTGATGGATATCCACATGCCCGTTCTGGACGGCTACCGCGCAACCGGGGAAATCCGCGCCCTGAACCGTCCCGATGCCGCTTCCGTTCCGATCATCGCCATGACGGCCGATGCCTATGAAGAAGACATCAGCCGCTGCCTGGCCGCCGGCATGAACGGCCATACGACGAAGCCGGTCGACCCGGACCATCTCTTTGCCGAACTTGGAAAATTCATGCATGCCTCTTTAAAATAACCGGAAAGTGACTTATACTGACGTTATGTCGGATAACAATGCTTTTCTTCTAACAAAGGGACCGATCCTAAAACCGCTGATTGCTTTCAGCTTCCCGATCATGCTTACGAACATCCTTCAGCTGCTGTTCAATGCAGCTGATATTATTGTCGTGGGACAGTTTGTAGATGAAACCGCCGTAGCGGCCGTCGGATCGAATACCGCCCTCATCAACCTGCTCATCAACTTATTCGTAGGCATTTCCCTCGGCGCCACCGTTACGATTTCCATCAAGATCGGGGCGAAGCAGGATTCGGAGCTCCCGGATATCGTGCATACGGCCGTGGCCATGGGCGTTCTTTTCGGAGTCGTAATGGCTGCTGTCGGATTCCTCGGTGCGCGCACCTTCCTGACCTGGATGTCCACGCCGTCAGACGTCATCGACCAGGCTTCCCTCTATCTGCAGATTTATTTCTGCGGAACGCCTGCCTTCATGATCTACACCTTCGGACGCTCAGTGCTGGTTCCGACCGGCGATACCAAACGGCCTCTTTTGTATCTGACCATTTCCGGAATCCTGAATGTCATCCTGAACCTGATCCTGGTCATCGTTTTCCATCTCGGAGTCGCAGGGGTCGCCATCGCGACCGTCGTTTCCCAGATTCTTTCTGCCGTCCTGATGATGCGTGCGCTCTTCCGCCTGGAAGGCCCCTGCCGCATTTATCCTGAGAAAATCCGGATCCACAGAAAGCCTTTCTCGGCAATTGTCCGGCTCGGACTTCCTGCCGGCCTGCAGAGCGCTGTCTTCTCCATTTCCAACGTCATGATCCAGTCATCGGTCAACTCGCTCGGGACGGCCTACGTCGCAGGCAATTCCGCCGCCAACTCCCTGGAGGGCTTCGTCTATTCCTCGATGGATGCCTTCTCGCAGGGCTGCATGACTTTTTCCGGACAGAATTTCGGTGCCAGACGGTTTGACCGTCTCAACCGTGTCTACGGAATCAGCATCCTGTGCAACATCGTCATCGGCGCCGCGCTCGGCGGACTCACCTGTCTCTTCGCCGTGCCGCTGCTCCGGATCTATCTGCCGGAAGCCCCGGCTGCCCTGACCGCCGGTACAGGCCGCCTCTTCATCATCGTCGCCTTCGACTTTATCTGCGGCTGCATGAACTGCACCACCAACATGCTGCGCGGAATGGGCAAGTCCGTCTTCCCGATGATCGCCACGATCGTCGGCTGCTGCGGACTGCGGATTGTCTGGATCTTCACCATTTTCCGCAGCGTCTTTGCGACGGGAAATAAAGCAGACGCCTATCACGCGCTGCTCATTTCCTATCCGGTTTCGTGGATTCTGTCCTTCGCCGCACTGTTCATCTTCTATGCAGTTACAAAGAGAAAACTGGGTAAACCCGGCACCCGGATGCCGGAGGTTACGGATTGAGATTTTCGTGATAGTAGGAAGACATGGGCGAACCTCCCGAATTCTTCCGGTACTCCTTCGGCGTACATCCCATTTCCTCGCGGAACGTCTTCCCGAAATAGCTGTTGGAGGAGAACCCGCAGTCGAGTCCGATATCCAGCACGCTGTCACCGGTCTTCAGAAGCCTCTCCGCCGACTTGCGGATCCGGAATTTATTCAGATAGTCGACCGGTGAAAGATTCATGCAGCTGCCGAAGCAGCGGCGGCATTCGCGTTCACTGATGCCGGCCGATTTCGCGATGTCGTCGATTGTGATCTTATCCCCGTAATGTTCCTCAATGAAATGCATCATGTCCTTGATGCGCTGCGAATCCGTATCCGGCAGCTTCCGGTCCTCGCGGCGGATCTCCTCCGTCTCTTCCATCAGCATGCACCAGAAACGGCTCAGTTCATGGCGGACCTCGAATTCCGATCCGAATCCGCCGGCCTTATCCAGGTCGCGGACCTTCAGGATCGAATCCAGCATTTCCAGACGGCGTCGGCTGTCCGGATGGATCGGATACATCTGCAGGCTGCGGCAGTTCATGACCGGCCGCAGATAATTCTGCTCAAAAAGGCTGCTGTACATTCCCGAAAGGAAATGCATGTCAAATAAGAAAGCAACGATGCAGCAGTCTTTCGCCTGCCCGGCCGGACGGATAAAATGCAGGGTGTCGGAGTTGATGAACATCGCATCTCCCTTCTTCAGGGTAAAGGTCTCATCCGGCGTCTGATAGATCAGCTCGCCTTCCGCGACGTAGCTGAGCTCCAGAAAGGAATGCCAGTGCCAGGGAATGATGCTGCCGATGCAGCGGTCCAGATAGCGGTAGATACAGACAAAAGGATATTCCGCGGAATCGATCGGAACGATTTCTTCGTTATTGTCCTTGAGATTGAGAAGGGAATCCATTTCTTTCATGGGAATGCCTCCGATATATTAAAATGTTCCGGATACTGCCGGCATGGATGCTGAATCTCACCGGTATTTCACTTTTATTATAAACTGAATTCTGACATTCTGCCGGATTTTTATACTGCAGGGCCGATTAATTCAACGAAATGGCCTAAATTCCGGTTTATTTCCCGTATTTACGGGTTTTTCCGGTCCGATTATTTTCAGTTTCTGTCCGAATGCCGCAGGCTTTTATCCGTCCGATTTCTTATAATAAGACCATCAAAAGAAATCTTCACTGTATAGAACATCAGAAAGGGAGGATAAAACCATGATGACATACAGGATCCATCTGAACACGATTACCGATTACAGAAAGTATGCAGATCTTTTATCAGACTATTCATTCCGTGGAGAAGTCGCCGTCGCCGGAAAACAGATTCCTGCTTACGACATCATCAATGTCTTCTCTTACTGCCCGGCACCGGAGCTTTCACTGACCATCGAGACCGGAAATGAAAAGACGATGAAAGCAATCAACAAGTATCTCCTGAAGTCCGGACTGCTCGCTGCAGAAAAAGAAATGATCGCATAATCCTATAAATCTCCTAAGATAAAAACAGTGTAAAAAAGAGAAACGCACGAACCTCAATCCGGCCCGTGCGTTTCTCTTTTTTGCACGTCTTTTTTTTGCACGTCTCTTTTCTGAAAGCTGTTTCTTTTTACAATCAAGCCGCTGTCTGTGCTATACTTTTTCCATGAAGACTGTCGCCCTGATTCTTTTCATTGCAACTTATGTTTTTATGCTGGTTCTGCCGAAGCGCCGCATGATTGTGGTGATCATCTCAGCAGCACTTTTTCTAATGCTCGGAATCCTTCCTCTTTCGGAAGTTCCCGGCGTCATTGACTGGAACGTGCTTCTGATGCTGGCAGGCACGATGGGTGCGGTTCATTTCTTCATTGAATCCGGCATGCCGGCGCGCATGGCCGACATTCTCGTTGAACATATCCACAGCGTGAAATGGGTCTTCATTTCGCTCGCGCTTTTTGCCGGCATCATTTCCGCGTTCATCGACAACGTGGCGACAGTCCTTATGATTGCGCCGATCGGCCTGGCCATCGCGCACAAGTTCAAGGTTTCGCCGGTTCCGGTCGTCCTTTCCATTGCGGTCTCCTCGAATCTCCAGGGAGCCGCGACGCTTGTCGGCGACACGACTTCGATCATGCTCGGCAGCCACCTGGGAATGAGTTTTGCGGACTTCTTCGTGTACCACGGTCATCCCGGAATATTCTTTGTCGTGGAGGCAGGAGCCATCGCCACGATTCCGGTGCTGATGTTCATTTTCCGAAAAGAAAAAGGCACCGTGGAAAATGAAGAAATGACCGAGGTCACGGATCATTTTCCGTCCTTTACGCTCCTCGGCATCGTCGTCACTCTCATCGCTGCCTCCTTTATTCCGAATAAGCCGGAAATGACCAACGGCTTCATCTGCGCCGGGTATTTCCTGCTCGTCTTCCTGCATGCTCTTGTGAAAAATAAGAACCGCCGCCGGATCGCACAGGAGGCTCTTGCGTCCCTCGACATCGAAACGATCGTCCTGCTCGGCTGCCTTTTCATTGTCATCGCAGGCATCAGCCATGCCGGCCTCATCGATGACATCAGCAGTCTTTTCGTCCGCTTGGGCGGGAGCAGCCTTTTCCTGACCTATACGATCGTCGTCTGGTTCTCGGTGCTCTTCTCGGCCTTCATTGACAACATTCCCTACGTCGCCGCGATGCTTCCGGTCGTCGGCGCAATCGGGGCGACGCTGAACGTGCAGCCGGACGTCCTCTATTTCGGACTGCTGGCCGGCGCGACTCTCGGCGGCAACCTGACGCCGGTCGGCGCCTCCGCGAACATTGCCGCTTCCGGCATGCTGCGGCAGATGGGATATACGGTGAAAAATAAGGACTTCATGCGCATCGGGGTGCCGTTCACTCTCGTCGCGGTCCTCACCGGCTACCTGCTCATCTGGGTCTTCTACGCGTGATGAAAATGCAGCAGCCCGCATCTGTAAAGACTGTGCTATAAAGATTCATGTCTCAGGGGACGGACAGGGCTGCACCAAATGGATACGGCTTCCGCGCCGGGAATCCCTTATAAGAAAGTATGAAAAATGCACCCGGCAAGGGGAATGGCTGCCCGAATCGGATACATCTGCACAAGCCGATGGAATCCCTTGACGTTTCTGAGAATACGAAAAAGCGGTTTCGAGGACTGTCTGAGCTCAAAGACTTCTGTCTTAAACTGAGCATCAAGGCGAGTTCCGCAGAAACCGCTTTGTTATCGTATTCGAAGAAATGTTTAGGGATTCCCGGCGCGGAAGCCGTATCCGATTCGGGCAGCCATTTCCATGCCGGAGGGCTTTTCCGTACGCCGCCGCACAGTATTTCTCACAGTGTTTCCGTAATTTTGGCCAGCCACATTTTCTCGTCCTCATCCAGATACGGCGAAATCTTCTCGCGCACATCCTTCTGATATTCATTCAGCCACTCGATGTCTTTCGCATTCATCAGCGACACGTCCAGCACTTCCGGGTCGATCGGCGCAAAGGTCAGCGTCTCGAATCCGAGGAAACCTGTATGATCCGGATCCTCGCGGCACAGGATCATGTTTTCCGTGCGGATTCCGTATTCGCCGTTGATGTAGACGCCCGGCTCATCCGACGTGACCATGCCCGGTTCGAACGGGATGTCGCGCTTCGTGTCCGCACTCGGGCGGACGCGGACGGAAACAGGCATTTCGTGCACGTTGTTCAGGAAGCCAACGCCGTGGCCGGTCCCGTGATTGAAATCGACGCCGTACTGCCACATCGCTTCGCGGGCAAATGTATCCAGATTGATTCCCCGGATTCCTTTCGGGAAGACCGCGTGCAGAAGCCGCAGCATCCCGATCACCGTCAGCGTGAAATCACGTTTCTCCGCAGCCGTCGTCCCGCCCAGGGCAAAGGTTCTCGTAATGTCCGTCGTGCCGTCAAGATACTGCGCGCCGGAGTCCACCAGATAAAGGCCTTTCGCATGCATCTGCGCGGCCGTTTCCTTCTGCGCCATGTAATGGCACATCGCCGCATTCGATTCGTACGCGGAAATCGTCGGGAAACTCAGCGACACATAATTTTTATCCGCCGCCCTCAGCGCATCGAGATGGTCCGACGCATCGACCTCGGTCAGCGTCCGTCCTTCTTTTTCCGCCGCGGCAATTTCCTTCTTCAGCCAGTACATGAACTTCGTCACGTACGCGCCGTCCCGCAGATGGCTCTTCTTCATGTGCCCGATCTCCGTCGGATTCTTGATGCATTTCAGGTAGGAAATGGGACTGAGCACGTCGACGATCTGGTTTTCATTTTTCGCATTCTGCCAGGTCTCGTAATCGGAGGCCGTAAGGTCCATCAGGATCCGGCAGTCCTTCAGCTTCCGCACTTCTTCCATCCAGCTGTCGTACGCACAGAGCGTCAGGCCGTTTTCCGCGCAGTATTTCCGGACGCTGTCATCCAGCGCGCCGTCCTGCACGAACAGCCGGCAGTCCTTTTCGGAGATCATCAGATAAGAAAGGAAGACCGGGTTGCATTCGATGTCGGAAGCCCGCAGGTTCGTGAGCCACGCCGTTTCATCGAGTGCCGAAGTGAGATAAATGCCGCAGTCCTCTTCCTTCATTTTCGCGCGCACCGCCGCAAGCTTATCCTGTACGGATGCACCCGCAAATGCCTGTTCATGGATCCAGACGCGGCTCATGCTGCGTGCCGGACGGTCTTTCCAGACCGGTGCGATGAGATCTTCGTCCGTCCGGACGCTGACACCGTTTTTTTCCATCCGGGCAATCAGGCTCTGTCCGAAGCTGGCACCGAAGAGTCTAGCGGAAAATGCCAGCGTATCTCCTTTTTTTAAATGCTCCGCAAGAAAATCCGCAAGCGCCGGAACACCGGGCTCTCCGATTTTCATCAGGTCCACACCGCTGCCCTGAAGCTCTGCGGAAGCCTGGACAAAATACCGGCCGTCGGTCCACAGATATGCATTTTCCGGCATGACCAGAACCGTGCAGGAATCTCCCGTAAAGCCGCTCAGGAATTTCGTGCATTCGTCATGCGCGCCGATGTATTCGCTTCCGTGTTCATCCGAACACGGCGAAAGCCACGCCGTGACCGATTTCTCCTTCATGATTTCCCGCAGTGCCGTCAATTGCTGTCTCATTTCATAACCTTCTTTCCTGATTCATTTCATAAACTTTTTTCCGTGCTTCAATTCATGATCTTTCTTCCGTAATTCATTTCATCAGCTTTTCCCGTGCTGCTATTCGTCTTCTCCCGCTTCTTTCGGGACGGTCCATTTCATGGTGATATTCTTTTCAATGAAACCGCGCAGGTCGAATTTTCCGCTGTCGTCCAGAATGCTGATGAGGACGAAGGTCTTCCCCTCGTTCGGCTCAAGCGAATAGAAGCGGCCCATGCTGCCCTTGAAGGCTTTCGCGCCGCCCTGGTAGACGACGCCCGACCAGGAAATGCCCTTCCAGGCATTCGTCGTACACGCGGCGTAGTCCTGGCCGTCAGCTGCCATGATGGCATCGCAGATATCTCCCTGCACGCTGTCCGGATTCGTGAAAGCCGCTTCACTGAGTGAAATGACAAGCGAGCGGCCGGCATTGTACAGAACCATTTCCCCGTCCGAATTCATTCCGTTCTTCATGCCGGATGGAATTTTTACTTCGATGTCGCCGATGCCGTCCTTCGGTGCTTCCTGATCCGTCAGCTGCAGGATTCCGTCCTTCGATGCCGTCCGGATGATGCGGAAGGCCTCTTCTTTCTCTGCCATGCTCAGCGTCCCCCTCATTCAGTATTTCCGCTTGATTTTCTGCGTCGTGGTCTTTTCAAATTCCGTGTCTCTAAATTCAATGTTCGCGATCTGCTTGTAGCTGGGAAGGCCCTTGTTCATTTTCCGAATCTCGGCATCGATCTTTTCATGCGCACCTTCGACTTCCGGATCCGGATAGATCTCCGCAGAAATCTGTTCGTCCTTCCCGGTAACGAGGCATTCTTTCACGCCCTCGATGCGGTACAGTTTTTCCTCCAGTTCTTCCGGGGAAATGTTTTCGCCGTTCTTCAGGATGATCAGGTTCTTTATCCGCCCGGTAATCGTCAGGAAGCCTTCCTGATCAAGCTTCCCGAGGTCGCCTGTCTTCAGCCATTCGCCGTCGAAGGTTTCCTTCGTGGCATCCGGCCGATCCAGATAGCCGGCCATGACGTTGCTGCCCCTGACGCAGATTTCGCCGATGCCGTCCGCATCGGGATTCGAGATTCTGATCTCATTGCAGAAAAGCGGCTGGCCGACCGTGCCCGCCTTGATTTTGCCGAGGCGGTTGACCGACACGACTGGGGAGCATTCCGTGATGCCGTATCCGTTGATGATGTAAATGCCGAGGTCACGGAAGCCGCGGATATATTTTTCATCCAGGGCCGCACCGCCGCAGACGACTGTTTCCAGATTTCCGCCGACAGCGGCAAGGACGTCCTTGAAAAGTTTCCGGCGGATATCGATCCCGATTTTTGAAACGGCATTGCTCAGGGTCAGACCGAATTTCAGTTTCTTCGCCTGGCCGTTCTTCTCCGCCGTCCGCCAGATTGTCTTGTAAAGTCCTTCGACGATCAGCGGGACCAGGACGATGTGCTGGGGCTTGGCCAGCTGCAGGTCCCGGCTGACATGACGCAGGCTGTCGTTGATATAAACGGGATATCCGTAAAGCATGACGGCCGTGACGCCGGTCGTAAAGGCCAGCATGTGGTGCAGCGGCAGGACCATGACATTTCCGCCCTTGATACGGGCGGCGTCCGCCGAAGCACGGGCGTTCATGATCAGGTTTCGGTGCGTCAGCATGACGCCTTTGCTGATCCCCGTCGTGCCGGAGGTGTAGACGACCGCCGCGACATCGTCAGGTTCATTTTCCGCGGAAGGCTTTCCCGGATGTTCCGCGCCTTCTTTCATCCGCTCCGGAAGGTCGTTCATGCAGAGCAGCTGCAGTCCTTCAGTCTGAAACTCGGCCGCCTTCGCAGCAAAGATGCGTGAATAAATAAAAAGCTTCGCCCCGCTCATGGCGACCAGCTTCATCACGTCTTCCGGCTGCAGGTTGCGGTCGATCGGAACAGCTATATTTCCGCTCGTCGTAATCGCGAAATGCGAGACGATCCAGCTGTAGCTGTTTTCGCCGTACAGCGCGATCTTCACTCCGCGGAAATCCTGCGAAAGCAGATACCCTGCCAGCGCGCGGACGTCCTCGCGGAATTTGATGTAGGAAACATTGACAACTTCTTTTCCGGTATAGTACTGGAAGGCTGTCCGGTCTTTGTGCTCTTCGGTGCAGAAATCAAGAAAGCCTTTCATATTCCGGATGGAATCAAAAGAAGAACTGGTAAAATCCATATTCATTTCCCCTTTGCACGTGAATTACTGATGAGCCTCGATGTAATCGACTATGTCCTGGACCTTCTGGAACTTCATGATGTCCTCGTCCTGAACCTCGATTCCGAACTCATCCTCCATCTCGCTGACCATGCTGAACACTTCAAAGGAATTCAGTTCCAGGTCGCTGACAAGGTCCGTGTCCGCCGTAATCTGCTCTTTCGGAAAATCCGTGTGATCCGCAAGTATGTCGATGACTCTTTCCAGCATTTTTCAAATACCTCGCTTATAAGATTTTTTTTGGAACCACCACCCCCGTCCCGGTGGTTCCTAGTTCCGGAACCACCGGGACGGGGGTGATGGTTCCATCGTTCCATCGTTCCGTCAATCTTTGAATCCGTCCCACACCGGAATCCCGGTGTAGTGTTTCGCTTTTTCTTCGCCCCGGAGCACGCGCAGCGCGCCGAATGCCAGCGCCTCCTGCTCAAACTCGCCTTCGTAGGCCGTGACCGGTGCGATCCATCCGCAGGTCCGTCGGATTTCTTCTTCCACTTCCGGGAAACGGAGCAGCCGTCCGCCCAGAAGGATTCCGTCTACATTTCCCTGAAGGACCGCAGCCATCGCGCCGATGTATTTCTCGATCTGATAGATCATCGCGTTCCAGGTACGCGCCGCCTTGGTGTCGCCTTCTTCAATCCGCTCGTGCACTTTGTCGGAATCGGAAGTCCCCAGAAGGGAAACGAACCCGCCTGCCTCGATGCAGGTGCGGTAGACGTCGTCGAGGTTCTTTCCCCGGCAGTAATCAATGGCATCCGTCAGGGCAAGCGTTCCGATCCGCGTGGGAGTCATCGGTCCTTCGCCGCCGGACGCATCATTTGCATCCACGATGCGGCCGTGCTCATGCGCCGTCACGGAAATGCCTCCGTCGATATGGCAGACGATGAAATTGCAGTCTTCGTATTTCCGGCCGATTGACTTTGCATGGCGGATAGCCATTTCCTTCAGGTTGAGGACATGCATCTTCGCCTTGCGGTAAACGCCGTCGAGTCCGGTCACCCGGGCAAGGTCGGACAGCTCGTCGACCACGGGAGGATTGACCGTGAACATTTCCCCGCCGTAGCGGTCATGAACCAGCTTGGCCATCTGCACGCCGAGATTGGACGGATGATGCAGGCCGCTTCTGGCTGCCCTCGTATCCTCGATCAGCTTCTCGTCGACGACATAGGTGCCGCTCTCCATCGGGTACGCTCCGCCGCCCCTGCCGACGACCGCGTCGAGCCCTCTCAGGTCAATGTGCTCTTTCTCGATCAGGTCATGGATATCCCTCATCCGGAAAGAAAGCTGGTCATTGATTTTTTCGAATTTCAGCAGTTCCTCCGAATAATGATTGACGCACGTCTCGACGAGGCATGTCTCGTCCTCAAAGAGGGCCAGCTTCGTCGACGTGGAACCGGGATTGATTACAAAAATCCTGAACTTCTTCATTTCACCCACCTCGGCTTTATTATAATATAAAATTCCGTTTTGTGGAGATACAATGCATGAGAAATGAATCAGAAAGTCTGCAGGCCCGGCATCCGCCTGAGCAAAAAAAATGGCACCCCCGGAAAGGGTGCCTCAAAAGCTGCTGAATATCTGCCGCCTGCTGTAAAAAATGCTGCAGGTTTAATCCAGGATTTCTCCGTTCGTCGCCAGCGTTACGACCTGCCACGGAATCATTTTGCCGCTGTTCTGGAGAGCCGTCTTGACGGCATATTCGATTCCGCCGCAGCACGGCACTTCCATGCGGACGACCGTGACGCTCTTGATCTCATTGTTTTTCAAAATCTCCGTCAGCTTTTCCGAATAGTCGACGGAATCCAGCTTCGGACATCCGATGAGCGTCACATGGTTCTTCATAAAGCGGTCGTGGAAATCTGCCCTTGAATAAGCCGTGCAGTCTGCCGCGATCAGCAGCTTTGCGCCTGAAAAATACGGAGCGTTGACCGGAGCCAGCTTGATCTGGACCGGCCACGTGGTCAGTTCGGAAATAACACCGGAGCCGGCCGCTGCACCATTTCCTGCAGCATTCCCAGCTGATGAAGAAGCTCCTGCCGTGCAGGAATCTACTGCCGGGGCAGGCCTTTTCAGCATAGCCGCCCTGCTGCCCGGGCATCCGCCGAACGGCACGCCGGGCGCACGCCTGGCTTCATTTTCCGCAGCGGCCGCCTTGTTCAGCTTGTGCTCGATCACCGCTTCGGCACTGTATTCCGCCGCTTCGCGTTCCGTAAACGTAATGGCGCCGGTCGGGCAGGACGGAAGGCAGTCGCCGAGTCCGTCGCAGTAATCATCGCGCATCAGATGCGCCTTCCCGTTAACCATGGCAATGGCACCTTCATGGCAGGCCGCCGCACAGGCACCGCAGCCGCTGCATTTCTCTTCATTGATTTCAATAATTTTTCTCTGCATGATGGAATCCTCCTGAATTTATCCGGTTCGTTTATGCTTACTTGCTTGTTATGACGGCATTGTACTATAATAGGTTGATTGAATATGTTGTATTTCCAACAATGGAGGCTCTCATGGAAAAAGAAATTTCTGCAGCCCTGCAATCGGTTCTTTTTGCCGGCGTCAAAGAAGACGAGATCCGTTCCATGCTGAAATGTCTTTCCGCAAAAAAGAAGAAATATAAAAAAGGCGAATTCATCCTTCTATACGGAGACAGCATCCGCTCGATCGGCCTGCTTGTCAGCGGCACCGTCAATGTCATCAAGGAAGACTACTGGGGCAACAGCAACATCGTCGCCGCCATTCTTCCGGGTGAGACTTTCGCGGATGCCTATGCCTGCTCGCCGGACCACACGCTCGGCGTCAGCGTCGTGGCGGCCCGGGACTGCGAAGTCCTTTTTCTCGAAGTCGACCGGGTCCTGCACGTCTGTTCCTCCGCCTGCAGCTTCCATTCCCGCCTCATTCAGAACCTTGTCATGCTGCTGGCCTCCAAGGATCTGGCGATGAATGAAAAACTTACGCACCTGACGCAGCGCACGACCCGTGAAAAACTGCTGTCCTATCTTTCCGCCCAGGCAATGCATCAGGACCGCTCTTCTTCCCATGCAGACGACGATGATGAGCGCATGGACGATGACTCTGAAGAAGAAGTTTCCGGCAGCTTCGAGATTCCGTTTGACCGACAGCAGCTGGCCGATTATCTTTCGGTCGACCGCAGCGCACTCTCCGCCGAACTTTCCCGGATGGCCCGCGACGGAATCCTTGAATACAAGAAAAACCGGTTCAGACTTCTGAAGGAAGTCTGAACCGATTTAAAAGCCATACGCTTCCCCGGCTTTGGTCATTATATTCTGTGATCGGGACGCTCCCGCTCGCTCGTCGTGCAGCGGTACATCGGCTCGGAAGAACCTCGCCGTGTACCGGCCTCCTCGGACGCCCTCTCACAGAACACACTGACCGCAGCCGGAGAGTGCATGGTTTTATATCCGTCAGATGCTGTCCATAAACCTCAGGAATGCAGCCTTCCCCTCTTCCGTGCGCTTAAAGACGCCCGCACATTCCAGCACCTTTCCGAAGACCAGTCCGACTTCCTTCCGGACGATTTCATCCACCATGTCCCCGGTGAAACTTCCGTACTTCTCCTTCAGTTCCCGCATCCAGACCGCATGCTTCTGAATCGTCTCGTTCTTTTCCGGGTCGTCTCCGGAAACGAGATATTCGCCGACGGTCTTCAGTTCCGTCTGCAGGCGTCCCGGCAGGATGGCCAAGCCCATGACTTCGATGAGTCCGATGTTCTCTTTCTTGATGTGATGCAGTTCCGCCCACGGATGATACAGGCCGTCCGGATGCTCCGGCGTCGTCAGGTTGTTGCGCAGCACCAGGTCTATTTCGAAAAGACCGTCCCGTTTTCTGGTAATCGGCGTAATCGTATTGTGCGGCTCTCCGTCCGTCTCGGAAAAAATCATCGCGTCCGCATCCGTGTATGCGCGCCATTTCCCTAAAATCTTATCCGACAGATCGATCAGGTCATCCTTGTTTTCGCACTGCAGGCGGATGACGCTCATCGGCCATTTCACGATGCCGCCCCGGACGTTCGGATAGCCTTCAAAGGAAAGGGGCATCTCGATCTGCGCCTTCGCCATCGGGAAATCAAAGCGGCCGCCCTGGAAATGGTCGTGACTCAAAATGGAGCCGCCGACAATCGGCAGGTCCGCATTCGATCCGAGGATGTAATGCGGGAACTGGGAAATGAAATCGAACAACTTGCCGAACGCCGCGCGCTCGATCTTCATCGGCGTATGCTTCCCGTTGAAGACGATGCAGTGCTCGTTGAAATAGCTGTACGGCGAATACTGCAGGAACCAGTCGCTGTGATTAATCGTGATCGGAATGATGCGGTGGTTCTCCCGCGCCGGAAAATTCGTACGGCCCGCATAGCCTTCGCATTCCTTGCAGAGCAGGCATTTCGGATAGCCGGTCTGCTTCGCCAGCTTGGCCGCGGCAATCGCCTTCGGATCTTTTTCCGGCTTGGAAAGATTAATCGTGATGTCAAGGTCGCCGTATTCCGTCTTCGTGCTCCATTTGATATCCTTCACGATGCGGTAGCGGCGGATGTAGTCCGAATCCTGTGAAAACTGATAGTACCAGTCGGTCGCCTTCTCCGGCGATTCCGCATAGAGGCTGCGGAATTTCCGTATGACATCCGACGGGCGCGGCATCAGGCAGTCCATGAGACGCGTGTCGAAAAGATCGCGCTCCGTAACGGTGTCGTCGATCAGCCCGCGTGCGCAGGCATCATCCAGAAGATCCTTCAGGATGACTTCCAGCGGACGGGCCGGAGCTGCCTCCGCCGCTGCGTTTCCGTCAGACGGAACCACCACCCCCGTCCCCGTGGTTCCTTCTTCGTATTCATCGAGCTTCATGACGTCGAGGATGCGGTTGCGCGCATAGATGACGTCTTCTTTTCCGATAAGTTCTTTTTCCGCCCCGTAGGCGGTAAGTTCATCGATAACTCTGCTGATCATTTTCCCTCCGCTGTCTGATTCTCTGTCCGTACGGCCTGTTCAGCCGATTTCCTCGTTCACGCAGCACGAGCCGATCGGGCGGATGGCCATCCGGTAGGCGCAGCCTTCCCCGAGATGCTTTTCCATGTAGGAAATGTACTCGTCCGTGATTTCATTCGGGACGATTGCCAGGATGACCCCGGCAAAGCCGCCGCCGTGGACGCGGCAGGCGCCGCAGCCTTTCTTTTCCAGGAACAGTTCCGTCAGCGCCAGCGCGACCGTGATGCCCTGCTCCTGATAGTCATGGTTCGTGTAGCAGTTCTGCAGGTATTTCCAGGAAGAATTTCCGGAAGCGGTGATGCCCTTCAGGAATTCATTGAACCTTCCGCCTTCCAGGGCCTTCACGTCATTTTCCACGCGCTTGTTTTCCTCAAAGAAATGAATCGCACGCAAAATGGCGCGGTCTCCTGTCTTCTCCCGGATTTCCTGCAGGTGCGAGAGCATCTCCTCTTCGGACGTCTCGGAGAGATGCTGTTTCCCGAGGCATTCGGCGACCGCTTTCATTTCCTTCGGAATCGAGGAATAGTCTTCGGAAAGATCCGCATGCCCGCGTCCCGTCTGCACGATGATGACCGAATGGCCCGCGCTTTCAAAATCAAAATTCACCTTCCGCACATCCGGGTTCACCGGATCCGCGAAGTCGATCGTAATGAGTCCGCCGACGGCGCAGCACATCTGGTCCAGCAGGCCCGAAGCCTTGTCCCAGTAGACATTTTCGGAATATTTTCCAATCTGCGCATACATCGTCTTATCGATTTTCCCATCGTTGAAAAACGTGTTGATGATCTGGCAGATGAGCGTTTCAAAGGCAGCGGAGGAGCTGACTCCCGCGCTGGAAATGACATTGCTCGTGATATAGGCATCGAAGCCGCCGATGGCATAGCCGTATTTCTTAAAGCCGGCCAGCATGCCTTTCACCAGGACTTCCGAGCCGGTCTTTGTCTCCCCGGGCTCCAGGTCATCGAGGCGGATCGTAAGCTGCTGATCGAAGCCTTCACTAAAAATGCGGACCGTGCCTGCATCATTTTTTCCGGCCGCCGACACGCAGTCCAGGTTGATGCTTCCGCCCAGCACTTTTCCATGATTGTGGTCGGTATGGTTTCCCGCGATTTCCGTCCTGCCCGGAGAAGAAAAAAGAAGGAAGTCCTCCTCTCCGTACATGGAAAGAAAACCGTCAATCACGCCTTCATAGCGTTTTCTCTGGGCCGCGGTTTCATCCGGACCGTAAAGCCTTGCAAAAAGACGATCTGCCGCAGCAGATGAAAGAAGTTTTTTCGTATCCCCGGCGTTCATCATTTCCCCCTCGGTAGACAGATTCTGAATCAGGTGTTCCTGCTAAACAGCATACCTTTTCCTCTGTCTGTTTTCAAGCGCCTGTTCGCCGATAAATGACGGAACTTTTTGGTTAAATATGCAGGACATAGCCTTCATCGAGGCGGCTGCGGATTTCCTTCCTGGCAGCCTTCGGGTCCAGGCGCTTCATCAGCAGAAGGCGTGCCTCCTCTGTCCTGTCCGCTTCTTCCGCGGTATAAAGCTCAGCGGAACATCCCGTGATCTCCCGCATTTCCTCCTCGAGGATGTCCTTCTTTTCCGTGAAGATCTCCCGGATGGCCGTCCGGAAGGAATTCCGGTATGTATTCACGTCCACGAGGCAGCCCGAACTTTCTTTCACGACAAATGGGACGCACAGAATCTGCTTTCCGAATTCCCTGCCGCCGCGCCGGTCTTCGAACCTCGTCCAGATGGCTTCCTTGCCGTCAATCATCTGCGACAGGGCGCTCTGCACAAAGTTAGCATGGTGCTTCTCATAAAGGTCCGCGTTCGGAATCTGCCTGGCGACCCAGACGTTTTCCTTCCCGCATTTTTCACCGAGGAATTTTTCAATATCCGTATGCATCCGGTCGGAAACCCGGAGTCCGCCGGCCGCCTCCGTCTGCGGGACATAGAAAAAGAATGCGCCTTCATGGAAGAGGCTGTGGTACTCCGGATGCTTTGCCCAGAGTCTTTCCGCATCGGCATCCGTCTGGAGCTTCGCATACGCCTTCTGCGTTTCCTCATCATTACCCTTCTTGTTTTCCGCACGCCACCGGATAAACTCCTCGTCGTACACAATGAAGCGGATCTTTCCCTTGACGTTTCCCATCCGCTTCTCGATCTTCCGCACGCGCTCCGAAAGATTGCGGATATCTTCATCATCATTTTTCACCGTGCCGGTATGCTTCAGGAAGGCATCGTTCCACGCCTCATAGGTATAGATGCAGGAAAGAACATCAACCGTATTCAGGAGATTCTTTATTTTCTTCAGGACAGCCATGGAAATGCACCTGCCTTTCCGTTTGTTCTTGACATTCCATTTATATTTGATACAATCTAATTGTATAAAACATTTATAGCACTGCTGAAATCCCAAGTCAAGAAAAACAGTCTCAGGAGGATTGAATATGAGCGTATACGATTATTCCGTAAAAGATGCAAAAGGCAATGATGTTTCCCTGAAGGACTACGAAGGAAAAGTCCTTCTGATCGTGAACACCGCAACCGGCTGCGGCTTCACTCCGCAGTACAAGGATCTGGAAGAATTATATGAGAAGTATCACGGCCGGGGTCTGGAAATTCTCGACATTCCCTGCAACCAGTTCCGCGGACAGGCACCGGGCACGGATGAAGAAATCCATCAGTTCTGCACCCTGACCTATCATACGCAGTTCCCGCAGATGCATAAAAGCGAAGTCAACGGAGAAAACGAACTTCCTCTTTACACCTATCTCAAGAGCCAGAAAAGCTTCGAAGGCTTCGGCGACGGACCGATGGCGCCGCTGATGAACGACCTGCTTCAGTCCATTGACAAAGACTATCAAAGTAACCCCGCCATCAAGTGGAACTTCACCAAGTTCCTGGTCAGCCGCAGCGGCAGCATCATTGCCCGCTTCGAGCCCACTTTCGATATGAAGGAAGTCGCAGTGCAGGTGGAAGCTGCCCTTTAAATAACACTGCTGTTTTGTCAGCACATGATCTGTCGTTTCATCAATACATGATCTGCCGTTTCATCAATACATGATCATCCGGGGAGAAATGATGAGCAGTCGGTACGACGCCTTGAAACTCAGCAGCCAGCTTTGCTTTCCGCTCTATGCGGGTGCACGCAAAATCGTACAGAAATATACGCCTTACCTCAATGAACTCGGCATTACCTACACGCAGTATGTGACCCTGATGGTGCTCTGGGAAAAGAAAAAAGCCACCGTCGGCGAACTGACGGAGGCTCTGTATCTCGACACCGGGACCATGACGCCGCTTCTGAAAAAGATGCAGACCGGCGGACTGATTACAAAAAAGCGCAGTGAGCAGGACGAGCGGACCGTTGAAATCACGCTGACGGAAAAAGGAACCGCCCTCCGGGAAAAAGCCCTTTCCATTCCGAAGGAAATGCGGAAGTGCATCGACCTCTCCCCGGCGGAAGCCTCGGAGCTGTACCGCCTGCTCTACAGGATTCTGGATTCCTGTTCATAAAAGATTTCCGGATTGCGGTTTCCCGACCCGGAAGAAGTCTCAGGATTCCGGTTTGACGACCTGTAATTTTTCTCTACGAGAACGATTTGAATCCCTCGCCGTGTACTTCGGTCGCACTGACCACGTAGGCAAAGGCATTCGGATCGTTCTTTTTTATGGCATTCAAAGCCGCCGTCACGCCGCCCCGGCGGACGACGCAGGTCAGCACGGTCTTGCTGTCACCGGTATAGGCACCGGAAGCCTCATGCTTCGTGACGCCGCGGTCCGTGACATTCAGCAGGATTTCGGCAATTTCCTCGCCTTTGCCGGTGATCACGTAAATGACCTTTGCGTAATCGGCACCCTGCAGGATTGCGTCGATGACCTTGCTGGAAACATAGATGGCGATGGCGGAATACATGGCGACATCGATATCCCGGAAAATCAGCATGGCGAAAATGACTACGCCGCAGTCAATGCACAGGAGAATCGTGCCCGTATTGACTTCGCGGAATTTCCGCGAAACGATGAGGCTCAGAAGATCCGTGCCGCCCGTACTTAAGCCGCGCAGGAAAAGGAGCCCGAGTCCGGCTCCCGTCAGAGCTCCGCCGAATACGGCTGCAACCAGGACATTATTCGTATACACGGGCACGAACAGCGTAAACCAGTCAAGAAAGACCGACAGCAGGACTGTCGCTATCAGCGTCTTGACAAGGGGCTTGAACCCCAGTTTCCGGAATGCCAGGATAAAAAGAGGGACATTCAGCATCAATGACCAGACGCCGACCGGAATCGGCGTAATTGATTTCAGTGCAGTCGCAAGACCGGTTACTCCTCCCGGTGCGATATTGTTCGGGACTGTAAAGATAACCATCGACAGGGCTGTTGCTGCCGTGCCGGCGATGATGCTTCCGAAATCGAGCAGTTCTGCTTTAAAATTGATTTTCATTTCCCGGATTCACTTTCCCATATCGTCTTCTGACGTTCTGGTTCTATTATATAGCGGGCCGGTCTTTTTGGACAGATGGAACCTGCGTCACGCAGATTCCTGAAATTTTCCTAAAGTACTTGACGGTTTTATCTGTAATTGCTATAGTTACAGTTAGAAAATAACAACGCACCCCGAAAAGGAGAAAACCATGTTCAGAAAAGCCATACTTCCCCTGGCACTTGCCGGTGCGCTTCTCATGACCGCATGCGGAGCCGCTTCACCAGCCGGTAATTCCACTGTCTCATTAAACAAGGTCCCTGACTCGTCCGTCAGTTCCGTCTCGGCGGACAGTGCCGCTGCCGCATCCGAAACGGATGTCATGACCTCAAAGGTCGGCGGCAGTTCCAAAACACCGGATACGAATTCAGGAATGGAAGCTGCATCAGGCACCGTCAGCAAGGGCAATGCCGGATTCGGCGTACTGGATTCATTTTCCACGGAAGACCTTGCCGGAAACGCTGCCGACCAGAGTATTCTGAAAAAAGCGAAGCTTACCATGATCAATGTCTGGGGCACCTTCTGCAGTCCCTGCATCAATGAGCTTCCGGAGCTTTCAAAGCTGAATGCGGAATATGCGGACCGCGGCTTCCAGGTCATCGGCATTCCGCTCGACACGATTTCATACGACGGCTCGATCGACTCCGCCCAGAAGGAAAAAGCTGCGCAGATCGTCGAACAGGTCGGAGCGGACTACACGCATCTGCTGCCGGAGGGAAATCTTCTGAAAATCGCGCAGCAGGTCATTTATTACCCGACCACGATGTTCGTCGATGAAAACGGGAACCAGGTCGGCGATGTCTTCGTGGGAGCAAAATCAAAAGACGGCTGGGCTGCGGTCATTGAAGAATACCTGAAATAATCCATCAAACAGAACCACCACCCCCGTCCCCGTGGTTCTTCGGAACCACCACCCCCGTCCCCGTGGTTCTTTGGAGGCTGAAAGATATGCATGCTCTGATTCCTTTTTTGAAAAGAAATAAGGCAGCGGCCGTTCTTATGCTCTTCGGCATTCTTTTTATTCTCCTCGGCATCTTCCGCGGAGAAGCCGCAGCGGTCCTGAATAAGGCTGTCAATATCTGCATGGAGTGTATCGGCCTTGGATAAACTGCTGACTGCCGTAAAAAATCATATCCGTACCGTCGTGCAGATCCTGTTCACCGCACTGACGAACGGCTACGCAAGAGGGTTCGCGGAAGGCAGCATTTTCCGCGGGCCCTCGAAGGCTGTCTGCGTTCCGGGGCTGAACTGCTATTCCTGCCCCGGTGCTCTCGGCGCCTGCCCGATTGGTTCCCTGCAGGCCACGCTCGACAGCGGGAAATACCATATCGCCTTTTACGTCGCAGGTTTCCTTCTCTTCATCGGTGCGGTCTTCGGACGCTTCGTCTGCGGATGGCTCTGCCCATTCGGTCTCGTCCAGGATCTTCTTTATAAAATTCCGTTTGTCCGGAAAATGAAGAAGCTTCCCGGCGACCGTTTCCTGCGTTTCCTGAAATACGGAATTCTTGCCGGATTCGTCATTATCCTTCCGATGACTGTCCTGGACCTTGCAGGACAGGGACAGCCCTGGTTCTGCGAATACATCTGCCCTTCCGGAACGCTGTTTGCCGGAATTCCGCTGGTCGCGTCAACTCCGGTCCTGCAGTCGGCCCTCGGCTTTCTTTTTTCCTGGAAGCTGACGATCCTGATCGTGCTGCTGCTTCTCTCCATCCTCGTTTACCGGCCGTTCTGCAAATATCTCTGTCCGCTCGGCGCCATCTACGGATTTTTCAATCCGGTGGCCCTTTACCGTTTCCGTATTGAAGAAGATCAATGCACCAAATGCGGGCTGTGCCGGAAAGCCTGCGGCATGGATATTCCGGTCTATCAGAAACCGAACAGCTTTGAATGCATACGGTGCGGCGACTGCCGGAAAGCCTGCCCGCATCACGCCATTACGATTGTCAATCTGAAAAGGAGCAAAGAAAATCATGACAGCTGAATTCTCTCTTGCCGTACACGCCCTTGTCTACTTAAGCGCGCAGAACCGTGAACTGACTTCGGAAGAACTGGCAGAAAACATCTGCACGAATTCTGCCCGGGTCCGCAAAATCATGCACAGTCTCAAGGCAGCCGGCCTGGTGACGACAAAAGAAGGAATCGGAGGAGGATACACCCTGAACGTTCCGGACAGCAGCATTTCCCTCAGAAGGATTGCGGAAGCAGCCGGCACGGATTTTGTGAAGGCCGGCTGGCGGTCCGGAAATGTCGATATGGACTGCGCCGTCGCTTCCGGAATTGCCGGCGTAATGGATGGAATTTACGGTGACCTGAACAGCTCCTGCCTGAATATGCTTTCGCAGATCACGGTCGCGGATATCCGGAAGAAACTGACTGCCGCAAAAAAAGAAAAGAAAAGCGGAAAATCTTAAGAGACAGAAATCATCCTACAAAAGCGCAAGGCATTCGCGCCACACCCTGCCGGCGGGAAGTCCGACGACATTGCTGTAATCGCCGCGGATGCCGACAATGTATTTTGCAAATTCACCCTGAATCCCATAGCCGCCTGCCTTGTCAAAAGGCTCGCGGCTTTTAATATATTCTTCTATTTCCCTGTCGCTCATCGGTGCGACGGTCACATCGGTCGTGTCGGCAAAAGAAATCTCTCCTCTGCCGGGCAGCTTCTGAGAATCGGGGAATGCACGGCTTTCGGGACCAAGGAGAACGGCGCAGACTCCCGTCAGGACCTGATGCGTCCGTCCGGAAAGAAGATGCAGCATCCTGGATGCATCTGCCTCATCCTTCGGCTTGCCGAGTATTTCACCCCCTGCCGCAACAACCGTATCGGCACCGAGCACCAGGACGGATTCCCGGCCTGCAGCGGACTTGTCTCCTGAAGATGACGCCAGGCGTGATGCAATATCGTACGCCTTGATTTTTGCATTTGTCAGGCAGACCTCCGCCGGGGAATTGCCGGTTTCCGTTTCCGCCTGGGCGGAAGCCATGACCGTAAAGGATACGCCGAGCTGGGTCAGAAGCCGGGCACGCCTGGGTGAGGCGGATGCAAGAATAATTTTCATTTTTTCTTCACTTCCGGATTCAGATCGATTCCCTGCGCCCGGTCGTAAAACGGGTACATGGCCTGGATCGTATTTTCAAGAATATAGTAATGGCGCAGATAGGCAGCCAAAAGGGCCATCAGAATCAGGGTAAAAACGGCGGAACCGAGATTCGGGCTTACAAACCATGACAGGAAGGCTGCCATCATGAAGACAGCGACAGACATCGTGACGATCAGATGCACCAGCCGCTCATGCTGGAAAATTCTGATCTGTTCCAGCATCTTCTGCGCAAGCTCCGGATTTCCTCCTTCCGGTATGTCCAGATTCTTCAGGTATTCCATGTAGGCTTTCAGCCGTTTTTCCATGACACGCCTCCTCCGGGAAATCTCCCTGCCGTATTGATTATAGCATAAGCAGACCCCGGAGAGATCCTGCTGTGAAATCCGGAAGCATTTCTGTTGTTAATTTGTTGTTAGTCTTCTGAGTATAATCAACGCAGAAAAGCTGATCAGCAGTCCGCACACAGAAGGAGCCGGTTATGAAATCCAGAAAATCAGAAAGAAATCATCTGTCCGTCTGCATTTTTTCTTCCGTTCTTGCCCTGACGCTTGCTTTCCTGACCGGGACTTCGGCCGTCTGCGCAGAGACTTCCGCCGCATCGGTAAGTTCCGGTGCGTCCGGGGCATCGGTAAGTTCCGGTGCATCCGCCGCATCGGATAGTTCCGGCGCGTCCTCCGCGTCATCGGGGGATTCATCGTCCGCGCAGGAGGACGGAAAAATCCTCCTGCTGCACACGAACGACGTGCACTGCGCCGTGGATCAGACAAAAGACAGTTCTGGAAATGTCACCGGCCTTGGATACGCAGCGCTTGCTTCCTATAAGAAAAAAATGATTGCGGAATACGGCACGGAAAATGTCACACTTCTGGATGCCGGAGACTCCATCCAGGGCGGAAGCATCGGGACGCTTTCTTCCGGAAGCTGGATCATCAATATCATGAACCGGGTCGGCTACGATCTGGCCGTTCCCGGCAATCATGAATTCGACTTCGGCCTCAGTCAGTTTCTCAATCTGACAAAAATGGCTTCATTTCCCTATCTGAGCTGCAATCTGACATCAAAAGCCGACGGAAAAAGGATCCTGGATGCATACAAGATTCTCAGTTACGGCGATACAAAAGTTGCCTATGTCGGCATCAGCACGCCGGAGAGCATTACGAAATCCACGCCTGCCTATTTTCAGGATGAAAACGGAAATTACCTGTACAGCTTTGCCGAAGATTCAGACGGGACCTCCCTTTACAAGGCGGTCCAGACCGCCGTGGATTCCGCAAAGGCGGAAGGGGCCGATTACGTCGTCGCCGTCGGACATCTGGGAGAAAAAGGCATCACTGACTTCTGGACCGGAACTTCGGTCATTGCAAATACGACCGGCATCGACATCCTGATCGACGGACATTCCCATGAGGAAATCGAGGACACGCTGGAAAATAAAGACGGAAAGAAAGTCGTCCATGCACAGACCGGCACCAAGCTGACGGATATCGGAAAAATCGTCATCGATACGAAAACCGGGAACATTTCACAGGAACTGGTAAAAGACTATACGGAACAGGATCCGGAAGTCCTGACCTATATCAGCAGCATTGAAGACCAGTTCAAAGGTAAAATGGAAGAAAAGATCGGGAGCACGGACTATACGCTGACAACGAAGGACTCCGCCGGAAACCGTGCCGTCCGCACGGCAGAAACCAATCTCGGCGACCTGTGCGCGGATGCTTACCGTGAAGTGCTCGGAGGCGATATCGGATTATGCAACGGAGGCGGCATCCGCAGCGATCTTGAAGCCGGAGACATTTCCGTCGGCGACATCCTGAATGTCTATCCGTTCGGAAGCGATACCTGCATCATTTCCGCATCCGGACAGCAGATTCTGGATGCACTGGAATTATCGGCATGTGTCTATCCGAAAGAAAACGGCGGCTTCCTGCAGGTTTCAGGACTGACGTACACCATTGATGCCTCAGTGCCTTCTTCCGTAAAACGGTCTGACAGCCTCGACTTCCTCAGCGCGGACGGTCCGCGCCGGGTAAAAGACGTACAGGTAGGCGGAACGCCGATCGATGCCGCAAAAATGTATAAAGTTGCGGGAAGCATCTACGGACTTCAGCAGGGCGGAGACGGATATTCCATGTTTAAGAACTGCGAAGTTATTTCCACAGCGACAATGAAGGATTACGAGGCGCTGAAAAGTTATATTCAGACAAATCTCAACGGCTCCGTCGGAGCTGAATACAGCAGTCCTGAAGGACAGGGACGCATTGCTGTCCTCGGGACAGCCTCATCAGAACCGGCAGGAACAGCCTCAGCCGGAAGTTCCTATACCGTACAGAAAGGCGACTGGCTCTGCCGGATTGCCTCCTCTGTCTACGGAGACGGCAGCCTGTGGAAAAAAATATACGAGGCCAATACGGGGATCATTGCCGATCCGGACCTCATCTATGCCGGACAGGAACTGAAGATTCCGGCAGCATAAACTACGTAAACTTCACAAAGGCCGGCACCATCAGAATGGCAATCACCACCAGCAGCATCAGGAACATCGGCAGAAGCAGTTTGGTGCCGGCTTCTTCACCCAGCACGCGGGCCTGCTTTTTCCGCTCTTCAAAGGCTGCGGCCGCTTCCTGTTCCAGCAGGAGAATCAGTTCCCGGCTGCCTCTTTTCAGGTTCTGGATCAGAATCGCAGAAAGCGTCCGGTACTTGACGAGAGGCGTACGGTTTCCGAGGTGTTCGTAAGCCTCTGCTTCCGGGATTCCTTTCTCCATTTCCAGATAAGTTCTGGCAATTTCTTCGAATCCTTCCCGCCTGCGTCCGCCTCTCTTCAGTGTACGGCGGTAGTCTTTTGTCATTTTCTCAAACGCCTTTCTCATGGACATGCCTGCATTGAGAAGAAGGGTCAGTTTGCTGATGATATGCGGATAATCCAGCATCATCTGCGCACGCTTCTTCTCTTCCGCCCTGCGGCTGCTTTCCTTCTGCGAAAACAGATAGGCAATGGCAGCGAAGATTCCGAGAGCGGCAATGGCAAGTCCCGAACTTCCGCCGGTGCCCGACCAGGAAACGCTCCGGCCGCCAATCGTCTCCGGGAGCGTCAGCTTCTCATCAGAAGCATCCTGCGATTCAACAGCTTTCCTGACTTCTTTCTGCAGGGCTTCCTCTTCCGTAAGTATCCGCGGAAAAACCGTCAGAACCAGCACCCGGTTCCGTATTTCCCCCTGGCAGGAAATCTCGGCTTCTGCCCGGACACGGGTACCTCCGTCCGGCACGTCATCCGCAATGGTCCCTTCATAGTCCATGATATCCGGCGGTGTCGTTACCCAGGAAATTTCTACAGGCAGGCCTTCCATTTCCGTCATCAGATTCAGATTCCGGTCGACATGGCCTGCCTTCGTTTCACCGAGCACGGCCTTTTCCAGCTTTCCGCACGCTTCCTCCAGAAACCCGGTCACTTCGCTGTCTGAATATTTCCGCGCGCCGACTTCGACTTCCACTTCCTTCTGCTCACCGCCGATGGCCGCATTCAGCGTTTCACTGTAACTGCCGCTGCCGTAATCCCCTCTTTCCAGGTATCCGGCCGATGCCGTGTCTTCCCGTTTTTCCATGACAAAAACCAGTCCGCCGATGATGAGAAATAAAACAGCAATCAAAAGGGAAGTCCGGAAATTTTTCTCCGATGCCCCGATGGACTGAAGCAGTTTTCTGCCTTTTCTCATTCTGCACCTCCCCGGTCCGATGCGTTTACTGTCCTGCCTGCCGCTTCTACACCTGAATGTCCACGATCCGGCTTCCCAATGCAAAAGCTCCCGCATAAACCATCAGGCAGCCGGTCATGACCGCCGCGCCGAAAGCCGTTCCGTATAGAATGCTCAGGAAGCCGGGAGAAGCAATCTGCATATACAGGATGATTGCACAGGGCATCGCCGACATGATTTTCTGCTCGAATTTCTGTGCAGCCAGAGCCGTATCGATTTCCCGCTCAACGTCAATCTTGTCTCCGATCGTCCTGGCTGTCGCCTGGATGATGTCGACCATGCTTCCGCCCATCCGTTTGGCAGAAGAAAAGACTGCAGCAAAATTGCTGATATCTTCAAGTCCTGTCCGGTCCGCAAAATCAAACAGCAGCTCCTCTGCCGGCACGCTGACCCGGATCCGGCTGTTGAGATAGGCAATTTCCCTGGTCATCTGCGATTTCTTTCCGATGACTCTTGCAAGATCCTTCTCCGTTTCAAGAAAAGCATTCTCAACGGAATATCCTGCCCTGAGCGACACCGCAAGCGAATTGAGAGCCGTACGGAAATCGTACGTCAGCATTTTCAGACGTTTTTCCCCATACTGCTTTTTCCGGATCCGTATCCAGAAAAAGGAAAGCGGCGCCAGAAAGAAAAATGCCGCGGTGCTCTGATAAAAAAGATAATCGATTCCGCCGGTCAGTATCAGACATTCCGCAAGAACGCGGAGCCATTCCCTGACGGAAAACCGGTATACCGTGTAGTCTGTTCTCTCAATCCTGCACTCCGGAAGTTCTCTTTGCTTCACTGTCTCTTTTCTCAAATCACGACTCCCGTCCTTTCCAGCTTGCCGGTATGCTTCAGTTCGCCCATCTTCACAAGCGACTTTCTCCCGCCGTCCCATTCATAAAGCGGATGCAGAAGGATATTCTCATTTTCGTATCCGTCGATTTCCGCAATCTCCAGCACGCGGCGGCTTCTGTCTCTCAGACGTCCGAGATGCACCAGGATATCCACGCCGGAAGCAATCTGCCTGCGGATAGCCGGCAGCGGGAGGGCAAATGCCATCAGCACCATCGTCTCAAGGCGGGAAAGAGAGTCAGCCGCCGAGTTCGCATGAATCGTGCACAGGGATCCGTCATGTCCCGTATTAAATGCCTGCAGCATGTCGACCGCCTCTCCGCCCCTTACTTCGCCGACGATCACGCGGTCAGGCCTCATGCGGAGGGAGCTTTTGATCAGATCACGGATCGTGATGTTTTCATTTCCCTCCATGTTCGCGCTCTTTGCTTCCAGCCGCACCAGGTTGTCGATTCCCTGGATCTGCAGTTCGGCGTTGTCTTCAATCGTAATGATGCGCTCGTTCTTCGGAATATAATTTGACAGTGCATTGAGGAAGGTCGTCTTCCCGGCCGATGTGCCTCCGCTGATGATGATGGAATAGCCTGCCTCAACCAGCTTCTGCAGAAAATGAGACGCTTCTTCGGAAATGCTTCCGATGGCAATCAGCTTTTCCATGGTAATCGGCGTATCGGGGAAACGGCGGATTGTCAGGATCGGACCGTCCAGGGCAATCGGGGAAATGACTGCATTTACCCTGGCCCCGTTGGAAAGTCTCGCATCGACAATCGGCTTGCGCTCATTGACTACGCGGTTGCAATTTCCGACGATTTGCTGGACAACATCTTCAAGTTTTTCCCTGGAGGAAAAAGTCCTTTCCCACAGCCGCATCTGTCCGTTTTTTTCCACATAGATCCGCTCCGGACCGTTCACCATGATTTCCGTGACGTCTTTATCGTCGATCAGTTCCTGGAGGATATCCAGTTTCCGCACGGAACTGAAAAGTTCGCGGCTGAGCGTGTTCCTCTCGCTCACCGTCAGATAATTTTCATGGCTGAAGCCGAGAACGAGATCATCAATGATGCTTCTGATTTCTTCGTCGCTCAGTTCCCCCCGCTCATCCAGAGAGCTCATAAGAATTTTTCTCAGTTCCCTGTAATGTGCCGGTTCCATGGCATGCCCCTTCCTGCCTGCTTCCGGCTGCAGCCGTCCTGTGCCGGTGCACGGCGATATCCGTCCTTTTCCGTCACCCGGCTGTACCCGTTCTGTTCCGGCACACGGCCGTATCCTTCCCGCTCCGGCACACGGCGGTATCCGTTTCTTCCCGGAGTCTCCCGCAGGAAACGGTTTCTTTCGGCACTGCTTCTGCCGAATCCTTCCCGTTCAATCTGCTGTCTTGTAAAATCACCGAGCGGACCGAATTCCAGCTGTTCCGCATAGCGGTCGCATCGTTCGGTTCCCGGCTTGTACGGAATGTTTATTTTCCGGATTTTTTCCTTAAGGTCTTCACATTTCCACAGTCTGAGAAGCTCGCTGAACTGCGCCAGTTTTGCGTCAGCCAGGATGTCCTTCCGGACGGGCATGTAAATCAGGTCGCAGAACTGCAGCATTTCCTTCAGCCCGTTCATGGCGCTGCCGAAATCCAGAATCAGGATTTCATAATTCGTCCGTTCCTTCAGCAAATGAAGCAGCTGCATCCATTCCTCCGGGCTCGTATTCCACAGATCCTGCATCGAACGGACCGGCGGAAGATAATCAAGGTTACCGACGCTTTCAATCATCGCGTTGACCTTATCCGCCAGATTGGACTGCTCCTGCCGCAGGTAGTAGATCAGGTCGGAAAGATCCCGCTTATACGTTTTGTGAAAGAGCTCCGGAAAACCGGAACAGCTTTCAAAATTCAGATAAAGCGCTGCCCTCTCCTTGCCGAGGAGTTCGCCCAGCGTAATGGCAAAAGAAGTTTTCAGGCATCTCCCGACAGGCGAATAAACACCGATGACTTCGGTATTTTCCTTCATGACTGTGCCTTCCTCATGTTCAGCCTCCTCTTCCGCATAGTAGGAAAGGACCTCACGGATCAGCGACGAGGAAGGCTGGTATTTATTGACGGAAGGATATTCTTCAAAATTCGGCTTATGGATTCCTTCTGAAAGAATAATCAGTTTCCCGATCGGATACTCCGAAACTTCCCTGCACATTGCCTGTTCGGAAATCAGCAGAAGTTCAACTCTGTGGTTTTCCAAAAAGACCTTAAGCTGTTCGATGCTCGTAAACGCATGTACCTCGAAAGGGACATTTCTCGATTTACGGTTCACATACTCCATAAAATTTACGGCATAGGCAGTTTCAAGGTCGCACAGCGCCATGACATTTCTTCCCATTTTCATCCTCCTGGTCTATCGTCAGCGGTATACGTAAAAAAGAGCGGCAGAAACTGAAGGGCACATCTTCTGCACCGAAAGAAAAGCTTCATTTTTCAATTCATGATTTTCTGAAAAATGCGGACCGGAAAGGGCCCGTTCAGGATAGGTCATAGTATATCAGAAAAATACAGAGAATCAATAACTGAAAAGTGCACGAAAAACCTTCCGGATTTTTCGTGCACTGCGTCAAGCAAAATCATGATAATGAGGTTAAATCATAATTTCAGATTGTAATTTTCTCCAGCTTTGCGCTGTGATCCATCAGAACATGCTTCATGATTTCAATGTCCGTCTGCATGGTCTCGATTTTATCTGCCTCCTGCAGAAACCGCTTCGCGGCAGGAACATAATTCTCAGCCAGAAGCTGAAGTGTCGGCTTAATATCATTCTCCTGGGTAAATTCAATCCTCACGAGTCTTTGTTCCATGCTGTCCTGGCGCGTTATCAGACTCTTCTGATTGGCAGCCAGGCTCTTCTGATCTTCAGCCAGAGTCTTCTGATCTCCAGCCAGAGTCTCCAGACTTTCCGCCATGCTGTCCTGGCGCGCCATCAGACTCTTCTGATTGGCAGCCAGACTCTTCTGATCTCCAGCCAAAGTCTCCAGACTTTCCGCCATGCTGTCCTGGCGCGCCATCAGACTCTTCTGATTGGCAGCCAGACTCTTCTGATCTCCAGCCAGGCTCTCCTGATTTCCAGCCAGGTTCTTCAGACTTTCCGCCATGCTGTCCTGGCGCGCTATCAGACTCTTCTGATTGGCAGCCAGACTCTTCTGATCTCCAGCCAGACTCTCCTGATTTCCAGCCAGGTTCTTCAGACTTTCCGCCATGCTGTCCTGGCGCGCCATCAGACTCTTCTGATTGGCAGCCAGACTCTTCTGATCTCCAGCAAGACTCTTCTGATTGGCAGCCAGACTCTCCTGATTTCCAGCCAGGTTCTTCAGACTTTCCGCCATACTGTCCTGACGCGCAGACAGTTCCCCGAATTTTCTATCCATGCCGTCCAGCCGGCCATCAATCCCGTCCAGCCGGTTATAAATCGGATTCAGTTTCTCATCGAATTTCCGGTCCAGCTTTTCATCCAGTTTTTGATCCAGTAATTCTGCAATTGCAGACAGAGTTACTTTTTCCATAACCAACCCTCCGTGTATCCATCATGTTATCAGTTTACCTGTTCCATTTCAAGACAAAACAGCAGCCCGCTTTACCCGCCTGAAAAGAATGATTCCTGCCCGTGCAGAAGAGTTTTCCTGAGTCAGATCAGTCTTCCAGCGTCAGATCAGTCCTCCTGCATACAGCATGACGCTCATAAAAACAGCCACTGTAAAATGAATATTTTCCGGACGCTCTCCGGGAGTCAGATAGGGCCGTATCCGCATTCTCCCATCCCCGCCGCTGCTTTTGCACATCTGTACCGCGCTTTTCAGATAGCGGAAGAAATAAAGCATCCTCTCACCGGAAGAAGCGTCAAAGAGCAGAATCAGTACGGACAGCCCTGCACCGAAAACCAGTGTCCAGAGAAAGCACTGAAGAAAAGAGCTCAGCCCCATGATGCCTCCGAGTGCCGAAAGGAGCTTGATGTCTCCGCCGCCGATCATCCGGAAAATGAACAGCGGGAACAGGATAATCAGCGGGAACGCTGTTCCCGGCAGGAATTTCCAAAAGCCTGTCAGCCCGTTCAGATGCAGCTGCAGGGACAGTCCGGACAGATATAGAAACAGGATCCATTGATTAAAGACTTTTCCGCAGGATACGTCAGTGCACATGGCAGTGAGCGCTCCGAAGAGCGCAAAAATCCCCTGTAGCGTCATAGAAATGCCTCATTTTCATCTGAATTTTCACGGCTGGAGCTGCCCGGCAGAAAGACCGCAAGCGGAACCGGAAACGGTCCGCTGAAGATGTTTCAAAGTATAGCAGAAAAACGGAATCTTTCAATAACCGAAAAATGCACGAAAAACCGGCTGGATTTTTCGTGCACTGTGCCGCTCAAAAACGCTTCCATGACTGCGAAACACCCAAATTCATTGCACGTTCTTTCCGTAAAGGTTTACAATAGAATAAATCTTACCAGAAACACAGGCGTGCATTTCCGCAGGGGGAAAGGGCAAAAAAATGGATAGAACAAACAGGCCGGTCGGCCGTCAGGAACATGTCACATCCGGAAACGGAAACGTTGAGAAGCACGGCAGCGGTCTCGGCACCGGTCCCGTGGGAAATAAAGAAGGTTTCGGCGGACGTCCGGGCGGACATGAAAAACCCGAAGGGGACAAAGACGCTCCCGACCGAGATCTGTCGTCGCTTCTGGGGGGAGCGACGGGCGGCAATGCCGCACAGAACATCGGAACCATCCTCGGAGGTCTTGAAAGCATGGCCCAGAACTCCGGTCACAGCCAGGGAGATCTCGGTGCCGGCATCGGCGGGGGAAACGGAGGAGGCGGAAACAGCGGCGGCTCTTCAGGCGGTCTGTCCGGCGGAGGCGGCAATCGGAATCCTCTTGCAAAACTCATCCCGATCATCCTCGTCATCATCGTCGCCATCGTGCTCTTTTCATGCATGCGCGGTGCATTTTCCTCCACGGGCGTTTCGCAGAACTCTTCTCTTCTCAATAACTACAAGCCCTACGGCGATTACGAAAGCGGCAGCAGCACTGTCTACAGTTCTGCCGATAAAGAAGATGACACCTATGAAAATACAGGCGGGACTTATACACAGGCTACCGGCGATGTGAACACCGGCACGCTGAACACTTCCGTCGCTTCCGGTGCCAGAGGGAAATACACCCAGCTCCTCGGCGGCGGAAAAGATACCGTTACCGTCATGGTCTATATGTGCGGCACCGATCTCGAGTCAAAATCCGGCATGGCGACTTCCGACCTTACGGAAATGACCAAGGCTTCTATTTCCGACAATGTGAATCTCCTCGTCTATACCGGCGGATGCACGCAGTGGCAGAATTCCATCATCAGCAATTCCACAAACCAGATTTACCAGGTCAAATCCGGCGGAGTCGAACTCAAAGAAGACAATCTCGGATCCAAACCGATGACCGATCCCGATACGCTCTCCTCCTTTATCAAATGGTGCCGGCAGAACTATGAGGCATCCCGCTATGAGCTCATCTGCTGGGATCACGGCGGCGGCACTCTTTCCGGCTACGGCTATGACGAAAAATATCCGAATGACGGTTCCATGACAATCGACAAAATCGGGGAAGCACTTCAGGCTGCAGATGTGCAGTTCGATTTCATCGGCTTTGACGCCTGCCTGATGGCCAATCTTTCAACAGCCCTTACCGTCGAACCGTATGCGGATTATTTCATCGCATCTGAGGAAACCGAACCGGGCTACGGCTGGTACTATACAGACTGGCTTACGGACCTTTCGGACAACACTTCCATCAGTACGCTCGATCTCGGCAAAGTCATCTGCGACACTTTTACGTCCGATAATGCTTCCCGGACACGCGGCGACAGCACGACTCTTTCCGTCGTCGATCTTGCAGAGCTTTCTTCCACGGTTCCGGATGCTTTCTCCTCTTTCTCAAGCTCCCTTGATGCTGCCGTCAGCGGCAGCAATTACAATTCCGTCGCCTCTGCCAGAAGCTCCTGCCGGGAATTCGCAGCAGAAGAGGGAATCGACCAGATTGATCTCATCAACTTCTGCGACAATCTGAATACATCCGAAAGCAATCAGCTTGCTTCCGTTCTCCGCAGTGCCGTCAAATACAACATGACGTCTTCCGATATGAATAACAGCTACGGCATGTCGGTTTATTTCCCGTATCAGAAGCTTTCGTACGTCAGCATCGTCCTGCAGATGTATAAGAACATCGGGATGGACAGCAATTACCAGAAAGCGGTCCGGTCATTTGCATCCCTGGAAACCGGAGGCCAGATTTCCGCAGGCGGCTCTTCCAGTCCGCTCGATCAGCTGCTCGGCGGCTACAGTTCATCCGGCAGCGATCAGTACAGTTCCTACGGAGGCTACAGCGGTTCCAACGGCGATTACAATACACTGGAGGATCTGCTCGGCTCCTTCCTCGGAAGCAGAAGCCTGGCAGACGGCAAGGTTCTGAACGGACTTACGGCAGATAATTCCGACTGGATCGACACGGATCTCATCAAGAATCAGGCAAAACAGGTTTCGCAGAATACCTTCAATACGCAGAATCTGAAATGGACGGATAAGAACGGCACGAAAGTGCTGAAACTGACGGAAGACCAGTGGAACCTGATCCAGAAAATCGAGCTCTCCGTTTTTTACGATGACGGAAACGGATTCATTGATCTCGGACTCGATAACCTGTATTCCTTTGACAGCGATCAGGACCTGATTGCGAAATGGGACGGCACCTGGATGGCACTGAACGGACAGATCGTGCCGTATTACAATACCAGTGCCGTCAGCAGTTCCAACGGCTACACGATCATCGGACGCATTCCGGCCATGCTGAACAACGAGCAGGTCAACATCCTGGTGAAATTCACTGCCGATCAGCCGGACGGTACTGTACTCGGTGCACGCAGAGTCTATGATTCCGATACAGAAACCCAGACAAAGGCAAGGGGACTTATCGAAATCAAGGACGGCGATACCATTCAGCCGCTCTGTGACTATTACAGCTATGACGGAACCTATTCCGATTCCTATGAATTCGGCGACCCGATTACCGCAAGCGGCACCCTGACCGTTTCCAACGTGGCCCTGACCAATGCCGATTCGTGCAGCGCAACCTACCGCCTGAGCGATATCTACAGCAACCGCTACTGGACACCGGAGATTCCTCAGGACGCTTCCTTCTCGAACTGACTGTTATACAGATTTGCGTAGAAGCCGCCCTCTGCCAGAAGTTCCTTATGGTTTCCGCTTTCAATGACATCGCCGTCCTTCATGACCAGGATCAGGTCTGCATCTTTAATCGTGGAAAGCCGATGGGCAATGACAAAGGAAGTCCGCCCTTCGGTCAGCTGATTCATGGCCTTCTGGACCATGCGCTCCGTCCTTGTATCAACCGAGCTGGTCGCCTCATCCAGGATCAGCAGCGGAGCATTCTGGATCATGGCCCTGGCAATGGTCATCAGCTGTTTCTGTCCTTCCGACAGGCTGGCCTTGTCATTGAGGACGGTATCATAGCCGTCCGGCAGCGTCCGTATGAAATGATGCAGGCCGACGGTTCTGCAGGCCCGGATGACATCCTCGTCAGAAACATTCTCTTTACTGTAAGTGATGTTTTCCTTAATCGTCCCTTCAAAGAGCCAGGTATCCTGCAGGACCATGCCGAACTGTGAATGGACATCGGAACGCGGAACATCCTTTATCGGAGTTCCGTCAATGCGGATCTCCCCGCTGTCCGTTTCATAGAAGCGCATCAGCAGATTGACCATCGTCGTCTTGCCGGCACCCGTCGGACCGACGATGGCGATCTTCTGTCCCGGTTTCACTTCCGCAGAAAAATCATGGATGATCGTCTTCTCCGGAGTATAGCCGAACTTCACATGATCGAAGGTAACTTCTCCCTGAATATCATGAAGGCGGGCAGTCTTGCCGTCTTCATTTTCCATCTCTTCTTCACCCAGGAATTCAAAAACCCTTTCGCTGGCAGCTGCGGTACGCTGAAGATTATTGACTGCCTGCGCAATCTGTGACAGGGGCTGCGTAAAGAGGCGGATATACATCATGAAAGCGACAATGACGCCGAACGTGATGGTTCCGTTCATCGCCAGGACCGCACCGATCACGCAGACTGCGACATAGCCCAGATTTCCCACAAAACTCATCAGCGGCATCATCATCCCGGAAAGGAACTGTGATTTCCAGGCACTGGCATACAGTGCGCCGTTGCTTTCTTCGAAAACACGTTTTGCCTCAGCGGAACCGTTATAGACTTTTACGATATTGTGGCCGCTGTAATATTCCTCGATATATCCGTTGATGCATCCCAGTTCTGCCTGCTGACGGTCAAAGTATTTCTGCGAGCGCCCCGTAATCAGCATCATCAGGCCGAAGCCGATCACGCTTGCTGCGACAGCGGTCAGGGTAAGGATCCAGCTGTTGTAAAGCATCATGACCAGAGAACCGACCAGCATCGTCACCGAAGAAATCATCGTCCCGATGCTCTGGTTCAGCGACTGTCCGATCGTATCGACATCGTTCGTAACACGGCTTAAGACATCGCCCTTGCTGGTCCTGTCAAAATACCGGAGCGGAAGCCGGTTGATCTTTTCGGAAATATCCGTACGCATCCTTTTGGAAATGATCTGCGTGACCGTCGCCATGAGAAAGCTCTGCAGATAGTTCAGCAGGAAAGACACGCCGTAAATAATGACCAGAAACCAGGCTATCCGGGCAACCGCATCCATGTCAATGCTGCCGATGACCGGCTTGCCCTGCATCATCTGCGGAAGGCCTTTCATGATTTCATTTGTCAGATTCTTGAGGCGGTCCGGCCCGATGATCTGCAGGATCGTGCCGCCTGCCGCCGCAGTAAGCGCAATCAGGATGACGGCAAGATATCTCCGGCAGTATCCCAGGAGCATCCGCATGGTTGAACCGAAGTCCTTCGCCTTTTCCGTGCTGCCTCCGCCCATGTGTCCCCGTCCCATCGGGCCTCCTTGCATCGGACCGCGTCCGGCCGTTTTCTGCTGCATGCTGTTTCTTTCGCTGTTATGGCTCATGATGCCAGTTCCTCCTCGCTCAGCTGGGACATTGCAATCTCCTTGTAGACGCTGCACGTCTTCAGCAGTTCTCTGTGCGTGCCGATGCCGGCAATTTTTCCGTCTTCCAGCACGACGATCCGGTCCGCATCCATGATGGTGCCGATGCGCTGCGCCACGATCAGGGAGGTGACGCCGGCCGTCTCTTTCTTCAGGGCATTTCTCACTTCACGGTCTGTTTTATAATCGAGGGCAGAGAAGCTGTCATCGAAAATATAGAGTTCCGGCCTGCGGCAGACGGCCCTGGCAATTGCCAGCCTCTGCTTCTGCCCGCCGGATACATTCGTTCCGCCCTGGGCGATCTCCGCTTCAAAGCTGTCGTCCATTTTTTCAATGAAATCGGTGCTCCGGGCAATTTCCGCCGCCTTGCGGATCTCGTCATCCGAAGGCTTCCCTTTTCCGCTGTCTCCGTAGGAAATGTTGCTGCTGACGGTTCCGCGGAACAGGACGGCTCTCTGCGATACGTAGCCGATTCTGCTGTGCAGGGCTTCCTGCGTGTAATCCTTCACATTCACGCCGTCCACATAAATGCCGCCTTCCGTTGCATCATAAAATCTCGGAATCAGGCTGACCAGGGTGCTCTTTCCGCTTCCGGTCGAACCGATGAAGGCAATCGTTTCTCCCTTCCCGGCCGTGAAGCTGACATCCTCAAGAACATATTCGGAAGCACCCGGATATTTGAAGCTGACATGCCGGAATTCCACCTCTCCTTCCATGTCTTTCTTTCCTTCTGTTTTCTCTCCGTCCAGAATGGTCGGTTTCGTATCCAGCACTTCATTGATTCTCTTTGCCGAAACGGAAGCCCTCGGCAGGAGGATGAATACCGCGATAAACATCATGAACGACATGATGACCTGGATCGCATAGGAGGAAAATACGACCATATTGGAGAAAATGGAAAGACGTTCCATGGCCCCGGCATCATTAATCAGATAAGCGCCGATCCAATAAATCGCCAGTGACAGTCCGCTCATCAGCGCCGTCATCATCGGCATCATGATGGCCATGCCGCGGTTCGTAAAGAGCTGCGTCTTCGTAAGTTCGTCATTGGCCGTCTCAAATTTTTTCTCCTGATATGCTTCTGCGTTATAGGCACGGACGACGCGAAGTCCGCTTAAGATTTCACGAGTGACACGGTTCAGGTTGTCCGTCAGCGTCTGCATCTGCCTGAATTTCGGCAGGACAAAAATCATCATGACAGCAAGTACCATAATCAGAATGAGAACCGCAACGCCTGTCGCCTCCGTCCATTCAATTCCCTTGCCCGCGATCTTGATGATAGCCCAGACTGCCGTAATCGGAGCCTTGATGATCATCTGCAGTCCCAGCGTGATCAGCAGCTGAATCTGCGTGATATCATTGGTAGACCGCGTAATCAGGCTGTCTGTCGAAAACCGGCTGATTTCCTCCATGGAAAAAGAATCCACTTTGGAAAAAAGCGAGCTTCTCAGGCTTCGCGAGAAAGAAGCGGCGATCCTGGCTGCAAAGAACCCGACCGCAATGGAAGAGGCGAGGCTGCCCAGCGCACAGAGGAGCATCTTCCCGCCGGCAATCCAGATATCCAACATAGCCGACCCTTCCGTCTGGGAAAGCGTCGTGATCTCCGACATATAATCCGGCAGTTTCAGGTCCAGCCAGACCTGGACGACGATGAATCCAAGGCTTATGACGGCCTGGATCCACTCCATCCTGCTCATTCTTCTCAGTAATTTCAGCATGCAGTTTTCTCCTTTTTGTTAAGGTTATTTGTTTCTAATACTGTTAGGTATGTGGCCTGTGATAAGCAGCCCGAACTGCAGGCTGCCTGATTTGATTCAGCGGAATTTATTCTGCGGATTTCATTTTCCGGAATTGTTCTGCCTGAACCTATTTAAAATCATCCGGCGCAACATCCGAGAGTCTTTTCATGATTCTCACAAGTTCTTTTGCATCGTGCTCCCCGAGATATCTCATCATATTTGCGGTGGTCGTTTTGATCTCCCGCTTATGCTTCTCTACTTCCGTGCGGCCGCTTTCCGTCAGGTCTACAAGAATCCGTCTCCGGTCATCCGTATCGATTCTCCGCGTAATGAATCCTTTTTCTTCAAGACTGTTCAGGGCTGCTGCGATTCTCGCGGAGCTGATGCACATCTCCCTGCCGATCTCAGACGGGATGACGCTGCTTGTGTGGGCAGAAAGGAAAAAAAGGATAAACTGTTCCCCATGCATGGAGTCCGTAACTTTCTTCCGTTCTTTCTGTCTTTCCATCCTTCCGAAAAGCTTAACGAATTCTTCGGCAAGTTTCTCATAGTCCATGGCAGATCCTTCTTTTATTTCGCAGTCATTCTGTCTAAGAGTCATTTTGGCTAACAGTTATTTTATCTATCAGCTATTTTACCTAACAGCTATTTTATCTAACGCTGTTAGTTATAAATCGTACGGCCTTTTTTGTCAAGTGCCGATTTTCTTTCAAAAGAGAGATTTCTGCCATGCAGCGATTATTTTTGACTGGAGCGGAGCCGGAAGAAAATGCATCATGTGACGGAATGCCCTGTAGTCTGCATCCGGAATAATAACCAGTTTTCCTTCCTGCATGCCGATAAATCCGGCCTCTGCCACTTCTCCGGGATCCTTTGCAATCTTCGCGTCTGCCTTGCCGGCATTTGCCGCCCAGCCCGTCTTTGTCGGTCCCGGACAGAGAGCCGATACGGTAACGCCTGTGCCCTGCAGTTCCCCGTACATGGCTTCCGAAAGAAACAGCTCATATGCTTTTGTCGGACCGTATACATTAAAATACGGATCCGGGATAAAAGCTCCCATGGAGGATACATTCAGGATCCTGCCCCGGTGTCTTCCGACCATATCCTTTCCGAACAAGCGGCACAGGACCGTCAGATTCGTGACATTCAGATGGATCAGGTTCCTCATGGCTTCCGGATCGGCATCCACGACCCTGTCCTGTTTCCCCGCTCCTGCATTATTGACAAGCTGATCAACCGTAATTCCTTCCTTACCGACTTCGTCATAGATTTCCTGCGCCGCGTTCTCATCCGAAAGATCCTTGGATAACAGATAAACTCTGACGCCGCAGCTTTCCTCCAGTTCTTTCTTCAGCTCTTCCAGCTTCTGAAGATTCCGGGCGGCAAGAACAAGGTCAAAATGATGCTTTGCAAACACGGAAGCCATTTCACGTCCGATACCGCCGGAAGCACCTGTGATGAGCACGGTCCTGCCTGTCCCATCCGTGTTCTCTGCCTTGCTCTTCCTGACACGGCTGCAGATATATGCCGACGCAGCTGCCCCTCCCGCAATTCCGACGCCTGTCATTAATTTCTTATTCATTTCCGTTCACACAGCCTTTCTTCCGGAGCCGATCTCAAAATGATACTTTACGATTCCCAGGTCTATTTTAGAGTAGAAGCCGCCTAATGATTCAGCCTTTGCCGTATCGCCTGACAGCGTGATCCTGAACTTCTGCTGATTCATGGCCGTAGGGGCAAGCATCGCCGCTTCCATGCCGGACTTGAACCAGTCCGGCATCTGTCCGTCTGCCGTGCTGAGTTCTGCCATCGGTTTTGATTTATGGGCAACTCCTTTTGTTGCTCCATAGCCGAGCGCGATGACGACAGTCAGTTTTTCACCTGCCTTGATTTCCAGGTTCTTTTTTGCGGCCCCTTTGGAAAATGTCAGCGCCACCCAGCAGGAATTCAGTCCTGCTGCCTGAGCCAGAAGTACAATCCGCTCTCCGTAATAGCCGCATCTTTCTTCAAGGTCGCTGCTCTTTTCTCCGATTAGTGCAAGGTAATTGCGTACGCCGCTGAATTTTCCGTAATGCGCCATCGTGCCGCTGAAGGCCTCCGGTTCATTTGTGACAAGCTGAATATGCAAATGTCCCTCTTTGTTGCACGCATCAATTTCATTCTTCAGTGAAGACAAAATGCTCTCTTCAATCGGTCTGTCCTCAAACTGACGGACTGAATGACGTGCCTGCATAGCTTCCAATGTATTCATGTTATTCATAAACTGCCTCCTATAATTCTATTGTTCCTGATCTGAATTCCCTGTCGTGAGTCATGAGGATTGCTTTGCATCCCGGATCTTTTCCGTAAGCCTGCAGCTTTTCAAGCGATGAGAGCGCCAGCTTCCGGTTCCATGTTATCCCCGGCAGAACAAGATCCTGCCAGGACTTACGGGCATAGCCGCAGTCGCCTGCAATCATGCAGAATTCCCTGTTCCCGGTCACCTTGACTCCTGTCATGCCTGCGGAATGTCCCGGGAAAGGAATGAGCCGGATACTTCCGTCCCCCAGCAGGTCCGTTTCCTCATTTGGAAAACCTTCAATCGGAATGTTTTTCCACAGGCGTCTGAGATATCTTGGATTGATCTTTTCCGCCGCCTCGAGCTCGGCCTTGCTTGCCAGTATCTTCTTCGCGTCTCGGACAAGCCGGATGCCGCCTGCATGGTCGATGTCCATATGCGTGAGCACGCAATAATCCAGGTCGGAAGCCTTGAATCCAAGCTGTTTTAAATGCTCCGTCACTGCCTTGCCCGGAGGCAGCACGCCGGGAGATGCGAAATAATTGAAGAATCCTTCATATTGGCGGGCATTGTCACGTATCATCGTATCCCATCCCGTATCAACAAGCACCAGGGCATCCGGATGTTCAATCAGATAGGCCGTTACAGGCACTTCGATCTGATGCTTTTTCTTTCTGCCGATCCCGGTAAAAGCAAGAGGATTCCCCGAACGGTCTGACAGGGGCAGCGCTTCATCCACAAAAGTACTGCCGCAGTCAAGGATATGAATCTTAATCATCTTCACTTCTCCTGTCCGGAAGCTTCTGCATGACAGCCGTCGCATGTCCGATCAGCGCAAGCAGGCGGTTCATTGCTTCCGTATCCGAATCAAACCTGTAATAATTCTTCGTTCCTTCCTTCCGTCTTTTCAGGATGCCGGCATCCTTCAGAATCTGAATATGGTGCGAAACGGCAGGACGGGATAAATGACTCTTCTCAGCCACATCCACGACCCGTACTCCGCTGCAGTCACCCATCTGCATCATTTCCAGAATGATATGCTGCCTGTTTTCATCGCCCAAAGCGATCAGCAGTTTCTGGCAGGCTTCAAACTCATGCGCGAGCTGTTCGATTACTTCCTTATCCACGGGATTGCTCCTCTCTGTTCAAGTACTTAAGCAAATATACCATAAATAGAAACTGATAACTCATCTGTAAAGAAAATCGAGACCATAAAAATGCCGGTCGCATCGACCGGCACGCAAAGCCCATTTTAAACCTTCAGCTGAATCAATTTTCACGCAGAAGAAGTACCCGCTTATACAGGTTTCAGATTCACGCAGCGGCAGATGATGCCGGCGATTTCCTTCGGCGGCAGCTGGGGCCTTGCCGTAAGCCAGTATTGAATAACGCCGAAAATCGCATTCGCCGTCATGACGGACTGATATTTCAGCAATACGGCATCTTCCTTCCCGCCGGACAGCCGCTGCCGGCAGTACCCGGACATGGTTCCTTTCATGATTTCCTGAATTGCAAGAGATCCGCGGGGCGACATCAGGCCGCTCAGCAAAGCATCCTTCTTTTCAAGGAGCGTAAAAAGGTCTGTGAAATAGTCATAGTCCAAAGTTCCGTGTAACGACTGCAGGGCAAGGATTTCCCTGCTCAGCATGGCCTGATACTCCTGCACCAGTTCGATTTTATCCTGATAATGGTTATAGAAAGTCTTCCACGTCACATGGGCTTCCCTGATGATGTCGCTCACGGTGATGCGTTCAAATTCTTTTTCTTTCAGAAGACCGGCCAGTGCCTGATACAGAGCCTGCCTTGTTTTTACGATTCTTTGATCTTCCATCTCATTTCTCCCGGAATTATGACTGCAGATAGACGGATTGTGTGGAAAAACGCAAACAATCCGATAGATAAAATCAGCTGTTTATGCTAGATATACTATATCAGAAAGTAAACATACTGTGTAATAAAATGAGGGAAGAAAAATGAGATTCCTAAGAAACCACTGGTATGATATCGGCCTCGTGCCCATGACGGCCGCCGTCATCTGCATGATTGTCTTCTGGTCAAAGATGGAAATGCTGCAGCGCCTGGCATTGATGAATTTTGCCGTCATCTTCTGGCATCAGTTTGAAGAATACCGTTTCCCGGGAGGCGAGCCGGCGATCACGAATCTGGCCCTGCAGCCGTCCGGTGACGGACCGGCCGACAGATATCCCCTGAATCAGAACAATGCCATGGTCATCAATGTGACTGCATCCTACACGGCATATTTATTTCCCGTGCTGTTTCCGTATGTCCTATGGCTGGGATTCATGCCGGTCGTATTCGGGATCAGCCAGATCATCATCCACGGCTTCATCACGCCGAAGAAGATCGGAAACCGGATCTACTCGCCGGGATTCTGTGCGGTATTATTCGGACATGTTCCCGTGGGCATCTGGTGGTTCTTCTATACCCTGTCGCATGGCCTGCTCAGGATATGGGACGTACTTCTCGGCCTGCTCTGCCTGTTTCTGTTCATTGCGGTCTTCATGCTGAAAATCGGATACGGAGTCCTGAAGGACCCGAACTCCGAATATCCTTTTCCGAAGGCAGAATTTGAAAGAGGCGGCTATGCCCGCTTTTTACGCCGGTTGTCCTGACCGGCTGTTTTTTATGATTTCCATCAGAGCATTCAGCAGTGGGCTGCCGCTGTGCCAGGCCAGCAGGATGGAAGTCGTCAGTTCTTTTTCATCTATCACGGAAACGGGCAGTCCGTTCTGACTTCCGGCAATCGTCAGCGGAACAATGGCAGCCGCCATTCCCTGACCGGCAAGACTGATGGCGGTTCTTGCGTCATCGCATTCGCAGACCATATTGAAGGACAGGCTCTGCCTGTCAAAAGCGGCCTGGATCAGGGCTTCATAGCGCCGGTAAATGATCAGGGGCTGATCCGAAAGCTCCTTCAGTGAAACAGCGGCAGGACCTTTCTTCCGCTTCGGATAGATCACGGCCATCGGCTCATCCAGAATGTTCAGGAATCTGCATCCCTGAAGGCTGATGGGCGTGCGGATGACTGCCGCGTCCAGGGTACCGTCATCCAGGGACTCCTTCAGATGATAGGTATTGCCTTCATGCAGCTCAAGCAGAATGTTCCCGCCTTCCGTCTTCAGTTGGCAGAGGAACGGGGCAATCACGGGGACTACCGTCGGCGTAACGCCGATCCGGAAAGTCTTTCTTTCCGTAAGCGAGCTGACTTCCCGCATGGCGGAATTTGCCCGTGCGAGAATATCCTGGGAATGCAGATAGAAAACCTTTCCGGCCGGAGTAAGCCGTATCCCTTTTGCAGAGCGTTCAAAAAGCTTTACGCTGAGTTCGTTTTCCAGCTGTGCGACGGCATAGCTCAGAGGCGGCTGCGACATATGCAGGTCTTTCGCAGCGGCATTGATGCTGCCGTGTTCGACGATGGATTTATAGTAAGCAAGCTGTCTGAGTTCCATAGGGCCTCCTTATATATAAATTGTTTAACATACAACAAAAACAATATTTTATATATATGGCTAATCATGATACTATGGGGAAGGAAATTCAAGAGAAACTTCTTAAAAGAGGATAACGTGAAAAACCTTCTGAAATATTTTGAGCATCACAAAAAGGCGACGGTGACTGCCCCGCTGTTCAAGCTGCTCGAAGCATTTTTCGACCTGCTCGTTCCGCTTGTCGTGGCGCAGATCATCGACGTCGGAATCGTAAAGAAAGATACCGGCTATATTTATCTGAACATCGGACTGCTGATCCTGCTTGCCCTGGTGGGATTTGCCTGCAGCATTACCGCACAGTATTTTGCCGCCAGGGTGAGTTCCGATGTAGGAACGGATATCCGGCAGGACATGTTCGACCATATCGAAGACATGTCTTACGCAAAGCTCGATAAGGTCGGGACAAGCACGCTGATCACCCGGCTGACCAGCGATGTCAACCAGGTGCAGACCGGCATCAATATGGGCCTGCGGCTTTTATTGAGAAGCCCGTTCATCGTATTCGGCTCCCTGGTCATGGCCTTCACGATCAATGTCCGGGCAGCCCTGGTATTTGCCGTCGCCATCCCGGTTCTGTCCGCCGTGGTCTTCGGGCTGATGTGGGTCAGCATTCCCCTGTTCCGCAAGGTACAGGGAAAGCTGGATGCCGTCACCGGACTGACCCGCGAGAACCTGACAGGCGTCAGGGTCATCCGGGCTTTCTGCAAGGAGGCCGAGGAAGTAAAAGATTTCGATCAGAAAAATGAAGACCTGACAAGGACCAATGAATTCGTAGGGAAATTATCGGCCCTGATGAATCCGGTCACCTTTGCACTCATCAATATCGCCACCATCGTCCTGATTCAGGTGGGTGCCGTCCAGGTCAGTCTGGGCTCCCTTCAGCAGGGCGAAGTCGTTGCCCTTTACAACTACATGGCCCAGATGATCATCGAGCTTGTCAAACTGGCTTCCCTGCTGATCACCCTGAACAAATCCATCGCCTGCGCAAACCGTGTTTCCCAGATCCTGGCGCTTCCGAAAGGAATGGATTTCCCGGAGGAAATGACCGGGCAGCCTGCAGAACACGGAACGGTAGCTTTCCGCCATGTATCCATGACGTATGAGGATGCGGGGGAAGAGTCGCTGAGCGATATCGACTTCCTGATTCAAAAAGGACAGACGGTCGGCATCATCGGCGGTACCGGCAGCGGAAAATCCACCGTCGTCAATCTGATCCCCCGGTTCTATGACGCGGCGGAGGGCGAAGTGCTGGTGGACGGCATCAATGTGAAGAACTATCCGGAGCACAGGCTGACAGACCTTGTGGGCATGGTGCCGCAGAAGGCTGTCCTGTTTAAAGGCTCCATCCGCGACAATATGAAATGGGGCAATCCGGATGCCGGCGATGAAGAAATCTGGCAGGCACTGACCATGGCACAGGCCAGGGAAGTCGTCGAAGGCAAGCAGGGCGGTCTTGATTACATGCTGGAGCAGAACGGCCGGAACCTGTCCGGCGGACAGAAGCAGCGGCTTACCATTGCCAGGGCATTGGTGAAAAAACCCGAAATCCTGATTCTCGACGACAGCGCCAGCGCGCTTGACTTTGCAACGGATGCGGCACTCCGGAAGGCACTGCGTACTCTGTCAGGCACGACGACAACCCTGATCGTATCCCAGAGGGTTTCCAGCATCATGCAGGCAGAACTCATCCTGGTCATGAACGACGGAAATCTGGCCGGAAAAGGAACCCATGAAGAACTGATGAAATCCTGTGAAATCTATCAGGAAATCTATTATTCGCAGTTCCCGGAGAAAAGGCCTGCAGGCGGCGGTGCCGCTGACTGCCGGAAAGGAGCATCGGCATGAGCGATCTGAAAAAGAATGCCCCGGAAGGCGAAATGTCAGGCGACCGGGCAGACACAAAAGAAACGCTTGGGAAAGTACTGAAGTTCATCGGACGGTACAGGATTTTACTGGTCTTCAGCATAATCCTGGCTGCACTGTCGGTCATCCTGCAGCTGTATGTGCCAATCCTGTTCGGTGCGGCAATCGACGGAATTATTTCCAAGGGCAATGTTGATTTTCAGCTGGTAAGCTATTACCTGATCCGGATAGCCGTATTTGTCCTGCTGTCCGCACTGGCATCCTATATCATGAACCGTCTCAACAACAGGATCACCTACGCGGTCATCCGCGACATCCGCGCCAGGGCCATCCGTCAGATTCAGGTGATTCCGCTTGCCTATCTGGATGCACATTCTTCAGGCGATATCGTCAGCCGCATCATAGCCGATACCGACCAGCTTTCAGACGGCCTGCTGCTGGGCTTCACCCAGCTTTTCACCGGCGTCGTCACCATTATCGCCACTCTGGCCTTCATGTTCAGCAAGAATGTCCTGATCACCGTCATCGTGGTTCTGACGACCCCGGTCAGTTTTTTTGCCGCGAAGTTCATCGCGACGCATTCCTATAAAATGTTCCATGCCCAGACTGAGACCCGGGGCAGCCAGACGGCACTGATCGAGGAAATGATCGGCAATGCAAAGGTCGTCAAAGCCTTCGGCCATGAAAAAGAAGCTTCTGAAAAGTTCCGTGAAATCAACGGGGAGCTGAGGGAATATAACCGGAAGGCAACCTTCTATTCATCCCTGACCAATCCGACCACGCGCTTTATCAATAACCTGATCTACGCAGCGGTGGCCCTGATCGGCTCCTTCCAGATCTTCGGAGGCGCCCTGACGATCGGCGGACTGTCGGTCATGCTGAATTATGCCAATCAGTACATGAAGCCGTTCAACGATATCAGTTCGGTCGTCACCGAGCTGCAGAATGCCCTGGCCTGCGCTGCGAGGATCTTCGCCCTGATTGATCAGGAACCGGAGAAGGATGCAGTCGACATCACGAAGGCGGAAGACACGTCCGTGATGGAACCGGGCAGGGAAAGCGTTGAAATCGATCAGGTATCCTTCAGCTATACGAAAGATAAAAAACTGATTGAAGATTTCTCGCTGTCGGCAAAGCCCGGCATGCATATCGCCATCGTAGGCCCGACCGGATGCGGAAAGACAACCATGATCAACCTCCTGATGCGCTTCTACGACGCAGAGAAAGGCGACATCAGAATGGAAGGCACCAGCATTTACAAAATGGACCGCCACTCCATGCGCAGGAACTACGGCATGGTCCTGCAGGATACCTGGCTCAAAAACGGAACCGTCCGGGAGAACATCAATATCGGAAAGCCGGATGCGGCCGACGAAGAAATCATTCTGGCCGCAAAGGAAGCCCACAGCTGGGAGTTCATCCGCAGGCTGCCTCAGAAGCTGGATACCGTATTGAATGAAGACAGTTTAAGCCAGGGCCAGAAACAGCTGCTCTGCATCACCAGAGTCATGCTGTGCCTGCCGCCGATGCTGATTCTTGATGAAGCGACCTCGTCGATCGATACCCGTACCGAGCTGATGATCCAGAATGCCTTTGACAAACTGATGGAAGGACGTACTAGCTTTATCGTGGCACACCGGCTTTCGACCATCCGTGACGCGGATGTCATTCTCGTCATGAAAGACGGACGGATTATTGAACAGGGCAGCCATGACCGCCTGATGGCAGCAAACGGTTTCTATACGAATCTCTACAACAGCCAGTTCGCGCTGGAGCATTAAAAGAGTCCGCTGCGTTCAGGTTTTTCCGCCCTTTTACTCAGCTGGAAAAATCACGCCGAACCATGCAGATAATTCCGTCAGGTCCTTCATCAGATAGTCCCGGATTTCCGTATCGCCGTGCGTACAGGCATCAATCATTTCCGGCATGATTTTCTCAGGCTGACGCCGGCCGGAAACCGGCTCATTTTTCATCCGTCTTTTCGCCTGCTGCAGCAGGAAAATGTGACAGACATTCTCAAATAATTCTTCATAGCGGTCATGATATTCCCTCAGGCACTCCGTCACCTCATCGCAAGGAATCTGCGCAAGGAACTTCTGCTCCAGGAAAACGCAGCGAAGATATTCATAGATGCAGTCGATGCCGCTCAGGTCCTGCAGATTCACAAGGACCGGGTAGTCGAGCGTCAGGATTGTATCCTGCGGATGAAAGCGCGGATCATAATGCCTGAAAAATTCCGGCAGGCCTTTCCGGAATGTATCCTTCAGGCAGCGCAGCCGATAGGAATGGAAAATGACTGCTGTCTGATTATACAGAGTCACCGCTTTCTTCGCCTTGTGCATCACGCATTCATAGCCTGCCTGATAGGCAGCAAGTGCGGACACCTTCGCTTCCGGCAGAAGCCTGCTGTCATTTCCCGCTTCATACTCCCGGATGCAGTAAATGACCGCGCCCATCAGCTGTTCTGCTTTTTCGTAGGTGACGGAGGAATTCTCATAGCTGCCGTATTTCCTGATGAGGCCGCCCGCGACCGGCGCAAGTTCTTCCATGCTGTAATTCATCTTCTATTCCCCCAGCAGTTCATGCAGCGCCTCCAGATACAGTTTCCGGTCCCATCGCGTCACCTCATCCAGAGAGGCATATTCACCGTATCCGTCCGTCTCCGAACAGCCGCGGTATCCGGCACGGATGGCCCGGGCAAAGTTCGCAAGGCAGGTTCCTTCCAGATAATCCAGATCCCCGTAGCAGACCGTCTCGAACTGCTCCTTCATGAAATGAAGAAGCTCGTCATCCGTGATCTCATCCTGCATTTCATTTTTATAAAGGAAGAAGATTTCCTGCAGACGGATAATGGTATCCCGGTAATTGCTCTGGTTTAAATAAGCCGAATCACAGAACTCGAAAATAATCTTCGGCGTGATGCCATCGCCCAGTTCAACCCGCCGTGCTTCCTTAAGCGTGTCCTTTCCTGCCTCTGCAATCAAACGGACATCGCTCTCCGTCAGAGAAAGTCCGAAACGCTGCGTAACCTGATTCGTCTCCAGCAGCTTTCCAACCTGAGCCTGCTGAAGAACCAGGAGCCAGTTTTTATCCATGCCTTCATCCTCCGTATCCTTATTATCCTATAAGCAGGATGAAGTACCAGTCTGGTAAATTGGCCGGTTTTATGCTATAGTATTTATGGAAGAAAAAAAGCGATAAAGCGGCTGACCGTTTTATCGCTTTTTTTCTTCTCAAACCGATCAAATTATGCCTCCTCAGAGGCATCTGCCTTTCTTGACAAGCCCCTGCAAACTCACTATGATTAAAAAAATAGTCACAGAAAGCAGGTATTTCCATGCTGCAATACAAGACCCGCGGTAAATCTGATCCTTCCGGTAAACCCCGTGTGTACTTCTGCTGCCATCCTGAAGACTTTTCTCTGTATTTTGAAAAACTCTCGGAAGAAGTCCTTTCGCTGCAGAACTGCGCCATATGGTACCGCGATACGGATGAGGTCCGGACCGAAGAAGAACTCTCCTTCGACCTCAGCCAGATGCAGCTTTTCATCATGCCCATTACGGCAAAACTGCTGAATACGGAAAACCGCGGAATACGGGAGTTCCGCTTTGCCATGCAGGAGCATATTCCGGTGCTTCCGCTGATGCAGGAAACCAATCTTGCGGAACAATTCAATCAGGTCTGCGGCGATCTCGAATATCTGGATGAATCTGTACGGGATATCACGGCGATTGGATATCAGGAGAAGCTGAAGAAATATCTGGAGGCCGTTCTGATCAGCGACGAACTGGCCGGGCAGGTACGCGCGGCTTTTGACGCCTACATTTTTCTGAGCTATCGTAAAAAAGACCGGAAATATGCGCAGGACCTGATGCATCTGATCCATGCCAATGATTTCTGCCGCGATGTGGCCATCTGGTATGATGAATTCCTTACACCGGGTGAAGACTTCACAAAAGCAATTGCCTCGGCACTGCAAAAAAGCTCTCTCTTTGCGCTTGTCGTCACGCCGAACCTGGTCAATGAAGAGAACTATGTAATGACAACCGAATATCCCGCTGCCAGGCGTGAACAGAAACCCATCCTTCCGGTAGAACTGGTGCATACGGATCCGAAAGCCCTGGAAGCCCATTATGCAGAGTTTCCCGGCTGCATAGACGGAAAAAACCTTCCTGCACTCTCCGCCTCACTTCTCAAAACACTTCAGAATCTTGCCAGAAACAGATCCGGAAATAATCCGCAGCATGATTTTTTCATCGGTCTGGCCTATCTGAACGGCATTGACGTCGAAGTAGACTGCGGTAAAGCTCTCAGTCTTCTCCGCGCTGCTTCAGAAGCCGGCCTGCCGGAAGCCATTGAAAAACTAGCAGATATGTATACCAACGGTGAGGGTGTAGAAAGGAATTATGAAACTGCTGTCCTCTTCCTGAGGCAGCTTGCTGCTCAGCGGGAGAAAGACTATAAATCTTCCGGAACAGACGACAGCCTGATGCTTCTTCTGCAGTCCCTTCTGAAACTCGGCGATGCCCAGGCCAGCCTGGCCCATCTGGAACCGGCTATGGAAACATACAGAAGAATGGAAGCCATCGTGTCAAATATCCCGCATACCGATCAGTTCTTCTGGTTTTCTTCCGCCATCAGCAGCCGTATCGGCAACATTCTGACAAGCGAAGGCAGAATTGCCGAGGCTGAGGAATGCTACGAAAAGACCTTGAAACTCTCCAAACATCTTGTGCATAAAACCAAGGATTCGAATGCGTTCCACAACATGGCTATCCTGTATGCAAAGCTTGGCATACTTAAAGATGATGAAGGCAAATTGTCCGAAGCAGAATCCTTTTACCGAAAATACCTTAAGCTCTGCAAAAATCTGCTGGAAAGGGGCGATGTCCCCACGGCACGATATGATCTGGCTTCCGCCTATGAAAGGATAGGTTCCATCTGCCGGGATGAAGGCCGACTGGCAGATGCAGAGGAATCCTTCCTGCATTTCCTGGAACTTTCCTCACAACTGGCGGAAGAAACCAGTTCTTTAGCGGATCGGGATTCCGTTGCCTGTGCCTACTTAAAAATGGGGGACCTGCGTGAAATTGAAGGCAGGCTGCCCGAAGCAGAAGAATTCTATAAAAAAGGCATGTGCCTTTATGAACAGCTGGCAGGAGAAACGGGAACCGTGCAGACTTTCACCCGTCTGGCTGACAGTTATGATCATACAGGTTTTATTCTGGATTCAGAAGGGAAACCGGAAGAAGCTGAGCCGTACTATCAGAAAGGATATGAAATATTCGAAAGACTGGCGGCAGAAACAGGAACCATAGACGCACGGCTGCGTTTTTCCATCAGCTGCAGCCGGATGGCGGACATCTGCTCCTCTAAAAATGATTCCATAAAAGCCGAAGAATTCTATCAGAAGAATATAATACTTCTGGAACAGCTGGCAAGTGAAACCGACAGCCTGGAGATCCATATCAATCTGGCTTCTGCTTATGAAGATACAGGATTTTTTCTGTATACGGAAGACAGATATGCGGAAGCGGAAGACATGTATTTGAAAAGTCTGAAGTTAAGCGAAATGCTTTTTCGGAAATCCGACTCCATAAAGACACGGCGCAATCTTTGTGCCGCTTATCAGAGGCTCGGCGATCTTAGGATGTCTCAGGGCAATTACCCGGAGGCAGGAAAATACTATGTCAAAGACCTGCATCTCTCCACAGATTCATTAACGGACACTCCTGCGGCATGGCGCGACTTGTCTTTCATTTTATACAGAATGGGCAAACTCCGGGAAGCCGAAGAAAATCTCGAAGGGGCTGAAGATTTTTATCAGGAATTTGCAAAAGCCTGCGATCTAGTAGAAAAAAAGACCGATACGGCAGAAAGCCGCAGCTTGGTCATTGAGGCTTATAAATGCCTGGGCGGCGTCCAGTATAGAAGAAAAAGAATCAGCGAAGCCGCCGAGTCCTATGCCCGGTACATGGCCGTTTCCGAAACATATGCAGAAGAAACCGGAACCATGGACGCATATTGCGAGCTTGCCCGCTCCTGTTATCTGGCAGCCGGCATCCAGCCGGATACGCTTGATCGGGATCTGCTCCGGAAAGCTTACGACATCCTGGAACAGCTGTGCAGGGAAGCTCCGGACAATGAAGAATATACCGGCCTGCGTGAGGCCACGGCGCATGCACTAGATCTTATCCGCGAATAATCCGTGCCTGTTGCAGTATGCAAAAATCTTTCCGTGTCCGTTCTTCCGGAACCTGCCTTCCGCTGTCTGTTCCGGATACAGCTTGATCATCTGCAGGCTGGATGAAGTCAGATAAGCCAGAAATGAAATAGAATGCTCCTTGGTCATCGGATGGTCGATACGGACGTAAAACTCCTCATCCACTGTCTCGATTTCAATCTTATGCTCCGGATCGGGCTCTTCTTCCTGAACCGGCGGCAGGGTGATTCCGCAGCAGGAAAAACTTCCCTCTCCCATGGCATGAATGACATTTCCGCAGACAGGACAGACATAGAAACGGCTCCGAAGCATATTGGCAGACCGGTTCCTGTTTTCAATGCACTCCCCAGACAGCAGCTCCGACACCGTGACGCCCAATGCCTGTGACAAAGGTTCGAGAAGGGTAATGTCCGGCAGTCCCTTCTGTGTTTCCCATTTCGACACGGCCCTGTCGCTTACAGAAATCATATCAGCCAGCTGTTTCTGTGTCAGTTCTTTCTTCTCTCTCAGATCTTTAATGGTTTTCCCGGTTACATAGCTGTTCATCGTTCATGGCTCCCTTCCGGAAAAGCATATCGGAAATCCGGCCGGAAAGCAACCTACGCTGCGTGGAGTGCGGCATGGCGGATCATGTTCCGGATCAAAAGTACTGCCGTTAACGAAATACATGCTTCAGAACAGCATAAAGTTTCCCCGGATCGATGGGTTTTGCAATGTGCCCGTTCATCCCGGCATCCAGGCACTTCTTCACGTCATCCGTAAAAGCATCAGCCGTCATCGCATAAATCGGGATAGTTTTTGCATCCGGCCTTTCGGCGGCGCGAATCGCTTTTGCAGCCTCGATGCCATTCAGGACAGGCATTCTCAGGTCCATCAGAATGCAGTCGTAATAATTGATTGCCGACCCGGAAAAGTCATCGACCCCTTTCTGGCCATCTTCAGCAATCCGGACAATGACTCCTTTTTCATTCAGGAGCGCACGGGCAATCTCCTGATTGAGCGGATGGTCTTCACAGAGCAGCACATGCATGCCGGTAAGATCTGAAGAATCCTCGTCCTCCGTTTTGTCCGGTTCGTTCCCGGCAGGTATGGAAGATACCGGAACTGTATCAAAGGTAAATTTCACGACAAAAGTCGTGCCCTGTCCGGGCTCGCTTTCCACGGAGATCGTTCCTCCCATCAGGTCCGTAAGTTTCTTCACGATGGGAAGACCCAGGCCGCTGCCCCGGCGTTCCGAGGTATCATCCCGTCCTTCCTGCGCAAACGGTTCATACATCCGTTCCTGGAATTCTTTGCTGATGCCGATACCGGTATCGCTGATCCGGTGAGAGATTTCCATGCGGTTCGGTGAAACAGGCCTGCTGCTGATGCTGTAGGTGATTGTTCCGCCTTCCGGCGTAAACTTGACTGCATTGGACAGAAGATTGAACAGGACCTGATCAATACGGCTTTTATCTGCCAGAGGAATGTTCTGAGTATCTACATTTTCCTGCAGAATAAATTGCTGATTCCTCTCCCTGCAGAGGGGCTTGATTACGGCATCGAGGTATTCCTTGTACTCGTCAATCGGAGCCGGTTCATAATGGAGATCAATATCTCCGTTCTCCACTTTGGCCATGTCCAGGATATTATTGATGAGACTCAGCAGGAACTTGGCAGAAGTATTGATCTTTTTGAGACAGTCTGCGGTAGTCGGAGAATTCTCCTGTTTCTGTGCAAGGTAAGCCATCCCAATCACGCCGTTCAGCGGTGTACGCATGTCATGGCTCATGCGGGACAGGAACTCGGTTTTCGCAATATTCGCTGCTTCGGCCGCATGCTTTTCTTTCGCCAGAAGACTGATCTGATTCTGTTCCTTCTGATAGGACTCCGTGATGTCGGAACGGACGACCAGGATATCTCCGCCTGCTTTTTCAAGCCAGCAGTACTGAAGCCTTATGCACTCTGTCTTTTCCTCTGCCGTCCTCAGATAGGTAGCGGTACGTCTCCCGTTGGCGTTCATGTCTTCGATGATGGCATCCAGGGAGGCCGTCTCGTCAAAGTAACGGCGCTCGTCCTCGCGCCGGAACTGATCATGGACATATTTCCGGCATTCGTCATAGGGCAGGATTTCTCCGATTTTCCCATAGTCGATCCATGGCCTGCGGCTGAAGAATTCAAAGGTACCGGCCTTCGGATGGATGATGCCGATATAGTCGAAATGGTCATGAATGATCCGTTCCATGATGAATTCATTTTTCTTGCGTTTATCAATATCCAGCGCATAGGTGATGGCTTCCACGTCTCCGGTTTTCGGATTCTTCAGCATGAACAGCATGCCGTCGCGCCAATAGCGTCTGCCGTCCGGATAGATGACCGGATATTCGATGGAGACCTTCGACGTGCCTTCCGCAAATTCCTTCAGAAGAAGTTTACGGTCAAACCGTTTCTGAAAGTCCGCCTTGGTCTCCTCGTCGGTTATCAGTTTTGAAAATTCCTTAAAATATCCGTCTGCCGTGCCTTTCTCCTGCTGCTGCAGCAAGAACGGAATTGAACTTTTTCCTTCTTCGCACCAGTTGTGCGTAAGGTTCAGGCGGAAGGATCCGAGCGCATGAGGATAAGCCTGATCCAGCCGGCGCAGGGTCTGCTCATAATCAAATTCCTTCTGCTTCTGTTCCGTGATATTCTGGCCGAAACAGAAGACATTCAGCAGACGTCCGTCTTTATCCGTCACGCGTTTCATAACCATCCGTTCCCGCTGCTGAGTCTCCTGGCCCGGCATCTGGAAACGGAATTCACATTCCGCGCGTTCCGCTCCTTCATCCATCGCCCGGTAGGAGGAACGGAAAGCTTCTCTGTCCTCCGGATAGACATAAGGGAGGATGGTTTCTGCCACATTTTCTATGACCGGAGGCACATGCAGCTTCCGGCATATTTCCTCCGTATAACCGCTCTGCATCATTTTCGCGCTTTTGGATACCGGGTCATAGGACCAGATGATCATCTTCGACGATTTTGCGGCATCATCATACATGAGCTTATTCTGCTGCATCTCCTGTTCGGCAGTAATCTGGTCATCCATGTCCGTGAACGAGGCATAATAGTACTGCATGCCGTCCACTCTGCCGGCCCGGCAGAACTGATTGGCTACCCAATGCAGTTTTCCGTCTTCCCCGATCACGCGATAGACCACATTGCCCTGCTCCTTCTCTCCGGAAGAAGCCTTCCTGAATTCATCCCAGAATAGATGCCGGTCTTCCGGAGCAAGCCATTCCACAGGATTCGGGCTTTGCTTCGACCAGTATTCCCTGCTGCCATGATGCAGCGAATAAAAACCTGCATTGGAATAAGCGAGACGTATTTCGGAATTCATTTCGTAAAAGACGGCAACTCCGCCCGGAATGCTTCCCAGGATTGAATCCAGGCGCTTTCCGTAAGCCGTCAGTTCATCGCGTTCGCTTACATACTGGTCGACATCATAATACGATGCATAGAAACGTTCTGTCTTCTCATCAACCGGCTTATGGCTCGCACGGATGCCGATCCAGATATATTTTCCCCTGCCGTCCAGGTTGCGGAACCTGCAGTCGAACACCCGGTGCTCCCGGATGGACCGGAGTGCTTCGGCAAGGATCTCCTTGCGGTCATCCGGATAAACGGAATTGATGGTGCCCTCATTAAAGAACCGCGCCCGGTCCTCCCTGTGCGCTCCGATCATCCGGTAGAAGCCGTCATTTAAATATTTCATCGTGATGGCTGCATCCGTCACATCAAAAACGCCGACTCCTGACGGGATTTCATCCAGGGCCTCAAATTCTATCTCTGCTTCCGTTCTGCCTTTTTTTTCCATTCTCTGCATCCCTCCATGCATCATCCGAAATTTTTCGGCAAAGCCTTCGTTTCATAAATCATCGCAATTGTCTTTCAATAAACTCAGCCGATGCTTCCGCGCAGATACCGGCTGCGTTCTTCATCCGTGAGTGAAGCAATAAAGTCGTTCTGGGCTTCGACGATCTCGTCGCAGCCCCGCTTTACGGAGTAGCAGAGCGACAGGTTTAGAAAAACCTCCTGCGTTTCCGGCAGCCTTCCGCGGTTCAGTGCCTCTGCGGCATTTTCCGCCTGCTCTGCGATTTCATCCCGGTCATGTCCGAGGGCGACTCCCCGTGCTATGGCATCCGCATAGCTGATGATTTCTTTCGGACAGCTGCTGATATCATCCATCTTTTCGATGTAGCGGTAAATGATGTACAGCATGAGGGACTGGGCCTGCCGCATGGAAATATAGTGCATGTAGTACGCGGCATGCGGCGCAAGGTTATTGTTTGCAAAGAAATAAGCATTGCTCTTTCCGGACGCGAGATAGTCTTTCAGTTCTGTCAGATGCCTGCTCAGTTCTTCCGTGCATTTTTCATTTCCCCGGAGAATATTTGCAAATGTAGCCAGTATGTGCGACATCATCTGTTCGATGTTTGCCATGTCGCTGATGAATTCATCTTCCCGGTCCGGCTGCCGCCAGTTGATGGCCAGGGCAATCAGCATGCCGATGACAACACGTATGGTCTCATTTACGATCAGAGCTCCTGTGAACGGAAGCTGCTGCATAAAGAGATGCACGAGCACGACGACATTGACGGATAAAGTGCTGTTCCAGCCCAGGAGATAAGTCAGGAATGTCAGAATCAGGACTGCAAGGCAGAAGGAGAAAACGGTTACACCGAAGAACCGGTAAATGAGATACGCAATCCCGATGGTATAGGCGATGGAAATGACCCGCAGCACGGCGGTCCGGATGGTTTCTTTTTTCGTCGCCTGAATCCCGAGCAGCGTCACGATTGAGGTAGACGCAGCAAACTTAAGTCCGATTCCCTGGGCAATCAGAACCGATACAATGATTCCGGCAAAGATCCGGAGTGCCATGCGCATATTGGCCGGTTTCAGATTCCTGCGGATTCCGTTCCGGTCCGTCGAATCCAGCTTGCTCAGTAAAACATTCGGTTCGCTCACAAAAATCGCCTTCTTCTAAAGTTTTTTCACTCTGCCGTGTTTAATCTTTCTTGGCGGGATCAGACATTTTCCGCCAAAGCCGATCAGGTCTTCCCTGTGTTCTTTCAGCAGAGCTTCCTTTACCAGATCATAGTTCTTCGGGTCGCGGTACTGTATCAGCGCACGCTGCATTGCCTTTTCATGCGGGTCTTTCGGAACATACACCGGTTCCATGGTGCGCGGGTCGACGCCTGTATAATACATGCAGGTTGAGAGCGTTGACGGAGTAGGATAAAAATCCTGCACCTGCTCCGGCATATAGCCGATGTCACGCACGTATTCGGCAAGCTTAACGGCATCCTTTAAGGCAGAACCCGGATGGGAAGACATCAGATACGGTACAAGATACTGATCCTTCCCTGTCTTCTCATTGATCTTCATGCATTTTTTTACAAATGCCTCATAAACTGAATTCTGCGGCTTGCCCATCAGGCGCAGAACATTGTCCGACACATGTTCCGGTGCCACCCTCAGCTGGCCGCTGATGTGGTACAGGCAAAGTTCGCGTATAAAGGTATCGTCTTTGTCCGCAAGTGCATAATCAAATCTTACCCCTGAGCGTACAAATACTTTTTTCACTCCCGGAATGCCGCGCAGCTTTCTCAGAAGGCTCACATAATCGGAATGATCAGCGATAAGGTTTTTGCAAGGCCGCGGAAACAGACACTGTTTATCGATGCAGGCGCCATGCTCCAGCTGCTTGTCACAGGCAGGACGTCTGAAATTTGCAGTAGGGCCGCCGACATCATGAATGTAGCCTTTGAAGTCCGGACGCTGTGTCATTTCTTCAGCTTCTCTGATGATGGCTTCGTGACTTCTTGCCTGCACGATGCGGCCTTCATGGAAAGTGAGCGAGCAGAAGGAACAGCCGCCGAAGCATCCCCGGCAGCTTGTCAGGCTGAAACGCACTTCATCGATGGCCGGGACGCCTCCGGCCTTTTCATAGGAAGGGTGATACGTATTCATGTACGGAAGATCATAGACATCATCCATTTCCATCTGCGAAAGAGGCTTTGCCGGAGGGTTCTGGACTACATATTCTCCGCCGTCGCGCCCGTAAGGCTCCACAAGGCGTTTGGCCGAAAAAGGATCGGTGTTCTGATACTGCACAAGGAAACTCCTCGCATAATTCAGGCGGTCCTTTTTCATTTCCTCGTAGGAAGGAAGCATAATATGGTCGTAGGCGGTATCCGGATCCGCGGTGCGGTACACGGTGCCGTCGATATAGGTAATGTCCTTCACGCTGATGCCTGCTGACAGCGCGTCTGCGATTTCAACGATCGACCGTTCGCCCATGCCATAGGAAATGAGATCAGCCTGTGAATCCAGCAGTATTGATCTTTTCAGGCTGTCAGACCAGTAATCGTAGTGAGCCAGCCTTCTGAGACTTGCCTCAATTCCGCCGATAATGACCGGGATATCTTTGTAGCAGCTTCTGATCAGGTTGCAGTAGACAACCGTCGCATGGTCTGGACGTTTTCCCCTCATGCCGCCCGGCGTATAGGCATCTGAGCTGCGGGGCTTTTTTGCGGCTGTATAATGATTTACCATCGGGTCCATGTTTCCGCCTGATACCAGAAATCCCAGACGCGGCCTGCCGAATACGGTTATGTCTGCACAGCTTTTCCAGTCGGGCTGAGCAATGATGCCGACGCGGTATCCTCTTGATTCAAGGACCCTGCTGATGATGGCGGGGCCGAAAGAAGAGTGATCCACATAGGCATCACCCGTAATATAGGCAAAATCAACTTCATCCCATCCCCGTTTCCGGGCATCGTCCATATTGACCGGCAGAAAATCCTTCAAAATATCTCCTCTGATCTTCCCTGCACGTCACTGCAGGCGCAGGCGGAAAGTCTTTGTATTTTTTGATTATAGCATAAATTCGCATGAAAAATGCCGCTTCGCAATTGAAGCGGCATTGAACAGTTTTACGGCCGTTCAGTTCCGGAAATGATTTCCTCCCGGAGATTCTTTCATTTTCATAAATCACTTCATTTGTACGGCAGGCATCAATCTCGCGCACCGGTTTCTGGATCAGGACGCCGTCCTTCAATGACAGCTCACGAAGGAGAGACATCTGGCCGAACCATTTGGCATCCGGCATTCTCAGGGATACCGAATCTCAGTTCTGCATCCACCCGATCATGATTCTGCGCCCATCCGGTGCAAGGGTTGTCTGGGTCGCATAGAAATCAAGGCCGCTGTGGTAATTGTTTCCATCAATCAGCATATCCTGCGGGCTTGTCATGAGCACCCATTTCCCGTCAAGTTCGAAGAAGTCAGGGCACTCCCACATTTTTCCATACCGGTTCTGATTGGAGAAAAGGATTGATTTGAATTTCCATACGATACCGTCCGCACTGGTAAACAGCAGGATCTGTCCGCTGCCGTCAGACGGCCTGTTCCCGATTACGCAGCAATACGTCCGTCAGCAGCTGCGGAACACGCTGCTCTTCATTGCAAAATACCTTTTGAAGGTAATCGGGGCCTCCCTGCTTCTCATGGCATATGCCGCGGTGATGCTTCTTTTTCTCCCCTGGGCACTGATCATCGTTCCAAAGGACTTGCAGATGCGGCCTTTTTCCCCAGTTCAAATGCCTTTCTGCAGTCCTCCGGAAATACGGTTTCCCTTCTCTGATGTCTTTCGTTACCGTCAAAGAAGCCAAGATGGTATTTGCCGTAGTCCTCAACCTGCAGAGTCTCTGCGCTTTCCACCGTACCGATATACTTAAAATGAGGGCTGAGGAAATCCTGATATTTTTTGTACATCGCATCATTATACCCGGCCGGGGCATTCATCGTATAAATGAACCCGGCCTTTGCATTTCCCCTGTAAAGAGACGCGCCATTATCAAAGTCCGTGTACTGAAAAAGCAACCTCTCAAGAAATGCCCTCATCTCAGCCGAAATGTCGCCCCAGTAAATCGGCGATCCCAGGATCAGGCCGTCGCAGCCGTCGATTTTCTCCAGCACTTCTTTCAGTTCGTCATTCCAGGCACAGTGCCCATAGGATTTTCCGTCCCTTAAGTTGCAGGCCATGCAGCCTCTGCAGCCCTTGAAATCCAGATCATAGAGTCGGATCATTTCCGTTTCGGCTCCCATGCTTTTCGCGCCTTCAAGCGCTTTCTGCAGCAGCAGATCTGTGTTCCAGTTTTTTCTCGGACTTCCGTTGATCGCAATCAGCTTCATAACGCGTTCTCCTCCATTTATCACTTTATTATCCGGAATATACTGATTTCATTGTAGTAAGAAAGCATTAAGCTATCACCATATAAAAATACATTTTTATTTGTATTTCTTATATTTATTGATTAATATAAGGCTATGGAGGTGGATTCATTTTGCAGATGAAGGATCGGACAAAGGCGATGTTCGCCGAGGGACTGGAGGACCTGCTGGCAGTCAAGCCATTGAGCAGGATCCGTGTCATAGATTTATGCAAAAGATGCGGCGCCGCGCCGCCGACATTTTATTATCATTTCCATGACAAATATGATCTTGCTGCGTGGATCTATCTGAGGGATATCGCCTCTTCGTTAGGCGACAGAGAGCCGGAGTACAGCCCGGACAGGATTGCGGCATCCCTCCGGCTGATGGAAAAAAGGAAGACGTTCTATCAGAAGGTTTTTGCCGATGATTCGCAGAACTCCGTAACAAAATATTACATGACATATATTATCCAAATGGTAAAAGATGTGATGGCTGCCGCAGAAACAGAGCCGACCGAATATCAGATGCTTGAAGCGAAGCACCACTCTTACGGGATCATCGGACTGCTTAAGGAATGGATCAATGACGAGACGGATCTCTCCGCGGAAGAACTGGCAGAATTTTACTTCGAGCATACACCGCAGTTCCTGAAAGAGGCTTTCCACCGGTACAGCTTCCGAAGTTCGGAAATCCTCAGCAATGCCGGAAGGCAGGCCCCGTGAACCGGGTCATTCGTGTTTCTGATGATATTTCTGACAAGTGCGCCGATGGCCGCATACTGCGCAGTGGCTCTTCCCCGGCACCTTTTTGTACCTGCAGTAAAGCAGGTAATGTATGACATGGAAGACAGTGATGCCTGCAAGACAGGCCAGAACTGCTATCCCTATGATTCCCAATATTTTCATCGGCTTTACCTCATCTGAATGAAATCGCTGTTTTCATCAGGCTTGTATTCCCGCAGGCTCCCTGACAGCAGAGGTGCAGCACCGCGAATGCACCGGCCTGTTCATCCCTTTGTGCCCGTACTGCCATAATCATTCCTATGAGCATGTCTGTCAATCATTTTCCGGTAAATTTAACATAGATATAACATTCCCTATTAGCATATCACGTTCCCGCATCCTTATGCCCTTAAATGCACTTATTTGGTACCTTGACATTTTATACCTGTTTGCATTATTATTTAGGTACCTTATATAATTATTCAGCTTTTTTAGGAGCATAGCATTTGCGAAAATTATTTAAATATTTAAAACCTTATACAATATTTGCCATTCTTGCCCCATTTTTTATGATTGGAGAAGTGACGGCAGATCTTTTTTTGCCGCGCCTCATGTCATTTATCGTTAATTACGGCATTACCGGCCTGGATATCACCAGCCCTGATAACGGTTCAGAACTCGCCGTAAAGCTTTTGGATATATTCGGCGGCGGTGATGATTCTCCCATGCATCTGATCATCGTCTTTGGAATAATGATGCTGGTTCTTACCCTGATTGGAGGTATTTTCGGCATCTGCTGCGCCTTAATGTCGGCAACAGCAGCACAGGGTTTCGGCCGGGATCTTCGCTGTGACGCATACAGGAAAGTAATGTCTTTATCCATTCAGCAGACCGATACATTTACGACCGGATCCCTGATTACACGCATGACAAATGATATTACGCAGATCATGGATTTTATAGAAAGCCTTCTCCGCGGTTTTATACGATGTCCAATGTTTGTCATCGGCGGAATGGTTATGCTGCTTACTCTGAACCTTTCTTTCGGTTTTGTTCTTCTTTGTACACTTCCGATATTAGTCCTGATACTGTATTTTGTTCTGAAAAAAGCGATTCCCAAATATGCGGACATGCAAGACCGGCTGGATAAGGTAAACTCTGTCGTTGAAGAAAATGTTAACGGAACGCGTGTTGTCAAAGCCTACAATCGCGAAGGATATGAATGCCGCAGGTTTGATGACGCAAATTGCGGCCTCCGAAATGTAAACATGCATGTTCTTAAATTAATGGCAGTTATCCCGTCTGTACTCACTCTGATGCAGAGTTTAGCCATCATTGCCGTTATCTATATCGGCGGCTCAAAAATCAGTACTCAGGACCTGGGGATGACGGCTGGCTCCATTATGGCTGCCATCACATATGTTACCCAGGTCATGATGCAGATCACAATGGCTACCAACCTGCTGCAGTCTATCTCACGGGCACAGGTTTCCGCTTCCAGAATCAATGAAATCTTACAGACAGAGCCGGTACTTAAAACGATTCCGACTGATGCTGAACTGGCTTCTCCTGCTGCTTCAGAGCCTTCCGACGTCATTCTGTCTTTTCAGAATGTATGCTTTCAATATCCGGGCACACATGGAAAACCCGTTCTTAAAGATATCAATCTGGATATTAAAAGAGGGGAAACGCTCGCTGTCATCGGAGCTACGGGATGCGGAAAAACCACCCTCGCTTCTTTAATTCCCAGATTCTATGATCCTGTCTCAGGGAACATATTGATTGACGGCAAGCCGCTTAGTTCATTTCCTCTTTCTTCTCTGCGCAAACGTATCGGATATGTCATGCAGCAGACTGAATTGATTTCTTCTTCAGTTGCCGCAAATATACGATGGGGAAAAACTGATGCTTCTGATGAAGAAGTAAGAAAGGCTGCCGTTGCCGCACAGGCAGATTCATTCATTGAAAAAATGCCGGGCGCCTACGACTCCTCTATATCCGAAAAAGGAGCCTCCTTATCCGGCGGTCAGAAACAGAGGCTTTCCATTGCGAGGGCTCTGATCCGCAGACCGGAAATCATTATTCTTGATGATGCAACTTCTGCGCTCGATCTCAGTACCGAAACCGCCTTAAGAAATGCAGTCAGCAAATATCTGGCACCCGGTACAACGATCATCATGATTGCACAGAGAATCGCCAGCGTAATGAGTGCCGATCGAATTGCCGTTATTGAAAATGACGGTTCTCTGCTGTACTGTGCTCCTCATGATGAATTGCTTAAAGTCAGCAATACTTATAAAGATATTTATGATTCTCAAATGCTTTCCGGTGCCTTTCAGACTGTATCCTCTTCCCTTCGTCATGGACAGGAGACAAAATGACTGAATCAAAAAGACCTTCACTTAAAATAACACCGGGCGGCGGCTTCGGCGGCGGAAAAAACTTTATGAATGCCCGCGCTTCTTCTGAAAAACCTGCCAATACCCGGAAGACCTTAAAACGACTGTCAGCCTATATCGGAAAAAGTAAAATGCTGCTGTCCGTCATGCTCATGCTGATGCTTCTCATTACCCTGATTGATATCCTCGGTCCTTCTTTTCAGCAAAGAGCCATCGATACCATCTCCGTCAGCGGTGATTCCGTTTACGTTGATTTTCCGCATATGGTTCACTATCTGATCATCATGGTCATGCTGTTCCTGGTAAGTGCTGTCCTGACTTATATTCAGGGAATTCTTGCCGCAAGATTATCGCAGAGCACAGTATATTCTCTGCGAAAAGAGCTGTTTGATAAATTTGCGCATCTTCCGGTCAGATACATTGATACGCATGCACATGGAGATCTTATGAGCCGCATGACAAATGATGCGGACAATGTATCTAACGCTGTTGCCCAATCAATCACCGTATTCTTTCAGGCAATCCTCACATTAATAGGTGCTTTCTCAATGATGCTGTATTACAGTCCTGTTCTGACACTTGCAGCCATCGTGACAATTCCCATCACCTTTTTTGTATCAAAAATACTTGGGAACCATATGCGCAAGTATTTCAAAGAACAGCAGATTCTGCTTGGCCGGTTAAATGGTCATGTAGAGGAAATGGTAACAAGTTACAGAACCGTGGTATCCTATGGAAAAGAAGATGCAGCTGTCAGTGAATTTTCAGAGACATCAGAGGAGCTTCGAAAATACAGCATCAAGGCCAGAGTCTGGGGTTCCATCATGGGTCCGATCATGAACTTCCTGAGCAATTTTCAATATGTTCTGATTGCGGCTGTCGGCGGTTTTCTGATATTATCGAAAGTCAGCACCCTGACAATCGGAGCAATACAGGCAATGCTCCAGTATTCAAAAAAGTTCAGCCAGCCTATCAATATGATTGCGAATCAGTATTCCATCATATTGACAGCCCTTGCAGGCGCTGAACGTATTTTTGATGTCATGGATACGGAGGATGAAATTGATGAGGGAAAGCAGTGTCTTGATGTTCAGTCTGTCTGCGGAGACATTGAGTTCGAGCATCTGAACTTCGGATATGAAAAAGCTCATCCTGTTCTGAAGGATTTTAATCTTTCTGTCTGCCATGCCCAAAAAATTGCCATCGTTGGTGCTACCGGATCCGGAAAAACGACTCTGGTCAATCTGCTGACGCGATTCTATGAACTGGATGGAGGAAAAATTACAATTGACGGTGAAGATATTACGAAAATTCCGAAGCAAAATTTAAGAAGCATGATTGCCATTGTCCTTCAGGATACAGTTCTTTTCAACGATACCATCAGAAACAATATAAAATACGGAAAACTGAATGCTTCCGATGAGTCAGTGTTCAATGCTGCCGATACTGCAATGGCTGACCACTTCATCAGCCGACTGCCTGATGGATATGATACATTGCTTTCCGAATCAGGAAATAATCTCTCTCTTGGTCAAAGACAGCTGCTTGCTATTTCCCGTGCGGTTTTAGCCGATCCGAAGATTCTGATTCTCGACGAAGCAACTTCTTCTGTTGACACCAGGACGGAACTGCATATACAAAAAGCAATGATGAACCTGATGAAAGGAAGAACATCTCTGGTTATCGCGCATCGTCTTTCTACCATCCGGGATGCTGATAAAATTGTTGTCGTGCATGACGGTCATATTGCCGAATGCGGAAGTCATGAAGAACTCATGAAATTACATGGTGAATACTTCAATTTATACAACAAACAATACGCCGGTGTGGCAACCTGACCCACGCTTTTTATTCTTCGCTTTCATTTTTCATATACTTTTGACATTCATAAATTGCTCAAATATAATAAACAAAGGAGCAAAAAAATGAAAAAGCAAACTCTTTTCAGTTTTATATTCCTTGCAGCCGCAATCGTAATCGTTACGATTCTTTTGACAACCCGGACAGTCACGCCTCTGGATTTTGAAGTAAAGGAGAATGGTTTTGCCTTGACAGGACCTGAAAAGACTTCCTGCGAAATCAATTACAGTGATATTACATCTCTCGACTATAGTAATCAGGCAGACTTCGGTTCGCCGACAGACGGCGGTACTTCATTAAACTGCAGATATGGAACCTGGGAGAATGCAGCCTGGGGAAATTACCGGAATTATACCAGCACTAAAATCAACAGCTGCATTATATGCCGTACAGAAGATATGACTGTTGTTTTTAATTACGAAAACGATGATACAACAGAAAGTATTTACAAAGAGATCCAGAAATATTGCAAATAATAAGCAAGCCCGATAGATGCTCTGCACATCATCGGGCTGCTTTTATCCTTTTAAATCCATCAGGAACTCTATAATATATTTTTCAAACACTTCCGCGGCACCCGCTGCAAAATTCCCTTTCCTGCACGAAGGATAATTTTTTTCATACAGGTCTTTCGTGACCATATACCCTGCCATACCATTGAAAAAATCCAGCAGGATTGTATTTTGGAAAGGCGAATGGGTTCTGATATTCTGCAGGGTACTTACGCATACTTCCTGCCTGCAGCCTATGATTACTGTTTGATCCGTATAAAAGAAATAAACTTCCGACTGAACATCCGGTCCGGGGACAAAGGGAAGATTTTTCGATTTTGGCGGGAATGGCATATGCCCCGGCAAAGCAAAGACTTTTTTGCACATATGGAGTCCGGAACTGACCGGTGAGCAGCTGATGTCCGGCAGTATCTGCAGAACCGAACTTGCCAAACGCATTCCAAGCAGCGTGCTCATGGAGAATCCAAGTTCAGGCATCATCATTTTCTGCATATTTCCCATGTCATCCATATAATCCCACACTGCTGTCAGGATTGGGCACTGGTCTGCCGAAGCACCGGTCGTATAAGCAGCCGGTGCGCCAGTGATCCGTTTAATCATTCTTTCTGCCGGTGACGCCATATCGCCGGATACTAATCTTGTGTCGCCTTCTTTACTGTTCTCAAGGACAGAAGGGGCCGTATTAACATTAAAAAGGATTCCGATATACTTTCCATCCTCTGCATCCTTTATACTGAGAACCGGTATGGTATGGTCGGATTTTCCTTTCTCATTTGCAGCTTGGATGCATCCTTTCTTTGTATCGAGAACTCTGCTTGCATTAATATGGCTTTCTGCATATCCGATTCCAAATACCGCAGATTTCAGATTTTTTTCTGCCTCTGATGCAGCTTCTTCTGTGGCCTGATGGATTGCGTCGTGAAACAGCTTCCTGCCTTCTTTTTCCCGATCCGTAACAAATTCTTCCGGTCTCCCGCTATGAGGCGTTGAAACTGCATGTGAAGTGTGCAGCATAATATAATCGGGCTTAATTTTGAATTTCTCTGCCAGCCTGTTCCTGTGCTCATCCCATCCTGCCGGATCAATCAAGTCGAAAGATACAAAAATATACTTATGAGTATCTTCAAGAATTAAGACATGCACATATGGCGCGTCATGAACTCCTGTATATTTTTCGACAGGATTCGGAAAAACCATGTCAGGAAAATTTATGGCCGTTTCTCCCATACCTGCTTTCATACATTTTACCTTCCTGTTCTTATCCGAGATCTACAGTCTTCTCTTCAACATTCCTGATATCATACATAATTCTGACATCATGGCCGCTTACCATCTGATTCATACGGGGTGTAGATACTACACTGTCTCCCGGATGAGGTGACTTTCTCCCATAAACCGTAACCCCTTCGGGTGCAGGAGGTCCGTTATCAGGTTTTTTACCTCCCTTTCCTTCACATACTTCAGCGGTACCTGCAAGAATGTCTCTTCCCAATGCAAGGCACTTTTCGACATAAGATGCATCAAATCTTCCGTTTCCGCCAAGGCAATAATCAAATTCACTTCGTATGCTCATGAGTTTCTGCATATTATTGACAAACTGGGAAATACTGCCGGATAAATTGCAGAATGGTCCGAATTCATCTCCGGTAAAAAGGATCCTGTTAACACGGTCAAGAAATGCAAGACTTCCGGCAGCATGACAGGGTATCTCGAATACTTCGAGTTTTCTCCCCCCAAGTTCTATCACATCACCCTCATGTATAACCGTTTTGGGATAATCCTCAATAAACTGAATCCCGGAAAAACTTTTATATGGCTTTGTTGCACGAGGGACTGTCTCTTCACTCATGAATGCTTCTTCAAAGTATCCATTGTTTGCTGTATGGTCGAAATGATAATGGGTGTTTATGATTCTCCTGACCGGTTTATCCGTCAGAGTCTGCAGATAAATTCTGATATTGCCGGCACCGTAGCCGGAATCCAAAGCAACTGCTTCATCTTCGCCCTCAATAAGATACGAATAGTCACCCGAGCTGAGGATCCGCCATACTCCGTCAGCTTCTTTAAAAGATTCAAAATACGGTTCATCCATTGGCAGCAGAGAACCATCAAGATTTCTTATTAAAACATTGTGTTTGCAGGAAAAATCCATCATCTTCATCTTTCAGTCCTTCCATATTATCCCAGACATTTATTGGATAATGACACCGTTTTGATAAGGTTCTTCTTCACCGGGAGTTTCACTGTATGAATTCCGCCGCTCTGCTGCCCCGATCATAAAAATGCATATAGAAGAGAAAAGGCATGCAGTCACGGCAGCAGCTTTCATAAGCGGACTTTCACCGCTGTCTGTTAAAACGGAAGATATAAGAGCTGTAACAGCGGTTATTGCCAGAAGGCCGGATGTTATCATGCTCCATAAGAATAAGCTTCCGAATGTTGTCCGGTATTCGTAAACCGTCATTTTGCGTTTCTTCAGGATGCAGTCAGCGAGTTTTGTCAGAAAGAGGATTAAAGAAATCGTCGACGCAGAAGAAGGGATTACCACATACCAAAGCCGGTTAGTCTCTGTCGGTCTGCTGATTCCATATAGAAATAATGCTGCTGCCATTAATCCCAGAAGCAGGTACAGTGCTTTTGAAAGGATCCAGGCTGAATCACTGCACTCTCTGGAATAGTAACTGCCGACATACTTTCTCAGGATCTTATTCCTGGTACCCTTTTTATTAGGTACCATGCTTTCGGAATAACCTGCAAAGAATTTATGATAATAATTGCTGTGATGAAATGAAGTAACTTCCATCAGTTCATTATCATATTCTTCCGTCATTCGGCGATCCCGTCGTTCAATACGGCTCTCCGGCATTTTTACTCCTCCCTTTCAATCCTCATGCATTGATTTCTTCTACCCTGCAGCAGGAAACAAAGTGGTTCGGTTCTATTTCACGAAGCGCCTGAGGCTCACTGCAGGCTTTTGTTGCATAAGGGCAGCGTGCTGCAAAACGACAGCCCGGAAGCGGATTAATTGCAGAAGATATCTCGCCCTTCAGCTGTACCCTCTTCATGGGATGCAAAATATCCATGGATGGGATAGCCGAAAGAAGTGCTTTTGTATATGGGTGAAGCGGTCTGTTAAAAAGCTGTTCGGAGGGTGAAGTCTCAACCAGCTGCCCGAGATACATGACACTGATGTCATTGGAAATATGACGGACAACTGACAGGTCATGTGTTACGAACATATAAGTAAGCTGGAGTTCTTCCTGAAGATCCATCAGAAGATTCAGGACCTGTGCCTGAATAGAAACATCCAGGGCTGAGACCGGTTCATCGCACACAATGAATTCCGGATTCAGTGCAATCGCTCTGGCGATTCCGACACGCTGCCGGCGCCCGCCGTCCATTTCATGCGGATAGCTTAAGCGCAGTCTTTCTTCTATGCCGACCTTATCCATCAGGTATTCCGCTCTCTGTTCAAGCTCAGCACGTTTAAAGTGATGGCTTTCCTTCAGGGGTTCTTTAATAATATCTTCCACGCACATGCGGGGATCTATGGAAGAATACGGATCCTGAAAGACTATCTGCATATTTTCTCTGACGCGGCGCAGGTTTCTGCCTTTTACATTGGTAACGTCTTCTCCGTTCAGCGTTATTTTTCCTGAAGTAGAATCCAGAAGCCGGATAATCGTACGGCCTAATGTAGATTTTCCGCAGCCGGATTCACCGACAATTCCCATCGTTTTTCCTTTTTCGATTTTCAGCGTCACATCATCAACGGCGTGATTCGTACCGGATGCCACGCTGAAATATTTCTTTAGATGCTCTACCTCCAAAAGTGCCATTACTCTCTGACCTCCTTTTCTGCGATATGAATGCACCTGCAGAAATGGCTTTCCGATAATCCCTTTAATTCAATGCTGCTTTTTCTGCATTCATCCGTAGCATATTTGCATCGGGGCGAGAAGACACATCCCGATGGAAGATTCGTCGGATCAGGCGGAAGTCCTTCAATTGGCGACAGACGTTTTGATTTATCATTGAGTTTCGGTACAGAATCGAAGAGTCCCTTGGTATACGGATGGGCAGTGTGCAGAAAAATATCTTCTTTTGTTCCGTATTCCAGAACATGCCCCGCATATACAATGGCAACCTTATCGCATGTTTCAGCCACAACGCCGAGATCATGCGTTACAAGAATCATGGATGTATTGAATTTCAGCTTTAATGAATTGATCATTTCAAGAACCTGAGCCTGAATGGTCACATCAAGCGCCGTAGTCGGCTCATCCGCCAGAAGCAGCTGCGGGCGGCACGCCAGTGCCATCGCGATCACTACTCTCTGCTTCATGCCGCCTGAGAACTGATGAGGAAATTCCACATAGCGTTCCGCCGGGATTCCTACCATTTCCAGCATTTCACAGGTCCGTTTTCTTGCTTCATCTTCTGAGCAATGGTTATGTCTCATAATAACTTCAGATATCTGTTTGCCGATAGACATAACCGGGTTTAACGCTGTCATCGGATCCTGAAAAATCATGGCAATGTCATTTCCACGGATATGAAGCATCGCTCTTTCATCCATCTTCAGTATATCCCGGCCTTTTATAAAGACTTCTCCGCCGACAATTTTTGCAGGAGGGGACATGAGAATGCGAAGGATAGCCTTGCATATCGTAGTTTTGCCGGCACCGGTTTCTCCGACCAGTCCGATGGTTTCTCCTCGATTTAAGGTGAAGGAAACTCCGTTCACAGCATGAATGATCTGGCCGGCAGAAGTATACTGAACTGCCAGATCTTTCACTTCCAGAAACGGTCCTTTATACTCTTCTTCGTGTTCATGTCCTGCCGCATTTTCAGAATGATGTCTATGGTCATGTTCCGGATGATGAGAAGCTTCATTTATCTCTATTTCAGTTCTTTTATCTCTGCGCATCGTTTTCTCCTCATCAGTCTTTCAGTTTCGGATCCATCGCATCTCTTAACCCGTCGCCGAACATATTGATCGCCAGTACTGTAACGGCAATGCACAGACCGGGGAAGATAAGAAGATACGGTTTTGTCAGTATTTCCGATTTTGCGCTGGAAAGCATAGCGCCCCATTCCGGTGTCGGCGGCTGAATTCCTAATCCAATATAGGCCAGTCCTGCCGCACCCATGATCGTATTTCCGATACCCATCGTGAAATTTACAATAAAGGGAGAAATAATATTGGGGAGCATATGCTTGAACATGATTTTCCCCTTGCTGCAGTTGATTGATTTCGCCGCCTCAAGGTATTCCATTTCCCTTTCTTTCAGGCTCATAGCACGTACGCCCCGAATCTGATGAGGTATACCGCCCAGTGACATAGCAAATACCGTATTCGCCCATCCGGACCCTAAGGTGGTAGAGATCAGGATAGCAATCAGGTTTCCGGGTATGGCTGCTATGATATCGCAGATTCTCATGACAACCATATCTACCTGGCCGCCTGCATAACCCACCATGGTACCTACGACGACTCCGATCACGATACTGACCAGGGAAGCCAGAAAGCCCAGAGAAAGACTGTAACGTCCGCCATAAAGACAGCGTGTCAGAATATCTCTTCCCAGTTTATCCGTCCCGAACAGATGCTGCAGCGACGGTCCCTTATAAACGCTTGAAAAATCCGTACTTGTCGGAGAATATGGTGTCAGCAAAGGTGCAAAAACCGAAGCAAGAACGAGAATAATCAGAATGATAAGTCCCAGCATTGCGACTTTATCTTTCGCCAGACGCCGCAGCACTTCCGTCGTCACGCTGGCTCTTCTTTTTTTCGGCATTACTGCAGCTGCTGCATTATTCATGTCTATGTGCTCCTTTCCTGCCATTTCCTTTTCCAAGGCGCACATACTGCGCTTTTATACGAGGATCAATATATGCATAAATCAAATCAACAATCAGCATGACTGCTGCTGAAAAAATAGCCAGAATCAGCACGCAGGACCGGACTACCGGATAATCACGTGCCGTGATGCCGTTTAAAAGCAGTAGTCCCACACCCGGGAAGGTAAAGACCGTTTCAATAACCACGGTTCCGCCGATTGCACCGGCAAAAAGCCCTCCTAATCCATTAACGATAGGAATCAATGCATTCGGAAGCATATGGCCATAGATAACTTTTCTTTCCGGAAGGCCTTTGGCCCTGGCTGTCGTTACAAAGTCCGCCCTTATCGTTTCCAGGACGGCACTTCTTGTCTGTCTTGCATTCTGCGCAAGACCTGCAAGCGAACCGGCAATAACAGGCATAATCCAGCATTGCCAGCTGTCAATGCCATAGGCCGGAAGCCAGTGGAGCTGCTGCGAAAAAAGCATGATCATCAGCAAGGCAAGCCAGAAGCCGGGAATGGAGATTCCGATCATGGTGGCAATCATGAGACCGTGGTCCATAGCACTGTTCCGATGCATTGCTGCCGCAATTCCCAGCGGAATCCCTACCAAACCGTCAATCAGCACGCATAAAGTTCCAAGAAGGAATGTACGCGGCAGACGCGTCATAAACTCCTGGATGACGGGAACTTTTAAAGAATAGGATGTTCCGAAATCCCATTTGATAAACGTGTTATAGAGGTATGTGCCGAGCTGAACAATATAAGGCTGATCCAGCCCCATTTTCTGCCGCAGGGCATCAATTTCCTCTTGTGTCGCAGAATCACCGAGCATCTGCTTTGCAGGATCTCCCGGTACAAAATACAGAATCGTAAAAATCAATATGGCAACGCATACCATAATGACGAGCAGCCACAAGATTCGTTTCACCACATACCTTGCCATGTTATCCTCCGCACAAGATGCAGGTGCAGACCTTATATTCTGCACCTGCAATTGTCTTTATTACTGCGCTGCGTATGTAAATGCGCCCGGAATCAGCTTGTTTTTATCATTCTTGAAAACGGATGTAATCGTGTTTTTATAAACGATGTGATTAATATCACTGCAAAGAGCCATTCCATATGCGTTATCGTATGCATGCTGAAGCCATGCATCAATGTTTTCAGAGGTATGGCCGTCTTCTGTCAGAATTGTTTCCAGCATCGTCTGCCATTCCGGATCCTCAATAAAGTTATCGGTACGATCTTCTCCTGTATTGCTTGTATTAAACCAATGGGAAGCTTCGACAACTCCTGCATCCCCTGCTGTCTGATCAAGGAAAATGTCCCACTTGTCAGATTCACCCTTTAAAGTATTGATGGTGTCTCTGTCATATGTTGTAATCTCCATATTGATGCCTGCTTCAAGGAGCATGCTCTGAAGGATTTCGGCTGTGGGGCTGTAAACGGATTCACACATAAGTTTAAGAGTTTCTCCGTTGTAGCTTGTCTTGGAAAGATATTCTTTTGCACGGTCAAGATCGCTGACATTTTCATAATTATCCCATGATTCCCATGCCGTATCATATTCCGGGAATGCTGCAGAAATCAGTGAATGTGCCGGCTGTTCTGAAGTTTCACCAAGGGCTGCGCAAAGTCCGCTGTTGTCAATTGCGTAGAAAATGGCCATTCTCAGATTCACATCATTGCAAAGACTGTCTTTGCTGCAGTTGCACATGATATAACGCACGCCTGTCTGCAGCCATTCCTTAATGGAAAACTGATCTGCATAGCTTCCGCCCTCCTGGAAATCAGCCAGATTGGAGGCACTTACGTTATAGACGGCATCAACGGACCCTGTCTCAAGCGCAATAACCTGCTGGGCAGCTTCATCAATAAAATCATAGGTAATTTTATCCGCATTTGCCTGCTGCCTCTGTGTTAAAAGGGATGCGTCTGTCTGCCAGTAATTCGGGTTCTTAACAAGTACGACTGATGCCCCGGAAGCATAACTTTCTAGCATATACGGGCCTGTTCCGCACATGTCGGAAGCAAACTGGCTCTGGCTTGCATTAAAGGCAGCTTCACTGACAATCGGGCACCTTGCCCAGATATTCTTGAGTTCGCCGATCTGGGTTAATTCTGAGCTGAAGTGGAAAATACACGTTGTATCGTCTACTACTTCAACGCTCTGGAATTTCTTCCATCCGGAAGTCGTTGCATTATTAAGCTGATATTCAAAGCTGAACTTGACATCGCTTGCCGTAATCGGATTTCCGGCTGAATCCTTGATATAGTCATAGAGATAAACCGTATAGTCACCGCTGCCTGCCTTATGATCATATCCGCCGAACTCACCTTTCGACTTATCTGCAAGCACCGGATACATGTCGCCGCTGTCATCCTGTTCAAAAAGATCTTCGTATACTTCCTGAAGATATTCAAATCCTGTATTGGTTCCCCATGGACTCAGCGTGCTCTGAGGCTGAATGGCAACTGTAACGGATGCTACTTTATTATCGTTATTGTAGGACATTGTCGAATCGGATCCCGATGCAGTGCTGTCTGCTGCTGACGTCGCTGTGGATGCTGCTGACGATGAAACGGAAGCTGCAGATGAAGCTGCTGTGGATGCTGCTGCAGACGAAACTGCAGAAGTCGATGAAGACGCTGATGTGCTGGCAGCTGAACTGCCGCAGCCTGCCATTAGACTGGCTGTCATTACTGTCGCCAAAATAAAGGCTATTGCTTTTTTCATTTCATTTCTCCTTCTCTTGATTGTTTGAATTGAAAATCCGATCTTCATGAACACCCAGCATGTTCTTTCCTTTCAGAACACACATGCTGTCTTTATGTCCTGACCATGGTCCCCATGAACTCGGCACCTGTACCAGACTGTACCGATTTTCCAAAAGCTGATGACAAAGTTCAATGGCGTTGGGCAGACAATCTTTACCCAGTGGAGCTCCAAATGGACGCCCATCATGATGTCCGTTAAAAATATCGTCGTAGCGTTCTCCCAAGTCCCGCATCCTCTCCAGATACGGCAGGGCAGTTTCAATTGTCGTTCCGCCTAAATGAAGGTTATAATTCAAAGCATCCCCGCAGAAAAGTGTCCTTGTTGCCTCATCAAGAAAGATCATTTCCCCCGGCGCATGCCCCGGACAGAAAAAAGCAGTCACGATTCTGCCGCCTCCGAGGTCAAACTGCTGGCCGTCTGATAAGTCATGCATTTCCGGCATTGGTTCTTCCGGCTCACGAAGATCTGTTTCAATATCATACGGATAGATTCTCGGATAATTGCGCAGCCATATGAACCTCGTATCCCGTTTCCGCATTTCCAAAGAACAGGGTATTCTGCTTCGTGCAGCCTCCAAAGGATGTATCCATATCTCTTTAAATTGCCGTGCATTGCCGGTATGATCCGGATCGGCATGAGAAATAACAACAATGAGAGGCTTATCGGTTATCTGTTCTACTGCTCCTTTCAGATCTCCAATACCCATCCCGCAGTCAATCAGCATGGCTTTTTCTCTGCCTATCAGAAGAAAGCAGCTTGCAACATCGAATTCGTCAATTTCCCATGTATCTTTCTTGAACTGAACCATGGGATGCAGTTTTGTGTACAATTAAAACCTTCCTTTCCTGTTTTCTTCGCGAAGTTTATGATTTGTGACATTTTTGAAACTGAGCTCATTCTTTTTTTCGTGTAATATTACTATATCCAATTTAAATTGCTTTTAACTTTACAGTCAATTCCGTTTAAAACCTGTGTTTCATTCCAAAATTCGATTAAACTTCGGAGCGGGAATATTATAATGAAAGAGAAATAAATTATTTTTTTACAGCTTCTGTCTGCTGAACCGGCACGGATTGACGCTGTCCGTCGATTTTGTTATTATAAAAATGCAAGCAGTATTTTTGCCAAAGGAGGCATCCTTGGAAACTATTTACATTCAGTACTTTCTTGATATCGCGAGCGGATCAACCTATGAGGAAGTAGCTGACAAATACCATATCTCCCAATCCTCTATTTCAAAATCCATTGCACACCTGGAGAACGATCTTGGAGTTGATCTGTTTGTAAAAAAACAGCATCGGGCTTCACTGACTCCCGCCGGAAAAGAATTCTATACAAAAATCAAGGATCTACAGCCTCGATTTTCTGAAATTCTGCATGATATATCGCGATATGGTTCAAGCAAAAGGATCTCCGTATGCGCAGCTCCAACCTGGGATTCCTTTAATATGCGCTATCGTTTCCTTAATTCTGATTTTCATGACCAGTTTCCTGATATTAATGTAGAATTAGTCGAGTATAAGGATATTTACAACTGCACACCGGAAATATCCGACGATACATTGGATTTCGGGATCATGCATCTGTTCGAACCGGTAAAAAGCAACTGTGACTATCGAATCCTCTGCCAGGATATTCTATGGGCTCTCTTTCCAAAAAATCATCCGCTTTCGGTTCTTCCGTCTGTAACACCGGCAGAATTAAAAGACTATACAATTTTTGCCAGTACGGAAACTATGAAGCATACCATAAGGGAAATCAATTCTTCCCTTGATTTTCTGCTGCCCACATCCGATCCGTCTGAAAAATACATTATGCGCCGCGAGCAGCTTATCTACCGGACTGCCTATGATTCCTCCCAGCACTGTACCATGCTTTACGAATCGGATATTGAAGGGCTTGCGTTAAAAAATGTATGTTCCGTTCCGATAACCGGCGTCCTTTCATTCCCTCTCGTAATCGCCTGGAAAAAGGGACGTATTCTTTCCGAATACTGTCAGACATTCCTGGATTATTTTGTCCATATGATGTCGGTTCCGGAGCATTTCTAACCTCACCTATGAATAATCAGCAAAGACCGGTTTATCCGAAAGGATGCCGGTTTTTTATATAGACAGTAAATGGCCGCATCTCCTTTCTTCCGTTTTAGTGATGAAAACCGTTGCCGATTCTGAATTGACTTTAAAATCCCCGGCAACTAAATTCAAAATAGTAAAGGCAAATCCTTAACACTTCAGGAGAAGGAGAAATTGAATGCGCGGAGCAAGTACAGGACGTGTCGGACGGGATCTGACACAGGGTTCAATCTTCAAACTGCTTTCATCTTTTGCCGTTCCTATTATGCTTACAGGAATGGTTCAGCAGTTATATTCCATGACCGATCTGGCAATTATCGGACAGTTTGTGGGCAGTACAGGCACAGTCGGTGTTTCAACCGGCGGTGAACTGGCTGATTTTGTAACACCGGTTGCAAGTGCCTTCGCTATGGCCGGCCAGATTTATATCGCACAATTAGCCGGAGCCGGCGAACGGGAAAAACTCAAAAAGGCTGTCGGAACGCTTATCACTTTAATGCTCGGTCTTTCCGTCGTTTTCATGCTGATCACGATGGTTTTCCACGTACAGATTCTTCAGCTGCTGAACTGCCCTGAAGAAGCATGGAGCGAAGCTGTAAATTATATGATGATCACGGCTCTTGGTATGCCGTTCATTTACGGCTATAATGCAGTCAGCGGCGTACTTCGCGGCATGGGGGAAAGCCAGCGGCCTCTCCTTTTTGTAGTCGTAGCTGCTACCATCAATATTTTCCTGGACCTGTTCCTCGTGGTCGTTATTCCCATGCAGGCTGCCGGCACCGCTATTGCTACTGTCGCATCCCAGATCGGAGCATTCGTCGCTGCGTATCTGTACATGTACAAACGACGTGAACAATTTGATTTCAAGCTTAGTTTTTCTTATTTCAAAGTCGATAAGACAGCCCTTAGGATTATCCTTAAACTTGGCATCCCTCAGCTGGTCCGTTCCATTACCGTCCATGGGTGCATGCTCTGGGTAAAGGCTAATGTCAATTCCTTCGGACTTCTTAGCTCCTCAACGTACAGTATCGGCAATAAGATTGAAAAATTTGTACTCCTCTTCGAACAGGGTGTTACAAGTGCAGCCGGTGCTATGATAGGTCAGAATCTAGGTGCAAGGAAACAGGACAGAGTAAGAAAGACGATTATGGCCACCTTATTATTTGCGCTTGCACTGACAACTGTCGGCGCTGTGCTTTTCCTGACAATTCCTACGCAGCTTTACAGAGTATTTACAGTAGATCAGGATGTATGTCAACTGGGTATCGTCTTCTTGAGGATTATGACATTCGGCTGTTTTGTCACTACGATTTCCGGTACGTTTAAAGCCCTGGCAACAGGCGCAGGTGCCGTTAAACTCTGCTTCATGCTTGGCATCATGGATGGCGTCAGCCGTGTCGTCATTGACCTGATCCTGACAATGGGACTGGGCATGGGCGTGGAAGGTTTCTACTGGGGCGATGCCCTGTGCGAATTAGTTACTTTTGCAATGGCATTTACATACTTTATCAGCGGAAAATGGAAAACCCAGAAACTGCTGATTGACCAATAAACACAGAGAATACGAAGGAGGAGAATATGCCACTTTTTAAAGCCAGGACAAAATACGGCATCGTAACCGGAGTTCCGGGTAAGGAACCTCAGACAGCAATATTCAAAGGAATTCCATTCGCCAAACCGCCTGTAGGCGACATGCGTTATCATGAACCGGTCGAGCTTGACCCCTGGGAAGGCGAAATGGCCTGCGACAGATGGCCGAATGCCCCGATACAGGAACCCAGTCCTCATTATCAGGGTCTGCCGGAATCCGAGGATTGCCTGTATCTGAACGTTTTTACGCCGGCGGAATCCCCGGATGACAATCTTCCGGTAATGGTTTGGTTCTATGGCGGAGGTTTTAACTTCGGGACAATCACCACAGAAGCTTCCGATACCATGCATCGCTGTGAAAGTGCCCGCTATCGCGGGGAAAAAATTAATAAACGCGGAGTAATTCTTGTATGCATCAACTATCGTGTCAGCCTGATGGGATTTATGTGCCATCCCGGATTGATTGAACGCGACGGTCACTGCGGGAATTATGGATTTCTTGATCTTGTTGCAGGAATGAAATGGGTGCATGAAAACATCGCCGCATTCGGCGGGAACCCGGGCAATGTAACTATCTTTGGACAGTCTGCAGGTGCTGTAAGCTGCCGCATGCTCATGACCTCCCCTCTGACAAAAGATAAGAAATGGTTCCAAAGAGTCATTGTTCAGTCAGGATGCAGCATCATGGATCCCGAACCATACCGTTCTTCGGAAGCTGTCGGAGACTGGTGCATGAAAGCTCTCGATTCCTTAGGACTTACCTGGGACAATCTGATTCACGACGATCCTAAAGAGCTTGGCAGGATCATGCCCCGACGGGTATATGAGTTATATACCGGGTTAGACAATCCGCAGTTTCCGAAAAAACCGGCTATCTTTACGCCCTGTCTTGATGGCTATTCCCTTACGGCTGTCCCAGGCGTCGCTTTATATGCGGGTGACTACGACCAAAGCATTGATATCATGTGCGGCACCGTCCTTGATGACTGGATGCAGCCTATCAAGCACTGCTTTGAGCCGATAAAAAACGATCTGGTAATCAAACGCGCCGTTGCACTTTCGCCCAGCGTTTCCTGGGGAAGGAGACAGATACAGGCAGGTCGGAAACCGGTATATTCCTATTTCTTTGAGCGCAACATCCCGGGCGTTGATTCATCAAGCGGTAAAACCGGGCCGTATCATGGCGGCGAAATCGCTTATGAATTCGGAACTCTGGAATATATGGAGCATACTTTTACCGATTATGATCATCAGCTTAGCGAGGCAATTCTGGATTACTGGACCAATTTTGCCAAAAACGGCAGCCCCAATGGCAGTACCCAGCCTGAATGGCCCGCATTTACGGAAGATACTCCTTTCTCCATGAATTTCCGCGATGACGGCTACGATGCAAAAGATCTTGTTGATAATGAAAAGGCAGAGCGCGTCATAAAATGCTGTTCATCAAACCCGGGAATCATCGAAAACCTTGTACAGTATCTTTAAACATTCATCTGTACATACTTCGGAAAATACTGCTTTATAATAAGGAGACTTTATGATCATAGATTCAAATATGTACTGGCTTCCCGAGGAACTTTTTACAGATACTGCTTTGCTTAATATGTTCATGTCCTGTATACCTTCCGCTAATGGCTGGTATGGAAAATTCCTTGATATCGAAGGGACCGGCAAAAAACAGATTGTTCTTGAGAAACCGCAGGGATATCAAAATCTCAACTATGTACAGGGAGATTATGAAATTGAGGTCCAATTAAAAGATCTCGCAGCCGCCGGTGCAGATAAGGCGCTCTTAAAACTGCCCGGTTGTCAGGAATGGATGTCTCTGGAACTTTGCAGGATTTTTAACGATAAGATTCATCAGCATGCAGTAGACAGCAAGGGGAAATTAATCCCTCTTGCTGCAGTTCCGCCTGACGGCACAAAAGAAAGTACAGCTGAACTCATCCGCTGTCATGACGAACTTGGAATGACTGCTGTTCAGCTCAGCGCCCACTATGGAGACAAATATCTGGATGATGATTCATTTTCCGGATTCTTTCGCGTTCTCAATGATCTGGGTATGACCGCTTATATCCATCACACGCCCGTTCCGGTCGAATATAATACCTTGTACGAATATAACAACCTCAGGCGGTCTTATGGGCGCTGCGCTGACCAGGAAATTGCAATAGGCCGTGAGATATTCAGCGGATTTTTCAATAAATATCCAAAAGTTAAATTTGTGCATTCCATGCTGGGCGGCGGTTTTTTTGCCATTGCTAACATGATGTTCCCAAATCCCCCAAAAACAAAAGAAACTGTCAGCCGCTTCAGAACAGAGAACGAAAATGCCAGATCCCAGTTTAAAGAACATATATATTTTGAACTTTCACATGCACAGCCATGGGGCAGAGCGCAGCTTGAATGTGCTGTCGAGGTACTGGGTGCCGACCATCTGATATTTGGCTCATCCTATCCTGTCCGGCGGGAATGGCTGACTGAAGGACCGGCATTCATAAAAAATCTTGATATTTCCGATCAGCAGAAAGAATTAATACTTTCAGGAAACGCCATTGCTCTATACCGCCTCGGATAATTAAACAGCTTCTTCCCATCCTTTATCCATTAAAAGACCCTGAACAGCAAAATGTTCAGGGTCTTCTGATATTGCTAATCAATCAATAATCAGCTGTTTTCTTTCCATTTCTCAAGAAGTTTTTTTAAACTTTCCTGAAGTTCTTCTTTCTGCTTCTCATCAAGCACGCTGAAAAGCTCCGTGTTCTCTTCGTCAGAAGATTCCAAACCGGCTTTTTTTCCTTCTTCCGTAATGACAATTTCTATTCTTCTCTGGTCTTCTTCGTTTTTCTTTCTTTCAACCAGTCCTTTGTTTTCAAGTTTTGTTATAACTTCGCTGATTGAACCTGCCTGGATATGCAGGATATCCTGAATATCCTGCTGGAGCATTTCACCATTATGACCTAAGAGTCGTAAAATCTTCATTTGTGTATCGCCATGTCCGGATCTGCGATGAAGATAATGCCCGCAAGCCCTCATTAAACTGTATAAATCATCTTTCTGCTCATATCCGAACTCTTCGTCCCGTTCTTCATGCATCCTGCCATGTCCGCTTCGGGCATCTTCTTTTCTTCCTTGATGACGTTTTCCGTCCCTGTTCTCGTCCTGATTATGTTCTTCTCTTTTTCCTTCGCGGCCTCTTTCGCTTTCATGGCCATGTTTTTCTGTATGTTCATGATTATGTTCCTGACCGCGGTCCGATCTGCGGTTTCTTCTCGAATCCGTTTTCCCGGCATTACTTTCTTCACCATCACCATTAGTCACCAGCTGACCTGCTTCTATGGAAAAATATGTTTTTCCTTTATCACAGCCCAAATTTTCAGCTGGGCAATGGTTATGGCACAATGGACAATTCGTTATTGCTGTCATATTATTTTCTCCTTCCAGTGTTTTATTTAGGTACCTTGTTATAGTATCATTTCGCTGCAATTTTGTCAAGGTGCCTAATTATTTTTATACTTTGACAGGAAAACCAATTCTTCCACCAGGTTATTTTAAATATCCTTACTTTGTTCTTTTCCGTTCCGATCCAAGCCATCTCGAATCAGGGGTTGCACCACCCGCAGGGGGAGTAGCCCTCCGCAATCAGCTGGTCCCTGCTTTCATTTGACTCTGCATAATTCTTCTTTGAGATTTTTTCCGCATACTTGCATCCCGGCAGATGGAATTTCATCGTGTGCGTATTCAGGATATACTTTGCCGAAGTTTCGGTGTCTCCTGCTGCCTCATAGGAAATGGTGCTGTCCCAGGACTTACTGCTCTCCTCTGCCGACCCGTACGCCCATGTCGTGCTCGGCTCCGTGCTCCAGGTAATATTTGTCCCGTCCGACGTCGCAAGGATTGTCCCCTGCTCATCTGTACGGAACAGGGAAATCCCCTTGTCCCGGATCCGCTCAATCACATCCTGATCCGGCAGGCCGTAGGAATTATCCTTCCCGCAGCTCAAGACCATGTATTTCGGACTGACGGCATTCAGCAGCGTCCCGGAATTCGACGTGCTGCTTCCGTGATGGCCGGCTTCCAGGACGTCCGCCGAAAGGCTGATGCCCGTCCCGCAGATTTCATTTTCCGACGTCTCCTGGGCATCGCCCGTGAAAAGGAAACGGCTGCTGCCGCAGGTCACCAGCACGCAGAGGGAATTATCATTTTCCTCTTCATGACTGTAGTTTGTCGGACCGACGACCGTGAAACTGATGCTCCCCATGTTATAGCTGTCGCCGACTTTCGGCACGACGGGGACAATGCTCTTCTGCGATTCTATGTCCTTCAGCGACTGATACACGCTGGTCGTGCCCGCATATCCCGGCTCCAGCATTTCGGATACCGTAAAGACGTGCAGCGCGCCAACGATTCCGTTGATGTGGTCGTCATCAAAATGCGACGCGATCACATAGTCGAGCGTGCTGATGCCCTGCTTCTTCAGATAGGATACGACGAAGGAAGAATGGTCGCGGTCGCCGCCGTCCATCAGCAGGAAATGCCCATCCGACTCGATCAGCGTCGAATCGCCTTCTCCGACATCCAAAAAATGAACCGTCATTTGTTCTGCTCCGGATGTCCTGTCCAGCACATCTGACTGAGCCGATGCAGCTGCTGATTCAGACTGCACTTCGGGCTGCGATGCCGTCTTTGACGCTGTCGTTTTCTGCGATTCCGCCGAAGACATTTCCGCCTCATTTGATCCGGCAGATTCTGAAGCTGCCGGGTTCGGGGAAATATTTTTCGTCACAGAGGAAAAGAATGCGGAAGTTTTTCCGCATCCTGCAAGCATCAGGATAACCGCCAGAATAAAGCAGATTGTTCTTTGTTTCTTCATGATTTCCTATACCTGATCCGGAGTTTCCCGGTTTTTTTCTTTGATGTCTGTTTCAGTTTCTCTTTATCATATGCTCTCATCGGATATTTTCACCGTTTGTTAGAAATATCTTCATACACTGGACACACTTTTCATTTATCATATGTCTTGTAAGATCAATAAAGAAAACAACTTCATAACCTTTTTCTTTTTCATACTCCTTCCCTTTATAAATCGAGACCGTCCTGCCAACGGTCTCTTTTTATGTCCGGTGATCCGCCGTCAGGGCATAGCTTTCGTCGATCATGACTCCTATGTCTTTATCCGGAATCGTGCCATCCAGGATGATAGAATTCCAGTGTTCCTTATTCAAATGGTACGCGGGCTGCACTGACTTGAAGGCATCCCTCCAGAAATAGCGGGAGTCCGGGCTGCATTTCACATTGATCCATACCCGTCCATCCCTGTCGAAGATCCAGGCAAATACTTTCCGGTTTTCCCTGTGGCGCATCACGCACCAGTTCGGGTCATGGAACGGATAATCTTCAAATACATTGGGATAGCCCAGACAGAATTTTACAGCCTCTTTGCGCGTTTTCATCAGCCCTTCTCCTCATCCAGCGTTTCAATCAGAAAGCTCACCGGCCGAAATCCGTCATTGCAGGAAATCATGGCAGACTTCTTGTTCTTCATCCACCCGTCGAAGAAGTCTTCCCCTCCGTGCGCCAGCGTCATGACAAATGAAGACATGCTATCCCAGGCGCTTTCACACATGCCCTCCGGACGGCGGCCGCCTTCCGACAGAAAGACCTGCCCCTCCTGCAGATCACAGGCATGGGAAATCGGGTTCTCATATTTCGAAGAAAGATCCGGATATGAAGCTTTGCGCATGACGGTGATTCGAACTTTATACATCATTTATCCTTTCAGAAGAGCCATATAACTTTTCCCCTCAATGATAGTGAGTTATCTGCAGTAACCTTTCTCTTCTTCTGCTCCCGGATAATCCTTATTTCTCGATGGCATCCTGCAGCATTTTCTGGTACTGCTTCTTCACTGCCGCAGGCGATATGATCTTTATCTTCCCTACGAACTGAAACACCCAGCCATAGAATACCGGGCTTGCGGCCACTTTGACCTTCGCGCGGAATTTATCCAGTCTGACTTTCTTTGTCTCGACTTCTTCCCCAAACTTATCAATGATTGTCTTCATCAGAGTATTTTCGCATTCCAGCGTCACTGTAACTTCATCGCCGCAGAACATCTCAAAGAATTCCTTTCCGTATTCAGCGGCATCGAATCCTTCCGGCGCCGGCACTGCCTGTTCATCCAGAATCTCTGTATTTACCATCCGGTCCACACGGAACTGGATAATTCCTTCGTGCTTCTCCGAATAACCGATAAGATAGTAAAAATCATTGCTCCAGAACAATGCATACGGACTGTTTACATACACCTCACCGTCATGCCGCAGTATGATTTTCTTATCCGGTGTATATTCCTCATAATTAAACCTGATCTTCTTTTTCGCATTAATCGCATCTGTAATACTATTCACCACATAGTATATCTTCTCATTGCTCGGCTTTACACGGCCGGCAGTGTATAAATGACGAACCAGATCAGAGGACTGATACTGACTTGCAAGTTTCGTAAGCTTCCGGATCATTTTACGGCTCTTCTCATCCGTGATAAAACGGGAGGACATGACCGCATCAATCAGGAGTTTAAGTTCCGGCAGTTCAAATTCGCGCTCACCGAAATAAAACGAACTGTGGTTGGTATGTACCGTTTCAATATCATATCCGGCCTGTACGAGCGTGTCGATGTCATCCTTTACCGTCTTGCGGTGGACCGGAATACCGCGTTTCGTGAACCAGTCAATGATCTCATTTGTCGACATCACATGCTGATCATCCGTATTTTCATAAAGAAGCCTCAGCATGTAGAGAAGGCGGCCCTTTTTATTAACATTTTCAATTTTTTTTGTACGCATCAATTACCTCCATCATAGGCTCTGCTGCGAATTAAATGAACCATCTCGTAATAAAAAAAGCCTCTGCCATCTGGTAGAGGTTGACTGCAACTGGCTACCATCCTTGCGGAACAGGTCCTAAGTAGTTTTGCGGCCCAGTCTTTCGGCTGGTGTGCTTATGATCGATATCGAATACTGCAGGAATACAGCTTGTAAAATGATTATAACATAACGATGCAGAAAATACTGATATTTCGTCCATTTCCCGCCTGCTGGCCAAAATTTATTCCACAGAACAGCAGGTGCGGTATTTCAAATGCCTTTATCTATCCAGTCTTTCCACACATCAGGCCGGTATCCAAGAGAAGACTGTTTCCCGTTTCTCACCACCGGTGTTTTAATGATCTGCGGATTTGCAAGAATCTTATCGAGCTTGTCCTCATCTGCCGTATATTTAATCAAGGCCAGCAGGTTCTGATCTTTGCCGTCCCAGTCGACCAACTTTTCCATGCCGCCGTTTCCTGCTGCGACAGATTCAAACTCTCCCTTGCTCATGCCCTTTTCCCGCATGTCAATGAACTGATACCGGATGCCGCGCTCCTTAAAAAAGCGTTCCGCTTTCTTTGTATCGTTGCATTTCTTTGTCCCGAATATCTGGATATTCATATGCTTCATCCCTCTCCTGCCTGCTGTATTCTATATTATACTGAATCGGGCTTATAAGGTATAATTCTGATTTCAAGATATGGATGCCATTCAAAGCGGAACTGCATCTGGTTTTCAATATCGATTCTTCCGATTTTAAAATGACCGGGTCAGGAAATATATTTCAGTCCCCAGTTCGCAATAGCATTGAAGACAGGGAGCAGATCTTTTCCCTTGTCCGTAAGCGAGTATTCGACATGCGGCGGAATCTCGTTGAACTGTTCTCTGTGGATCAGGTCATTGTCTTCCAGTTCCCGCAAGGCATTTGTGAGAGCTGTGTTGGTAACATTTCCCAGCATCTTCTTCAGTTCTCCGAAACGCATGGGAGCCTTGATGCAGAGTTCATAGATGATCTGCAGCTTCCATTTTCCCTGCAGCATGGAAATGACCGGAGTGACGGGGCAGTTTCCGTTTTCTGTCAGGATGATACTGCTCACCAGCTTGCTGAATTCTTTGAATGAAAGAGATGTGTTCTTTTTTAATTTTTCCATGCGGGCCTTCTTTGCAGTACAGTATACTTTATGTACTATGTTAAAACAATTTGCGTACTTGTAAGTATTTATATGTTAAGTATAATAAAACTATCAAGTAAATACAACAGCGATTTATCAATTTGAAAACGGAGGAATCAGAAAATGAAGAATTACAGCAAAGTAAGTGTACCTGCAGGGGAGGCAAGAGTTGAGCTTCATGACAAGCTGCAGCTGACCGGTGCAGAGGTAAGTGTGAATACACTCCCGGCCGGAGCAGGTGTTCCTTTTGTTCATTCTCATAAGAAGAATGAGGAAATCTATGCCATATTGGCAGGAAAAGGCAAGGCAGTCATTGACGACGAGGAGATTGAACTTAGCGCCGGAGACTGGATCAGAGTGGCACCTGAAGGAAAGAGACAGTTTTCGGCAGCGGCTGACAGTTCTGTCACTTATGCCTGCATTCAGGTAAAAGCCGGCTCGCTGGAAGGTTATACTGCGGGCGATGCTGTGATGTAAAAATAAGATGGCGGCCATTGCCTGGCCGCCATTGTTTCTGTTATCCGTTTATGGCTCTGCTTTAATCAAAAGATAATCTCATTAATACAAGTTCCTGCCAGCCTGTATAGCGTGAATGAAAGCCTCTTGGATTGCGGCCGTATTCCCTGAACCCAAAGCTTTCATACAATGCAATTGCGCTGCTGTTTTCCGCGACAGCTTCAAGTTCCAATTGCCTGTATCCCGCATCTTTCGCGCACTCAATGCACGCCTCTGTCAAGGCGCGCCCTATCCCCAATCCCCAAAATTCTTTTTCAACGCTGATTCCGAATTCGGCACGGTGCCTGATTTTTTCTCTTGAGCCGACGGAAGAAAATCCTGCCAATCCTACGATTTTGTCATCTATTACTGCGCAAAGTTCTGCTTCTGAAGGACTTGTTTCTTTGCCCGAAAGAAAATCCGCTTCTTCTTCAACACTGAAGCTTTTCTCATCCGGATAGGAAAGAAGAAAATCCGTTTCTGCATGAACCTTATTAAAGCTGTCAAGCACAGCCTTTGCATCGATGCCTGCCGTGTTTCGAAGGAGGCATGCTCTGCCATCTTTAAGAGCTATCTCCTTACTGTATTTCATGCAATACCTCCATCTCATCAAATGAATAATTGTCGAAGTCTTATTCTAAGCTGCAGACTTTCCTGCCGAGTTCATAAGCATGCTGCAGGTCAATCGGAAACTGAACATCTCGCTGCTTTATTTTATGCTCCAGGTCAAAGACGCCTGCGTAAAGGCGGACTGGATATTCCGTTTATGTTTTTAATGAACTCGCTTCTGGGTGTAAACGGCATCGTATGGGCAACGCCGATTGCCGATTTCAGTGCAATGACGGCAGCAGTCTGTTCCTGCAAATCAATAAAAGTAAGGTCTGCTTCCCGCAAATGCTTTGAGATTATTTGGGAAGATTTTCCCGCGTTGTTTCCAGGCTGAATGCATCTGCATTCATCATATGGTCATTTCGATCTGATTTCCTTCTCCATCCAATATGCAGCTTTCATAGTATCCGTCACCGGTTGTCCGCGGACCGCTGATGACTTCGTATCCTGCAGCCTTGATCCGGTACGTCAGTTCATCTACTTTTTCCTTATTTCCAAGACTGAAAGCCAGATGCGCATATCCGGTCCGGCTCAGGTTCTTTACCTGATCCGGCATCTCCGGCTTCTTCATGATTTCCAGACGGGCTCCGTCTTCAAATGTCAGGAAATAAGACCGGAACCCGGTCTTTTCATTATGATATCCGCTGTTTGCCTTCGCATGAAAATATTGGATAAAGAATTCCCTTTCTGCCTCAAGATCGTTCACATACATCGCCGCATGCTCAATCTTCATTTATGCTCTTTCTCCCATTTTTTCATGGCTTCAAGGTCAGCTTCGTCAATCACCCGGTTTCCATGATAATATTTCATATCCTCTTCGTTGAACTCCCGATAGACACGGCACGGATTCCCGAAGGCAATGACATTGGCCGGGACATCCTTCGTGACAACGCTGCCGGCACCGATGATGGAATTGTCCCCGATACTTACTCCCGGAAGAATTGTCGCATTGGCACCGACCCAGACATTCTTTCCAAAAGTCACTTTATCGCAGTACATGAGTTCCCTGTACTTTGGGATGACCGGATGGGATACCGTTGCAACGGAAACGCCGGGCCCGAATTCACAGCGGTCTCCGATCTCAATCTCTCCGTCATCGATGAAGGAGCAGTCCACATTCACGTAGACGTAATCGCCCATTTTGATATGCCGCCCATAGCAGAAATAAATCGGCGGCTCGATCCAGGCAAGCGTCTTCTTTCCGAAGATTCTCTTCATCAGGAAATACCGGTGCAGAAGACCGAGCTTTGAGGAACCGGTCCGGTTGTAGGCACGCATACGCGATTTCGCCTGCGCCCTCTCACGGGGCATGCCCTCACAGTAATCGGAAAAGAGCATGCCATTCGCTATTCTCTCCTTCATCGTCATGTCTGTTGTTCTCCTTTCTAACCGATAAGGCGGGAATGTACAATAAAGAAAAACGGATAAATGATTTCAATTTTTCACTGTTTCAGCAGCTGCATCGCCTCCAAGGATCTGCATGAATTCCTCACCCGTGATGGTCTCGTGCTCATAAAGGTAAGCCGCCAGCTCATCCAGCTTCTCTTTGTGCTCTTCCAGGATTTTCTTTGCCTTGTCATGCTGTGCCTTCACGACGGCCACGACCGTCTCATCAATCTTCCTTGCCGTTTCCGGTGCACAGGAAAGGGAAGTGTCCCCGCCCAGGTAAGCGTTCGTCTGGGTCTCAAGCTCTACCATGCCGATGCTCTCATCCATGCCGTAGCGGGTTATCATGGCACGGGCAAGCTTCGTAGCCTGCTCGATATCATTGGAAGCACCCGTTGTGATGGAATGGAAAATGACTTCTTCTGCGCAGCGTCCGCCTGTCAGCGTCGCAATCTTATTCAGGATTTCTTCCTTGCTCATCAGGTATTTTTCTCCCTCATCCACCTGCAGCGTGTAGCCCAGGGCGCCCGAAGTGCGCGGGATGATGGTAATCTTCGTGACCGGCGCGGAATGCGTCTGGCAGGCGGCAACCATCGCATGTCCGATTTCATGATAAGCCACGATATGCTTTTCTTCATCCGAAAGGACGCGGCTCTTTTTCTGGTAGCCGGCGATGACCGTCTCGATGCTCTCCTGCAGGTCCTCCTGCGTCACAATCTGTCTTCCTTCGCGCACGGCCCGGAGTGCCGCCTCGTTCACGATATTCGCCAGATCGGCACCGGATGCTCCGGCGGCCGTTTTGGCGATCGATGCGAAATCGACATTGTCCGAGATTTTTATTTTCTTTGCATGAACCTTCAGGATGGCAATACGTCCCTCCAGATCCGGCAGTTCCACAGGAATCCTGCGGTCAAAGCGTCCCGGTCTTAAAAGAGCCGGATCAAGCACATCCGGCCGGTTCGTTGCCGCCAGGATAATGACGCCCTTGGAAGGATCGAAGCCGTCCATCTCCGTCAGCAGCTGGTTCAGCGTCTGTTCCCGCTCATCATTTGTCGAAAGCCCGCCTGCATCCCGTTTCTTGCCAATTGTATCAATCTCATCGATAAAGACGATGCAGGGTGCATTTTTCTGGGCCTGGTCAAAAAGGTCCCTTACCTTGGACGCGCCCATGCCGACGAACATCTCGACAAATTCAGACCCGGCAATGGAGAAGAAAGGCACGCCGGCTTCGCCTGCAACCGCTTTGGCAAGAAGCGTCTTGCCTGTTCCGGGAGGGCCGACCAGAAGGGCGCCCTTCGGACACTGGGCACCGATTGCCTGGTATTTCTGCGGCTCATGCAGATACTGGACCAATTCTTCGAGGAGCGCTTTTGCTTCCTCTTCGCCTGCGACATCCGCAAATTTAATGCTGGTCGTCGAAGGCACATAGACCTTGGCGCTGCTCTTTCCGAAAGACATGAAGGGGTTTCCTGACCCGCCGCCCATCTTCTGCGTCGCCGAACGCATGAGGAACTGCCACAGGAAATAAAAGATGACAAGCGGCAGGATCCAGGTCAATAAGAAGGAGAGAACCGGGTTTGTCGTCGTTACGATCCGGTCGAACTTGCAGCCGGATTCCAGAAGCCTGTTGACAAGATCCGGATCGTTGAATGTAGCCGTCCGGTAATAGGAAGGAGGCGTCGACGTGTCCGTAAAATAGATATAATCACTGTTCATCTGGACAGTTGCGATCTTCTTGTTCGTCGTCATGTCGAGGAAGGTACTGTAATCGACATCCTGGATCTGATGCTCAAAGAGCGCCGGAATAATCAGGAAATTGAGAAGAATGGTAATGACTGCTACTATAATGCAGTAAGTGATGATCTGGTTCTTCGGTTGCTTCGCCTGTTTCATCCGTATTCCTCCTTTTTTTTCTATTATATCTTTTTCCAGCATGATTGGAGGAACAAATACTGCAAAGTGTCTATCTTACGATTGTCATTCCGCTCTTCATTGCGGTAGAAAATGAATTCAGCCAATACCGGGGGTCAGAACTTCCTCTTCATTTGCCTGAAATAAAAAGATTTATTGTCTACAGCCCTCATCGTTGCCAGGATTCCATCCAAGTGATCATATTCGTGCTGCAGGAGTTCCGAATAATCTCCCTCCAGGTGCATTTCCCGAGGCTGCATGTCGGCATCAAGATACCGGATATCCGCACGCCGATATCTTGAAACGCGAACCATAAGTCCGGGAAAAGACATGCAGTCATCCATGAGTTCATATTTCTCCGAGTCCGGAAAAGTCAGTATCGGATTGATGAATACATAAGGCCTGTTATCAAACATATAAAGCAGGCGCTTCTGTACACCGATCTGCGGTGCCGCTACCGCACGTCCTGCTCCATGAACCTTTCTGTACTCCATCAGGGTATCGTGCAGATCCGTTACCCAGCCGGCAATCCGAGGTACGTCAGCTTCCGTGACTTCCGTGCTGGTCTCATACAGCTTTGGATCGCCAAGCAGCAAAATTTCTCTTATCATAATCTTCTTCCTTCTTAATGGCATGACTCGTTGCCCATTGAAATTGACAGTTCCATCATCTTGACCTGCGGGCAAGATGCATCGCTCGCAAAAGAGCTCGCTCAATTCATATTTGTCACTGTCTTTTTCAGTCAAATTATATCATATATCCCCATAAAAAATGCCGCCTCATAATTGAAGCGACATTACGCGATTTCTTCTAGCTTGTTCATTTCAATATTTTTACAATCATACTTTCTTCGGCATCCGGCAGTGTTTTATGCATGTGTTCCAGAATTCTTTCAAAAGAATCCTCCGGCCTTTCCCGATAGGCTCCCCTGCAGTTATTCTTTCCAAGCCAGTCTTCACTTACTACATATCGTGCAATACCCCAGCCATATTCATTCCCGTTTTTATCTATCTGATTCTCAAATGTCTGAACCGTAATATAAGTCTGCATCTGAAGACGCGTTATGACCGTTTCAAATCCTGTATTTCCGCCTTTGCGGTAATTGCCAAAAGCCTTGAGTTCCTTTGACAGGCAGCTTCCGTGTTCTGTAAGATAATTCATGATCTGCTTGTCTTTTCTTGCCGCCAGGCCGTCTTCATATCTTGCATCAAAATCATATCCGTCCCGCCGGTAATTCGCCAGATATTTGTACCATTTTTTGCTTACATAGCCTGCCTTATTATGGAAAAGCTTTCCATAGGCAATATTCCTTCCCTGTGCGATTTCGCCTTTCCATTCCCATGGCCCGTTTACTCCGTCAACAAACCAATATTCTTTTGGCGTGCATTCTTCAACGGAAAAACCAGGAATTTCATTTGCAAAAAACGGCATAAAGCCGGTCTCTTCGACCAGCTTTGTAAGTTCTTCTGAATTGTGAAGAGTAGGAAATAACAACTTTTCCTCCTAAAAAGTACTTTGTATTTTCTCAAAATCTCTCGGATCCACCCGGCACCCACATACGCATCTCTTCCCGCAGATTGATTACTCTGTCGCTGTCTGTCCGGAATGTGCCGTCGCCGTTTGCATGCAAGGTAGGCAGGAACTCTTTCGTTTTATCTACCCAGAGCTGATTGCATTCGAGGATAACCAGACCGTATTTTTCGATGTAATCGATCACCCGGCACTCCAGCCCTGCAATGCATTCGCAGATAAGCGGTGCCTTAGCCGAAGTGCCTTCGAATGGCGTAAGTGAGAATTCTGTGAATTTATCAATTTCCCTGCCCGAACAGGTTCCTATCCCCACAACCTTCTCCGCCATATCCGCAGAAGGAATGCAGATGCCGCATTCCTTTGTCTGCATCATGGTTTTGAAAGAGCTGTTCCACACACCTGTTGATATGGCTATGCGGCAATGCTCCGAATAGTCGATTGCCATCATCCAGCTGATCGTGCAGATATTATCCTTCTGTCCGTCTCTTGTCGTAAGCAGGACGACCGGACCGGGCTCAATATAGGTAAATGCCTTCTGGAGCTTGTCCTTTTCAAGCATTTCTTCCTACCTCCTATCATCAATCAGGGACATCGCCATAACTGCCGCAAGGACAGCTTCCCTTATTTTCTTCATCGCTTTACTTCAGAATTTCGTATGCGGATTCGACCTCCGCGATATACATCACGGAAAAGTCCTTGGATGGAAATGATTCATCTGCCACTTCAGCATCAAGGAAATTTCCCTCTTCCAGCTGCTGCCTGAAAAATGGCCTGCATAGAAGGACATACTTTCCTTCCGTATAGGTCGGCTGTCCGTCGATATCCGTAAGCGTAAGTCCGGAACTTTTGATCTTATCCGGCTCATCCGCTCCGGAATGACTGCCGAGATATCCAAGAGCCTTCCTGACATCCGCATCGCTGAAATCAAAAAAGGTCAACGTGAACCGTCCGCTCGCATCGATGAATTTCTTCGTGTAGCGCTGCGGGCGGATATAGACTGTCACTGTTTTTTTATTACAGACATTGCCAAATCCGCCCCATGCAGCTGTCAGCGTATTTGCCGCACTCTTTTCTGCAGCACTGACCAGGAACCAGTTCTCCTCGAACATCGTCATAGGGTTTACATGCTTCGCAATTTCTCCCGGTTCCATTTTTCTTGTTTTCATGAAAATTTCCTTTCCGCCTCATACAGGCATTCCATATATGTTTGCTTCATCTGTAAGACTTCTCATAGATTTCAAGATAATCGTCATCAGAGAGCGGAAGCGGATCTGCCGTGATGTCTCCGCCGAGCACCTTGTGTATCATCCCGGGGAACTTCTTCAGTTCTTCCTTCGTGATGCCGTTATCGCTCATCTTAAGATCCGCGCAGCCCACAACGGCGATCAGGCTGTCAAGCGCTTGAATGAAGTCCTTCCCGGAAGACGGATTTTCTGCGCCCATCGCTTTTGCCATCCGGATCATAGGGCCTTCGGCCGCTTTCCTCTCGGCGAAGAAGTCAAAATAGGCATGGCTGATCATGATCAGGCCGGCTCCATGGACCAGGCTGTCATGGAAGCTTCCCATGACATGCTCCATCGTGTGTTCCGAAGTGCAGAGCATATAGTAGCCGGCAAGGGTGTTCGCCAGCGCCATATTTGCCCTGGCCTCTTTATCGTTCCCGTCCCTGTATGCCCTGGGAAGGTTCGCCGCAATCAATTCGATCGCCTTCAGGGCGAACATTTCTCCCATCGGATGTTCTTTCGTATTGACGACGCTTTCCGCCGCATGGAAGAAGGCATCCATGCCCTGGTATGCCGTGAACCTCGGGGAAACGCTCATCATCAGGTCGGAATCGACGACGGAGATCGTCGGGAACATGGAATAGAAGAAGATTCCGGTCTTCTCATTGACTTCATCATAGGAAATGACGGAGGCCATATCCACTTCGCTGCCGGTGCCCGCCGACGTCGTGATGCATATGATCGGAGCCGCCGGATTTTCCGGGTTCTTCTTGCCGCCATTTTCGCTCAGGGAATAATCCCAGATGTCCCCGCCGTTCGTCATCATCAGCGCGATGCATTTGGAGCAGTCCATGACGGAACCGCCGCCCAGCGCCACGATGAAATCGCAGCCTGTATCCTTTGCCTTCTTCGCCCCGTCCATGACATTGTCTCTGGTAGGATTCGGACGGATCTCGTCAAAAAGCTCATGCTCTACGCCCGCAAGCTCCATTTCCTTCTCGACCCGGGCAAGGTAGCCATACTTCTTTGCGGACTGACCATTCGATGTGGCGATCAATGCCTTTTTTCCGGGGAGCTTCTCATTTCTCAAATGATTCAGGGCACCCGCCCCGAACAGAACCCTGGTCGGCATGTCGAATACGAAATTGCTGTACATAATAAAATCCTCCTGTAAGAAAGAAAGTCATCTTTTCCTGATGCTGACTTTATTCTACAGAAGGACTGTCCCGGTTTCAGTGGCAATTCTTATGTTTATTAGTGGTATATCTTTATGTGTGCCCTATCTTCCATCCCGGACAAACTGCCGGGGCGTCTTCCCGTAATAATCCCGGAACGCCTTATGGAAGTTGCTCTTGTCGGTGTACCCGACCATCGGGACGATCTCCTCGATTGACAGGTCGGTATTCCGCATCAGGAAAACGGCACGTTCCATCCTCTGTGACAGCAGTATGTTGGAAAATGTCCTTCCCGTTTTCTTTGAAAGCCTGTCCGAGATATAGGCTGGATGATACCCGAACTCAGAAGAAAGCATCCCAAGCGTCACATGGTCGAGGTGTTCCTCCATATAGCGTTCCATCCTTCCGATCACATCTTCATTTTCCGGCCCATCACCGGATTTCCTGAACTGCCGTGCCAGCATCATGACCAGCGTCTGCGTCATGGGCTTCAGGATTGCCTGCGTCCCCGCATTCTTATTGGCGTACTCTGCAGCCATCAGCTCGATCTGCGTCCGGATGGAACCGTCCTGCAGATTCTCAAGATGGATGAATTCATCGGAAAAGCTGTTGATCTTCGGATCCAGGAAGAAATGGAGCAGCCTCCGGTCGGCGGATACCGTTTGCAGGAAGCTCCGGTAAAAGACCTCTTTCCTGATCAGCACGCCGATGATGACGATGTCCTTATTTCCCGCACCATAGAGGGCATAGCCGGAAAACGGCTGGCCGATATAGCATTCATTCTCCCTGACCGTCACATGGTTGTCAAACCGATAGCTCTGGGCCCCGTAATCTCCCGTATAAGCGTAATTGATGAAGAAGAAATCCTGCCTGTGGAATTTCTCATGGATTTCCTTTCCCTTGAAAACACAGACCATGATATCTTCATCAGAATCCCCTAGCCACTGGGAAATCAGTTCTTTCCGCTTCCCGATCCTGTGCTCCTCAAAATTCCAGTTCAGGTTCGGGAAATCAGCTCCAAGCTTTTCTATGGATTCTGCGACTGATAAAACACCCAATATGAGCAGCCTCCTGTGAAATCGCACCCGTTGCACTTTTTGTTTACACATATTGTAACTGATGCCTTCGAAACGGTAAATATGATCTGAACAAAAACTGCACCTGGTAAATAAATTATTTGCATCAGCACCGGTAAAACAAATTCTTCCAATAACACATGGCAGTTAAATGAATATTCAATAGAATAATGTTATAATCAACTGTTAAAAAAACAGGGTGGAAACGCAGCAAAAACCTTGTTACGGTTTTGTTGTGGGTCGCAGGCTAAGATAAGTACGTAATCCGGCCGGAGACAAAGACGGGTACCGTCAGTCTTCCGGTATGAATCGTAAAGGATGAAGGATCAGATATGCGAAAGATGCTCTCAACGATTTTCGGGCTTATATGTGTGCTGATTTTTATCGTGCATTCTTTTTATGCATCCGGGCTCATGTTCGGATTCTTTACGTTAACACCCATACTGCTGATTCTCGGAAGAATCCTGATTACGTGTCTTATGATCCATGTCATTCTCAGCCTCCCGTTCGTGCTCGTGAAGCTGCTCAAAGGAGGACGGCTTTATATCCGTCTGAACAGGACATCCCTTATCCAGTATGCGGCAGGACTGCTTTTGCTTGTCTTCGCTTTTTCCCATATATTTTATCTTGTCCATCAGCCGGAACCCTGGTCCTGTACATTGATCATCCTGACGATGGCAATGGCAGGAATACATTTATTCATCGCTGTTCCGAAAAGTTTTATCACGCTGGGATGGTTGCGTGAAGATACGGATCTGAAGAAGGCAAAAATCGTTGCCGTTTTCGCAGGGATCCTGCCGACCATATTGTCAATTGCTGCATTTCTTACCTATTATCCGAACTATTTCAGAGGCTGACAATGGAACTGCTGATTATCGGCTGCGGTCTTGCAGGCATATCCGCGGCAATTGAAGGAGCAAAAAGAGGATACGGAATCACGCTGATTTCCCCGTATCCGCCGGAACGCGCGCAGTCTGTCATGGCTGCAGGCGGGATTAATGCGGCGCTGAATACAAAAGGGGAAGACGACTCCGTAGAACAGCACTTTGACGACACCATGAAATCCGGTGCCGGCTTATCAGATGAGGCGGCTGTCCGCGGGCTGACGGAGCATGCACCGGAATTAATCCGGGAGCTCGCAAAAGAAGGAGTCGTATTCAGCCGGGACGAAATGGGGAACCCGGATCTTCGGTATTTCGGAGGTCAGAAAAAGAAACGGACCGTTTTCTCCAAGGCCGGAATCGGCAAGCAGCTCGTGAACGGACTTCACGGAGTGATGCTTCGCTATTGTGCGCAGGGGAAAATCAGGACCCTGGAGAATACAAAGTTCATCGAATGCATCCTGAAGGACGGGCATTATGCAGGAATCCTTACAGAAGATATGATTACCGGGGAAATTTCCTACCGGACATCCGACGCGCTGATTGTCGCAAGCGGAGGCCTGAACGGATTGTTCGGCAAGACGACCGGATCCAGTGTAAACGACGGTTCCGTCACGGCTTCGCTTTTTGCCTCCGGCATAAAAGCGGCTAATCTGGAAATGATCCAGTATCACCCTACGACGATTGAGACGCCGCAGAAACGGATGCTGATTTCGGAAGCCGCACGGGGCGAAGGCGGCCGCCTCTTCACGATGCGGGACGGCCGGCCCTGGTATTTCATGGAAGACTGGTATGGGGAGCATGGGAATCTTATGTCCCGCGATGTCGTCTCTCAATGCATCTATAAGGTATGCGATGAAATGAACCTCGGACTTGACGGAAAGAAACAGGTCGGCCTTGACCTGACGCATCTGGACGAGGGTACGGTTCATGAAAAACTTGCGGAAGTGACGGATGTCTGCCGGACATTTCTTAACATCGACCCGTTAAAGGAATATATCCCGGTCTACCCGGGGATTCATTACTTTATGGGCGGGGTGTACGTTGACAGTGGACATCGTTCGACCCTGCCCGGCCTGTATGCCGCAGGTGAATGTGCCTGCCTGTATCACGGTGCAAACCGTCTCGGAGGCAACTCAACGCTTGGTGCCATTTACGGCGGACAAACTGCCGTACAGACGGCAGGTGCCGATCAGCTTACATGCATTCATGCAGACGAGGAAGCGGACGATGAAATCCGTCGTCTCACAAAGCGGTGCCATATTGATTCATCCGGTGAGAAGCCCTCCGTTTTCCTTAAAAGCCTGCAGGATGTCATGAATGAATCCATGGGAATCATGCGCACGGAGACAAAACTCACAGAAGCGGTTTCAAAGCTTACGGAAATGAAAACACGTAAGATTTCTTATCGAAGCGGACACATCAGTGAAGCACTGGCAGCGGAAAACCTGCGGCTGCTCGGAGAGGCGATGTGCCGCAGCGCCCTGGAACGCAGGGAAAGCCGGGGAGCGCAGATGCGGAAGGACTATCCGGAACGCGATGATGTGCACTTCAGGAAGACAATGGCTGCTTTTTACTGCAAGGGAGAAATTTCAATCACCGCGGAAGAAGTCGGGAGGATGTTTTATGACAGCAGCAGTCCGGATTAAGCGGAACGGAGGGTTTAAAACCTATCAGGTTGAATATACGCCTGATACGACGATTGCAAAAATCCTCGATGAAATCAATGAAACGGAAGAAGACCCGATCGCCTGGGACTGCAGCTGCCGGCAGAAGATGTGCGGAAACTGCGCCATGCTGATTAACCGCCGCCCTGCCCTTGCCTGCATCACATTTCTCAAAGATCTCGGAAACGTGATTACGCTGGAGCCTCTGAGCAAATTCCCGCTGATCAAAGACCTGAAAGTAGACCGAAGCAGGATGATCGAGCTGAGGAAGATTTTGAATGTATATCCGGAAGAAGGTGCAGATGCCGACTGGCAAGAACATGACCGGCAGTATCTGGCAGCCTCCTGTCTTTCCTGCGGCTGCTGCCTGGAAGTCTGCCCGAACTATAACGGCAGGGATCTGTTCGGAGGTGCGGCCCTTTCCAACAGCATGTTCAAGGAAATCAGCCAGGAGAGCAATCCCGAAAAACGCAGGGAACGGACCAGGGTATATAAGAAAACCCAGTTCAGGGACTGTACGAAATCACTGTCATGCGTAACTGTCTGTCCGATGTCGCTTCCTATGGCATCTACATTTTCCAGACTCAATGCCTGTGCCTTTGGACAAATGAAAAGAAAACCGTAAAGAGCATGACATTCAATTCATCAGCCAACCTCTATGACAGTGCTTCTTTCGGGCAGTTCCTGACGCACTCCATGCAGAGGATGCATTCCGTGCCGTTCTTCCGGTTTCTGGATGGATTCATGACATCGACTTCCATCGGGCAGACCCGGGTACATTTCCCGCAATGGATACACTTGGCTGCATCCGGCTTGATCCGGATCAATGAAAAATAGCTCATCGGCTTCAGGAATACGGTGATCGGGCATAAATATTTGCAGAAGGCCCTGTTGTCTTTCAGGAGAAATGCCAGCACGATTCCTGCCGCGTAGTAAATAATGTTTCCCGCAATAAAGGCAGTAAACATGATGCGATCAAGTCCCGGGATCTGCAGAAGGAAAAGCGCCGCGACAAAGATCAGCGATATGCCGAAAGTCAGTATCCTGAGCCAGCCAAGGCCTTTTCTTCTCTGCCCGGCAGGCGTCTTGTACGGCAGCAGATCAAGGATCATGGCCGTCCAGCATGCATAGCCGCACCAGCCTCTCCCAAAGATCAGCGGGCCGAAAATTTTCGCCACGGCGTAGTGGATGGTGGCAGCTTCAAACACTCCGGAAAATAAATAGAACCAGAATCCCTCGATCTGCATATTCTCATGGCAGATCAGACCCAGGTAAACCAGCATGTAAGAGCCGACGGCGAACTGGATAAAATGCCTGGCATATTTATATTTCTTCACAAACAGGAACAGCCCGATGGAGATGCAGCAGCCTATATAGGAAAAGTTGAAAAGATAGAAGATGTTATGCAAGGCAAGCCATAGGATCACCGCCACGGCCTCAAAGATCAGGAACATCAGAACCGGTATGCGATACTTCTTCATTTCCCCATATCCATTCTTTCGATTTTAAAAATGACCGGCCTGGTTCCGTCATTGCGGCAGAAAATGAACTCATCCCCTATGTTATAGCAGGGACATTTTCCGCTGTCAGGTACTGCACAGTATTGTTCCTGCAGTTCCGGAAACAGCTTTTTATCCAAGACCGTGACCTTTACCTGATATTCCATAATCGTTTTCTCCTTTACAAGGCAATTCAGCAAATACCGGGTGTCACATTTGTATGATTTTAGTATATCATCCATTCCCTTGGAAAAACTATTTTCTTTCGTATGTGACCCAACCGGTCTATTCCTGCATTTCACCCCTTGTTTTCGGCCACTCACGCCGAAACTGTAGACAGCAGATTCATCCGGATATTATAATCCAGCTGTCGACAGAAAGAGAGGTGCTTCATTTGAAAACAGAAATCAGGATATCCCCTGACATCACGGAACCTTATGCTGTCATCTACGCAGGGAAATGACGGATGAGATTTCTTCATTGGCAGAAATGCTGAATCATGTGAAAGGAAATGTCCTCACCGCATTTGATAAAGAACGCATCATCATCCTGAAACCGGAGGAAGTCTATCTTGTACGTGTGGAGGACGAAAAGACGATGGTTTATGGAAAAGAGGATTCCTACATCTGGACAGCGTGGAGCCGTCCATGAGCGGCATGATGCTTTTAAAACTCAAAAACGGCATGAAGGATTATGTATCCAGAAAATATCTGCCGTCACTGAAAAATTATCTCGGAATCTAGGAGGCTGTTATGAAAAAGAATGTATTCAGGACAGTTTTTATGGGGATGGGAATCGGCCTGTCCATATTTGCCTTAACCGGCATCATTTTCAATATCCTGTATCAGGGAGACTTTGTGCTGCATAACTGGTCCTATACAAAAATGGCCGTCGGCAGCATGGCAGTAGGAATCGGCTTCTCCCTTCCTTCGATGGTCTACAGGAGCAGACGTCTTCCATTTGCGATGAAAATACTGATCCATATGGGAATCGGATGCACCGTCATGCTGGTCACTGCTGCTTATGTCGGATGGATTCCGTTTGAAGCCGGCTGGAAAATAAGTCTGGTCAGCGTCCTGTTCGAAATTGTCATTGCCTTCCTGATCTGGTTCGGATTTTCCCGTTATTATAAGAAACTGGCTGTGCAGATGAATGAAAAAATCAAGGAAAAGGGCAGCAAAGATAACACATGAACTATCAGCAGGCCCGCCTGATAGAAGGCACTTACATTCATCTTATATCACTCATTAATTTATGAGCAGCTCATAAATTTGCTGATATCTTCTATTTTCATAGCCATCGGATTATCCTATGCAGGAAGCAGAAAACCAATCCAAGGAGGAATCAGCAATGAATGTAAAAGCTTATCTTCAGGTAATCATGACTATTGACCCGGAAAATCGTGCAGCTGCAGCAAAAGTCTATACCGATTATCGCCAGCCGTTCCTTGATACCATCCGGGGCGCTATGACAAAAGAGCTCCTCATCCGTGACGAAGACGTCCAGGTCATCCACGGATTTGACAGCATGGAACACGCAAAGGCATATCTGGATTCCGAACTTTTCAAGACAAAAGTCTTCCCAGGCCTTCAGCCTACATGGGCTAAGGATCCCGATATCCGGTTCTACAGCGTTGCCTGACTATAATAAATGATATGTAAGTTCCGGCCTGCCAATCGGCAGGCCTTATTGTTAAAGACAACACTGCACTATTAAAGTTGCTCCACTATTAAAGCTCCACTATTAAATTTGATAGTTACTATGATTTTCCCGCATAAAATGTTATGCTTTCCTTCAGGAAAAGGAGGACACCATGTATCAGAAAAAACTCGAAGCCGACATTCGCTGTCCCCTTGAATATGGCCTTCAGGTCTTCGGCGGAAAATGGAAATCGCGGATTGTCTGCGTCCTAGCCGGGAAGGAATCCCTGCGTTACAGTGAGCTCCGCATGGAAATGGGAAACATTACGGATGCCGTCCTGGCCACGACACTGAAGGAACTGGCTGCAGATAAGATCATTTCACGCAAATCCTATGATGAGATACCTCCGCGTGTGGAATATATGCTGACCAAAAAAGGACAGTCTGTCGTGCCGATTCTGCAAAGCATCTGCCACTGGGCAGGACAGTTCGAAAAAGAAGATTCGGAAATGACTATGATACAATGCCGCCGCTGTGATTACCGCTAGCATATTTGTTTTTAATTACAGCTTTTCTATGTATCTGTTTTCAGTGCAGCTGCGCAGCCAGCTCAATCTCATCCTCATCACTGCAGCCTGTCGGCGTAAAGCCGGCTTTCAAGTAAAGCTTCATAGCAATCTGAATTAATCTTGTTTCCATTTACAATATCCTTTCTTCAAATCGGGATTTGCACATTTGTCGGTATTATTATAACTGAATAAAAGAGCTCCTTACCACTGAATTTTCTCAATGACAGGGAGCCTTCCTTTTCCTCATTTTTAGTTTAAAACAGCTGTCCCGGCAGTTTCAACTTTTTCTTCGGTGGAAATTCTTTGTCGAATTTCTCCACGTCAATGTCATCCACATAATATCCCTGCGGCGTCTGATATACGCCTGTAATATCATTGAGATATCCGGGGATCAGTTCCTTGCAGAGAAAAAATGACGCATCGGCATCTTCCGGAAGGTCATGATATCTGATGCCAAATTTGCCGGCATAATCAAATCCGCTCTTTCCGTAAAAGTCAATGTTGCCTTCAAGCAGAACTGCTCCGAAGCCAAGCCCTGCAGCCTTCTCCATAGAATAATCCAGCAGCACTTTTCCGTAGCCCCTGCTCTTTAATTCAGGAATAATACTGATAGGCCCCATTGTAAGGACATCTATTACTCTGCCGTCATCAGCTTTGATGGCTGTCTTCATGAACATATTCTGCCCAATCAGACTGCCATCCTTTTCCATGACAAAGTCCAGTTCTTTTACAAAAGCCGAATCTTCTCTGAGTACATGAATCACATAATGCTCACTGCAGCCCGGGCGATAAACATTCCAGAATGATTCTCTGACAAGACTTTCAATTTCTCTGTAATCTTCTTTCTTTTCTAAGCGAATGATACAGTCATTTTTATTCATTGGTTTTTCCTCCTGATGATTATTAACAGCAAAACCGGGAGGCTTGCACGAGATTGAATTACGCAAACCTCCCGGATACGCTGGATGCAATCTCCAGGATGTTATTCTTATTCAAACAGCTTTCTCCTTTTAGTAAATATATATATACATGATCGCTTCCATCTGAATAGTGCATAAAAATCTAATAATTTGTTCTTCGTTTCTTCATTTTTCCGTATGTTCAGCCCGGGATTTCTCTGTATCTTCCTGTGAATTCCGTATCAGACTCGCCTTTTTCTCTTTCCGTTCCAGTATGAATCCGAAAATCATGACAAATGGCAGCGTCAGCATCATAACCGCACAGCCCGGGCCGCAGCAGCCTGAGCTTCCTCTGCCGCCTCCGCCGCCGTGATGGCCCAGCATGCTGCCGAGAAACATGCCCGCCAAAAAATCGTCATCATCGAATTTCTGAATGTTCCCTTCCATGGTCTGCTTTTCCCCCTCCGGTCTTCCTAAAGAAACCAAAAAGCATGACAATTGGCAGCATCAGCATCATGACGGCACAGCCCGGGCCGCCGCCTTTCTTTGAATCATGATTTTCCATTGTTTCTCTGTATTCCCAGTAGCTCATGAGACAATTATATTCTATTTCAAGTATATCGGATGTATTATTTACGCAGAAAACGGGAGCTGGACATTTTTTTATCCTCCTCCCGTCAAACTTTCATTATCCTTTTCGTCAATAGCCTGATTCTTCATGGCTTTACCTGTTCCAGATATTCCACTGTTTTCCCATGCTCTTTTGCATATTCAACCTCGGATCTGGTCGATTTGCCGATGTAGCCATCGACATTAATGACAAATATGCCGTCTGCAAGATCAATCTCCGTTTATGCATGTCATCCAGTATTTCCTTCGTACCGGGCGTCCACACTTCCTCATCGCCTGCATGGCCGAATAAGCCAACAGAAATCACAATATTGCCTTCCAGCGTCAGTCTCTTCTGCTGTTCCAGAAAAGCGTCCTTGAATTTCGTGCTCCCGCAGAGGGTTATGATCCGATATTTTCCTATCATTGCATTTTCCCCAATATTTAAAGTCAGTCTGATTTTTCACCGTTTTTTGAAAATGTCTTCATACACAGGACACAATTCCCCGGTATCATATGTCTTGTAAGATCAATAAAGAAAACAACTTCATAACCTTTTTCTTTTTCATACTCCTTCCCTTTATAAATCGAGACCGTCCTGCCAACGGTCTCTTTTTATGTCCTCCCGCTTTTTTTCAGGTCCTCATACTTCGCGGAAAGATTCGGATAGGAAGCTTTACGCATCACGGTAATTCGTACCCTATCATCATTTTTCTCTCTGAATACTTCTAAAATTCTGTAATTCAAAACGGTATTTCTGCTTCACTTCCGGATATTTTTCATGGTCCACTTCACTTAAGAACATCGCAAGCGGCCGGATCCAGAGGCTGCCGTCACCGTACAGTTTCCGGTAGACGACATATTCCTCCTCCGTCTCGGAATTCCTGGCGATATCCTCGACCAGATAATAATCACCTTTGAAATGACGATAGACCCGCTTCAATTCCAGCTTTCTCATTCTGTTTCTGCTCCCTCCGCATTCCTCGTATATCTGCATTTAGGGTAATTGCTGCAGCCATAAAATTTCCTGCCGGCATTTGCTCCCTGTCTTGCCATCCTTAAGATAAGTTTTCCGCCGCACTTTGGACAGACCAACAGATCCGGCATTTCACTATTTTCAGGTGCCGGCGATACCACAGCCGGTTTCTGCATCCCGCTCTGCACCGGTTTCTTATATTTTTCATTAATGTCTTCAATATGCTGCTCTTTCAGCGCCTGATCCGCATGCGTCAATATCTCAAGCTTTTCGTAGACTGCTGTCACCTCATCCTCATCCAGGACGTCATCCGATTCATCCCAGATATTCCGGACAGTCGCGTAAAGCCTATCCCTTTTGATGACATGTATATCCGAGCTTTCCACCGTGACCTTCTTCAATTCACATCTTTCGGAAAATGCAACAATGGAAAAGAGCGGAACCTTGCCGTCAAGATATTGTCTGAGCCATTTCAAATGCGTGCGATTCTGCAGGATCGGATTATAGAATCTGTTCTTTTTCCGGTTCGGCAGCATCACCGTCCAATAGGCTGATTTCTCATCTCCAAAGACCCAACCTGAATAATTCTTGCTTTCGATGACAAAAATCCCCTTCCGGCAAATGAACACGACATCAATTTCGGAAGTCTCTCCATTTGTCTTCGGCACATACAGATTTCGCAGCACTTTTCCGCTGCGTCCGAAGAGCTTCACAAGATTCAGTTCGCGTTCTGTCAGCTTCTCTCCGCGGCAGCCAACCCAATTGGCATCAAAGATCTCATCAAGAAGCCTGTCAATCAGACCTTTAGACATAGGCATCTTCTACAATAATAAACTTATGATTTTTTTAAAATTGCATTCAGCCATTTTTCTTCCGCCCGTTCCGGCCGCACGTCTCCGGTAATCCAGGTTTCTTCGATTACAAGATTCCCACAGCGGTCGGTCAGCTGCTTAAGAGAGTCTTTCGTCAGATCCAGAAAATAACGGTCATTCCGTTCACCTTCAAAATTTCCATACTTAAATGAAACATACAGATAGCCACCCGTTTTCAATGCTGTCGCCATTTTTACAAATACAGCTGCAAGTTCTTCCCTTGGCAGATGAAGGAGCGATGCACAGGCCCAGATGCCATTATATTGTTCCCTGACATTTAAATCCTGAAAGCGCATGCATTTAACTGAAATTCCTGTATTCTTCGAAGCGATCCTGCAGAGCTCTTCTGATCCGTCAATTGCATCCATGCAGTATCCAGCCTCCAAAAATGCTTTCGTATCGCGTCCGGAACCACAGCCGAAATCAAGGATATAATCACCCGGTTCGAGATGCTTTAAAAATTTCATGCGTAAATCAGACACATTCGCCGAAAATGTATCAGTGCTGTATTCTTCCGCTTTCTTGTTATAATATTCAATCGTTTTGTTATTCATATTTCCATTCTGCGAAGCCAAGATTTTTCGCGCTCTGATAAGAAGGTTTCACGATCAGAGAGAGTTCTTTTTCAAATGCTTCCCTCTCTATCCCCGGCGCGTATAATTTCTCCCGGACTTCATCACTGTTCACGTGTTCCTTTTCACATTTATCGAACACCGTCCTGATGTGTTCATTCTCCCATATGGCGCAGTAAGATTTATATTCTTCTTCGCAGAGCAGCGGAAAGAAATGCTTCCAGTTGGGGAGATTGTTTCCTTTGCTGCTGTTGATGCTCTTTGTTGTCGGTACCAGATCCCAGAGCTCATCATGGGCGACATACGACCATGGCACAAAATGATCCAGTGAAATCTTATTCCCATCAATAATTTCCATATCATGTGCATAAATATTTCGGATTCTGCAGTGCTCAGCGACAGCCCTCCAGAAATTCTTAGCCTTCTCCATTTTTCTCTCCGTCGGAGGCTTCAGCTTGTCAGAAATGCCCGGTACACTGGGGTTGCGTTTCTGCAGATAGCATACCAGATTGTAATTGATCCAGCCGGAGATGATTGCCTGGTTCCGCGTCAGATAATCCATCCAGTCTTTTTGGATATGGATGGTCCGGTCAAGTCCGCTCTCTTCGCCGAAATGATAAATGACAGAGGGATTCAGGTTAACCCGTGTGATGACATCCTTCGTGCTGCCCCAGACACTTCCTTTGACGTCATGAAGAAACGGAGCCTGCAGACGATAAGGCACCATGTTGGTTAATGTCGTTTCATACTTCTTCAGCCTCTTCGACATCTCACCCTTTTTCGTATCAGAATCATTTTCAGCTAATACAAGAAACTCGTGAATTTTCCGCGGTTCCGCTGAAGCGGTCAGTCCGCTCTCTCCCTGAAGGTCCAGTACAAGTTTTTCCAGTGTATCCATCGGGCCAAGATTCAGATGGTATTCGGATACCATATACCAGGCTTCCGTAATCATATGGTGAATGATTTCGCTGAATGTTGCTGATTCTTTTCCGTTCATGGCAAAATCAAGAACGCCTTTAAACCAAAATATTTTATACGACTCGCTCATGTCGTTAAAAATCCTGGAGAAAGACTGGATTGGAAGAGCTGAACTCTCCGGAAGATTTATCATGATTTCTTCCTCCAAACTTCAATGCGTTTGATAAATCTCTAAGATTCCGAAGGCCTCTGATCGACTGATTTGCCGATTATCAAGGTCAAATATAAAATAATACTGCTAATCCACTGCTGCAACACAGACATATCAACCGCTTTTTGAAAAATCAGATTCTCCATACTATTCTTCAAGTGCTTTCAATTTTTCTATAATGGTCAAATCCGCCGGCAGCCAGTCGACACTATCTAGGTTCTCTTTTGTCAGCCATTTTGCTGCTTCATGTTCTTTTAGAACCAGCGAGCCGGACCGGATTGTGCAAAGATAACAACCCATACTCAAATGGAATTCAGGATAATCGTATTCGATGATATCAAATAAATCCCCTACCTCAATATCAGTTTCTAATTCCTCACGAATCTCTCTCCTCAAAGCCTCCTGCGGTGTCTCTCCTTGCTCTATTTTTCCGCCTGGGAATTCCCAGCCATCTTTAAAAGCACCATATCCCCGTTGAGTAGCAAAAATTTTTCCATCATGTTTAATAATAGCTGCCACGACTTTTACTATTTTCATCTTACTCTCCCATCAGATACGCATAGATGTCATCTCTCACCGGCACATCCATATGATACTCTATTTCAAATGCATCATCATGTGTCGCTTCCATCTGCACCGGCTGCGGATCTCCTACTGTTTTCATTTCACCAAGGAAATAAAACTCCTTCGCTTCCTGATCATCCTTATTTTTCCGAATAAATAGGTATATTCTGTTGTCTTTATCTTCAGGCATTCTCTTGAAAATATGATTGGCATCGGCCGAATCCGTTTTTCTTGGATGCTTTGAAAGTGCAATCAATTCGTTTGAGGAAATGAATCTGTCTTCATAGGCAATCGCATTTTCTGCTTTTTCGTAATTAATAAATACCGGCAAAGTCTTCGTTTCCCTGTCATAGAAATAACCACCGATATTTTGCGCATTCATGTTTACTTTCCAATTAAGCAATCGGCATACATCTTCATAAGTATATTTTTGATATAACTGCAGTGCTGTATCATGATACCGTTCACCGTAAAACTGCTGATTTCTCAAGATTCCGAAATCCAGCAACTCCCTCACCTGTCTGCAGAATTCCTCATCCTTCAAAAGCTCTGAAAAATGCTCTGTGATACGATAGCCACCATTCTCACCTTTTTCAATGAAAACACAGCTTCTATATTTCTCTTTCTCAGCTTCTTTACCGAAACCATTTGTTAAAACACGAACCGCCGACGCTTCTTCCAGTGCCGAAACCTGCATGCCGATTAATTCATTAATACGAATATAATAGGTTTTCATGCGGTCATGAAATGCAATCAGATGGTTCAGAATTTTCAGTTCATCCGCACGTTTTCCTTTGGCAAGTTTCCGGCATATAAACTCAAGGTCTGCTGCTTTTTCTTTCGAAAATCTCACTTTATATTCCGGTTCGTACTTTGCCAGAAAAGCATAATAGGATCCACATTTATCAAACACTTTTGTGATATCGATTGCTCCGTATATATCAAAATCCAGTACCGATGGAATATGTCCCAATTTATATTTCAGATTCTGATAAGATTCTTTAATCAGTCTCAGATCATTTGTTTTTGCATGGTCAATGGAAGAGTATATCTTCTTCCTGGCAATCTCATCGAAATGGATACTGGAACTTCCCGGAATGATTCTTGTACCTTCCGCCACATACCTGCGCATATTGTCTTTGTTATAGGAGCGATCACCTGACAACGCAACCGGAATCATATAGTTCTCTTCATAATTCCCGATAAAGTCGAGAACAACAACGAATTCTTTATGATCAGCTTTTCTCAGACCTCGTCCCAATTGCTGGATAAAGATAATCGGGCTTTGCGTAGGCCGCAACATAATAATTTGATTGATTTCGGGGATATCGACTCCCTCATTAAAAATATCCACCGTAAAAATATACTGAAGATAATCATCTCTGTCATCGCTTACCAGACGGTTAATACATTCTTCTCTTTTTTCCTGGCTGTCATCCCCGCATACGAATTCAGAGCGGACACCATGTTCATTGAATAATTCCGCCAGTCTACCTGCTTCTTCCTTTCGACTGCAGAAAATCAAACCTTTAACGCGACTGCCGCTATATCCATAGTAATCCGCTTTCTCTAAAATATAGCGAACACGCTCTTCAGTAACAAGGTGATTGAAATCTGTTTTATCATCAATTTCTTTCCCATCTACTTTCAGATCCGTTATTCCAAAATAGTGGAACGGACAAAGCAGATTCTCTTCCATTGCCTGCTGCAGACGTATTTCATATGCGATATTGTGATCAAACAGTTTATAAATATCGTAGCCATCTGTCCTGTCCGGACTAGCAGTCATACCTAGCCAAAACTCGGGATGGAAATAATTCATGATACGTCGATAGCTTTCGGCTCCTGCCCTATGGGCCTCATCAATTACAATGAAATTAAATTCGTCCGGTGTAAAAACACGGTATATTTCCGGTTTTGACAAAGTCTGAATCGTCGAGAAAACAAAGTCCTTATCAGTTTCTTTTTCATTTCCTGTCAAAAGTCCGAATGTTTTTGTTTTTCCAAAAACACGCTGATAGCTTTCTATAGCCTGTCTGTCAATCTGTGCCCGATGAACAACAAAAAGGACTTTCTTCGGATTTTCTTCTCTCAATGCAAAAGCAGAGGCATAGGTCTTTCCTGTCCCAGTTGCTGAAATTAACAGAGCTTTATCCTTGCCAGCTTCTCGTATTTTTGTCAAATTTTCAATAAAGCCCAATTGCATCGAATTTGGCTTTAATTTATATTGTTCCAGTGAAATAACTTCCTGCTGCCTTGCGATTTCGCGTTGCTGATGAACTGTTTTATAGAGGAGCATATATTGATCAATCATCTCCTCATAACTTTGAGCACAGCTATCATTCCACATGGAATTAAATTCATCCAGAATATCTTTTACAAATTCTCCATTTTCCGTCGAAACCAGTTCTGTATTCCATTCTTTATTTGTTGTCAAAGCACGACCGGTAATGTTGCTGCTGCCGACAATAATGCGATAAATTCCATCCTTTTGAAAAACGTACCCTTTGGTATGAAAGCCTGGTCCTTTTTCTTCTTCATCAACATGGTATATTCGAAGTTCAATATTCTTAAGATCATGTAATTTTTTCAGGACAACGGGGTCCGTCATAACCTTGTAATCAGTAGTAAGTATTTTCCCCTGGATCTGTTTCTGTTCAAGTTCCTTGAGAGTCTGAAGAAGTGGTTCGATGCCGCCCTGCGTAATAAAAGCGACACTGATTAAAAATGAATCACACGAAAGAAGCTCATCTTCTATCGAAGATAAGACTTTCTTCCCTACCATGGCGTTGTTTGTAATTAGCTGCGGTTTATACGCAAGATTTGATTCAATCCTTCTATCAATAAAAGCCGTTTCAACAGCATTACGTATTTCCTGCTCATACCCCATTTTTATCCCTCACTTCAATAAAATTCTATCACCGATTATTTCAATAAAAAAGGTATTTTGCTTTTAAACACAAATTAAAATATCATTTTTATCTATGGTATACTTATAAAAACGAAATATGAGGGCCCCCAATGAATAGAAATGTTCGTTACGTCTTAGTTGAAGGTGCATGTTTAATCATCGCTATAATTGGCATTCTCTATATTGTTTCGCGAGTAACTGCTGATTATACAAAGAAATCCACTGTATCGGTTACAGTGGAATCTGCTGCCTCTTCCATTATGCTAAACTATGAGGCGGATTTCTCTGCCGGCTCATACCAGGTCGGCAAAGATCTGCCCTCCGGGACATATGATATTACACTTGTAAGTGGTAACGGAAATGTAGTAGCTGTTTCCAGCGGGCTTAATACAGTTTTCGGAACATCAACTGATAGTTATATCAGTGAATATAAAGGTATTAAACTGCTAGAAAATGATACCCTTCTGCTAACGCAGGATGTTATTGTACATTTAAAGGCAACTGCTTGATACTCTGTCCCCTGCTATTGTGGCAAACCAGCAAAAAATCTTTTTCCATCCGTTTTAAAAAGAAACGATTCCGATACGTCTCCGGGGTTTGACCCCCGGACACTTAATTAAAAATCTAATAAAACAGGGGGTTTGTGGCGCCGTCAAAATCAAGTGCAACATTAGTAACTAGTTAAATTAATCAACCATCAAACAAAAGTTCAAAGGAAAATCAATCAAGTATCTGATTTAATATTCATTAATATCTATTTTAGATTTTTGTGCTTTTGCATTTTTTTCTAATATATATCGGGCAAAAATCCCAGCATTAATGAAAGACATTCATCAAAAGATCATTGCAGAGCGTTCATTCGGCTTTAATTTATATTTTGCTTTTTATAACCACAAGTGGCACAGATCTCTCCATCACCGAAAATCGTAAAAAAGAGTGAATCGAGTAAGCGAAATAATGGGTTTTACAAGTAAATTTCATTTAAAATATCATTTTCATCAAAATTGAAATGGGGATTATTTTTCAGAGCCAAACCAAATGCCGGTCTGTGCATTATCTCAGTCGCTTTTTTTGAACCTTTCCAAATCTCAAAAGTGTCAAACTCTTCTTTTGTAATTCTATGATATTCAGGTGCATTCACAGCCCCGGTAAGAATCTCCATAGCATATAGTTTATCGGAGAATTTACCAACCGACACCCAATTTCCGATTTTCAGTCGTTTATAGTCTTTATAATTCATAACTCGTCATCCTATTCTTTTATGAGGCAATCCTTTTTTCAAGCTTGAATGCCTTCCTGCAGTCCTCCGGGAATACAATTTTCCTTCTCTGCTGCCTTTCGTCGCCGTCGAAGAAGCCAAGATGATATTTGCTGTAATCCTCGACCTGCAGGGTTTCCGCCAGTGTTATCTGCATTATTTTGCAGATAATATTTACCGTTTAATCAGGATAACCGATAAATCATTCACGTTCGTTCCGGTCGGCCCTGTAATAATGAGGCCATCGCTTTTCTGCAGTCCGTTATATGCATCGTTCTCTTCCAATATCTTATATATGAGCAAACCCTTCTGAGCCAGCAGGGCTTTCGTATTTTCGTCTGTATATCCTCCGGCGGCATCAGTGGGACCATCTGTCCCATCGGAACCGATGCTGAAGACAGCCGTATTATAACAGATATCAAGATGTTCCGCCGCACTGAGTGCGAGCTCCTGATTCCGTCCTCCCCTCCCATGGCCTTTTAAATGGACGATTGTTTCACCGCCGGCAATATAGGCCGTACTCCTCTTCACGTTTTGATGGCTCAGGGCAATATCACCCATGAACGCGCCTGCTTCCCGCGCCTCACAATCCAGATGGTCGGTGAGAAATACCGTTTCATACCCGCAATCACCGGCTGCTTTTTCTGCGGCACGGCATAGTTCCCGAACGCTTCCGGTTATAACCGTTTCAACATTTGTCAATACTTTAGGCGTTTCCTGCCTGAGCAGTTCTTTTGCATGATCTGTCAGTATCAGATGATATTTTTTCACAATGGCAAACGCGTCTTCTTTAGTAGAGGAGTCTGGATATGCCGGACCCGATGCAATCATGTCCAATGGGTCTCCCAGAATATCGCTTAAGACAATACAGTATACTTTAGCAGGACTGCAAAGTTCTGCAAAGCGTCCGCCCTTTACCGCTGAAAGCCTTTTGCGTATGGTATTCATTTCCGTTATATCCGCACCGGATGCAAGCAGCTGCTTTGTGATACCCTGCAGCTCCTCTCCGGAAATCAGCGGCTTTTCAAAGAGTGCCGAGCCACCGCCGGAAAGAAGAAACAGAACCGTATCCTGTTCCTTTAGTCCCTGAACAGAATCCAGCGCTGCCTGCGTTGCAATAAACGAATTTTCATCCGGGACCGGATGGCCTGCTTCAAAGCATCTGTAGTTCGCAATAGCCCCCTTTACGTGTTCATACTTTGTTACCACCACACCTGAGCGGATACGACTTCCCAGCGTGCGGTCCGCTGCCTGCGCCATTTGCCAGGCGGCTTTCCCCGCTGCAACAAGACGCAGTTCTCCGGTTCCGAAATCCTTTCCTTTGAGTGCCTTTGATGTTGCTTTATCCGGAAGCACTGTACTGATGGACTCTTTTATAATAAAATCCGCATCTTCCCTGAGTGTCATAGGACTCTCCGTTCTCCTTTTTCTGATAATTATTATTTTTGCCGCCTGTCTTTCCGGTATCTTCATTCAGCATATATCCAGTGGTACTTTACAGACAGGTGCAAGAAAGGTTTCGTTATCCAGAAAAGGGCCGCTTCCGAAACCGGAACCGGCCCTTTCTATTTTATAACAAATCATTTTAATTGTCAGTCAACCGCTTTAAAATAAATTTCAGATCAGGTCGGCTTCCTTCATTGTTTTTCTGAATCCTTCGGTCGCTTTCCCTTCCGGTGTCGGAAGACTCGGCTTATAAGGCGATCCCACATCCTGACCGCGCAGGTTTGCCATATCTTTTGCAGCTACCGGGAAGCTTGCCGCATCCATGGACATTCTCACAGGATTTAACTTGAACTGTGCTTCCAGTGATCCTTTGAGATCTCCCGCCATAAATTTGTTGTAGATGTCCGTAATCAGTTCCGGCATGAAATTGCCGGCTGTGCATACGCCGCCTACTGCACCATGGCAGAGAGAACCTTTTTATCAACAGCGATGGTGTACCGCTGACCAGGAATACCATACGTCTTGTCGTGGAAAAAATCCCCAGACATCTCCCGTTTGAACTTTCCGCACACCGGCTCCGCCATAACTTCGCTACCAACTACATTCTGGACCAGTATCAGAAGAATGGCCAAATCGATGTCTATCGGTTAAAAGCAGTGATGGCCTTTTTAAGTGATTCATATAGGTGGGGCTTTTTCCTTGATTTTACACGGTTTCTTTAATTTTCCTTTCCCATGATTCCTTGCTGAAACCATTAAAAAATTGCCAAAAAGCCCGGAAATAGAAGCTTTTTGGCGATCTGAGATGCGCCTCCGGGGGCTCGAACCCGGACATACCGCCGAAAATGCTGATAAAATGGGAGGATTTAACATCGTTCATGCGTTTGTAACCGGAGTTGTAACCGGAAAATAAAGGTGGCGGCCTTGTTGGCCGCCATCAATTTTAGAGCTTATTTCGGACCCGCAAAACCCTGGGTATACCTGAATGTCATTATTAGTTTATTATTTTTATAATCTCCCTGCAGGATTTCAAGACATCACTAAGCTCCAGTTGCCCCACATACAGATTCTTATTACGGTAGCTCCCCCATCTTATTCGGCACGCTTCATCATTTTCTATCTTCTCAAGGATTCCCAATGCTGAAGCTTCATTCATGACGGTATTCCGATAGGTAAATGTCCTGGCAAATGCCTGCTTTAAATTCTCTGTCTGCAGTTCATTTGATTTCATTTTCCAGATTTCATATACATCATAGAAGTCCTTGCTTCTTCCGTTAGCTTCAGCACGATTAAGGATTGTCTGTACTTTCTCCGCCAGAACTGTTTCGAGCGGATAAGCCCGGATTCTGATCACTTCATCCGTCACCATCATATAGTCAATCTTTTCTGCTGCCGGCGTAACCGGGTCACCAGTTGCTATATCTATTCCAAAACGGACACGGATATTCGCCAGGTGTCCTGTTAAATGGAAGCGGTATCCACCATACTCATCTTCATCCCGAATTGGTTCCCCTTCATCGTCACGCTCAAACCAGACATTTTCCTGATCATGCTGACCAATTATCCGATCAATTACTTCTGTCAGGGATTGTTTTTCCATCGAGAATCCATTCAGCAGGAAGTCAATATCCTTGGTCGCACGATTGCTCAGACCCAGGACTGATGACATCAGAATCCCTCCCTTAAGTGTAAAATGATCCGAATATTCACTTTCCGACATTTTCTTCAGAAACTCATCAAAGAAAAACTGGCTAAGCAGCGTATTGAACTGCACACCTGTTTTTTTCGACTTGTTCCTGAGTCTTGCAGTTATGCTTTCCTTATTCATCAACCGCTACCTCAAGGATTTCTTCCAGTTTCTTCGATAAACCAAAAACTTTCGCATAATCTCTTAGTTTCCATATATCTTTATCTTTCCGTTTCAGATACAAATGGATTGCCTTGGAAAAGATCTCCGGATCCTGCTTCGCCCTGCTTCGGATAAGGTCGCAGACTGTGCGTTCCATGTCATAAGCACGGACTTTATTTCCCATTTCAGTCAGACACTCTGTCTGACCAATCATATACCATTTTCCAATGATAAAATGTACGGTCACTTTGTCTGAGAAATGGGAAGCATTATAACCTTGGGGGACTGTAACTTCCTCCTTGAAGGGAACCCTGTCCGTAAGGCCATGCAGGCTGAGCGCCGACTGATAAGAATATATACACTTCTGATTGCGCTGCTGAAATATAAAAAGCTCATCATAATTCTCATAAGAGGGCACAAGATAAATACCTCTCCCGATCCTTTCAAGCTTCCCCCTACGGGTAAGCGATGTAAAGTACCAGGAATCTATGCCTTTTTCAGAGGCATCCCGTTTCGTCACGAGGCCGTTATGCTTTTTTGCGATATCTTCAATAATCTCTGCATTTGTCATATGTTGTTCTTCTTTTCACGCTTTATTCTATTATATATAAAGCGTAAATAGAAGTCAAACATTATGAGTCATATTATCCGTGTTTTCAATGATATTTCCGGCAGGTGAGTTTTCTTGTCCTGGCCGTATGTCTAGACCAAATGAATTCCTTCATGGACGGTTTGAACGCCTCATGGCATTCCTGGCAGACATGCTTCATGCAATTCATTGGTAACTTTAGCAGGCAGCACTGAACATTTCAATGGCAGTACGGACATTTCAATTTCATTTCATTTCTCCGTAATGATTCTCCTGGCCGGGAACCTTGAGTTTGAACTATTCGGAATTTCCGGATAGTTGCTTTCTCTTTAAGTTCTCCATCGAAAAGGATTTTCTTAAATGGATAAATTATACTCTAATTAAAGAAAACGGTAATATTTTTTAATTAGACGTCTCTTATAATATTCTAATTAAAATTATACATCTGAACAGGTTCGCAATATTTTACCAGTTCTGCTGCCGTATGCCTATGAACAGCCTATCATCATAAACAGGTTATTTTTTACTTTTCTGTTCCAGCTGCTTTATACTGTCCAGGTAATCCTGCTCCACGCTGCTTAATGTTTTTGCCTTGTATTTTTTATACTCCGTCTGCGCCTTATTCATTGCCTGATCATGGCTGACAGTCCCATTTCCAATCAGAAGGTTTTCTCCTGTGGAGGTCAGAATGCCATCGAGATGTTTGGCCCATTCCTCCATCGTCATTGGTATCTCACGCTCTGCCTGTCTCTCTGCAAAATCAAGATATCCGGAAACAAGCTGGCCCATTGCACGAAGCTCTTTCTCATCCAGATAGTTCTTTGCAGTCTTCGCTTCACGGAGCGTAGGCTGGTCTCCTGAAAAAGTCATCAGGCCCATAAAATCTTTTTCCGCGTCAGCACGATGATAGATCACCTCCGCAGCGGTCTCGCCGGAAACGGCATAATGAATCTTGTTCTGTACTCGTTTAAAAAACTGTATGGAGACTTCCGCGTCAGGATTATAATCTACGCTCGTTGCATAGATTTCCAATACCTGGCGATAGAACACTTTTTCAGAAGCCCGGATGTCACGGATTCTCTCCAGCAGTTCCTTAAAGTATCCGCCGCCGCCAAGCTCTTTCAGACGGTCATCATCCATCGCAAAACCTTTTTTGATGTATTCCTTTAAGATGTTTGCTGCCCATATACGGAACTGCACGCCACGCTGGGATTTGACACGATAGCCAACGGAGATGATAACATCAAGATTATAAAATTTTGTAATATTGCTCTGTGTTCTTCCCTCCATAGCACCGTGCTGACTGGTTGTTGCAAATTCTGCAACAACCACTTTTTCATCCAATTCTCCTTCAGCAAAAATGTTTTTAATGTGACGTGAAATCGTTGACTTATCCCTTTGAAACAGCTCTGCCAATTGCTCTTGCGTAAGCCACACCGTTTCGTTCCGCATATTGACATCTATCTTCGTCAGACCATCTTCGGTCTGGTAGATTATTACTTCTCCACGGTCGTCCATGCTGCCGTCCTCCGGTTCTGATTCTTTTTACAACTTTTCCTTTGTGTTGCAAGTAATAACTGTCTCAATTTCCTCATCGAAATCTTCTCATGTCCAAATTATAGCATGCCCACCATTTTGTGACCATCGTAGCATCAGGATTTCGGTGAAGTCACAATTTGTGATATCACGAAGGATTATTTTCTTCTCTTCATGTAATGCAGTTCGATATCGTACCCAAGGGCCTCCATCCTCTTTACAAAAGTCTTGCTGACGACCCCGTCTGATCTCTTAATCACACCTACGGCCTGACAAAAGATGCCTTCTCCCAGCGCACTGCCGCAATCAGTCTGCCGCAGCGATCCTGCTGGAAATATTAAAGCAGACAAGGAAAAATCTACAGAGAAGATCAACGGTGCCGTGGCAACCATCATGGCGATTGACCGCGCGATCCGCTTCGGCAGCAATTCAAGTGAATCAATTTACGATTTCAGGGGAATACTATTTATCTGAGGATTGTTTCCCCTTATTTTTATGCTGTTTTTACGGGAATATAGCCCTTGCACATTGACTTTTCCCTTATTATATGACAATATTTAAGGGAAATAAAGGGAGGTTAAGGGAATGAGAGAATTCAACTACTCAAAAATCAGAGAACAAAAATGGGACTCTGATATCCTTGGATATATAGCAGCCATCTATAAAGAAGCTGGAAAACAGGAGCAATACCTGAAGCAGCGGCCGGAAGCGCTGGAAAAGCTCGTGGAAATTGCTAAAGTGCAAAGTACCAAAGCATCAAATGCAATCGAAGGTATCGTCACCACCAACACACGAATCAAACAGCTGGTGGAGGAAAAAACGACACCAAGAAACCGTGATGAACAGGAAATTGCCGGATACCGTGATGTCCTTAATGTCATTCACGAAAGTTTTGATGCCATTCCGATTTCCAGAAACTATATCCTGCAGCTGCATAAAATCATGTACAGCCACATGAACAACCCTATCGCAGGGCAGACAAAAAATGTTCAAAACTATATCAGTGCTGCTTATCCGGATGGACATACCAAAATTCTGTTTACTCCACTTGCTCCATTTGAAACGCCGGAAGCACTTGACAGAATTTGTGAAGAATATAATCGAGTGATTGGAAACATGGAGGTGGAGCCTTTGATTGCCATACCAGTGTTTATTCATGACTTTTTATGCATCCATCCCTTCAATGACGGGAATGGCCGAATGAGTCGATTGCTCACAACCTTGCTTTTGTATCGAAATGAATTTTATGTTGGAAAATACATTTCATTGGAAGCAAAAATCGCACAGGCGAAAGACCTTTATTACGATGCCCTGAGCCGGTCACAAAACGGATGGCACGAAGGCCGTGAGGATCCTATTCCTTTCATCAAATATCTGCTTGGAATTATTCTGTCAGCATATAAGGACTTTGAAGATAGATTTTCCATTGTTGAAACCAAGCTGCCTGCCGTCGACATGGTAAGAAAAGCCACACAAAACAAAATCGGAAGATTTAGCAAGCAGGACATCCGGGAGTTGTGTCCTTCACTAAGTATTAGTTCCATTGAGGGCTCTTTGCGTAAGCTGGTAAAATCCGGTGAACTTGTACGTGAAGGTACTGGAAAATCAACCTGCTATCTTCGATTGAAGTAAATACCCTTAATCATACAGTGCATCGTACAGTGCATAAATCATGTTATAGGGGGTATATTTTTACATTTATTAAATTTATTCCCCGTATATAGTAATATTATGGCATATTTGCTTTTAATTACAGCTTTACTATACTCCAATCAATACTCACATATCCATCGACTTTTTTCCTGCTTATAGCAACACCGTCTACTGGATATAAAAGGTCTCCATTCTTTGACAAATAATTACGACATTAACGTGCCCACTAATTTTTCTCTTCCGCGAGCGATGCATCTTGCCCGAAGGACAGGATGATGAGGCTGCATTCATCATATGGTCATTTCGATCTGATTTCCTTCTCCATCCAATATACAGCTTTCGTAGTATCCGTCGCCGGTTGTCCGCGGGCCGCTGATGACTTCGTATCCTGCAGCCTTTATCCGGTTCGTCAGTTCATCTACTTTTTCCTTATTCCCAAGACTGAAGGCCAGATGCGCATATCCGGTCCGGCTCGGGTTCTTTTCCTGATCCGCCATCTCCGGCTTCTTCATGATTTCCAAACGGGCCCCGCCTTCAAATGTCAGGAAATAAGACCGGAACCCCGTCTTCTTGTTATGATAACCGCTGTTCGCCTCCGCATGAAAATATTCGATAAAGAATTTCTTCTCTGCTTCAAGGTCGTTCACATACATCGCCACATGCTCGATCTTCATTTATGTTCTTTCTCCCATTTTTTCATGGCTTCGATATCGGCCTCGTCAATCAGACGGTTTCCATGATAATATTTCATATCCGCTTCGTTAAATTCCCGATAGACACGGCATGGATTACCAAAGGCGATGACATTCGCCGGAACAGCCTTCGTGACAACGCTTCCGGCACCGATGACGGAATTATCTCCGATGCTTGCTCCCGGAAGGATCGTCACATTGGCACCGACCCAGACATTCTCTCCCAGAGTCACTTTATCGCAGTACATGAGTGCTCTGTACTTCGGGATGACCGGATGGGATACCGTTGCAATGGAAACGCCGGGCCCGAATTCACAGCGGTCTCCGATCTCGATTTCTCCGTCATCGATGAAGGAGCAATTCACGTTTACATAGACGTAATCGCCCATTTTGATATGCCGTCCATAACAGAAATAAAACGGCGGTTCGATCCAGGCAAGCGTCTTCTTTCCAAAGATTCTCTTCATCAGGAGATATCGGTGCAGAAGGCCGAGCTTTGAGGAACCGGTCCGGTTGTAGGCACGCATACGCGATTTCGCCTGTGCCCTCTCACGGGGCATGCCTTCACAATTATCGGAAAACAGCATGCCATACGCTATTCTCTCCTTCATCGTCATGTCTTTTGTTCCCCCCTTTTTACCGATAAGTTTTTCTTTCTGTATATTGCATTACGGCAAACCGGAATCGATTCATCTGTCGATATATCATATTTTTTTATATCTATCATGACAGTGCCTTCGGCAGAAAATGACATCTGATCGGCGGAGGGTTCTGTATAAATAACTGAACTGAGGACCTGCCTGCCGTCATTCACGAATACTTCCGCACTGAAAAGATCCAGTATGATACGAAGTTTCAGGATGCCGTCCTGCAAATCTGTTCTGCATTTTCTGGAATCGATCATATCCCGCCGGCTTCCGGAAAATGTCCGGTCGAATATAAGCATAGAATCAGCCGGCGTGTAGGTAACGGAAGTATAGAACTGATTATCCTTGGCAAACCGAAACTCGAAGCGGCTGCATGAATATATTCTGTCAGGGGTGCCTTCATTATCGTTGTTTCCCTCATGTTCCGGAATTTTCCCTGCCTTGAAGTTTACCGTCAGTTCAATGTCTGCCCAGCGGCCCTTGATCTTCGGGAATGTCTTCCCGCCTGTGACAGCTTCATTTTCATAAACCACTTCATCCTTCCGGCACGCGTTGATTTCCCTTACAGGCATCTGGATCAGTCTTCCATCCTTCACGGAAAGCTCACGCGGAAGGCTCATCTGGCCGAACCATTTGGTATCCGGCATCAAAAGTGGGACGGTATCCCAATTCTGCATCCACCCGACCATGATTCTCCGTCCGTCCGGCGCAAGAAGTGTCTGTGTCGCATAGAAATCCAGGCCGCTGTCGATCGGATGGATTGTTTCTTCCACGAAATGTCCGTCCTGCGGACTGCAGTTTCCAATCATGCAGAGAGTGCCGTAGCCGCCGTGATACTCCCCTCCGTCAGCCAGCATCTGCTGTGCGCTTGCCAAAAGCACCCATTTCCCATCCAGTTCAAAGAAATCGGGGCATTCCCACATCCTGCCGAAACGGTTCCTGTTGGATGCCAGTACCGATCCGAACTTCCATTGGACCGCATCTGCGCTTCTGAACAACAGGATCTGCCCGCTGCCGTCTGAAGACCGGTTTGCAATGACGCAGGCATAGGTTCCGTCTTTTTCCTGCCAGATTTTCGGGTCACGGAAGTCTGCCCTGCTTCCTCCCTCCGGAAGGACCGAACCATTTAACACGGGATTTCCTTCATATTTTACGAAATCCGTTCCGTCTCCGAATGCAAGGCACTGCGTCTGGATATCTGTTTCTCTGCCGTCAGGCATCTCTTCTTTTCGTTCGCCGGTATACATCAGCATCAGCCGTCCGTCCAGAAGCGTGACTGCGCTCCCTGAGAAGCATCCATCATGATCATAAACCTCATCCGGTGCCATTGCTGCCGGAAGGAAGCTCCAATGAAGCAGGTCGCTGCTTACCGCATGTCCCCAGTGCATCGACCCCCATGCGGATCTGTACGGATAATACTGATAAAAGAGATGGTACATGCCTTTGTAGGAAATGAACCCGTTCGGATCATTCATCCAGCCGGCCCTCGGCGTCAGATGGAAGGATGGCCTTTCCTGCGGCCTGATTTTTTTCCCGGCTTCCGATTCATAGCTGCGCGCTTCACGAAGCAATTCACTCATTGATTATCTTCCTTTTCCGGATATGGACGATGGAACTGATACCGCACAAATCATGCATCTGCCGCCGCAGATTCGATTCGTATTGGTCGCTGTTTTCTAAATCAGATTATAGCATATATCCCCAGAAAAAAGCCGCCTCGTGATGGAAGCGGCATGGAACAATAAATTCCTAATCCTGAATTTTCTATAGCTTTGTAATCATGTGGAAAATGATGACCGCCATGACGGATATCGCCATCGGACGATGGACTTTTGTAAGGCTGCTCTTTTTCCCATAAGCAATAAATATCCCTAAAATTGCTGTGACCGACATAAGCACGGCAGCAAGTATGCCGGAATAAGATACCCTGACATTGATAATCTGCCAGCAAAGATGCAGAACCGCAAATGCACCGGCACCCATGCCAAAATACCGATGATATTTCACAAGCAGTTTCATGAAAAACTGATAGGATTTCCTGAATGTATTGTCTTTGGGCATTTCCGCAATCCATGCCTTAAAGATACGTTTTACCAGGAAATTCGCCACCGATATGAAATAGCATATAGCCGTGGCCCAGCCAAGCACTTCCCCAAATTTGCTCATATGGATTTTCTCCTCTGCGTCCGGATTTTACAAACATCAGCCTATTCATCCGTTTATCTTCGTACTGTCATAATCCTTCCTGCAGATATCCACGTCAATCATTTCCTGTAAAATTTAACATAGAAATAACATAGCATAAACGGCCCGAAAATTCAGTATCAGCGAAGGTCAGTGCATCTGGATCTGGGTATCTCATTATTAAATCCTCCAGGGCAAATGCCCCTGAGTAAAATATACGAGTTTAGATGGAAGCACTTTGTAAGTACCGGTTTGCGATCCATGATACAGCAGAGCAAGTTTTCCTGATTAAAGAGCTTACTTCTGGGTGCCAATTCTGCTTGATTTTAAAGAGTTTTTCCGAGGACAGAAGAAAGTGTCGAAACAGTATTTATTGATATATTTTATCTCCTATCAATTTCGTGATTTTCTCCGATTCTTCTGTCAGCGCACCGTCTTGCGTGAGGATCGGTGTATCCAATACTGATTTGATTGTCATAACCGTCTGTGCCGCACGGGCAACTGTCTTCTGGGATTCCGGCTTGTACTTGCTGTAGTCATTACCCTCCTGATTAAAGATATCCTCCATATTCCAGACCAGCGGGAGCATATATGTATCCAGATGGGCCAGCAGATTGTAGAACATATTAGATCTTCTACGGATAACCGAGCACTGCACTGAAGCCGTATCCAGCGACGCAGCTATTTCATCCGCCTGTGCCTTGTTCGCCAATGCCTTATCCAGTTTCTCGTCCGATTTCGCGCCTACGACGAGGCCCATGACTGCCAGTGCCGGCCCGGCAATCAATCCTCCAAGTACAACTGTCCCGCCGGCCATCCCCAAGCCGCCGGCTGATAAGGCTCCGCCCCCGAAGAAGGCAAGTGTTGCATTGTATGCCGCAGCTCCGCTAAGTGTTGAGATGGCTGTTCCGGTAGATGCCGCTGCAAATGTTGCCGCCCCGCCCCAGGCAGCCAGTCCCGTCAGCACACCGCTCGCAACACCCATGGCCGTCCCACCGACGACCTGTGCCGCAAACTGTTCCAGCTGCTTCAGCTCCTTGAAATCTTCCTGCGTGATATGAAGGTTCTTGAGTTCCTCGAGACCTTCCGTGTTCCGGAAATCCACGTTCTTGATTTTTTCGAATGTGTTCAGGAATCCTTTGACGCTGTTGTTCAGGACAAATATCTTTTCCAGTCCCAGGGTGTTCAGAGAATCAGATACTTCCTTTCTCTGGAGTTCAAGTTTGTCTTTGGATTTCTTCACGGAATCATTTGCCAGTGTATTGATTTTATTTGCCGTATCGTTCGTTCCGACTGCCTGCACTGTCTTCCCGGCGCCGTAAATGCCTGTCACCGCCGCAATTCCAATGAACAATAATGGTAATGGCATATGCTCCCCCTTTCAGTCTTTCAGCAGGGCCTGAATGCCCTGCATAATGATATTCCTGCGGTTCTCCAGCTCATCAACCTGTGTCCGTACCTCATTGTATGTCCTTCCAGATTCCTTGAGCCACTGTTCTTCCTTGGATACGGCAATCATGGTCTTCATTGCCGATTCCATTTCCTGTATGATTTCTGTCTCCACTTTCAGTTCATTTCCCGCAAATCGAATGAGATCATGCTCATCCGCAGCACAATTGCCATCCGCATAGGCTGCCGCAATCATATTCCATATTAAAAGCCGGCCGCTTACCGCTGCATCTTTCTCTTTTGAGGAATTCCAGATAGTCTTGGCAACTGTATCATGGATATTCTGCTCATAATTCCCATTCTCAGCTGCCTGAATGACTGCCGTGCATTCAGCAATCAATGCATCCTTATCGGATGAAAAACTCGGATCAATCTCGCTGCCTGCGGACAGGAAAACCGCTTTTTCATCTTCTGTAAAATCCCTGTCGCTGAACATCAGAAGGTATATAACTTTCATGGCATCGTGGACTGTCAGATAGTTCTGCTTCGCCTGTGCTGAATGCAGGACTTCCTTTGCTGATGCCTGGGACTCTTTCCGGTCATTATTGTGCTTTACGATTGCCTGACCTGCATCGGATGCCATTTTGGAAAGACTGCCGGGAATATCCTTCGGGTCAATCGCGTCTGCCGTGTCTTTTACCTTGGTAACTGTATCATTTACCGCATTGGTCAGATTCTTCTGGATCTCTTTTGCATCAATGTTTTTCGTTGCTTCTGCAGCTTTAGAGGCCGCATCCGCCAGAGTCTTCGCCAAATTGTCAAATAAGGCCATCTTTTTTTCCTCCCTACAGTTTCAGTGGCATGTCCGAAGACATCAGATCATCAAATTCATCCTTTGTTTCAAACTGGACTTCATGTCCCAACACACTCTGGATGGCCGCATTCCCTTTCAGATATCCGTCCGTATCATTGGCAAGGACTGATTGGTCCATGACCTGGAATCCGGCTTCAAAAGTCTCGATATGGCGGCCCAGATATCGCGATGCCACTTCCTCCATTTCCTTGCGGTACTGAAGGATCATGGCAACAGATTTTTCGCATTCAGCCTGTATCTTTAAAGTCTTTTCATGCTGTACAGAAGCATCGTCCATCGCTTTAGCCAGGATTCTGTACGCTTCCGAAGCACAGGCAAATGCCATCGTCAGAGTCGATGCATTAACTACGGTATCATAGATAACCTTCGGATCGACTATATCAATTCCCATGGCACCGGCATACTGTTTACCGACATCGCCCAATCCGCTGTTGAACAGTCCTTCAATGAAATGAGGACCATTTATTTCCCCTTTATAGTACTGCTGTACCAGCGATGCGGCTTTACCGGATGCCCGCAGCATGTTTTCCGAAAAATCCGTGCCGGCAAGGTTCTGGGTACCGGCAGATTTTGTCTGCATTAAAAGATAATCAACGCCTTCCAATGATGAAATTTTCATGAATGTCTTCAGATATGTTTCTGCAGGGACCCGATACTGTTCCGCCAATTCTTTGGCCGCCTTCACAGGTTCTTTTTTCTTCATGACAACATCTACAGTCAGGCGAAGCAAATCCGAGAGATCCACATCCGGCATCTTTTTCTTCATTTCAGAAACCGCTTGTGTGTGGGCTTTTTTTATTGATTCTTTGAATGCAGCATCCTGATTCATAGTATAGCTCCTTACATTCCATTGCGATCCTATGCCTTAAGCTATTGAAATGACGTACTGAAATTTCATCCCAAACTATAATAAATACGCCATACAGTTATTCATTAAACAGCATAAACGGCACACACAGCGCAAATCCAATCACCAACACAATGATATACGTTTCTTTCTGCTTCGTCTTTATGACCTGCCTGCCCATCAAGTACGCCGTCACGAATAAGGCTAACTGCGCAAGCGCGATGATCTTCGGCATGACCCGATAGTTGCTGACCGCCAGCATTCCGCAAATGACGGCGCAAACTATGATAAATTTGCTGAAGCCGCTCTTCTTGAATGTCTCCGCTTCCTCTAATTCCTTCCGCTTTTCCTCATATTCCAATTCCATCTGCTTCTGCTGGCGCATATAATCGATGTCAGCTTCCTGGTCACGCTTCTTTGCATTGGACTGTGCACGCAGTACACGATCCGTTTCCGTCGCCGCATCATCAATCATGAATGTCGCGCCGCAGTAATTGCAGGTGACATGATCAATCTGGTCACTGTAGGAAATCATCGCTCCGCAGTGCTTGCATACCATCTGTTTCAGGTTAAAATGATTCTCCTGTCCCTGTTCCGATTGATTGTTTCGATTGGCGGTCATCGGCGTACCGCATTCCATGCAGAATTTTGCCCCGTCAGGCAGTTCCTTACCGCAGTTTGGGCAGAACATAGGATCCTCCGTATCTTTTAGTTATAAATAGCCCTGCAGTCAGCAGGGCCTAAATGTCAAATGGTGCAGCTGGCTGCCATCCTCAAAAGGCCCTTAGCTTTGCGTCCCTGCCTTTCGACAGGTTTGCTGAATAATCCTATTAACTTCTATCTTTGATTGTATTGCAATATCCATCCCATTACAATTGCATTGTCATGTAAGCGTTAATTGATGCCGGGAAGGCTTCTCCCGGCATCAGATAACCCTTTACCCACCTAATACCTGCCCCGTAGCGACCGTCGTGTACGCATTCGTGATCTGGGTGGCATTTTCCATATAGACGTTCGTCAGCTTCGTTGCCCATTCCTGATAATTGCTGTAGGAATCTCCCGTCGCATACATCAATGACGCCATTTTCGTAACGCCTTCATTGCTGATTGCCGCCAGCTTCTCGACCTTACTGTTCGAAAGTTCCGCCAGGGCATTGATGTCGCCGTTCTTGTCTGCTGCCTCCGCATTGAATTCATCGACAAGCTGCGGTGCTGCTTCCGTAATCTTCTGCGTGTATTCATCCAGGATGCTCTGGTAAGAATCACTTGTCCCGGCTGCTGCAGATTCCGCTGCAGCTGGAGATTCCACGCTTGCTGCCGGTTCCGGTACGGATTCTGCCTGCTGTACCGGAGTTGATGCAGCCACTGACTCTGCTGCAGATGCTGATGATTCCGGCAGGGACTGCACTGCAGGCTGCTGTACGGATGCCGCCGTAGACGAGACCTTAGAGACCGTCTGAACCGATTCCGATGAAACTGTCGGTGCGGAAGAGGTATTGCGTGCCGCCGATCCGCATGCTGATGCAAAACAGAGTACCGTCGATAAAGATAAAACTGCTATGACCTTTTTCATTTCCTATCCCTCCTTGAGAATGAGAATTGCTTCATAACAGTACCTGTAAATTCTGCGAATCCTCTGTTACGCAATTGCCTTGAATACACCGGCTACCAGGCATCCCGCCAGTACAATCACCCCAAGCAGTACGACGCCCATGCTGAAGAGTATGATTGCCACCGGAATCCCGATGATGATCCAAAAAGCTGCTTTCCAAGCAAATCCCAGAACGGCAAATATCCCTCTGAAAATGAGTGCCACCACAAGGATTGATATTATTGCCATCAACATAGTTGAAATTGCCTCCTATCCTGTAAAAATCAAGCCAACTGCAGTCCAGCGGTCATTTTAGAAAAATCAAACAGTTCTCCGAATGACGGTCCGGTCAGTTCCTGCGGATGCATGACGTCCTGTATTGCTTTTATCGTCGTCTTCTGTGCATCCGGATCCTCAGTAAATCTGAACAGAGCAGCTGTATTTCTTGCATCATACAGAGCATCATGTGAATATCCATCTTTTGCAATGCCCGTGAGTTCTACTGCACTGTCCAGCGACTGCAGGCGGCTGAATCCGAATAGCTTGTTGTAGCTTTCCTGAAAATCAATCCAATTGCCTAAAAGGTATTCGATAGATGCATTCATAACTGCTTTCTTTAACTGGATGTCCATCATCAGCTGGGCAAGGTCGTTCTCGCTCCAGGCATAGACGGTGTAATCCTGCCCTTCAGCTTCACACCAGGAAACAAATTCTGTCAAAACATCCCTGAAAGACTCAGCATTTTTCAGGTCAGATTCCTTGATTCTGGTGAGGCGGGCAATATATTTCGCATACGTCACCATGAAATCAGGTTTCACATACTTCCTGAACGAACTGATCTCGGCATCTTTTCCGTCGATCATGACTGCTCCGAATTCGATAATCTCATTGCTCGAAATCATTCGCTGTTCCTGAAACTTCCTGTCAATCGGATGCATCTCGAAATCCACGAATATTTTTCTCATCTTGATCAAAGTCTTTTTAGGTCATCCTTGGGACCTGTGCTGATTCCGACAGCGGGTAGTATTCGTTTTCTCTGCAGCCTTTTATTCTGCAGCTTTAAGCTGTGCCTTCCCCATAAAGAACATGCCAATGATGTAGAGGATATCATCGACCGGTCCGGGCATCAGGTCTACCGGGCTGACTAAAAGGACTAATAAAGCAATCATGATAAGCGTACGTGTTGTTTTATTCATTTCATCCATCTCCCTTTTTTATAAGAATGACTGTTAATTGCTATTTTTTACTTCTGGCTCGCATCTATTTATCCGAATCCCTTAATCATTTCATGGTTAAATGATATAATACTGACAGGGTTTCTTAAATGTGAGCTTCAGCAAAAAACACCCCACTTTTTCTGCAAAAATAGCGAAAAGCAGGTGAAAATATGGAAAATGGATCCAAGAATGAAAAAAACAACGTTTTTTACCTGCAGCGCCAGAAATTAGGCCTTACCAGGGAGCAGGCAAGCGAGCTTCTTGACGGTATTACGTCCGACCGTATTGAGAAGATCGAGAGCGGAAAATCAAAGCCGCATCCGGACGAAGTCCTGATGATGGCTGCCAAATACCGTTCTCCCGCGCTCTGCAACCATTTCTGCTCCAATGTCTGCGAAATCGGCCAAAAATACATCCCGGCGATCGAGGTGAAGGATCTGTCCCAGATCGTCCTGGAAATGCTGGCCACCTTCAATTCGCTGGACCGTATGAAGAACCGCCTGATCGACATTACTGCGGACGGTGTCATCGATGACAGCGAACTGGATGATTTCATCGCCATCCAGACAGAGTTGGAGCATATTTCCCTGACCGTCAACTCCCTTCAGCTGTGGACGGAGGACATCAAGGCCAGCGGAAAAATCAATAATGAAAAATACAACGAGAAGAAGAAAAACGGCAGTAAATGACAGTCTGGGTATTCCTGTGTAAGAGTTTATTCTGCAGCCCTCAGGGATTGCACCAACCGCAGGGTGAGTAACCCTCCGCGATCAGCTGATCCCTGCTTTCATTTGACTCGGCATAATTCTTCTTTGAGATCTTTTCCGCATATTTGCACCCCGGCAGGTGGAATTTCATCGTATGCGTATTCAGGATGTACTTTGCCGATGTTCCCGTATCCCCAGCCGCATTATAGGAAATGGTGCTGTCCCAGGATTCGCTGCCTGCTGCATTCGTCCTGTCAGGAACCGACCCATAAGCCCATGTCGTGCTCGGCTCTGTGCTCCAGGTGATGCTCGTTCCGTCCGACGTCGCAAGGATCGTCCCCTGTTCATCTGTACGGAACATTGAGATTCCTTTATCCCTGATCCGCTCGATCACATCCTGATCCGGCAGGCCGTAGGAATTATCCTTCCCGCAGCTTAGGACCATGTATTTTGGGCTAACGGCATTCAGCAGCGTTTCGGAATTCGACGTGCTGCTTCCGTGATGGCCGGCCTCCAGGACATCCGCCGAAAGGCTGATGCCCGTTCCGCAGATTTCTTTTTCCGACGTTTCCTGGGCATCGCCCGTGAAAAGGAAACGGTTATTCCCGCAGATCATCAGTACGCAGAGGGAATTATCATTTTCCTCGTCATGGCTATAGTTCGCAGGACCGACAACCGTAAAGCTGATGCTCCCCATGTTATAGCTGTCGCCGACTTTCGGCACGACGGGGACAATGCTCTTCTGCGATTCAATATTTTTCAGCGACTGGTACACATTTGTCGTGCCCGCATATCCCGGCTCCAGCATTTCGGATACCGTAAATACATGCAGTGCGCCGACGATTCCGTTGATGTGGTCGTCATCAAAATGCGACGCGATCACATAGTCGAGCGTGCTGATGCCCTGCTTCTTCAGATAGGATACGACAAAGGAAGAATGGTCGCGGTCGCCGCCATCCATCAACAGAAAATGTCCCTGAGACTCGATCAGCGTGGAATCGCCTTCCCCTACATCCAGGAAATGGATCGTCATTTCGCCGGTCCCGGATGTCTTATCCGGTGCATCTGTCGCCGCTGCTGCTGATTCCGACTGCGATCCAGCTTTTAATTCCGACGATTCCTGAGATTCTGCTGAAGACGTCTGCGCATCAGCTGATGAGTCAACCTGTGATGCCGCCGAAGCAGTTCCTGCTTCATTTGATCCGGCAGATACGATTGCTGCAGAATCCGGGATGATATTTCTCTTCACGGAAACAGAAGATGCGGAAATATCCCCGCATCCTGCAAGCATCAATATGACCGCCAGAATTAAACAGATTGCTCTACTTTTCTTCATTTTTCCGTATGCTCAGCCTGGACTTTCCTTGAGGCTCTTTCTGTGCCTTTTTCTGTGTCTCCCTGTGATGCCAGATTCGTTTCAGCTTTCTTCTCTTTTCGTTCCCGTACGAATCCAAAAATCATGACAAATGGCAGCGTCAGCATCATGACTGCGCAGCCAGGTCCGCAGCAGCCCGTGCTTCCTCTGCCGCCTCCGCCGTGATGGCCCAGCATGCTTCCGAGGAACATGCCCGCCAAAAAATCGTCATCATCGAATTTCAGAATGTTCCCTTCCATGGTCTGCTTTTCCCCCTCCGGTCTTACTGAAAAAACCAAAAAGCATGACAAACGGCAGCATCAGCATCATGACGGCACAGCCTGGGCCGCCGCCTTTCTTTGAATCATGGTGTTCCATTGTTTCTTTATATTCCCAGTAACTCATAAGATAATTATATTCTATTTCAAGTATACCGGATGTATTATTTGTGCAAAAAACGGGAGCTGGATAATTTTTTATCCTTCTCCCGTAAGACTTTTCATTTGACCCATTTGGCCCCATTTGACCTTTGACCATTTGGCCTTTGGTCTATTTCACCTGGATCTCATAATTTTCGTGTTTTCTAATAAATCTACCATTCTTCTATTTGATTTTCTTAAAAATGTCACTTAATCCAAACGTGGTCTTGTGATAAATTTTATTATAAATTGCCTTCTTTGGATGAAATATTCCCATCCCTTTTCTTCCGTATCCTGGAATCAGAGCTTTTTTTATAGCACGTTTCGCACGTCCTGTTGTTCTGGCACTGATGGATCGTTTGATACTCGGTTTCCTCATACCAAATTTCATTGATGGCCTCCTCATCACCATGATATTTACACTGTCTGATGTGCAGCATATGTATAGATATCAGTTGCCTACCACCTGATAAGTATTCTCTCCGCCGACCGCGACAATGTTTAAATATGTCTGTTGATTTTGTGAAAAGTAAACGGCATAACTGATACCTTGCTTATTACCGTCTTTCACACCTACAACTTCAATATTTGCATCTTTTGGAATCTTTATATCAATTGGCTCATTTCTTAAAAGAAATGATTCTGTAACAGGTTCTCCGTCAACAATAACCGTAACATAATCCCCATCTTCTTTATTATAGTCCCAGATTGACATAGTGAGTTCGCCATAGGATGCCTCAGCTTTAATCGTATAATCTTTGGATTCTTTATACATTTGTTCATCTGACAGAATTGTCCCTCGATTTATTTGATTTGAAGTCCCTGTGTTGAGAATTTCCGTTGCGTCGACACCTTTTGTTGGGTTATGTGGCTGCGCTCGGAAAGGTAAGCATATAATGATAAAAGCCGTTATAATAACTACTATACCAATTTTGAAAAGCTTTTTATCCGCAACCGATTTGCCTTCTGAATGATTAGTTCTATGTACTTTCATGTTAACGTTATTAAACGCTCCATCAACTCCGGCCTGAAGTTTCTCGCTGTCTTTATATACTTTTTTCTCCTCTGATGCACCCATAGTATTCTTCATGAATTCAGGCATAGAAGTCCCCTCCGGCTATCCTAAACGTTTTTTTCCACTCAATAAGCGATATAACAACACGGCCAATTAAGAGAACAATAATTGCAATAATAATATAAACCTGATGTGATACTTTCCCGATGGATGCATATCCATTGTACAGGACTTCTTCCGCTGCTCCCAAAAAGACGCTATCCATGAGCAGAACCATGCAAAAAGGGTAGAACCATGGCAATCTATAAAATTCTTTTCTAAACAACGGTACCAGCATTGTTATACCTATGAAAAATGCCAAAATAAAAGGTCCTGCAATGCCAACAAAACTTGAACTATAACCTGTTGTCATCAAAGTTATTACACTTGCAATCTGCATGATAACAATAATAGGAGCTCCGAGCATCAAGAATAACCCCGTAACGATATACCACAAGGCTGAAATTATAACGGAAAGGAGTTTCACTATCAACATGACTATGCCTCCTTGATATCAGTATCTGAAATTGTCACCAACTCGGATTTATCCAAATGTTTATTCAGATTAAGTCTTAATGCCTGCCTGTTTATTGAACGTTCGACGACATTACGCACGTATCTGCCATTTCCGAAATCCTTCTTCTGCATCTCATCTTTGAAAACAACAGCAAGCATCTGCTTCGCTTCATCAGATAAAATATATCCCTTGTTTTCATACATGTCTTCAGAAATCGACATCAGTTGGTTCAGATTATAGTCTGGAAATTCGATGATATTCGCAAATCTGGATTTAAGTCCTGCATTTTTTTCAAGAAAGCGATCCATATCATCGCTGTATCCGGCAAGGATAATAACTAATCGGTCTCTTTTATCATCCATCATCTTTACCATAGTATCGATTGCCTCTTGTCCAAAATCGTTTTCACCGCCTTGGGCAAGTGAATATGCTTCATCAACGAAAAGGACACCGCCGAGAGCACTTTCAATAACCTGACGGGTTTTTATGGCTGTCTGGCCAACATATCCGGCCACAAGTCCGGATCTATCTGTTTCTATAAGCTTATTTTCCGAAATAACCCCCAGGCTCGCTAGGACATTTGCAACGGTACGAGCCATCATCGTCTTACCGGTACCAGGATTCCCTTTGAATATCATATGCAATGTTTGACTTTCATCCGTTTTCAGACCCATTTCTTTACGTTTCTTCTGAATCATCAAACGCGCCTTCAAGGCCCTGATATACTCTTTTACATTATCTAACCCGACAATTCCAGAAAGATCCTTTTCAAGATCGTATTCCTCATTTCTGTCACTCTTGTCATTTAAATCTGCCGGAACAATCGTGTCCAGTTCCTCTGTTACTTCTGTCGCTGCAATACGTTCGGATTGCTTGCGGATAATGGCTTCGACATAATTTCTTACCATACGTCCATTACCTGATGCTGCATCTGCATGGGTTTTCAGAAGATCAATGTGCTCTTTAAACCCGGTCTTTGCATCTTCCGTTATCCTGAAGCCTTTGCTATTTATCATCTTCAGACCTATCGCATACAACTCCTCATCCGAATAATCCGGAAACTCTATCCTTAAGGGGAATCTTGATTCCAGTCCTGAATTCGACTTCAAAAAATCTGACATTTCTTTTGTATAGCCTGCCAGGATTACAAGAAGCTCACCGCGATAATCTTCAATAAGCTTTACCAAAATATCAATGCATTCTTGTCCATAAGGGCTATGATCATTTGTAATGGCATAAGCCTCATCTATAAATAAGACGCCCCCGAGTGCTGATCTGAAAACCTTCTCGGTTTTTTTAATGGTCTCTCCCTGGTACTGTCCAATCAGGCCGCTCTTATCTGTTTCTACCAGCTGTCCAGATTTTAGTACACCCATTTCATGAAACATATTTGCAACGACTCTTGCTATCGTCGTCTTCCCTGTTCCCGGATTGCCTGTAAAAATCATGTTTAGAGATTCCGTAGTATCTACGTTCAGATCCGCTTTCTTCCTCTTTTCTCTTGCAAGGACCATTGCGTACTGTGATCTTACGAAATCTTTGACCTTCTCTAGACCAATGATGCCTGACAGCTGCTCTTCCAGATTGAATTCCTTTTTCTCCTGAAGTCCGAAATCATCTGCTGTAAGTTCCTCGAGATTGGAATCTTTGCTTTCAGTTATCCTTTTTGCCTGCTTAAGAATGGCTGACTCAACCACATTCCGAACAAGGCGCCCATTTCCGGCATCATTTTTTCCTTTAATCTGACTTTTATCAAAAGATGCAATTAACTTATCATGGCATGTTTCAGAGATTCTATATCCCTTGCCTTTTACAGCAATAAGCGCAATCTGATACATTTCCTCCGATGAGTAGTCCGGAAACTCAATGACATTCGGGAAACGCGATTTCAACCCTGGGTTATTCTCAATAAAGTCCGTCATTTCCTGTATATAACCTGCAAGAATCACGACTAAATTATCACGGTTGTCTTCTATTCCCTTAACCAGTGCATCGACTGCTTCCAACCCAAATATATCCTGTTTATTTCTGCATAATGAATAAGCTTCATCAATAAAAAGTACGCCGCCCAACGCCGATTTTATGGCCTCACCAGTAAGTTGTGCCGTTTGACCGACATACATTCCAACAAGATTGGATCTGGAGACTTCAATCAATTGGCCAGAAGATAAGATACCGAGCGCCTTCAAATATTTAGCCACGATTCTGGCTATTGTGGTTTTCCCTGTCCCCGGGTTACCTGTAAAAATCATATGCATAGAAATATCAGCCGTTTTCAGACCTTGTGCCTTTCGCATGTTCTGGACGTTTAAATTCGTTTCCAGGCTAAGGACATATTTCTTTACGTTTTCCAGCCCAATGACATCATTTAATTCATTTTTTACTTCATTGATGGCAAGCGTATCATAGATGTTTTTCTTTTCTGAGAGTTCATATTCTTTCTCATCGTTTTTTATTTCATATACATGTTCTTTAGAAAAAAGAATAAATTTTTCACCGGCATTGATGTTCCCTTTTAGCTTGTATTCCGCTATCGGTCTATAGACATTTTCAGTTAGGGAATCCAGAAAGCCTCGAATTCCTTTATCCTTATTGTAGAGCTGCTTTGCTTCTGTCCTGGCAGACTCATCCATATCTACCGTGACGTCAAGATTCTTCAGGATTCTCATCGTAAGTTCATAGCAGGAAGATGCTACCAACCTTTGTAGTTCTTCATCAGTAAGGTCATCAAGATTAACAGTATCGCCTATGGCGTGCATGAAGTCATTACCCATTTTTTCCGCAAATTTTTCCTTTGTAGAATTCGTGAGAAAAACAAAGTACTTCCCATTTGCGCTAATAGAAGAAACCGAATTTGTATTAAGAGTTCCCGTAGACTGTACTAACGAAGAATAGTTATTCAGATAGCGATTCTTTAAATCCAGCTTTCCATTCTTCATAAGTTCAGAAACAACTTGAATATAATTGAAAGCAGCGAAAGTAATATTTTCTACAATCAAGATATCCGACGGCGTATATAATGCCTGATAGATATCCGTCATAAAAATATTTTCATCATCTTTAGTTTGATACTTTGACATATCAAGTATCGAAACCTGCTCATGTTTGATGAGCTTATGTTCCTTCATAGCTTTTGCCATATCAAGGACGAGAGACTTCTTGCCACGACTTTCACCGCCGACAATAAGAATATTGTTTGCCGGAACAAATCCCGTCGTCCCCATAACAAATGGGCGTTTAAATGCAAGCACCGATGCAGATATATTCTCTTTGCTTCCTATCCAGACTTGATAAAGTTCATTCTCTATGTCATTAAAAAGATCATCTGATTTCTTTGCCAGCGGTGAAGGGGTATAGTTTGTATATTGTGAGTTACTCATCGTTGATGCGCTGTTCTGAGCCTTTGATGCAGAAGACGCACTCTGCATTCTTATATCGTTCTGCGTAAATAACGCCTCGGCCCCTGCCTGTACATTCAATTCACCGTTATTCCATTTTCTTGTAAACCCATCTTCTTTTATTGCATCAGCAATTTCAAGTTCCGGAAATATAATCTTTAATATCTTATTCAATTCTTATTTCCCCCAGTTCGATTATTGGACTGTGAATAAATCTTCATGATCTATCCTTCGGTAATACCCTTCATAAAGTATCTATGACTTATAAAGATATGTAAAAAAAGAGCCCACTGATAGCTGAGCCCATATATCAATCACTAGTTGCCACCCTCAAAAGGTCCATAGTTCTGCATCACCATCTTTCGACAGCTCTGCCTATTTAATTAAATCAAGTATATCATACATATCGTATAATTCGTTGCTGAACATATTCGTTGCTTCATAACACAAAATTGATTGATTTTTGACAATTTAACCGTTTTCATCAATATCCTGAAGTCTTTCGAGCCATTTCAAAAGGTTCCCCTGTTCCAGGAATCTAAGCAATGCGCCGTCACAGAAACGTTCAGCACGTACTGCACCCATAAGCAAAGCAAGAACTGTCTGCGCATCCATCTTATCGACTTCAGCCATCTCCATCGATTTCATTCCCCATTCAATGCCATTCCTCTTTAAAATTTCACCATAATTTTTCAGATTATAATCCATATTATTTTCATCGAATGCATAAATATCGCGTTCAAGATTTCTAACAATTTTCCTATATTCAACATAAGGCACTCCGTATGGATGTTCCTCTGTGCCTTCATTCTTGGTATCAACATGCCATTCCCTGAATGTATCCTGTCGGATTATCGGAATATATTTTGTCAGGATTTCATATTTTCTCATATAGCACCACCAACTTATTATTTTCTTTCTTATAATCGTTTAGCCTCTGGTCCCCCAAAGCATATAATCAATTTTTTTGATATCACTGATCATTGCGTATCGTGGAAGATACTGGTTAAATATTTCAATGCATTCCCTGGCATTTTCTGTTAGCATATATTCTCTATACCAATTTTCAATACAATGATAGATTGAAACAGCCTCCTGCAGGCGGTCCCGCTTATTGTTTCTCAAGTTGAAGCCAAGATTCTTTAAAACGTACTGATCCCAAATTGGTTTTTCCGGGTTTATGGTCGCAAGCATTTTACTTGAAAATGAAGCCTCTACGCATCCGGTTTCCATGTACATTTCTTCAATGATATTGTAAAATTCGGGAGTTTTTGACTTCATTTTTTCAAAAATCCCGAAGTAAATCTTACGCCATTCAGAATTTCGTCTTACAATATAAAATCCATCAAAGGCACGTTGGAATTCCGTATCCTCTGATACATTTACATTCCTTGCATGATTCATAATAAAGCAATACTTATCTAATCCCAGACTTGAGGCAAGATTTGTTTCCATCACTTCCTTAGCATCAATCATGTTGATCATATCATGCTCTCTCCCTGTATTTTTAATACATTTTCAGGTATTCTTCCGTAAAAAGTTCCTTCCAAGGTGTCTCAAGGAATTCCTTAATCAGCCTTGTATAGTACTCTCTCTTTTCCGGATGTATGACAAAGATGTAGGATCTCTGCGTACCCCGGTGAAAAGTGAGAGTAAAAATGCTGCAGTCAGAAATCTGCTTCTTCATTTCCATCCTGGCGTCATTCCAGGCATCCATTGTCCTTCGACCTTTGTGGCAGTAGTAAACAACATCCTGTTCCCGGCGATAATAATCCGCCAGTTCAGTCGGGAAAGCATACTTGGATGAAATGACAGAACCGGGTGATTTCTCACTGAGACCGTTATCCGGATCCGCAAATATTAGCATCGCATTCTTCAGCGTATTCATTGCAGCTGCATGCCATTCCCGGCGAAGCTTTCTCCTGTCTCCGATTTTCTGGACACTTTCCGGTTTCAACATTCTGTCAAACAGCACGGCATTTGGAATCATTTTCGATACCTCAGCCATCCCAAGATTCTTGTCCGGATTTCGAGCAATCGTCTGAAGAAGGTCGAACAGTTCCTCATCATACTTTCTGTTTTCATTTTTAGAAAGGTAATCCGTATACCGGCCGTCCGGGCCGCCGTCATTCGGCGTAAGATACCAATTAACACCAATAACAAGGCCTTTCGATGACAGGAATCGAAGCAGGCCATATTTCCCGAAATCTCCGATATCTCCCAGGTATTGATTCTTCATGACTTCATCTGCTCCAGATATTCCACTGTTTTTCCATGTTCCCTGGCATATTCAATTTCGGATCTGGTAGATTCCCCGATGTAGCCGCCGACATTGATGACGAAAATGCCATCTGCAAGATCAATCTTTCGTTTATGCATGTCATCCAGCATTTCCTTCGTGCCTGGCGTCCATACTTCCTCATCGCCGGCATGGCCGAATAAACCAACGGATATCACGATATTGCCTTCCAGTGTCAGCCTCTTCTGCTGTTCCAGAAAGGCATCCTTGAATTTCGTACTCCCGCAGAGGGTTATGATCCGATATTTACCTATCATTGCATTCTTCCCCGATATTTTAATAGCAGCCTGATTTTTCACCGTTTGTTGAAAATGTCTTCATACGAAGGACACAATTTCCCGGTATCATATGTCTTGTAAGATCAATAAAGAAAACAACTTCATAACCTTTTTCTTTTTCATACTCCTTCCCCTTATAAATCGAGGCCGCCCTGCCAGCGGCCTCTTTTTACGTTTCTCCGTATTTTGCGGTTCTCTTCTTTTTATCCGCCGTCAGCGCATAACTCTCATCCATCGTTTCAAGCAGGAAGCTCACCGGCCGGAATCCGTCATTGCAGGAAATCATGGCCGACCTCTTGTTCTTCATCCACCCGTCAAAGAAATCTTCCCCGCCATGGGCAAGCGTCATGACAAATGAAGCCATGCTCTCCCAGGCGCTTTCACACATTCCCTCCGGACGGCGGCCGCCTTCCGACAGAAAGACCTGGCCCTCCTGCAAATCGCAGGCATGGGGAATCGGATTCTCATATTTAGCAGAAAGATCCGAATAGGAAGCTTTACGCATCACGGTAATTCGAACCTTATGCATGATTCACCTCCTGTTCCTGCGGCATAATCCTCATTTCTTTTTGACTGCCTTCAAGCCTTTTCTGATAAATCCCCCAAGCAGGAATACCGGCATCAGGATTAAGGATATAAGACAACCAGGGAAGCAGCATCCGCCGCCCCCTCCATCCCCAAAACCCATATTGTCAAGATCTACCGGGCTTGGCGCACCTTTTCCCAACATGGCATCTCCTCAAAATGGCGATAGAACCGCTTTAATTCCAGCTTTCTCATTCTGTTTCCTCCGCATTACGCGTATATCTGCATTTGGGATAATTACTGCAGCCATAAAATTTTCTTCCGGCATTTGTTCCCTGTCTTGCTGTCCTTAAGATAAGCTTTCCGCCGCACTTCGGGCAGACCAGCGGATCCAGTATTTCACTATTTTCAGGTGCCGACGATACCACAGTTGGTTTTTGCGTCACGCTCTGTGCCGGCTTCTTATATTTTTCATTGATGTCTTCAATATGCTGCTCTTTTAACGCCTGATCCGCATGCGTCAGTCTCTCAAGCTTTTCGCAGACCGCTGCCACCTCATTCTCATCTAGGACGTCATCCGATTCATCCCAGATGTCCCGGACAGTCGCGTAAAGTCTGTCCCTTTTGATGACATGTATATCCGAACTTTCTACTGTAACCTTCTTCAATTCACATCTTTCGGAAAATACAACAATGGAAAAGAGCGGGACTTTGCCATCAAGATATTGTCCGAGCCATTTCAAATGCGTACGGTTCTGCAGGATCGGATTGTAGAATCTGTTCTTTTCCCGGTTCGGCAGCATCACCGTCCAATAGGCTGACTTTTCATCCCCAAAAACCCAGCCGGAATAATTCTTGCTTTCAATAACAAAAATCCCCTTTTGGCAAATGAACACGACATCAATCTCGGAAGTCTCTCCATTCGCCTTCGGCACATACAGATTACGCAGCACTTTGCCGCTGCGTCCAAAGAGTTTCACAAGATTCAGTTCGCGTTCCGTCAGCTTCTCTCCGCGACGACCGACCCAGTTGGCATCAAAAATCTCATCAAGAAGCTTGTCAATCAGACCTTTAGACATCGTATCCCCTCAATACTGTCTGTATCATTTATCTCTATCCTTCAGAAACTCCCTGAATGCAATCATGTCCTCCAAATAATACTTCAAATCGTTCTGCGGTTTTTTTCTGCCAGCAAGATGTTTGGACAGACAATTTTCTGCCTCTTTCATCGTTTGATCATTTTGGAACCAGTATCCGAAGTTTTTATCTTCATGTTTTTCCAGAAAAAATGTATCCGTTGCACTTGTCTTAATCGTTGCATCTGACAGTATATTTTTTCCTTCTGATATTCTTTTCTTATCGCTGTAATTTCTTAGGAAATCAAGATATTCATCAAAATACTGATCTCTGAATAAACCGCCATACCCCTTCTTTTTTAGATAATGATTTTCCTTCTCTACTTTTCTTTCACTATCTCTTACACTTTTACCCGAAGAAGATGATTTTTCCGTTTCATTTCTAAAATCTGCATCTTTCACCCCTGATAAATTTACCATCTTGCTACAGCAATCCCTGATAGGACACTGTCCGCAATGCGGTTCTGCCGTACAAATTTCTCCCTGACCTTTAGCACAGAAGCACCAGAGAATGTAATCAATCTGAGCCATAAAATATCCGGTCTCTTCAGAAAGTCTCTTTACAGTCGTAAAAATTTCTTCATCTGAAGCACTTTCATGTTTCGAACAGCCAAGTCTGCTGCTTCCGAATATCCTTTTCATATGCAGATCAGGTTTCGCACCATCTATGCCTACATTCCGGATATATTCCCATGCAAGTGCCGGACCCACCTGATGCAGTTTATATTTGGATTGGCTGTCAGATAACTTTCTGACAATCTGCTGCGCAGGAGCTGATGTCACGAAGTCATCCATGCTTCCATAATCAGCAACTATGCTTAGCATTATCTCAATGTTTTTATGGAGAACAACCATCTGCTTATTCGTCAGCCTGCTTCCGCATCCTATGCTTATGATTCCCTTTGAGAAATAACTGCCATCCCTGCCATTGATTTCGTGGATATTATAATGGAAAAACAGCTCATCAATCTGCTTGAAATGACGTTCAATATTTGCCCAAACTGCCTGCGCTGACATCTGAGAATAAATAAGGCCTTGAAGATGTTCCTCAAAGGAAAATCTTTTTCCCTCTTTTCTAAGCTGCATCTTCAATCCACCAAAGCTGTCATCTAAAACACCTTTTTCACGAAGATACTTTTCGACTTTATATACCGCATTTTTATCTATCATATGTATCTTCCTGCTTCCATTTAATCTTCTGCGGCGTCCTGCAGCATCTTCTGATACTTCTTTTTTACAGAAACCGGCGAAACAATCCGGATCTGCCCGCCAAACTGGAATATCCAGCCATAGAATACAGGGCTTGCAGCCACCTTTACCTTCGCGCGGAATTTATCCGGCCCGGACTTCTTTGTCTCAACGTCTTCCCCAAACTTATCGATGATCGTTTTCATCAGTGCATTTTCACATTCCAATGTCACTGTAACTTCATCTCCACAGAACATCTCGAAGAATTTCTTCCCATATTCAGCAGCATCAAATCCTTCAGGTGCCAGCACAGCATCCTCATTCAGGATTTCTGTATTGACCATCCGATCCACACGAAATTGAATAATGCCTCCATGCTTCTCTGAATATCCAATAAGATAATAGAAGTCATTACTCCAGAATAGTGCATATGGACTATTCACATATACTTCTCCGCCATGGCGAAACACCTTTTTCTTATCAGGTGTGTATTCAGTATAATTAAACTGTATTTTCTTTTTCGCGTTGATGGCATCCGTGATACTGTTTACGACATAATAAATCTTCTCATTGTTCGGCTTCACCCGGCCAGCCGGATAAAGATGACGCACCAGTTCCGAAGACTGATATTTACTCGTAAGTTTAGTAAGCTTTCGAATCATTTTTCGGCTCTTCTCATCCGTGATAAATCTTGAAGACATAACCGCATCAATCAGAAGTTTCAGTTCTGGAAGTTCAAATTCACGATCTCCAAAATAGAATGAACTGTGATTGGTGTGCACTGTTTCTATATCATAACCTGCCTGCACTAGTGTATCGACATCATCCTTCACCGTCTTGCGATGAACCGACAAGCCGCGCTTCGCGAACCAATCGATGATTTCATTTGTCGACATTACATGCTGATCGTCCGTATTCTCATATAGAAGCTTCAGCATGTAAAGCAAACGACCTTTCTTATTCACATTCTCGATTTTTCTAGCGCGCATCTTTTGCCTCCGCTTTTTGTACCCATTTGCTTTTATATCAAAAGTTCATATCTTTCATTTTAAGAAGCTGAACCAGCCTTTCTTTTCTTTCGGCTTATCTTCTTCAATCCATGTAAAAAATTTATCCATTTCCATTACTGCAACAGTCGCATTCGATCTACTACTCTTCATGTCCCCTGGAATGGAATTTAAAAGATTAGTTCGTACCCTTCTATCTTTAGCTTCAAGATTCACACGTACAAGATTGTTCGAAAAATCATATGTAAATGCAGATCCATTCAACAAGAATTCGTTCTTCCAGTCATTATACATTTGCTCACGGATTGAATTATGAATCTTATGTGGAAAATATTCAGGTACTGGAACACCCGACTCCTCATACAATTCAAGCATAATATCACGTGTAATACGCAGGAAGTCTACATTTCCAGCAAAAAGCCTTTTCCCGCTTTGGATGGCATCCATCGCTTTTTTATGAACATAAGTAAGCAGGCACTGGTTTGCAGATTCAAATACTTCTGTTCGAATCCTGTCTGATTCCACCTCGTTATCTCTAATAAACGCATCCGTAATGCGTATATCGTAAACACGCCTCTCCAAGTCAGCGGAAAACTTTGTATTCAAATTCATCGAACAGATATATGCCGGTCCACAACCGTCAAGTGTATTTCCTATCTTTTTTGTCCATGATGAGTTATGGCGTGCCGTAAAAAAATCCTGAGATGCTTCATTTACAATGATGGGGAATACATTTTCTTCCCGCATAAGGGCTTCAATGTATGTATTCTTTCTGATATAATCCGCATATTGTTCGATATTATCCTGATTTCCCGAAAGAAGCAGAGAAATATACTTCATAAGAGAAGTCTTGCCTGAATACGCAGCACCCTCCACAATACAGAAAAGTGGTATGCTGTCTGGTTCAAGTTTTGCTTCAATCATTTCTTTCCTCATCCTCCATATAAAAGTCGAGGAAAGTGCATATAATATAGCCTCATAAACACGTGATGCATTCTTTTGGTCTTTTGCATAAGTTCCTTCAATATACGGACGGATGAAATGATCCAGATTCTCAAGAGCCTTTCTGAGTCCCTCTATACCGAAGTCTTCAACCTTCAGTTCTTTTGCAATCTGGACTCTCACAGGATCTCGAAAGAATATTCTTTCTTCTGAAAGAAGCAATTCATATCTTTTTTTATCTCCGAGATTTTCCTGTTTTCCGTATACAATTGTCTTCAAGCCTGCAGTCAGCTTAAGCTGTGACGGAGATTTAACAATCCGTTTTCCTGCTTTAATGGTAGATGCGGACTTCAATGTTTCATAAGCGACATTCCGAATATCATCACTTGGTTCCTCGCTTATGATATCCTCCAGCCCGTCTTCAATCACCAGCTTGGTCGGTTTATCAGATAGTTTCTCCAGCATGCCATCCATGATGGCATCTTTGTCTATGACAAAGATTTCTCCTGATTTAAACTTTTTCTTGATTTCTTCCGGAATAAAGTCAACGGAATTTTGATGTAAAAAAGCATACCTTTTTTCGTATGCAGAAACAATTTCCACAGCGTCGAAAATGATTGCTTCCTCGTATTGTGCAATCCTATCCGAAAAAGCACTCTGCGTGAAGTTCACAGAACCCGTGACCACCCTTGTTCCATTTTCTCCTGACAATATGTAAATCTTTGAGTGGTAAACATATCCAGGACACGCATACAGAATCTTAATATTGCCATCTGAAACCCGCTGTTTTCCCTCATCCGGAAGACTATTAAAGAAATCGATGCCTTTACTGAGTAAAATATTCCCAATCCCCTCAGCAAATCCTCTTTTTACATCTCCATCTGCAATTCCGAGTATTATTTCTGCGTGTTTAAAATCCTTAACACAATCGAAGAAAAAACGAGGAGAGGAAACAAATGTCACACATTTGATTTCAAAATAGCGCTTTGGGTCAAAGATTTCTTCATAACTCATTTTCACACTTTTTCCGTTCATAATAACATGAAGCGGATTTTCATACTCGCTTTTTTCAATAAATTCATCAAGTTTTAATTGGTTATCAATTTCCACTTATTCCTGTCCTCATCATCAAAAATCTCTATTTATAATAATTGTCTAGTAACAACTAATAACCAATCAAGATGAAAACAATAGAAAATATTGATTACAGTTTCACCAATCATGCCATTATGATTTATGTCCCTGTATTCCAATACATTTAATTATTTCATCTGATATCTTATTTACTTCCACGATTGCTTCCTCTGAATCCTTTAGATAATAGTTTCTTACTGCTCCTTTAAGTTGTTCTCGTAATCTTGATATCTCTTCATTTTTTCCTGCTGGTAACAATTTTCCGGCATGGCTCAAAACATATCTATATGCTTTTTCAGTAATCGGTCGGATCGAACTTTGCCAAGGCGGATTTTCTCTTTGTCTGATTTCATCATAATCTAATGATTCAATATAACCACCATCTGGCAGATATATTGATGGTTTTGCTTCAAACGACTTACAATTAATTAGCCTAGCATAGTAATTATCTTCATCATTTTTAATGATCTTGCCAATAATTCCAGTACCAAAATAGTATCTTTGAGCTTTTTCATAGCGGTTTCCTTGATAATAGAGAAATGTATCCCCCTCCTTTATTTGATTACGATATCTGGAAGGATAATGATATACATTAAACAAGTCATCTTTATATGCTGATTCAGTATCTATTTTTTGAGATAAGACAATTATCATTAGTCTATCCTCGTTTTTTCAGCTCTTTAAAATATCCTATATCAGGATTATCAAGTGTCCCTATAATAACTCCCCTATCCAAAAGTCTATTACCATTTTCACAACATGTTTCTGGCAATAACGCACAGTTATGGCATGCTGCCAAATTGCACGATTCTGGTCCCTGTCCAAGTGATTGAATGCATATAGGATCAGAAGCACACCATTCGGCATTTTGTATCGCATGAACTATGGTGTCCTCCAACCTCCCCGGCTTCCCCTGACGTACCAGTCCTCCAAGAGATCCTTCTGAATCACCTGATGCAGTATAAATAAGCACACCATTCATGCCAAGTTTATTACCCGTCTTTTCACAATATATCCTCTCCCGAATAGAGGAGCTTCCATAACCACACTCATAGCTTAGCTGATTAATGATTAGATGCGCAAATGTATGTATCAGAAGATATTCAGGACATAATTCTCCATCAAGTCCCTCCCCTAAAAAAGAATTTTTAAGCGCTTTTCTTAAAGGCAGCAAACGGTTCTGAACATTTTTTATCTGCGACCATTGGCTCATCCATTCATGATTAAACTCAAAGAAGATTCCCTCCCCATATACTTCAATGGCAGGAACCCAGTCTTCATTGCCCAGTCGCAATGATTTTTTTTCTTCTTCAATCGGTTTACTGTTTGGCTCCAGTCTCGAAAAGCCAATAAACGCCCTTGTTTCCTTAAGCTGTGGGACAAGCGAAATACTTTTGAAGTATCTGTGAATTACTTGGTTATATTTGAATATCGGAATATTTATGGAATGGAAATCCGATCCCGCACTTCCGCTATCTTTAATCAATACTTTGTATTCTGCAACACGGTACTCATCTTCGGAAATGTCCTCGGTTATACTGTCATCGGCTTCAATTCCATCACATCTTTTCTGAAAAGCACTATAAAGCAAATCTGCATTTACCGATTTCAATATAGCCAATGAATTAATTAAGTCACGATTCAGTTTGCCATCAACCCTGTTGCTAATTATTTGATCACTGAACTCATCTACTACTGCCTTTATCTTCTTATTGATCTCTTCGTCATCAGTTGGAATCCGGATTGAACTTCTGGTATCAGCAAACCATACATTTGTCGCACCCCGTAACAGCACTTTGACATCCGTTTCACCACATTGATCCGAACTATCAGCAGTAATTCCTAGCCACGGTTTGCTACCTTTGCATTTGTAACCGATTCTTTTATTTAATGCTCCCGGAGTCGTGGCACCAGCAAGTGATTTTTTTGCACCACAGGTACATTCATAAGTCACGCCTGTCAAGGAAGAAGAACTGCCACCGGTGCTTCTTCTTATATGGCATGTATCAGGGTCATATTTATGGCCAGAATCCTGGTGAAGCCATTCTGCTATAGGGAAATCATCTATATGGCCCTCTGGACAAACAACAATAAACCTTTCAGGTATCATTTTTTTTCTGCGTTTTTTGGGGTCACATTTTCTACCATTTTCCCACGGGTAGCAATCGCATTCAGGCTGAGCCTCATAAAGAGAGGTTTTTCGCATACTTCCACAAAACGGACAATAATACCATGTTGGAAATCTTACTGTAGGTATTTTTAAAAACGCATTCTTTGAATCTGCGTTAAGTTCACGATAATCCGGCGGCCATCTAAGTTCACTAACACCTATGCGTTTTTGCAGTCTTTCGTCTTTGATCACAAAAGGACTTGGATCATTGTATCTCCACATATCCAGACCAGCAATCATTAGAGACTCATCATTTGGAAATGGTACAATTGCCCCCACTCCCCAAGGTCCAATTAATGCACTTCTTCGCATAGGTCGTTCTGTTCTAGACATCTTTAATCCTCCACGTCTGAATAACGGTTAGCAATTGCTTCTGCTTCGCATATTGCATCAACACTTCTCATGGATGTCGGGGTTTCAAATCCCCGATTACCCCATACGACATTTCTTTGGCGTCCCGCCGAGAATATCAATGGCACCCTGTCTCCATAGGAACCATCCCTATTATATTCAGGTTCCCATTTTTGTGGGTGCCAGTCTTCCCACTCCTGAAGAATGAACTGCATTTCTTTAATCGTATCGTCCAATTCTTCCGGGTCAACATCTCTGACCCGATCTTCAATCACTTTTATCATATAATCAACAATAACAGCATTTGGTATATTTGGTGGATCCTGATTAAAAGTATCATCTTCTTCCATTCTCAATAAAGCAATCATTATCGCATGAAGTGCTCGTTGACGCACTGGCGCTGAAAAAGGTGTAACACTTGTCGGTTCTACATGACTATATAGTCTGGAATGATAATATTTAAAATGTTCATAATGAGACCTGTCGCGTGGCCTTCCTGGTCGCAACAAGACAAAGATTATGCCGGGTGCGTTTTTCGTATCCCGCCCTACGCGGCTTGTTGCCTGTATATATTCGGATGTTGTTTTTGGCTGCCCCGCAACTGTCATTAGCCCTAATCTCGAAACATCAAGACCAACAGAAATCATATTTGTTGCATGACATATGTCAATTGGGTGGTTCACTCCATACCCATCAGCAAATTTTTGTGGCGGGTATGTAATAGATAAATTGCTTAAGCTTGCGGTCACTTTGTCTCCACTAATTCTGCTGGTAAGTTCCTCATCCCTATGAATATACCGTCGATTTTTCTGATACTCTTCTCTTGACGCATACCTTTTCTCTTCAAATCGACGTTTATAAATAACATCTAAGTATTGATCAATATCTGCCCTGATCCATGTTGCAGCCTGCCCAAGTTCACGTATGCTGTTAAAATATCCCATGTTTGTCCAATATGGATCTCGTTCATTCTCATTTGTAACATCTAACGCCTTTGCCCCGTATAAAAGCGATGAAAACAGTCGTATAGCCGTTGTATCATCTGAGGGGGATGCTGTCGCCATTATGCCAACATATTTCCTCCCCTTTTGAGTTTTATCTTCCACGGCAAAGAAAGAATCCCCTGCATCCAAACCTGACGGTGGAAATTGAAATACATTTTCCTTTCCACAGTCATACAACTCATTGCATTGTTCTTTTGCACGGCTGATTGTCGCCGTTGATGCTATGATTTTAGGATAAATATTCCCACTTGATGTTTTTGTTGCACACAATTCATTAATCAGTGTCTCGTAATGACCAACCATAGAGCCTAAGGGTCCTGATATCAAATGTAATTCATCCTGAATTATTAAATCAGGTGAATTTGTTTTAACCCCATTATTATATCCAAATAAACATTGCGCTTTTGGGAAGAAAGGCAGTATGGCAAATTTATCAACGGTCCCAATCAACAGGGTTGGTGTTTTATCATAAATTGATTCGTCAACAATATATAATGGCAAATGATATTCTATGCTTGAGAATGCGCAGTGATCTTCATTCTGGCATTTAAATATAATACTGTTCTTTCCGTGCTTTCCACGTACTTTGTAATAGCCAGGGAGTTCTCTTATGCCTTTTTTTCTTTGTACAATACCCATCTGGGCACCGCACCATGGACACTTTAACAAAACAAATGGATTTTCATTTGTTTTGCCTGATTTTAGTTTATCGAAATCTTCTACTGCCTTCTGCATTCTATTAGGTGTTGTTGAAATCCCCACCCATAGTCCTATACTGATTCTATTTTTTCCAAAAATATCCTCATGATCTTTACGGATAATATCGCATGCACAGATCATAGAAGCGGCTCTCTCATATTGTTGTGCCGTTAAAAGACGCAATGTGTATCGCATGAAGATTGCTGTACCATTATCATCTTTTTTCATTAATCGGCGTAGAAATATCGTGTATGCTGACAGACCTAGATAAGCTTCTGTTTTTCCACCCCCGGTTGGAAACCAGATAAGATCTACAAGTTTTCTCTCAGGTGATTTACAGTTATACATTCCTTCGAGATTTAATAAAATGAATGCTATCTGAAACGGTCTCCACTTGCCATAAGTTTTATGTGCAGCATCATACCATGTCTCTTTATTTAAAACATCAGGCATGACTGTTACTGGATTTTCAAGGCAAATTCCATCCCTGCCATCATCTTTCCAAGTCTGCAACGGAAGATTATAGTGCAGCTGCTGCATTAACATAGCAAGATTCATATACTGGAATGCCGTTCGTATTGTTTTGTTTTCTCGCAGTTGTTTAACCCCGTTTTTCATTCTGCTAAGACACTTTACACAACTCTCAATATTTTTTTGTGCTGCTGCTTTATAGCATTCGTCTAGCTTTTCTTTCTTCTTGGAAAGCTGATTTATCCATTCACCATATTTGTCACACATCAATTCCAGTTCTCGGATTGAATCATCAGAATTTCCATAGGGACTCATTGCCAACATTTCCAGTGAAACACCATCAATCTTGCATGGAACAATAGGTTTAACCTCGTATGAAGGGAATACTGAAGTAGAAATCCAAGAAACTCTTTCTTTATCATCTTCCCAATCAGCAGCACATCCATGTCCAATTGCATAGTTATGAGTATTCCTATATAAAAGATTATTTGATTGGTCATCTTCATCGGCGTTTATGCGCTGATTCTCAGGAAGTGGCTGAAACCCGTTTTTGGAAATTATTCTAAATTCAGATTGAAAATAGCTATCTTCTTCTTTTGAAGAAGAATTATTATTCTTCTTTGAATTTTCCAGTGTAACCGTATAAATATGACAGTTTTTATATTCATATCGATATGTTATATCGAACTGTAGAGATGTATCATCGATTGTATAAGATTTTATACCACTCTCAGGCATAGCAAGAGGGCTGCCTGAGTTTATCCATCTAATAGGTTTTCTCAGATACCTTTTTGTTTTCTTCTGTTTTTTTTCATTAAAGAAATCTATTTCTTTATATTGCCCTGCATTTACGATGGCAGTTATCGTATCATTGGGTTTAATTGCCACTGTAAGGCTCATTGCCGATTGCCGGTATGCATTTGATCTGTTAATTAATTCTTCAGCTGCTTTCAAATATTCAGATTTATCGGCGATAAATCCATTATCAATAAGGTTCTCATCTTGATCTTCTCGCGGTTCTTCATCTATTTCAGGCTCTTCTTTAACTTCTACATATGCTTCAGTAGTTTCCTGGGGATATAAGACCCCTGCAATATATCTGGAACTTGGAGGGTCAATAGCAAGTATCTCCTGTCCGTTTTCCTGCACAAGCCCTTCCCAGTCCACAGGATCCGGTCCAATAAATTCCTTTTCAACAAAATCGTAAAGCTGTTGTCTACGTTCTTCCGGCATTACTATGCCTCCTTAGCCACATCATATTCTTTTCTTGATCTGCTTCTTTCGTTTCGAAAATATACAGTCCCGATCGTGCTCTGCTTAAGCCAACATACAGCAGTTTTTCCATATCGTATTTTTCAATGTCTGTAAGAATTATTATGGTATTATCCAGTCCTTTAAAAGCCTGTATTGTTGAAAAAGTTGTTCTCTCTTTTTGTGAAGCAGAAAAATTTGGTATATCAGTTTCATCAAATAATGACAGCACAGATTTTTCACGTTTCTTTGGTGATAAAACCGTAATGTTATTTGCGGGTATATTTTCTTCTTCCAATTGATGTAATAATGTCTTGAGTTTTTCGGATTCCTCATCCATGCTGCTATAAGTAATGTAATTCACCGGCATCCCATCGACCAAAGCCCATTCCTTCTTTGGTGCAGTAAAACCTGTCAGCAATTCAATTTCACCACAGATTTGTTTTGTATTTCTGCAGTTCATAGTCAGCTTATACTGCGCAAAGCTTGAATATGCTTCTATTTGCTCCAAAAATTCGTCTTCTGTCACATTTTCAGAATATATGGCCTGCATGGAAAAATCTCCAAACATGGACCATTCGCCTCGGGACAGCCCCCTTTTCAAAGACAAATCCATAACTTTTAAGTATTCTTTTTTTATCAGATCCTGTGCTTCATCAATAATAATCTCATCAAATTTATCATCACTTTTTAAAAGAATAGATCGTACAACTTCTGGTAAGGTATTTTGAAAATATTCATCTTCATTTGATAAAGGTATTTTGTCAACGTTTGCCACGTTAAGCATGTATTTATGAAATGTTCCAACAAATGATGGTCTCAAATTTTCCGATAAATTTCCAACTGTATCCTGAAGCCAGGAAGCAAGATTGGAATTAAAGCAGAATAAAGCCGTTTTCTTTCCCTGCGCAACAGCTTTTTTGGTTTCCTCTACTGCAAGGAGTGTCTTTCCCGTTCCAGCACAGCCCTTTATCACACATCTTTTATTATCATCCAGCTGATCAAGACATCCATATTGTTCTCTTGTAAGGGATATGAGTTCTTCATCAGTATTCTTTAATCTGGTACATAATGACACTGCCCTGTCAAAATCCCCCCGAAGAATATTTGCAAGATATCTGACATCTTCAATTGTCGGCAGATAGTATTTTTTATCCAGTCCATACACAGCATGCCATCTTCCAATAGCATCATCAGCCAGTCGAACAATATACTCTTTTACATTTGCCTGATCTCTAATATCAAATATTTGTGCCTGACGTTCGTCAACATCAGATGATTGGTATCCAATATCCGGAAACATCACGCCATACCCAAACATAATGCCTTTTAAATAGTCATGCTGTACGTCCAGCCTTTGCTTCAATGTAGCAATAATATTGAATATTTCCTCACGTGACTGATCGAATGGCCCTTTGCTTTTTCTTGTTACCTGATTATATCTATTTTCAAACTCCCACATCCCATTGGTTCGCTTTACCCTGCCGCCTTTAACTTCTAATGAAAATATTCCATATTGTGGAATAAGCACGACAAAATCTGCCTCACCGTATATTACGTGGTTATGATTGACGATGCCCAGAGAATGTAAAACAATCCAGTCTTCTGTACCGGATGCACAGGAAAGCCATTTAAATATCCTCTTTTCGGCAGTACTTTTTATATCTGGTGAAATAATCGAAGGTATCATTACAGCCATTTTTTCATTCCTCTTTTATAAGTCTATTGGTATCAGCGGAGTCAACTGTTATCACTTCACCAATATCGATAATCTTCAGTACACGAACTGTTCCAATGCCTTCAATATCGATAGAAATCGGTTTCCAAATATTAAACGGATCAATCGTTCCATATTCAGATAATGAACTTACTATTTTTTTCTTTAATCCAATGGAGAGCACCTTCCCTGCTTTTGTATGCGCAGTGCGAACAATGGCTGCTGCATTTATAATTTCATCGAGACTTTCGTTTAATACTGATTCTCCCATTGCTGCTGCAATATGTTCTAGGTTTTCTTTTTTTGGTGCAATGCATCCATCATCTTCGAGCCAATACATAAACGCTTGATAGCTAACTTTGCATCCATGTTCACACAATTTTTTATATACTTGTTCCCGCGTTGAAAATAAAGTCTCAATTTTTAATACTTCTCTCCACTTCCCCGCAGTCTCACGACTCTTTTCATTTCCTTCCTTCTGTAAAATAATATCCGCAATCTCCAGTATGAGATCATGGGCCGCCTCACGTTCAACCACGAAATCGCCAACATGCAGTTCATTCGGAAAAATCTGCGAAATTTTATCCGCTTCCCCAAGGATTGCGTCTGTAACATTCAGTACCTTATGGCTCATTTTATATAGTTCTAGGTAATCGCCCACAAAACTTACAGGGACCACTTCTGTAAGTTCCGAAATGGGAGTATTTTTCCCTCCAGCAGAATACTGTTTTATCCTGTTACTGCTTATTATGCTCTCAATAGCAGAAAGATCATCCATTTCATTTTCTTCTGATACTGGTTCCGTCTTTTCATAAGACGGCGCAGGCAGAGAAACATAATTCTTCTTGGTACTAAAAGATTTGTCGACTATCTTTTTATTGTTGTCGTTTTTAATAGCACTCTTCCATAGTCTACTATCGAAATTACGCCATTTCTTTTCATAATTATATAAAAGGACATAATATTTGAAGGTATGATAGCTATATAAAATTCTTCTCATAATAGAGCTCTTAAACCAGCCTGCAATTATAGTTACTCCCGGCAGAAAAACAGTTTTGTTAATATATTCATCTTTATAGAAAACCGAAAGGTTGCATGAGTTCTTTTTAGCTATAGGTTCCCAATATTTTGTGATTGTATTTTTGTCAGATTGATCAGCGGCTATCAAATAGATATTTTGCCCTTTATTTTCAGCCATCCATTTCTTTAATGCATCTATCTTATTAAGCCGTATCCCATTCCCATAGATCTGATATAATCGATCAATAGCTTTCAAATAATCTTCATATATTTGAAGGGACATATATTTCTTTTCTGAATTGATTACCTCTTTAGAATCGTCTAAAGCCATACAGTATAGTTCTTTTGTCATTTCATCAAAGGAAACCAAGCTGCGAATTGCTGTAAATGCCAGCGTATTGAGTTTGCTACATACTTTTATCATCTGAGGCGATAGTTCCTGTGATTCTTTCCTATGAATCGATAGAAGCTGTATAGCCTCACTGATCTCATTTCCATCAACTTCTATATAACCAATTTCATGTTTAGCGCAATTCTGAACAGCCATATTGGGTTTTATTTCCGTATTTCCAATTAAATGATTAGTAATGACGGACTCATTCCAGCGCCAAATATTAAAATCTCTTTGATTGTATATATTGAGGTTAAAAGAATTTGCTGTGTCTGTTATACATGTTATCGGTATGCCCAATCGCCGTAATTCATCTAATGAATCAAGCTGCTGCTCCACTGTATTTCCATTCGATATATCAATAAGAATTGATTGCATCGGCTGTTGAGCATCAGCAGCTCTGCATACAGAGTACAAATCAGATGATAAAACCATGGCCGGGATTCCTGCCATTTGACCTTTACCTATGTTTTTTATCGTTCCCTCGTAATCAACTTTACCAATCAAGAACAGGTCGTCTGCTGCTTTTCCACATACCTTAGTGCTCCCAAGCATACCTGTTGTTGCTGAAATTCCAGTGACATAAAACAATGAGCTTTCTATATGCGTCTTGTATTCAGATAATGATTGAATACTCGACATTTTATCAAGTCCTGCCATCGCTTCATTTTTTGCTAAGACAAATTGTTTTGTTTTACTTAATCTTCTATTTGTATTTGTATGCTGAAGCATTGGTAAAAGTTCAGCTGGCATACTATCCTTGTCACAGTCTGCCAGCTTGAAGATAATACAGTCTTTTGAATCACGTTCTTCCATTCCGATAAACTCAATGACCGCATTGCCAATTTTATATTTTTCGCCCCGGATAAATTTCTTCGGATCATATGTTTTTTCAATTTTCCCATTGATTATATTATGTATCAGCTTTGAAATAGCAAATACATAAAACGATTCTGTTTTTTCGGGCAGTACAAATAAATTATACCTTCCCTGATTTCTCTGCATCTTATCCAGCATTAGAATGCTTGCTTTAATTAAAGGCGGAATACTAATACTGGATTTAGAGTTTGCGAACTCAAATGTCAGTTCATTAAGCTCAGTTTTCTTTTCAATAATTCTGTTAACATATTCATTCCATTCCATGGGCATATTCCCTCATAGTGCCTATGCGATGAATCCTTTTTCTACGGATTCGCGATAAACTTTTAAGCCCTGTAAAGCCTGCTTATATGTTAGTTTCTGTTTTCTTGCTATAATAGTACCTATTGAAAACGTTAGGCTGCGTTGCCATCCTGTGAAATTTCCTGTTTCTTTTGCCCATTTCGACAAGGCATACCAAGTAGGTGATGATATTTGTAATGCTTCATCAATTAATTTCTGTTCTTCCTCTGTTGTATCTTGTATGCTTTTAGGTGTTTCCGGCTGTGATGAATATGATAAGTCCTTTAATTCCGACTGGAATTCATCACCTAATTCATAATCATGATTGCGGATGTCTTCCCAGCACTTTTCTTTCTTACACCACTCACTAATATTTGCATGATTTGGAGGATTCACTATCATCTGCTGTACAAATCTAGATACAGACTCAATTTCCTTTTCAAATGCCGCAGATATTGCTTGCTCCCTCCAAATAACATCAAGATTAATTCGTTGAGAAGTCTTATAAGATAAAAAGGCCAATGTATATGTCACAATATTGGCTCTGTATCCACCATATCCCAGTCCAGAAATTATCTTTTCAGCCTTCTTAAACATAATGGCTTTTGCAATCAAATGATAATAGTAATTTTCATCCGCCTTGAATCCTTTTCTATCCTGCAAGCGCAAGGTAAAATGTCTGAAATTTTTTTGCGCGCCCTCACTCACATAGTAAGGTTCCTGATCCCATGTATTTTCATATTTTGCCAGATCCGTTTTTGTAAAGAGTGGATGACTCTCTTTGAAATCTTTTCTACGCTTTGCTGTTGTCTCTCTGGAAAGCATATCAGCGTACTGGCCTCTTGCACGTTCATAGAACCAGTTTTTAGGCTTATCACCACCCTTGGATGGAGTCCATATGGTGCGTGAAAGTTCCTCAACTTTTCTATGAAAAGGATCGTTAGCGGAAAAATCTGCCATCTGTACTTTGTTTTGGGTATTAGAATATTCCGATATTCTTGGAACAATAGAGTTCATTTCCTCTGCTGAAGAAATAACCGTAAGCTTCATCTGCACGAATACTCTTGATAAATCTGCATTCAATTTTTTGTTATACTTAGCATTAAATATTGATGCTGTCGTCTGGCCCCCATTAACAATCTGCATATCCTTAATTCTCTTTATTGACGGCTTATTGTTATCGTCTCGCACAATTTCAACTGACTCTGCCGTAACTGAAATCCCATTATTATATGCCAAAAACATGTCAGGCTCGCTTTGAAGCGTATTTTGTATACCTTTGTTTACATTGCCTTTCACCTGGAGAAAAGACCTCACGTTCTTTTCCAACAATCGATCTCTATATTCATTATATAAATCTGCAAGAATATCTCCGCTTATTATAGAAAGATAAACATTGCATTTTTCACTCATGGAGTTTTCTATGCAGGGAATAGTTGTATTGAATTTATCAAAAAAATCAATTTCTATTGTTTCCCTCATTTTTCCTGAAACTATGCACTTATACAATCTTTCTATATCCCAGATTGAAAACGAAACATCTGCATTTCCTATTTTAATATCGTTCAGATGTAAAGGCTTAACCATTCCATTAGTTATGGCGCATATCCTTACTCTGTTGATTCTCTCTTTATTTTTCGATAATGTTATAGCGAATTCATACGTATCATTATCTTTTTCAAATGATTTGTGCAAATCGTTTGTTGCTTTATGATACAGTTGGATTGCACGCTTTAAAGCCGCATCTACATCAGTTTGTGAAACCGATTTAGGAGTTTTTTCATCCGTATAGATAGAGACAAACAAATCAACCGATTCACATTCATCTGAAATAGCGTAAGCATTAAGCTGAAGTCCAGTTGCCCTGTATGGGCATATAACTGGATCAGCAACTTCACCTGCCTCTTCCAAATATTCAAGCACAATTTCCGTTAAAAAATCCTCTAGGTTCCATCCAGATGTATCATTTTGTGATATTGCCTGAATCTCTTCTTGTATTCCCTCATAAAAAGCAACCAGAGAATCATCTTTTTTCATTAAAGTTTCCTTTCAAACTGCTTTTTGATTTCTATTGCTATTGCACGTGATAATAGCGGCGGTACAGCATTTCCTATTTGCATAAATGCGGATGTTCTTGATCCTTCAAAAAAGAAATTATCTGGAAAGCTTTGAATTCTTGCAGCCTCTCGAACGGATAAAGACCTCGCTTGATTAATATCCGGATGTATATAGTAATGGCCATCCTTTGAAATATGAGCCATCATAGTATGGCATGCTGGCAAATCACCCTCAACCACCTTGAACCTGTCTGAAAAACATGATTTGTTCTTATGTGTTGTTAAATTTTCAGGAAGCTCATCATACTTCAAGCGTTTATGTCCGTCATTCCATCTCTTTATCGCTATTCGGTATATTTCTCTGTCTCGCTCAAGATTTGGTCTTGTAACATGCCAAGTTAAAACATCTTTATCACTTCGAATACCTGCCTCTAGCAGATACTTTCCAATTTTGTTTTTCTTATAATGGCTTGAGCTCTCTCCTGGAATCAGATCTGGCAGATCCTCGAGTAGATTGTTTACTGTATACTTGGTTTCATAAGCATGCAGTTTTGGAGGTTGAAATCCAGAGTTCTTCTTTATCCCAATCAAAATAATTCTTCTACGATTCTGAAGAACTCCAAAATCCGAAGCATTCACTCTGTTTACTTCTACAAGATAACCGGCATTCTTAAACTGTTTAAGAATATCTTTAAAATACTTTCCCCCACCGGCTGTAAGAATTCCAGGAACATTTTCAAAAACAAACATTTTGGGTTGATATTTTTCGAGCACCTGTAGATAAAGCTTATATAAAGTGTTGCGTGAGTCTTTCCCCATATCTTTTCTTGCCCTTCCTACCAGCGAATATGCCTGGCAGGGTGGACCTCCAAGAAGAATATCTACTTTATTGCAGTGGTTCTCATCCATACTTCTATTAATCATTTCATAAACAGATGGCATAGATTCTCTGCACAAGGTCTTATTAATGACAGAATCAATTATCCATTCCGGAACTCGTTTATATAGCTCCTCTCTTGTGATTTTTCCTTTTAAATAATCATAATATTCTTCAATACGATTGTTATCTTTTAAATAATAAAAACAAGCTCTCGTTCTTAATGTTGAACAGGCATCATTGTTCATTTCGACATGAGCAATTGGAGTATAGCCACACGCCGAAAAGCCTTCTGACAAGCCTCCCGCACCTGCAAATAGATCTATGTAAAATACTTTCCTCATTTGATTCATTTCTAGTTTTTACTCCGTCATTTTTTGTTCAAAAATAATTTCTTCAATTGAATGAACACACCCCTCTGTATCATTCAATATCGAGTTTCCCCAGAATCTAATCACATGCCATCCTTCAGCTTCCAATTCTTGATTCACTTTTTTATCATGTTCTCTATTTAAGCCAATTTTATTTATCCAGTACGGTCCGTTATCTGACCTCTGCAATTTCTTTTTTAATTGATACCAGTTATAGCCATGAAAAAATTCACCATCGCAAAAGACAACTATCTTGTATTTTAAAAAAACTATGTCCGGCTTTCCTGAAAGTTTATCGTAATTTTTTCTGTATCTATAGCCTTTATTCCATAATGCCTTTCGCAGTTTCACTTCTATTTCGGTGTCTTTTCCATGGATTTTTTTCATATTCGCAGATCGCTGTTGTCTTGTTAATACATCCATTTTATCCTCACACAATAAAAGCCCTGCATAACAGGGCTTAATCCTATGCAACTGGCTGCCACCCTCATGAGGCCCTATAGTTTTGTGTCACTATCTTTCGGTAGTTTTACTATTTATAAAGTTATATCATTATTATAACATTGCCAATATTACAATGGCAATGAATTGTCAAAGATTGCTCTGCTGCTCGCCTTAGCTGGCTATTATTTATGCCAGCAAATACCCATTTTCAAATCCATTTGGCCGTAAAGCAAATTACACAAAGTGAATTATCGACCAATTGGGTCCCAATTTATTTAACCGATTGATTTTCCGTCTTTCCGGTTCAAAAAGTCATTAAACAGCCAAATCAAGCGGTAAATCGCTGATATCTTTTAATCTCTTTCCATTAATAAGCACGTCTAGCATCTCAATTGAATCTTCTGCACCAGTAGCCTTTACTGAATTAATCAACTCATATAGAGCAAAATGATACATGCAGTCTATATCACCTGTTCCCAAGGCCAAAGAAGCAAGACGGCCCGGTAACGGTTCACCAGTAACTACCACTATATGTGGCAAATGGCCTTTGCGATTTCTAATAAGTCCCAAGGCTTCAGTTCTACTATTTTGAGCCCGATCACTTCTCATAGTCCATTTCGCTGAAACAGATGCATGTAATATCGGTTTACCACCATTTTTTTCTCTGATATCAGTCAAAGTGCAAACACCATCATCTACAATCCCCTTGCTACTATTTATTTCATCATCCGTTTCTGTATCACGGTATATAACAACATCAGGCGCAACCATATAATCATTGCCCATGCTGGCTGCCAGTTTTGCATCATACTCTACTAGTCGGTTTAAATACTCCAAATGTTCATATTGTGCAAAGCTGCTTGTTTTAATTGCATTTCTATTGCCCAGCTTTTCAATGTGCCATTTCCCTGGTCTTAAATTCTGAAGAAATGGAAATGTTTCGCTCAAAAACTGCATATTAAGCTGCTCAAACTTTGCTCCCGATGTTTGCCCAACTGCCTTTTCATGCGTCGCTGCCATCAATTGATCAGCAATACCTTTTGCAATCGCGATCGATAACTTAGATGACGAATCTGCATTGCTAGGTATTCCCCTTTTATCAATTGTAAGAACGCCACTGTCTAACAATCTTTTATGATATCTAATACGGGCTTCAGCAATCAGCGATTCCATCTTCCAACACCTTTCTAATTTCTTTTCCAACCGCTTCGGCAACTGGTGGCGGAAAAGCATTTCCTATCATACGACAGGCTGCTGTTTTTTTCTTTCCAAATATCCATTCATCAGGAAATCCCTGTATTCTTGCAATCATTCTAGGTGTTAGCTTTGGGATTCCTATAAATCCCTGATCTGGTGCTTCATTGGCAACACCTGATCCATCAACGCCTAACATAGCCCATGCTTTCCTAGCACGAACAGGACCTAAATCCGGGCCGCCGTGTTTTTTTGATCCCCCAACAATCGTCGGGGCTATAGCATTTGCTCCTTTTGCCCATGTCGAGGCTCCTTCCCACTTTCTATCATGCATAAGGTCCGCAAGTGTTTCTCCAACAGTTTTCGTTTTATCCTTGTTTTCTACAGGATAACTAAATTTTTTCTTAATATCATTTCTAATTGCTACGATAACAATACGTGGGCGTAACTGCGGCACGCCATAGTCATTTGCGTTCAATAGTTTGATTTGGGTTTTATATCCTAATGATGCAATTTTTAATAGTATTGAATTTCGATACTCATCAAAAACCGGATCTAAAAAACCTCTTACATTTTCAAGCATTACAGCTCTCGGATTTATTTCCTCTATCAGTCGTAATGCTTCTGGAAATAAGTCTCTTTCGTCAGAATTGCCCATTTGTTTACCGGCAACAGAGAAAGGCGGACACGGAACTCCACCTGCCAATAAATCTATTCTATTTCGATATTTCAGGCCAGAAAAGTTCTTAATGTCACAGCAAATAACATTCCATTCTGGTCTATTTCTTTTTAAAACATCACAATATTCTTGTTCATACTCAATAAGTGCAACGTGGTGAAATCCTGCCATAGCCAGTCCAAGAGCCTGTCCCCCAGCGCCAGCGCATATTTCTATTGAATTAAGCATTTTAACTTCTCCACTTAATAATGACAATTATGTTCAAGCATCTATTAAATCATTATATTTATATTGAATTATCTTTTTAGAAAGAATTCTAAGCAATGTGGATATACTAAATAACAGCAGGTATTTCAATAATAGAATTATAACATACCCATATGAAAATAACTGATAATTTATCAGTTCTATGATAGTTGGCTAAAATTTTTTTTACATACAATACAGCAAACCATTTTCATTTGGCCACCCATTTGACCCATTTCCCATTTCGCCCATTTGACCATTTGTTTGAAATAACCATCAAATACAACAACTGTCTTTAAAAATATAAATATATTTTCATAAAACTCGGCTTTCTCCTCTGTTGCCATTTTTGTCACCAAGTGCTATCATCGTAAAAAAGAGGTGCTGCCATGACTATCGGTGAAAGAATCAGGAAGAAACGTGAAGAACTCGGCCTTACCCAGGAAGAACTGGCCACGAAAATGGGCTACAAACACCGTTCTTCCGTTACCAAGATGGAAGAGGCAGAAGAACTGTCTCTGAAAAAGGTCCGCCTTGTCGCCGAAGCCCTTGGATGCAGCCCTTCTTACCTGCTTGACTGGGACAGCAGCACACCTAAAACTTCAACAATATCAAAAAAAAGCGCCCCGGAAAGGGCGCTGGATATCGGCAATACCATCCTGAACAACAAGGATCTCTTTCAGTTATATTCTGCCGTAAAAAATGCCAACCACGATGACATCCTTACAGCCTATGCCATGCTGATGGCACTGAAGAAAAAGGGAAGCAGTCACAAATCCTGACTGTTGAGAAGTTTCTTCTCCAGCTCATCGTAATCATATTCACGCTGTTCAAAGTCGAAAAACCCTCCTTTCTTCTTTTGCATTTTTTCCTGCCATTTCCGGCTGCCGGCACACCATTCAGATATGGTTTCCTCATTGAGACAGTTCAGATAAGGATGTGTCATAATTTTCTCTATCATGCTGTCGACAATTTTCCGTGAATATTTACCAATAAGCCGAGCATATGCTTCACAGCTGAGATTTTCCTTCCCAAGCGTGTACTTGGTCTGATCAGCTTCCGATTCAGGCTCTTTCTGTGCATCTACTGTCTTCTCCAAATCCGTTCCTTTATCTTCAGACTGTGTCTCAATGCCTTTTGTCTTTTCCGCCGCCAGTTTTCTCCGCAATCGCGATTCCTTCATCCGCTCAGCCTCCGTACTCGACCGGCCGATATATTTCTGAATATAGTTCATATTGATTGCTCCATTCTCAAATACATCGACCAGACCAAGCTCTTTAAAGATGCGTATCGCCCTTTCAATGTCTCCGGCCGAATGCCTGGTAACGGCAGCGAGCATCTGTGCATTAAAGGGAATCGTATCATTCACCATCAGAAGGCCGTCGCCCTTGAGACTGCGCAGGTACATTTTCAGGAGGATATTCGAATACTTATAGCCGTCCGGCATATTCTCCAAAATGATCATCTCATTGCTGTCAAAGAAATCTTCTTTGATTTTCAGATAATAATACTTCTTGTTGTCACCCATGCTGCCATCCTCTCAGGCCTGTCCGCTTCAGGCATGCGAATCCCGCAGATGCATGCCCTTCTGCTGGGCACGGATTTCCCGCTCTTTCATCTTCTCCAACTCGTCCGTATCGAACAGGATCCGGCTCCGCGGATTGAGAGGATTGAGCCGGAAAGCGCATGTCTGACCTCTGGTACAGAAAATACGGTACAGATAGCGTTCCGTATAGCCAAGTTTCATCAGTTCCTTCATATTCATGATTTTCTTCGGATATTCCATCGCATCCTCCTTTATCCGTCCGGAAACATTGATCGATAAATGTTCAGCATATGTGAAAGCGCCTTCTGGATCCGCCGGCAGGCAGAACCATTGCTGCATCCGTTCCAGAGGTATTTGACGCCTTTTCCATTTACATAGACTTCGTTCAGGACGTCATAATCCTTTCCGGAAAGCCCATGCAAAGCATCAAAAGTATGCTGCATCTCGATTTCTCTTGTTTCCACCTCATATATCTGTCTTTTTATTTCCCGTATTCTCTCTTCTGAAGCCTTTCTGCTCTTTTCCAGGATGGAAATGAATTTATCCTGGCCGCTGCCTGCCGAACGGGGCATCCCGTCCGGTGATCTGTGGGAAACAGAAAATGTCCGGATTTCCTCTTCCTGTGTCTTTTCACGCTCCATTTCACGCATCAGCCGGCGGCGTTCAGCAGAAATCTGGCTGTATATTTCATCGGCATCTTTCAAATTCAGTTTCAAACGTTCTTTCGTCATTGCTCTCTCCTCAGCCATTTTCATAAAAGATTTCCATCCAGAGACTCCTGCACCGGATCTGCCTGCATCGTTTTCCTCTTTTCACTTCCAGCATATGGTCCCCGCAGATCAATGCTCCTTTGTTGATGCAGACCATATATTCCCAGGAAGTCTCCTGATGCTTTATGAGATAGAAGGCAGGATATTCTTTTTCGAATATCCCGTCCTCCCATTTCGATCCGTCGAATGAATAGGATACGCGGTCACCGCGCTTCAATACCGCTCTCATCCCTGTTTCTCCGTGTATTCCATGCATTTTCTGAGTTCTTCGGAAAACGGAGCACCTGTCGGGTGGCTGTGGGAATTCATCTCATGCAGACTGGGATCAAAGAATCTGATCGGCATCCCTTCTTCCAGGGCATTCTTTATCAGAACTTCCTTTTCATCCGTAATTTTGAAACCGATTACCCACAGTTCGTCGCTGAGAGTGAGCCATTCCAAAACAGATTCGCCGACAAGTTCATTTTCCATGTCGTTCTCATAATGGAGATAGCGCGTCATGAAGAGATGCGGATTGATCGGCAGATATCCCGAAAGCGCAGCCAGTTCACAGCACAGTTTTGTTTCGTTCTTTTTCCTTTTTCCATATCCTTTGTAATCGGTGCAAACATAAATACTTTTCATTTTTCTCTGTCCTTTCGATTTTGGGGAGTCATTTCCTCCCTCTGAACCTCAGGCGAAAAAAAGCGGGCTGTGTTAACCTCCCTGTGAAGAATTTTCAAAAAAATGTTCACGGATATATCGGATAGCCCTGTCATGATGCTTTTTGACATTCGGGGCAGAGCATTTCATGAATATGGCTGCCTCCCGGAAGCTGCACCCGTCTATTTCCGTCAGCTGAAATGCCATCCGCTGCAGTTCCGTCATTTCCTCCAGCATTTCCGTCATCCGTTCGGAAAGCGCGGACCCGGTTTCATAGCTGAGCGAAGCTTGGTAAAGGACACGGCTCTTATCTTCCATATCCCCTTTTTCTGTCAGGAAGCTGAACGAATAATTCCATTTTGTGACGGATTCATCAGGGTGTGCCTTGTGGTACGCCTTTTCCTCCACCGAAAGCGGCGGGTGTGCATTTTTCAGGTTGTTATATACTTCCGCGTCATCACAGCAGTGAAGCAGATGAATCAGTTCTTCAGTAATGACCGTTCCGTCCTGCATTTCACCAGGCATGATTGTATTTCTTTCGCCATCGGCAAATTCATAGGTATAGTTCTTCCTCTCCGCATACATCGTCTTCCTTACCTTCATTTCCGGTCCTTTCCGCTAAGGCGGAATTGGTAAGGGTACACGGAAGGCTGTTCCGGGGTGCAGAAAGTGCGCACGAAGGAAGGGCTGCCCATCCTCTTCCGGAAACCGTCTGAAGCGGTCCGGAAAATTCTGTGTATCCCTGCCTAATTGCGCACTTAGACCAGTGATTTTTTCAGCCTCTCATCGGCGGGCTGATGCCGTAAAAAAAGCCGGAGCCACCCGGAAGCCTTTTGGCTTCACGGATAACTCCGGCATTTCGTACCTCGATAAACGGGTCAAAGCTCGGTAGTACTGTCTTCAGTTATATTTCTTCATTCCTGCTGCTGATCTTCCCGTCTTGCTTCTTCGATCTGCCTCATGATGTCTTCCATCCTGGCTTTCTCAATTACTTTCGTTTTCGTATTCTTTACTTCAAAGTAGACCTGACCGTGATCAATGACAACGTCGAACAGTCTTGGCTTTACTTTCTTCTCGCTGCTGGAATTTCTGATTTCTTTTTTGATCAATGCTTTTCCCTCCAAGCATCTTCCTGCCGATTCAGTCTTCATATGCTGTTCTTATCCAAAGCATCCTTGTATCATCAGCCGAACAGGTGATGACCAGGATAAAAAAATGCACCTTATTCCTGATTCACCCTGGGCTTCTTCCTGCGTGCATCCTTCTTGTCCCTTATTTCTTTCTGAAGCTGAAGATATTCCATCCTCTTCCTGCGAAGTTCCTCAAACGACATTCCCGGCCCCATGCTGCAGCCCAGCTCCTGGATCCGTACATAGGCAGCTTCCCGGGACACATTAAACAGCCTTGACATCTGCCATGCAAGATCCCAGTTCCGTTCATCTTCCGGTTCTGTTTTCAGCTTGAAGTCAATGGCATCCCTCAGTCCTTTATCCTGTGCTGCCAGAAGAAATGCAGTTTTCGGCATAAGGATTGCCCCGCTGAAATAGCCCGCCTGATGTTCCATCCAGTCCTTGTCCGTAACCAGGGCCCTTCTGCCGTTCTGGCTGATATCAGCATCACGGTCGCAGACCGCAGCCCCTTTATCGGATTCAGCCGCCCTGCGCCGCCAATACAGCTGGTGAAAGAGCCAATGTCCGCATTCATGCGCCGTCGTCGAATAGCGCTGGCGGATCCGCTCATCCCACGTCAGCCCGTTGTCGATGAAAATGGTGCCTCTCTTAGCCGCGATTTCCTTTGCCTCTTCATCTTCCGGCGAATAGACAATCTTTCCGTCCGTATCAAAAAAGACTACGCTTCCCCAGATATGTCCGTCCTGCGACAGGTCGGCATAATCCAGTGAAAGATGGAAATAGGATTCCGCAATTTCCTCAATCGGTACCTGTCCCGGGTTCTCAAGAAGCTCCGGACAGAATTCGCGGATGATCTGCTCACCGCAGGAGTCAATCATTGTATCCTTGATAATCGGTACTCCCGTCGGGGTCGCTTTAAACGAAAATTTAATCATTTCTTTTTCTTTTCCCTCAATGTCTGAATGAACTGCTGCCATTCCTTTTCACCGGCATCCGAATCACGGGCAACCCTTAAGGCCTCGGCCACGAACCCGTTGTCCACGATATATCCGGCAAAATCCTGCGGAACCGCAATATCTGCCCGGTTTCTCCTGGCTGCTGCGGCCAGGTCATAAAGCATCCCGGATTCCCCGGCATCAAGGAACAGGAACCCTGCAACGGCTTCCAGCTTATCTGCTGCAAGCACGGTCCTCCTGTCTTTCTCCACGTCGGAATAATACTGCGGCGTAACTCCTATCTTTCTTGCTGTTTCGCACAGGGTCTTGTGCCTTTCCAGCCTCTTTGCTTTCAGATATTCTCCGAAAGTCAGTCTGTCATCACCCTCCATACTCTCCCTTTCTGCCGGATGAAACACACACCATGGCGTCATCCGGTCCGGTTATGGCTAAATTCTATCACTCGAACATTTGTTCGTATACTGGCAAATTGCACAAATTTCAAAATTACCCATTTGCTGGCCAAAAATAGTATCAGGAAATCATGAATCGTTATTTTTCGTATGAAGTGCGGATGGTGCATGCTATACTTAAAAAAGAAGCTTACCGGATCATATAAGATTCGAAACCATTTCATAGGGAGGGGAACATATGAAAAAAAGGTGTATGCTTTCTTTGGTGTGCGTGGCCGCAATTATATCATTGTCTGCTTGTGGTACTAGTAAGCAAACTGCAAGTTCAAAATCAACCTCAAACGATTCTATCATAAGTAATGCAAGTACCGCAGAAAGCGTCAGTGCGGTATCGACTGCAGCACAGGATAAAAATGGGTTCAACGACTCTACAAATGTCGTGGACACCATGGGCGGGTTTTCTTTCTCACTCCCAAGCTATTGGCAAAAAGACAGCAAAGTATACTCTGATGATGCAAAAAGGTATTATGCGGAAACAGGAAGCGCCACGGCGATGCTTTTGCTTCAGAAGCAGTCATCAACAGCATCTGATTTAACATCCGGGCAGGACGAGTTGGTTAAAGGCTTTGGCAACTCTTTTGAAAACTATAAGACATCATCTATTAACTCCATTACCGTTGCAGGAAAGCCGGCCATACAGTTTTCTTATACAGGAAGCACGTCCAACGTTGAATGTAATGGGTATACGATATTCATACTTGACAGTGATAACAAGGAACTTGTCAATGCTGGCATTATTGTATCAAATAATGTAGCTAATGATTATACCCCGGATTTTGAAAAAACGGTCAGTTCATGTACTTTGACTGCGACTCCGTCAAGCACGGCTGCACAATCAACAGATGCAGCAAGCGAGGCGGCTTCTGTAGAAAACACGGGCGTTACGGCGGCTCAGGAAAATGCATTAGCAGAAGCAAAGTCGTATTTGGCATACACTTCGTTTTCACATGACGGTTTGGTAAAGCAGCTAGAGTATGACAATATAGCAGAAGCAGATGCTGTGTATGCCGCTGACAATTGCGGCGCTGACTGGAACGAGCAGGCTGTCAAAAAAGCAAAGGAATATATGAATTACACATCATTTTCAAGAGACTCCTTAGCCAGCCAGCTGGAATACGAAGGATTCACAAGCGACCAGGCGGCATATGGCGCAGATGCATGTTTTAATTCCTCAACTCAGCAGGGAGGGGAAAGTTCGGGCGGATCCGTTTCACAGCAGAACGCACTAGAGAAGGCAAAGGATTATTTATCTTATACCGCCTTCTCTTATAGCGGATTGGTTTCACAGCTTGAATACGACCAATTCTCCCATGAGGATGCGGTTTATGCGGCTGATAATTGTGGCGCTGATTGGAATGAGCAGGCTGCGGCAAAGGCGAAGAGTTATCTGTCATATACTTCATTTTCAAGGGACAGCCTGATCAGCCAGCTGGAATATGATGGCTTCACATCTGACCAGGCCGCATATGGTGCCTCGGCGAATGGGTTTTAGAATAAAGATATTTGTGCACATGCAAAAACAAACAAGTATGATTATGAGAAAACAATCAAGAGGGGAATTGAAAATGTACTGCCCGAATTGTGGAAAGCAGATCCCGGATGGATCAAAGTTTTGCAGTGAATGCGGATACCAGATACCACCGGTTCAAAAAACATTTAACAAACAGTATCAAAAGATGAATACCGTACCGGATGATATGATGCGCTGCCCGACATGCAACAGGCTCATACCCAAAACATCTGAAAAATGCCCGAATTGCGGTTTCTCGGTTAAGGCCTACAATGATGCGTTCAAAGATGAGGTTCAGAAACCTGTACAGCCGGAGACAAAAGTTGATTCAAAAATGAGCATCACCGCTTTTGTTTTTTCATTCTTTATTCCGATTGTTGGCCTGATTTTATCCATCATCGACCTTATGCACAAGGATGATGGTATGCGGCATAGTTTTGCAGTGGCGGCCTTGATTATATCAATCGTATTTATGATAATGTCCATGATTATTTTTGCAAATACCGTGGCATCCGGTAATGGCATTTGGAGCATCTTCACAAAATGAAATAGAAAACAGATTATTGATCCGATATTTCACCGTTTATTGAAAATGTCTTCATACGCAGGACACACTTTCCCGGTATCATATGTCTTGTAAGATCAATAAAGAAAACAACTTCATAACCTTTTTCTTTTTCATACTCCTTCCCCTTATAAATCGAACCCGTCCTGCCAACGGGTTCTTTTTATGTCTCTTCACAGAGTGATTTCCTTCTTCTCCGGTAAGGCTGTGATTTTCCCCAGGTATTTATCGTATCCCCCAATCAGTCTCTCACTGATCTTGTCCGCATCCGCGCAGGCCCGGAAAAGCTCATTCGGATCATCCTTAAGCGCGCTGATCCAGGACTTCAGATAATTGGTATGGTCATTGAAGTTCTCATCCGGCAGCTTCAGTTCCATATCCGACTGCACGAACAGTGATCCCAGCTCTGCCCGCAGCTCCTCCATGGCATATTTCGGGGTGCCGAAAAGATTGGAAATATCCCGGTCCAGCCTTCCCTTCGCTCCGGTGGAATGCGACTCCTCATGCAGAAGCACGGACAGGAAAGCCGTATCATCCTTGAAGGAGCTCCGCAGCGGCAGTACGATCTTGTCTTCCGAAGGACTGTAGTAGGATCTGTCCTGGGCGACTTCAATAATCGGACATTCGGAAGCGCCGATGAAATTATTGGCGATCTGCATGATCTCGGATCTTCCCATCTCCCGTTCCTGGTATTCGGGCAGTCCTTCCACCGATGATCCGTTGAATACATAGAAATAGTTCACCATCGGACGATCCAGCTGGACGATCTTCTCCGTTTCCAGCCCGCTTTCATCCTTTTCCGTCACTTTCTTCTCGAAGATCCATTTTTCGCAGAGTATCCCTTTGGATCCTGCCTTCAGCTTGTAGCCATTGTTTTCAATCTGGCGAAAGGTCATATATCTAGGATCCTGGTAATTATGCTCCACTGCGGATACCATGAGCCTGAGCTTATTCCCGCCGCGGTACCGGATCCGCGATACGGGGTTCTGGGGACTCATCGCCGCCCTGTCCCAGGAGTTCTTTGAAAAAATGAATCCGTTCTGCATGTTCGTGATGATCTTCTCAACCAGCTCCCTGCGGTTTTCCATCACTTTTTCATAGGCACCAGGCATAGGTCGATATCCTCCTCTTCCAGATCTTCATCATCGCATTCTTTATAATTGCAGTCGGCAATGATTCCGTATTCCGTACAGAACCTGTCTATTTCTTCTCTTGTCATAAGGCTGTCCTCCAATATGAAAATGAGGCGGATTTCTCCGCCCCGTTCTCTAAATGATCATATCCCTCTGAAGGACCGGCGCTGATGCGATATCCAGCCTTTTTTCCTTCGCATCGTATTTGTAGACGCAGTCGGACAGCACTTCGGCCGGAGCTACTTCATTGGCATTGATTTCCTGCACCATCGCCTGCATTTCATACGGCGGCGCCGGCGCCCTGTCCGCCGGCAGGCACAATACTTCGTGTACGGAAGACGGAAGGACAAAGAAATCGCCGTGAGCAATCGCACTCATCTTCTCCTGTACTTCCGGAAGGAAAATGACGGCAGCTCCGTACTCCTTTTTTTCATTCGTGCAGACATACATCGGTGAGCTTCCTTCCAGTATCATGCCCTCCTCCGGATTCTCGGAAACATCTATGCCCATGCCCTTCAGCATCTTTTCCATGGATTCGATAAAGGGAGGATTATTCACAAGCATGTTTTCCTTTGCGGCGCTGAAAAGCTCTTCCTTTGAAATTCCTGCGCTTTTCATTACATCATTCGAAACCGTCAGCAGAGCGTCTTCCTGCGGAATATCCAGATCGCATTTGACGATGGCTGAAAGGTCCAGGTATTCCTCATGGGGGACATGCGAAATCAGGTCCAGGTTTTTCATCGTATTGACGGCGCAGAGGAAGGAATGCGATTTCAGGTAGTCTGCCGTTACAAGCTTATTCAGATCCTCCTGTACCTCCGGCTGACGTCTGACCTCCTCATCCGCAACCCTTCTGCAGATAACCTCAAAGTCCTTCTCATCCACCTCGCCGGTTACCCCGTTCACGTATTTGTCCAGAAAGATGACCGGCATGATACGATTTTCGGGAAGCTCCACGGTTACACCGGTAAGGGTAATACCGTTATTCTCCACAACGTTGCGGATGATAATATCCCCCTCCGCCAGCTCCGGCGGCAGGTATTCCTTTAAATGCTCCTGTACATATTCTGATAAATCTCTGATTGCTGCCATGATAGAACCTCCTAGTCGTTTTTATTTTTTTCTTCTTTCTTTTCTGCTTCCTTAAGTCTTTCGTACAGCATCTTCATTCTGTTCTTCTGTCTTTCCCTGATTTCTGCTTCGCGTTCTTCACTGCGCTTGATCATTTTTCTCACCTCCTTTCCTTATCAAAGATTCATTGCCCTGACTTCCGCTGCAATCTGGTCCTTGCTCAGATTTTCGATCAGCCCGTGTTCCTTGAAGGAAAACCGTTCCGGCGGATGCCCTCCGCCTACGATCACATGGTCGACAAAGCTGATGCCGCACATCCTTGAAACGAACGCAATCCGTTTCGTAATGCTTTTGTCTTCATTAGACGGAGTCGGATCCCCGCTCGGATGGTTATGGATCATGATGACGCCGGCCGCATTGGAAAGGATTGTGCTCTTGAAGAACTCCCGCGGTTCCACCAGCGATGCATTGATCGTCCCCACCGAAACGAAATTCATGTTCAGGACCTTCCCCTTGGTGTTCAGGTTGAGCACCGCCAGCACTTCCCTGTCATAATCCGACAGGTGCTCCGCAATGAATGAAACGGCATCCTGAGGCGAACGAATCGGCTTTTCTGAAAAAAAGGTCCGGTCAGGGACCAGACGGATATTGACCACTTCAAGTTCATTCGCCTTCATCAGCCTCATCCTCCATTTCAAAATGCACGATTACGTTTTCGGGGACGATCTTCAGATATGAAAAAATCTGCTTCCAGTTGTAAATGAAGATCAGCCTTTTTCGCTGATTCCCGTCGTCTTCCTGTTGCGCCGTCTTAATCTCCGACATCGAAATCTCCTCCCTTCCTGTCGAATTTCTCAAGGCTCATCCGGATGTCCGCCATCGTCTCCGGCGGCAGCGTCGGATCAAGATAGCATTTGATTTCATCCTCCGTAAGGCCGTGCTGCTTCCCGAGCTGCACTTCTGCGGCCTGCCGGTCATCCAGCGGATAAAGCTGCAGAAGCTCAACGATGCTCCTATTTCGCTCTTCAGCCGGGATTCCGCCGCGCTGCCGGTACTCGGTCTGCATTTTGGTCTGCGCTTTCTCCCTGTCGATTTTTTCCTTGTTCTTCTGCATTGCCGCTTTTACCTCCTTCAGATTGATTTCATCCGGCTCATCGCTGCTGCCCTCCTCGTCATCTTCCCCGTCGAATAAGGTTTCCAGATAGATCCGGTAGCACGGCATGACGTCTTTATCCAGATATTCCTCGAACAGCTCGTCCGAAATCACGCCGATGCTGTTGACCCTTTTGATCGGCTTTCCGTTCTTATCGGTCATATCGGGATGTTCATAGATCCCGAGGCTTACGGCATGCAGGTATTCTTCGGAAGTGAAGGTATGATACTTGTCATCCAGCACCGGATTCTCGCCGCGCACCATGCAGATGCATTTCTCATTCGGCATCTGCCGCACTTCATCAGGGGTCATCAGCTCTCTCCCCATGACGTCCGTGCTTAGGGAACTGCTGCCTTTCTCCCCTTTCGTCTCATTGCTGGACTGCTTATTGATGGTCCGTTTCCCAAGCTCCTCGGATATGTATTTATGCGTGGACGGCTCATTGCCGCCCAGATACAGCAGCGTATCGCAGTTTCCGATGATGCCTTCCCACTCCTTCTCGAAAAGCGCCTTGATCTGGGCAAGGTTCTGAAGGATGATGGAAGCGCAGATGTCCCTCTTCCTCATTGTGGAAAGAAGCCTGCTGAAATTGCTCGGCAGGGCTACATTGGCAAATTCGTCCATCCAGAACGCGACCGGGATCTTCAGGCGGCCGGTTCTGGAATTATCTGCCTGATAATAAAGTTCCTGGAATATCTGCGTGTACAGCATCCCGACAATGAAGTTGAAGGAATCATCGGAAGAATCCGGTATGATGCAGAACAGCGCCGTCTTCCTGTCGGATCCGTTCACGCCCATCCCGAGCGACGGGATATCGATGTCGTCGGCACTCAGGATCCGCCGAATTTCCGGTGAGCTGTCAAGATTCTGGAGGCGTGCATTGGCGCAGATGAAAATGCTGCGTACCGTATCCCCCGCACCCCGGATGCAGGCATTGTACTTGATCTTGGCCGGGTCGCTGTCGTTCAGGTCATTGAAGAGAAGATCCAGCTGCGACAGCTGGTTCGGGATGACCTGTGCCTTGTGCATCAGACTCAGGACCGTATTGAAATTTCTTTCCGCAGGGTTCTTTGAACGCCAGACATAAAGGAAAAGCGCTTCCAGATACAGCGCCTCCGCTTTTTCCCAGAACGGCTCTCCCTTCATGGAATTCGGCGGTGTCGTATTGGCGATCAGGTTGGAAATCAGCCGCACGATGTCCTCTTCCTTCTTGATATAGACGAAGGGGTTATAGCAGTCCGATTTCTTCAGGTTCACCAGGTTGAGCGACACGATCCGGTATCCGTGCTCCTCAAGGTATCTTCCGAATTCCCGGAGAAGGCCGCCGTCCGGATCCGTGAAAATAAAGGATGCGTTCGCCTTCTGAAGGTTCGGGGCGACGAACCCGTAAGTCTTCCTCGACCCGGATCCGCCGATGCAGCAGACATTGTTATTGATCTGCGTCCTGCGCGTATCAATGGATATCCGGAGATTCTCGGTGAGGATCCTGTTCTTTTCATCATCCGGATCGGCCAGCTTCCGGTTCAGGTCGCTGATATCCGCCCAGCGCGCCTTCCCGTATTCCTCTCCCCGCATGAAGTTTCCTTTCCGTGAAAGGATGTACAGGAAGAACAGCGCATAGACGCCGGCGCCTATAAAGAGCCCCCTCGGCGTCTCATCCGTCCAGTAGAAGCCAGGCTGCATCAGGAGATGCTGCAGCATGTCCGGCGTCTTGAAAATGCTTCCGGAATATACATAGGCGGCCGTCAGATAGTAGAATCCGGCCATGATCAAAAAGAAGATGACCGCAAGGGCCACCTTCTCAAATCTGGTAAACTTCATCCTGTCCTCCTATGGTTTTGACGAGATCACCTTCTCGATCGTCTTCCCGGCTGTTTCCGCAATCTCCTTAGAGGCTTCCGGCACTTTCTCCATGATGCCTGTCCGTTTCACTTCGCCCGTGAGATCGTCAAAGTATTTCTTTGCCAGCTCATTTCCTCTCAGGGCGATGAGCGGTTCCCCGTCCGTATCGGTCAGGATATAATTCTTCTTTTCGCTCAGGAGCGTATAGACCTTGTTCCCGCCGTCGACCGGCAGGGAATTCTTCTTCAGGAACGTGGCACAGTAGACCGGCTCCGATGGCGACTGCGGCGGCAGGAGCATCGTATAGCTGTTGGCCTGCTCCGCCACGATAAGCTCCTTCGGGAAGCCGACCTTATACATGCCGCTCTGCTCGGCATAGCTGATGAATTCCGCCTGGTAGGCAATGCTGGTAAAGTCGATGGTCTTTCCTCCGTTCGTCTCGGCCGGAACAGGTTTCGTATTCCCCCATCGGATCCGCGGGAAATAAACAGAAAGCAGTTCCTCGCCCGGCATCGTCTCAATGACGCTTCCTTCGTGATCCGTGATCTTATACTTCTTCTCAGGAGCCGGAATGAAGGAAGCATCCTTTTCATGCCGCCAGACTTCATCAACATCGACCAGCGCATACAGTTTCTTGTCTTCATCCTTCTGGGAAGGCGTCAGTTCCATCTTCCATTCCATCCGGCCGGTTTCTTCGTTGAACACGCCTTCCTTAAGCCTTGAAAGATCGATCGTGATACCGGCCTCCCTGTCAGGAGGCATCTGAAAATTTCCCGGCGTTTTCCCTGTCTTCTGCTTCATTTCGGAAATCTTCTCGGACATGTCGCGGTCGGCTTTCCTCATGACATTCTTCATGTCTTTCGGGTCCGCATTATTCACGTAATCATCGAAGCCGATAATGTTCGCCTGTTCAAGGTTCTTCGCGATCTCATTTACGCGGGACGCCGAAGAAGACGAGAACATCACCTCCCGGAATCCGTCCTTCAGGTTCAGGTCTTCCAGCACCGTGTACAGCACGCCGTGGTCCTTCAGCTGCTTTTCCACTTCCGCAAGATCCTTCTCCCGGAATCGGAACACCTGGAGATCGTCGCCTTTGATGGCCAGCAGTCTTCGCACGCTTACTCCGCCTGCCGGCTTGCTGTGATAGATCCATGTAAAAAGTTTGATTGCGTTCCTCGACAGTGCCGAAGCCGATTTCACCAGGATTGAAAAGGTCTGGAACCCGATCTGGCTTGTAACCTGAACGGCCTGGACAGCTGCCGTCATTTCCTCACTCATGTTTCTCATCCTCCTTCTTTACGTCTTCCGGTTTATCCTGTACGGATATTTCCGCTTCCATGAACAGGCGGATCTGCTCCATCACCTTATATCCGAGTCCCGGTTTGAAATATTCGAAGACCTTTTCCGGAGACAGGCCGTGCTCAATTCCAAGCCTTGCCTCCTTTACTTCCTCGACCGTGAACTTTCCGCTGCCCATCCTTTTGGCAAGCGCTTCCATATCCGCCGCATCCGGAGATGTCTCCGCGGCCGCATCCCGTTTCTTTCCGAACAGCCAATGCTTCTTTCCGCATTTGCCCGGTCCGGAACCGAAGCTTACGGGATTTTCTTTTCCTTCTCCGGAGTCATCTGTATATCCGGTTCTTTCCATTTTTCCTCTGCCCCCTTATCCATTTTCTGTGACATGACCGCAATCGTGTCGGCGGTCTTCAGATCCCGCCTTACCTCCCGAATCTGCCGATTGAGTTCACCGGATTTCTTCATGAAGGATCTCCTGGCTTCCCTTACCTCATCCACATCAATCAGTGCGGCAAGCTCAAGCCTTCTTTCATGTTCCCTTTCAAATTCGATATGACCTTTCTGGTACAGCTTCTCTTCTGCGGCAAGACTGTCGTACGCCTCCAGGATTTCGAACTTGCCCTGGTACGGACGCATCCTGTGCCTCAGCTGCCGGCGGCTTCCGGTCAGTTCTTCCATCCGGGTATGAAGCTGCTCCTTTACGCCCATCAGCTCCGTGTAATTATTGATGTGACAGCGGATCTCCAGGCTGATGCAGCGTTTGAGCGCATTGAATTCCTTCATCGCCATTTTCTGAAGATAGTAATTCGTCTTCGGCGTCTTCTGATAGCGCCTGTAATAATACGCAAACTGCCGCTTCATCCACGGGCTCATGTAGGGCCTGGAGTACTTGGTCCATCTGCACTTTACCGCCCTGGGCACCGGATTCTTCCGGATCCTCTCTTTCACGATGCGGATTCCGCAGCGCGCCGAAAGCGCCTCTTCCGTATAGGCATCCCCAAGCGACCTGGTCCGGATGAAGCGTTCCGCCGCCGGCGGTTTTACGGAAAGGTACTTTCCTTTTTTAACTTCATACCCATCAGCCTTAAGCGAACCGATCAGCCCGTCCAGGTCCCGTACCTTCGGAAGGAGCTCGTCGATCTCCTTCCTGAGAAGCAGTCTCCAGGAAACGCCTTTTCCCTTCCTGGCGTTCCATTCCACGTAAGGCATCCCCTGCTCCTCACCTGCCATCCGCCTCTTCTGCCGGCCGGCTTCCGTGATATCGATCTCCTCAAGGCCGTATTTCCGGCAGAGCCGGTTCGTCAGCGGCTGCACGATCTTTTCCCAGTCCCCGTTCGCGTAATGGTACTTGTATCCGTCCAGGATCGAGACGCTGTTGAAGGCGATGTGGGCATGGATATGGTCGTGATCCGTATGAACCGCATAGACATACTGGAAACGGTCGCCCAGGTATTCCTCGCAGAATTCCGAGGCGATCGTGAGTGCCAGTTCCTTATTGACATTCGGGTCGCCGCTTTTAAAGGAAATCACGAAATGATATCCCTGCCGGCCGTCTGTCTTCTGATAGGCCTCCTTCACATCCACCATCTCACGGTAGATGCCTCCCGCATCCATGGCGGTGCAGTTTGTTCCCACCAGATACCCTTCCGTCTTCTTCGGATCCATCACGTAGCGGATGCCGTTCTGCAGATGCTGGGCCTTGTTGATGCCCTGAGCTGCCTTCATGTTGCCGAGTTTTGTGATTGCCATATCAGTTTCTCCGTTTCCTCAAGATCCTTCCGGAGAAGGCCGCTGATCAGACCGAGAAGCTCCACGATTTCTTCCTTCTCATTTTCCGACAGAGCCCTCCCCGCGCTGCCTTTCAGGACCGCCGTTACCCTTGATTCCAGACGTCCTACGGAGAGCCGCAGCCGTTCCGTCTTTTCAGAAACCGCGGGAATCCGGCTGAAGTCTTCCCGGATCAGGAACCTCAAAAAATCACCTTCGCACTTGAACCCAAGTTCTTTCCATGCTTCCTCAAATGAGGCATAGTCTTCTTCAGAAAGACGGAAAGAGACAATCCGTTTTTTGGAACCCATGAAATCACCTCCTCAAAACACCACTTCCGAAAATCGGCCATTTCTGTTATTTGCAAGATACGCATAATGTAAACTCTCATTATGCCGTGGTCTTGTAAGGGGAGGCCTCCCCTTGCACCCTGCGGAAAACATCGGCGCAGATCCCTGCGGTCTTCCTTCTGCAGTTTCAAAACCATGCCATCCAAAACCAGCACCTCTCAAATCAAGCATTCCCATTCACAGCACCTCCGTTTTCTGACCTGTCCTGTTCCGGATTCTCCGCATCCGGAGCATCCTTTTTGAAGTACCGCCTGCAGCGTTCAAAGAATTTATGGGCTTCCTCTTCCGTGACCTCCGCCCCGAAGATTTCAAGGAAGTCCTCCCCGATTTTCCGGATCTTCTGTCTCTGGAGTTCTGCCTTATGCTTCTTCATTTTTTCGAGAAGTTCTTTCCGGATCCGCGCATCCTCGGCCATCCGTTTTTCGACCTTTGCGATTTCTTCCTCGATTGAATAGCCCATCCTATTTTCTCCTTCCCTTCTTCTTATTCCTGCCGTGCAGGAATACCAGCGCACAGCCAAGCGAGATGGCGATGATCATAAGGACCGGAAACGCATAGGCGATCCTCCCTGTCTCAGGTTTTGTTTCAGCAGGATTTGATTCCGTACTCTCCGCAGTTTTGCTTTCAGCAGATGCCGGCTTTGAAATTCCTGTCTCCGATGCCGTGCTTTCCGTCACCGGCCTGCTTCCGGTAAGGCCCTCGATGAGGGCGCCGGAATCAAAGCTGTATGCGGAAGATGAGTCCCCCTGCGCCGCCTTGGATTCTGCCGCTTTGGATTCTGCCGTCTCAGATTCCTCCGTTACCTTATCTGACTTCAGCTGGATTGTAATCTCCGAGTCTGCTCCGCTCGAGACGACATATTTCGTTTCCCAGACGGTGCCCTGCCATTCTTCCGGATTCTCGCCTTCCACGTTTAGGCCGACCAGATTATAGGTTCCCGGATCAGCGGATACCGTAGCCGTATAGCCGTTATCCATGCCGAGTGAAATTTCGATTTCCGCTTCGGTATAGTAATTTTCCAGCACGACCGATACGCTGTTCGTAAAAGCTGCCGGCACATGAATCACGGAAGCCGTAAAGGATCCCGGCGCCATCTCGGCCGGTGCGGCGGGTGCGGATTCGGAAGGTGCCGGTGCGCTCTGTACTGCATCGGTCTGCTGTACCGGCATTTCATCTGCCTGTACCTTCTGAACACTTACCCCCGGAAGCAGCGTCCCTGCTCCGAGGGATACAAGAAGAATCATAATGAATATCTTTTTCCACATTTTCTTTTCCTCCTCTTTAATGGACCAGATAGACTTCGGCCATCCCGTTATAGGCCGCGTTGTAACAGTCGGAATGCTTACCCACATAGATATCGATGCACAGGCCGTTATTCGACCTTGCCATCTCGGAGCCTCCGTGATCTTCCAGCGTGTAGATATGTCCGTTGATATAAATGCGGTCGCCGAACTTCAGCCCCAGCCTTGACATGGTGGATGCGGCGATGGCAATCGTCCGTCCTGCCGTCGGCATGACGCCGGATGCGGTCGGTCCTCCTGACCAGGAACCGCAGCAGATCGGGCAGTTGCAGTAGGCCGTCAGCCTCCACTGTCCCAGGTCCGTCACGTTGAGTCCGTCCAGGGATGTATCCGTATTCGCCGTATCCGTGACGACCCTCCAGATGGATCCGATCGTACGGTACGTGGCCGAACGGATAGAAACGCCGGGGCCCGCATGGGCCAGGTCATAATTGGCCTGCCCACCGGATGACTGGATGGCTTCCCCGTTCCCGATGTAGATGCCGACGTGCCTCTCCGGCCAGAAGATGATGTCTCCCGGAACCGCGTCCTCTATGGATGCCACCCTTGTCCCTACAGCACCGGAGCCGAATCCCTGTGCATCCGCACCATGACAGTCGATTCCGAAATGCGACATGACGGCGCGTACGAATCCGGAACAGTCGACGGCCACATTCAGATCCTCGCCGCCCCACACATAGGGAACTCCGATGAACTGTTTTGCATAAGCTGCGATAGCCTCTCCGGTTGCGGAGGATACGGGTTCATCCGCTGCTTCCTGCACGGCATAAGCCGAATAGATGGCCGTCAGCGTTTCATACCCTGCCATGGCAAGAAGAACGGCGATCACGGCGACCAGGACAACCTTGATGATCAGTTCGGCCAGAAGCGATATTCCTTCCGTCGCAGCAGCCAGCGCCGCCCGTCCAACTCCAATCACCGCATCGGCGCCGGTCTTCAGCGCCATCCCGGCTGCGCCTGCAGCCTTTCCGATTCCCTGGGCCTGTTTCATCTGCTCGCCTTCGATGGCGGTATCAAATGCCTCATTCTTTTCGGAAAGCCGTCCGACCTCTTTGGACATTTCCCTGCCCTGCCGGATTCCTTCCTTCCCTGCCTCCGCTGCGCTTTTCAGGCCCTGGCGTATGATCGATCCCGCCGGTGATGCGGAATCCACGACGGAGCCGACGGTCGAATCTTCGGCTGCCTTGATGCCTTCCTTCGCCGTATCCGCTGCCGCCTTTCCCGTATCGGAGAACTGCTGCTTTGCGGTCTTCATCTCTTCGTTCCGCGCATCCCTTGCATACTGCCTGTAGGAATTCGTCATGACCTCTTTCCTCTGGGAAGGCGTCATGCTGCGGTATTCCCGCTGTTCCTTCTCAGACAGATAGGCATCGGGATCCCGGAAGAACTTATCCGCATATTCGGAGGAAGTCATCGCTTCCTTCTTCCGGACCTGCACCGATTTTTTTGCCTCGCTGATGCTCTGTCTCGTCTCTTTTGCCCGGCTCTTTACGGACAGCTCCGTCTCCTCATTTTCCGGCATCCAGCCTTCCGTTCTTATTTCCGCCGCATCGCTGATTCCTTCGATATGCATTTCCCCGGAAACAGGAACGGCACTGGGAAGATTCCCGGATGCCGTCCCAGGCTCGGAAGGAGAGACTTCCTGCACCATGTCCGATGCAGCATTTCTTTCTTTTTTCAGCGTGGTATTCACGTATTTCAGCTTCATCCTGTCGGATGCCTGCCTGATCCTCATGTCCTTTACCTCCTGATGCTATCTGATGCCTTTCCTGTTCTTCACATTCTCATGGAAATTCGTGTTGACCAGCTTATAGAGATAGGTATCCTTCGGGATCCGCATATCGACCAGGATCGTCTTGCTGCCGAACTTGATCAGCCCGGTTCCGACCGGACAGTTGACAAGCTTCGATGCCTCCTCGGAAGAAAGGTTCAGTTCCTGGGCGATCCTTCCGATCTCCGTATCCTTGTGTCCCAGAAGGACAATGAATTCGGAATTGCCGATCATGGTCTTCGTATCCGGATTATCCAGGATATCGGTCACATTCTGCGTCGATCCGGTACAGAACCCGCCTTCCTTCCTGACCTCTTTCCAGATCCGGTTCAGGTAAGCCGCCGAATACGGCTGCGCTGCCAACACATGGAATTCATCGATATAGAGCCAGGTCGAAATGCCCGCCTTTGCGTTATGCTTGATCCTGGTATTGATGACTTCCAGCATGACCAGCATTGCGATGGACCTTAAGTCATCGCCGATGTCCCTGATGCCGAAAGCGATCTTCTTTGAATTGATATCAACATTGGTCTTATGGGCGAAGATGTTCAGGTTTCCTGTCACGAATACCCGGAAATCAAGTTCGATCTTCCTGGCCTGCGGCATATCCAGCCGTTCCAGGGATGCAAGGAAATCCACCAGCGTCGGCTCGCAGTCTTTCCCTGAATCAAAGATCGGGCAGTACACGTCATTCACCGCCAGGTCTATGATTCCCCTGTACTCCGGCTTCATCATTTCCTCGCCGAGGATCTGGTCGTAAAGCGCCATCAGGAACTGCTGTTTCTCCGCCCGGAAAGCAGCCGGATTCGGGATCTCCGATACCGGCGGCATGGCCATCGGATTGATATGGCAGTCCGTGCCGGCATCCAGTTCGATGTACTGGCCTCCCAGGCTTTCCATGTAGTCCTTATACTCATTCATGGGATCCACGATTATGATGTCATCCTCTCCTTCCGCCGCGATCTGCGCAGCTTCCGCCTTGATGACGCAGGACTTCCCGAAACCGGATTCGCCGATGGCCATGCCGTTTCCGTTTGCCAGAAGCCTCCGGTTTCCGATGACGACGTTCCCGCTCGACTGGTTGATGCCGTAATATCTTCCGCCTTCGTCATGAAGTTCCTGCGAGTTGAACGGATTGAGCGCTACCAGGCTCTGCGTGAAAAGCCCGCGCATATCATTATTGATATAGCGCCCTCCGAGAGGAAGCGATGTATCCAGGGCATCCCTCTGGGCATTCGTCAGCACCTCCACCTGCAGGGAATCTCCCGCGCAGAGCGTCTTTACCGTCGTGATCTGCTTTTTCAGTTCGTCCATCGAATCCGCTGTAAGCGTAATGGTCGCCCCGACAAAGAAGTACTTCTGGTTGTTATTGCGCACGCCATCCATGTATTCCTCAAGGTCTTCCTTTTCCTTGCGCTTGTCATAAGACACCTCAGTCGAAAAGGAATTCTGCTTGAACAGCGATTCCTGCTGTTTGCTGATGGAATACTGGTTGTTCATGTACTTGCTGTTCAGCCGGTCCGTTGTCAGTTCCTTCATTTCCGGAGAGATGTCGAGACTGATGATGGACCGGAAGGAAAAGGATGAGATCCGGGTCAGCAGATCGTCCAGCATGCTGTTGGCATAATTCTTAATAAACAGGACGGCTGCATACCTGTCCTCGATTTCCAGATGGTCCTTCTTCTCCTCAAACGACATCGGGCAGAGAACCGACCGCCATTCTTCCTTCTTCGCAAAAGCGTCATCCCATGACCACCCGAACTCCTCTTCATTTCCCATGCGATAGAACGCATGCAGAAGCCGAAGACGTTCCGTGCCCGAAAGAGGCACGAGCGTACTGCCCATTTCCGCGAACAGGTTGATGATCGTAGCCTGCACGGTCTGGAAATATGCCGTCGCTTCCTCATATCCGGTCTGCTCCGTCGTGATGACGAAATATTTCACCTGCTCGATTCCATGCTGGCCCTCGCGGATCCTCTCCATGATGATGCTGTTGATGGATTCGATGACCCTGTCATACTGCGGATCGCCTTTTTTCAGAAGCATGTCCGATTTCATTTTCTCGAAATTACGGTTCTGGTTCACCAGGAGGATCTTGAACGGCGCGTTCAGGGCATTCAGCACCTTGCTCCATTTCACCAGCAGCACTTCCTGATCCCTGGCATCCTTCTGCTTGTAGTTGATATCCGTAAACATATAGACCTTGTCGTACAGGTTCGTGCTGTTCTTTTCATCCGTGATCTGGAAAACCCCATTCTCCGATATCCGGTAGACGGGGATCAGTTCCTGGACGCATTTCGGCGTCCTGTAGACCCTGTCCGTCAGCTCTTTGCAAAGAGAAAAACGGCTCTTTCCGAATAGTTTCTTAAATATGTTCATCTGTCTCCTCCGTTTGCATTCTTTCTTTCAGGAATTCCTCCGTCTTTCCAATGGCGCTGGAAATCTCCGTCTTCGTGCTTTCTTTAATAAAAGGCTCACCTTTTTTTCTGGGCAGCGGACTTAAGTGAAACTTTTCGGTTTCTGTATGATAGGCAAGCGGGCCTGACCGGTACACCGACAGGGCGCGGCTTGCATACTCAAACAGATGCATCCCGTTCACCTGAACAAATCCGCATAGGATAATAGGCGCCGCGACCGGGATACCGAAAAAGGTTGCCGCATCGATTGGAACATGGGCGCACAGTACAAGCGAAGCTACAACAGCTATGCCTGCCGTCATGCCGATTCCTCCAAAAATACATTCACGAAGAGACAGTCCTTTAAAGAAATCCGAACGGAATGATTCGATATCGTTATTAATCCTTATATTCAGCATATGTCCTCTCTATTCTTTTTTGTGCACTATTCACAAAGAAGCTTGATTCTAAGCCATCTGTGAAGAATGTCAAAAACTTTCTCACTACTCACAAGGCGGTTTTATGGGCGAAATCTGCATCTTCTTTGTTCCGAAGTGCCTGACTTCCGGTTGAATAGGTACACGGAATAAAACGTCATCCTTCTTATGAAGGCGAACTCGTGCCCGATTCTTCCCTATGGCAGCCTACCTCTCATATCTAACAGGATCATCCGTACTTCTTACCCGGAGTCCTAAATTCCTTCGTCCAGCCTGCCCATAGTCGGGTGCCGCTACTGCTCCTATGCGGGGTCATGCCCCAATAAATATGCTCCAGCGGCGTCGCTCTGCTTTGTTTTCGCGGAGAGCACTCCTGTAATTCAGCGTCAATTGATTCCTGACGGACGTTCACTGATACAGTCGTGCGGTTAATGGTTACGGTAATTTCGTGTTTCGCTGTTACGGTTCCGTACTCCGGCTTTATACGGCTGTGCATACAGAGCGCCGGATATCGTCCCTCATCTTTTCCTGGTCGTAATCACAGCCCGTCCGCAGAATCGTGTAGAAGACCCGTATCGCCTTGCAGGCGATGACGATCTTCGTCTGCATGTTGTTCAGCGGATGCTGCAGGCGGTTCCGGTAGTAAAGGTACACTTCCTGTACCGCTGGATCCCATGTCCGCCATGCCCGCGCCAGTTCATACATCACACACCGCAGCTTTGCCCTGCCCCTTTTGCTGATACCCGGCTGGCCTTTCCTCTTGCCGGAACTGATCTTTGTTATCTCCAGTCCCGCAAGCTTCTGGATCTGCTTCGGATCGGTGAAGCGTCCGATGTCACCGACCTCCGCAAGGAAGCCTTCCACGGAATTCAGCCCTACTCCTTTAATGGCGAGCAGTTTCTCCACGTTCGGTACTTTCCTTACATCCTCCTCAAGCAGCGCTTCGACTCTCTCCAACTGTTTCAGGTTCGTTTGATAGTCTGTTACAAGGATCGATATATCCAGTCTGGCTGCCTCACCTCCGGGTATCCCGACGGATTCCTGCGCCGCCTCAAGAAGTTCTTTCGCTTTCTTCAGCCCGACCTTCCGGCATTTCCGATCCCGCCAGACCTGTACGATCCCGGTTACTCCAAGCCTTAGGATATCTTCCGGCAGCGGCGCTTCCTCCAGAAGTGTTATCCCGCTCGCAGAATCGTATTTCGCATAGCACTCCAGGTATTCAGGAAAATATTTCTGCAGCCATTCCTGGATCTGGTTCGACAGGCGTACATGGTCTTTCATGAGCCTGTCCCTGCACCTTGATGCTTCCCTTATTTCTGAGTAGATCCCTTCCGGGATATAGGAGATGCTGTATCTTCCTTCCCGTACGAGCCCGGCGATCGTCTTCGGATCCTTCTGGTCATCCTTTTCAGGGCTGTTGTCGTCCAGTTCCTTGGCCTTGTGGACACTGTATGGATTCACTACGACCAGCTGGATGTTCTGCTTCTTTAAATAGCGCTGGAATGTGAGCCAGTAGCATCCCGTCGGCTCACAGCCAACCAGTATTTTCGACTTCCCGTGCCTTTGCATCAGTTCACGGCTCCACAGGAGAAACGTATGAAAACCGCCGGATGTATTGCTGAACTTAAATGCCTTTGCGGAGAATTCAACCCCCATCCAGTCAAATGCCCTGCAGTAATGCGTCTCTTCTCCGATATCGACACCAACCACCATTGTGTCAGTTGTTACTTGCTTTATTCTGTCGTTCTGTGTAAGATGCATGTGAGACCTCCCTCTGCGTTTGCCGTGTCCTCATCCGTGCTAGGATGACACCTCAATCGTAGTTCGAGGTTTCATTTTTATCAATTGACACTATTCATGAATTACAGGAATGCTCCTATAATCCGAGGCAGCGCCTTACGACGCCTTCCGCCCCTTTGACCGATCCCACGACAATCGCCATGTTCAGGGCAATAATTGCCAGGGATGCCCAGCAGTAAACATTCGTACCTTCTTCCGCTCCGAGTGCCGTCAGCAGAAGGTTTGTATTTCCCACAAAAAATCCAGCTATAATGAAAGCAATCCCGATGGCTACAATCTCAAGGGATGCCGCAAGGAATGTCCGGAACCATGCCGATGCCGTCCTTCCTGTCTCCTGCCCTCCTGCGATGGTAGACATGGCTACCGGCGCGAACGGCAGCATCATCATGATCTTGAAATACCTTGAATAAACGGTATAAATCAGGACACATCCGCATACGCATGCATAAGCCACCAGGATGAACCCGATAAACGATCCGATCATTCCTCCGAAAAGGCTGATGGAAAAATGGGTCGAGTTCGTCAGGTTGATCGTGGCACCGGTACCCAGGATATCTGTCGCAAGTCCCGAGGAAAGGGTGAGAATCCGGGCTGCAATCGCCCGGATTCCCAGAAGAAGACCATTGGCAAGAAACGCTCTGATCAGCAGCCTCACCATGGATTCCCATGTGAAACTGTTTTTCAGATCTACGGATTCCCTGCAGAAACCATAAATAATGAAGAAGGTGAGCAGTGCAGAGCCTATCGTCAGAAAGATGGGATAAACGGAATCCATGACCTTTGTCCAGGCGATGGAGTCTCCGTAAGCCTGCGGTGTAATTCCGAGAAGCGTTTCACAGGAATTCACTGCCCAGTTGAAGATTGTCTGGGCAGTTTCCACATAGGTATCAATCTGTTTGCTTCCGGTCATGTAATCAATCAATGTCTGTCCGCCGGAAGCCAGGGCATTCCCGAATTCTGACAGGACATCGGTACCGCCCCCAAAAAGATACCCGAAAATACTTCCAATCGTATTTGTTATATCAATCATTTAGGCTCTCCTTTTTAGGTGGATACTCCCTGTTTCAGAAGGATCAGGATCTGCGGCGCGAAGAACATGATGAGCCCGCCCGTGATTCTCTTGATGGCAAGCGGCGTCTGCGCCGGATCGTGGCTCTGCTGGGCAGTTCCCAATTCAAAAATGCCCCACAGGATGATGATGGTTCCGATGGCCGTCACGATATTTGCCAGCAGTCCTTCCAGGCTGTTGATCCCCGCGACAACTTCCTCTCCTGCGGCAAAGACATTCATCGGGAATGCCATCATGATCATGGCAAGGATCATCCCCGCCTCTGCCGCCGTTTTTGCTTTCATGCTGTCAATCTTACGAATCATTTTTCTGATCATTTGTTTTCCTCCCTTGAAAAACGGAAGGGCCATCCGGCCCTCCCGCATATGATGGTTGACTGTTATTTTCTCTTTCCCTTCCGAGCGATGAGATAGACGATGCTTCCGGATGCCGCCAGGATGATGATCCAGATGAGCAGCTGGGATGCATCTCCGGTCTTGACCGGCGAAGTCGTGATGTTTCCATCACCTTTTTCCGTATCTCCGTATGTTGTGGTCGTCTTTGAAGCCGACGGCGTGGTTACCGTGGTCTTACTCGTTGTGGTCGTGCTGCCCGATGTCGGGACAGACGGCGTGGATGTCGGTGTCGGCGTTACGGTCGGTGTCGGTGTATCAGACTTATTCACTTCCACGGTCTGATCCGCGTTGTCGATATCCTCATCGGATGCGACCAGCTGGTCTCCCATGTAAAGCTTCTCGAAGACGACTGCCGATTTACCGGCAAGTTCCGTGGTATCCAGCGTGAAGGAAAGCTCGACGGATCCATCTGCCTTCTCCGGCTTGAAGCTCATCTCCGCCGTCACTTCCTGGCCTCCCGACTTCAGCGGCTGCTTCGTATCCTTGTCCATGAGGACGCCCTTCACCGTATAGTTCCTGCCGATGAAGAGGTTGGAATACGTGACCGTATCGACGATCACCGTCTCCTTTGCCGGATCCGCCTTCTGTGTCCCGCTTGCCTTGTCCTTCGCGTTCGTGGTGACTGCCGGCACATAGACCGTCTGGTCGTCATCGTTGATGTCGCTGTGGACGGCAAGCTCATGTCCGTTCCAGCTTAAGGTCTCGAAGGAGACCAGCGTCTTTCCGGCACGTTTCACGCCGGAGAATTCATAGGCCACCGTGACCGTCCCGCTGCTCTTCTCTGCACGGAACCTGGCCTCGGCTGTTACCTTGTTCCCATTGTCATCAAGGGCTTCCTTTCCGGTTTCCTTGTCCATGAGAACACCTGTCACCGTATAGTCCCTGCCGGCGGTCAGGTTCGTGTACGTGACATTGTCGGTGATCTTCATGTCATCGGATGCCATCGTCACGTTTGTCTTCGTCAGGGCGTCCTCCGCCTTCGTGTCGACCGACGGGAATGCCACCGTCTGGGCTTCCGCTTCCTCATCTTCCATGTTCGAAAGCGTATGGCTGACCAGCGTGTTCCCTTTGCTGTCCTTCAGCACTTCCTCGACCGTGACGCTGTGGCCCGCAGGCGAGCCTCCGTCATGAAGCTGGGCCGCATTGAAGGTAATCGGAACCGTGACGCCGACGTCCTTGCCGTTTACCTGGCTGATATCGGTCACATAGCTGACCGCCCCGTCCTTCGTCACGATGTTCTCGCCGGTAGCGCTGTCGACCAGCGTCGTATACAGCCTGTACGTGTCGTCCGGCATGAGTCCGGAGATCTCGACCTTATCATTGATCGTGACGTTATCCGATGCTTCCGCGATATGGCTCCCGGTCAGTTCATCCGTCGCGGTCGTTTTGATCGTGTAGATATCGTCCGTGATGGTGCCGAGATCGACGGTCGTATGGTCCTTGTAGACCTTGAAGGTGATCTTCTGCAGGTCGTACTTCGGGGTCCCCGCCTTATGGGAGCTGTCCTTCTTCTCATCCTCCGCCGTCCAGCTGTTGTTTTTGCACTGGATCTCCTGCAGCGTGTAGGTATCGTACGGAAGGGCTCCCTTGTCCTTGTTGATCACGAATCCCAGCTGCTTCATGTATTCATAGCTGACATCCGCCTCTCCCGAGAACCACACCCCGGCCGACGGTTCCGCGTCGAATTCCGTATACCTGTCGAGCAGTGCCTGGTCGAGCGTGTAAAGCGATACGTCGCCAAGCAGGCTGCCGTTCTTGTTGAAGCTGCTCTTGTCCTTCGGCACGAGGATCGAATCATAGGCATTCAGCATATCCAGATCTTTTACCAAGCTGTTCTCCTCGATGAAGGCCGTGTTCACCTGGCCGTTGGCGTCCGTCACGACGATGTGGCTCTCGCCGGTCGTCTTCGAGGTGATGAGGAACGGGACATAGGCAAGCCTGTCGGAATCGCCGTCCCCGATCTTCACGAACTTCACGTCGCCGCGCTTTACCTGGTCCTTGATCGCCGTGTAATCCTTCGGCGCAAGGTTGTCATCGTCGATGTACTTCACGGCCTTGTAGATATTCCCTGCCGCCGCGTTATCCAGGTTCACGAAATAGTGGTACGGATGGGCGTCCTCATCGATGCCGTCCGGGTTCAGCTCCTCGATCTGCCGAAGGTCGTACCGGATGCTGAAGGTCGTCTCAAGATTCCCTTCCAGCAGATATCCCTGCGGCGCTTTTACTTCCACCGCCTTATAGGTGCCGTACGGGAGCCAGTCTTTCGCCGAGATCCATAATCCGTTCCCATCGGTCGTGACCGTCGCGATCTTCTCGCCCGGTTCATAGACCTTTCCGTCCACCAGGACGTGATGCGCGGATTCGTTGTAGATCTCGATGTCCGCCCCGGCAAACGATGCCGAGCCCTGAGGATCCGCCGTGCCTTCCGCGACATCCAGCTGGCGTTTTGATATGCCGGTCTTCGCACCGGCCGCGGTACCCGATACAGTTTTCAGGAGGATATCCGGATTGATGATTCCTCCGCCAGTCACCTGGTCCGTCTCCGTCACCCTGCGGTCCGTTTCCAGCGACCATTTCGCGATGACCACGCCGCCCCTCTTTACGTTGTTGCGGTCAGCCTTATCGGAAGAGGTCATGTCGACGATCTTCCCGTCCTCCCGGATCTCAAAGCTTCCGGTCAGCTGGCCTTCGTTCTTATAGCCATCCGGCGCGCCGTTGTTGTCCATGTCGGTCGCGTCATTCTCCCTCCAGACATAGTTCCCGTAAGGCAGGACATTGGCGGCTGATTCAAAAGTTCCGTTCTGGTCGGTGACTCCCGTGAAGCAGACCTGCCCGTTGGCATATTCCTTCCCGTTCACGATGACGGAATGGCTGCTCTCATTCGTGACCTCGATATTGGCGCCCTGAAGGGTCGCATCGCCCTGCGGGGTTGTCTCCAGAAGCTCATTGTCCCATTTCTGGATTTTGAAGCCTCCGAGGACCGGGTTCTCCATCGCGTCGATGCCTTCCTCCGGATAGCCATTCACCTCTTCGCTTCCCTTTGTCGCTGTCAGCGTCCGGAAGTCGATTACCGGATCCGTAGGGACCAGGTATCCTGTCGGCGGCGTGATCTCCGTGATGCAGACCGTGCCGAGCGGGATCCCGACCTTGCCGTCGAAGGAATAGAAGTCATCGCCTCCAGCCTTGTGGGCATCGTCCATCAGGACCGTGTAGGCTTCGGATGCGCTGTCGTAAACCGACTTCAGCAGCCAGTACTTTTTGCAGGCATGGTCCGTATAGTCATTCACCTTCCCTGTGGGAAGCTTATCGGCGGAGTCGTATTTCCCTGCGAAATACTCGACCAGGAAGACCGCCCCTTCGAGCGTCCCTTCGCCTTCCGGTTCCGAGAGATTCTCATCGATTCCTGCCCGTCTTGCGTCCTTCTTCGTAATCTTCAGCGTGTCGTAAAGCGGCTTGTCGGCAAGCGTCACCGTCGCCGTCTGCCCCGGTCCGAGATCCACCGTGAAGACCTCGTCGCTCTTATAGAAGCCGAGCGGCGCTTCCGTCTCTTTTACGTAATAGGTGCCGGCGACCATCTCCGTGTCGTCCGTGGAGCCGTCGGCCTTCGTGGTCATGCTGCCGACCTGGTTTGTGCAGGCCGCGTCGCTGAAGATGCCGAACACTGCCCCGGACAGGTCATAGCAGTCATTCCCGTCGGTGATCTCCGGACGTTCCGAGGTCTTCCCCATCTTCACCTTCCCGGTATTGATGAAGGTGACCGTGAGGTTCGTCTCCGCGCTGTCCGGCTGGATGATCAGGCCGTTGATCTCCTGGCGGCTGCCTTCCTGGATCAGCCGATAGGTCGCGCCGGTTCCCCTGATGTTCATGGTCACGACGTTCGTCCCCAGAAGCTGCGCGATATTCGACGGCGCTTCCAGATGGAAGGCATCGCCCTTGTTCAGGTTCGCGGGATTTACCGTGCCGTTCTCCAGCACGAGGCTCACCTGGGAAGGAAGCCCGCTGTAGGTCAGGCCCTCGCCGGCCGTGACCGTGAAGGTCCCGGACTTCTGGATATCCCCATCCATCACCGCATCCGCTGAATTCTTATCAAGGGCGACGTCGACGCCGGACTTCACATCCGGCAGCGCCTGGATCTTCGCGACCAGGTCGCGGACCTCCGCGTTCTTCGCCGACCAGTCCACATGGTCGAAGTTCCTGAACCTTGCATACGTCATCGCGAAGTGCGTGACGATATAGCGCTCATCCTGCGAGCCCAGATATCCGGTGATGTCTCCCGGCCCTCCGAATCCGTAGTACAGGATCTTCAGCCTTAAGGGATCGGTCAGCGCGACCGTCGGATAGGTTCCCGGATCCGGTCCCGGCATGTCCGGCCTTGTGCAGTAGGCATAGTAATAATTCACGCCGTCCGTCGTGAAGCGGAAGACATGGGCGCCGTTCCCTTCCCCGGTATCATTTACATAGCTGATGATATGCGTGTAATCCAGCTGAACTGTCTGTCCATTCGAGGCACCCAGCATCATGGGCGCTGCCATGAGCGACGTCAGCTCCGACCCGTCATCCATGACGATTGAATTTGTAACGTCATCTGTTGTTACCGTGTCATCATTGATTATCGTGGATCCGCTGTCTGCATTCTCTGCTGCTTCCGGATCAGCCGCATAGGTCACGGTACCTGGATCCTCCTGTGTATCCGTCTGAAGATTCTGCTGTTCCGATGTTTCTGTCGGAGTCGTCGGTGTTTCCGTCTTTTCATCCGTGCTGCCGGGACTTCCTGTATCTGCCGCGGCAAATGTCGCATTACTGGCAAAAAGTGACAGCACCAATACTCCTGCAACCACTGCGCTTAAAAACCTTCTTCTTTTCATTGCTTTTCCTCCTGAATTTTTCGTACGAAAAAGGCAGGGACCATTCCCTGCCTTTCACTTCCGCCTATTCTACTAAAACATGCCTTGCTCTGTTCAACTAGTCTCTTTTAGTCTCCTTTGGTCTCCTTTAGTCTCCCTTAGTCACACCCCTACCCCGTCTCTCTGCCCTTTTGGAGCATATCTTATAGAGCAGCATATCGAAGACGTCCCTTAGCCTCTCACGGATGAAATAAGAAAGCACCGCCGTAAGAATCATCAGCGGAAGCACAAAGATAGGAAGCAGCAGAGCCCCGATTGGATGAGTAGCAAGCCAAAGGAAAATGGCAAGTGTCCAGATAATTGAATAGATAATTCTGAAGAATATGACAGGTTTCATTTTCCTGAAAGCCCAAATTCTAATAAACAGAACCATTGCGGCAATTACTGACGAAATGATGTTTGCCGTTACGGACGGCATTGTACTGCAGCCCAGCTTAATAGAGCTGGAGATTATTAATGCTGTAATCAGTGTATCCAGAACTGCTGTCGTAATCATACTCTTACCTTCTTTCTTGTTCTGTCATCTGTATCTTTCTTTTCTCTCTGGCGAACATCCGGCGAACATTTGTTATAAACGGATCTTCTAATACTATTGATACTCTTTGTTTCTATTTTTGTCAACTTTATGTTGATATTTTTATAAACCACTGCTATATTCGAATAAGGAACTGTTGACGGATTCGGAAACACGGAGGCAAACACATGGCATCATCAAAATATACACGCGGTAAGAATGGTCTGTTTCACGCTTATGTATGGGATGGAACATACGACAGCAATGGAAAAAAACACCGGAAGAATCTCTGGTCAGATAAAAGTTCAAAAGATCTTGAAAATAAGGTCATCGCATTTACTGAAAAAGTCCAAATGCGGCAGAATATCGTAAAAAGCAATTACACTTTCATGGAATATGCGCAGCGCTGGCTGATCATATTCAAGGCTGATCGTGCTGTAAAAACAAGGGAATTGTATGAAAGGATCATAAACAGATGTCTTACGACAATCGGGAATATTCCTCTTTCCGGTATCGACCTGGTTCATATACAGATGGTACTGAATAATTATGCAAATAAGAAAAGGACTCAGCAGCTGATTCTTCTAACATTCAAGCAAATCATGAATTCGGCTGTGCAGGAACACCTTTATCCCCTCAACTCAGCAATGGACATGATTCATTCCATCAAGCCCATAAAATATAAAGCAGCAGAAAAACGGACTCTGACAGAGGCCGAAGCAAAAGCTGTCTTTGAAGCTGACCTTTCAGATGTGGACAGGGCTTTCCTTTACCTTATTTACGGCTGCGGCCTGCGGCGCGAAGAAGCGCTGGCTCTGACAGCAGATGATTTCGATCTGGAAAAACATACCGTGAAGATAGACAAAGCCCTGGCTTTTGATGAAAAAAATCATCCGATTCTCAAAGAGCCAAAATCCGTTCACAGCTACCGTACACTACCGATTCCCGGGAACACTTTCCCGGCTATCGAAAAATATCTTCACGAGCTTGCACCATTTACCCCATATCTTTTCCATAACCGCTGCAGTAAGCAGATGACAGAAAACGGTTTCCACAGAATGTGGGATCGTATTATGGCCGCGCTGCAGAAAGCAACCGGCACGGAGATTGTCGGCCTGACGCCGCACGTCTTCCGGCACAACTACTGCTCGCATCTCTGCTATCAGATCCCGACCATTTCCATTAAGATGATTGCAAAACTCATGGGGGATACCGACCAGGTGGTCATCAATGTCTATAACCACATTATTCTGGAACAGGAAGATGCGGAAGCCGCTATTGAAAATGCAATCGGTAATATCTGATAGTATAATATTCGATATATCATCCGGATTGTCTGACAGGAGAAAAAACATGAGACGTTATATTGCAGATCTTCATTTCGACCATGAATCGATGAACACACGGATGCACGATGCGCTGAACACGGTACAGGCTGCTTTCACGCAGCTGGCCGGAACTTCTCCGTGGCTCTTCCTTCTGAGTCTTGCCGAACGCGGTGCGGCTCTGACCGCGCAGATTGCCATGTCCGTCCTTGTCTGGTTCGCAGCAAAAAGAGGAGGAAAATGCTTCCTCCTCTTCCCTCTTGCCATCCTCTTCCATTTTCTGCTCGATGCCGTCGCCGTCATCTGCAGTCCGTATCTTGCCAATACGGCATTGGTTGAAGGGATCATCTGGGTCATGGCCATCGGCATTGCTTTCGTTTCCCTGACCGTCTGGCGGAACATGTTTACCTCCCCTGGGAAATGACGTCCTCCAGAACCCGGCGCAGCAAGGCCGGATCAATCGGTTTTGCGACATGGGCATCCATGCCGGATTCCAGACATTTCTGCACATCATCGGAAAAAGCATCTGCCGTCATGGCCACGATGGGAACCGTTCCTGCATCTTCTCTTGCCAGGGAACGGATCTTCCTTGTCGCCTCATAGCCGTTCAAGACCGGCATGCGGATATCCATCAGGATGACGTCATAAAAACCGTTCGGTGAATTCCAGAATTTCTCGACACCTTGCTGGCCGTTTTCCGCCGTCTCGACAAGCATGCCGTATTCTTCCAGAAGAGCCCGGGCAATTTCCTGGTTCAGGGGATGATCCTCGCACAGAAGTGCATGGAGACCCTCCGGCATCTTGCCTGAATCATCCTGCCGTCCGGCGCCGTCTTTTTGCAGAGCCGCATTTTTCTGCGTACTGTCCGCCGTGAGGCAGACCGTAAAGCAGGAGCCTTCTCCCAGGCTGCTTTCCACACGGATCGTTCCGCCCATGACATCAACCAGTTTTTTCACGATGGCAAGGCCAAGTCCGGATCCGCGGTTCTGGGCGGTATCGCTCCGGCCTTCCTGCGTAAAGGGAAGGAAAAGCGACTTCTGAAACTCCTTGCTGATGCCGATTCCCGTATCCTTCACGAGCATGGTCATGGCAATCTGCCCGTCGTTTCCTGTCGGATGAATATCCGCCTGGTAAGTAATCGTGCCGCCTTCCGGCGTATATTTCACGGCGTTGGAAAGCAGATTGAAAACGATCTGGTTGATCCGGAGTTTATCAACGACCGGAATGAAATCATTTCCCACACAGGTGACGACCTTGAACTTCTGATTCTTCTCCTGGCAGAGCGGGCGGATGACCGATGCAAGGTATTCATAAAATTCCTCAAGCGGATATGGCTCCGGATGCAGGACAATCTTCTCGCTTTCCGCTTTTGTCATATCCAGAATATCGTTGATGAGGCTTAAAAGAAACTTGGAGGATGTATCGATTTTTGCCAGACATTCCGTCGTCCGCGGCGGATTCTTCTCTTTCCCCGCAAGATAGGTCATGCCGATGATGCCGTTGAGCGGGGTCCGGATATCGTGGCTGATCCGGGACAGGAAATCTGTTTTCGCGCGGTTTGCGCGGTTCGCTTCATCCGCTGCTTCCTTCAGCGCGATGCGGATCTCATGCTCCTTTTTCTTTTCCTCCTGGATGTCCTGCAGGGCAAAAACCACCTGGCGGATCACGCCTTCCCGATCTCGGTTCACGGCAATCTGAATCGCTCTGCACCACCGGTTATCCCGGGAAATGAACTCATGCGTGATGCTCTGCTTGCCGTCCATGCGTTCCTTCAGCGTCAGCGGATCCGCAAAAGAAAGGAAATCTTCCCGGAACTCGTCCGCGACAAAAAGACTGCACAGATCTTCCGGCAGTTCCGATGCCTTCCCCGTATGCCCGATGTAATCATGGACAGCAGGTTCTGCATCCAGTTCCAGGAAGGTATCGCTGTCGAGATTGATGTCGTAATCGCAGAAATAGATCCTGCCGAGCGACAGGATGATGCCTGCTTTTTCCGTCAGGGATGCCGCACTGGCACGCGCCGCATAGCTTGTCCGGACAAACATGTTCACAACGTCCGAAAGAAGGGAAGCCGCCGCCCGGATTTCCTCACGCGTCCGGATATTGACCTTTCGCAGGGCGCAGATGTATTGTTCTTCGTCGATTCCCAGTTCCCGCGCCGTTGCACGGTACTGCTGCTCATCCGGTTTCTCCGGCAGGACCTGCCCGCCGATGATGCTTCCCAGCACCCTGCCGTCATCCAGCGTGATCGGCGACGCAAAATCAACAAGTCCGGCATGGCACAGATACGTGCCTTTCCCTTTCCGGTCGCATTCGATGCAGCGCCGCAGCCCTTCCGGGCTCTTTCTGGTCAGGTTCTGACAGAAGTCCGTAAAATTGTAGCTGCCGCTGATATATTTTCCGTCCCTGCCGACCGCAACCGTCGCAAGACCGGTTGAAGCAGCCCAATTCTTCATCATCTGCTCAAACTGGTCCATGTCGCAGAAGTCGGGAATATCCAGCGCGTCAGGAGCAAAGATGCGTGCATTTTCTGAATTATCCTCGTAAAGAGGCTGCATTCTGTCCGTCATAGTACCTGCCTGTCAGTTGACTCCCTGGTAGTTAAGTACGGTCTTTTTACTTAGATCTCTGCGGCTGACCCAGCCGTTCCGGCCGCCTGATGAAACACGGAGATTGTATCCGCCCATGTTCGGAACCTGGCAGCCGGTTATGGAAACGGCTGCGCCGGAGGCCAGGGAACCACTCTTTTTCGTGCATCCGGAATCAGAATACAGCGGGATGCTTTTGATCATGGAAATCCTGACGCCCGGCACAAAATAGAAAATATTATTTTTAGATTTCAGCGTTCCGCCCGCCGTGCCTACCGGCGTGATCTTCAGACCGTCGACAAAAGCATTGTTCAGGCAAAGCGGGACTATATCTGCTCGGTTGACGTTTTTAATGATAAAGCCAAAAGCTGCCGTAAAGGAAAACGCGCCGCTTCCGTTGATCCTTGCCGGCAGGAATACAAATAACCCGCTGTACATGGGCTCTTCGGTTTTATCAACCTGATAGATGCCTTTGTCGTTATAGGCGAAAACGTCAATGCCGTTCATATCGTCCTGTCCGTTGGAAAAAACGATAAGGTTCTTATAGCCGTCAGAAATGTTAATGTCTGCCGCATACACATCGCACCTGGACACAGACAGTCCCCTGTCAAAGCTGGTCGTCGAAACGGTCCCGTTCACGTTCAGTGTATAGGATGAAAGACGATCTCCCTGCTGCCTGACTGTATAGCGGATCGTATCCTGGCTGCCATTGGCATTCAGGTCAACTTTATTGTTTGTCCCGGCTGCAAGTTTAACGATGCCGCCGAACTTTATTCCCCTGATTGCGCTGACCGTCGTTTTCGGTACGGCCGCTTCTCCTCCCAGCACATAGATATCCGTTACTCCGCTGAATGCACTGCCGGCCGCAAGGTCGATCCAGGCACCGGAAAGACCGTCCGCCAGGATAATCGGCACGCCTTTGGTTCCGCCCAGCATGCCGCCGACGAGAGGATCCGGGAAATGGTCGTCTCTTCCGGAAGCAAAAATACTGTTGTTATATCCGTTCGAGAATTTTTCCGCAATCGCTGCCGACGTTGCGTATCTGTTTTTCCCTGCAATGCGCTCGGCATTCTTTAACTTCGCATAAGTCTGGGCATTTACCGTGCTTTCCGTTCCCAGTACATAAACCCTGCTGTATGCATTTGCCATGGAAAGCGATTTTTCACTTAGATTGCCTTTTCCGTCAGCCAGAAAAATCGGCCAGCCGTTTTTATAAGCCCAGGGAGAAATGGAAAGCGCATCGGCCGCCTTGATGCCGGATGTCACGATGCATGCGCCTGATTTTTGGAAAACACCGGTTTCCGCAACTGCCTCAGCCGTCGCATACCGGTTGGGACCGAACGTTCTTGTTATACCGTCTGACGGAACTGCACAGTCCGTCATCAGCACATTTTCAACAGCTGCCGATACGGACTTCGTGTTTCCCAGAATAGTTACTTTTCTGACACCCCATTTTACGATCAAGTCTTTGGTCTGGGAAGAAAGTTCTGAGGATTTTGTGATAAGAACCGGACATTTTTTCACACCCGCAAAACCGGCCGCAGAAAGCGCGTCCGGGAATTTATCGCCGGAAACAAGAATGATTTCCTTTGCTCCGCCCGGAAATGCTTCTTTGGCAATCGCCTCGGCTGTATCATACCGTGTGGCGCCGCCAAGCCGGTGAATATTTTGAATGGAAGAGTTCTGCAGAAGAGATGCGGGCGTGCCCGCCTGGACACAGACCGTCCCGCAGATCATGGAAACCACCAGCATCAAGGTACATAAGATTTTCTTCATCAAATTTCCCCTCCTTTGATGATGCCAATACAGAAAATATACCATGTTTCCGTCTGGTATTCAATCAGGAGCGGGGGAAGAACAGATGCTGTTTTTTTGCTTTTAAGCTTCATCCCTCGTCAGTTTCTTAATCCAGCTGCCATAATTCACCTTAATAAATGCCGGCAGACATTTGAATATCTGATCTGCATTAAGAGAAGCAACAACAACGACCGGCGGTGCTTTTGCAACAAATGCCAGTAAAAATGAAACCGGTATAACGATTCCCCAGATACTGATTAAATCCAGCTTCACGAAGTATTTCATATCGCCGCTGCCCTTGATAATCCCGGCATTGACTGGCATCTGATAAGACATTCCAAATATCACAAAGCACAATATATAGAGAAACTGTCTTGAAAGGTCTGCACTCTCTCTGCTGAATGAATAAAGAGAAAGGATCGGCTCAATCAATACAAAAAGAATAAGGGTACTTAACAGACCAATCACCAGGAAAATAATCTGGAACCTTTTCGCATCCTTTTTTACTTCAGGGATATTTCCCATACCGATTGCATGACCGATCATGACATTTGCCGCTGAAGCAGCGCCGACAGCTCCGATTTTCACAAGAAGAAAAAGATTGGATGCCATACTGTTTGCCGTGATTGCGGCACTTGATGTCTGCCCTAATATGGCAGTCTGAACCGCATTGTTTAATCCCCAAAGGCTCTGCATGAAGATGACCGGAAGACAGATTCTAAAGTAATCCTTGGAGATATCTTTGTTGATATGAAAAAAACTTTTCAGTGAAACCTTCAGCAGCCCACCTTTTTTTATAATATAAAAAAGCAAAATGATAAGTTCGGCGACTCGTGCAATCAAGGTCGCTATTGCAGCGCCTTTAGCGCCCATGGCAGAAGCTCCGAGGTTACCGTATATCAAAATCCAGTTTAAAAATACATTAATGGCAAATGCGGCAGTAGACAGAACCAAGGCAATACTGACAATCTTCATGCTTCGAAGTGTCGCAAGAAGAACACTTGTAAAACCGAAAATAAGATAGGTATATTTAACAATGGAGAGATAAGCGACTCCTTCCGCAATAATTGCTCTGTCCGGAGAAAACAGCCTTGTCAGTTCTTCGGGGAATACAGACAGAATGCAAAAAAAGGCAGCCATGACAACAACTGAAAATCTCATCGCTGCTGATGAAACTGCCATGATTTTCCCCGTTTGCCTTTTACCCCAATATTGTGCGGCTATAATGACCAGCCCGTCCCCGACACCTACCAGAATCTGCTGATAAATGAATTGGATCTGGTTAACAGCAGTAACACCGGCCAACGCTGCTTCACTGTATCGGCCAAGCATAACATTATCTGCAAGATTAACACTTAAGGTAATCATATTTTGTAGAACAAGCGGCAGAAAGAGCAAAATGAACTCTTTCAAAAAAGTTTTATATTCTTCTGTTATGATTATCTTATTCTTCATCTTTTTTTCTTATGCGATTCATTATAAATGGCATAACTGACAGTGCAGTTATGCCATAAGAGGAAAAACAATCAAAAGAGGATTTACGATTCAGATTTACTTTACTGCAACTTTTTCCCATTTTTTCGAAACTGCAGATTTTGCAACAGCATTGCAGACTCTTTCAACCTTGTAACCTTCTTCAAAGCTTGTGGAAGGCTGCACGCCCGTTTTAATAGCATTGCAGAATTCGTAAATATCAATTGTCTTCAGTTCGCCATAACCGATGTTCATGCCCGGGATATTCCAGGTCACTTCACCATAGAAATGCGCCGGTCCGGTATAGATTGTCTTGAAACCTCTGCGATCATCCGGATCTTTTGCCCAGCAGACCTGAAGTTCGTTAAGTCTTTCATAGTTGAAATAGATACTGCCTTCTGTACCGTGAAGTTCGATCGTAATGAAGTTATTACGTCCCCATGCATTACGGGTCGCTTCTATGCTGCCGACAGCTCCGCTCTTAAATTTTACAAGGAAAGATTCTTCATCATCAACATCAACTTTCTTTCTCTTGGCATTCTTATCCAGTTTCACTGTCCCAAGAAGATCAACGCCGCCTTCCTGAACCGGCCTGTCTTTGATATATGTCTCCATGAAAGAAACTACTTCTGAAATATCTCCGGCAAGATACTGTGCAATATCGATAACATGGGAAGCAATATCTCCAAGTGTCCCGGCACCGGCTGTTGCCTTCTGGAATCTCCAGGAAAGCGGAGAATTCGGATCTGCTGACCAGCTCTGAAGATAGGTACATCTTACATTGAGAATCTGACCGATTGAACCTTCATCAATATATTTTTTAGCAAGAACGACAGCAGGTACTCTTCTGTACTGATAAGAATTCATACTGATGATACCCTTTTTAGCAGCTTTTGCCGCTTCCTGCGCCATGCGCTTTGCATCTTCTAAAGAAGCTGCAATCGGTTTCTCGCAAAGAACATGCTTGCCTGCTTTTAAAGCTGCAATTGCACATTCCGCATGTGCGTTATTCGGGGTGCAGATGCTGACTGCATCGATTTCAGGATCATTTACAATGTCATGCCAGTCTGTGCAGCATTTCTCAAAACCGAATCTTTCTTTTGCATCTTCTGCGATAGACGGCTCAATATCGCAGATTGTCTTCATGACCGGCATCGCCGGTGACGGCCAAAAGAGTTTCGGAAGATTTGAATACGCAACAACGTGAGCCTTTCCCATAAAACCAGCGCCTACAAGTCCTACATTTAATTTTCCCATGATGCCCTCCTACAATAGATTTATTATTTTATGTTTAGTTCTGACGCTTAAACTTCTGTGCAAAGTTACTGAGTGCAACCGCCAAAATAATAATTGCGCCTTTAACCATTGTCTGCTGTGCTGAGCTCAGATTCGCAAGAATCAAGGCATTGTTGATCATACCCATCAAAATAGAGCCAACTAATGCTCCGATAACAGAACCTGTACCGCCTGCCATTGACGTACCGCCCAAAACAACCGAAGCGATAACAGACATCTCATCACCGTTTCCATAGGAATACCGCCCTGCCTGCATTCTTGCCGAATACATGAGTCCTGCAAAAGCTGCAAAACCGCCTGACATCATAAAAGCAATGATTTTGATTTTATTTGTGTTAATACCGCTGTATTTTGCAGAAGTTTCATTTCCGCCTGTTGCAAGGACATAACGTCCAAAAGGCATTCTGTTAAACAGAATAAAACCAACAATATAAAATGCGATTGTCCATAAAATCAGAACTGAAACCGGTCCAATGTGGCCAATACCAAAAACTGTGCAATAAAGCGTGTTATCAATCGGGACTGCAGAAGTATTTGTAATCCACATAGCAGCTCCGCGGACAATTTCCATCATGCCCAAAGTTGCAAGGAATGCCGGAAGTCCAAGTTTTGTAACCAGGAGACCATTTGCTAATCCTACAAGCACGCCAAAACCGATTGCCACAATCAGCGCCAGGAAAATACTGTTCGTTGTTCGTAAGATAAGAGATACGAACATTGCAACCATTGCTGTAATCGCACCGACAGTCAGGTCAATCTGTCCACAGGCCATAACAAACGTACCGGCTACTGCCATAACAGATATCATTGCTGTTTGAACAAGAATATTCAGCAGGTTCGTCGGAGAAAGGAATCCTTCGTCCCTTAGAAAAATGCTGAAGAAAAGGAACACGACTACGAAAATGATATAAACCATGTACTTGTCCCACTGAAGGGATTTCAATTTACTGCTGGATTGCATACTGTAATTCCTCCTCCGCCTGAATATCTTTTCGGTTCAGCTCTCCCGTTATCTTGCCATCCTTTAAAACAATAATCTTGTCACAGGTTGCCATCAGTTCCTGAAGTTCAGAAGAAATAAAGATAACGCCCTTACCGCTGTCAGCAAATTTCCTCACGATATCCAGAATTTCCGCTTTCGCACCGATATCAACGCCCGCTGTCGGTTCGTCCAGCATCATGACATCTGCGCCTACATTGATCCACTTGCCAATAACAACTTTCTGCTGATTACCACCGGAAAGAAGATTGATTCTTTTATTGATTCCTTCTGTACGGATATTCAGTTCTTTAACGTTTTCGTTTACAACACGATTGGCTTTTTTTTCATCAACAAGACCATGTTTTGTCAGTTTTGAAATCATTGGAAGGATTGCATTTTCCTTAACAGAATGGATAAGGACAAGCCCCTGTTTTCTCCGGTCTTCCGGAATCAGGGCAAAGCCTGCACGTACAGCCTGTTTACTGGATGAAATATTGATTTGCTTGCCATGCAGCAGAATTTCGCCTCCGTGTTTTGGGCGAAGTCCGAAAAGTGTTTCGACAATTTCAGTTCTGCCGCTTCCCATCAGTCCTGCAAATCCCAGAATCTCTCCTTTTTTCAGAGAAAAGCTGATATCATTTTCTTTATCGCTAATCTTCAGGTTTTTTACCGTCAGAAGGTCTTCGCCGTTTTCATCATACTGCCGGTCTACCCACGAAAATTTATTCTGGGCTTCGCTGCTGCCGAGCATATAACGGATAATATCATTCAGGGTCATTCCCTTTGCTGCACCGTTAAATACCACGCATCCGTCACGAAGAATCGTAATAGAATCAGCGATGCTGAGAATTTCATTCATTCTATGGGATATATAAACCATCGAAACACCTTTGCTCTTCAGGTCCCGGATCATTTCAAAAAGTTTTTCTGTTTCCTGAGAAGAAAGTGAAGCTGTCGGTTCATCAAAAACCAGAATTTTAGCGTCTCTTGAAATTGCTTTTGCAATTTCAACCATTTGACTCAACCCGACACTTAAAGACTCCACTTTAACGGTCGGATCAATATCTATATTCAATCTTTGAAGCACAGCCTTTGCTTTTTTATTCATTTCAGCTGTGCAGCGCATTCCTTTTTTTACGATTTCCTCTCCAAGAAATATGTTTTCTGCCACTGTCATCGTCGGAACCAGCGACATTTCCTGGAAAATCATCCCGATTCCTTTTCTGTTTGCATCATGGATTGTATGGAAATCAACTGCTTCTCCATTTACAAGTATGTCTCCGGAGTCTTTTTTATAGACGCCGGTCATAATTTTCATCAGTGTTGACTTTCCGGCACCGTTTCCGCCAACCAGCGCATGAACCTCACCCTGCTGCAGAGAAAAATTCACATCTTTAAGTACCGGAACACCGAATGCTTTATTGATGTTTTTCATTTCCAAAATAACCTGGCTCATGTTCACTCCTATAGCTTGCCTCTTTAATGATGATAGGCCGGAAAAATAAACCGACCTATCATCTCATCATTTACCTTTATAATCTTTTGAAAATTAATTGTCCCAGATCAGGAAGCAATTGACACATCCTGGCCCTTTAATGCTGCATTCAGCCAATCCGGAGGATCGATATGATAAACTGCCTTATAAGCATCGGCGATGTTGCTCTTATCTACGCTCATAGCCGGTGCAACAACATATGCCGGTGCTTCTTTTCCAAGCATTGCATACGCTGCAAGTTTTGCTTCCGCAACACCCTGATCATAAGGCATCTGTGCCCCTAAACCTACTACGTTTCCTAAAGCAATTTCTTTTGCAATATTGTTTCCAAGATCACAGGTAGAAACTTTGATGTCCGTACGGTTTGCTGCCTTGATAGAAGAAAGAAGGCCTTCGCAAGCGACATCCCAATGTGCCCAGATTCCCTGCACATCCGGATGCGCCGTCAGCATTGCATCTGCCTGGACATTGCAGGAATTGACATCCGTAAATCCTTCTTCATCAACGATCTTGACATCCGGATATTCTGCTGCAAGTTCATCTTTAAAACCTTTGTATCTCTGGTTTGTAACAAAAAAGTCTACATCATAATAAATAGTTCCGATTTTCCCTTTTCCGCCAAGGGATTCTGCCAGTAATTTTGCAGCTGCCATACCATTTCCATAGTTATCAGCAGAAACGCAGCTTACGTAGTTCTTTCCAGCAGTAAAGCCCTTCGGTACATTGTCCATGAAGACCAGCTTAATGCCTGCATCTGCTGCCTTCTGATAAGCATCTACAGTTGCGGTTGCATCTGTCGGAATAGAAACGATGATATTAGGATTCTTTGCCATAACTGTTTCAATATCAGAAACCTGCTGCTCGGCACTGAAGTTTGCATCCGTTGTTGCGACAATTTTGATCCCGAGTTTATTGAATTCATCTGTAAGTCCGGCAATCTGAGAAGTAGACCAGTCATTTCCGCCGTAATGCATACAGATAGCTGCTGTATAATTTCCTGCTTTTACTTTAGCAATCTCATCATCTGTCAGTGTAATCGTATTGGCATTTACACCTGCCTCACCATTCGGTCCGGTTGACTTGATTTCTGAATCGCCGCTGCTTGTTGAAGTCGTTGTCGATGCAGCTGTGGAAGCTGCCGTTGATGCTGCTGTGGAGGCTGCTACAGAAGTTGCTGTTGATGCCGCTGTAGAGGCTGCTACAGAAGCTGCTGTTGATGCTGCTGTGGAGGCTGCTTTTGAAGCCGTTGATGCTGTTGATGATGTTGCAGCGCCGCCGCAGGCTGCAAGTGATGCTGCCATTACACCTGTTAAAACCAATGACAAGATCTTCTTCTTCATTTTTCTTTCTCCTTTTCCTTTAGTAAAGTTTACCCTTTAAGAATTCATAAGAGGTTTCGCATGCCTCATCAGGGTCACCGGAATAACCATCACATTCAACAAGCCAGTCACCTGTATAGCCCTTTTTCTTCATATAATTGATTACTTTTTCATTGATATCGCCGATTGTTCCTTTTCCCAGCGGATAAAACTCTCCGTCTTTGCTTAAATCCTTGAGATGTACAAACGGGATCCTGTCATAGTATTTCTCGATCATTTCCATTGGGTCCGACCCGCCTGCTACAAGATGAGCGATATCCGGGCAAAAAGCTATATCAGAAACAGCAAAAAATTTGTCAATCTGATCCGGGCCTTCTGCAAGTGCTCCGAGATGCGGATGATAGCACGCCGTAATGCCATATTTTTTACAAACTTCAGAAACTGCTGCCACACCGGCTGCAAGTTTGGGATAATCTTCGTCTCTTCTTCCGGTCCCATGAATAGACCCGCCGCAGAGGACCATATATTTCGCACCGAACTTCTGCATCAATTTGCATTCGCGTTCCGTTTTAAAGAGTTCTTCTTCTCTGGCATCTTCATAGATAAAATGAAAGCCGGAGCAAACACTGAGCAGCTGCATCCCATATTTTTTGCAGATTCCCATAAATGTTTCCGGTTCTTTTTCATATTTGAGGAGGTTGTCCTCCAGAACCTCAAAATATTTAAATCCTTTTGCAGACATACGCTTGATTGCATCTTCATCATCACAAATCGTAAGATAGCCTACATCCTTCATGCATGTAACGCCTCCGCCATTGCCTACCAGCGGACCAAATCCATTTTCCATATAACCGAGCCTGCCCATTGTTGTCTCCTTTCATTTTATATTGCGCAATTAATGCGCAAATTTGCTCTACTGGTATAATATATATAAATTTGCTTATTGTCAATCATTATTCTAATCTTTTTCACTTTCTCATTGACATATTTTCTTTCATCGTTCATAATCAGCAGTATAATATTTGCGCAAATTTTACAAGAATGGAGGTTCATTATGGAAATAGGTTTTGTTACGTCGATTTTGGATCATTCTTCTTTCAAAGAAGTTGTTGATACCGCAAGCAGGATCGGCTATCAATGTATCGAGGTTGCCTGCTGGCCAAATGGCACCGCAGAACGCCGGTATGCCGGGGTTTGCCATATTGATGTCACGAATATGACAGCGTCTTACGCAAAAGAGATTCTGGATTATGCAGAATCAAAAAATGTCCGCATTTCTGCTCTGGCATATTATCCCAATCCGCTTGATCCTGACAAGGATAAACAAGCTGCAACAATCGAGCATCTAAAAAAGGTAATTCTCGCAAGTAAAATGCTGCAGGTTAATATGGTCACAACCTTTATCGGGAGAAACCAATATAAGAATGTCGAGGAAAATCTGGAACTTGTTCAGGAAACATGGCCGTCCATTATTCATTTTGCCGAGGAAAACAAAGTTAAAATCGCAATTGAAAACTGTCCCATGCTTTTCGGACCAGACCAGTGGCCCGGCGGTCAGAACCTGATGACGACACCGGAAATCTGGAAAAAAATATTTGAAATGATTCCAAGTCCTTTTTTCGGGCTGAATTTCGATCCCTCACATTTCATTTGGCAGATGATGGATTATATCGAGCCTATTTCAGAATTCTCGGACAAGATTTTTCACATCCACTTCAAAGATATTAAATTAAACCGGGAAAACCTTAAAAAAATCGGTATTATGGCCTATCCGCTGGGTTATATGGATCCGCGGATTCCGGGCAGAGGAGACATTGATTGGCAAAAATTTATTGAGGCATTAGATGCAATCGCTTATTCCGGTCCTGCCTGCGTCGAAGTTGAAGACCGTGATTTTGAAGGCTCTGACGAAAAAGTAATGGATTCTCTTCAGCGTTCCTACAATTACATAAAACAGTTTATTTAAAACAGGAGGATTTATCATGGAAAAAATTAAAGTAGGTCTCGTCGGCGGCGGTTTTATGGCAAAGGCCCATTCTATCGCATATGCGGGAATGCCTATGTTTTTTTGGCCGGCTCCAGCTATTCCTTATAAAAAAACTATTGTTGACATCGATGAAAAAATTGCAAAAGACGCAGCAGTACGGTTCGGTTTTGAAAAATATGCAACAGACTGGCATGAAATCATCAATGACCCTGAAATTTCAGTAATCGATATCTGCACGCCTAACTATGTTCATGCTGATATTGCAGTCGCTGCTGCAGAAGCAGGAAAGAATATTTTATGTGAAAAACCCATGGCCGCTACGCTTCAGGACGCTAAAAGGATGTATGCCGCCGCCAAAAAACACAATATCGTTACAATGGTTGCCTTCAATTATCGCCGCACACCCGCAGTTCAACTCGCAAAAAGATATATTGAAGAAGGCGCAATCGGAGAAATCCTGGACTTCAGAGGCACCTATCTTCAGGACTGGTCAGCAGATCCGAATTCACCGCTTTCCTGGAGATTTAAAAAAGCCCTTTGCGGAAGCGGTGCTTTAGGTGATATCGGAACACACGTTGTGGATATGCTGCGCTTCCTTGTTGGTGACTTCGCTTCTGTCAATGCCCATATGGCAACCTATATAAAAGAACGTCCTGTTCAGTCAGGTATGGTAGACAGCCTTGGTAATGCCCGCATGGAAAAAAATGCTCCGAAAGAAGCAGTCGACGTCGATGATCAGTGCTGTTTCATGGTTAAAACAAGCAAAGGAGCTTTTGGCACAATCGAAGCAACGCGTAATGCATGGGGACGCAACAATTTCATCACGTTTGAAATTCACGGAACCAAAGGGTCACTTTTCTTCAATTACGAAAGAAGAGATGAACTTCAGGTATGCTTTGCAAATGACCCCAGTGACCGCCGCGGATATCGTACCGTTTACACCGGACCGAATTCACCTTACGGAGAAGGTCTTTGGCCAATCCCAGCCCTTGGCATCGGCTATACCGAAACCAAGATTGTCGAAAACTATGATTTCTTTAAAGCGATTGCAGAAGGCACTCAGCCGACACCGAATTTTGCCGACGGCTATGCAATCGAATTAATTTCAGACGCAATAATGAAATCCGCTGAAACAGAAACATGGACAACAATTCAGCCTATTGATGATTGAAAAAGTCGGCTGATTTTAATAATCAGCCGACTTTTTTCTGAAACAAGGTTGTATATTCCTGCTAAACTTTTTATAATTGATATAGATTATTAAGTTCATTACGTCTGTATCCTGTGGGTGAAAAATGGCAACTATAAATGATATAGCAAGAATGGCAAACGTTTCTACGACTACCGTTTCTCATGTTGTAAACAAAACACGCTATGTCAGTCCGGAACTGGTTGAACGTGTTGAAAAAACAATTCGGGAAGCCGGTGATGTTCCGAATTTTATTGCCAAGAAAACTGCTCTTTCCTCCGACAGTTTTGAAACGCAATACATTGTCGTCCTGGTAACCAACAAAGAAAGCAATTTTCAAAAACAGGTAGTAAAAGAATTCGGCTTTCTGGCATCCGTTTCAAAATATACCCTTATAACCTTGATCTGTGATGATGACATCAATGCGCAGCAAGACTTCTACCGCGTTATTTTTAAATCCAAAACTGTTGCCGGAGTTATTGTCTTCCCTGATAAGGGAAATAATGTTTTTTCAAATATTCTGGCTGCAGAAAAAATACCGACTGTAGTCATTGGAGAAAAGCCGGACAACTATCTTGCAGACTGCATTATTTCGGACACACAGGACGGGGCGATGCTTGCAACTCAGCATCTAATCAGAAGAGGGCATGAACACATTGCTTTTATTGCCAGCAATCTCTCGAACTATAACCGCCGTCTTGCCGGATATACAAAAGCGTTGGAACAATATCACCTGAAAGTCGATAATAAGCTGATATTTACCGATATTGATTCGGAAGAATCTGTCTACCGGATTCTGAAACAGATGCTGGAAGCAGAAGTTCCGCCCAGTGCTGTTTTCGTGGCCAATTACTCGATTATTATACCCATGCTCCGCTATCTGGACATGCATAACATTAAATGTCCGGAAGATCTTTCCATTGTCTGCTTTAACGATTTTGAATGCGCACCTTTAATCAATCCAAGCATCACAACCATTCGGCAAAATGTGGAGGAAATCGGTAAGCTTGCATTTTCCACGCTTGCAAACCGAATAGCCAAAAAAGAACCTGCTAATCTTCCGGCTTTGAAAAACACCTATACAATGGTACATGTCCCGACAAGAATCGTCGTTCGGGACTCTACCTGCGGGATTGGCCGGGGGCCTTATGGCGAACGTGCTGCTTCTTCATCTCTGCTGAATCTTACCGAAAAGGAAAAAGAGGAAATACGCGCCAAAAAATTTACAGCAGCCATTTCTTTCCACTATGCCGGTAAGTCCTGGATGATGCTTACACAGAAGGGTATACTTGAGATTTTCAACCAGCTCGGAATTTCGATTATTGCGACAACGGATGCTCATTTCAATCCTTCGCTTCAGTGCAGACAGCTGGCAAGTCTGAATATGCTGGAACCAGATATTCTTATTTCCATACCAACTGACAATTCTCTGACCTCCGAAGCTTATCTGAAATTCAGAGGCAGTAAGACAAAACTGATTTTTATTTCGAATATTCCCGATGGACTTTCTCCCGCCGACTATGTTACCTGCGTCTCTGTAAATGAAAGATCCCATGGGCGAAATATGGGGGAGGGGCTTGGCGAATATCTTGTTCGGCACAAACTCAGTAATTATGCCATGGTCGTTCATGAAGCAAACTTTTACGCTACAAACCAAAGGGACAGCTCTGCCGAGCAGGTCTTGACTGAAGAATACCCCAGCCTGACCAGCTGTGGAGTCATTAAATTTCAGAATGAAAAAGACGTATATGAAAAAGTTCACGATTTTATCGTTCATCATCCTGAAGTAGAAGGTCTCTATGTTTCATGGGATGGCCCTGCCGCTAAAGTAATTCAGGCTTTATCCGATCTCGGGAGAAATGATATTGCAATTTCAACCGGTGATCTGGATTATGCCGATGCCATGAACATGGCAAAGGGCGGCATGATTAAAATGATCAGTGCACAAAGCCCTTACGACCAGGGGATTGCCATTGCTCTTGCAGCCGCCAATGCTTTGCTCGGGCATAAAGTTCCTTCATTTTTTGGAATTGAACCGATCAGTGTTACCCCGGATAATCTTTTGAAGTCATGGGAAAGAATATTCCATGAAAAACCAAACAATGCTTTGGTCAATGCGCTCAGTGAAAATCCAAATTATATCCCCGGTGAAAACTGACTATATCCTGTTTTACCACAGCAGCCTCACGGCCTTCACGGTGCCGTCCGGCACCGAGGCTGTTCCGCCGAAGACATAGAGGTTCTTCACGCTGTCGTCCGGTACACAGGTACTTTTCAGATAGGCATAGACCGCGCTGTTTTTTCCGCTGCTTCCTCCGTCAAGCAGAAGAAGCGGCGCTTTGTTTTTCCCCTGCAGGACACCGCCGACAAGGGAATCCGGGAAACAGGCATCCTGCAATGGACCACCGTGGATTCCCTTCGGTCGAAGAAATGAATGAATATATGATTCGTCAGTGGAACGGCACGGTAAAGCGCAATGATGAAGTCGTGATTCTTGGTGACTTCATCTGGTCAGGGGACCCAAGGCGGGCAAAGGAACTCCTGCTCCGGCTGAAGGGCAAGAAGATCATGATCCTTGGCAACCATGACCGTGCTATCCGGAATAAGGAATTTGACCGGACACTTTTCCGGGATATCGTCGATTATAAAGAAATGTCGGATAATGGCCGAAGGGTTATCCTCTGCCATTATCCGATTCTGTATTACAACCATCAGTATCATACAAAAGATGGAAATCCGAAAACCTACATGCTCTGTGGGCATATCCATGATACCCTCGACAGCAGATCCCTCGACCGGCACATCCTGGAAGATCGAAAACGTACGGTCCTCCGGTCTGATGAAAACGGAACTGAACAGGAATTCCACATTCCCTGTAATATCATCAATGCCTTCTGCATGTACAGCGATTATGTACCGCTGACGCTGGATGAATGGATCCGGCTGACGGAAAAACGGCTGGTAATAATAAGTTAAAGAACTGTGCTTTCTTTCGCTAAAGCTTTCGGAAAAGTCATTTAATTGTTTCTTCTATAAAATAATGGGTATCCAAAATAATCATCATTAAGTAGCTTCATCGATTATAAGCTTGAAAGCATTCGCAAAATAATCGTTTGCACGCAGTATGGCAATATGATCTATCAACATGTTCATTTGGATAGAATTTCATGATTGTTCAGAACAAGTACATTTTTTAACGAGTTTTCTCTATTTGCTCCTTATATTTCCAGCAGAAACCTCCGGCGTGTTTTTGCACACCTTGAGCCGCATCCCTAATACTTTTTGTACTAATTCCAACAGCATTTGCAGCGGCAGTAACAGTTTCATATTCTTGCACAACCATTCCATCATCCGTTAATTGAATTATGGCTTTTCCTTTGGATTGCTTAGACTGGACAGGTTCTTTTTGCATATCCAATCTCTTTTGTAACTTCATATCTTGTTTCTCTACAGCCTTTCGTTCTGCCTGTTGCTTCTTGTATAGAAGGCTAATAGCCTTATCTCTTCGGGCTATAAACGTGCCATCTTTACCATATTTATTTCGTGAAAGAAACTCCTCGATTATAACAATCTCATTATCATAATCTTTAAGCTGTCGATAAGCAGTGGCATATGAAGTATAAAGTGCCGGTGCCTCATATCCATTGTATCTTGCCTTGTCATAAAGTGCGATAGCCTCTTCAACTCTACCATCCTTACGTACGGTTTCGCCTTTTTCCCAGTACTTAAAGCCCTCCTGAAAGCCCTTATCCCAATTTCCAATATTCCTAATTTCATTTAAGGAGCACCTGTTGTGTATTGCATTTATAACAACATCAGTTATAGATATTGTCGGTTCAATTTTAATATCTAAAGACGTCGCATTATACTTTCTGCTTGCAGAGACTACTAGGAATTTTTCCACCTCAGCATCAGATAAAGCTTTTAAATCTTTAATACTTTCTTCTGCCGAACATCGTTCATATTCTCCCATGGCAATATAATCATTCATCGATTTAAAGCAATTGGAAAAAGCTGTATAGAAATAATCCATCAAAGGGGCAAGGTCCCTCGGATTATCAAAATACACTCTTCGATAATCCGCACCACCTTCACTTACCGTGCACACTTCAAAAGGTAAATCGATATCATTTGACAAATTTCCTTGAACAATTACATATTTTCCCTTCTTTGCAAATTTAAATTTCAAAAAAGTATACAGACAAGTAATATCCACATAATTTCCACTATTCTTTCTATATCTAATCCAAGAAACATCGGCATTGCGCTCTACGAGTGCCTTCTGAATATATGCACAAACCTCAAGTTCTTCCTCGTTTGGCGTTAATGAAGCAATTTTTCTTTTTTCTTTGTCAATGTTTTCATTTGCTTTGTCAAGTATATTACTAAGAATCTTTCCACATATTTCTGCATCACTCTCAGCCCTATGCGCAGTTTCGTTCTTTAATCCCAAATAATCTCCAATTGTACATTGCTGATAATTTTTAAGTCCGGGAATGAAACGCCGAGCAAGTGGAAGAGTGTCTATATACTTTAATTGCGCGTTTAAGCCAAGACGAGACAATGTATTCGATAAAAAATCGAAATCAAATTTCGCATTATGCGCACACATTATAATTTTGCCGCATACGGCATCACCGAGAAATTTTATAAAATCCGGGTAGATGCTCCTTTCATCTGGAGCATTCTGAAGCATTGCATTAGTTATGTGATTGACAGCACTCGCTGAAGAAGATATCGCTATTCCAGGATTTACAAGAGTACTGAAAGATTTAACAGGAATTCCATTTTCAAAACGCACGGCACCAAGTTCAACAATTCTGTCCGATAAGGCATTTAGTCCTGTAGTTTCAACATCAAATGAAATAAACTCTTTCTTTGCCATTTCGAATGTTGCCACTTCCAAGTTGATTTTTTCAGTGTGAACTACACCTCGTGGTCCTTTCAATGTTTTCTTAACGTCTATACATGGCATATTTAAGGTATTTATATCAGTGGACTTTTTTTGTGGCACTACTTTCCTTTTAAAGAAATCAAAAATGCCCATTAAGAATCTCCTTATTTTCTTTTCATGCACTAAAATGCCACAATTCAAAACTTGTAATGCACTAGCAATTTAGCATTGAAAAATTATTGCGAATTAATCGTTAAGCGTCAATTTGAAACGAAATATCAAGAGCAAAAAGTTATATTCAAATAACCGCCGCTCTCGTCTTAATGTCCTGACACCAAGATTTCAGTATATCTTCAATATTCCCGCATTCCTTTAAATGCTCTAACAAATGTCTTCCATTCAGCAAGTAAATAAAACATAGAATATCCCTTGCCGTTCTCCTTTTTTCATTCTCCGATATAAGACTAAAGAATCGAAAATTATTCATAGTTTTTATCTGCTCTTCTTTATGGCTGTCTCCATTTAAAATCAAGCGATACATCAAATTTTTATAATACGAAATATACTCCGGTGTCGGCAACAGATCCAGAATCTGCTCATCTGTAGAAACATTCTCAATTCCTTTCTTATACTCAAAAGTCGAAAATGCTTCTAAAGCCTGACGCATTAAATTTCCAATAATATATTCGTGATCGTTGACTTTTCCAGATGCATACTCGAAAATAACTTTAAGAATTTCTGTATATTCCTGTCTATTATTGCAGAACGGCTTTATGTTTCCTTCACGCAACTCATATCGATTGTATTTGGGGCTATACAGATACTCCTTTTTTTTACATGCTCCAACTATTTCTTCAAAAACCTTGCTAATATCATAAAACGTCATCAAATCATGTGTCATAACAAGAGCTTTCGTATTTGGATTTCCTTCAAGAAACATACTTAACTTATATTTTAAGAACGACAGAATTCCAATCCGGTTTTCCGTATCGTAACTAGAAACAGGGTCATCAATTACAAGTAGAGATTCTTCGTTATAGGCTTCTTTCTCTTCTTTGCCTTCAAGAATACTCGTAAAAAAATAGCTAAGACCTATTATATTGCGCTCACCAACAGATACATCGCATGGATTTACGTTCTTTCCATGCGACAGAAGTTTGTACGCTCCATCAATATACTCAATACTCAACCTGTCATCTGCAAAGAAAATGTATTTCATACAAGCATTTATAACATCAATAGCAAGCTTTGTGTTTCTTCTTTGTGCCTCAAAATCATCAACTATTTTTTTCTTCTCATCATACGCTACTTTGAAACCCTGAAGCAATTTCTCGGCAGCAAAATATTCTTCCTGTTGTTTATTAAACTGATTGGCTATATCTATCACATCATAATGTGCAATCTCACTGTTTATTCGATTTAGTTCAGCAATAATAGGCTCAGTCTTCTTTGCCAATATATTATATTCTTTCCTAGCTCTTTCCAAGTCTTCAAGAGTTTTATTGAGCTGAATTATTAGCGACTTAATATTGGGGGTATTTTCAATAATTGGCTCGTATGGATTTTCAATTTTCTTTTTCAAATTATCATTGTTTTTCAAAATTGCAACATTAACCTTTGCAATAAGATCAATACACTCTTGATAACCAACAATCTTTTTATACAGACTTAAATCAATGACAATTTGATCAAGAACATATGATTTCAATGCCAATTGATGATCTTCAACCACCTTACTGAGTACCTTTTCAATACTCTCTACTAAAAATTTCTTATGCTCCGGCGACACTGTCTGATAACAATAAGGGCATTCTATGGTTTCACTGTTTTGAAATATTGCCAGCCTCTGAGATAACTCATCAGTCTTCCCTCCCTGTACCAGTGCTAAGAGCTTTTTCTCACGTTCAGATAATTCTGGTTTTTCTATTTTCATTGCCAAAAGATTTTGTACTGCTTTATCATCATACGAATCAGCTGAACTCGGTATAGAAGGAACTTTTACGTCAATCGTAGAAGCACCACTTCTCACTATTTCAAGTTCACTCATTTTTGTCTTATAATCTGTTATCAATTCTGTTTTCGGTTTAGAAGGTGTAAGTGGCACAAACTTCTTGTATGTATCATCTCTTACTGCAGTGTTTTGTCGACCGCGATTGATTTCCCTGTCACGTCCAGACCAATTGTCATCTCCTCGCAAGACGCTCTCTAAGAGTGAAATATAGTATTTAGGCGATTTTACATTACTTTCATCATTGTATTCCTTAAATATTGTATTCTGTTTTTCATAGGCAATCTCAGCATCAGCTTTTTCCATCTCAGCTTTCTCAATCTTCTCTATCAAATTAGCTGCTTGTCCAAGTATAACAATAGTATCAAGATGATCCTGCTGTAGTCTGACATTCTTGTCAACAAAGTCTTCATCAAAAATGAAAATGTGTTTTTTCTCTTCTTCAGTAAGAATTATAGGCTGACATGCATCATCATAAAAAACAGCGTCATTTATAGTTGGAGCAGTCCCTCCTGCGAGTTTTCGAAATGCTCTAGCAATTGTACTTTTACCTGTACCGTTTCTTCCATAGACAAGTGAACCTTTAATAGTTTTGACCTTATCCCCATCATGGGGATTGAAAAAATCAAACAGAGTCATGGAATTGAAATTTGCTCCTGACAGCTTAATCTGTGTGATGCCCTTCAGCATATTTATCTACCTCAATTCTTTTGGTTCAATGATTACTCTTCAAAAAGCCAACTAATGCAATATTTCGTAATTCACAATTTCTTTTTTAGGGTGTAAATCTTAACCTATTTCTGTTCGAACTCTCTCATCATACTATTTTAATGTCTTCCGGCGGCCTCGCTATCCTAGCTTATCCATAGTAGTGTGCACTAGATGCGGGCCGGCCGCGTAAGCGGCCTCTTACCCAGAACCGGAAGGCTTATACATATCATAGCACCACTGATTTTTCTTTGGGAGAGCTATTTCCCTTTCCACCACTATTCTATTCTGCTGCCAGTAACATCGGATAACACGCTGGTAACGCTGCAGGCTTCTCATACACTATTCAGTTGATGTTTTTTGGATTGTACAAATTAGATAATTTCAAGAGTTGATTTTCGTTAAATATGCCATCATTTGGAAGGTATCCCTTCCTGCCCGAAAGCCACGATTTCCCGGATTTTTATAACACCGAGATAACACATCGGGCCTAAAAACCCCTTAAAAACATCTTTTTAACACTTGATTCTGTGCCCAGATGTGTTTTCTTGTGCCATCACTCAAATTTTTTTAAGCCCCAAAAGCATGAAAAAACCGCGTATCTACGCGGTTTTTTCGGTCTGCGCCTCCGGGGGCTCGAACCCCGGACACCCTGATTAAGAGTCAGGTGCTCTACCAACTGAGCTAGAAGCGCAAATACATTGGTTGCGCTGTTTTCACAGCGCAACCATTATTATAATAAGGCTAATTGCAAAAAGCAAGGATTTTCTTTCAAATACGAAAATCCTTTGAAATCTTTTACTGCAGCAGACCTTTGATCAGATCTTCGAAATCCGCCGGGCTCATGCCGCCGATGGCGTTCTTGACCATCCGTCCGTCCTTGAACATCAGGAAATTCGGAATAGACATGACTTTGTAGGCTGCGACTGCATCGCCGTCCGTGTCAACATTTAGCTTGCAGAATTTCACCTTGTCGCCGTACTGCTCGGAGAACTTTTCAACAACCGGAGCCATCATCTGGCACGGCCCGCACCAGTCAGCGTAGCAGTCCAGAAAAACCGGCAGCGCAGACTTCATGACTTCCTGATCGAAATTATCGCTCGTTACGACTGTAACCATAGGAACCTCCTTGAATTCTCTTATTTAAATGTTATTTTACCCTGCGCCCTGAAGTTTGACAATACTGCCCGCGGGAAATGAACCCTATTTAACAAAGATTTTATGATTTGTTCGTCCCGCAGCCTGCGTCAGTTTTCCGCATGATACACTGCCGTCAGCTTGCAGATCCGGTTCCCGAGTGCCGAAAATTTTCTTTCATATTCTGTCATGATATTGCCTTCGTTCAGCACCGGATCCCGGTGCAGGTCATAAGTCTTCGCGGTGATTTCCCAGTGCGGCGCCGCCTCAAGTTCTTCGACCGAAAAGTCGAACAGGGCACGGTTGTCGGTTTTGAACTCCAGCCGTCCGCCGTTCTTCAGCACTTTCTCATACATTTCCAGGAAATGATGCGAAGTCAGCCTGCGCTTGGCATGTTTTTTCTTCGGCCACGGATCGGAAAAATTCAGGTAGAGGACCGAAATCTCACCCGGTGCAAAATACAGCGGCATTTCCCGCGCATCCATGCACAGAAATCTCAGATTCTCAAGCCTCCCCGGATTCTTCTGCTCCCCGTCCGTTTCTATCGTTCCGCTTCCGGCTTCTCTTTTGTCCGCATGCTGTTCTGCCGTTCCGTCTTCTCCTTCATCCGCATGCTTTTCCCCGCTTCCGTCCTCTTCCCCGTCCGCAGTCTTTTCCCCGCTTCCGTCCTCTTCCCCCTCCGCAGTCTTTTCTTCCAAAGCCTGGCAGGCACGGAACAGCACGCTTTCGTAGCGCTCGATTCCGACGTAGTTGATGCCGGGATTCAAGCGTGCGCTTTCGATCAGGAATTTTCCCTTGCCGGTTCCGATTTCCGCATAAATTTCCGCCTGCTTCGCAAAGCAGGACGCGATTCCGCCTTCGATCGGCGCCTTTTCATGGATCACGTACGGGCTGTCTGCGACAATGCCCGGCGCTTCCGGAATATTTCTCAGTCTCATGCGGCCATTATACAGTAAATATTGAGGTTTAGGAAGGTTTGTCAGCCTGAATTTTCGTCATTCTTTTTCGCAAATAATTATGTTTTTTTTATAAAAAGATGTATAATCGGTACAAATATTGAAACATGCGCAGACAATCATGGACCGCACTGAAGACACGGCCATGCATTGTTTAAAATGCGCTTATCGGAAAACACGGAGGCCGCTATGGATTCGGATTCTGTCATTTCAAGACTCGCACAAATTGAATCGGGTGCCGGCAAGGTTCTCGATGATGCGGTTGCGCGCAAATCAGAACTGAACGACGCGATGAAGAAAAAAACAGAAGATTTCGATGCCGCCTGCGACGCCGAAACCGAGAAGAAAATCAGCGATATCAAGTCACAGCTTCAGAAGGACACGGAAGCACAGCTGGTCAGGCTGCGCGGGAATGTCAAGACGGACCTGGCAGCCATCCAGGAGCGTTTCGACAAGAGCCACAGTGAATGGTCTGATGAACTTGTGAAAGATATTTTAAAGTGATTGGGGCAGCTGCATGACGGGACTGATGGCATACAGCGGGATCACGACGAAGATCCGCGCGATGCAGAAAAATTTACTGACCGATGCACAATTCCGGGAGATTACTTCTCTGCCGGATGTGCCTTCGATTGTTTCCTGGCTGAAGAAGGTGCCTTCCTATGCGGACGTGCTGTCCCACCTGGATGAGAACAATCTTCACCGCGGCCAGATTGAGTTTGAAATAGGAAATGCAACTTACTCCGACTTCGCCTCGATCTATCAGTTCGCGAACGGGGCGCAGCGGAAGTTCCTCCGGGAATACGGCCGCCGGTTCGAGGTCAAGCTGCTGAAGCGGTGCATGAACGCCGCCATCAACGGTTCGCAGATGACCCCGGATATCAAGGTCTACAAGGATTTCTTCGATCATTACACCGAGCTGGACCTGGATGCCTTATATGAAGCAAAGGATATACGGGCTGTTATCGATGCGCTGAAGGGAACTCATTATTACGAGCCGCTGAACCGCATTTCCCAGAACCCGGGGATGACGCTTTTCGATTACGAAACGGCGCTGGACCAGTATTATTTCGCACAGATCTGGGATGACCGGGGCGGAATGAAGACGAAGCTCAACACGTCGATCATCACGAAGATTTTCGGCACCAAGATCGACATGCTGAACCTGATCTGGATCAACCGGGCAAGGAATCATTACCATATGTCGGCCGCGGATATGTACGCGATGCTGATACCGATCAGCTACAAGCTGAAGAAAGAGGAAGTTCAGGCACTGGTCGAGGCGGATTCGTCCGATGCGTATGAAAGTGCCCTGAAGAAGACTTATTTCGGGCGGGTCTATAAAAATTATATGGCCCCCGAGAATCTCGGTTCCGAATATAATTATGTGCTTCGCCACATTTTAAATAAACTGTCCCGCGAGGATCCTTATTCTGTAGCGACGCTGCACAATTATCTTTATTTAAAGGAGCACGAAATCGCCCGGCTGACCATTGCCGTTGAATGTGTCCGGTACGGAATGCCGTCCGATGAAGCTATGAAGCTGATTCTCGCCTTATAGGAGAGGCGTTAAGTCTGAATACAAAGAGGTACTGCCCTTGATAGTCAAAATGAAGTTCTTAAGCCTTACGGGGCCGAAGGCGGATATTGATCGCGTCGCGAACAAGTATCTGTCGAAATATGAGATTCATCTGGAAAATACGATCACGGAGCTTTCTTCCGTGCACAATCTTTCTCCGTACATCCAGACGAACCCTTATAAAGATCTGCTTAGCAAGGCAAATGAATTCGCTTCCCTCGTAAGCAATGATAAGTCTCCGGTCACCCCCGAAGACATTCCTCTTTCTGACTCAATCGACCTTATTGAAGAGCTCGACAGCCATCTGACGGCCCAGGACAAGGTCCTGAACGCAATGGAAGACCGCGCGAAAAAGCTGGATGATTCCCGCAAGACGATTCAGCCGTTCGTCGGCATGAACTATGATGTCAAATCGGTTCTCGGATTCAAGCATGTTGATTTCCGCTTCGGACGCATGCCGGTCAGTTATTTTGCAAAGTTCAATACCTACATCTACGATAACGTCGATACCATTTTCCATCAGTGCAAGGCGGATCAGGATTTCGTCTGGGGCGTTTATTTCGTGCCTTCGACAGAAGCCCACAAGATCGACGCGGTCTATGATTCCATGCACTTCGAGCGCATTTTCATTCCGGACGAGTATGACGGAAAGCCGCAGGAAGCCTATGACAGGCTGACGAAGGAATACGACGATGTCATGAAGAAGATTTCTGCCGCCAAGGTGGAAATGAAGGCGATCCTCGACAAGGATGCACCCCGTATTCTCGGCGCGCGCAACCGCCTGGATTCTCTTTCCCAGAATTTCGATATCCGCAAGATGGCGGCCGTCACGAATGCTGACGTCGACACCTTCTATATCCTCTGCGGATGGATGGCGGAAAATGATGTGAAGTCCTTCCAGAAGGACATTGAAAACGATGAAAAGGTCTTCTGCGTGGTAGGCGAAGATCAGCACGATCCGAACACCGTGCCTCCGACCAAGCTGAAGAACCCGAAGCTGTTCAAGCCATATGAAATGTACATCAAGATGTACGGTCTTCCGAACTATCATGAGTTCGACCCGACCATTTTCGTGGCGATCACCTACAGCTTCATTTTCGGCGCCATGTTCGGCGACGCCGGCCAGGGACTCTGCCTCCTGATCGGCGGCCTGTTCCTGTACCTTAAAAAGCATATGCCGCTTGCCGGAATCATTGCCTCGGCGGGCGTCTTCTCAACTTTCTTCGGTGTGATGTTCGGATCCTTCTTCGGTTTCGAGGACGTGATCCCGGCCGTGTGGCTGCGGCCTACGGAAGCCATGGTAACGCTGCCATTCATCGGCAAGCTGAATACCGTCTTCGTCGTCGCGGTGGCTTTCGGCATGTTCCTGATCATCCTGACGATGATCATGCATATCATCAATGCCTTCCGTCAGAGGAATACGGAAGGAAAATGGTTCGATACGAATGCACTGGCAGGTCTCATTTTCTACGGAACGCTGGTCGCGGCCATCGTACTCTTCATGTCCGGCCATACGCTTACTTCCGGCGGAATCTTCCTGTTCCTGCTGATCGGCTCTTTCGTCGTGATGTTCTTCAAGGAACCGCTGACAAATCTGGTCGACCGGAAGAAGCTGATCGGCGAGGGCGTCGGCATGTTCATTACGCAGAGCTTCTTTGAAATGTTCGAAGTCCTGCTCAGCTACTTCAGCAATACTCTTTCCTTCGTCCGTATCGGTGCTTTTGCCGTCAGCCACGCTGCCATGATGCAGGTCGTCCTGATGCTGGCAGGAGCAACGAAAGGAAATATCAACTGGATCGCGATCGTCATCGGCAACATTTTCGTCATGGGTCTGGAAGGCCTGATCGTCGGTATCCAGGTGCTTCGTCTCGAGTACTACGAGCTTTTCTCAAGATTCTACAAAGGCGACGGCAAGCTTTTCACGCCGTCCCTGCATAATAAAAAAGAAAATAAGGCATCATAAACTAAGGAGGACATTCTTATGTTCACAACGGCAGTCAAAATTTTACTCGTCATTGCACTTGTACTCAGCATCATCATTCCGTTCGGCATCTATCTGATCGGTGAAAGAAACCGCGGACGCTTCAAGACTTCCCTGGCGGTCAACGTATTCTTCTTCTTCGGGATCCTGCTGGTCGCGACCGTCCTGATGCTGGTCGGAAACCAGCCGGCACTTGCTGCTGACTCCACTTCCACCGCAGGACTTTCAACAGGCATGGGCTATCTGGCCGCAGCGCTTGTTACCGGTCTTTCCTGCATCGGCGGCGGCATCGCAGTCGCATCCGCTGCATCGGCAGCCCTCGGAGCCATTTCCGAAGACCAGAGCATCCTCGGCAAGTCACTGATCTTCGTCGGACTGGCAGAAGGTGTCTGCCTTTACGGCCTGATCATTTCCTTCATGATCCTCGGCTCTCTTACGTAATCACCGGAGGCATATTTCCTTGAAAATGTATCTTATCAGCGATAACGTAGACACGCTGACCGGCATGCGGCTTGCCGGCGTGAAAGGTGTCATTGTCCATGAGCGTGAGGAGCTGAAAAAAGCCCTCGAGGACGCTTTTCAGGATAAGGATATCGGAGTCCTCCTTCTGACGGAAAAATTCGGGAAGGAATACCCCGATGTGGTCAATGATGCAAAACTGAATCACAGGCTGCCGTTGATTCTGGACGTTCCGGATCGGCACGGTACCGGCCGGAGCCCGAATTTCATTACCGACTACGTTAATGAGGCGATTGGGTTGAAACTATGACAATAGAAGAAAAGCTGAAAAATTTTTATGATTTCTCCATGGAGAGCGCAAAAGCGGAAGGCGAATCGGTCCTGAAGGAATATCAGACGAGCCTTGACAAATCTTTTGCCGAGCATCAGGCCATGAAGCGCGATCAGGCGGAAATGACTCTGCGTGACGAGACAGAGAAGCTGCGCCGTGACAGCAACAAGGCCCTCTCCGACGAGCAGATTAAAATCAAGCGCGCCCTTTCCGAAAAGCAGAGCGAAGTGAAAGCTTCCCTCTTTTCAGAGGTTGCCGATAAACTGAAGGATTTCAAGACCAAACCGGAATACGCCGACTACGTGATCCGGAAAATCAAGGATGCAAAGGATTTTGCCGGAGATGATCCGATGAAGATCTACATCGATCCGTCGGACTCTGCCCTGACGGATAAAATCAAGGCAGCGACCGGAAGCGATGTCATCATTTCCAAGACACCGTTCACCGGAGGCATGCGCGCGGTCATTGAATCGAAGCACATCCTGATCGATAACTCTTTCGATACTCTGACGGCAGAAGCAAAAGCAAAATTCTCAATCGACTGATGATCGAGGTACAGGCAAATGGATGAAGCAAGAACCGGAATAATCTATGGAATCAACGGACCTGTCATTTATCTGAAGGGCAATCTGGGCTTCAAGATGAATGAAATGGTCTACGTCGGAAAACAGAGGCTGGTCGGCGAGGTTGTTTCGCTGACTTCCGAGACAACGACGATTCAGGTCTATGAGGAAACCTCGGGAATGAAACCGGGAGAAACCGTGGAAGCGACAGGCTATGCGCTGTCCGTCACGCTGGGCCCCGGCATCCTCGACAATATCTTCGACGGAATCGAGCGTCCGCTTTCCGAAATCGCGAAGAAGTCCGGGAAATACATTTCCCGCGGCGTCTCCGTCAATTCCCTGGATACGGATAAGAAATGGAATGTCACAATGAAAATCAAGGCGGGGGACGTGCTCCACGGCGGACAGATTATTTCCGAATGCCAGGAAACGCCTTCCATCGTCCATAAATCAATGGTTCCGCCGCTTATTGAAAAGGCAACGGTCAAATCCGTTTCCCCGGACGGGGCCTATACAATCACCGAACCGCTCGCCGTCGTCACTCTTCCGGACGGCTCCGAACAGAATCTTTACCTGGCACAGCAGTGGCCGATCCGTGTGCCGCGTCCCACGCTGAACCGTGAGCCGGCTTCCGAGCCTCTGGTCACCGGACAGCGAATCCTCGATACGCTTTTCCCGATCGCACGCGGCGGCACAGCAGCCATCCCGGGCGGTTTCGGTACCGGCAAGACCATGACGCAGCACTCCATCGCAAAGTTCTCGAACGCCAACGTCATCGTCTACATCGGCTGCGGCGAACGCGGAAACGAAATGACGGAAGTTCTGGAAGACTTTTCAAAGCTGGAAGATCCGCAGACCGGCAACAAGCTGATGGCCCGGACCTCCCTGATCGCCAATACATCGAATATGCCTGTGGCAGCCCGTGAGGCTTCCATCTACACCGGCATTACGCTTGCGGAATACTACCGCGACATGGGCTACGACGTCGCCATCATGGCTGACTCGACTTCCCGCTGGGCTGAAGCTCTCCGTGAGCTTTCCGGACGTATGGAGGAAATGCCTGCAGAGGAAGGCTTCCCCGCTTATCTTGCTTCCAAGCTTTCCGCGTTCTACGAAAGAGCCGGACAGATGCAGACTTTAAGCGGCTACAAGGGCTCCGTTTCCATCATCGGCGCTGTTTCTCCGCAGGGCGGCGATTTCTCCGAGCCTGTCACGATGAACACCAAGCGTTTCGTCCGCTGCTTCTGGGGACTGGACAAGGCACTGGCTTATGCCCGCCATTATCCGGCCATCAACTGGATGGAAAGTTATTCCGAATATGTCTCCGACCTGGCACCCTGGTACAAGGAAAATGTCGACCGGAAATTCGTGGATGACCGCATGCAGATTGTTGCGATCCTGCACTCGGAAGACAAACTGATGGAAACCGTCAAGCTGATCGGCTCCGACGTCCTGCCGGATGACCAGAAGCTGACACTGGAAATCGCCCGCGTGATTCGCCTGGGCTTCCTGCAGCAGAATGCCTTCCATCCGGAAGATGAAAACGTGCCTCTTAAGAAGCAGTTCCTCATGATGGAGACGATTCTCTACCTCAATGAGAAAGCGAAAGAACTTGTCACGATGGGACACCCGATGTCCGTCCTGAAACAGGAAGACATTTTCGAGAAGGTCATCGCGATTAAATACGACGTTCCCAACAGCAAACTTGAGATGTTCGATGATTATCACAAGATGATCGACGACTTCTACAGCAAGGTCCTGGAGAAGAACGGTTAAGGAGGGTTGGGTTTCATGTCAATCGAGTATCTTGGATTAAGTCAGATCAACGGCCCGCTCGTTATTCTCGAGGGCGTAAAAGACGCCTCCTTCGATGAAATCGTGGAATTCACGATCGACGGAAAGACGAAGAAGCTCGGCCGCATCATTGAAGATTATGAAGACAAAGCCGTTATTCAGGTCTTTGAAGGCACCGAAGGCATGTCCCTGAAGAATACGCATACGCGTCTGACGGGTCATCCGATGGAAATCTCGCTGTCTGAGGAAATCCTCGGACGCACCTTCGACGGAATCGGCCGTCCGATCGACGGTCTCGGACCGATTGAATCGGATGTGAGGCTGGACGTCAACGGCATGCCGCTGAATCCGTGCATGAGGGAATATCCCCGTAACTACATCAACACCGGCATTTCCGCCATCGACGGACTGACGACTCTGATCAGGGGACAGAAGCTCCCGATTTTCTCAGGCAACGGCCTTCCTCATAACGAACTGGCCGCACAGATCGTGCAGCAGGCTTCGCTGGGATCGAATTCCGACGAGAAATTCGCCATCGTCTTCGCGGCGATGGGCGTCAAATACGACGTCGCGGAATTCTTCCGTCGTACATTTGAAGAAAGCGGCGTTTCCGATCACGTCACGATGTTCCTCAATCTGGCAAATGACCCTGTCGTCGAGCGTCTGATCACACCGAAGGTCGCCCTGACAACAGCGGAGTATCTGGCATTTGAAAAAGGAATGCATATCCTTGTCATCCTGACCGACATCACCTCCTACTGCGAGGCCATGCGTGAGGTTTCTTCCAGCAAGGGCGAAATTCCTTCCAGAAAAGGCTACCCGGGCTATCTGTATTCCGATCTGGCGACTCTCTATGAACGCGCCGGCATTGTCGCGGGGCAGAAGGGCTCCGTTACGCAGATCCCGATCCTGACCATGCCGAATGACGATATCACGCACCCGATTCCCGACCTGACCGGCTACATTACCGAAGGACAGATCGTTCTGGACCGCAACCTGACCGGACAGGGCATCTACCCGCCGATCGCAGTGCTGCCGTCCCTGTCCCGTCTGATGAAGGACGGCATCGGCGAAGGCTTTACACGTGAAGACCATCAGGCTGTCGCGAACCAGCTCTTCTCTTCCTATGCGAAGGTGACAGACGCCAGGTCTCTTGCTTCCGTCATCGGCGAAGATGAGCTCTCCGATATCGACAAGATGTACCTGAAATTCGGCACGGCTTTTGAAAAAGAATTCGTCGGCCAGGGACATGAGGAAAACCGTACGGTCATCCAGACGCTGGATATCGGCTGGAAGATCCTCGGAATCCTTCCGAAGTCCGAACTTGACCGTATTGACACGAAAGTTCTTGATAAATACTACAAACCGGCGAAATAAAGCCGGTTCATTTGCCGGGAGGTGATGTCATGGATCCGAATGCGGTCCCGACCAAAGGCAATTTAATGCGTGCGAAAAACAGTTTTGCCCTTTCCAGGCAGGGCTATGATCTGATGGATAAAAAGCGCAACATCCTGATCCGTGAACTGATGCAGCTGATCGATCAGGCCAAAGGCATCCAGGCACAGATCAATACGACTTTCACGGCGGCTTATCAGTCGCTCCAGAAGGCCAACATGGAAATGGGCATCGACAATGTGCAGGCGCTTTCCCTCACGATTCCGGAGGAAGACTCCATCGAAATCAAGACCCGGAGCATCATGGGCACAGAGATTCCTCTTGTGCGTGCCGATACCGCCGCCAGAAGCCAGAAACCGCCTTATGCCTTTTACCGTACGAGGACTTCCCTCGACCAGGCCCGCGAGGCTTTTGAGCAGGTCAAGAACCTGACGATCCAGCTTTCCATGGTGGAGATTTCCGCCTACCGGCTGGCTTCGAACATCCAGAGAACGCAGAAAAGGGCAAATGCCCTGAAGAATATCACAATTCCTCACTATGAAGGCCTGATCAAGGACATTTCCAATGCCCTCGAGGAAAAGGAACGTGAAGAATTCACAAGACTGAAAGTCATCAAACGGCAGAAAAAAGAGAAAGAAAAAGCGGGCTGAGGCCTGCTTTTTTTATGAAATGCCTGATCGAATATTCTGAAAATTGGCAGTTTTTACAAAACAGATGTTCACATTCGATTTGAGCGGTTGACAGTAAAAGCCGCATTTTTCTGTGGATAATGTGGATGATTTCGTGTATAACCCCTTGAAATCAGCATTTTCACCTTTTCAGAGTGTCGATAAAAGGCGGTTTCCGCTGTCACATTACGGAAACCGCCTTTTCCTTTTTGTGCAAAATTTTGTCAAATCTGCTAAATCTCAGTTTCGTATTAAATAATCCTGGACAGAATCGATGCAGTTTGCTCCGTCCGCACAGGCCGTGATGATCTGGCGGAGAGCTTTTGTCCGTACATCGCCTGCCGCGAATACGCCGTCAGCTGACGTTCTGCCGTCTTCTCCGGCCATGATGTACCCATTCGCATCCATGCTGACCTTGCCCTTGAGAAGCCCCGAATTCGGCAGGATTCCGACGGCAATGAAGACGCCGTCGATATGAAGCACTCTTGTCGAATCATCCTTTACATTATGGCATCTGAGGGCACCCGTCTGGTTCTCTCCTTCGATTGAATCGACGACGCTGTCCCAGACCATTTCCACATTCGGAAGGGAAAGCATCTTTTCCTGCAGCGACTTTGCCGCCCGCAGCTCGTGCCTCCTGTGCACGACATAGACCTTCCGGCATCCCCGTGCCAGGAAAATCGCATCGCCGACGGCAACATCCCCGCCTCCTACGACCGCGACATCCGATCCCTTAAAGAAAGCTCCGTCGCAGGTTGCACAGTAGGAAACGCCCATTCCCGCCAGTTCTTCCTCGCCTTTGACGCCGAGCCTGCGATGATCTGCACCCGTCGCGAAAATCAGCGTCTTCGCTTCGTAAGTATTCTGATCCGTCCGGACCGTCTTTGTACTGCCTTCCGGACTGATTTCCTGCACGGTCTCCGTCACGAATTTCGCTCCGAGACCTTCTGCCTGCTCTCTCATTTTCAGTCCCAGATCCATCCCCGAAATACCCGGGCAGCCCGGATAGTTATCGATCTGATAAGTGTTGACCACCTGTCCGCCGCTGATGAAATTCTGCTCGATCACGATAAAATCAAGCCTTGCCCGTGCCGCATAAATGGCCGCCGACAGCCCTGCCGGTCCCGAGCCGATAATAATTAAATCCAGCATGGAGCACCTCCGTTTTCTTTGTAAAACTATTATACCATTATGCTATAATGAATTCCATGAAGAAACTCCTCTTTCTCGGTGACAGTCTCACCGACTGCTATCACAATTTCGACTCCGACAGCCTGGGAGAAGGGTATGTCCGGATGATTGCCGAATCCCTGCACTACGGTCAGGGAGAAGTCTCCGTGACCAACAAGGGAATCGACGGCTTCACCCTTCCGCTGCTGCTCCGCCTCTGGAAGAACGAATGCACGCAGCTGCGGCCGGATGCCATTTCCATCCTGATCGGCGTAAACGACGCAGGCGTCATCATGGAAAATGAACCGGCTTCCGGCCTGCCCGGTTCTTCCGGCCTGTCCGGTTCTGCCGGCCTGCCCGGTTCTGCCGGCAGGAGCTCTGCCCTCTCTGCCTCTCTGGACGATTTCCGGATCGGTTTCCGGGCACTCCTCGAAGAAATCCGGAAGACCTGCACCTGCCCGGTTTTTGTCCTTGAACCCTTTATTTTCAGCCGGCCTGCTGAATACGCTGCATGGCGTCCGCTGCTGGCATCGATTTCCGCCATCGAACAGGATGAATCCGACCGCTTCCGTTTCCGTTTCCTGCCTCTTCAAAAAAAGCTGGATACGGCTGTTTCCGCGCTCGGCTGTGAGGAAATCACCCTCGACGGAATTCATCTCACCACCGAAGGACACCGCATCCTCGCCGATACTTTCCTCCGCGCGTGGCGTGAACCGACCCCTTAGCCCCGATTCCCTTCCCATACCAGTCATCCCCCTGAACGAACGCGGAATACAGATGCGGTGCGGTGCGGGTTCCAACCCCGGCCGCGGAGAATCTGTGTTCCGTGTGAGGGCGTCCGAGGAGGCCGGTACACGGCGAGGTACTTTCGAGCCGATGTACCGCTGCACAACGAGCGAGCGAAAGCGTCCCGAACGCGGAATACAGATGCGGTGCGGCGCGGGTTCCAACCCCAGCCGCGGAGAATCTGTGTTCCGTGTGAGGGCGTCCGAGGAGGCCGGTACACGGCGAGGTACTTTCGAGCCGATGTACCGCTGCACGACGAGCGAGCGAAAGCGTCCCGAACGCGGAATACAGATGCGGTGCGGCGCGGGTTCCAACCCCGTCCGCAGAGCATCAATATTCTGTGTGAGCTCCTCCTTTCTTGTAATTTCCTGTCTTTTTGCGTATAATTCAACTGTATACTTAAAAAAATCCGTGCCTCAGCAAGGAGCCTTTTCCCATGAAGAAAATCAGGAACTTCAAGATCATACAGCTCATCCTGATCACCCTGTTTGCCGTCATCGGATATATCCTGATTTTCCGCAGGACCTCACCCGAGACCATGCATCAGGATCTGATCCCGTTCTCTGTCATGTACTATGTTTTCATCGGTGCCCTGATCCTTCTGATTGCCGGCATCTGCATTGATCTTCTGCTCCTTTCCAAACTGGAAGTCGAGAAGCAGAGCCTCGACAAGCTTTCCTATCTGGATCCGGTTACCGGAGGTCTGAACCGCACGAGCACCGATATCCTCGCGAAGCAGTACGAAGCCGACGGCAAAGTCGCAAACGGCGGCTGCTTCATTTTCCACATCACGAATCTGGTTGAAATCAATAAGTCGGCAGGCTACAAGGAAGGCGACCGCCTGCTGCGGATGTTTTATTCCCTGCTGGAAATGCATGTCCGGGACGAAGGATTCGTCACGAGGAACATACCGGACCGCTTCGTTGTTTATTTCCCGGATGTCACCCGCGCCTTTGCGGATGATTTTATAGAAAAGGTCGGCAAGTCCGTCAATGACTACAACGTGGATGCCTTCGATACGCCGATTGAATACAATTCTGTCTGTTCACTGAACAGCAAAGAAAAGAAAGAGACGATTTCGGAACTGATTGCCTGTACAATTGCAAAATTGAAGCCAGGCAGCATATAAAGCAAACAAAAGATTCAAGGCAGGCGGCTGATGGAAAAAATCAACCCCGCATATGTAGCCTCACTGGTCAAACGGGCTCAGGAAAATGATTCCGATGCTTTCGCCGAACTGTATCTGATGACTTACAAGCAGCAGTACCTGTTCGCACGGAATTACCTGAGAGACGATTATCTTGCGCAGGACGCAGTCCAGGAAGTCTATATACTTGCGCTGAAGAACATTCTAAAACTGAAGGAACGAAAAGTCTTTCCGGCCTGGATCCGGCAGATCAATCTGAGGGTCTGCTACGATATGGCACGAAAGCTGAAGGAGCATCCGGAAGAGCAGCAGGATGACGAAGTGATAAACGAAATCGCCGATGAAAACATTTCGAACAACCCGGAAGCCAGCACCATGCGGCTGTTCGAAAACCAGGACCTGAACAACGCCCTGAATAAGCTTCCGCTTGAAGAGAAAGAAGCCCTGCTTTTAAAATACTCCGCTGAAATGAAGTTTGACGAGATTGCAAAAACGATGAATGTCAGCGTCAGCACGGTTACACGCTACTTGAACCGGGGCGAGCAGCATCTGACAAAGATTATGACGGGAGGAGGGAAATGAACCATGAGCAGGCAGAAAAAAGGAGATGTTGAATTCTCCGATGACTATTCCAAGATTGAAATCCCGACTTCCCTGAAGAACGACGCACTCAAGAATATCTTTGAGGCAGCCGGCAGACAGCCCAATACCATCCCCGTCGAGATTCTGGAGCTGAAGGCCCATAAGCAGTCGCATGCGATGCACCTGATCGCGCTCATCGCCGTCTGCCTGTTTGCCGTCCTTCTCCTTACCGCCGTCCCGGTATTCGTGCGCTCCTGCGGCAGTTCCACCGGCACTGTCCAGAATGTCGATGTCAGCAAGCCGGTCCATGTCGGCGACTATAAAAACGGCTCTGACCTGGTCATTCAGCTGAGGAACGGCACTTATCCGATCGACTGGACCGGAATCTATGCCCTGACGTCCGACGGAACGAAAATCACGCCGACTGCCCTGGATGAAGAATCCGGCACGGTTACTTTCCCGCTTGATCTGGGAGATCTGAATATCTATATTCCTGATACGAAAGGGAATGTGCTGCAGCTCCTGCTCAGCGCAAAATAGCAGATGAACAATCAGCAAGTCTTCGTCCGGATGAAAAGAAGGTTCCTGCTGCCTGCCGCACTTCTGATTTCCGCGGCAGTCCTTTCAGCCTGTTCTTCTTCGGGAAACGGATCTTCCGTCCGGGTGCCGGATACCTCCGTCACGGATTCGACCGTAAAGGGAACCCGGGACAATACGCCGGATGTCCTTATGCCGGAAGCATCGGGAAGCGCTGCGGACGGAACAGACATCGTGACCGTCGACTCCAGCAACATTTCCAGGGGATATCTCATGGTCCGGTACACGGGAACCGATGAAGACCCGAAAATCCTCATCGCCATGCCGGACGGCAGCAATTACTATTACCATCTCCACAATTCCGGGGAGTATGAAACTTTTCCGCTTACCGCAGGAGACGGGACATACACCGTTTCCATCCTGAAAAATATCCAGGCAGACCAGTACGCCCTGGAATTTACGGAAGAACTGAATGCCGCCATTGCGGATCCTCTGACCCCCTATCTCTACCCGAGCCAGTATGTGAATTTCAATGCGGACTCGGAAGCCGTGGCAAAGGGAGCGGAACTGGCCTACACCGCCGATGACGATCTGACGGTCATCGGAAACGTCTACAGCTTCGTGGCCGGCACGGTCACCTACGATTACAGCGAGGCGGAGACGGTCCAGTCGGACTACACGCCTTCCCCTGACCGGACGCTTTCCAGCTGCAAGGGAATCTGCTTTGACTACGCCGCCCTGATGGCAACGATGCTGCGCTCCCAGGGAATTCCGACCCGCCTCGAAGTCGGGTACGCAGGCACGGCTTACCACGCCTGGGTCTCCTGCTATGTGGACGAAATCGGCTGGGTCAACGGCATTATCCAGTTCGACGGAAAAAACTGGACCATGATGGATCCGACCTTTGCCGCCTCAAAGGGTGAAAAAGGAGTCCAGGACTATATCGGAGACGGCTCGAACTACAAGACGAAATACGTCTATTGATGCATCAGTCATGATAACCGTACTGCTGCATAAGTCATAGAGAAGGCAATGCTGCATAAATCATAAAATGGCAAGGCTGCACAGGTCATAAAACAGGAGATGCGCGATGCTCACGAATCTGGAAATGTCTTCATTCTGCGGACAAATGGCGATGGTGCTCAAATCCGGCATTTCCACGCTGGAAGGCGTGGAAATCATGCGAAATGATGCCGCCACGGACAAGGGCAGAGAACTTCTTGACGGCGTTTATTCAACCCTCGGGAAAACCGGCTCCCTGGCGGATGCCCTGAAGGACTCCGGAGAATGCCCGGAATATGCCGCCGACATGATCCGGATCGGCGAGCAGTCCGGCAAGCTGGAAAATGTCATGCGCTCCCTTTCCGCCTACTACAAGAGGGAGGATGACATCGCCTCCGGAATCAAGAACGCCGTCACCTACCCGCTCATCATGATTCTGATGATGTTCGCCGTGGTAGGCGTTCTGATCGTTCGCGTACTCCCGATCTTCAACAGCGTCTATCAGCAGCTGGGGACGGAAATGACGGGAGCTGCCCGGGCACTGCTGACATTTTCCGTCAATTCCGGAAAATACCTGGTCGGCGTGATGGCTGTGCTGGCTGTCATTTTTATCATCCTGTTCATTCTGCTCCGCACGAACAGCCGCTTCCGCACGAAATTCCCCCTGAGCCGCACTCTTTACCGGGAAATCTCCGAAGCCCGCTTTGCCGGCGGCATGGCGCTCACCCTTCAGTCCGGACTGGATACCGACGAAAGCATGGATCTGGTCGGGAAACTGGCGGACCATCCTCTGGTTTCCTCCCGCATCGCGAAATGCAGGGCGTTTCTCAAAGAGGGTTCCGATTTCTCCGAAGCCGTCCGGAAATCGGAAGTCTTTCCGGCCGTCTATACGCGCATGACGGACATCGGCATGCGTTCCGGCTCCCTCGATGAGGCGATGTCGAACATTTCCGACCTCTACGAAGAAGACATCGACGGCAGGATCACGCGCCTGCTGTCGGTTCTTGAGCCGACGCTCGTCATAATCCTGGCCGTCATCGTGGGCGTGATTCTTCTGTCCGTCATGCTGCCCCTGATGTCCGTCATGTCGACGCTGTAGGAAAGGACGTAAAATGAACCGCTTTACAGGCAGGCATTCCTCGCATCTCCTCCGTACCGTTTTTCTGTCCGCCGCCGGTTTTGCCGCCGCGATGGTCCTTTTTCTGTACGGCCTGGGAAATGCCGGAGCTTCTTCCTCGAAGCAGCAGATGGAAAGCCTGACCGCCGCCATTAACCGCGACGTCATCCACTGCTACGCAACGGAAGGCGTCTATCCGGAAAGTCTTGACTGGATTGAGAAGCATTACGGCCTGACCTATGACAGCAGCCGCTTCTACATCGACTATCAGCCTGTCGCCAAAAACATCATGCCGGAAATCACGGTCATCGATCTGAAGGGAGGCGCCTCATGACAAAAAAGCCTTCCCGTCACATTGTCGACATTCTTGCCGTCCTGATCCTGCTGATCCTCTTCACAGCCTGCGCCCTTTCGGTCGTGCTGCTCGGTGCCGGCGTCTATCAGAAAACCGTCGCCAATATGACCGGCAACTTCACCGTCCGCACTTCCCTTGCCTATATCACGGAAATGGTGCATCAGAGCGATTCCGAAGGAAATATCTCTGTTTCCGAGAAAGACGGCCTTTCCGTCCTTGCCCTGCAGAAAACCTACGGCGGTGAAGCGTACACGACCTACATTTACGCAGAAGGAAACGAACTGAAGGAACTGACGCAGAAGACGGACGCGGAATTCAAGGCCTCCGCCGGGCGCACCATCATGGAGATCGGCAGCTTCTCCGCTGAAAAAGACGGCCGGCTCCTGCATCTTTCGGTTACGGATGAAAACGGAGGCACGGAAGAAACATCCGTCGCAGTCAGGAGCGAATCATGAAGAGACAGCACTCCGGATCTGCCCTTTTTCTCCTGGAACTGATCATCGCGCTCCTTTTCTTTTCTCTTGCGAGTGCTGTATGCGTGCAGATGTTCGTCAAGGCCGACACCCTGTCGGTCCGGACGGTCGATACCAGCAAGGCGGTCCTGCTTGCCCAGGAAAAAGCGGAGGAATTCTATGCAGGCGAGGGAGTTCTCTCCGGCACGAAGGAATATTTTGACAGGAACTGGATCCGAACGGATTCCGAAAGCAAGGCCGTCTACCTGCTGGATGCTTCCGTAAGCAGAACCGGGTCCGAACCGGGCAGTCCCTCCGGGAGTTCCGCGGCAGGCAGTGTCTCTTCCGGAAATGACCCCGTCTGTTCCATCACGGTGCAGAAGATTTCCGACGGCAGTACCCTCTTCAGCCTTAAAGTCCTGTATCATCAGAGGAGGGAAGCGTCATGACGAAGCAGAGAATTCATTTCGGACTCGGCATTACGTCCATCCTGGTCATTTTCGTGATTCTGTGCATCGTGACCTTCTCCGTCCTGTCCTATGTGAGTGCGAAGGCCGATTCCAGCCTCTCTTCGAAAGTGAGCGAGAATACGGCCGATTATTACGATGCCTGCAGCCGGGCAAATGAGAAGCTGGCGGTCATCGATGAGAAACTTTCCTCAATCGCCGCAGCCTGCGGAAATCAGGCAGCGTATTTTGCGGAAGCGGAAGAATATTTCGCATCCGACCCGTCTTATCAGCAAAGCTACAGCAAAGAAAATCTGGCGGTTGTCTTTACGGAAGATCTGTCGGCTTCCCAGGTGCTTCATGTCACCGTGCAAATTCTTTATCCCGGCGGAAGCAATCCATGGTATTATAAAATTACAGGGTGGGAAACGGAAAATGTCGCCGAATGGAACCCCGACAATTCCGTCCATGTGATAGGTGGCTGATGATGGATATCAACGGAATTCTGAAAAAAGCAGTCGAACTGGGTGCCTCCGACATTTTCATCGTCGCAGGCCTTCCCCTGACCTTCAAAATCAACGGAAGCATCGTCCACGAAGAAGCGGTCATGATGACGCCGGCTGATACGGAAGCTCTGATTCAGTCGATTTATGACCTGGCAAGCCACCGCAGCATTGACCGTCTTCTCAATACCGGGGATGATGATTTCTCTTTCGCGGTGCCGCACGTTTCCAGGTTCCGCGTAAATACCTACCGGCAGAGGGGCTCCCTTGCCTCCGTCATCCGCGTCATTACCTTCGATATCCCGGACCATCAGAGTCTTCATATACCGGACATCGTCATCCGCATGGCCGACTTCAAGAGCGGCCTTGTCCTGGTGACGGGTCCTGCCGGCTCAGGCAAGTCCACGACGCTGGCCTGCATGATCGACCACGTGAACCACACGAAGGAAGACCATATCATCACGCTGGAGGATCCTCTGGAATATCTTCACCGGCACGCCATGAGCATTGTGAGCCAGCGTGAAATCTATACCGATACGGAGAGTTACGTGACCGCTTTAAAGGCTTCTCTCCGTCAGAGTCCGGATGTCATTCTTCTCGGCGAAATGCGCGACCATGAGACAATGGAAACGGCGATGACGGCTGCCGAAACCGGGCACCTCATCATTTCCACGCTGCACACCCTGGGAGCCGCCAACACGATTGACCGCATCATCGACGTATTCCCGCCGGAACAGCAGAGGCAGATTGCCGTCCAGCTGGCCCTGGTGCTGCGTGCAGTCGTCTGCCAGCAGCTGGTGCCGTCCGTCGGCGGAGCGCTGATTCCGGCCTTTGAGATCATGACCGTAAATCCGGCAATCTCCACGATGATCCGCGACAACAAGATTCATCAGATCGACGGAGTCATCGCCACTTCGGCTTCCTCGGATATGGTTTCGATGGATCAGAATCTGACGGACCTGTATGCGCATGGTCAGATTACGCGGGAAACTGCTCTGAATTATGCCTATAATCCGGACGTCCTGAGCCGGAAGCTCCGGTAGAATTCCTCCGGTAAACCTCTTCGATAAAACTTCTCCGAAAAACTCGCGTACAGAAACGGCCGGCACCCAGGGTGCCGGCCGTTTGACTTTATCAGATTCTGTTCTCTTTATGAAACAGACGCCTGCTGCCGTTCTGCGGTTCAGCCTGCCGTGGAGCCTGCCACGCTGCTGGCGGTACTGTCAGCTGTCGAAGCTGCCGTGCTCTCTGCTGCGGAAGCCGCCGTGCTGTCTGCCGTTGAAGCCGCTGTGGAAGCCGCCGTACTGTCTGCCGCAGAAGAAGCATCATACTGGATCGTGACCGGATCTGAATCCGTAACCTTCAGTGTCGCATAGACTTCCGGATCAACCGTAATCTTCGCTGCGCTCGTCCAGTCGGAAATCAGCTGGTTGTAATTGTCTGTCTTTCTCTGGGAAATGATGCTGGTGACTTTGCTTGCCGTCTTATCTTCATCATTTACCTTATCCAGACGTATCACATAATACTTCGTATTGTCGGAGCTGGTCACGACATGGTCGACCATCGTTCCATCCGTAAGTCCCTGAACCGCATCCACGATAGAGGAATCCAGATAAGTATCAGTCGTATTGTTGGTCGTGAACTGTCCGGTGGCAGCGGCGTAATCCGAATCAACTGTCTGGGCAACCGTGGACATGTCCGCCGTGGCAACATCGCTTTCGGCATTCATGGCATCCAGGACCTTCTGTGCATTTGCCAGACGGTAAGCATTCTTCTCGTCCGTCGTCATGCCTTCTTCCGGATCCGTCACCGTGCTGCCGGTGCTGTCCGTGCTGGCTGTCGTAGAACTGTCGTCATCCGTGGCCATTTCGATGGGCACATAGGAAACCGTCGTCTGCTGGGATTCTTCCTGCGTGACGTTCGTATCGACATCGGCAGCCATCGGCTCCATCATATCCGACTTGATCGTCATAAGCTCAAGAAGCTCGATCACGTTGTCCTTGCTGGCACCGACCTTCGCACGGACATCTTCCGTATTCTTGTCGATGTAGCTCTGTGCAATCGTTTCAATCTTTGCCTTCTCGTCATCCGTCAGGGCAACGCTGTAATCCGATGCGTGCTGTCTGCAGAGAACCAGGTCTTCGATCTGCGTAAGGACTGAACTTTTCAGTTCATCGCCGTAAGTGGAACCCGTCGAGGAATCCTCCACGGTATCAAACATTTGCGAACCGCCGAAATACTGGGAATAGATTGCATAGGTCGATGCCTGCTGGTATTTCGCAAGGAAAGAAACAACTCCCAGCTGTACCTTGTCATCATTGACCGTCACGACGGTTTTCGTTCCGTCGATCTTGGATGATGATCCGCAGCCCGTCAGTGTCGCTATGCCAAGTACGACGCACAGTGCCGCCGCTGATATTCTGTGAAATAGCTTCATGAAGCCAACCTCCTTTAAAAAATATGCTCAATCATTATAATCTGTTTCACAAGTTTGGGCAAGTGAAATGACAAATGTTTTCAATACCTTGAGAAGTTCGGCTTCATTTCCCTCCGTATGATAGAGGAAACAGGGGCCGGATGCATAACTGTGGAACTGGATGTCCCCGTCATAGGCATCCAGGATTTTCGGCAGTTTCGCCACGTCGAAGGAAGGTTTCTCATAGACCGAAAGCTTCACATCGTCGCCGGACTGCTTGATTTCCGTAATGGATGCCCTGTGGGCGCAGGCTTTCAGGTCCGCAATAAGCAATAGGTTCCGCACCGGCTTCGGCAACGGCCCGAAACGATCCATCAGTTCATCCGACATGTCGTTGAAGTCGCGTTCGTCCTCGATGCCGGCAATGCGCTTGTAGACATCCAGCTTCTGGAACTCATCCGTGATATAGGTATCCGGCACGTAGGCATCGAGCGTCAGGTCGACGACTGTCTCAAAGTCTTCCTTCTCTTTTTCACCTTTTGCGGTCTTGACTGCCTGGGAAAGCAGCTTGCAGTACAGGTCGTAGCCGACGGCTTCCATGTGCCCGTGCTGTTCGGCACCCAGAAGGTTTCCGGCACCGCGGATCTCCAGATCCCGCATCGCGATCTTGATTCCGGAGCCGAGCTCCGTGAATTCACGGATAGCCGACAGCCTCTTTTCCGCCACTTCCTGCAGAACTTTGTCTTTCCGGTACATCAGGAAGGCATAGGCCGTCCGGTTGGAGCGTCCGACCCTGCCGCGGAGCTGATACAGCTGGGCCAGTCCCATGCGGTCTGCATCGTGCACGATCATCGTGTTGACATTGGGGATATCCAGGCCGGTTTCGATGATGGTCGTCGTTACCAGCACGTCGATCTTCCCGTTGATAAAGTCGACCATGATATTTTCCAGCAGCTGCTCTTCCATCTGTCCGTCCGCATAGGCTACCGTCGCTTCCGGCACCAGAGCGCGGATGCGTCTTGTCATGTCCGCGATATCCGCCACGCGGTTATAGACGTAATACACCTGGCCGTTGCGGCCAAGTTCGCGGCAGATTGCCTCGCGCACCATTTCCGCGTTGTATTCCATGACGTACGTCTGAATCGGAACGCGGTCCTGCGGCGGTTCTTCCAGCACGCTCATGTCGCGGATACCGATCAGGCTCATATGAAGAGTCCTCGGGATCGGCGTGGCTGTCAGCGTCAAGACATCCACGTTTTTCCGCAGCTGCTTGATTTTCTCTTTATGCGCGACCCCGAAGCGCTGCTCTTCATCGATGACGAGCAGTCCGAGATCCTTGAATTTTACATCCTTGGAAATAAGCCTGTGCGTCCCGATGACGATATCGACCTGTCCGTTCTTCAGGTCCCGGATGGTCTTTGCCTGCTGGGCAGGCGTCCGGAAACGGCACAGCAGATCGATCCGGACCGGGAAGTCCTTCATTCTCTGCACGAAGGTATTGTAATGCTGCTGCGCCAGAATCGTCGTCGGCACGAGATACGCCACCTGCTTGCTTTCCTGCACGGCCTTGAAGGCGGCGCGGAGAGCAATTTCCGTCTTGCCGTAGCCGACATCCCCGCAGATCAGGCGGTCCATGATCTTACGGCTTTCCATGTCCCTCTTCGTATCCTCGATCGCTGCGATCTGATCGTCAGTCTCTTCATATGGAAAGAGCTCTTCGAATTCCCGCTGCCAGGCAGTATCTTTCCCGAAGCGGTAGCCTTCCGTCGACTGGCGCACGGCGTACAGCTCGACCAGGTTCTTGGCGATATCCGCAACCGCTTTCCGCACACGGGTCTTCGTGTTTTTCCATTCGGCGCCGTCCAGGCGGTTGAGCTTCGGCTTATGCCCGTCGGCTCCGGAATATTTCTGCAGGACGTCGAGCTGCGTCGCCAGCACATAGAGATTGCTGCCGCTGTACTCGATCTTGATGTAATCCTTCAGTACGCCTTCGACCGGCACCTTTTCGATTCCGCGGTAAATGCCCAGTCCGTGATTCTCATGCACGACATAGTCGCCCACCGAAAGTTCGGAGAAGGAAGCGATCTTCTGGCCCGTATAGTTTTTCTTTTTCTTCTTTTTCTGCCGTTCGCCGAAAATATCCGTCTCGGAAATGAGGACGAAGCGGATCATCGGATATTCGAATCCCCTGCTGGCATGGCCGTACTGCACCATGATTTCCCCAGACTCCAGCACACGGTCTCCGTCTTCCGAATAAAATGCGTGCAGCCCGTTTTCATTCAGGTCGTACGAGAGTCTCTGCGCCCTGGTATGCGAACCGGAAAGCAGAACCGTGCGGTATCCCATCTTCTGGTATTTCGCAAGATCCTTCACCAAAAATTCAAAGCTGCTGTTATAGGAATTCACTGCCTGGGCTGTCGTCTGATAGACCTCTGAGGCATGCAGCAGCCCTTTCCGCAGGTCCAGGGAAGAAACGGCCACGCAGTTCATCCGTCCGAACTTCGCCATGATTTCTTCCGCACCCAGGATGTCCGGAACTTCCTCTTCGTCATAGGTTCCCTGTTCAATACGGTTCTGGATACTCTCCCGGAATTCGGCTTCCGCCGCCTTCAGGGCTTCTTCGATGCGGGCCGGTTCATCCAGGAAGAATTCTGTCTTCTTCGGATCGAACCAGTCAAGAAGTCCCATCTTCTTTTCGGAAGTATGGTCATTTGCCGGATAGATATCCGTATGTTCAAACGGATCCAGCGAGCGCTGCGTCTCCGGATCGAAAGTACGGATGGATTCAATATCGTCTCCGAAAAGCTCGATGCGCATCGGCTTGTCCGAGGTCAGGTTCCAGACGTCAAGAATGTCCCCGCGCACGGAAAACTGTCCGGGGGCTTCGACCTGTGCCTCGAACGAATAACCCAGACCCGCAAGGCTCTTCTCGGTTTTCTCCAGGCTGACCGTCTCTCCTGTTTTGAAATGAAGCATCTGTGCGCCCATTTCCTCTTTCGCGGTAATCAGGTCCATGAGGGCCTGGGCCGGAAGGATGACGGCGTTCTTCTTTTTCCTGGTGAGGTTTCCGAGGACATTCATCCTCTGCTTATCCAGCAGGTTGCTCGCAAGATCCGCGGTATAGAACAAAAGGTCCTTCGCCGGATAGACGGCTGCCTCCGGTTCATAGAACCGGAAGTCTTCATAAAAAGCCTTGGCCGTCAGTTCATTTTCCGTAACCACCACGGTGCAGGGTACATCAAAAGAAAGCCCATATACCATATGGGCCTTCTGCGCATCGATGCATCCGGTCAGGGAATAGATTCCGGACCCGGTCTTAATTTTTTCCCGAAGGGAACGGTATTCCGCAAGTTCCGAGAGAGGTTCCAGATATGTCTTCATTTACTTTCAGCCGTCTGATCCGGGGACGACGTGCACTCCGCTGATTCTGCCTGTACGGTGCCGTTCTTTGCAGTGTCTGCCTGTACGGTGCTGTTCTTCGCAGTGTCTGCCTGTACGGTGCCGTTCTTTGCAGTATCTGCCTGTATGTTTCTGTGCTCTGCACGCTTTCTCGCCGGCCGTACATTGTATTTATTCATGGCTGCATCTGCGCCTTCCGAGGCAATGCATTCGACCGCTTCGGCCGCACGGATGACGGCTTCATCAATCAGCTTCCGGTCTGATTTTGAGAAATGTCCGAGCACATAGTCCGCCAGATCCCAGTTCTGCGGCTTTGCACCGGTCCCGACCCGGACGCGGATGAAATCCTGTGTTCCCATTTTCTGGATGATGTCTTTCAGTCCGTTGTGTCCACCGGCCGAACCGGTCTTGCGGATGCGGATCTGCCCGGGGGCAAGATCGATATCGTCGCTGACGATAATCAGATCGGAAGATTCGATTTTATAGAAATCACAGAGTTCCCGCACAGTCGTTCCGGAGAGATTCATATAGGTCAGCGGCTTGGCCAGCACGGCCTTCTGTCCGCCGATGATTCCTGTTCCGTAAACAGCGTGGAATTTGCTTCCCGCCTGGGGAATCCTGCTGCGTTCAATCAGCGCGTCAATCACTTCAAATCCCATGTTGTGGCGCGTTCCCTCATATTCCTTACCCGGATTTCCGAGCCCAATCACAGCAATCACGGTGCAACAACCTTTCCTTTTGTATCTTCAAAGACGATTTCCGCCTTCGGATTTTTCGAATGGAGATATTCTTTCCAGCTGATGCGGTCGGCTTCATTTCCCCGGCCGGGCTTTTCTTCACAGCGGTTAAAAAGAATGATGTTGGAATATTTGATCATGTCCTCGATGGACGGCTTCAGGTTCTCGAGGTATTTCGCAAAGACGCCGCCGTCAAAAACCGTAAGCTGGCGCACGATCTTCCATCGCTTCGGAAGGGTAATCCCGTCCAGATAGCTGACGCGGAACATTCCTCCGTATTCAATGATGACCTGCTCCGGATGATAGGCTTCCTCCATGATTTTGAAGTACGCCTCATTCAAATGAAACGGTCCGTCGATGTCGATGAGCGTGACGTTTCGTCTGCGCAGAAGGTCGGGGTCATATGTTTCAATACCCTCTTCCTCGCAGTCTATCAGAATAGTTTTCCCTGTAAAATCACCAAAACCGCGTTCAAGAATTTTCTTGACCGCGGTTGTTTTTCCACCTTCCAGAAAACCGGTTACCAGGGTAACCGGCATGACTTCATTTTCCACCGATTACTGGTTGATCATGAAGTTGACTAATTTATCGACGTCTTCCGGTTCAGCTGCGATCAGTTCCAGTTCCGGGATCTCACCGTTGGAGAAGATGTTTGCAAGTGAAACGTACTGGGAAAGCTTTGACTTCAGATTCAGTCTGTCGCCTTCGCCTGTTACCAGTTCAACTTTGCCCTTGCAGCTGTCTACTACTTCGAAGAATTTGTCGATGTCCTTGATATTGGAAACTTTCATGGTTCTGTCTCCTTTCGTCCACTTTTGTCTCTTTGTATCGTTCATATTATATCAAAAAATGCCGCATTTGCAACTCTTCCGTAAAAGCACGCGGCAGATAACCTTTCAATCTCGTAAGAAATAACGGATTTCTATGTCCAAATAGCCGCGGCATTTGTTGTATTTTCCTTCATCTGCCGATATAATTAAGGCATAGTCAAGCCAGCCTCTGTCTGCAGGGCACTGCCCTCACCGGATGCGGCTTCCGCGCCAAGAATCCCTAACCGCTTTTCTGAACACGAAAACCAAAGCGGTTTCTGCGGAACTCGCTTCGCTCAGACAGTCCTCGAAACCGCTTTAAGGTGTTCCTCAAAGCGCTAAGGGATTCTAAGGCTTGTGCAGATTGCATCCTGCAAGGGCAGTGCCCTGCAGGCAGTCGGTATGGAAGCCGCAGCCGGAGAAGGCAACTCCCTGAAGGCAGCAGACATATACATTGCATCTTATTCATCGGCACGATGAAAGGAAATACAATACATGCAGACAGCAATGACGGGACTGACAGACAAGGAAGCGGCCGACCGGGCAGCAACCGGGAAGGTCAATGTCACCATCAAAAAGGGACAGCGGACGGTCGGACAGATCGTACGTGCCCATACGCTGACCTACTTTAACTTCATCAATATCGTACTGGGCGTCCTCATTTTCCTGACAGGTCAGTATAAAAACCTTCTGTTTTTGGGCGTCATCATTTTCAACTCAGCCATCGGCATCGTCCAGGAGCTCCGTGTCAAGCAGCTCATTGACAAGCTGACCGTCATCACTGCTTCAAAGGCGACCGTCATCCGCAGCGGAAATGACAAGGAAATTCCGATTGACCAGATTGTCGTCGATGACCTTGTCCATCTGTCGGTCGGCGACCAGATCGTAACGGACGGCAAGGTCATGAAGTCCGAAGGCCTGGAAGTCAACGAATCCATGCTGACCGGCGAATCCATTCCCGTGCACAAGAATTACGGCGACTCGCTTTATTCCGGCTCTTTCATCGTAGCCGGCACCGGCCTTGAAAAAGTTGAGAAGGTCGGAAATGAATGCTATGCAGCGCAGATTGTTGAGAAAGCTTCCGTCAAGCACCGTGCTTCTTCGGAAATGCAGCTGACGATCGGCCGCATCATCAAGGTTGTTTCCATCGCGATCATCCCGCTCGGCCTGCTTTTGTACAGAAGCCAGGTCCATGCTTCTCCCACGGATATAGCCAATGCCATCGTCCGTACCTGCTCCGGCGTCCTTTCCATGATTCCCGAAGGCCTGGTTCTTCTGACTTCCGTTTCCTTCATCATCGGCGTCGGCCGTCTGGCCATGAAGAATGCCCTTGTCCAGGAAATGGAATCCATTGAAGCGCTGGCGCGAGTCACGGTCCTGTGCACCGATAAAACCGGCACGATCACGACCGGTAACCTGCAGGTTACCGAAACCATCCCTCTTGCCGATATGGATGAAGATCACATCCGTGAAGTCATGGCCGCCATGAACGGCGCCTTCAGCGACGTCAACGTGACGCAGGACGCGCTGATCAAATACTTTGGAAAAAAGAACGACTGGCCCATTTCCGACAGCATCCCCTTCTCTTCGGCAAGGAAATTCCGCGCCGCCGCTTTCGGCGATAACGGGAGCTATGCTCTCGGCGCTCCCGAATTTCTGGTGAAGGACAATCAGAAAATTCTCGACATGATCGACGATTATTCCGACCAGGGCTACCGTGTCCTGCTGCTCGGGAAATGCGCAGCGATTTCATCGGCCGACGATTCCGTCAGCAGCGTGAAGCCGGTCGCCGCCATCGTCATTTCCGATATCATCAAGACCGATGCGGCGGAAACCTTCAAGTATTTCGCAGATGCAAAAGTCGCAGTGAAGGTAATTTCCGGCGATAATCCCAGAACCGTTTCAGCCGTCGCCGTCAAGGCCGGCGTTGAAAACGGAGACAAGTACATCGACGCGACGACTCTTCCGAACACCCTGCCGGAGCTGCAGAAAGTCATTTCCAATTATACTGTCTTCGGCCGCGTGAAGCCGGAGCAGAAGCAGCTGTTCGTCAAGGCATGGCAGGCGAACGGAGAAACCGTCGGCATGGTCGGCGACGGCGTGAACGACGTCCTTGCCATCAAGGATGCCGACTGCGGCATCGCCATGGCCAACGGCTCGGAGGCGGCAAAACAGTCCGCCCACATCGTTCTGCTGAATTCGAATTTCGCCTCCATGCAGGACATCGTGAAGGAAGGCCGCACGATCATTGCCAACATTGAGCGTGTCTCTTCCCTGTATCTGACGAAGACCATCTACGCTTCCATCATGTGCCTGATTTTCATTCTGCTGAAAACAGACTATCCGTTCACGACCCTGCAGATCGGACTCATCAATGTGACCGCCATCGGCATCCCGAGCTTCCTCCTGACCTTCGAACAGAAGGAGAAAGTCTATATCGGAGGCTTCCTGAACCACGTCCTGCGCGTCGCCGTGCCATCTGCCTTTACCATGGTCGTCATGATGATGGTCGTGCAGATTCTGCGGTTTGCCTTCGGATGGAACATGGAAATCTATGCGACATTTTCCATCATGCTCGGCGGCCTCGTCGGCATGCTGGTCGTGCTGCAGGTTCTGTGGCCGATGAATCCCTATCACTGCTTCATTTTCGGATCCGGCGCCGGAGTCTTTATCCTGGCGATTATTTTCCTGCCGCATTTCTACGACATGGCCCCGATCGGAATGTGGTGGTCACTTCTTCTGATTCCTCTCGGTGCCCTGACGCTGTGGCTCATCGTGGAATTCTCAAAACTGGCCAATCGCTTCACGGACTGGTTCCTTGCGGAACAGAAGCGTGTCCGGGCCATACGTAAAAAACGTCCGCCGGAAGAACCCAAGAAACCAAAATACTATCAGTAGAGCGCTTGTTGAAAAGGATTCGCAGGACAGGCATATATTTCGTGATCGGGACGCTCCCGCTCGCTCGTCGTGCAGCGGTACATCGGCTCGATAATACCTCGCCGTGTACCGGCCTCCTCGGACGCCCTCTCACGAAACACATGCCCGCCCTGCTTCACTCCTCTTCAGTCGCTATGCTAAAAAAACCGGCAGCCCTCATGGGCTGCCAGTATAATATCATGTCATTCTTTAATTCCAATACCTTTGCTTCTGTCTTTGTCTGTCTTTGTCTGTCTTTTCTTTCTATCTTCTTTCTGTCTTTTCTTTCTGTTTAATTCTTTTTGTCTTCCTAGCAGAAATACATCATCGTCAGCTCCGGCTGAACTATGCTCTCTGCAGGGACATTGACGAGGCGGGTGCTTAGCGAGGTCTTGTCGAGCTTAGCACCCCTGCACGAGGATCTGAGCGGGAGCGCGCCCTGCAGAGAACATAATTCAGCAAGGAGCGTTCGATTGATGTCTTTCCGGGCTTAGCACCCCTGCACGAGGATCTGAGCGGGAGCGTTCCCTGCACAGAATATGCAGTGAGCTCTCACGCTCAGCAGATTATTCATCGACAAGCATTACCACTCAAACACCGCCGCGCAGTATGCCGGCAGCGGGAACTCGATATTGTACGGCCGGCGGTCGCATTCGCCCTTCTGGGCTGCATAGGAAACCTTCCTGATTTCCGCCGTGCCTCCGAACTTCGGGTCTGCCGAGTTCAGGATCAGCTTGTAGCTCTTCTTCACCGGCACGCCGCAGCGGTAGTCCGGACGCTCGATCGGCGTCATGTTCAGGACAAACAGAAGATTCTTCTTGCCGTCCGGCGACTTGCGCATGAAGCTGTAGATGCTGCGGTCTGCATCATCCGCATTGATCCATTCAAAGCCGTTCGGGTCAGTATCGGTTGCATAAAGTGCCGGATACTTCCGGTACATTTTCCAAAGTTCGCGGACGTAGTCCAGAAGTGCCTTGTTCAGCGGCTGATTGAGAAGGAACCAGTCGAGCTCGCGGTCTTCCGACCATTCTCTCTGCTGACCGAAATCCTGTCCCATGAAGAGGAGCTTCTTTCCCGGATGGCCGCACATGAACGTATAGGCCTCTCTTAAGTTCGAGAACTTGTCTTCATAAATGCCCGGCATCTTCTGCCACATCGAGCATTTCAGGTGAACCACTTCATCATGGGAAAGCACGAGCACATATTTCTCGCTGTAGCAGTAGGACGTCGAGAACGTCAGCTTGTAATGATTGAATTTCCGGAAATAAGGATCGAGCTTCATGTATTCCAGGAAATCATTCATCCAGCCCATGTTCCATTTCAGTCCAAAGCCCAGTCCGCCTTTTTCAACATCGCCGGTTACCTGCGGCCATGCCGTGGACTCTTCGGCAATCATGACGGTTCCCTTGTTCCGTCCCTGAACGAGCGTATTGAGATGCTTGAAGAATTCAATCGCTTCCAGGTTCTTGTTCTCGCCGTACTTGTTGGCTACCCACTGGCCGTCCGATTTTCCGTAATCCAGATACAGCATCGACGCCACGGCATCGACGCGCAGTCCGTCGATATGGAAGAACTCGATCCAGTAGAGGGCATTTGCCAGGAGGAAATTCTTGACCTCCGGACGACCGTAGTTGAAGATCTTCGTGCCCCATTCCGGATGTTCGCCTTTTCTCGGATCGGCATGCTCGTAAAGGGCACAGCCGTCGAAATTCGCCAGGCCGAAATCGTCTTTCGGGAAATGAGCCGGTACCCAGTCAAGGATGACGCCGATTCCCTTGCCGTGCAGGTAATCGACCATGTACTGGAAATCATCCGGCGTGCCGTACCTTGAGGTCGGTGCATAATAGCCCGTCACCTGATAGCCCCAGGAGCCGTCGAACGGATGCTCGGCGATTCCCATGAGCTCGATGTGGGTGTAATTCATGTCTTTCAGATAATCCGCGATGCGGACCGCAAATTCGCGGTAATTGTAGAAGCCGTCCGGGATGCCGTCCGATTCCGGGTGCTTCATCCAGGAGCCGGGATGGCATTCGTAAATGACCATCGGGTCCTTGTCGACGTTGAAGTTTTCCCTCTGCTTCATCCATTTGTCATCGGTCCATTTCAGACGGCTGCTGTCCCAGATTACCGAGGCATTTCCCGGACGGAGCTCTGCCTGATTGGCATACGGATCGGCCTTGTAGAGATGCTGCCCTTCCGCGCCGATGATGTAGTATTTGTAGAGAGAGCCTTCCTGCACGCCGGGAATGAACGTATCCCAGACTTCCAGCTCATCCTTCTTCGTCATGAAGTTCGCTTCGACGTTCCAGCTGTTGAAGTCGCCGACCACCGAAATCGCACGGGCATTCGGAGCCCATACCGCGAAATACGTTCCCTTGACTCCGTCGCGTTCTGCCGGATGCGCACCGAGCTTGCGGTAAAGATCATAATGCGTAGCATGCCCGAAAAGATACTGGTCGTATTTCGTGAACTCCAGATATTTCTCATTGACCGGCTTGCGCGGTGCACGTTCCTTGGTTTCGGAAACCGTCTTTTTCGTGTTCATCGGATCGTCCTTTCGGGTGCATATTCTTGAATTCATTATAGTATGGAACGCCTGCAAAAAACATAAACATTTTCTGCCGTCTGTATAGCTTTTTCACGGACGGGGCTTTCCGGCTCCGGAATTCTTTACAGGAACTTTCCTTCCGTCACGGAGTACATGCCTCTCGGCGTGCAGCGGATTTCCGGAATGACCGGCAGCGCCATGAAGGAAAGCGTGATGAACGGATCCATATCCTTCGGGATGCCCATCTTGTGCGCCTTGAAGATCATGCGGTGCAGCTTCTTGTCAACGTAGCTGTAGCTCCTGTCGGAAATGAGTCCCATGATCGGAAGTTCAAGGGTATCGAAGACTTTCCCATTTTCCACAATGGTGTAGCCGCCCTTGGTGCGTTCCAGTTCGTGTACGGCCGTCAGGATGTCTTCATCGCTGCTGCCGATGACGATGATGTTGTGGCTGTCGTGGGAAACGGAAGAGGCAATGGCACCGCCGCGGATTCCGAAGCCGTTCACGGCACCGACGCCGATTTTGCCCGTCGCATGATGGCGTTCGAAAACAGCGATCTTCGCGAATTCTGCGTTCGGTTCGAAGACTTTTTCTCCCGGAAGGACTGCCATGACTTTCTTCGTTGTGATCTGGCCCGGCTCCATCTGAAGCACCGGAACCTTCTTGCCGGTCTGCTTCATGATGAGTTTCTTTTCATCGATCATTCCGATATGGACCGTGTCCATCAGGTTCTCCGGGCAGGGTTCCGGCTTCACTTTGGTATGTCCGTTGACCAGCTGGCCTTTGTAGAAGACCATCTGCGCATTGAAGTCCTTGATGGAATCCCAGACAACCAGATCCGCATCGTAGCCCGGCGCCACTGCTCCGGTCCGGCGGAGGCCGTAGCATCTTGCCGGCTGGATCGTCGCCATCTTGACGGCTGCGATCGGGCTGATGCCCATGCTGACCGCCTTGCGGACGTTGTGGTCGATATCGCCTTCCCGGCGGATATCTTCAATATGCTTGTCGTCGGTGCAGAAGCAGAAGCCTTCGGTATTCGTATTATTTTCCACGATGCCCTTGACGATCATTTCCAGGTTGCGGGCTGCGGAGCCTTCACGGATATGGCAGGTCATGCCCATCGCGCGTTCGCGCATGACGTATTCATACGTCGTGCCTTCGTGATCGGTCGTGACGCCGGCCATGACATAGGCTGCCAGGTCAAGATCCGGGACATCCGGCGCATGGCCGTCCTTCACCTTGCCGTTGAACAGCTCGAGTTTTTTATTCATTTCCGGATCGCCGTTGATGACGCTCTGGACATCCATGACTTCGCCGAGACCGAGGACACGGCGGTTCTCAAGATACGGGGCCATTTCTTTGGCCGTCAGCCGGAAGCCGTTGTCGTCGATCGGGGTCGCCGGGACGCAGGAAGCCATCATGACGTAGACATGGGCCGGCGAATTCTTCGTCTGCTCCAGGATATAGTCGATGCCGTCGGTACCGGATACATTTGCCGCCTCATGCGGGTCGACCATGAAAGTCGTCGTGCCGTGCAGCGCCGCCTGGGAAATCAGCTCCTGCGGATTCACGAGCGTCGATTCCAGATGCAGATGGGCATCGATCAGTCCGGACGTCACATACTGTCCCTTGAGATCGATTTCCTTCTTGCCCTGATAGTCGCCGATGCCGACAATCATGCCGTTTGTGATGGCGATGTTGCCTTCCTCTACCCGGTCGGTGAAGACATTGATGATTTTAGCGTTTTTCAGAACCAGGTCTGCCTTAATGAGTTTCCTTGCCGCTTTGGAACATCCGATGTACTTCTCGAGTTTCATATTTTTCCTCCTGGGGGTTTACGGGTGCCGGCAAACGAATCGTCTTTTCGGACGAAGCTTATCCTGTTTACGGTGCACTGCACCGAAAGGTACGTCTCTATGAAATTCCAAGCAGCGTCTTCGCGTTCTGTTCCGTGCGCGCGATGACCTCTTCTTCGCTCGTCCCCTTGATGTCCGCAATCGCAAGGGCAACGTACGGAAGATTGAGGGAAGAATTCCTTGTTCCCCGAAATGGTTCCGGTGCCAGATACGGACAGTCTGTCTCCAGAACGAGATGATCCAGATCCGTCTGTGCGACCGTTTCTTTCAGTTTTCTTGAATTCTTGAAGGTTACGATGCCGCCGACACCGATCAGGAAACCCATGCCGACGTAGATCTTTGCCTGTTCCGGCGAATACGAGTAGCAGTGGATGATTCCCGGATGCTCTGTCTTCCGGTCGCCGTAATACTCCCTGATGATATTCATCGTATCTTCGGCAGCTTCCCTGGAATGAATCAGGACCGGCTTTTTGAATTCCCGTCCCAGTTCGATCTGTTTTCTGAACCACTCCATCTGGAATGCCCGGACCTTCGGATCTTCTTTTCCTTCGCCGTAGTAATCAAGTCCGAACTCGCCGGCTGCGACGACCTTCGGATCCGCCATGTACTGCCGCATTTCCTGCCAGATACCGGGAGTGATTTCTCCGATTTCATCCGGATGGATTCCGACTGCCGCATAAATAAAACCCCGGGAATGCGCCAGCTCCATGACTTTCGGAAGCGACGGAACATCGGAACCGACATTCAGGACGCAGCCGACGCCGTTCTCCCGGAAAGAGTCCAGAAGTTCGTCGCGGTCTTCATCAAAGCGCGGGTCATCGTAGTGCACATGGGTGTCGAATATCATGTCGTCATTCCTTCATTTTCTGTCATAAAAGCCGGCGTCTCAGCAGATTTCAGATCCTGCGGCCATCGAGCTGTCGTCCGGCGTCATCAGTGAAAGCTTTCCGTCCGCATCCTCCGCGCACAGCAGCATTCCCTGCGATTCCAGACCCGCCATCCTGCGCGGCTTCAGGTTCACGATGACCATGACCTTCTTGCCGATCATCTGCTCCGGCGAATAGGCTGCACGGATGCCTGAGCAAATCTGCACGGTCTTATCCCCTATCTTTACCTGGCTGCAGAGCAGCTTCTTTGAATTCTCCACAATCCTGCAGTCAATGATTTCGCCGACGCGGAATTCCATTTTGTCGAAGTCCTCGTAGACGATCTCCGCCTTACCGGATGCTTCATTTCCTGAGACAGCTCCCTCATTCTTTCCGTCCGCCGCGGAATCCTTCGAAACGCCTTCCGCGTTCCTGGACCCGCTGCCGGCCTTTCCGGCTTCCGCTTCATTCTTTTCTGTATCCGCCGCTTCCGGCGTTACATGCGCTTTTTCGAGGACCTCCTTAAGGTCCATCCGCATGAACAGGATTTCCGGTGCATCCGTCACTTTATTTCCGGACGGATAATTGCCCCATTCACTCAGCTTATCGTACTCAACCGCTGAGGAATTCAGCTGTTTCATCACGCGCTCCGTCGTCTCGGGCATAAACGGCGCAAGAAGGGAGACGCCGGTGGAAATGCCTTCGGTCAGATTGTACAGCACTTCCGAAAGACGCGCCTTCTGCGACTCGTCTCTGGCCAGTTTCCACGGCTCCGTCTCATCAATGTATTTGTTGCAGCGCTTGAAGAGACTGAAGATCTCGGTAATCGCGTCCGCGACGCGCAGTTCATCCATCTTTGCGGTGACGGCCGCGACGGTTCCGGTCACGCATTCCTTGAGATTGGCATCGGTATCGCTCAGCTGCCCCATTTCCCCGGTCTGCGTCACGATGCCGCCGAAATATTTATTGCTCATCGCGATGGTCCGGTTCACCAGATTGCCGAGCGTGTTCGCCAGTTCGGAATTCATGCGCTCGACCATGAGGTCCCAGGAAATGACCCCGTCGTTCTCAAACGGCATTTCATGCAGACAGAAATAACGCACGGCATCGACACCGAAAATGTCTGCCAGGTCGTCCGCGTAAATGACATTGCCTTTGGACTTGCTCATTTTTCCGCTGCCCTGAAGAAGCCACGGATGGCCGAAAATCTGCTTCGGAAGCGGCAGGTCAAGGCTCATCAGGAAAATGGGCCAGTAAATCGTATGGAAGCGGATGATGTCTTTTCCGATCAGGTGGAGATCCGCCGGCCAGTATTTCCTGAACTGTTCCGTGCTGTTCCCGTCGGCATCGTAACCGATGCCCGTGATGTAGTTCGACAGGGCGTCGAGCCACACATAGACGACGTGCTGCGGATCGAAATCCACCGGGATGCCCCATTTGAAGGATGTTCTCGACACGCACAGGTCCTGCAGGCCCGGAATGAGGAAATTGTTCATCATTTCATTCTTGCGGGATTCCGGCTGGATGAATTCCGGATGCGTATTGATGTAGTCGATCAGCTGCGGCGCATACTTGCTCATCCGGAAGAAATAAGCCTCCTCGGAAGCAGGCTGCACATCGCATCCGTCAAGCGGGCATTTGCCGTCGACAAGCTGCGACTCCGTATAGAACGACTCGCATTCGGTGCAGTACATTCCCTTGTACTCGCCTTTGTAAATGTCGCCTTTCTCATACATCTTCTTGAAGATCTTCTGGATCTGTTTCTCGTGGTCCTCATCGGTCGTGCGGATGAATTTGTCATAGGATGTATTCATCAGATCCCAGATGCGGCGGATTTCGGCTGCCGTACGGTCCACGTAAGCCTTCGGCTCCACGCCGGCTTCTTTCGCTTTATTCTCGATTTTCTGGCCGTGTTCATCGGTTCCGGTCTGGAAGAAGACATCATAGCCTTCCATCCTCTTGAAACGGGCAATGGCATCTGCCAGGATGATTTCATAGGTGTTGCCGATATGCGGCTTTCCGGATGCATAGGCAATAGCGGTCGTAATGTAGTATTTTCCTTTGTCTGTCATAAAAAATAAGTCCTCCCGAAGCATTCTGCAATGATAGTTTATACTGCTTTCTTTCTGAAAATCACTGGCCCAGAAGAAGCTTCATAACCGCTTCCCCGGACATATTCTGCACGCCGGCTGCATCGCTCATCGCCGATGCACCGTTTGTGATCCACGCTGCCTTGACGACATTGCCGGATACATAGGCGCTGTACGGCTCTTCAACCGGAGCAAACGGCCATTCCGGGAAATACTTCGCCATATAGTAAGCCGCCAGTTTTGCCGCGACGGAATCCATCGTCTGTCCGTCAGTTTCCGTTCCCGGTGCAGATGTTCCGGAAATCTGTACGCCGGCTCCCTGCGTTCCGTACGGAACAAGAGTCGAATGAGCCAGAAGAACCGAGCCGTCGCTGCAGACGCCGAGTACGATGTAAACATGACCGGCACTGTTTCCTTCATCGACGCTCATGATATCGCCCGGATGAAGGGTCGGATCCGAAGTCGTCGCCCAGCCGTAATTCTGATACTCATTGGCAATATCGAAAGAACGCTGCAGTTCATAATTCTCGCCGTTCGTGTTAAAGAGCGTATTGTAGACAGCCCAGTGCACATAGCCCGAGCAGTCCAGCCCGTTTCCGTGCTGGAAGGTAAACTGATTGAAATCATAACCCGGCTTTGCATTCTGCTTAAAGAAATTCCACCAGGCATCCTGATAGCCGATGATCCGTGCATCGACGGGATCTGCCGGAATGTTGCCGTAATTCCATCCGCCGTCCAGGATATAAAGCGTTCGTCCGACCGGCTTCATCGCATTCTGCAGAAGGGAAAGAACCGTGCGCTGTCCCGGTGCCGAGGATAGACAGACATCACGTCCGGTCGGAATCAGATACCATTTCTGGGTGCTGCTGCCGTCCGGCGCATTTGCCTGGACATTGGCCCCGCTGCCGGCATTTCCGGCGATATCCGCAACACTGCCGAGCCTGCTCTCGAGCAGGTACGTGCCGTCCTCATTTTTCGTAATCTTCCAGAGCTGCGCCGCAGTGCCGTTCCATTCATACTGCCCGATATTGGCTCCGGATGCCGGACTGCCGCCGGCGATGTCCAGGGCTTTCCCGGAATTGGAATTGATGAGACGGTAATAGCCCCCGCCGCTGTAAATCGCATCGAACTTCTGCGCCTCCGAAGAATTGACCTGCCAGGTCTGCACGTTCGCGCCGTTGAGCCGTGAGCCGCCGCTGACGTCCAGACTGTATTCCGTATTGTCCGCGGAGGAAATCACATAGGTTCCGTCGTATTCATGCTTCTCGGCATCCGTTTCGATCAGGACGAATTTCTGCGCATCCGTTCCGTTCGGTTCATACATCTGCAGATAGGCACCCTGTACGGAATGTCCGCCCGGCACGTCAAGAACCTTTCCGGAAGAACTGTTGGCAATCGTATAGGTTCCGTCGCTGTTCCGGAAGAATTTCCATTTCTGCGCGTTCGTATAGTTCGGATCATAGACCTGCACGGCCGCTCCGTTCGCCTGGCTGTTGCCTGAGACATCCAGGGAAAGTTCCGATTTCTCATTGACGAACTGATAGGAGCCGTCGCTGTTCTTCGTAAGCGTAAACATCTGGGCTTCCGTCTGGTTCTTTCCGTAAAGCCACACCCTCGTGCCCTTCACGATGCCGCCGCCCGTCACGTCAATGGCCAGATTCGGATCGGCCTTCGATACGATGACATAGGTGCCGTCCGCATCGATTCCGTCTTCTGTTTCAATAATGTCAAAGGTCACCGTCTTCGTCCCGAAATAAAGTCCGCTTCCGGTTACCGTAACGGAAGCCGTTCCCGGCTCGACATTGTCTTCATAAGCAGCTGAATAATCATCGCCTTCGGTAAGGACCCGGCTGTTGAATTTGACTTTCACGCCCGGAGTCACCGCCGTGCCGGTATATGCCTTTTGGGAAACGGAGAGGCTGACCGACGCATCTTCCAGACTGAGTCTGACCTGGGTCATTTTCCATTTCTGAGCAGCAGTTCCGTTGTAAGTATACGTCTGGATATTCGTCAGGTTATCCGCGGAGCCTCCTGCGACGTCGAGGACCGTTCCGAGTTTGCTCTTGAATGTCACGGTTCCGTCGCTGTTTTCAACCACTCTCCACTTCTGGGCCGCTGAACCGTTGTACGTCCACTGCCGGACATTGGCGCCCGGTTTTGCATTCCCCCCCTCGACATCGACTGCCTTCCAGGAATGGACATTCAGGATATGGTAGTAGCCGTCTCCGTCGTAAACGAAGAGAAATTTCTGCGCCTGCGTCTGATTCGCTTCCCACAGATGGATATTGGTTCCGTTGAAATCATAGGTATTATAGACATTGACTTTCGACGTCCCGTTCAGGACCGTCGAAATCATATAGACCCGGCCGTTGAAAGAACCGGTGTCATAGACATCGCTGATTGCCGCATCCGGCTCCGGAGAAGACAGAACCGGCTCTGCAGCGGACTCGGTCTTCCCGAGTTCCGTGACGGCATTTGCCGGATGTCCGGTGCCCGACGAAAAGGCATCAGCGTAGACCGGCACGGACGCAGTAAGCGCCGCGGCTGTCAGGACTGCTGTCATTTTTCTGATGAAAGATCTTTTCATGCGATGTTCCTCCCGGCTGTTTCCGCAGTTTCCCTCAAATCTACGGACTGACCTTCAGAATATAGGTCGTCACTCCGTCAGAATATGCAACGGTACCGATGCTTTGAAGGAGCGTGTCATTCAGGTTTCCGAATTTTTCACGTTCCAGCTGTCCGATATAGATATATGAAATATTATACCGCAAAATGAGCGATTTTACAGTATTTATGTCGTCCGACGTGTAAATCGTCTCAATGTCCGCAGCCCTCTGGTTCAGCTCGTCGGTATCGTTCCTCCAGAGCCATTCATGCACATACCAGCCCAGCACCGTCGGCAGCCCGGTCGAGACGGAAACCCGGCAGTAATCGGAGTAGCTGTCGCCGTTCGCTTCAAGGATGACCGGCTGCCCTTCCGTATTTTCATTGAGCCAGCGGATGGCTTTGTAATCCGAGGCAAAATCTTCACTGATGAAGACGGAGGCATCCGTGCTGATTCTTTTTGACGCATCGAAGACATTTCCGAACCAGGCACTGCAGCTGCTGAAAATGTACCCGCCCATAAGCAGCAAAAGAATCACGCCCGCACCCGCGAAGAACCGCAGCTTCTTCCGGCCGCCGGTGAGTCCGCGCATCAGGATGTACCCCATCGAAATCCCGAATAGAATGAAAGCCTGGTAGGTCAGCTTGAACATCGTATTGGAGCGGTAATGGCTGGCCGTATAGATATCCTTCACGTAAATCAGCTCCGGCAGGATGACCAGGCCGATCGCGCAGAACCCGAAGAGCACGACCGTCAGGTCCGTCACGTCGATGGAATTCAGCATGCGGATAAAAGCGTTCCCGCGGGCTTTTTTTCTCTTCTCTTCGCTGCCGGATGCTTCATCCGCAGAGACTGCCCTGCTTCTTCTGCGGAATTCCCCGATCAGCGTAAAGAGGAAGGCAATGACGACCGCAAAGGGAAGTCCCCACAGGATTGCCAGCTGATAGAATGCGGAATGACTGTAAGTCAGCCGGATCTCCGAGGAGATCATGCTGAAGTTCAGCGTAAACGGCAGCGCCGCCAGTACGCCGATGACCGCGATTTCCGCAAAGTTCAGAAGCGTGATGAAGAGGAAGCGGAACGGGTCGTGACGGTAGGTCCTCATATTCATGAAGAAAATGACGAAGCCGCAGACGACGAAATAAATCGGAAAGTCCCAGAAATTCGTCCAGCGGAACAGTCCCGTCATCAGGCCGATCAGGATGATATACGGCGAAAGCAGACCTTCTGCCAGAAGGGAACGGTTGTCCGGATCGGACCGTAGCTTCCTGTCCTTCTGGGAAAGCGCCCAGGCATAGACGATCGCCGCGACGGTGATCACGAAAAGGATATTCAGGAAATGGGCATGCAGGTCGCCGAGGACGCTGGAATAGCTCGGGAATTCATGAATCGTCTTGTCGTCGATATCCGGATCGTAGCCGATGTAGCGCGTCGAGTTCGGGAACCAGTAATGATAGCTGCCGCCGGTCACGATCGGAAGAAGAATGCCGTAGATCACATAATGGAAGTTTCCGCAGAAGGCGACCGCTGCCCCGGACAGAAGTCCCGCCAGGGTATTTACGAGTACGGAAGGGTTCCCGGATGCAGACTGCTTCACGGACGCGGAAGGCTTCCCGGATACCGTCAGCCGGTGCTGCCGCGTCATTTCAAACACAAGGGAGAACGGCAGGACGAAGGAAAATGACGTGACCGTCGCCCGCATGAGATTGTAGCCGACTCCGGCCGGTACGCCGGTGATCCGCACCAGAAATGCCGTCATGTACTGGCCGCCGTAATAATAATTGAGAGAAGAACCGGCATGCCATGGATCCGCCGCCGGCATCCATTCGCTGCGCAGCAGGGACGTCAGATAGCCGTAATCCATGAATTTCTCCGTGCCGTAGGCTTCCGGCTTAAAGCCGATCATCCAGACCCAGATGAGAAAAATGCCGAGGAAAAGAAGCTCTTCGAATATGACCAGCTTCAGGTTCATTTCCCGGAAAGCATCCCTGTTCCGGCGCAGAACGGCACGCAGGAGGAGGATTCCCGGGACAAGGAAGACCGCGACCGTGATCATGGCATTGACCTGCGTAAAGGCCAGGACGTGCATGCAGTTCAGAACCCACAGAAGCCATGCGGAAATAAAGAGGCCGATGGTCTTCGAAAACAGCCATCCGCCGTCGCGGAAACGCCGGAACAGCAGGTTGGAAAGCGGCAGGAACACAATGCCCAGAAGCAGTATGACCAGCCACCAGATCAGGATATTCAGCACTTTAAAACCTCCGAAAAGATTATATCTTTTTTTTCTTGACATGTCCATGAAACGTGCTATACTGATATCAGTAATTGTTATTGTTATTAATTTGAAAGGAGGTGCCTATGGCCGCTTTGAAATACAGCAGGCAGCGGGAAGCCATCAAGGAATTCCTCGCCAACCGCTACGATCACCCTACGGCCGACGTTGTCTACGAAAACATGCGGAAGACCTACCCCAACATCAGTCTTGGAACCGTTTACCGCAATCTTGCACTGCTTTCCGACATCGGAGAAATCCGGAAGCTGACGACCGGGGACGGAAAAGATCATTTTGACGGCAATCCGAAACCCCATAATCATTTCCTCTGCAGGGAATGCGGAAGGATCATCGATCTGAAAATGGACGACATGGATTACGACAAGAAAGCGCAGGAATCGGATTTTGACGGCAGGATAGATGGACACAGCACCATTTTCTACGGAGTCTGCGGAGACTGTCTCCCGAAATCGTAAGAAACAGAAAGCCATTCAAAAAGAAACGCAAAACTCTATTGACAAGGCAGTTCAAGTATGGTAAATTAAAATCAGTAATAATTCCTAGTATTAAAACAAACTAAAATAAATCATATTGAAAAGGAGAAAACAATCATGGCAAAATGGGTATGCAGCGTTTGTGGTTATGTATATGAGGGAGAGAATCCGCCGGAACAGTGCCCGATCTGCAAAGCACCGGCAGAGAAGTTCATCAAACAGGATACGGAAATGACATGGGCAGCAGAGCATGTCGTCGGCGTTGCCAAAGACGTACCGGATGACATCAAGAAAGACCTGAGAGCCAATTTTGAAGGCGAGTGCTCAGAAGTCGGCATGTATCTTGCAATGAGCCGCGTCGCTATGCGCGAAGGATATCCGGAAGTCGGCATGTACTATCGCCAGGCAGCTTTTGAGGAAGCAGATCATGCAAGCCGTTTCGCTGAACTTCTCGGCGAAGTCGTTACGGACAGCACCAAGAAGAACCTTCAGCTCAGAGTCGAAGCCGAGAACGGCGCGACAGCAGGCAAGGTCGATCTGGCAAAACGTGCAAAAGAGCAGAACCTTGATGCAATCCATGACACCGTTCATGAGATGGCACGCGATGAAGCAAGACACGGCAAGGCATTCAAGGGATTCCTTGACAGATATTTCAAATAATACCTGAACCTGAGAAACCAATCATCATTTCATAACCGGAGGAAGATAAAATGTCCAAATACGACGGAACAAAAACTCTTGAGAACCTGAAAGCAGCTTTTGCAGGCGAATCACAGGCACGCAACAAATATACCTACTATGCTTCCGCTGCCAAAAAGGCAGGCTTCGAGCAGATTGCCGCCATCTTCCTTGAGACAGCCGATCAGGAAAAAGAACATGCGAAAATGTGGTTCAAGGAATTCCACGGCATCGGCGATCTGGAAGAGAATCTGAAAGACGCAGCTGCAGGCGAAAACTACGAATGGACTGACATGTACAAGAAAATGGCAGAAGAAGCCGATTCCGAAGGCTTTGCCGATCTTGCCGCAAAATTCCGGGCTGTCGCCGGTGTGGAAGCAAAACATGAAGAAAGATACAATCAGGTCCTGACAACTTACCAGAACGGCAATACGTTCGTCGGTGATGAGAATACGGTCTGGAAATGCAGGAACTGCGGAGCCATCGTCATCGGAAAAGAAGCTCCGGAAATCTGCCCGGTATGCGCTCATCCGCGTGCTTATTTTGAAAGAAGGGCAACGAATTATTGATCTGCCCCTGAAAGCAGTTCATGAAAACAGCCGGCTCCGAAAAACGGAGGCCGGCTGTTTATTTTCGGTTTTCAGCCTCCGAACAGGCTGCTGAACCATGACGTGATCTGTGAGAAAAACTTCTGGAAAATCTCAAGGATTCCCTGCGTCTGCTCTTCCGTGATGCCGTACTTTGAAAGATCCAGGTTTCCGTTTTTGATCTCGTTGTAAATGTTCTGGGCCTGCTCGGTCAGCGTATTCACGTCAAGATTAAGCGAAGAGATTTTCTTCATCAGTTCAATGATCAGTTCGCGGTCCTTATCCGACAGGGTAATCTGCATCTGGGCTGCAACATCATCCACGGCCTTGCCGATGTCTTCATCCGACGTATAATTGTTCTGAACAATGATCTGCTTGATTGCGGCGATCATCTGCGCGACCTTGTCGGAATCCCCGACATCTGCAGCCACCTGGGAAGTCGTAACCAGCTCATCATTAGAAGCATCCACCAGTTCCGGCTGGATGACATCGCCGGTCATCTTCTCATAGGCTTTCATCGCCCCCACCAGGGCTGCCGTTCCGGAAATATCAAAGGGTCCGGCGACGACGACGCTGGCATTTTTCATTCCGGCGGTCGCCAGTGCGTTTTCATACATGGCAGGCGTTACATAGGTAATGTTATGAGTCTCGACCTGAATGCCGCTTCCGGAAGCTTCCTCTTTGACGCTGCAGGAAGAAAGCGCGCGCGTTCCGATGACGGAAGAATCCAGATAAGAATCCAGATACTGATGCTCTTCCGCATTGGTTACGGAAACCGTGATGTCGCTGCTGAGCTGATCTTCTGAAATTCCGAGAAGCTCCAGAACCTTGGCCTTCTCATCTGCCGAAAGATCTGCCCCGAGTGAAACATACGTCTTGTTCTGAACAGCTGCCGAAGTGCTGCTGTCGTCAGCTGAAACTGCAGCAGGCGCCGAAATGCAGGTAATGGCCGCAGCTGCTGCCATGGCAATCGCCAGTTGCTTTCTGATTTTCATATACTCTCCTTTATTAAATACTCCCTTAAAAGTTACCGCAACATTATAACCCATCTGTCAAGAGATGATTCTTAAAGTTCTGTGAAGGGATTTTAGAAATATTTTCGGATCTGTTACACCAGAATGCGGGAAAAGGCATTGGAAAGTTCCGCAAACTGGGCAAGAGTCAGGGTTTCCCCGCGCACATCCGGACGGAATCCGCATTCTGCAATCGCCTTCTGGACCGCTTCCTTCGGAAAAGAAAGTCCCTCGAAATTGGCAATGGAATTGACCAGGGTCTTTCTTCTCTGGTTGAATGTGGCCCTGATCAGGCGGAACATCATCTTTTCATCGTCCGCCTGGACCGGCGGATGCTCAAAGCGCTTCAGCCGGATGACCGTCGAGCCGACATTCGGACGCGGAACAAAGCTCGCCGGCTCCACCTCCATGATCCTCTCCGGTTTTGCATAATACTGCACCGCAAGAGAAAGCGCCCCGTAATTCTTCGATCCCGGTCCGGTTTCGATGCGGTCCGCGACTTCTCTCTGGACCATGACCGTTACGGTATCGACCGGAGCTCCGCTTTCAAAGAGCTTCATGATGATCGGCGTCGTGATGTAGTAGGGAAGATTCGCCGCGACCTTTAAAGGCCTGCCTTCATTTTCCTCATCGGCGATTTTCTGCAGATCGGTTTTCAGGATGTCCTGGTTTAAAATGACGGCGTTGTTCCATCCGCTCAGGGTGTCTTCCAGAATCGGAATCAGCGTCTTGTCAATCTCCACGGCAATGACTTTTTTTGCGCGCGAAGCAAGATATTGGGTCAGGGATCCGATCCCTGGCCCAATCTCGAGTACGACATCGTCTGGCTGGATTTCCGACGCCTCGGCCGTGCCTTCCAGCACGCCGGCATCGATGAGAAAATTCTGTCCGAATTTCTTATGAAATACAAACCCGTACTGGCGGAGCACCGCCTCGCAGCGGACAGGATTTCCGAGATATGGTTCCATGCCTTTCTCCTTTAGAAATCGAAGTCCTTTTCGTGAAGCAGGATGCGTCCTTCGTGATCGACCGCTTTCTTGGAGAATTTCCTGCCGAGCTTCCGCGTCCCCTTGTCGGCGCGTTCAATCGCCGTATCGATCATGTTCTTGACCTTTGCGACCGTAACCGGCTCTTTGTCCTTCTGGTTGTCGCCGATCATCGTGTACAGGGCAAGGACTCCCATTTCATCCATCTTGTATCCGCGTTCTTTTGTGTAGGTCTTTGCAAATGTCACCAGCTCATCATTCGTGAAAACGGGAATGATGATGGAGGAGGTAAATTTTTCTTCCAGTAAAGGATGGCCGGCAAGCATGGCCTGCAGATCCGCCTTCTCATCTTCAAGGATCACGACAAGGTCATCGGTACGGAATTCCATGGCTCTTGAAAGCTTGTCGATGGACTCGTCCGAAAGAGCGCCGGCCCCTTCAATGACAAGGAACCCGCCCGACATTTTCGCCACGACCGAAGCCGGATCTTTCTGGTTGAAATCCGTGGCAACGATATGGGCGATCTTGGCTGCCTTGATATTCAGGTCTTTGCAGATGGCAAGGATCACGCTGTCTGCCAGCGTCGTCTTGCCCGAGCCCTGACGTCCGACCAGTAAAATGTTTCCGCTTCTTGAAGTCTTGTCGCCGGCGTTGTTGTGCACGTCCGCGATGGTCTGCGTGACCTGCTCGCTGACGCCCGGAATCGCTGCGAAATAGGAGAAGATCTTTGTTTCATCGTCATCGAGCTTCCTCGGTTCAACCGGAAGGATTTCCATTGTTTCCGGTTTTTCCATGATGTCTTCGATGATGGACTTATCCTGCTCGTCGTCTTCCTCTTCGTCTTCCGCCGAAAATCCGCTGACGGCCGTTTCACTCTGCTGAGGAACATCATTTTCATCCGCAAGCAGTTCCTGCGGGATTTCCTGAGGCATATCCTGCGTCTCATCTGCTGCAAACGGAGTCGGCGCCGCGCCTTCGACGGCCTGCGATGCTTCCATTTCCGCCCTGGCGCTTACCTTCTTTGCCGCCTCGGAAATCGAATCGCCGGATACCATGGCCTTCTGAAGCTCATCGTGGAAATTGAATTCCCGCGTAAGTCCCAGAGACTCATCGGTCTCCTTGCCGAGCAGATCTTCCGCCGGTGCTGTTCCCGACACGGATGCCGTTCCTGCTGCCGATGCTGATGCTGTGGCTGCCGCCGCTGTCATGCCTGCTGCACTTCCCGTCGCTTCTGCAGCGGAGGCTGCCTGTGCTTCGGACTCTGCCGGAGATGCCGGCTCCTCTGCGGAACTGGTTCCGGAAAGAATCGTATCCGCCGCCGCCCTGGCTTCTTCCTGTGCGGCACTGCGTGCCGCATCTGCTGCCGCGGCTGCCTTCTCATCCATCAGCGTATCGGTTTTTTCAAAGTTGCCGGAGGCAACGGCACTGGCAAGCTGATTCTTCGTCTCAGCGAAAAGGGCATCAAGATCTGCTTCCTTTTCTTTCTGAGGCTTCATGTATTCGTCGAGCGTAAGCTGCTCGCTCTCATTTTCACCGGCTGTCCTGGCCGCTTTCACGGCACCGGTATTGATGGATTCCGGTTCCAGCTTCTTGATTTTATACTGGGAAAGATCCTCGGTATGGCTCGGATTGTACTCCTTGATGTCTTCATCGGAAAAATCTTCTTCCGGCATCTCAGGAGCTTCCGCTGCCGGAGCCTCTTCCATTCCCGGCTTCTGGATTCCGGCAAAGACCGCACGGATGCTGTCAGCCAGCTTGTTCTGTACATCCTCTTTATTTGTCTCGGAAAATGTCCTGCGGGCATCGACCTTGACATTCGGCGTATTGATCCTGTTGGCTGCCTGTGCCGCCACATCCGGAACCGTCCGGCTGGCTGCCGCAGACATTTTGCTGATGGCCTCCGCAGAATCGATGCTCTGTGCCGGCTCTTCATCTTCATCCGTTTTGGAAAGGACTTTTTCAATTTCATCGATTCCGGATTTCGCGGGAACCGGTCTCGGAACCGACTTTGCCACGACAGACGACGGACGGACATAGCGGCTGTCGTATCTCTTCTGCTGATCCGGCGTAAGAGAGGTCAGTCCCATTTTCAGCTCCATGGCCTTCATGACGAACTTGCCTTCGGAGAACCACAGAATCATGTCATCGCATTCGGTGACGCATTTATCGTTCTGGCCGTTCTTTTTATAAAGCTTGGCCAGTTCATAAGCCCAGCGCTCCGTATATTCGTGATCCTTGTATTCCTTCAGCACCTTGATCTGCTCATCGAGGGGCGCGCCTTCCCGGCGCATGATCTTGTACTGCAGGATGTATTTCGAGGAATCATTCGGAGAGCTTTCTTCAAATTCTTCCTCATACTGTCTGGCCCCGTCAAGATCCCCGACCTTGACGGAAAGTTCTGTCAGGCGGTAAAGAATGGTCTTGCCGCCGCCGGAACGTTTATATGCATATTTCAGGACCCGGATCGAATCATCATATCGTTTGTTGGCCTCATAAATCTCCCCGACCATGCACAGCGTGCGGATATTCTTGACATGTCTCCAGTCAATCGTGTCCGTAATGGCGGCTGCACCCGAAAAATCCCCATTTTCCGCCAAATTATTGATTTGATCCAGCTTGATTTTATACTCCGCCTTGTCCAATTTTTTCTCCTCAAAGGCAGCTGTCTGCCAAAAAAAGACAAAAACCCATATTTAATAGAATTGTAACATGTCACACCGCCCGTGTAAAGCCGTCGAAGCCTGTAAAATAAAGATTTTTCAGAAAAATAAATAAAAAGAAACGCCTGTCCCGTCTGTCTGGAACGGAATGGGCGTTTCATGGATTCCGGGCATTTATTTCACGGTAACTTTGTCCAGATGCCAGATGTTATCGACGTACTCCTGAATCGTACGGTCGGAGCTGAATTTTCCGGAGCATGCCGTATTCATCATGGCCTTCTTTGCCCAGCCGTTCTGGTCGCGGTAAGCCTGTTCCACCTTGTTCTGCGCATCGGCGTAGGACCAGAAATCCGCCAGGATGAAATAGCGGTCTGCATTTCCGTATTTGTTCGAAAGCAGCGAATCGTAAATCGGACGGAACAGATCCGAATCCTGCGAATAGGTCCCGTTGATCAGCTGCATCAGGACGCGGCGGATAGCCCCGTCGTTGTTGAAGATCCTGTTCGGATCGTAGCCGCCGTTGTGTTCATAGCCGATGACTTCATCCGAGCTCAGTCCGAAAATGAAGGCATTTTCTTCGCCCACTTCTTTGACGATCTCGACGTTCGCGCCATCCATCGTGCCCAGGGTCGGTGCACCGTTCAGCATGAATTTCATATTGCCGGTACCGGAAGCTTCCTTGCTGGCCGTGGAAATCTGCTCGGATACATCGGCCGCCGCAAAAATGATTTCGCCGTTGCTGACGCGGTAGTCTTCAATAAAGACCACCTTGATCTTTCCCTTGATGCTCTCATCATGATTGATGACATCGGCAACGCTGTTGATCAGCTTGATGATCAGCTTTGCGATCTGATAGCCGGCTGAAGCCTTGGCTCCGAAAATAAAGGTGCGCGGATAGAATTCCATATCCGGATGATCCTTCAGTTCGTTGTACAGGTACATCACGTGCAGGATATTGAGAAGCTGGCGCTTGTATTCATGAAGCCTCTTGACCTGTACGTCAAAAATGGAGTGCGGATCGATTTCGATGCCGTTATGCTCCAGAATGTATTTCGCCAGTCTCTGCTTATTCTTGAATTTGATGGTCATGAATTCCTGCTGGGATTTCGGATCATCGACATAGAGCTTCAGATTGCCGATCTTTGAAAGATCCGTAATCCAGTCGTCGCCGATCTTATCCGTGATCCAGTCTGCCAGCAGCGGGTTCCCGTGCAGGAGGAATCTTCTCTGCGTAATGCCGTTCGTCTTGTTGCTGAATTTCTCCGGCATCATTTCGTAGAAGTCCTTCAGGACATCCTTCTTCAGGATTTCCGTATGCAGCGCCGCGACGCCGTTGACCGAATGTCCGCCGACGATGGCCAGATACGCCATCCTGACCTGGCCGTCATAGATAATGGCCATACTGCGGATCTTATCTTCATTTCCGGGATACTGAGCCTTGATCTTTTCGCAGAAGCGGCGGTTGATCTCCTCAACGATCTGGTAGATACGCGGCAGCAGTCTCGAGAACAGCTCGATCGGCCATTTCTCCAGCGCTTCCTGCATGATCGTATGGTTCGTATAGGCACAGGTGCGGGTCGTGATGTCCCACGCCTCATCCCATTCCATTCCGTTCTCGTCCATGAGCAGTCTCATCAGCTCCGGAATGGCAACCGTCGGATGCGTATCGTTCAGCTGGAAAGCCACCTTGTCCGGAAGCTTGTGAAGGTCGCCGTACATTCCCTTGTACTTTTCCAGCGCCTCCTGGATCGAGGCGGAAATGAAGAAGTACTGCTGCTTCAGACGCAGTTCCTTGCCTGCTTCATGATTGTCGTTCGGGTACAGGACTTCCGTAATCGTGCGCGCCAGATTCTCCTGCTCGACGGCTTTGTCGTATTCGCCCTTGTCGAAGCTGGAAAGCTCGAAGTCATTGATGGCTTCCGCATCCCAGATGCGGAGCGTATCGACGATGCCGTTCTTGTATCCGAGCACCGGAATATCATACGGCACGGCGCGGACGGAAGAATAATTTTCGTAAATGTATTTGTTCTTTCCCGTCTTCGAATCGAATTCAATCCTTGTGTTCCCGCCGAAGCGGATTTCCTTGGCATGCTCCGGACGCTTCAGTTCAAACGGATAGACATTCTTCAGCCAGTTGTCCGGCACTTCGATCTGATAGCCGTCCCGGATCTGCTGCTTGAACATTCCGTAATGATAGCGGATGCCGCAGCCGTAGGCTTCGTATCCGAGAGTCGCCAGAGAATCCAGGAAGCAGGCAGCCAGTCTTCCGAGGCCGCCGTTGCCCAGTGCCGGATCCGGCTCCTGATCTTCCAGCGCATTGATATTGCAGTGCAGGTCTTCCAGTGCTTCCCTGACGCCGTCATACTCGCCCAGGTTGAGCAGGTTGTTTCCCAGAAGGCGTCCGATCAGGAATTCCATTGAAAGATAATAGACGATCTTCGGTTTCTGTTCTTTAAAGGCGCGGCAGGAATCCAGCCATTTGTCAATGATCTGATCCTCAACGACGCTGCCGACAGCCTGAAAAAGCTGCGTCTCGGTCACTTCGCTGATATCCTGGCGGTAAAGCTTCTTGACCTGGTCTTTGACTTCCTCTTCAAAAGCTTCCTTGTCGAATTCATGTCTGTCGTTTCCGTGTCTGCCCTGTTTCCAAATCGATTTTGCCATATTTTCCCCTTTGCTGTTTAACATCGGCATTCTCACCTCTTGAAAGAAACCGTCCGCGTTTCCGTCAGACGGTTTCCTTTCTCAGTTCTTCTTTACACCCAGTGTTACGGTTTCCCCGTTGATTTTCCATTCCTTGACGTATCCGTCTGCCGCATCAAAGCTCAGACTGTCCGCAAGGACATCGTGCCGGATTTCTTCTGCATTGTCTTCCATGATCTTCTGAATCTTCTCATTGCCCTGCGCATAGACGCTGATGCGGTCCATGACTTCGAACCCGGCTTCCTTGCGCATCGTCTGGATCTTGGAAATCAGTTCGCGGACGAAGCCTTCTTCGATCAGCTCCGGCGTAAGCGTCTTGTCCAGGACGACCGTCAGGTCGGAATCGGACTGCGTCTCGAAGCCTTCCGTCTGCGCGGTGTCGATCAGAAGATCCTCTTCCGCAAGATCGATTTCATTTCCGTTGATATCCAGCTTCAGAAGTCCGGTATCCTTAAGCTCCTTCATGGCTGCATTTCCGTCAATGGAAGAAAGCGCCTTCTGGATGCCTCCGAGGAATTTTCCGTACTTCGGTCCGACTGTCTTGAGCTGCGGCTTGAAGGTGTAGGAAATGAAGCTTTCCGCGGAATCAACCTTCTCCATCTTCTTTACATTCAGCTCATCCAGGATGATGTCTTCGTAATACTCCGGAATCTCAAACTCCGATTTCACAAGCATGCGGGAAATCGGCTGGCGGTTCTTGATGTTGGCTTCATTTCTGGCGGCACGCCCGAGGATGACGATCTCCAGGACATGCTCCATGTTGGCTTCCAGATCTGCATCGATCCGCTTCTCATCGCAGACCGGGTAATCGCACAGATGGATGCTTTCCGGTGCATTGGCATCGATGCCGCGCACCAGGTTCTGATAGATTTCCTCCGTCATGAACGGAATCATCGGAGCGGCCAGCTTTGCAGTCGTGACCAGGACCGTATAGAGCGTCATGTAGGCATTGATCTTGTCCTGCTCCATGCCCTTGGCCCAGAAGCGTTCACGGCAGCGGCGGACGTACCAGTTGCTCATCTCATCGACGAAATCGCCGAGAGCCTTGCCGGCCTCTGTAACCTTATAGGAGCCCATGTCCGTATCGACTTCCTTAATCGTCGTATTGAGGCGGGAAAGGATCCATTTGTCCATGACCGGCAGTTTGTCGTATTCCAGCTGATATTTCGTGGCATCGAAGCTATCGATATCCGCATAAAGCACGTAGAAGGCATACGTATTCCACAGTGTCCCCAGGAATTTCCTCTGTCCTTCCTGGACCGCCTTGCCGTAGAACCGGCTGGGCAGCCACGGAGCGGAATTGACGATGAAATACCAGCGGATCGCGTCGGCGCCGTACTTTTCAAGCGCTTCCATCGGGTCGACCGCATTTCCCTTGGACTTGCTCATCTTCTGGCCGTTCTCATCCTGGACAAGGCCCAGGACCATGACGTTCTTGTAGCACGGCTTGTTGAAGATCAGCGTCGAAATGGCATGCAGGGAATAGAACCATCCTCTTGTCTGGTCGACGGCTTCGGAAATGAAATTCGCCGGGAACTGTTTCTCGAACAGTTCTTTGTTTTCAAACGGATAGTGATGCTGCGCAAACGGCATCGAGCCGGAATCGAACCAGCAGTCGATGACTTCCGGAACACGGTGCATCGGCTTCCCGCATTTCGGGCAGCGGATCGTGACCGCGTCAATGTACGGCTTATGCAGCTCGATATCGTCCGGGCAGTTGTCCGATCTTTCCTTCAGCTCCGCAATGGAACCGATGGCGGTCTGTTCGCCGCATTCGTCGCAGACCCAGATCGGCAGCGGCGTGCCCCAGTAGCGATTGCGCGAAAGCGCCCAGTCCTGGATATTTTCCAGCCAGTCGCCGAAACGGCCCTGGCCGATGCTCTTCGGGATCCAGTTGATTTCATTGTTGTTGCGGATCAGATCTTCCTTGACATCCGTCATGCGGATGAACCAGGACTCGCGCGCATAGTAAAGCAGCGGCGTTCCGCATCTCCAGCAGTGAGGATAGTCATGCGTAAATTCCGGTGCCGAGAACAGCAGGTTCATTTCCTTCAGCTTGTCCAGGACGAGCGGGTCTGCCTTCTTGACAAATGTACCGTCCCACAGCGTGCCTCCGCATAAGTCGCCCTTGTCGTCGACCAGCTGAACCAGCGGCAGATCGTATTTGCGTCCGACGTTGGCATCGTCTTCGCCGAATGCCGGAGCGATATGGACGATTCCGGTACCGTCTGTCAGCGTGACGTAGGTGTCGCAGACCACATAATGCGCTTTTTTCTTCTTTGCCGCAGCTGCTGCCGCCGTGAAATCAAAGAGCGGTTCGTACTCGCGGTATTCCAGATCTTTTCCTTTATAATGCTCAAGGATTTCCGCCCCGTCGCCGAGGATGGCCGGAACCAGTGCTTCCGCCATATAATAGGTGAATTCACCGGACTTCACTTTGACGTAATCCGCTTCCGGATTCACGCAGAGCGCAACGTTGGAAGGAAGCGTCCAGGGAGTCGTTGTCCATGCCAGGAAATAGGCATCTTCGCCTTTGGCCTTGAATCTGACGATTGCGGACCTTTCCTTGACTTCCTTGTATCCCTGCGCGACTTCGTGAGAAGAAAGCGGGGTTCCGCAGCGCGGGCAGTAAGGCACGACTTTATAGCCCTGATACAGAAGTCCTCTGTCGAAGATCTGTTTCAGAGCCCACCATTCGGATTCGATGAAGTCGTTATGATAGGTGACATAAGGATTGTCCATGTCCGCCCAGAATCCGACCTGATCGGAGAAGGTGCGCCACATTCCTTCATACTTCCACACGGAGTCCTTGCACTTGCGGATAAATGGATCGATTCCGTACTGTTCGATCTGATCTTTGCCGTCAAGGCCGAGCATTTTCTCAACTTCGATTTCCACGGGCAGTCCGTGGGTATCCCATCCGGCTTTTCTCGGAACGAGTTCCCCTTTCATTGCATGGTAGCGGGGAATCATATCCTTTATGACACGGGTCAGGACGTGGCCGATATGCGGCTTGCCGTTGGCTGTCGGCGGGCCGTCGTAAAACATGTAGGTCGGGCATCCTTCCCTTTGGTCTATGCTCTTCTGAAAAATATTGTTTTCTTTCCAGAATTTTGCCGTCTCTTTTTCGCGGTCGACAAAATCGAGGTTTGTATCTACTTTTTTATACATATAGTTACACCTCTCCAGAATATTAGAAACTATATTATAAGGTTGAACAGGCGGGATTGTCAAGAAAACCGGCCGCAGCCGTACTGCTTCGTGCCCCCGGAGCTCCCTTCCCATCTGTCATCCGCTGCCTGGGCAGGACAGAGCACACGCAGACACGCTTGCTTCGGTTCTTTCCGCGCTCGCCGATGGATGGGCTGCTCCGAAAACTCAGCGGGCTCTCCTGATCTTTTGTCAGGCAGCGTCAGGAGGCAGGGCCGCTATGACGATAGCGTCAGCTTCGTCGCCGTTTCTGCACGATGCGATGGGCTGCGCAGAATTGTCCGAAGCGGGCTCCTTCCCATGCATGTAACGGTCCTCCGTGAGAGGCAGTGCCTCTCACGGAGGATTGTTATCAATGAAGGGAGCCCGCAAGTTTTCGGAGCAGCCCATCCATCGGCGAGTGCAGAAACGGCAGAAGCAAGCGTGTCAGAGCGGCCCTGTCTCCTGAGGATGCCTGCTGACAGTCAAGGAAAGAGCCCGCTTCAGACAGTTCTGCGCAGCCCATCGCATCGCGCGGAAAGAACTGCGAAGCTGGCGCTATCGTCCGCGTGCGCTCTGCCCTGTCCGGGCAGCGGGCGAAAGGGGAGGGGTTCTCCGGGGGCGCAAAGCGGCACGGAGGGCGGCAGCAAAAAACCTTCCCGGCGGATGCCTGGGAAGGTTTTAAGTTGAAGTTTTATGTTTCAGCCGCGGGCGTTTCCGGAAACCCGGATGCCTGCCGGCTGCAGCTTGATCCGATATTCAGTTAAAAGTACCAGTTCGATCCTACCTGGATATAATTGCCCGTCCGGTTAGTACTGCGGAAATTCAAATAACCGTGATTTCTGATGCCCTGCGTCAAGCAATCGGAAACGGCCTGTTTTACAAAATCCGCCACATTTCCGTCAAGACGGCTCTTCCAGTAAGATGGATCGGAAATACTCGGTGAATAACAGAACTGTCCGGAAGCCGTAAGCTGTGCAAGTGCTGTCGTTCCATAGCCTCCGTAATTTAAATCCGCACGATTCATTACGCATGAAATCACGGCGAGAGCGCCTTCGTAGGAAGTATCATCTTCCTGCGCCACGATGGCATAAATCTCATTCATCTCATCTGCCGTGTAGCCTGTCGTGTCCGTAGCATACGAAGTATAGAATCCCTGCGTGTCAAATCTAGTCAGGTTATACTTCTTGATGATCTCTTTAATCGAGTCATTGTATGTCGGATCCGATGCATAGCCCTTCAGCGCTGTCTGAATGACTTTGTCCGTATCCGTCACGCCCTTCATATCCGGGTGGACGCCTGTCTTATAGGCTGCATAGTCTTCCATGCAGGATTCAATATCGGAATAAGTCCTCATCTGCTCATACCCGTAAACATCGACTCCGTTTACGGACTGCGGCACGTTGCGGCTCACTGCCGTCCCGTTCCAATTGCTGACCCAGGTATCATTCAGAAGATCTGCGTTCATGCCGAGGATGTTGTTGTCCGCCGGCTGAATTCCGCCAATGGAAGCTCCCGAGAAAGAAAGCCATCCTGACTCCTGTATCGCCTGTGCAATCAGAACCGATCTGCAGAATCCGTATTCATACCACTCTTTGTTCGCTGCCTGCGCCAGGACATTGATGATCTGCGTCTGCGCGGAGGTGTCGCCCGCCGTCGCCTGCTTGCCGATCTCTGCCCAGTTGGACGCCTGTGTTGAACTGCAGACTATGTCGCTCAGGAAATTGCATGCCCAGCATGCTTTTGAATAATTGACATTGGAAATGATGATTCCTGTTGAGGAACTTGCGGCATTCACTGCCTTGCCATCCCCGATGTACATCAGAACGTGATAGACAACTCCATTCTGCGCATAGAAGATCAGGTCGCCCGGAACCGCATCCTTGACAGCAATCTTCGTTCCTGCTTCCGCCTGTTCGTAAGAACATCTTGGAAGGGTGATTCCGAATGCCGCATAGATCTGCTGTACGTAGCCGGAACAGTCACAGCCATTGGTAAGACTTGTGCCGCCCCATACGTAGGGATTTCCGAGGAACTGTTCCGCATACGAGATGATCAGCTGCCGCAGTGCCGTCGACATTGAAGAAGGATCCTTCGTCGTCGTCAGCGTGTATCTGTAAGCCGCGTTCTGCGAACCTGCTATCAGTTCCTGAGCTGTTTTCAGATTGCTCTCACCGTTCTTTTCAACGAAAGCCGCCGCTTCATTTCCCATTAAAAGACATTTCCGGGAAATAAATCCTCTGACATCTCCGGATTCAATGTAGACCCAATCCGAATCGGAGTCAGCCAGAACACAGCATAAGCCGTTTGTCTCCAAGGTACCGATGATTCTGCTTGTCGTGCTCTTGCCTTCACGGACATTGACGTAGACATTGCCCTGTGCTACCGCATAAACTTTGTCCACTCTTGTGAAGGTCGGTATTCTGTAATTCGAGTAGTTCGTCTGGTTTTTGTTTGAATCAGTAGAATTTGTGCTGGACTGTGCAGCCGTCTTATTGGAATAGTAAAGTACGGTGCGCGTTGTCTCTCCTGTTATGAAGCCCGAAACTTCAGATTCATCCGCGTCATATCCGCTGATATCCGGCGATGAAACAGAATATTCTTCGCCGTACGAATAAGTGCCGTCATAGGAATCCAGGACGTTTCCGTCTTCGTCTTCATATAGAATGGTCAGAGAATACTGATTGACAGAATATGTAACATTGAATGAGGTATCCTGCGCTCCCATGATGCCGGAGACAGCGGTCTGATCCGCCGTCATTCCTTCGAGTGCGGGTGAGGGGATGCTGTAGGCGTCGCCCTGTCTGACAATTTGGGTTGCCGGTGCGGAAACAGCTGCTCCGTCCGTCCCGATATAATTGACCGTCAGCAGATAACTGTTCAGCCTGTAAGTGACGTCTGCGGAAATATCCTCCGCATCCATGGTTCCGCTTACATTTGCCGTATCAGGGGTGTAACCCGCAATTGCCGGGCTTGCTTCCTGATAGCTCTCACCTTTGCGCAGCTGCGCCGTGTAAGATTCCGCTGCCTGGGTTCCGTCTTCATAGAGATACCGGATCGTAAGCGTATGCTGCTCATTTTCCGTATAGACGAATGTGACAGTTGTATCGGAACTTATCGTGCCGAAGATTACCGAATCCTGCGGTTCATATCCCGGAATATAAGCCGGAAGCACTTCGTAATCGGAGCCTTCCTGATATTCCTCCGCTGTCGGATCCAGCAATGCAGCGCCCTGTTCGTTTACATATTCGATCTTCAGTGTGCAGGTATTGGCTGCGGACGCATCATCTTTTGAATCAGAATCTGCCGATGAACCGGAATCTGCCGGTACAGAATCTGTCAGTACAGAGTCTGTCGCAACTGGTGCTGCCGTCTCTGTCTGCAGATCAGAAGAATTGCCTGATGAATCCGACGCTTCCCCATCGGATGGTGACGATGTGCCAACCTGTATTGCCGCACTTGATGCGGCGTTCCCTGCCACTGCTTCTTCAGCCCAGATACTGCACGGGCTCAGGAGAGCGAAAGTCAAACCGGCTGCGAAAATCATTCCCGCCAGCTCCTTCCGCCTGATCATGGCATCACTCCCTTCTTTAATTATGTAAAGCAGTATAGCATAAACATATGAAAAAGTCATTAAAACGGCTGTTATTTTTTTCTCTTCTTTTGTCTCTTAAGCCGCAGAAATGACTGTTTTTTGCTGATTTCCTCCACTTCTTCCTCACTGATCATCTTCGTCGTCTTCACGGCAAAAATCTTTCCGTCCTCCGCTGTTTTCAGCCGGATTTTCCCTTTGACATAGCCGTGTTCCGGACAGAAAGCGACGGCGTACTGGTTCTTGCTGTTGTTCGAAAACCATTTTATTTTCCGTTTGACGTTCTGATGGCAGACGAAGCAGCGCATCGAAGTCAGTTCCCGGTCCTCCATCGCATCTTCCTTCGTGTCGAATTCGCGGGTCACGTATTTCTCGTAGCTGTCATAGCGGATGCGGATCTCTTCGTCCCTGCTCTTCGGATTCTGGTAATAATCGATCGAGTAATTTCCGAGAATGACGTCATCGCTGAGCGTCTGGAAAATGCGGGCCGTGTACATGGCGTCGTCAAGGGCGTGATGGAAGTCGCCCTCGCTGGAAATTTTCAGGAAATCGGCGGCATAGGAAAGGGACCTGCGCTCCTTCGGGTTTTCATAGGAGAGCGCGAAAAGTTTCTGGACATCCTCATAGAAGACAGGAGCCGTCAGAAGCTCGGACAGATAATAGTACTTCAGGTTCCGCTGCAGCTCAAACAGATCCAGGGTTCCCCAGGTGCAGAAACGGAATCCGGTGCCGCACCATTTGAAAAAATCGGAAGCCGCGTCATGAAACAGCATTCCTTCCTTGAGGTCGTCCATCGTGATTCCGATGACTTCTTTTGTACGGAAATGAATCTGCCGGTAGATGACCGGACGGATATACTGGTGATAGGAAGAAAGGATTTCCTTTTTCTCATTCAGTTTGACCGCCCCTATTTCGATGATCTCAAAAGGAAGCTGTGCATTTTCCATAGCTTTCCCATAAGGGCACTGATTCCATTCCAGGTCGAAGACAATATAGTTCATGTCCCTTTTGTACCATAAAACAGCACTCAATTCAAGAAATCTGCACATATGGCAGTAAAAGCGGCGAAATTTTTTCTTTTTTTACTTGCTGATTGTATCGCTGTCCAAATTTTGATACAATTATCGCGAATAGAGAAGGGCTTCATTTTAGTTGTACAAAAAAGACTCCTGCATCCGAAAGGGCCGCGATGTCCGGTATCGAGAAGACAAGTATTCTGATTATTGATGATCAAAAAATCAACCGGATGATCCTCAGGAACATCCTCAGTTCAGAGTACTCCATATTCGAAGCAGAAAACGGTAAAGAAGGCTTCGACGTTCTGGAAAAGAATATCAATGAGATCGGTGCGGTCCTGCTCGATCTTATTATGCCTGTCATGGACGGCTTCCAGTTCCTTGCGGAAATCAGCAGGCCGCAGTTTGCTTCCATCCCCATCATCGTCCTCACCGGAGAAGCAAATGACGAGACAGAGAAAAAAGTCCTCGACCAGGGTGCCTGGGATTTCATTACCAAGCCCTATCAGCCCGTCATTCTGAAGACCCGTCTGAAGAATGCCATTGCACGGAGCCGGATGGGCATGTACGAAAAAATGAAAGCCCTTGCAGAGCATGATGCCCTGACCGGTCTGTATAACCGTTCAAATTTTTTCGAAAAAACAAGAAAAATGATCGACGCAAATCCGGAGACGACCTTTGTCTTTATCCGGATCGACATCGACCGCTTCAGCCTGATTAATTCTTTCTGGGGAGAAGAAGAAGGCGACCGTCTGCTGAAATATGTCGCCGACTGCCTCCGCAGCGAAAGTACGGCTTTTGAAATCTGCACCTACAGCCATGTCAATTCGGACATCTTCTGCTTCAGCGCTCCGTACGATGAAGAGAAGCTGCTGACCATGACGGACAACATCCGCAAGTCGCTGCTTCATTTCAAGAACGACTATTTCATCAAGCCCACCTTCGGCATCTACATCATCCGGGATTCCGGGCAGCCGGTCGAGACGATGTATGAGAAGGCAGCCATTGCCTCCAAGACCTGCAAGGGCACCTACAATCAGTTCATCAGCTACTATGACCGCCATGCCCATGAAGAACTGAAATGGGAGCAGGAAGTTACCAGCCGGATGCAGCAGGCGCTGGACAGCGGGGAATTCATTCCGTGGATGCAGCCGAAATACAGTCTGAAATCCGAACTGCCCTGCGGCTCCGAAGCACTGGTCCGCTGGAATCATCCGACGCTGGGGATTCTCTCTCCCGCAAAGTTCATTCCGATTTTTGAGCGCAACGGCTTTGTCAGCAAACTGGACTACTGCATCTGGGAAAGCGTATGCCGGATCATCCGCCATTGGATGGATGAGGGAAATAAACCCATTCCCGTTTCCGTGAACGTCTCCCTGGTCGATCTCTATAATCCGAATATCGTCCAGATCCTCTGCGAGCTGATCCGGAAGTACCGCATCCCGGCAAGTTCCCTGAATCTGGAACTGACGGAAAGCGCCTATATGGATAACCCGAACATGATGAAGAAAGTCATGAGCGAACTCCACGAAAAAGGATTCGTCATCATGATGGATGATTTCGGGTCGGGCTATTCTTCCCTGAATACGCTGAAGGAAATCCCGGTCGACATCCTGAAGATCGACATGGGCTTTCTCCGCGATGCGGACAAGAGTCCGCGCAGCCGCAAGATTCTGGCTTCGATGATCCTGATGGCCGGATGGCTGGACATTCCTGTCATTGTCGAAGGCGTCGAGACGCGCGAACAGGTCGAATTCCTGAAGAGCGTCGGATGCAATTTTGTCCAGGGCTACTATTACGGGAAGCCGATGCCCCCGGAAGAATATGAACGCCTGATCCGGGAAAAAGTCACGGATCCGGATATCGAAGAGAGCAGCCTCGAACTGAGCGACCGTGTCTGGAACACCTCCGAAGAAGGCACCGCTTTCCTTTATCATTTTGCTTTTCCTGCTGCCGTCTTCGAATACTACAGCCGCCACGCCTATGCCGTCCGGGTAAACAAAGCCCTGAACGATACTTTCGGGTATGAAAAGGAGCTGCTGAATTTTGACCGCGACAGCTGCATTTTCCCGAAAAAAGATCATGAAAAGATCCTGGACTTCTGCGAAGCGGCAGGCCCTGAAAACTTAAAAATCAATCTGGCCGTTACCTATCTTGACAGGGACGGACAGGAAAGGCCGATGACCGTCCTTCTTTCCTTTATGGGAATGGTCCAGGGCAGAAAAATCTTCTGTGCTTTCTTTGCTTTTCATGACTCATCCGACGGGAGATCCTGATGGAAGACAAAAGAGAATGCATTCTGGTGGTAGACGACAGCCAGATCAACCGTGATATCCTGAAGGGCATCCTGAAAAATGACTACCGGGTACTGGAAGCGGAAAACGGTCTCGAAGCCCTGAACCTGCTGGATATCGAAAGTACCTCCGTCAGCGCCATCCTGCTCGACATCATGATGCCGGTCATGGACGGCTATGATTTTCTTGCAGAACTGAAAAAGAAACCCTACAGTGAAATCCCGGTCATCATCATGACCGGGAACACCGATCCGGATACCGAAGAAAAAGCGCTGCATGCCGGCGCCTGCGACTTCGTCCTGAAGCCTTACCAGCCGATGGTTCTTCTGAGCCGTCTCGGCAATGCCATCGCGCGCTCACAGGTCCGCTACCTGCAGAGAATCCAGCATGCGGCGGAGCACGATCCTCTTACGGATCTTTACAACCAGGCTCATTTCTTCCGCTCGGCGCAGAAGCTCCTCCAGAATGAAGCCGGCAGGGAACTCGTCCTGGCCTGCTTCAGCATCGATCGTTTCCAGATTCTCCGCTCCATGTGGGGCGAAAAAGAATACCAGCGGTTCATGCTCTATACTTCGACCCTGCTTCGGCGGGTCATGAGCGATTATCCGTACGGCCGCTATGCCCTTGCCGATTCCTCGACCTTCTGCTTCCTGACAGAATATGACCGCGACAGTTTTTCCAAGACCATCAACGACCTGATCATCGGCCTGTCGGATTATGACCGCAACTCCCAGATTGAACCGTCCATCGGCATTTACCGCACGGACAATCATACGACGCCGGTCGAGAAGATGTACCTGAACGCTTCCATCGCGATGCATACCATTTCCGACCAGTACCATCACTATACCTGTGAGTACCAGCCTTCCATGGGCGAGTCTCTGGTCCGCGAGCAGGGCATCGTCAATGAAATGGAAACCGCTCTTTCAAACGGGCAGTTCATCATCTATCTGCAGCCCAAGTACAATCTCCAGACCAACACGCCGTACGGCGCGGAAGCACTGGTACGCTGGAACCATCCGACAAAAGGACTCATTTCCCCGGGACTCTTCATTCCCGTTTTCGAGAAAAACGGCTTCATCGGAAAACTGGACGTCTATGTCTGGGAAACGGTCTGCCGGCTGCTCCGGAAATGGATCGATGACGGCATCGCGCCGGCACCGATCTCCGTCAACATGTCGAGAGCCGATCTCTATAATCCGAGCATCGTCGATACGATCTGCTCCCTGATCCGCAAATACAAGCTGAAGCCGGAACTTCTGAATCTCGAACTGACGGAAAGCACCTATATGGACAACCCGAAGCTGATGGCAGAAAGAATCCACCAACTGCAGAAGCTCGGATTCTGCATCATGATGGATGATTTCGGATCCGCCTATTCTTCGCTGAACATGCTGAAGGATATCCAGGTCGATTACCTGAAGATCGATATGAAATTCATCCAGGGCGACATCCGCAGCACCCGCTCCGAACGCGTCATGGCCTCCGTCGTGCGCATGGCCGGCTGGCTCGACCTGCCCGTCATCGTCGAAGGCGTCGAAACCAAGGAACAGTATGAATTCCTGCAGAGCATCGGATGCGGCTACATCCAGGGCTACTATTTCGCAAAGCCGATGACCGTTTCGGATTATGAGAATCTCATCGCGGGCATTAAACAGACCGCTTACATTTACCGCTCGGATATCAAGGAAGCGGCCAATGTCGTCTGGTCATCGAGTCCGGAACTGAACTATCTCATCGACGCGCTGCCTCAGCCGATGGCCATTTATGAATTTGAAAATGAAGACCTCTCCATCCTGCGGATGAATGCTTCCTTCCAGTCTGCCTTCGGCTACAGCAGGGAAATTCCGGCCAACAACCGGATTCTTTTCAACGAATACCTGACCTCCGAAAGCCGGGTCAAAATCATCAATACCTTCTGGGAGGCCATCAATATCCGCGGTACCGCCAGCTGCGACTACCGGCGGATCAACAAGCAGGGAGATACCGATCTGTACCGGATGTCCCTGAGGTATCTCGGAAAAACCGACATTTCCTATATCCTGATTGCCACCTTCGTGCATCTCGATACCGGTACGGTGCAGGCAAATGAAATCCCGCCCTCTTCCATCCTGATGCAGGCAATCGGAAAAGAGAACAGAAGCACCGTCGTAAGCGTCGATGCCATCAAGGAAGCGCTCCGTTTCATCGGAACCTTCAGCGACTCCGTCCGCATCGTCGACCCGGTCGACTGCTCCACCGTCACCTTTACCGAAGACGGTTCCATGATCCGGAAAAAGAAGAACTGCTACCTCGTATGGGGAAAAAACGAAAGATGCTCCAACTGCACCAGCCGCCATGCGGTCGAAACCAATAAGCGGCAGATCAAGTACGAAGTGTTCGGAAACCAGACTTTCCTCGTGACCTCGGCCCCGGTGGCGGTCAATGCGGGCGGCCTGAACCTGATGCTGGTCATCGAGATCATCAACTGCATCGGTTCCGACACCCTGACGGAAAAAGAGCGCAAGAAATACATGACGATTCCGGCGGACGATCTGATCTACCGGGATAAGCTGACGAAGACCTTCAACCGCAGCTATCTGAACCGGCTTCTGATGATTGACCTGGGAACCAGCATCAACTATACGGGCATGGCCGTCATCATGATCCGCATCGGTGATTTTAAGAATATCAACCTGAAATACGGACGTCTCACCGGCAACATGATCCTGGAACAGACAGCCCGCATCCTGATGCAGAACATCAGGGAACAGGACCGCGTCGTCCGGATGGGCGGGGATGACTTCCTTGTCATCCTGATGGGCTGCGGCCAGGCAGAAGCTGCCGCAAAGGCGGAAGAGTTCCGGAAGGAAGCCGGGAAACTGCCGTATTCCGTACATGATTCCGGCTATATCCGGCTGGAAGCCGGCATTTCCTCGAGAGACCATTTCGATCAGAATCCTTCTACCTTAAAGCAGATGATCGATGAAGCGACGGCAGACAGAAATCAGGCAGACCGGACGGCTGTCTGATCTGCCTGCTCTGTCTATTCTGTCTTTTTTGTATACAGCGCCCGCATCGCATTCAGGACGGCGATGACCGTGACGCCTACGTCGCCGAATACGGCAAGCCACATCGAGGCAAGACCGAAAACAGCCAGAACAAGAATGGTAAGCTTGACGATCATGGCAAGAGCGATGTTTTCTTTTGCGATGGTCAGCGTCCGTCTGGCAATCCGGATGGCCAGGGCAATCTTCGAGGGCTTGTCGTCCATCAGGACCACATCCGCTGCCTCGACTGCCGCATCCGAGCCCATCGCCCCCATGGCAATTCCGACATCGGCGCGCGCCAGCACCGGTGCATCGTTGATTCCGTCGCCGACAAAGGCAAGCGTCTTTCCCGGAGTCTTCTTCGCAATCAGATCTTCCACCTGCCTGACCTTGTCTTCCGGCATCAGCTCCGCATGATACTCATCCAGCTTTAATTTCTCCGCGACGTCTTTTCCGACTTCTTCGCGGTCGCCTGTCAGCATGACGACTTTTTCGACGCCGCCTGCCTTGAGGTCGGCAACCGCCTTTTCTGAATCGTCCTTGATCTTATCCGAAATGACGATGTGGCCTGCATATTCTCCGTCGATGGAGACATGGATGATCGTCCCGACGTGCGTACACTGCTTCCATTTCGCACCGGAATTGTCCATCAGCTTCGTATTTCCGACGTCCACGATCCTGCCGTTGATCCTGCCGCTGACGCCTTCCCCGACGATTTCATGGATATCCGTAACTTCACAGGAATCCTTCTCGTGGGCATAGGCCTGGCGGAGGGAAACCGCAATCGGATGCGTCGAAAAACGTTCCACGTGAGCCGCCATATGAAGCAGCTCCTCCGGCGTGATCTTGTCCGGATGGACAGCCGTTACCTGAAAGACTCCCTTGGTCAGAGTCCCCGTCTTGTCAAAAACAACCGTTCCCGTTTTGGAAAGCGCTTCCATGTAATTGGAGCCCTTGACGAGAATGCCGTTCTTCGAGGCTCCCCCGATTCCGCCGAAGAAAGTCAGCGGCACGGAAATGACAAAAGCGCACGGGCAGGAAACGACCAGGAAGGTCAGTGCCCGGTACAGCCAGGTCGAAAACGTATTCAGGAAATTTCCCGAGACAAGAGGCGGAAGAAACGCCAGAACGACAGCGGCGAAAACGACGGCCGGCGTATAATAGCGGGCAAATTTCGTAATGAAATTTTCGCTCTTTGCCTTATTTTCCCCGGCATTTTCCACGAGATTCAGAATCTTCGCGGCGGTCGATTCCCCGAACGCCTTTGTCGTCTTCACGCGCACCACGCCGCTTAAATTCACGCAGCCCGACAGGATTGTTTCATTCGGACCGACATCGCGCGGCACGCTCTCGCCGGTCAGGGCTACCGTATTGAGACTGGAGTTTCCTTCCAGCACGACGCCGTCCATGGGAACCTTCTCCCCGGGACGGATCACGATCGTCTCGCCGACGGCGACTTCATCCGGCTTCACGGTCAGGATCTTTCCGTCCCGCTCGACATTCGCGGTATCCGGACGGATATCCATCAGCTGGGAGATGGACCGGCGGCTTCTTCCCTCTGCGATTTCCTCAAACAGCTCTCCCACCTGGAAAAAGATCATGACGAAAACCGCTTCCGGAAACTGCGTCTCCGCATTCGGCAGAAACCCGATGCAGAGCGCGCCGATGGTCGCAATGCCCATCAGGAAATCTTCATCGAAAACCTCGCCGTGGGAAATGTTTTCAATCATTTCCCACAGGACGTCATAGCCTGCGGTCAGATACGGAACAAGAAACAGCAGCTGCTGCCCCCAGACCGGCAGCGCCGTAAAATGCGTAAAGACCGTGACTGCCGCCAGAAGCACGGATGCGGCGATAATGCGGATCAGGCGAATCCTGTTTTCATTTTCCATGAGAATCATTCTGCCTTTCTTTTTCGGAACCGCGGAACCACGGGGACGGGGGTGGTGGTTCTCCTCTCCGGGCGGGAGGGAACCACCACCCCCGTCCCCGTGGTTCCTATTCCTTATAATTCCTGCGTATGTTCGATGCCGGATTCCAGCATGCGTCTGACATGGTCGTCGGCAAGCGAGTAGAAAACTTCCTTGCCTTCCCGGCGGTTCCGAACAAGATTCGCCCGGCGAAGCGTTGCCAGCTGATGGGAAATGGCGGAAACCGTCATGTTCAGCGCAGCTGCCAGATCGCATACGCAGAGCTCCTGCTGGTCCAGCGCCCAGATAATCTTGGTCCTGGTCTCATCGCTCAAAGCCTTGAAAAATTCCGCTGCCAGACGGAACGTATCCGAAGACGGCATTTTCTCCGTAAGTGCGCTGACCGTTTCCTCATGCACATGAATCGTGCTGCAGACCTCTGCTTCTCTTTTCATTAGATGCCTCCGTTAAGGAAGAAATGGAACATGAAATATTATTGAGTTATTGTTCATTTGAACATATATTCAACTGATAAAAACATAGTAGTCCCGTAAAGAGATAAAGTCAAGAGAATTTACAGATGACTGCCGGTTAAATTTCCCGATAGTATTTTCCGGGAAATAAGCTCTGTTTTCGGATACGGAAGACCTTTTTCCGGCTGCATCAGAATCCCGCCTGAAAAAACGAGACCCGGATGCTTGGCATCCGGGTCTCGTTCTCTTTACCTGCGCGTTCCCGGGCGGATTCGAACCGCCGGCCTTTCGCTTAGGAGGCGAACGCTCTATCCTACTGAGCTACGGAAACAGATCCTCGGCTTTCCGCCGGGGCATTTTACATTGTATTACGAATCTTCAAAATATACCAGTCCCTGAAGCCAAATTAATCCTTTAAATCTTCTTCCGGGAGCGGGCTCGCCCAGCAGCCTGTTTCTATTGATGCAGACATTAAAGACAAGATCGTTGCATTCGATTTCCATTTTGCAGAGCGTCTCGTCGGTGACGCCGTTCTTCACCATTTCGCATTTCTCAATCGTACCCATGACGCTGTACTGATCGCATTCGATTCCATACGGCATGAAATAGGAATCGACAATCGAGAAGACGTCTTCTTTCATCAGCCTCTGCGAAATGACCGAGTACGTATCGATGTCATCCATCGTCAGGCTTTCCATCGCGTCCTCGTCCCCGTCGCGCGCTGCGTTGATCAGCTTCTTCCGGTTGGCCGCCGATTTTTTGCTGACGCGCTCCAGGTCTTTATCCTTGTTTGTCGGAAGCAGAATCGTCCCCTCTTTTGCAAGGGCGGAGAGAGCAACCGATTTCTTGCCCTCCATTTTCTTCTTCATTTCCGCCGCACGGTATTCGCCCATATTGAGCAGGTAAAAAATGAGCGTGATCCCGATGCGCACGTCGTCGCAGGCACCCGCATAGGAGTCCTTGCCGGCATGCCGTTCAATGCTGATTTCCTCGTGGGTGCTGACGCCTTCGCCGCGCAGATAAGGATAGGAATATTCTGCGTGAAAAACATTTTCGCCGTCGATTTCACCGCAGACGGTCAGGCCGACATCCTGCGCATAGTCGCGCGAATATTCCGCCAGAAGCCTTCCGTCCTCGCTGTGAAAAACCGTTTTTTCCGTATAATGCGCAACCGTGTCGTCCTGCAGAAGCTCCATCGAACGGCGCGAGTGTATATTTGAAAACCCTATTGCTTCAAGGTATGCATGCATAATATGCCTTTCAGAATGCCGAAACTCCTCCGGAAAATGACCCCGCCCTTCCCGGGAAATAAAACTTATTTCTTCTTCGGCGTGATGACCTTCGTTCCTCCCATGTAAGGCTGCAGGGCTTCCGGAATCTTAACGCTTCCGTCTGCCTGAAGGTTGTTTTCAAGAAATGCGATCAGCATACGCGGCGGCGCAACGACCGTATTGTTCAGCGTATGCGCAAGATATTTTTCTCCGTTCTCACCGGCGATACGGATCTTCAGGCGGCGTGCCTGCGCATCTCCCAGATTCGAGCAGGAACCGACTTCGAAATATTTCTTCTGACGCGGCGACCATGCCTCGACATCAAGCGATTTCACTTTCAGATCGGCAAGGTCTCCCGAGCAGCATTCCAGTGTACGGACCGGGACATCCAGCGTGCGGAAAAGATCGACTGTGTTCTTCCAGAGCTTGTCAAACCACATCGGGCTGTCTTCCGGCCTGCACACGACAATCATTTCCTGCTTTTCAAACTGATGAATGCGGTAAACGCCTCTCTCCTCAATGCCGTGCGCACCTTTTTCCTTGCGGAAGCACGGAGAGTAGGACGTGAGCGTCAGCGGAAGTTTTTCTTCCGGAATAATCTGATCGATGAATTTTCCGATCATGCTGTGCTCGGAGGTTCCGATCAGGTAAAGATCCTCGCCCTCGATCTTATACATCATGGCGTCCATTTCCTCGAAGCTCATGACGCCCGTCACGACATTGCTGCGGATCATGAAAGGCGGTACGCAGTAGGTGAATCCCCGGTTGATCATGAAGTCGCGCGCATAGGAAATGGCAGAAGAATGAATGCGGGCAATATCTCCCATTAAATAATAGAAGCCGTTTCCGGCGACGCGTCCTGCCGCGTCCAGATCAATTCCGTCAAATGATTCCATGATGTCCGTGTGATACGGAATCTCAAAATCCGGCACGACCGGATCTCCGAATTTTTCAATCTCGACATTTTCCGTATCATTCTTTCCGATCGGGACGGACGGATCGATGATGTTCGGAATGACCATCATGCGTTTTTTGATTTCTTCCTGCGTCTTATTTTCTTCTTCCGTCAGTTCCGCGATGCGGTCTCCGTCCTTGGCGATTTCTTCCTTGGCGGCAGCTGCTTCGTCTTTCTTCCCCTGAGCCATCAGCTGGCCGATTTCCTTGGAAACTTTATTGCGCTTCGAACGCAGCGTTTCGACTTCCTGAATAATTTCACGGTTCTTCTTATCAAGCTCGATGACCTCATCTACGAGCGGAAGCTTCTTGTCCTGGAATTTCTTTTTGATGTTTTCCCTGACGATGTCCGGATTTTCCCTGATTAATTTAATGTCGATCATTTCTCTTCTCCGATTGAATTTTGTAGGTTTACGTAACTATATTTTATCGTTTTTCAGCCCTGCCAGAATATCGTCTCCGTCCCCGAATTTCTCGGCATTTCTCAGAGCTTCGATTTCTTCGTTGCTTAACATAATATATGACTCGCCTTTTACGATTTCCTTGATGTAGAGGAAGCAGTTCTCCTTGCTGTGAATGGCATTCAGGACGATTCCGGAATTGTTTTTATCCAGCAGTGCCAGGACAAAAGAAAGCTTCCCTCCGACATCCTCGAAGGCATCGTATTTCACGATTCCGTATTTTGTAAGAGCCCTGTCCTGCACGACATGCAGCAGCTGCATTTCCGTATCCTGCTGATCCTGCGTGTTGGCCATGCGGTCGATCTGCTGAAGTCTTTTATGAAACAGCTTCTCCAGAGACGCGCCATCCATTCCCTTCATAAATGATTTGTACTGTCTTTGAAGCCGTTTCGTCGTATTGAAATTTATCATCATCATGACAATCAGAACGATGCTGATGATCATCAGCAGGATGATGACGATTCCGACATCGATGCCCATGCTGTTAAAAACGTTGCTCATGCCTGTACTCCCTCAATGCTCTTCAGCAGGTCGTAGATTCTTTCCAGTTCTTCCTCTGAATAATATTCAATCTCAATGCGGCCTTTGTTCTTTCCGATCTGATTGATTTCCACCTTTGTGCCCAGGATTCCCTTCAGCTGCTCGGTAATGCTCTTGTAAATGACTTCCATCTGAGCATCTTTCTTTTTGACGGGGCGATGGGCCGGCGCAGTCAGATCATGGACCATTTTCTCAACCTGACGGACATTCAGATGTTCCTTTACGATTCTCTGTGCAAAGGTGTTCTGGACTTCCGGATCCGGAATGCCCAGAAGCGCGCGTGCATGTCCTTCGGAAATGGATCCGTCCACGACGAGATTCTGAACTCTTTCATCCAGCTTGAGCAGACGCATCGAGTTCGTGACTGCCGTGCGGCTCTTGGAAACGCGGTCCGCTACATTTTCCTGATTCAGGCTGAATTCATCAATCAGCCGTTTATAAGCTTTCGCTTCTTCAATCGGGTTGAGGTCCTCACGCTGGATATTCTCAATCAGGGACACCTCAACGGCTTCTTTATTTGTGAAATCCTTGATAATTACAGGAACTTCCTTCAAACCCGCCATTTTAGCGGCTCTCCAGCGTCTTTCCCCTGCAATAATCTCAAAATATCCATCTTTCTTCTGAACCAGAAGCGGCTGGATAATGCCGAATTTCCGGATGGAATCGGACAGTTCCTTCAGGGGCTCTTCCTGGAAGACCTTTCTGGGCTGCGAACGGTTGGGCTCAACGAGAGAAATGCGAACCATCGTCTCGGCAGAAGAAGCAGATTTCTCATCTTCCGTATTCTTCCCGGGTTTTTCTTTCGCTTCAGACGGAGAAGACTTCGGCTTCATTTCAGAGGAAGCCTTTGCTTTCTCTTCAGCCGAAACGGCCTCTGCTTTCGCATCCGGAGAAGAATGATCCACTTCTTTATCCGACGCATCGGATTTCCCGTGCTTTGCTTCTTGTTTCAGTTCATCGGAAGCTGTGCGGGACGCTTCGTCATTTTTCTTCTTTGTTCTGTCCGGAATCAATGCATCCAGTCCGCGGCCAAGTCCTGTGTGTCTAGCCATTATCCGTTCTCCTTATCCATAATCTCCAAAGCAAGGAAGTGATAGCTTTCCGCGCCGGTCGACTTTGGATCATACTTGTTGATCGGCATACCATAGCTCGGTGCTTCCGCGAGCTTGATATTGCGCGGAATAATCGTATCAAATACCCTGGCATCAAGGTTTTCCTTGACATTTGTCACAACTTCCAGCGCCAGATTGGTCCGGCCGTCGAACATCGTAAAGACAATCCCCTCAATCTTAAGATCCGGATTCAGCCTCTCCTTGACCAGATTGACAGTCCGGAGCAGCTGGGACAGACCTTCCAGAGCATAATACTCGCATTGGATCGGAATCAGGACGGAATCCGCTGTCGTCAGCGCATTCAGCGTCAGAATGGAAAGTGAAGGCGGGCAGTCTATAATAATGAAGTCATACTCCCCGCGTATCGGATCGATTTTCTTCTTTAATAAATACTCACGGTTCTCGAAATCAAACAGTTCGATTTCCGCACCCGCCAGTTCCTCATTGGACGGAATCAGGCGCAGTCCATTGAATTCCGTGCGGATCAGGCAGGAATTCGTAAAGACATTATCCTCAATCAGCAGGTCATAAACCGTCTTGTCGACGCTGGAACGGTCAACGCCAAAGCCGCTTGTCGTATTTCCCTGAGGATCCAGGTCAATGACAAGGACTTTTTTCCCTTCTTCGGCAAGACATGCTGAAAGATTGATAGCGGTCGTCGATTTGCCGACGCCGCCCTTCTGATTGGCAATTGCTATAATTTTACTCATTTTAAACAGTCTCCTCGAGAGATAGGTGTATTATAGCACGGTGATTATGGATTTGCACTATAAAATAGAGTTGTTTCACGTGAAACATGGCTTGGAATGAATGAGTGCGCCGTGAGGACAGCATATTCCGCGCTCGGGACGCTCCCGCTCGCTCGTCGTGCAGCGGTACATCGGCTCGAAAATACCTCGCCGTGTACCGGCCTCCTCGGACGCCCTCGCACGGAACACGCTGTCCTCACGGCTCCTCCTTCATCCTTCGCTGCTAGGAATAAAAGGGAATTCTTAGACAAAATAGCTGGCTTTTGGAGGTCATGATTGGAATACCATTATACACGGGTCATGATTTAGAAATCATTATGCATAGATCATGATCCGGGAATCAATATTCATAGGCCGTGATTCGCAATTGGCTTCAATATTCGTTGAGGAGGTATGATAATATATAGTATTGTTTGCAGCATCATAAAACCATTTCCTTTCTGTTCTGCCTTTATATCCTGCCTTTATATCCTGCCTTTATTTCCTGTCATCATTTCCTGTTTTTACTTCTTGTCATTAATTCCTTCCTTTAATTCTTTCCCTGGCTCATATCAATTCGAATTCATCATTTACTTTATTCCAAATCATACCTCAAATCATCTTATATGTTTCACGTGAAACATTCAGAGTTTACTTCCTGTTGGCATTTAAAATATTTCTGGTGTACTTGTCTCTATTGCCCGATTTATGTTTCACGTGAAACAATTTGAATAATAGTCTCAATTTATCCAATTTAACTTATTGCATGTTTCACGCGAAACAGTTTGAATAATAATCTCAATTTGACCAATTAGCTTATTGAATATTTCACGTGAAACAGTTTGAATAATAATCTCAATTTGTTCAATTAAGCTTATTGAATGTTTCACGTGAAACAATTTAGTCAGCGGCTGAGAATCTGTCTGAAGCGTAATCGCAAAAGTCACGTATTAAGCTGTTGGCCGGGGCAGAGTATGACGATACTGCATCATTTTCTCATATTTGCATGATGTGATGAGCTTCGGAGGACTGCCTGCAGCGTATTCATTCTTTATTCCATAAGCTTAGTTCCGAATCCGCCATCCATCATCAAACCCAGAAATATCCGAAGCAGCCGAGTCTTCCTCTTCCCGTCCGCAGCGCATGCGAACTGATTGCCCTACGCTGAGTTTCGAAGTCCAGCTTTTTTCCCCGTTTTCTCATTTCCTGTTGAAAAATCCCCTAAAATAGGCTATACTTGGCTTTATGAAAAAGAAAAATAAAGTTGTAAAAATTATATTATTTATTGCAGCCGTAATCGGGCTGACTTATTTGGCGAACCTTATTATCAACATGCTCGCCACGAAAGATCACAAGCTCAGTTCTTCTCCGGAGGACTTCTATCGCTGGAAGGATTCAAAGGTATATTATAGGAAGAAAGGGAGCGGAAAGCCGCTTCTGCTTCTCCATAACCTGGCAGCAGATTCTTCTGCATTTGAATGGAGCAAGGTTTTTGATACCCTGGCAAAGAACCACACCGTCTATGTCCTCGATCTCCCGGGATGCGGACGTTCCGATAAGGAGAAGCTTACCTATGTCGGATATTATTATGTGCAGCTGATTCATTCCTTCACCGCCGATGTCATCGGAGAGAAGACGGATGTCGCAGCCACGGGAAATACGGCATCGATTGCTCTTTCAGCCTGCCTTTCCGATAACAGCCTTCTGGACAAGGTAGTCATGATCAATCCGCTTTCGATTGAGAAGCAGAAGAAGGGCCGTCCCGTCAATGCGATTATCTGCAAGTATATCCTTGAAATCCCGGTACTCGGCACTTTAATCTACAATATCCTGAATTCCAGAAATAATATTGATCTTTCCTTTACGGAAAATATTCTTTACAACCCGTTCCATGCCGATGCGGATATTATCGATACCTACCATGAAGCAGCGCATCTCGGAGACGGAGCAGGGCGCTATCTGCAGGCCTGCCTGGTAAGCGGATACCTTGACGTGGATCCGACGCACGCTCTCCAGGTCTTGAAGAACAATCTTTTCATTATCGGCGGTCATTCGGAAGACAGCATCAATATGATTATTGAAGAATATAAGAATCTTAACGAAGGAATCCGCAGTACGCTGATTGCTAACGCAAAAACGCTCCCCCAGTTGGAGGAGCCGGATGTCTTTGCTGCAGAACTGGAAAAGCTTCTGGCAGACTGATTATTAGAAACGAAAATTACAATGGATTCTTCCCCGGCATGCCCGCCTTGCGCGGATACAGGTCCGGGGTTTTTCTTACCTTACGGATAACCGCCAGAGTCCTTCCGGTATCATTCAGGCGAAATGTTTCTGTCTTTTCCAGAGTTCCGCCTAGTATTCTGATTGCTTTTTCCGCTGCTTTGATTTCATCAGCAGCCTGATCAGACTTGTACGAGACAAAGATTCCGTTTTGGTTTACATAAGGTATGCAGTATTCTGCCAGCGTCGAAAGATTCGAGACGGCTCTGGACACCACCAGGTCATATTTTCCTCTGAATTCTTTCTGACGTGCTCCTTCTTCCGCGCGGGCATGAACCGCTTCAGCATTTTCAAGATGCAGTTCTCCGATGACCTCATTGATAAAATTCACCCGCTTGTTTAAAGAATCCAGCATCGTGACATGAATTTTCGGGAATGCAACCGCAATCGGAATCCCCGGGAAACCCGCGCCGGATCCCACATCCATCACATTTTTTACCTTTGTCAGATCGACCGCGCGGACAATCGAAAGACTGTCTGCGAAATGCGTCTTGACAACTCCTTCGAAATCCGAAACAGCCGTCAGGTTCATGACTTTGTTTTTCTCTTCCAGAAGATGAAAATAAGTCAGCAGCATGTCTGCCTGCTCATCCGTAATTTTCACTCCGGCGTCTTCAATATGGTCACATAAAAATCGCTTGTCTTCAGTTGACATAACATCTCCAGCTCTTTTTTTCAGATATTGAAATTCATTTTCTGTTTTAACTCATTTTTCGAAATATTTTCGCTGAATTCACGAAATATCTTTTCCTGTCTCTCTTTTCAGAATCGCACGAAATTTCGTTTTTCTCCTTCTATTTTACCACATATCTCAGAAAGTGCGAATTTTCCTTTCATCCCCGGCAGAACATCCTTTCATCCTTCAAAAATCCTCTGCATTCCATTCCTCAGGCACCGTTTTCTCCCTGGCTTTTCTTCTTTACCGGCACAAAAAAAGAGAGCCTTTTCGCTCTCTTTTTAGAATTTCAATTTCCACATTCTTCCTGTTTCATTCTATCCGTTTCTTTCTTTCCGTTTCATTCTTCATTTTCCGCTTGTTTTGCCGCTTTATTCTGTTCCAGATAGACCAGCAGCATCGTGACATCCGCCGGCGTCACGCCGGCAATCCTCGATGCCTGGCCGATGCTTGCCGGCCGGAAATGCATCAGCTTCTGGCGGGCCTCTATCCGCAGGCTCCTGACTTTTTCATAGTCAATATCCTCAGGAATCAGCCGTTTTTCCAGCTTTTTGAACTGTTCCACCTGTTTTTTCTGACGCCTGATATAGCCTTCATACTTGATTTCAATATTTACCTGCTCCCGGACATCCTGCGGAAGTTCCGGACGCGCCGGATCCAGTGCAGCCAGCCCTTCATAGTTCAGTTCCGGCCTCTTGATCAGCTCGGAAAGCATCGTCCCGGAAGCCAGAGGCGTGCTTTCATTTTCCTCAAGGAAATGATTCACGTCTTCGGAAGGCGCGATAACAGTCTCATTTACCCGCGAAATCTCTGAAAAAATGGCTTCTTCCTTGTTCCGCAGGGCTTCCATCTGCTCATCGGTGATGAGTCCCGCCTCATGACCGTATTTCCGGAGGCGGAGATCCGCATTGTCCTGTCGGAGCAGGAGACGATACTCAGCGCGGCTGGTCATCATCCGGTATGGCTCCAGATTTTCCTTCGTCACGAGGTCGTCAATCAGGACGCCGATGTAGGCTTCCGAACGGTCGAGCACGATCTGATTCCTGCCCCGGATTTCCATTGCCGCATTGATGCCGGCAATCAGTCCCTGCGCGGCAGCCTCTTCATAACCGGAGCTTCCGTTGAACTGACCTGCTGAAAAAAGTCCCGAAAAACGGCGGAATTCCAGCGTATTTTTCAGCTGGCCCGGTGCCAGGCAGTCATATTCGATGGCATAGGCATTCCGCACGATCTTTGCATGCTCCAGTCCGGGAACGGAATGATACATGGCGTGCTGGACATCCTCCGGCATGGAAGAACTCATGCCGTCGACGTACATTTCATGCGTATAGCGGCCTTCCGGCTCAATGAAAACCTGATGCCGGTCCTTCTCCGCAAATTTCACGACCTTGTCCTCGATGGAAGGGCAGTAGCGCGGCCCCGTCGCATGGATGGCTCCCGAATAGAGCGGAGAGCGGTCGATATTTTCCCGGATGATCTCATGCGTCTTTTCATTGGTGTACGTCAGCCAGCAGGGCACCTGTTCAATCTGCACGTCTTTCGGATCCGTGGAAAATGAAAACGGCACGACGGTTTCATCGCCGGGCTGAATCGCCATCTTCTCATAATCAATTGTGCGTCCGTCGATACGCGCCGGCGTTCCGGTCTTGAACCGCACGAGACGGATTCCCAGATCCAGCAGCGACTGTGATAAATGATTCGCTGCCATGAGGCCGTTCGGCCCGGTGTACTGACTCACGTCTCCGTAAATGCATCTCGCCTTCAGGTAGACGCCGGTGCAGAGGATGACTGCTTTCGCATGATAGACCGCTCCGGAAACCATCCGGATTCCGGTAATGCGGAAATTCTTCTCATCTGCCGTTTTCTGCACCGTTTCACCCTCAAAAAGTCCGCTGTTTATGCGGCTTTCCGGGGTTTTTGTGCTCTCAGAGACGATTTCAGCAAGAATTCCCGAGGTTTCCTGCTGTACAATGGTCAGATTCTTCTGATTTTCAAGGGTTTTTCGCATGCTCATCGTGTAGGCAGCCTTGTCCGCCTGTGCCCTCAGCGAATGCACAGCCGGTCCCTTGGAAATATTCAGCATCTTCGACTGGATAAAAGTCCTGTCGATATTTTTTCCCATTTCCCCGCCGAGGGCATCGATTTCCCGGACAAGGTGTCCCTTGCTGCTGCCGCCGATGTTCGGGTTGCACGGCATCAGTGCAATGCTCTCCACGCTGACGGTAAAAACGACTGTATTCAATCCGAGGCGCGCGCAGGCAAGAGCTGCTTCGCAGCCCGCATGGCCGGCGCCGACCACTGCGACATCATATTCTTCTGTAATCGGTTTGTATTCTGACATGACTCACTTTCTTATTCGGTTTGTATTCTGACATGACTTACTTTCTTATTCGGTTTATATTCTGACATGACTCACTTTCTTATACAAAATCCCAATCTGTCATAATAGCTTACTTGATATTTTCTTCCTGTCTTCTCATCAGTTCTTTCGCCTGCTTGCCGGTTATCTGATCCGGCAGGATTTCAATCATGGCGACACGGCTGACGGCACCGTCCGTTTCCGCTTCGCATCCTTCCCGGTCATCCGGCGTGTAGCGCAGCGCCAGCTTCAGAAGAGCTTCCCGGATTTCTTCCTTTTCCAGGATCCGCGCTTTTCCGAATACAATGACGCTCCGGAAATGAGTCGTGAATCTCTCCGGATGGATTTCGTCCAGATCGACGACGCAGAAGGAGACTTTCGGGTTCTTCCGGATGCAGTCGATTTTATATCCCGAAGAGGCACCGTGAATGAATATTCTTCCATTGTCATAGACATAGCTTACCGGTACGGCATACGGAGTTCCGTCATCACCGTCCAGCGCAAGGACGCCGTGCGTTCCGCGCCGCAGGACGGCTTCATTTTCCGCATCCGTCAGCTGCTGCCTGAAACGGCGCATCTTTCTTTCCATTGATTCCTCCTACAGGTTCCTGAGGTCTTTTCCTTTGAGTTCCTCCACCGTGTCCACGGTCAGGTCCGGCATTTTATCCAGCAGCTTCGGATCCCCGTAACCGCCGTATCCCTGGCGCACCCAGATTGTTTTCATCCCGATTTTCTGGGCAGGAATCACGTCGTTGTCGAGACGGTCGCCGATCATGACGGCTTCTTCCGGTTCGCATCCGGCCATTTCGACCGCTGCGAAAAAAAGCCCGGTTTCCGGCTTGTCGATGCCGATTTCATCCGACGAAGCGATGACTTCAAAGAACTTCAGGATGTCCCATTCCTTCAGACGCTCCTTCGTTCCCGGCAGCTGGTTCGCCAGGATTCCGAGATGGTATTTCCCGTAAAAGGATGCCAGCGTGTCATAAGTGTACGGATGCATTTTCCCCAGCTCGACATGCCATTTCTGATGCGGAAGCGAAAGTTCGGAACAGGAACAGTAGTAGTAATATTTGTTCTGACGTGCATAGAATTTCTGAATCTCGTCAAACTGTTCCGGCGTGACATCCGAGTCTGCAGTCGTTTCCAGGTTGCGGATCCGATAGCAGTCCGATTCATCAATCAGCGTCGACCCCATATCAAAGAAAATCCATTTAATCATTTGCTGCCTTCCTTTTCCGGCCGGCCGTTTCTCATCTGTCAGGCCGATCCGGTTTTCCCTCTATTTCCCCATGCAGAATTTGGAAAAGATCTCATTGATGACATCGTCGCCGACTTCTTCCCCGAGGATTTTTCCAAGCGATGCATAGGCATCCGTAAGATCGATGGACCATAAATCTTCCGGCATTCCGTCCGCGATGCTTTTCAGCGTCTGCCCGATGCTTTCATGCGCATCGGAAAGGGCTTCTTTCTGGCGCTCGTTGACAAGAATCGTCTCGCCGTCAAATGCCAGCTTCCCGCCGAAGAACATTTCTTTGATTTTCCCGGTCAGCTCATCCAGCCCGGTGCCTTCTTTTGCGGAAATGGAGAGGACAGGAGCTTCCGTCCGGCTTTCGATTTCCTCCGGCGAAACCGCCGGTTCAAGATCGGTCTTATTGAGCAGCGCAATGGCTTTCCTGCCTCCGAGAAATTTCAGGATCTCCCTGTCATTTTCATCCAGAGGCACGGAGGAATCCGCGACATACAGGATCAGGTCTGCATTTTCCGCATATCTGCGGGCTTTTTCAACACCTATTTTTTCGATCGGCTCATTTGTTTTCCGGATTCCCGCCGTATCGGTAACTGCCAGCGTGATTCCGCTAAGGTTCACGGTTTCTTCCAGCGCATCCCTCGTCGTGCCGGCAATATCCGTTACGATGGCACGGTCTTCCCCGGTCAGAAGATTGAGCAGCGTCGATTTTCCGGTATTCGGTTTTCCGAGAATGACGGTCCGGATGCCTTCTCTTGCCAGCTTTCCGCCGTCGTAGTTCTTAAGCATTTTTACGATCCGGTCATCGGCTTTTTCCAGGTCCGCCCGGAGTTCTTTTCCGTAGCCTTCCAGGGAAAGCTGTTCCGGATCATCCAGCGAGGCTTCGATGCGCGCCAGGTTACGGAGAAGCATCCCGCGGATTTCCGTGACTTCCGTTCTCACGGAGCCCCGGAGATTTGCTTCCGAACTTTTCAGGGCTGCTTCATTTTTCGCGCCGATGAGGTCCATGACCGCCTCGGCTTCCGAAAGGTCGATCCGTCCGTTCAGGAAAGCCCTCTTCGTGAATTCCCCGGGCTCCGCCATGCGGGCACCGTTTTCCAGCGCACATTCCAGCACTTTCCGCATCGCACACGGCCCGCCGTGGCAGTCGATTTCGACCGTGTCCTCCGCGGTATAGGTGTGCGGCGCCCTCATCAGCAGGATCAGGGCTTCATCGACTTCTTCTTTTCCGCTGGAAATGAACCCGTAGTGCACCGAGTTCGGCTTCATTTCAGAAAGCTTCTTCCCGTTTTTCAGACGGCAGATTCTTTCGGACACAGCAAAAGCTTCAGGTCCCGAAATCCTGATGATTCCGATACCTGAAGCTGTCATTCCGCTTGCAATTGCCGCGATCGTATCCGTGCTTCGCATAAAAGCTTCCGTTTTACTGGTGCTTCCTGGTCGTCACGACGACATGGCGATACGGCTCTTCACCTTCCGAATAAGTTTCGACATCCGGGTTGTCCTGCAGCGCTGCATGGATGATCCTGCGTTCATACGGATTCATCGGCTCCAGCGCGACGGCCTTGTGGGTGTGCTTTACTTTATAGGCAATGTTGCGGGAAAGGTTCTCGAGAGCATCTTTCCTGCGCTTGCGGTAATCTTCGGTATCCAGCTTGACGCGGACGTAATCGTTCTGATCCTTGTTGATGACGAGCGATGTCAGGTACTGGAGAGAATCCAGCGTCTGTCCGCGCTTGCCGATCAGGATGCCCATTTCATCGCCGGTGAAGAGGACGTTCAGGGAGCCTTCCGTCTGGTCATAATCGATTTCCATCGTTACCTGCATCTTCATGGAACCGAATACGTTCGTCAGGAATTCTTCCGCTGCCTTCTTCATGGCCGCTACCTGCTCCTCGGTCTTCGGAGTCACCTTGCGCTCCGGCTTCGGAACGGACGGCTCATGCGGTTTCTCGAATTCAATGACGGTGCCTTCCGACTCGCGGTCTTCGCGTCCGTGCCGGCGGCTGTCGCGGTCATTTCTGTCGCTTCTTTCATTTCTGCGGTCTCTTCTGCGTCCGGAATCTTTCTTTCCGTAGCCGCTGCCGTAGCCGTTGTTGGAATATCCGCCGCGTGAACGGTCTCCGCGTCCGTCGCGGGAACGGTCGCCGCGGTCGCCTTCACGGCGCGGTTTCTCGGTCTTTTCCGGATAGGTGATGCCCAGTTCCTTATCGCGCAGGGCAGCTGCTGCCGCACGTGCTTCAATATCCTCCGCTGTCACCAGCTGTCCGTTGGTATCCTTGACAAATGTTTCCGCCTTGGAAGGCGCCGTGTTTTCTTTGATGCTTTCCGGCATTTCAGCTGCTTTTTCACGGAAGCGGATCTTTGCATCCCTGCTGCCGATTCCCAGGAAGCCGCTGCTGCCTTCATTCATGACTTCATAATCCAGTTTATCCGATGTAATTCCAAGTTCCAGACAAGCTTTGGTAATTGCTTCATCGACCGTCTTGGCCGTAATCTCCTTGAATTCCATTTTTCCCCTCCTGTCTTACTTCTTCTTGCCGCCGGAACGTTTCTGTCCGGCATTCCGTTCATCATATTGCGCTACCATATTTGCCTTGGAAGCAAGAGAGCCTTCGGCTGCCTTGATGTTGGCCGATGCTTCATCCGCCTTCTTCAGGCGTTCCGCAAGTTCCGCTTTTTTGTCCAGAGCCTTCTGGTTTGCTTCGGTATCGATGCTGCGTGTATTGATCCGGGCGTTCCGGCTGATTGCCTGGCGGGAAACGCCTTTCTTTTCCGCTTTCTTTGCTACTTTTTCTTCGTTCTTTGCCACGATGTCTTCGATGTTTTCCTTATCCAGGCTCTTGTTGATGACGAGCTGCTGGATCATACGGACAACCGCACCGGCTACCCAGTAAATGCCAAGGCCGACCGGAAGCGTGAAGCAGAAGACGGCTGAAATGACCGGCATGATCGTATTCATCGACTTCATGGAGTTCTGCATGGCGCTCTGCTGACCCTGTTTCTGTTCCGGCTGCGGCATGAGCTTGTAGTTCATCCACTGGGAAAGCCATGCAAGGATCGGGAAGAGAATGGCCACGAGCATCAGAAGGAATGCCTTGTCTGACCAGGCCTGCGTAAAGATCGCCATCGGCGAGTCCGAAATGTTCAGGGACAGGAAGTCCGTCACCTTCGTGACATAGGCATGGGTGCCCTGAAGCTTGCTCAGGAAATCCTGGCCCTGTGCTGCCTGAAGGAGGCTGGCCCACTCTTTTGAATTCAGTTTGTAAAGGGTATCGACGTAGTTGGCCGTCTGCGGAGACGACGTCATGGTCTGGTTGAGAGTTGAATTATTGAGTCCTGTGACGAAGGTGTTGAAGAAGCTGCTGAATCCGGACGTGTTGACCATATCGGTCAGCTGGTTGCCGATCAGCGTGATGTAGCCCGGAATCCTGTTCAAGACCTCGTAGAGGGCAAACAGGACGGGCATCTGGATAAACAGCTGCACGCATGAACCGGTGGGGGAAACGCCGTATTTCCGGTAGACAGCCTGCGTCTCATCCATCTGTTTCTGCTGTGAATCCGGATCTTTCTTGTTTTTGTACTTGGCCTGGATCGCCTCGACTTCCGGCTGAATGACCGCCGTCATCTTGGAGAATCGCTGCATTTTGACCTGCAGGGGCGTCATCGCCAGGTAAATGACGATCGTGAACAGAATGATCGCCAGACCTACGTACGGCAGCCCGATGGCATTGATTCCGTAGAAAATGCCATCCATCAGAATTCCAAGGACAAATGCAATCCATCCGATAATGAATGTACTGCTCTTGGTTCCTACAATTCTCAATTCCTTTCCTCCTTTTATTTCAAGAATGGGACTACCCATCCAATTATAGCCAGTTTAAGGCACGGGGTCATAGCCGCCGTGCGAGAAGGGATTGCAGCGCAGGATGCGCCAGACAGCCAGAAGGCCGCCTTTCAGGGCTCCGTATTTCTGGATTGCCTCCAGGCCGTAAGCCGAGCAGGTCGGAATATACGGGCATTTATATCTTTTATAGGGAGAAATGTATTTCTGGTAATAGCGGATTGCCTTAATGAACAGCTTCTGCATCATTTCCGGATTCCTCCGCGGCGTGCAGGCTGCACGCAAGCTTCAAAATGGACCGTTCAGTATCCCGGTAGCCGGCGGAAGAGGCAGCGCCCCTTGCGATGACAACCAAATCAAAGCCCTTGTGGAAACGGGCATCATTCAAGCGGCAGGCTTCTTTCACCAGCCGTTTAATCCTGTGACGGACTACGGAATTCCCTACTTTCTTACTGACCGAAACTCCCAGGCGATTGACTTCCAGGCCGTTCGGAAGAACGTACAGCACATACGCGCGGTCGCTCTTCGATCTGCCGACTTTGTAGACTTTCTGGAAATCCTCGTTTTTCTTCAGGCCCTCGGTCGCTTTCATCTTTCCCCAAATAGAAGAAAAGACCACATCAGCTGTGGTCTTATACTGTCAGTCTCTTTCTTCCTTTTGCTCTTCTTGCCGCCAGGACCTTGCGTCCGCCTGCCGTGCTCATTCTCTGGAGAAAGCCGTGAACCCTTGCTCTCTGGAGCTTTTTGGGCTGATAAGTCATTTTACTCATAATGCTACCTACCTCTTTCCAAAATACTTTACGAAACGTGCTTATTTATTATATATAGACCTTTTCGTGAAGTCAAGTATTTTGTTGATTTTCCGCCGTTTGCAGACATCAGTTCACATAATATTTGTCCACATTCTGTGGATATCCTGTGGACAACCCGGGAGTATCCTGTGAAGAAATTTATCCGTTTTCCGTCTCTTCCCCTTTTTACGGAAAATGAGCCTGTGAATATCTTTTCCGGGTTATTCACACCCTTTACGATAAACGCATTCTTATGGTAACCTGCGGAACTCCCAAAAGCCCGAATAATGTTGTATTTTCGGCATTTTTATACTATAATGTAATTGTCTTTTTATGCACAAAAAATGGAGAAAACCGTGATGGACCAAACAACGCTCGTACAGGAAAAATGGCCGGAAATTTTACAAAAGATCAAAACCGATCATGAGCTGACCAGCATTTCCTACCAATCCTGGCTGGAGCCTCTGCAGATTAAAAATGTGGATAACAGCAGCATTACGTTCATTGTACCCTCAGGAATCATGGGAATCAATGTTCTGAATAAAAAATATACCCTGGCAATCAAAGTTGCCATTGCCGAAGTGACCGGACTGACCCTCGACATCCATTATGTAACGCCGGACGCCGTGGAAACTCCCGTCAAGGATTCCGGCTCCAGCTTTACGGAAGCCATGGAAAAGGCTCACCTCAACCCGAAATACACCTTCGACACCTTCGTCGTCGGCGCCGGAAACAAATTCGCCCATGCCGCTTCCCTGGCCGTTGCCGAATCTCCCGGCGAAATCTACAACCCGCTGTATCTCTATGCCGGCGTGGGACTCGGAAAAACGCATCTGATGCATTCCATCGCGCATTTTATCCTGGAAAATGATTCCAGCAAGCGCGTGCTTTACGTGACTTCCGAAGACTTCACGAATGAGCTGATCGATTCCATCCGGAACGGATCCAACTCCGCCATGTCGAAATTCCGCGAGAAATACCGCAGCATCGACGTCCTGCTGATTGACGATATCCAGTTCATCATCGGCAAGGAAAGCACGCAGGAAGAGTTCTTCCACACCTTTGAAGCCCTCTACGGCTCGAAAAAGCAGATCATCATTTCCTCGGATAAGCCTCCCAAAGACATGGAGGTCCTCGAGGAACGCATCCGTTCGCGCCTGGAAATGGGGCTGATTGCCGATATCGCCGCACCGGATTATGAAACCCGGATGGCCATTCTGCGCAAGAAAGAGGAAATGGACGGCTATCATATCGACGACCGGATTCTGGATTACATTGCCAAGAACATCAAATCCAACATCCGTGAGCTGGAAGGCTGCCTGAACCGCATCCGTGCCAAAAGCATCCTGGAAAAACGCGACATTGACCTGAATCTGGCGGAAGAGATCCTCAAGGACCTCATTTCCCCGGATGAACATAAACAGATCACCTCGACCAACATCATCGATGCCGTTGCCGAGCATTTCCATCTGACTTCTTCGGAAATCCGCAGCCAGAAGAGGGACACGAAATACGTCTACCCACGCAAGATTGCCATGTATCTGTGCCGGGAAATGACGGAAGATTCCCTTCTGACGATTGCCAACCTTCTTAATAAGAAAGACCATACCACCGTTATTTCGGCCTGCAAGAAGATTGAGAAGGAAATCGAGACTTCCGAGGAAACCAGGGCAAACATTGATACGATTAAGAAAAAAATCAACCCGAACCTGTAGCTGTTCACAGAATCCACGTGGACGGATTGTTCACGGCGGTGTGCATGAATCCGATTTGCCACATCCTGCACACTCCGTGTTATTTATTAATACATTCTTATCCATGCCTGTTTACAGGCCTGCAGCGGGGGTTTTCAGGGCTTAGCCACATATTCACACGCCTTAATAAGAGTACTGCTTAATCTTTTTATAGGATGCACTGATGAAAGGAGCTTGATTTTAAAATGAGAATCGCGTGTTCCAAATCGGATCTTCTGAAAAGCGTCAATATTGCCATGAGGGCAGTGCCCGTCCATTCGACGGCGCCGATCCTCGAGTGCGTACTGATCCATGCGGAAGGAAAAGAGATTTCCTTTACGACAAATGACCTGGAGCTGGGAATCCGTACCGTCCTGAACGGCGACGTCCAGGAACCGGGAACCATTGCCATCGATGCCAGGATGTTTTCGGAAATCATCCGGAAGCTGCCTGAGGAAAATGTAACTATCATTACGGATGAGAACCTGGTGGCGACGATTCTGTGCGGAAAAGCGAAATTCAGCATTTCCGGCAAGACGGGAGAAGACTTTACGGCACTTCCCCAGATTGAGAAAGAAGATTTCGTTTCAGTTTCCCAGTTTACCCTGAAACAGATCATCCTTCAGACCATCTTCTCCATTTCTCAGGGAGACAACAACAAGCTCATGGGAGGAGAACTGTTCCAGATCAGCGGAACGACCCTGAAGGTCGTATCCCTCGACGGACACCGCATTTCCATCCGGAAAGTCGAACTGAAGGAAGCTTACGGAGACAAGAAGGTCATCGTCCCGGGAAAGACCCTGATTGAAATCAGCAAGATCCTGGCAGGCGAAACAGAAGATATGGTCAACATTTTCTTTATGCAGAACCATATCGTCTTCGAACTTCCGGGAACGACCATCGTTTCCCGTCTGATTGAAGGAGAATATTTCAAGATCGATCAAATGCTTTCTTCAGACTATGAGACGAAGATCCACGTGAACCGTCAGATTCTCCTGGAATGCATCGACCGGGCAACTCTTTTCGTCCGGGAAGGCGACAAGCGCCCGATCATCATGAATATCCAGGACGGTTTTATGAAGCTGAACATCGATTCCGCTTTGGGTTCCATGGATGAAGACATCGACATCGACAAGGAAGGCAAGGATATCATGATCGGTTTCAATCCGAAATTCATGATCGATGCCCTGAAAGCGATTGAAGACGAAAACGTCACGCTTTATTTCATGAATCCGAAGGCACCGTGCATCATCCGGAATGAGGAACAGAGTTATATCTATCTGATCCTGCCGGTGAACTTCACAAGATGAAGGAACTGAAGCTTCGGGGTGAGTACATCACCCTCGGCCAGCTGTTAAAAGCCGAAGGGCTGGTCGAAGAAGGAGTCGAGGCAAAGATTGCCATTCAGAACGGAGAAGCTTCCGTTAACGGAACCGTGGATTTAAGACGCGGGCGGAAACTGTATGACGGTGACGAAGTGCTTTTCCGAGGAAATGAAATCAAGGTCGTAAAGTAACGGAGACATATGTACATCGAATCCCTGGAACTATTGAATTTCCGCAATTATCCGTCGCTTTCGCTTTCCTTTGACCGGGGGACGAATCTTTTTTACGGCGACAATGCCCAGGGAAAGACGAACATCCTGGAAGCGGTTTATCTGGCGGGCACGACGAAATCCCACCGGGGTTCGAAGGACCGCGATATCGTCCGGATCGGTGAAAATGAAAGCCATATCCGGATGATGCTGAACAGGAACGGAAACCGGCGCCGCATCGATATGCACCTGAAGAAAAATAAACCGAAGGGCATCGCGATCGACGGCATCCCGATCCGCAGGGCAGCAGATTTATTCGGCATTGTCAGCCTGGTGTTCTTTTCACCGGAAGATCTGTCCATCATCAAGAACGGACCGGGTGAAAGGCGGAGGTTCATCGATCTGGAGCTGAGTGCACTGGACCGCATTTACCTCACGGATCTGGCCCGCTACAACAAATGCCTCAATCAGCGAAACCGTCTGCTGCATGACATCTCCTTCAACGGGAAGCTGATTTCCGAGCTCGACGTCTGGGACGAGCAGGCAGCCGAATACGGCAGCCGCCTGATCCGGAAGCGCATCGAGTTCACCGATGATCTCAATGAGATCATTCAGAAGATTCACCGCGACCTGACAGGAGGCAAGGAAGAAATCGGGCTCGTATACGAGCCTTCTGCTTCGGAAGAGGAACTGGCTGCGAAAATCCGGGCATCGCGGGACAGCGATCTCAGGATCCAGACCACGACGGTCGGTCCCCACAGGGATGATCTGGGTGTTCTCCTGAACGGTCTGGACACAAGGCTCTACGGTTCGCAGGGGCAGCAGAGAACGGCAGCGCTTTCCCTGAAGCTGTCGGAAATCAGCCTGGTGAAGGAAAAGACCCATGATACGCCGGTCCTGCTTCTGGATGACGTGCTTTCGGAGCTGGATTCGGAAAGGCAGAAATTCCTTCTTGCGGGAATCCGGGATACGCAGACGCTCATTACGTGCACCGGAATGGATGAATTGACCAGGAATCATTTTCAGGTAGACAAGTCCTTCCACGTGAAGAGCGGAAGCATCGTAGACTAAATTCATAAAAAGATTCGGAGGCACAGAATGAACATAGAAGATCACGAAGAATACGGCGCCGACCAGATCCAGATTCTGAAAGGTCTGGAAGCGGTGCGGAAGCGTCCCGGCATGTACATCGGCTCGACGGGACCGAGAGGACTCCATCACCTGGTCTACGAAATCGTAGACAATTCGGTCGACGAAGCCCTGGCGGGAACCTGCGACCACATCGAAGTCACCATCAACAAGGATGACTCGGTGACCGTACAGGACAACGGACGCGGTATTCCGGTCGGAATCAACCATCAGGCGGGAATTCCCGCTGTGGAAGTCGTCTTTACGATCCTGCACGCCGGCGGAAAATTCGGCGGCGGAGGATACAAGGTATCCGGAGGACTCCATGGCGTCGGTGCTTCCGTCGTCAATGCGCTGTCCGAATATCTGGAAGTCCAGATCATGCATGAAGGCAAGATCTATCAGCAGAGATACGAGCGCGGCGCGACGATGTACAAGCTGAAAATCGTCGGCGACTGCGATCCTGCCCTGCACGGGACTAAAGTCACTTTCTTCCCGGACAGGGAAATCTTCGAAGACATCAATTTCGACTTTGATACGCTCAAGCAGCGCTTCCGCGAAATGGCCTTCCTGACAAAAGGCCTCCGCATTACCTTTACGGACAACCGTCCGGAAGAGCCGAAGCAGTCGACCTTCTTCTACGAAGGCGGCATCCGCGAATTCGTGCAGTATCTGAACCGGAGTTCAACGCCGCTTTATGAACAGATCATTTACTGCGATGGTGAAAAGGACAACGTGCTCGTCGAAGTCGCGATGCAGCACAACGACGGCTATTCGGAAAATGTCCTGGGATTCGTCAACAACATCATCACGCCGGAGGGCGGCACTCATGTCGAGGGCTTCCGTCTGGCACTGACGAAGACCTTCAACGATTATGCAAGAAAGTCGAAGCTTCTGAAGGATTCCGAACCGAACCTGACCGGAGAAGACATCCGCGAGGGAATGACGGCAATCATTTCCGTCAAGATCGAGGATCCGCAGTTCGAAGGCCAGACAAAGCAGAAGCTGGGAAATATGGAAGCCCGCGGCGCCGTGAACGCCATCGTGAGCGAGCAGCTGGAAATTTTCCTGGAGCAGAACCCGAACGTCGGCAAAGCCATCGTCGAGAAATCGGTTCTGGCGCAGAGAGCCAGGGACGCGGCCAGAAAAGCGCGTGACCTGACCAGAAGAAAATCAGCACTGGACGGCATGTCCCTTCCGGGCAAGCTGGCGGACTGCACCGACAAGGATCCGACCCACTGCGAGATTTTCATCGTCGAGGGAGATTCCGCAGGCGGCTCCGCCAAGACCGCAAGGTCAAGGGCAACGCAGGCCATTCTGCCGCTCCGCGGCAAGATCCTGAACGTCGAAAAGGCAAGACTGGACCGCATTTACGGAAATGCCGAAATCAAGGCCATGATTACGGCATTCGGAACCGGCATCCATGACGATTTCGATATCACGAAGCTCCGTTATGACAAGATCATCATCATGACCGATGCCGATGTCGACGGCGCGCATATCGCGACCCTGATGCTGACCTTCCTCTACCGTTTCATGCCGGAGCTGATCAAGCAGGGCCATGTCTATCTGGCCATGCCGCCGCTCTATAAAGTCGAGAAGAACAAGAAGGCCTGGTATGCGTATTCCGATGCCGAACTGGAAAAGATCATGCAGGAAATCGGGCGTGACCAGAACAACAAAGTCCAGCGCTACAAGGGCCTCGGGGAAATGGATGCCGAGCAGCTCTGGGAAACAACCATGGATCCGACGAGCAGGACGCTGAAGAGAGTCAGCATCGAGGAAGATTCCGCTTCGGAAGTGGATCTGACCTTTACGACCCTCATGGGCGATAAAGTCGAGCCCCGCCGGGAATTCATCGAAGAGAACGCGAAATACGTGCAGAACCTGGATGTGTAAAAAATAAAGGAACCATCACCCCCGTCCCGGTGGTTCCGGAGCCGCGGAACCACCGGGACGGGGGTGATGGTTCGCATCCGCAGGGACTGAGCATTTTTTGGAAAGGAAATCTATGGACGACAAAGTTTTCGACCAGATTCACGAGGTAGACCTCAAAAAAACCATGGAGGAATCGTACATCGACTACGCGATGAGCGTTATCGTGGCGCGTGCGCTTCCGGATGTCCGGGACGGCCTGAAACCGGTCCAGAGACGAGTTCTCTGGTCGATGATCGAGCTGAACAACGGACCCGACAAGCCGCACCGCAAATGCGCGCGTATCGTCGGTGATACAATGGGTAAATATCATCCCCACGGGGACTCTTCCATTTACGGATCCCTCGTCAATATGGCGCAGGAATGGTCGACAAGATATCCGCTGGTTGACGGACACGGCAACTTCGGTTCGGTCGACGGAGACTCCCCTGCCGCCATGCGTTACACGGAGGCCCGTCTTTCCAAAATTTCGATGGAAATGCTGGCTGACATCAACAAGGATACCGTTGATTTCATTCCGAACTTTGATGAGACCGAAAAAGAGCCGACGGTGCTTCCGTCCCGCATTCCCAACCTTCTTGTCAACGGCACGACCGGCATCGCCGTCGGCATGGCGACGAATATGCCGCCCCACAATCTCGGCGAAGTCGTCAATGCCTGCGTGAGGATGATCAACAATCGGATCGAGGAAGACCGGGATACATCGATTGAAGAAATCATGGGCATCATCAAGGGCCCGGATTTCCCGACAGGCGCCGAGATCCTCGGCCGCCGCGGAATTGAAGAAGCCTACCGCACCGGACACGGCAAGATTACCGTCCGTGCCGTCACGCGGATCGAGACAAAAGAAAACGGGAAGACGCAGATCCTCATTTCCGAGCTGCCCTACCTGGTAAATAAGGCACGCCTCATCGAATCGATCGCGGATCTGGTCCGCGCCAAGAAGATCGACGGCATTACCGGACTCAACGATCATTCAAGCCGTGAAGGCATGGAGATCTGCATCGACGTCCGCCGCGATGCCAATGCGAACGTTGTGCTGAACCATCTGTTCAAGCATACGCAGCTGCAGGATACATTCGGCGTCAACAACCTGGCACTGGTCAACGGTGAGCCGAAGGTGCTGAATCTGCAGCAGCTTCTGATGTATTACCTGCAGCATCAGGAAAACGTCGTGACGCGCCGGACGAAATTCGACCTGAACAAGGCGGAAGAGCGTGCCCACATTTTACAGGGACTGCTCATCGCGCTCGACAACATCGATGAAGTCATCAAAATCATCCGCGGTGCGGAAAATGTCCAGGCAGCCAAGGAAGAGCTCATGAAGCGCTTCGGCCTCGACGATCCGCAGGCCCAGGCGATTGTCGATATGAGGCTCCGTGCCCTGACAGGCCTGGAACGTTCGAAGATTGAAAATGAGTTCGCAGAGCTCCAGAAGACGATTCAGGAACTCAAGGCAATCCTTGCGGACAAGAAGAAACTGCTGGCCGTCATCCGTGACGAACTGGCAGCCATTGCCGAGAAATACGGCGATGAGAGAAGGACGAAAATCATCCGCGCGACGGATGACATTTCCGATGAGGATCTGGTGCCGGATGAGCCGACGGTCATTACCGCAACGCATTTCGGCTACATCAAGCGCATGACGCCGGACAATTTCCGCGCGCAGAACCGCGGCGGAAAGGGCATCAAGGGCATCCAGCCGATTGACAACGATTACGTCGAAGACGTCATGATGACGACAAACCATCATTACATGATGTTCTTCACGAACCAGGGCCGCGTCTACCGTCTGAAGGCATTCGAGATTCCGGAAGCCAGCCGCACGGCAAGAGGCACCGCCATCATCAATCTGCTGCAGCTGCAGCCGGAGGAGCATGTGACGGCGGTCATTCCAATCCGTGAGTTCAAAGAAGGAGAATTCCTTCTGATGGCAACGAAGAAGGGGCTTGTCAAGAAGACTCCGATGGTGGACTACGCAAATGTCCGCAAGACCGGCCTTCTGGCCATTACCCTGCGCGAGGACGATGAGCTCATCGAGACCAAGTTTACCGACAACCAGCAGGATGTCATCCTCATTTCCCGCAAGGGTGCGTGCATCCGCTTCAATGAAAAGGACGTGCGCTCGACCGGCAGGACATCGATGGGTGTCCGCGGCATGGATCTGAGAAATGATGATGAAATCGTCAGCATGCAGCTGACATCCCAGGGCGAAGATCTCCTCTTCATTTCCGAAAAAGGACTCGGAAAACGCACGAAGATGGACGAATTCAAGAACCAGAACCGCGGCGGCAAGGGCGTGAAATGCTACAAGATCACCGAAAAGAGCGGCGATCTCGTCGGAGCGGTCGGAGTCAATTCCGATAACGAAGTGATGCTGATCACGACGGAAGGCATCGTTATCCGTACGGAAGTCAGCACGATTTCCGAACTCGGCCGCATCACTTCCGGAGTTAAGGTCATGGACCTGAAGGACGGCGTCCGCGTGGCCAGCTACACGAAGGTCAAGAATTCGGAAGGCGGCGACGAGAGAGACGGCGCAGAAGACGGAAGCAGCGCAGAAGATGAAATGAGCACTGAAGATGAGATAAGCGCTGAAGACGAAACAGGTACCGAAGACGAGACAGACGCCGAAGATGAAACAGGTGCCGAAGACGAGATAAGCGCCGAAGATGAAACCGGTGCGGATGATGAAGACAATCCGGAAGCGTAAACCGGTGGGGAAGATAAGCCGGATACCGAAAATTCAATAATGGATAAAAAAACGGGCTGATTCAGTAATGAATCAGCCTGTCGTTTCTGGAATCGATTTTTACCTGCCGGATCACGAAAATATCCATTGCAATGACGAAGACAAAGAAGATGAGCACCCAGAGGCCGGATTCAAAAGTGGCCGCGGCATCATAGAATCCGTGCAGCAGGACGGCAATGACATACCCGAGAATGATATGGAAACGGGCTTTGCCCGGCGCGCCGTAAGCCGCATAGACCTTGGCGGTGCCGTAGCAGGTACCCATGAAAACCGCGAATCCCATGTGGGCCGGGATTGCCAGCACGGCACGCATCGGCAGGACGCCGGGGCCGAAGGAAAAAACATAGAGGATATTTTCCATCGCTGCAAAACCCAGGGATGTAAAGACCGTGTAGACGACGGCGTCGAAGCGGAAATTGAATTCAGGATTGTTCCAGGTAGCCTTATAGCAGAAGAAATATTTGAAGAATTCCTCCCAGACCGCAACGACAAGGAAACTGTCGACCACGATATAGGCCGGCGTGCTTTCCTCCAGGAAATGAAGCGTGATCCAGGTAAAGAGCTGCTCGGCGAGCATCGCCGCGAAGGCAGCTGCGACGCCGAGAAAGAAAAGCTTCATCAGAAGAGCCGGCGATTCCTTCTCAATCTTATCTTCTTTCCAGATGATGTACATCAGAATGAATGACGGCAGAACAGCCCCGAAAATCAGAAGTGTAATCATTTTTTATCTCCCCGAAATCCAAAAAAGAACAAAATAAAAAAGCAGCTGATGGGAATCGAACCCACCTCTCAACCTTGGGAAGGTCGTGTTCTACCAATGAACTACAGCTGCCGGGGGCTGTTTTATCAACCCATATCACGCATTATAGCACACCCGATTTTTATTGTAAATACGGCACTTGCGCGGTATAAAAGATTTTATCACGGTTCATGCCGTGTTATTTTTTTGCCTTTTGAACAGATGCATTTTAGGGTAAAAATTAGGGTAAAAATTAGGGTAGTGAAAACCCGGTCCTGCTGCCGTCAATTCTATTATTGAACATTATTAATTAACTTCTGAACGAGATCATCATACATTTGTTGATCTAGCGTGTCGGAGGCGTTTTTATGTGCGTTACGGATGAATAGATATTGTTTGACGAAATTATTGATAGTGTACGATCCCCCAATTTCATTTCCTACTTCAGAAAACATCTCATAATCATAATCGTCTACAACTTTATCATAGTTTGAAAAATAAAACGCCGGATATATATTGTCTTTACGTTCTTGTGTCATACCGTTCGCATATCCATCACGATCAACTTCTTCTATGAAACAGTCCTCTTTAACCGTAACCCTTCCAATAGCAAACCCTCTATACGAATCACCATATGCACCTTCCAACATATCAACAATAAATTTGCATATATCGCGAATTTCCGGGACGCGTAAAGTATGTTCTTCACATATTAAATCGTTAACAGAACATTCCAAACATTCTGCAACAGAATAAATTTGTTCTAGTGTGAAATTGCGTTTTCTTTTTGCATTTAGATTCATGCAGTTATACCAACTGGACGGAGCCATTCCTATTGTGCCGTATATTTCTTTTGGTGCAGTTCCCTTTCTTTTCATTTCACGGTTAACATTTTCAATAATGGTTCCGCGGTTTAATTGTGAATGTTTATTTATCATTTTTTCTCCCTTATAAATAGTTATTTGCATAATTAGCGAACATAAAATGTCGAAAAACGATACAATATAGCTATTTACTATATCATACCATACAGCATACAATAAAGCAAGATGAAGCGGACAATAGCCGCCACGGAAAGGGGAAAACAATATGATACAGGGAATTGATAGAAGCGAAACGGTACAGCCGCGTCTGCTGGGCATTAAGGAATTACAGACTTATACAGGGCTTGGAATTACAAGAGCTGCCGAGATGGGGGCTGCTGCCGGAGCGGTCCGGCGTTACGGAAAGCGCGTCCTCTACGATCGGTCAAAGATTGACGCGTACATTGACAGCGAAATGCAAGAGGTATGAGCATGGCAAACAGTAGCGCGGAGCACACACAAAGGCCGGATTTTAAGCAATGGGCGTTAAACTATGCGGCACATGGTTTAGCGGTTTTTCCATTGTGGCCGAAGGAAAAGACACCAACGACAAAGAACGGATTCAAGAACGCTACCACCGACACCAAGCAGATAGAAAAGTGGTGGAACGCACACCCAGCCGACAATATAGGAATTGCCACCGGGGATATGTCGGGCGGCTTACTTGTCATTGATTTAGATTATGACGAGGAAAAAGGGAAAGACGGCTACCGCTCTTTGCAAGAGTTTGAAAAAGAACATGGAGAACTTCCAAATACATGGAAGGTTAAGACAGGGCGCGGCGGTTTGCACATGATTTATCACACAGATAGACCGCTTCCATGTACAGACAATATCCGAAACGGAGTTGACACAAGAGCGAACGGCGGTTATATAGTCGCGCCTCCAAGCATACACCCAAACGGAAACCGTTATGAATGGGAAGCATCAGGATCGCCGGATGAGGTAAAGATCGCCGAAGCAAATGATCTTATATTCAAGTTCATATCTTTTGACACCACAGAGAAACATGACGGAGAGAAAAAGAAGTTTACACTCCCGGACAAAATACCAAAGGGCTACAGGGGAAGCACACTTGTAAAACTTGTATGCAGCCAACAAGCGCGCGGTCTATCCGACAAGGCTATAAGGGCTTCCGTCAAGGCAGAAAACGAGGAACGATGCGAACCACCTTTTACAGATGAAGAACTGGAAAAAGAAGTATTTACGGCTATCGGACGTTATGAAAAGGGAACAAGTGCATACATAGACAAGAGCCTTTCGGACGATTCATTTACAAAGAGCTTTTACAAATGGAGCAAGGCCGGGAACCCGATTGACATTGTAGACGCTGAAATCTGCTATTTCATTGTCAGAACAACTACCTTTTTTCTAATGGGAAAAGAACCATATATTTACAAGGACAATCTTTACCGATATGACAAGGACGGAAATATCCTCAAGCGAAAGATTCAAGATTGCATTGTGGACAGCCTTGTGAACAGCAACCGGGTAACTAGAGTTTACAACCTTATTTTGATACAAGACAAGGTAAAGCAATTTGACGAGCTTAACCAGTACCCAGCGCATTGGATCAGCGCGCAAAATGGTATGTACGATCCTATAGACAACAAGCTGCTGCCGCATGATCCAAAGTATTTATGTATCAATCAGATTCCGATTCAATATATTGCCGGAACAGCCAGGTGTCCATACTTCCATAATTTCATTGAGACAGCCATACCCGATGCAGACAGCAGAGAAATGTTACTTGAATATTTCGGGCTATGCCTTACAAGAGATACACGGCAGCAGAAATTTATGATCTTAAAAGGGATGGGTGGAACCGGGAAGTCTACATTGATACGGATAATTGAAAATATAGTCGGAAGCGAAAATTGCAGCAGCATATCATTACAACAACTAAACCAGCGTTTTTATAGTTTCGGACTTGTGGGAAAGCTGCTGAATACTTGCGCGGACATACCCAGCGAGGCTATGAAAGCCGTTGACACATTAAAGAAGATAACAGGAGAGGACACTTTACAAGCCGAAGCAAAGGGAAAGGACGCGTTTTATTTCAAGAATTATGCCAAGCTGCTTTTTAGCGCAAACAATATTCCGCTGAACCTTGACGAAACCACAACGGCATTTTATCGCCGGACGCTGATTGTAACAATGGATCAGCAGCCAAAGCAAGCGGACCGTGGATTATATGCAAAGTTGGAGACCGAACGAAACGGAATATTTCTTGAATTGATTGCAGCTCTTCAGAGATTGTATAAGCGAGGGTATATCCTTGAAAGTGAGGCCAGCAAAGCAGCGGTTATGGAATTGTACCATGCTTCCGATACAGTACAGGCATTTCTTGACGATTGCATGATTGCCGATGTAAACGAAAAAGTTTCGCGAGAAGATTTTTTTGAAGAGTATAAAGCCTATTGCGAGAAGGAAGAACGGCAGCCATTGACTAGAAACAACCTATACAAGAATTTAAGGGCCAAAGGCTATACGGAAACAAAGGACCGAACAGCGCGGTACTTTATCGGAATTGGATTTAAAAGCGATAGATTCATGGCAGCGGATGAAAAAGACATACCATTTCACGAGGATTGACGGCAGAAAAGGCAGAAAAGGCAGCTTTTTTATAATTCTTACCGCAGGAGAAAATATAAATTGATTATATGCGTATGTATATGAAGTTGAAAAAAAGTGTCTTTTCTGCCACAGCTGCCACACAGCGCATAAACGAACGCGCATGAAGGGAGCAAGATTATGGACAACGAACAGCAGCAATTATTTGAAGATATGGCCGCGAGCCTTAAAGGGATTGCAAAAGCATTGGAAGAACTTAACAAGAAAATAGATAGCGTGATGATTGATCCGTCAAATTATCAGTCGGGTAAATCAATCAGATTTGCGGGGGTGATTAGAAGTGAATAGAAAAATATTCGTAGTCAGCCAGCACGGCGACAAGATGGAAAAGAACGTTACAAAGGTAGCAGCCGGGCAGCAATTTGTTTTTATAAACGGTCAGACTTATGGCGTATATGATAGCGCGTTTCGGGCCAGCGAAGTGGCGCGAGATATTATTCACACATTATTGACGGACGAGGGGAGCACGGTTTACGAAATGCCCGAAAGATAAAACCGCCGGGCAGCAGCCACGCCACCCGGACACAATCAGAACCCGACAATCTGATTGTATCGGGGGCAGCGGTATATGTCAAATGAGGAACTTGTTTCAAGGATTCAGAACGGCGAGGATCTTCAGACAGAGCTTTACCAGCAGAACGTGAGGTTAATTGAATGGGTAGCACGGAAGTATATAAGTCTATTCGATCTTGACGATCTAAAGCAGGAAGCAGCCATTGCCATGATGGAAGCGGCGAAAGAGTACAGCCCGGAAGTCGGAACAACCTTTGCCACCTTTGCCATAAATGCTATGAGCTGGAAGCTATACAAGTACATTCAAGATTATTCTACCGTGATACGGATTCCGTACAATACGCGCGCAGAGATCATGCACGGAGATCCTGCTGCCGACACGAAACTATTACGGACAGCAAGAAGGGCAGCAGCAGCGGCAAGCCTTGACGCAGAGATTGACGGAACGGACGGAATGAAACTATCCGACACCATAGAAGGATCGCCGGACTTTTCCGACAGCGTCATTGATACGATGGCAGCAGGGCAGGACGCTATGACTCTATGGAGTGAGGTGGACGCGCTGGAAGGCATACAGGGCGATGTAATCCGAAGGAAGTTCCAACAAGGTATGACAATAGAACAAATAGCCAAAGATATAGGAACCGACAGCGGAACGGTCAGATATGCCAACGGAAGGGCATTGCGGAACCTGGGAAGAAGCCGGAAGGTCCGGCACATTGCCGAGGAACTAGGATATATTCAGAGCCTATCCTATTGCGGAAGCATCGGAAGATTCAAGAGAACGTTAACCAGCAGCACGGAAGACGCGGCCATGAAACTGATTGAATTGCAAGAACAAGCAATGCAGTTAAGGAAACAAGCGCGGAAAGATATTGCAGAAGCTGATAGGCTTTAAGAATGTTATTGAGGCAGCAGGACACAGGTCACAGGCTAGCACCACCCCGGCAGTAATGTGAATGATCCGGCAAGGCAGAGGGGAACGGAGTGGGAGCACGACAGCGACGGAAACATACTTTATTCATGGATATTGTGGAAAGCTATTGCGGAAGAATGGCAATGAAGACCTCATATACCATACTTGCACGACACGTTTTAGCTTTTCAAAGTCTTTGCGGAAATCCCCCCGGAGCCAGCATGATAGAAAATAAAAACCTCTTTCCACCGACGCTGCCCTCACATACACACAAAATGTTAGAAATGGATTTTTTGGAAACATAAAGACAGGGGGCTATCGAAATAATATCGGAATGGTATGTAAACCGCACAAGGTTGTGCAGCGCATACAAAATTCTATAAATAGGCATGAAATCTGCCCCCTTATCAAAATAAGTTGACGGATTCACGGCTAACGGCGTGGGTACTGCAATTTTCCTCTCTCACGCGCACAAGGGGGTTTTAGAAAGATTTATGCGAAAAATGTTCACAATGACGGCGTGAATGTCAGACCAGCGGACCGAGGGGGACTTATAGCCCGATATTTTACGGAAGGGGGAAGCATGGAAGAACAGCGGATCAGCAAGAACAGACTATGCGAACTCTACCATTTCGCGATGCAGTACCCGGAATGGAAGCGTATAGCCGGAACGGAAGCCAAATGCAGAGCCGTTGAACGCGCTGCAATGGAAGCCGCGCCGGATTTATACGAATGGATCCTTTTGGGAGTGACGGACGAAAAGTACACCTATAGAAGATTGCGAGCGATGGGCATACCATGCGGACGCAACCTATACTTTGAAAAGAGAATGAGATTTTATGAATTGCTGGACGAAATGAAGCCGTAGTTACTTTCCGTCACGGCTGATTGCGTCATGGAGAAATAAAAGCCGGGAGATCTCTCTCTCGGCCTTATCGCAAGCGGCCGGATTTCAACCGGCACCTCGTATTGTTCCCAAGCATCCAGACTCTATAGAGGCCATACAGCAAAAGCAATATAGCATGGATTCTGGATTTAAACTCTAGGTTTCATCTTGGGCACGTGTTCTCACTCGTAAACTACTTCTTGCGCAAATAAACTTACCACAGTTTTCTTATTCATTCAAGTACACGCTGCTTCCTATTGCGGTTTATCCCTGCTGATTGTTTCGCTGATCGCGCGGATCACAAAGGCATTGAGCGATTCGCCCATAGTGTCGGCATGGTCCTTGACAACTTGTTTCTGTCCTTTGGGAACTCTGATCCGTATGTCCTCAACTTTTTCGTGAAGATATTTTTCACTTGCCTTTTTTTGAGAAGGCGTATATCTAGGCTTTTTTTCTTCCATGAATTTACCCTTTCTATTGCAGAACCCAGGGGCGAAATCTTTATAGTCCCTTTCCACTTTACACTTGAATTATAGCACAAGTCAATATATGTGTCCATAGTAATATGTAACAAATATGTGTCCATAGATTTGTATATTCCGTCAATAGACATCTCTGTGCCCATAGCATATAATGTATTTAGAGTTAAGGAACAGGAACAAGGCAAAGGCCGGGAGCGTACAAGCCGGGAAGCACGGACAGGAGAGGAAAGCCAAACAAACGCGAGATAACCTATAGCCTACCGTCGCCGGAGCCGCCACAAAGAAGGGAGCACACACAATGAGCAAGCAGGACATTGAAAGCACTTTGAAGGAAATCAAGGAACTACAGCAGATGCAGACGGAGATTGAACAGCAGATCAGCGAGTTGCAGGACAAGGTAAAGAAGCAGATGGAAGCCGAAGGCACGGACGAAATTAAGACGAACCTTTTCACAGCAAGGTGGCAGCAGATCACGGCAAACAGATTCGACAGCAAGGCGTTTAAGGCCGACAACGCCAACCTCTATGCAATGTATATCAGGCCGATGATAACAAAGAGATTCAGCATAGCATGACAACCCGGCGGCAGGGTCACGGCAATGGTCCTGCTGCCTATCATAATTTATCCGGAGGCAACCGGGAAGGGAGCACACATGAACGTAGCGACAGAGGAACAAGAAACCGTTATCCAGCTATCACGAAACGACAGCACGGCAAGCATTTGGACTTCCGACACAACGGCAATGACGAAATTAGACCACCTTTGCAAGAGATCGGCAGAATGGAAGCTGCAGGAAGTGAACCATTTCAAGGATGGGAGCGTATCGGATAAGAAGTACAGCTGCCCAAAGGCGTTTATATCCTATCGGTCAAAGGCCGTAACCATGAACTTGACGGAAGAACAGCGGCAGCAGCGAGCGGAACAGATAAAGGCGGCAAGAATGGCATGACTTGCTTTCTGCAATGGAAAGCACACGGAAATAGAAAATTGCAACGCGTCAAAGGTATAAACTAACCACCAACCACCCGGACAATCAAAAACCCCTGCACGGCGGCAACCATACAGGGGCAACACAAGCCCGGAGCACACACAATATGCAATAGGGCTATGCCTGTATTATAGCAGACGGAAAGCCCCGAAGCAAGAAAAGGGGTATCACATGGGAATTGACGAAATGAGTACCGAGGAATTAAAGCAGAGGATCATGGATTTATCGTCATACAAAGACGAGGCAGAAATGAGATTTGAGAAAATACAGTTTATTGTTTCGGAATTAATCGCGGAATACGGCGAGGACAGCCCTTTAAACCCGAAAGCAGCCGTTGCCGATTGGATGGGAACGGAAAAGACAGCAAAGGGACACAAGGCAGTAAAAATCCTCTATGAAATCGGAAAGATCACAACCGCATTGTCTATGGCCGAGGACTACACGGACACAAGAACGATGTTCTGCAATATTCGGAAGGGGGCAAAATAATGGCACGCGGAAAAGGGAGACTTCCGGCAGGAATGAGGATTCGGACGGACGGTCTGATTGAATACAGATTCACCTTTGATGGGAAGCAAGTTTCCGTGTACGGAACCACCCAGCAGGAGTGCAAGGACAATGAAATTGCCAAACGTGAGCGGATCATGCAGCAGATAGCGGCCAGGAACGCCAACGTTACCCTGTCCAAATACTATGATGAATGGATAGCAGCCCGGAAAGGGACCGTCACCGCCGCAACGATCTATTGCGATAATAGGAGATTTAAGCACATTAAAAAGATGCTGGGCAGCAGGAAAGTGGCAAAGATTGAGCGAAGAGAGATTATAGCATTGCAGAAATCTCTTTCGGAAACCCTGTCCACGGCCAGCGTAAATGACATTATGAGCCTTTTAAGAAGCATATTGCGGTCCGCGGTCATTGACAGAATCACGCAATGGAACCCGGCAGACGGCATCAAGAGGCTGCAGAGGACAGAGCCGCCAGCGGCAGAAACGATCCACAGAGCACTCACAGCAGACGAACAGACAGTATTTTTCAAGTATGCAGAGGATTCATGGTATTACAACTTTATGCGGTTCCTGCTTTTAACAGGAATGAGGACCGGGGAAGCGGCAGCCCTCACATGGCAGGACATAGACCGAAAGGCCGGAATGATCCATATTACGAAAAGCCTTTCGCGGACCGGGGACAACTCTTTCGTGATAGGAAAGCCAAAGACACGAACCAGCAAGAGGGATATTCCGTTGACGGAAGATATGATTGCCACGCTGGAAAGCCAACAGGAAATGCAGAAAGCCGTGAACGGCTACAAGGTAACAGCCATAGATCAGCGGATATTCACCGCCACAGACGGACACGGCTACATTGTAGCAACTACCATGTGCAACATTATCAAGAATATACTAGGAAAGGCAGCCGCGGACGGACACGAAATAGAACGGTTCAGCGCACATTGCTTCCGGGACACGTTCGCCACCGAAGCAATCCGGCAGGGGATGGAACCCCAAACGCTGAAAACGATACTAGGCCACAGCAGCCTTGCCATGACGATGGATTTATATAGCCACGTTATGCCGGACACGAAAAAGCAGCAGATGGACAAGATCAAGATAATCGTATGATGGATTTAAGGCGGCAGCAGGACACCCGGCTACCGTCTTTTTTTATGCTTTGAAAAAGTGCAGATTAGGGTAAATTTTAGGGTAGTGGGTATTTCAGACATAAAGAAAACGCCCATTTCTAGGCGTTATTTTCAAAGTTTCTACAGATGAACTACAGCTGCCGGGGGCTGTTTTATCAACCCATATCACGCATTATAGCACACCCGATTTTTATTGTAAATACGGCACTTGCAGCGGTATTAACGTCTTTATGACGTCCTGCCGCTTTTTATGATTTTGCACCTTGAACAGGTGCATTTTAGGGTAAAAATCGGGGTAAATATTGGGGCAGATATTGAGTCAGATACTGGCGTAAACCTTCAGACCGCAGCATTTTCCGGAATATTTCACGGAACGGCTGCAGACTTCGTCTGCATCGTTGTTGCAGATTTGTTGTAGTTCAAAACTTATAGTTGCAGAAGAAAAAGGGCAGCAGTATCCCCGGCAGGGAGGAAATGAACATGGGAAGGAACGGAAGACGCTTTATCAGCATTCTTCTGGCTTTTGCAATGATTTTCGGCAGCACGGATGTTTTTGCGGACGGACTTTCTTCATCGGGAGATTTCACCAAAGAAACCTATTACGATGAAAATGAAGAGCTTACCTGGGTCTTCAACCATTATAAGGACGGCACCGCGGAGGTCCTGGATGTCTACAGAGGCACCTCGAACACACATCCTCTGACCGGCACGATCGAGATCCCTTCGAAACTCAAAGGGGCGTCCGTCACCAAGGTCTCCGGCGGCTTTGAAGAAAAGAATGCCAAGAAGATCATTTTCCCGGACAGTGTCACTGAGATCGGGACTTCAGCCTGTGCGACGGGAAATTCGCTGCTGGAAGTCACCCTTTCCTACGGTCTGAAGATTATCGGCAAAGATGCGTTTTATGACGACATCCTGCTGAAGAATATTACGATTCCCTCTTCGGTCACGGAAATCCGGGACGAAGCGTTCAAGCATGATGTCGCCATCAGCCGTCTGGACCTGCCGGAATCGGTCACGACGATCGGCGCATCGGCCTTTTCGAAAATGAGCGTTCTTTCGGCGATCACGCTGCCGGATTCCCTGAAGACGATCGGGGATCATGCCTTCAGCGGCTGCGCGGTGCTGAAAACGGTAGTCTGCGGCTCCTCCCTCACCGCTCTTCCGGCGGGCCTTTTTGAAAACTGCCCGGCTCTCCAGAGGGTTGCCATTTCCAAAAATGTCACGGAAATCGGACAGGGAGCTTTCAGCGGCACGACCGCGCTCGGCCACATTTATTACTCCGGTACGGAAGAAGAATGGAAGAAGATTACCGTCGCTTCGGGAAATGAAGCTCTCTCCAAGGCCGTGATGCACTATAATTCCACGATGCCGGAGAGCAGCTCTTTCAATAAGCAGTTTGATTTCCTGGTCCGGGACAAGGCAACGGGGGAACCGGTGCCTTCGACCGTTCATGCGTCGCTGGACGGCAAAATCTACGACAGCGATGCAAACGGCCATATTCTTGTCAATGCGGAAAATCTGGACAGGGATACGGCTCCGAGCATTTCTTTCTATGGAAAGAGCCGTTCCATTAAAGATTATCAGGAACTGTCCTATACGATCAGTTCCTTTGATTCCACGAAGGTCAATACCATTGACATGATCCTGAAAGACGGATCCTCCATTCAGGCTCCGTCCATCGATCTCGGAAAAGGTCATATCGAAGGACCGAGGATGGAAGTCGGTCCGTTCAGTCCGTCCGTGTTTGAAAGCGATGTCGGCATCAACATCAGCGGACTGGTTGCCAAGACCAAAATCGATCCGGATGAGAAAACCATGAAAGTCCTGATGGGAATTGAAACTTCCTTCGGGGATGATTCGGACGGCGATTCCGGAGACAATGAAGAATATGAAGAAATCAAGGGGATGGTCGATGACGCTCCGAAAATGGATCCGTCGACCCTCGCCGGAAAGTTTCATTCCCTGGAAAATATTCTTTCCAGGGCAAACTGCGAAGTCGGATTCGATACTTCGGGAAGCATTTTCGGCTACATTGAATACAGCTATGCCAGCGGCGATCTTGAATTCCAGAAAGGCGGCCTTCTGCTGGCGCTGAATGTCGGTCTGGACATCGACCCCATGTATACGGTGTTCTATCTTCATTTCGGCGTATCAGCCGGCATTGAAGGCGATCTCCGCTTCACCGCGGACAAGACCAATGCCGAGCAGTTCAAGACCACGCTGGGTCTGGACTTTACGGCGACCGTTGAAGTCGGCGTGGGACTCGGGATCCGCAACTTCTTAAGCGCGGAGGCCGGCGGCAGCATGACGCTGGACTTCTCGGTGGAGAAAGGAGCAGATGACCGTTCGCTGATGGATACTCTGGAGGTTTACCTGCAGGCGCAGCTTTATGCAAGGCTGAGCGTGGTGCTTGCCTCCTATACGGCAACCTGGCCCGAGAATCCGGACACGCTGAAATGGAAGATATATCCGTTCAATGAGGAAATTCTCAAGTCCGCGGAAATGACGCAGACAGCCGAGCTGACCGATTATTCCGGATGGGGACCGGTTCCCCGCGGTTACCTGAGCAGAAGCAGCGATACGTTTCTTCAGGCCGGCGACGGCAGCACTTCCTATCAGCAGCAGAGCGTTTTCCCGGACGGATGTCCGAAGCTTGCCCTGCTTTCAGACGGCCGCATCCTTGCCGTCTGGCTTGAAGACAACAAAGGAGCAAGCGACATCAACCGTACGACGCTGACGTATGCCATCCGCTCGACAGACGGCACCTGGACTCCGGGAGGGGAGATCAGCAGCAATGCCCTTGCCGATTCCAAGGAGTATCTGTGCGTCTGCGGAGACCAGTGCTATGTCGCATGGATGGAAGCTTCGGAGACTCTTGCGGAAAATGCGGACGTTCCGACGATCATGTCGAAAATGAACCTGGTCATGAGTATTTTCAGCGGCAGCAGCTTCAGCGCTCCGCAGGTCATCGGCAACCAGGATGGAAAAGGAATCATTTCCGTATCGCTCGGAACGGACGGAACCAATGTATCGGCAGCGTGGGTCGAGAACAGCGATAGCGCCGCATTCCAGGAGTCAGGCACGAATTCCCTTTATGTGCGCAGCCTTGCAGGCGGCACGCCGGGGAGCATCCGTACGCTGGGAACTGATGTGGGCTATGTCGACAGCATCGCCTCCGACGGCTCGGCAGACACGGTTTACGTCAGCAGGGATGCAGACGGAAATGCAGATACCACAGGCGACGCGGAGGTTTTCGCTGTCCGCGCAGACGGAAGCATGCAGCGGATGACGAGTGACCTCGTCAACGATACCGAACTGATGAACATCGGCGGCACCATTTACTGGAATCATAACGGCATTCTGATGAAGCTTGAAAATGGTACAGCAAAAAGCCTGGGTGCGAAACTCGGCTCCCAGTACACCGTTGTCAGCTGCGGCGGGCAGCTGAATGTCCTCAGCCTGAAAACAAAAGGCTTCACAAATGAACTGTATCTGACGAAACAGAATTCCGACGGCAGCTGGACCACGCCGGTCGCGACGACTTCCTACGGCGGCTGCATTACCTATTATGACGCTGCGGCGGACCGGAACGGAAAGATCGTCCTGGCAGCAGATTATGAGACGGTGAATTCAGGCTATACAAGTTCCGACACGAATGAGATTGCATCGCTGAACAGTGCCGGCGGCACACCGTACGGAGACACGAATTTCGTTCTGGAAAATGCACAGGACTGCTACGACCTGGAAGTCAGCACTTACCTCTGGTTCGACCTCAATGCGGTTGACGAAGGCGCGACAATCGATCTTTCGGCGAATGTGCGGAACATGAGCACGCAGCCTGTGACGTCTGAAAAAGTGACGCTGACGGATGAATCCGGCAATATACTGAAGACTCAGAATCTGCCGGTATCTCTCGGCGTAGGTGAAACCAAGGAAATCTCGATTCCCTATACGCTTCCGGCAGTGCTGGATGACATGAAAGTGAAAATGAACATCGAAATCAGCAATGAGACGGAAACGGATACGGAAGACAACACGGCGGAAGGCATCCTGGGAGAATGCGACATCGCTGTGCAGAATACATCCGTAATCCGGAACGATGACGGCACGGGAACGATTAAGGGAACCATCGTCAACAGCAGTACGGCATCTGCGGATAACGTCAGTATTGCCGTGAATCAGGACTCCCCGGATGAGAATCAGATCTATACGGAAAATCTCGGGTCGCTGAAATCGGGAGAAAGCAAAGATGTCACCGTGACGGTCCCGGCTTCGAACATGGTTCTGGAAAATGAGAATGACGGCACGGTCTTTTTCCTTTCCGCTTCAACCGATTCGACGGAATTCGAATACGGAAATAACCAGAGCATGATCCTGTTCGATGCGGATGAGGTCCAGTACGTCACGCTGAAAAATGCCGGGATCTCCATCCGTCCGGGTGATACGTACAGTCTTTCCGCGACGGTTACGCCTGCGGAATCCCTCGCGGATGTGCGCTGGATCAGCAACAATCTGGATGTCGCCACAGTGGATGCAAACGGAAAAGTCACGGCTCTCGCAGAAGGGGATGCGGTGATTACGGCTACGGCCGGAACAAAGTCCGCACACTGCGCCGTGACGGTCAAGTCGGATGCTTCTTCCCTTGTCTGGAACCGGTACGGCGGAGACACGCGCTACGAAACGGCGGCCATGATCGCCAGACAGGCCTTCCCGGACGGAGCCAGTGAAGTCCTTCTGGTTTCCGGCGAAGCCTATGCGGATGCCCTGACAGCCAGCGGCTACGCAGGCGCGCGTCATATTCCGATCCTGATCACGGACAAGGCTCTTCTGCCGGAAGAAACCCGCACGCTGATGATGGACTGGGGTGTCAAGAAGGTCCTGATCGTCGGCGGCACGGGCGTCATTACGGACGATATCCGGATACAGCTTTATGCCTTTGCAAATGTTGAATTTGAGAACATCGACAGAGTCGGCGAAGCGGACCGCTTTGCGACGGCCAGAGCCCTTTATCAGTACGGCCTGAAGAACGGAACATTTACCGGGAAGGGAACCTGCGTCGTGACAAGCGGCAGCGTGTTTGCAGATGCCGTCTCCATTTCCCCGTGGAGCTACAGCGGAGGATGGCCGGTCTTCCTTGCGGACGGCGAGGGCGGGATCGACAGCACCTCGCTGGAGGATATGAAAAACTTCGACACGAAATACATCATCGGCGGACCGGCAAGAATCACGGAAGCGGCAAAGACGGCGCTGGGATCCGGTGCAAAGAGACTGGGCGGAGCGGACCGTTATCTGACTTCCGAAATGATTGCGGAGACTTTTGCGGGCGGAACGACGCCGCTCTATAACCGAAGCGCTTTCACTTCCGGAATGGACGGACACCTGGTTGATGCCCTTGTGGGTTCGGTCCTGCAGGGAACGAGAAAAGCTCCGCTTCTTCTGATTGACGGAGAGACGGGACCTGCTGTTGAACTGGCAGGAATGAATTTCAAAAAAGACGGAGTTGAGGAATTTGAAGTCTTCGGAGGAGAGGCGGTAATGCCGGATGATACGGCGCTGGCGGTTGCCCATGCGGCATCCTGACTGCTTACATGAAAGACTCAATTAGATACAAAAACGGCGGCAGACTATGAGGGGTGTCTGCCGCCGCCGAACGGAAACCGTTCTCGCACTTTCGTGCTAAAAGAATTATACCATGAGGCACTAAAAATACAAATTGAAAATAATGTTTTTTCTGTGAAATATGGGGTTCATTATCGCAAATGACATATTTATATGGCAAATGACAGCTTTTTATGAAAATCGGCACGAAATTTTCATCCCGTTTTTTCGCATCACGAAGGAACGGAAAAACGGGAATTGTAAACCAATTGCATTTTTTTAGAAACAATTTTTTATTCTGAGTGATTTTTCAAACAGACCTCGTCATAATATATGGCGAAAGGTGCATTTGTGAGGGATGCATCGTTCACCGAAAGCTGCTGAAAAGAGATTTTTTCAGCAGCTTTTTTCTATCTGGCGTTCGAGTTTCCGGATCATTCTCCGGTAAAGGAAGAAGAGGAGAATTCCGGCAACGACCCAGGCGGAGGCATCGCAGGCGGCGGCAAGAATATAGTTATGCATGGCCATGGAGATCCATGCGCAGGTAAGACGCGCGGCAAGCTCGGCCACGCCTCCGAACATGGCAGCGAGGGCAAAGCCGCAGCCCTGCAGCGTATTTCGGTAAATGAAGATCATCGACAGGAAAATGAGGCAGGACATGCTGATGTTCATATAGGTTCCGGAGTACGGCATGATGGCGGAAAGATCCGTATTGGCGCCGAGAAAGAGATTCAGGAAAAACGGCAGGCAGACGATTCCGATGACCGCGGCCGCAGCGGAATACACGACCATGGCCAGCATCGAGACATTGGCTCCCTCGCGGATCCGGCGGATCTCGCCCTTTCCGTAATTCTGTCCGGAGAAGGTCGCCATGGCCTGCCCGATCGAGAGCATGCCCTGAGCCAGCAGGCTGTAGACTTTATTTGCCGCCGTAAAACCGGCAACGGCTATGGAGCCGAACTGGTTGATGGCGGCCTGCATAATGATCGTGCCGGAAGCGGTGATGCCGAACTGCAGCGCCATCGGGATGCCGGTGCCGAGCTGGTTCTTCACGAAAGATCTCTTCAGCTTCCACTGAGATTTCCGCGGCGTCAGAAGCGGGACCTTCCGGAAAATGTAGATGCCGCAGAGTACGGCGGAAATGACCTGCGAAAGGTCGGTCGCCCAGGCAGCGCCGGCGACGCCCATCCGGAACGTCACGACAAAAAGCAGGTCGAACACGACGTTCAGGCTTGCGGAAAGGATCAGGAAATAAAGCGGCATTTTCGAATTCCCGACTGCCCGCAGGAAAGACGAGAAAAGGTTGTAGAACACCGTCGCGACGACGCCGAAGCAGATGACGGAAATGTAGCTGTAGGCATCCTCGTAAATATTTGCCGGAGTGCTCATCAGCGTCAGCAGCGGACGCATGCAAAGGAGCGAAACGGCCGTAAGGACGGCCGAAACAATGACCGAGAGGATGATGCCGTTCGAGACGGACCATCGCGTTCCTTCGGCATCGTCGGCTCCGTATTTCTGACTGGTGATGATCGTAAAGCCGGCAGTCATGCCGGATGCAAGGCCGAGCACCAGGAACATGACGGTGCCCGTCGAACCGACGGCGGCCAGTGCATCGGCACCGATGAAGTTGCCGACGATGATCGTATCGACCATGTTGTATAACTGCTGAAAGAGATTTCCGAGAAAAATCGGGAACATGAACCGCAGAAGAATCGGGAGCGGCTTCCCCTCTGTCATATTGATTTCCATACTGAAAATAATCCTTATTCCTGTAAATGAAACATGATTCATTTCTTAAAAGCAACTGTACCATAGTAACACAGCGAAAAGATTCTTCAAGAGCCTTATTTGACTTTTTTTCCTGAATTGACAATAATTACCCTGTTTAGTATAATGTTAGAGCATTCGCAGAAAAGGCGTAAGCACAAAACTGAAGAGATTTTTTTTATTTTCGGGTTTCTGGAGAAGTACTCAAGTGGCCGAAGAGGCGCCCCTGCTAAGGGTGTAGACCGAGCGATCGGTGCGAGGGTTCAAATCCCTCCTTCTCCGTTAAACGGTCGGACAGCCGGTAAGGCTTTCCGGCCGTTTTCTGTACAGAAAAAAACAGACGGTTCACAGATCATCCGGAGGAAAAAACGATGCCGAAGAAAACGGAAAAACCGAAGGAAACAGAGAAGCTGGTGAAAACAAAAAAGCCGGCTGCCGGTCAGCCGGATCATAGAAGATATACCTGGGAAGAGATTCAGAATACATACTGGAATGAATGGATCGCCATGACGGAGATTGATTTCTCGGGCGTCTGCTGCGACGCGCAGATCCGGTCCGCAGAAGTTCCCTATCACGGGAAGACCGAAGCAGAAGTAAACAGGCAGATTCCCAAAGGAGTCCACATGTTCGTTCTGGAAATGACCAAGCGTTCCCTGGAGCATGCGGGCTTCCTGGACTGAGAAACCGGATTCAGAACCATTTTCCAAAGCCCGGTTCAGAACACGGATTCAGAATTCTGATCCGGAATTTTATTCCGGAATTCTATTCTTCAAATGAATGCACGAAGGCATATTTCCGGATGACGAAAATGACCCCGATTGCGGCTACTGCCAGCAGCTTGTCGAGACCGCTTCCCTCGGAAACAATGATGTAGCGGGCGATGCAGAAGAGCACGACTTCGAGGGCCGAGCCGGGAGTATGCTTCGAAAGCATGTGGATGATCTCGATGCCGATGATGACGGTGAAGAAATATCCGATGATTTCAGTGAAGCCTTCCGTGCCGTCTGCCGACCACAGGACCGGGAAATACAGGATGATCTTTACGGTGGCGACAAGCAGCGCAACCAGAATCAGCGCGGCGATGACGACTTCGACATAGCCGGTGATCTTGGAAATGATCTGGCCGGGTACATACTGATCCGTGCCTTCTTTTTCCGGTGCGTGCTGCAGAGAACCCTGCAGGGAATGTTCATTCTGTTCTTTCATGACGCAATCCTCCCGATGCTGTTTTCCATGATTTCATTGTACACGAAAACGGCAGCTTTGGCGTGATAATTTATCCGGAAGCCTTATAATGAAAATATGGAACTGACCTCGAATCAACTGAAGCTGACAGCCTGCGCCGCGATGCTGTGCGATCATCTGGCGTATGCTTTCCTGCGGGAAGTTCAGCCGGCGGATTATATCCTGAGCTGCATCGGCCGGCTGAGCTTCGTGTTTTTTGCCTATCTGATTGCGGAAGGATATTTCCGCACTTCCAATAAATGGAGATACCTCGGACGCCTTCTGGTCTTTGCCGTCCTGTCCGAGATTCCGTATGACCTTGCCTTCAGCCGCACTATTTTCAGCCCGGAGGACCAGAACGTATTCCTGACGCTGGCACTGGGACTTTTGGCTGTGATCCTTGCGGATGAAGCAGCAAAGCGCTTCGGAAAAATGACTCCGCGCGGCATCGCGCTGCAGGCTCTTTCAATCGGCGCCTGCGCGGCCGCAGCATATTTTCTCCGCACCGATTACGATGCGATGGGCGTTCTGCTGATCGCAACCTGCTTCTATTTCCATTACAATCTTCCGGCCATGGCGGTTTCCTTTATCGTCCTGACGGCTGTTTTCATGGGAACCAGCAATGAATATTTCGGCGTCGCGGCCTTTCTTCTGATTGCGATGTATCACGGAAAGAAAGGCAGCGGAAAAGCGAAATATGCCTTCTACGCATTCTATCCGGTGCATCTTCTTATCATCGGCTTGCTCGAAATGCTGTAGGCGGAACCGCGGGGACGGGGGTGGTGGTTCGGAAGAACCACCACCCCCGTCCCCGCGGTTCCGCTTTTCAGATCAGCACGGATGGGAAGCGCTCGGGATCGCAGACCCGCAGCATCTCGTAGCCGATGCCGGAAACGCCGTAAAAGAATTCTGCCGAAAAAGCATTTTCGTAATCCTGAAGAACGGTCGTGTACTCGCCCGTGCGGTTTTTCCGCGCAGTCATCTCCGCCAGGAAATGATTCAGGTATTCCCTCACGTCCGGGCGTTCTTCCTCCCTCAGAACTTCCAGCAGGAAATCGATCCGCGCACTGTTGCCGCAGCACAGGTGATCCCGGTAAAGCAGGGGCTGCGCAAGAGAGGCCTCAACTGCCCGCTCCAGGCTTATGCGCACCTCCCGGGTGTCACAACCGTTCCGGATCAGGGAAAGCATGGAAAGGCCGATTCCGGGCGCACCGGAGCAGAAGCCCAGCAGGCTGTGATCCGGAGAAGGCGTCCCGCGGAAGTCCGGCCAGTTTTTCAGCTTTTCCGAGTAGACTGCATATTCAAATGAGACGGCGGCACCGATCGCGCCGGTAAGGTCCCGCCGCGTGAAGGATGATTCGGAAAGCATTCCCCTGTCGAGCGCTGCGCGCGCAAGGTTCAGGGCACAGGCGATCCCTGCCATGCCGTGGCCCATTCCGCTGAGCGGGCGGTCTTTTGCGGCCGTTGCCCACAGCATTCCGTAGGGCGTCTCCAGCGTCCTGTTTTCCAGGAGGGAAATGACGCAGCGGCCGGCAGCCTCCCTTCCTTCTTTAATCCGGAGAAGTTCCGGACAGCGGCAGAGTACCTGCAGAAGCCCCGCGGCTCCGCCGATGAGATCATTTTTCGGAGAACAGTTGGAAGCAGATTTCCGAGCGCTGTCGGGATCAAGTTCCGGAACACTGTCGGGATCAAGTTTCGGAACATTGCCGGAATCAAGTATCGGGGAACAACCGGAATCAGGTTTCGCCGAGCTGCCATAGTCAAGTCTCGGCAAAAAATGCCGGGCAAAAGAAACAGCCGCATCGGTTTTTCCCATCATCATCAGGGAGAAGAGGATGCCGGCCGCTCCGCGGTCGAACCCGATGCTGAGACAGGGCGCGGGAATGACGGAACCGTCTTCGGAAAACGAGGCGGTCATTTCCCTGTACTGCCTGAAAACGGAGCCGAGAATTTCTTCCGCGGCTGCATGCACTGTTTTGTCTTTTGCATCCGGGTGCATGATTTTATCTTCCGCGGCTGCATTCACGGTTTCATTTTCCGCAGCGAGCACGGCGGAGGCAAAAATGCCGACTCCCATGAAGCCGTTCATCAGCCCGCAGTCCATCGGACGAAGAGAGCTGTCGGGATCTGCGGCAAGCCAGGAAATGTCCCCGGCCGGAGAGGTGACGGCATGACGGCGGAGGCGCAGGAGAGCCTCCTCTGCCTCACGGGGAAGTAAATCCGGAGAGATGCTGCCTGAAGAATTTGAAGAGATGATGCCGGATAAATCCGGGGAGATACTTTGCGGAATCTCAGGCTGCGCATTTTCCTGAATTTTCGGCTTCCCCGACCGCAAAAAGGCTTCCCGGAAAAGTTCCGTTTCGAACCGGAGCTCGTCTTCATTCATGGAAAGAAGGGCAGCCTCCGCATTTTCGAGAGCGCTTTTTCGGAAAAAATCACGGCAGATAAGCACTCCGCCGCAGAAAAGATCGTGGCTGCCGCCCGGCGCGTGAAAAATCGGAATATCATTTTCCATCAGGCTCTTTCTTTCGCAGTCTGCAACCGGCAGGAGGTCGTCCCGCTGATAGGAAATGAAAACGCTCTCCAGTTCCTGCTTCAGTTTCGAATCTCCCGTGCCGGACCGGAGGACATCCGGCGACAGGCGCATCTCAAGAAGCTTGAAATAAACCGCAGTGCTGCGGATCAGGACGCGGGCCGGGACATCTGCCAGTGCGCGTACTCCGGCAAGAAGTTCTTCTCTGATTTCCAGACAGCGGAGATAGCCCGCGCGGAGGCCGCGGAGAAAATCTTCTTCATGGCCATAGACCGGATAGCTTTTTGTTCCGATAAACGGCGTGCTGTGCGTGCGGCTGTCCGTGCCGATCAGCGGATTGATGATATTCTTTTCGCCGAAGCCCGGCAGAATGCCGCTTAAGCCGAGCGAGCGGCTGTAGAAGCCTGCAAAGGATTCTTCGGCTGCGGGCAGTGAACTTCTGCAGAGCAGGCGGGCCTCCGGACGGAGGATCGTTTCGAGATCGACGAGCACGGGAAATGTTCCCGCTGCCAGGATATTTTCCGCATGGATGTCGCTGCCGGAGAGCGCACGGATCAGGGCGGCGAGGGCGCCGAAATTGTAAAAATAATGCGCGATGCCGGACTCATTTTCAACGGGAGCTGCCGGGATGAATTCGCTGAAGCCGTACCCGACGCGGGAAATGCAGAGCGGTGCGCGGGTAAATTCGCTGAAAGAATTTCGCACGGTTTTCTCATAAAAAACGTCGAAGCGAACGTCGCGCGGCCGGTACAGGAACGGACCTTTTTCAGTCTGCAGAACGGCCGTGCATCTTCCGTGGCGGTGCAGGTCGGCATTCTCACAGGACAGGCCGGCGACCTGCCCGAAGTCTTCGCCGTGAAAAAAGACGCGGCTGATTTCGGCGCGGTTTTCTTCGATGCGCGCTTCCATTTCGTCAAGATAAATGCCGCAGTCCGAGGAGACCCGCTGAAGGATTTCTTCCAGCCCGGGATATTCTCCGTAAAGCGGCTGGGGATTCAGCGTACCGTCGGGGTTCAGCAGCTTCGCGGACCAGGCCGCCATTTCCGAAGGAGAGATGAGCTGCGGAAGAAGGCTCAGGATTTCATTTTCTCCGGAAGCATGGAAAGCCGTCCACATTTCCATGCAGGAATGTGCATAAAATCGAAGCCGGTCCTGTTTGATGTGACTGCGGAGTTCGTCTGAAATGATCATACGAAGAACCTTTCCGGAAGTTTCAGGATATAAGCAAAATATGATGTTTTTTGGTGACGGCGCAGGCTGCCGGAATGCAGACAGGGCCGTTCATTTAAGAACGGCCCCGCGGCTTGTCTGAACTGTATTTCATTATAGCAGGAAGGTACAACAAAATCGCAACAAACCAATCAGAATCAGAAGAACAGGATTCCTGCGAGCGCCGAGATTCCGATGAAAATGATCGGGTGCCATTTCTTCGTGACTTTGACGTATCTCGTGAAAATGATCAGGATTGCGACCATGATCCAGGCTTTCCAGTTGATCTTTCCCAGAAGCGTTGCCGCATCGGTGTTGAAGAGTGCAATCAGCGCGACGGAAATGCCGGCTGCGACAATCAGTCCGACGGATGCGGGCCGCAGGTATTTGAAGACCGATACCACGAAGCGGTTGTCCTGGAAGGCCTTGAGGAAGGCTGCGATGCAGAGGATAATGATGATGGAAGGAGTGACGAGTCCGAGCGTCGCAATAAGACCTCCCAGGAGTCCCGTGGTGGTAAAACCGACATAAGTGGCCGTGTTGACGCCGATCGGGCCGGGCGTTGACTCGGCAACGGCGACCATATCCGCCAGCTGTCCCTGCGTGAACCAGCCTGTTTTCGTCGCCATGGCGGAGAGGAAGGGAAGAGTGGCCAGCCCGCCGCCTACGGCAAAGAGGCCTGTCTTGAAAAATTCCCAGAAGAGTTGGAAATAAATCATTTTGCGGCCTCCTTTCCGGATGCGCTATCACCTGCACTGACCGCATCTTCTGTTTTTCCGCTGCCTGCATCACTCCCGCCCCTGCGTCCCATGAAGAATTCCAGCAGGACTCCGAAAGCCATGTCCGCGACGACGATGAGAACCGGGGAGACGCCGGTAAAGGTAGAAAGCAGGGCGACTACCAGGAAAATGATGAACGTCAGCTTCCCTTTGACGGCTCCTTTGTAAAGCTTGACGACGGCGTTGAAGATCAGGACGCAGACGCAGACGCGGATGCCGATGAAAGCTTTCTGTACATAGAGGTTGTCCGAGAAGTTGGAAATGAGTCCGGCCAGCGCCGTGATGATGCATAGCGAAGGAAAGATTTCGCCGAGCGTCGCGACGATTCCGCCGATGACTCCGTGCATTCGATATCCGATAAAGGTGGAAGTGTTGACGGCAATGACGCCGGGCGTGCACTGTCCGATCGCGAAATAATTCGCCAGATCTTCGTCCGTTGCCCAGTGTCTGTTTTCCACGAGTTCCCTCTGAAGAATCGGCAGCATGGCGTAGCCGCCTCCGAAGGTCATTACCCCGATTTTCGCCATGACCCAGAACAGGGTCCAGAGGCTTACTTTCTTTTCCTGCGTTTCCATGAATCCCCCTTGGAATTCCGAAGACTCTTTTACAGCGGTGAGAATCAATTGATTTCTCTGTCCTCTGCAAATATAGCACAGATAGACTCATAAGAAAAATATTTAATTTATGTATTATTTATAGTAAAATCATATAAATCGATGATTCCGTACAGCCGCCCCGCGGAACTTGCCCTGTCTGCAGATGTCCTGCGGAACATGTTCTGAACGGCACGGCGGAGGATGAAATCATATATGGGAGGAAAAAGGAATGCCCGAGACGAAAGTAGAAAATCAGGATTTCCGGCTGGATATCCGGCAGCTGAGATTCTTCACCGCGATCGTTGACTACGGAACCATGACAGCGGCCGGAAAAGCGCTGCACATTTCCCAGCCGCCGCTGTCGGCGCAGATCAAGCTGCTCGAAGAGGAACTGGGCTGCACGCTCTTCGACCGTACCACCCGGAAAATGGAACTGACCGAGGCCGGGCGCCTGCTCTATCAGAGAGCCGTCGCGATCCTCGACCAGTGCTCCTCCGCGCAGAACGAAATGGCCGACTTCCTTTCCGGCGGCACGGGAACCCTGCGCATCGGCGTCATTTCCTCGATCGCCAATACTTTGTGCCTGGAGTGGATGAAGAAATTCACGAAGACGCATCCGGGGCTGCGCTTCGAGCTGCGGGAGGGAAATACCTTCGCGATGCTGGAAGCCGTAAGGGCCGGCGAAGTTGAGCTGGCATTTGTCCGGAAGCCGTTCCCGCAGGGAGAACTCGAATGTAGGATGCTGCGCAGGGATACCTTTTGCGCGGCCGGCGTCAAAAAATACCTGCCGAAAAACGGAAAGCTTCCGGTGAAGAAACTGGAAGGCTGCCCGCTCATTCTCTACCGCCGCTGGGAGGATACCATCCGCAATGTTTTTCGCGAAGCGGGAATCCGTCCTCAGATTTTCTGCGTGACAGATGATGCCCGCACCGTAACCGGCATGGCGGAAGAAGGCTTCGGGGTGGCACTCGTGCCCGGCACCGTTATCCCGGATAAAATCAGGCAGGGCGATAAAAAGCTGCGGGTTCTGGAACTGAAGGACCCGGGAATCACCAGTGAATTGTGCGTGGTCACTCGGAAAGATGTCTACCACTCTTCGGCCGCAATACAATTTCTGGAAAGTATGATATGATGATTTCATGCACTCCATACTCTATGTCGAAATCAATCTGCTTGCCATTTTGGTTCTTCTGATCATCATGGACAGGGGCGCCCGCAGCGTCCTCACCATGGACCGGAAGCTTCTGAAATATACGGAAATTTCGCTCATCGTCGTCATGGCCCTCGATATTTTCACCTGGATGCTGGACGGAGCATCCTTTCCGAGAGCCGGCGCGGCAGTCCTCATTTTCCAGTATGCGTACTGGCTGGCTTCGGTGCTTCCGTGCTATCTGGCCGCCATGTACTACTGCAGCGTCACGTATGAACATGCCGTCCAGAAATGTTTCTTTATCCTGGCCGTGCCGGTTCTGTGGTCGACGGCAGCCGTTTTGACGAATCCGCTCACCGGCTGGATCTTTACCATTGATGCCGGCAATGTCTATCACCGCGGACCGTATTTTTTACTGGCCGGATCCGTGGGCTTCATTCATTTCGGGGCGGCGATGTTCCTGGCGGCCCGGAAGCGCGCCCATACCGACGGGTATGAAAGAAAGCGCTGCACGATGCTGATGGAATTCCTGATGGTGGCCGTCTGCGGATCGCTGCTTCAGGTTTTTATTTACGGACTCGTCACGATCTGGACTTCCGTGACGCTTGCGATGCTGATGTGCTACGTCTTCATTCAGAACGGAAATCTGGCGATGGATCCGCTGACGCGGCTCAACAACCGGCGGCGGTTCGATGCCTTTGCAAAATCCGTGTGCGAAGAGAGCAGTGCTTCCTCCCTGATCGGCCTGATCGTCATGGACATCGACCATTTCAAGAACATCAACGACAGCTTCGGACATGCCGAAGGCGACCTTGCGCTCATCCGGACGGCTGATGCCCTTCGGAAAGCGATGGAAAAGGAAAGCGGCCTTCTGGCCCGGATCGGCGGGGACGAATTCGCCGTCCTGACAAAAGGCGTGAGTTCCGGGCAGATTCAGGAACTCGTCCGGAAGCTGCAGAAGAGCATTGAAGCTGCCAATCAAAAAGATGTGCCGTATCAGATTTATCTCAGTATCGGCTATTCCTTCCATCAGGGAAAGATGAAGAGCACGACGGAACTTTTCCGGGAAGCAGACCGGAAAATGTATGAAAGCAAGAGAGAAAAAACTTGTCTTCTGTAGGAGGAGATTTCATGTTCAGAAAAGATTTTGTATGGGGCGCGGCAAGCAGCGCGTACCAGACGGAAGGCGGCGATGAAAATGACGGCCGCGGAAAAAATGTCTGGGATACCTTTACCGAGGCAGGAAAAATCGAAGAGGGAAATAATGCCTATACCGCTTGCGATACCTATCACCGGTACAAAGAAGATTTCGCACTGATGAAGAAGCTCGGTATCCGCAATTACCGGTTCTCGATCAACTGGTCGCGCATTCTCCCGGACGGCACGGGAAAGGTCAATGAAAAAGCTATCCGGTTTTACAGGGACTTTCTCATTTCCATGAAGGAAAACGGAATCAAGCCGTACCTGACGCTTTTCCACTGGGAATATCCGCAGGCGCTGCAGGACCAGGGCGGCTGGCTCAACGAGAAATCGCCCGACTGGTTCGCAAATTTTGCAAAGGTCGCGGCGGAGAATTTTTCCGATCTGTGCGACACCTTCATTTCGATGAATGAACCGCAGTGCTTCACCGGGCTCGGGCATGTGAACGGCATCCACGCGCCGGGACTTAAGCTGCCTCTGCCGGACACTTTCCTCCTCGTGCACAATGCGCTGAAGGCAAACGGAAAAGCCATCCAGGCGCTGCGCGAATATGCAAAGCAGCCGGTCACGGTCGGCTATGCGCCGACCTGCTCCGCCGCGATGCCCTGGTCCGAAAATCCGGAGGATCTGCACTCGGCGAAACCGGAAGACATCGAGGCTGCAAGGCAGGCTTATTTCGGCTTTGACATGCTGAAAGCACGCGGCGGCATGCGGAACTGGACCTGGAATGTTTCCTGGTTTTCGGATCCGGTAATTCTCGGCACTTATCCGGAGGAAGGGCTGAAGCGGTTCGCGAAATACCTTCCGAAGATTACGGACAAAGACATGGACCTCATTCATCAGAAGCTGGATTTTTACGGTCAGAATATCTACAACGGCTACCCGGTCCGGATGGGAGAAAACGGAAAGCCGCAGCCTGCACCCAGGAAATGGGGCTATCCCCGGACCGCGGCCGGCTGGCCCGTGACGCCGGAGGCTCTCTACTGGGGACCGAAGTTCCTGTGCGAGCGGTATCAGCTGCCGTTCTATATTACCGAAAACGGAACCTGCTGCACGACCGACAAGATCGCGCTCGACGGAAAAGTACACGATCCGGACCGCATCGATTTCCTGCACCGCTACATCCGGAACCTGAGGACGGCAGCAGAAGAGGGTGCCGACATCCGGGGCTATTTCCAGTGGAGCTTCACGGATAATTTCGAATGGAACGAAGGATATTCCAAGAGATTCGGCCTCGTGTACATGGATTACGAGACGCAGAAAAGAACGCCGAAGGACTCGGCGCTGTGGTACAGGGACGTCATCAGAACAAACGGGAAGAATTTGTAAGTAACATCAAAATCATCAGCAGAAACAGCAGACGAAAAAATGCAGGAATCACAAAACCGGCTGAGCTCAGCCGGTTTTGATTTTCCTTGCTATTCAGTTGTGACCGGAGATCAGCTGCTGGGCTGGAGAACCAGCTGCGTTTCATTTCCCTTGACATCCGGGATGTAGATGTTCAGTGTTCCCTTCTCAAGGGAGAACGTCACGGTATTGGCCGCTTCGTCGTAGGAAACCGGGCTGACGGAAGTGCCGCTTGAATCTTTCGCGTAAATCTTGTCCCAGGCGATATCGTAGGTGCCCTTCTGCAGGGTAATGATGCAGTTCGTGCCGTCCATCTTGTCAGAGACAAGAGAAGGCTTCACGATTTCCGAAACAGTGGACTCTGTTGCCGTACTGGTCGTATTTCCGAGATCCTTTCCGATGAAACGCGTCAGATAGATGACCAGGCAGACAACTGCGACGACTGCGACAGCGGCAATCACCACCAGCAGTGCGTTATAAAGCGCGCTGTTTTTCTTGGCCTTCGCGCCGAGCTGGTTTTCCGGGACAGTGTTCGGCTGCTTGTCCGAGGCCTCGTATACCTCTTTTAAGATATCAGAACTTTCACTCATGATGCGCGCCCCCCTTTGCGTCGGTTTCTTCGGCCGGGGCGTTCAGGATCTTCAGAAGATTCTGACGGCCGTCTTCAAGATACTTATTTCCTTTTGTTTCCGAAACACCCATTTCAGAAGCTACCTGGCTCGGCATCATTTTCGCGGAATAGCGGAGCAGCAGCGCTTCCTTTTCCGGAATCTCGAGCATTCCGAGCGGTTCATGAAGATCCATGGTTTCAAATGCGCTGACGATCTGCGCTTCCTGATCAACCGGAGCATCCGATGCGGCATTCAGGCCTTCAGCTCCATTTCCCTTCAGGGAATCAATGCCTCCGACAACCTTATTCAGGGCATTGTCGGCATTTTCCTGAGCGGACTTGCGGATGCGCTGGAGATTGTAGCATTTCCAGAAAGTGAATCCGCGGACCCACGGCTCGAAGACTGCCGTTTCGTGAAGCTGGTCGATTCCCTTGCGTGCCCGTGTATAGACATCGGTGATCGCTTCATGCGCAAGACTGTCGTCGCGCAGATAATGGCGCGCGAGCGAAATCTGGCCGTCCTCGGTCAGCATGAACAGCTCGGCAAATGAATTGCCGGCATCTGTCACCATCTGCATGGCTTCTTCTTTTTTGACTACTTTGGTTTTGTCCTGGTAAGTAATGCTGACCCCGTTGTCAGCTGTCCCGCTTTCCTCTGCCTTTTTCAAGGCCGCCTCAGCGATGTCGCCGAGCTGGACTTTTTTCACCAGGCCGGATACATAGAACTTGTTCAGACTCATAGCTACCCCTCTTACTGCAAATTGCCGATGAACAGTTACAGCGGCTGCCTTCCGATTAATAATCAAAATAAACAGTCACTTAAAAGATTATCTTACAATTCTGTATTATAGCGGCAAAATACAGAAAATAAAAGGGTACTTTACAATTTTTATAAAATCCATTTTTTTTGCCATTAATAAATCCCGGTTCAATTCTGACTGTCGCGGAAGGCATTTCTATAATAATCGGTATACCTGCAGCCAGTCTGCTTGTGGGTTTTGCGCATCTGCTGAATGACCTTGCCCAGATCGACCAGGCGCAGCATCAGATAATCATCTTCGGCCATGATGACTTCGGATCCGTTTTTACAGCGGAAAATGTGCTCCTGCGGTTCGGCGTGGATCATGTCGAAAAGCATTTCCAGAAAACGGCGTGCCATCTTTGATTCGAGCAGTTCGTTCAGCGCGATCATTTCGACATGGTTCTGCGTTTTGAAATCATCCAGGCTGTACAGGCTCCGGATCTTCTGCGACGCTTCCGGCGTCAGGCCCATTTCCTCGGAAAGTCTCGATTCGGCCAGATGCGGAGTGTCCTGCAGGCACAGAAGATAGGCGATGTCGCATTCAAACAGTTTGCACATCCTCATCAGAAGGTCGATCGACTTCGGCGGATGCGAATCGTTCTCCCAGTTGAAGACCGTTTTATTCATCGAGGCATCGCTCGGATACTTTTTCAGTTCCTCCGGCTGATGGACCGCGATGTAAAATGCAACCCGGTTCTTCATCGCTCCGTCGGTCCCGTTGAAGGCATCGATCTTGATCCTTTCGTTGTGGATCCGCGAACCCATTGTGCTGTTTCCGGGAAAAGCGCTTTCTTTTTTCATGGCCTTTTTGCTCCTTTACTCCAAAAAAATGAAAATTGCGTTTCCGGTTTTAATTTTATTCCCTTTCACAGAAAATGTAAATAAAAATTACAAAAAATAGCAGAACTTTTGAATCCAAAAAATAAAAGGAATCCAAATTTCCAAAAAAGGACGATTTGAGTAATTTATTTTAAATTTTCAAAAAAAATTTCGCGAAATGTGAGGGTTTTGTGTCTTCCTGCAAGTCTTATTAAGTAAATCAACACAAGAAAATGCTGCAACAACAGCAGCGCAGCCTTCATTAATGAGCAATTGGCAGGCAAACGGAACTATTTACCTGTTATATATGAGGGAATTTTAAGGAGGTATTGGAAATGAAGAACTTCAAGAACCGCGCAATCGCATTCCTGCTGGCATTCGCAATGGTCGCGACGACCATGTTTTCCGATGTCAGTATGATCAGCGCAGATGATGGCGCTGTAACGACAAATGCTTCTACTAATGAAGCAACGCTCGGGACAACTGGTGATGCAGGCACAACTGTTACGGGCGAAGTAACCACAAACGATACAGGTACTGCAGCCACTACTGGTACTGATAATGCAGCCACTGCTGGTACTGATAATGCAGCTACTGCTGGTACTGATAATGCAGCCACTGCTGTAACGGGCGATGCAGGCACTGCTGTAACGGACGATGCAGGTACTGCTGTAACAGACGATGCAGGCACTGCTGTAACGGGTGGTGAAGAAGGCACTGTTACGGACGGAGCAATTACGGTCATGGGTGCAGAAACCCCGACCACTGAAGATACTCCTGCCGAAGTAGTGTACCATACAGTTAATTTTTTGGGTATTTTTAAGATAATGCGTGATAATGCTATGTGATGGTCGGAAGTGCCGCCCTGTCGGATATCTTTTTGGTTATCTTGACGCTGGTGCCTTTTGCGATATCAGCAATCAATTGTGATACT